>OOBI01000003.1_pt1 | contig 429534 bp, 359 predicted proteins | sample 1671081 | NCBI WGS metagenome assembly OOBI01 (sample SAMN06348120, study PRJEB24527) | human gut metagenome | biome: human gut; feature: ankylosing spondylitis patient; material: feces | host: Homo sapiens | place: China | collected 2015-10 | reverse complement strand
TCCAGTGATCGGTGACGGTAAGTCCGGACACTTCCAGTCTGGGATCCCAGTGAGCGACCGGATCCATCAAGGCATTCATCCTGCGGCGTAGCTGAAGCTCTCCGGCACCGCTTGCCCGCCCCTTCCTTTCGTACGGATCGATTCGCATTTTGTACCGTATATGACGGCTTCTCTTGCGCAGGTCTTTCGCGGGAGGGAGGCGCCGGCCCGCTGCACTGCAGGCTTTTTGAGGGTGGAATTCTTCTCTTGAGCGGACGCGGAACTTCCGAAAGTTCATGAAATGTTCACATGAACGTCACAAAACTGACATTTTCGTTGCAGATAATCCACGCTACGAATTTGACAGGAAACACGTCCATGCTCGAACTTCAGAACATCTCCAAGGCATACGGCGACCGCACAGTCCTCTCCGACATTTCCCTTTCGATCGAAAAGGGGGAAATCGTCTCGATTCTCGGCCCGTCGGGCTGCGGCAAGACGACGCTCCTCAATCTCGTACTCGGTCTCGTCACGGCCACGGACGGCCGCATTCTCTTTGACGGGGTCGACCTCACGCACGTTCCGATGGAAAAGCGCGGCTTCAACATCGTCTTCCAGGATTATGCGCTCTTTCCGAATCTGAACGCCTACGAAAACATCGTCTACGGTCTTCGCAACCGTCCCGACGTGTCGACGCGTTCGGAAGTGGACGACCTCATCGACCTTCTCGGTCTTCGCCGTCATCTCGATCAGCGCATCGACGAACTCTCGGGCGGCCAAAAGCAGCGCGTGGCGCTGGCCCGCACGCTCGTGATGAAGCCCAAGCTCCTTCTGCTCGATGAACCGCTCTCCGCTCTGGACGGCCTCATCAAGGAATCGATCAAGGACCGCATCAAGCAGGTCGCCCGTCAGCTCAAGCTCACGACCCTCATCGTGACGCACGACCCCGAAGAAGCGCTCACGCTCTCGGACCGCGTCCTCATCATCGAAAACGGTCACATCGCGCAGTTCGATACGCCCGAACGCATTATCCGCACGCCCGCGAACGAATTCGTCGAACGCTTCATCCTCTCGCAGCTCACGATCAAGCGCGACAACATCTTCCGACTCTTCGCCTCGTCTCTTTCGGGTCTCACGCCCCCTAACGCCGCGGCCCCGCGTGCTGCGGCCGCGTAAGGAGGAGTTCTGAAATGGAACAAGCACGCGTCGGCATCCGCGCTTATCGAGGCGGGTTCATTCTGATCGCCGCCTTCCTTTTGGTGGCGCTGATCCTTCCCGTCTGCGCGGTTCTCTGGCAGTCCTTCCTCGGCAAGAACGGCGAGGTGGGTCTGCAGAACTGGGCGAAGGTTCTCTCGGACCCGGAATTCTTCGCGCTTCTCGGCCGAAGCTTCCTCGTGGCGGGGCTCTCCGCCTTCCTTTCGGCCGTGATCGCCTTCTTTGCGGCCTACGGCCTCACCTTTACGAACATCAACGGGCGCCTTAAGAAGGGCGTGCAGATCGTTCTCCTCCTGCCGCTTTTCCTGCCCTCCATTACCTACGGCTTCGCCGTAATGTACTCATTCGGGCGAATGGGGCTCGTAAGCCAGCTCATAGGACAGCCGCCGTTCTCGATCTACGGCTTCGCCGGCCTTCTGATCGCGAACGTCGTCTACACGCTTCCGCCCGCCTTCCTGATTCTTTACAACGCCTTCGCGTACGTTGACCGCCGCTTCGTCGTGGTCTCGCGGGTGATGGGGGACGGACTTCTGCGTTCCTTCTACCAGACGGCGCTTCGTCCGACCCTCGGCGCCTTCGTGTCGGCCTTCGTGCTCGCCTTCTTCCTCGCCTTCACGGACTTCGGCATTCCGGTTTCGATCGCCGGTCAGTACAACGTGATCGCGACCGAACTCTACGCCGTCATGATGGGCGCGATCCCGAACTTCGGCGAGGGCGCCGTGCTCGCGATCTCGATGGTGATTCCCGCGGCCTTCGCCGTGTGGGTTCTGAAGCGCTCCGACCGCCTCAACTTCCGCTACTCGCAGATTTCGAAGGCGGCTCCGCTCGAAAACAAGACGCGCGACCGCGCCTTCCTCGTCTACTTCGGATTCCTCACGCTCGTTCTCGTCGCGATCTTTGCGGTGATGTTCATCGTGCCGTTCGTCGAAAACTGGCCCTACAAGCCCAACTTCACGATGCGCCACGTTGAGGAAATTCTCGGCGATCCCTCGCTCTGGAGCGTCTATCTGCGCAGCGTCATGGTTGCGATCATCTCGGCCGCCATCGGCACGGCGATCACCTTCGCCGCGGGCATGATCAAGGCGCGCTCGGCCCTCTCGCCCGCAGCCCGCACGACGATGGACGCCTTCGCGATGGTGACGAACACGCTTCCGGGCATGGTGATCGGCGTGGGCTACCTTTTCGTCTTCTCGGGCACGCCCCTTCAGAACACGCTCGCAATCATCATCATGGCCAACGTCGTGCATTTCTTCGCGACGCCTTATCTGATGAGCACCGCCGCGCTCTCGAAGATGAACGCGGGTTGGGAGACGACCGGTCTGCTCATGGGCGACACCTGGTGGCGCACGGTCCGCCGCGTCGTGATCCCGAACGCGCTGCCGACCCTCTATCAGATGTTCGAAACCTACTTCATCAACGCGATGGTGACGATTTCCGCGGTCGTTTTCCTCTGCGGCACCCGCACGATGCTCGTGACGACCCGCATCAAGGAACTCCAGTACTTCGAAAAGTTCGACGCCATCTTCGTGCTCTCGCTTCTCATCTTCTTTACGAACGTGGCCGCCAAGCTCCTTCTCGACCGTCTCGCCGAAGGCAAGACGGTCGGGAAGCCCCGCGCTCCCGAGATCTCCTCGGGCGCCGCGGGCCGCCCGTCTGCCGCGACTCCTTGATTCCCCGTTGACTTTTTGACCTCACTTTCCCAAACGAAAGGACACATCATGAAATTCTCGACTTCGCTTCTCTTCGCTTCGATCCTGAGCGCCGGTCTCCTCGTTGGATGCGACGGCGGCAGCGGCACGTCCCAGCCCGCCCAGAAGACCGCGGCCGAGGCCTCCAAGGCGGCTCCCGTCGTCATCTACACCAACGCCGACGAAGAAGCGCAGCAGGCGATGAAGAACGCCCTCGACAAGAACGGTCTTCAGGGCGCCTACCTCATGCAGAGCTTCGGCACGTCCGAACTCGGCGGCAAGCTCGTCGCCGAAGGCAAGAACATCGAGGCGGACGTCGTGACGATCAGCACGTACTACCTCGAATCGATGCAGAAGAGCCAGAAGCTCTTCCGCGATCTCGGCATCAAGCTCGACACCGTCGGCCCCGCCGTCTCCTACTACGCTCCGATTCTCGGCAACTGCGGCGCGCTTTTCGTGAACACCGAAGTGCTCAAGGCCGACAACCTTCCGAGGCCCGCTGCCATCGCCGATCTTGCCAAGCCCGAATATGCGGGCCACATCTCGGTGCCCGACATCATGGGTTCGTCGACCTCCTGGCTCATGACGCAGGCCATGATCGCCGCCAAGGGTGAGCAGGAAGGCGCCGCCGTGATCCGCGCCATCGAAAAGAATGCCGGCGCCCACCTGGAAAAGTCGGGCTCCGCGCCTCTGAAGAAGATCCGTGCCGGTGAAGCCGCCGTGGGCTTCGGACTGCGCCATCAGGCCGTGGCCGACAAGGCCAAGGGTCTGCCGATCGACTACGTCGACCCGACGGAAGGCAACTTCACGCTCGTGGAAGCCGCCGCCGTCGTAGACAAGGGCGACAAGACCAATCCCAACGCCGAAAAGGTCGTCGAAACGATCGTGAAGTTCGGTCGTCAGGAACTCCTCAAGTTCTACCCGGTCGCTCTCTACAAGGGTGAAACCGTCTCGGCCGAAAACAAGCCCGCCAATCCCAAGACCTTCTCCGAACCTCTTACCGTCGAACTTCTGCAGAAGCACCAAAAGCTCGTGAAGGGCGAATGATCATGCGCGATCCGAATCCGTACAAGCTCCTTACCCCGGGGCCTCTGACGACGACCCTGTCCGTGCGCGAAGCGATGATGATCGACCGCTGCACGTGGGACGACGACTACAAGCGCATGACCGAAGAGATCCGCGCGGGTCTTCTCGACTTCGCGCACGCGGGCGACGACTACACGGTCGTTCTCATGCAGGGCTCGGGCACCTTCGGCGTCGAGTCCGTCCTCTCGAGTGTTCCGGGCGCAAAGGACTGCGTCCTCGTTCTCGTGAACGGCGCCTATTCCGAACGCATGGTGAAGATTCTCGACCGTCACGGCATCGCGCACGCCCGTCTTGACTTCGCCTGGGACGAAATCCCCGACGCCGCCGGGGTCGAGGCCTTCCTCGCCGAACATCCCGAAGTGACGATCGTTTCGATGGTTCACAACGAAACGACGACGGGGATTCTGAACGACATTGAAGCCGTGGGCCGCGTCGTGAAGGCCGCGGGCCGCACCTTCATCGTCGACGCCATGAGCTCCTTCGGGGCCGTCGACATCCGCGTCGCCGACATCGGCATCGACTATCTCGTCTCGAGCGCCAACAAGTGCATCCAGGGCGTTCCGGGCTTCTCCTACATCATCGCGCGCCGCGAAGCGCTCGAAGCGACCGAGGGGAATGCGCGAACGGTGTCGCTCGACCTCTACGATCAGTGGAAGGGCCTTGAAGAAGGCCACGGCAAGTGGCGCTTCACGTCGCCCACGCACGTGGTCGCCGCCTTTCACCGCGCGATGCAGGAACTGCGCGAAGAAGGGGGCGTCGAAAAGCGCGGCGAGCGCTATGCGCGCTTGAACCGGCGCCTTCGCGAAGGCATGGCCGCCCTCGGGTTTGAGGCCTATGTAGAAGAAACCCATCAGGGGCCGATCATCACGACCTTCTTCTATCCCCGCGAAGGCTTCTCCTTTGCGAAGATGTACGCCTACCTGAAGGAAAACGGCTACGTGATCTATCCTGGAAAGCTCACCGACCGCGACACCTTCCGTCTCGGGAACATCGGCGACCTGAACGACGAAGACGCCGAACGCATTCTCAAAATCTTCGCCGACTTTTGCGCTTTGGAGGACAAGAATGGCGCGCATTGAAGCCGTAATTTTTGACTGGGCGGGCACGACCGTCGACTTCGGTTCGCTCTCTCCCGTCGGGGCCTTCATGGAAGCCTTCCGCCGCGCCGGCGTGGAAGTGACCGAAGAGGAAACCCGCAAGCCCATGGGTATGCTCAAGATCGATCACATCCGCACGATGCTTGCCATGGACCGCATTCGAGCGGCTTGGATCGAAAAGCACGGCGCGGCGCCGACCGACGCCGACGCGCAGCGCATCTACGACGATTTTGAACCCGCTCTGATGAGCGTGCTCGACGAGCGATCGAAGTTGAAGCCCCACGTTCTCGAATGCGTCACCGCGCTTCGCGAACGCGGTCTGAGCGTCGGCAGCACGACGGGCTACACGTCCTTGATGATGGATGTCGTACGTCCGGCCGCCGCGCGTCAGGGCTACGCTCCCGACACCTGCGTCACGGCCGACGACACGGGCGGCTTCGGCCGTCCCTGGCCCTTCATGATCTTTGAAAACATGCGTCTTTTGAAGGTTTCGGCCGTTTCGGCCGTCGTGAAGGTGGGCGACACCGTGAGCGACGTCCGCGAAGCCAACGCCGCGGGCGTGGTCGCCGTCGGGGTCACCGACGGTTCGAGCGTCGCGGGCTGCTCCGAAGCCGAGTGGAACGCTCTGTCGGAAGACGACAAGAACGTCGTGCGCGAAAAGGCGAAGAAGGTCTTTCTCGACGCCGGCGCCGACTACGTGATCCGGGATCTCTCGGAACTCCCCGGTCTCGTCGACCGCATCGAAGCCGAATAATTCTCTCCGGAGTTGGAAAGGGACGACGCACGGCACCGAAAGGCACCGTGCGTCGTATTTTTTAGAGAAAGACGAAAACGGAGTCTTCAGGCGCGGGGCTTCGTTACGTCGACGCGGGAAAGCGCGCCCGAGGCCCGAAAGAGTTCGTCGGGGGTGAGCCGCACGCCGCTTTGGGCGTCGCCGCAGGCGGGATAGACGATGTCGAACCGATCGAGCGAGACGTCCGTGTAGACGCGCACGTCCGCCTTCGCGCCGAAGGGGCAGACGCCGCCCGGGGCGTGACCGACGAGCGCTTCCACCTGATCGCCCGGGATCATCTTCGCCTTGCAGAGAAAGGTTTCGCGGAATTTCCGATTGTCCACCTTGACGTCGCCCGCGGCGAGGACGAGGATCGGTCCTTCGTCCGTGAGAAAAGCCATGGATTTTGCGATGCGGGCGGGTTCGCATCCGAGCTGCTCGGCCGCGAGCTCGACGGTGGCGGTCGACTCTGTGAAGGTGTGAACGCGCTCGGCGAGACCGAGTTTCCGCAGGTGGGCGTAGGCGATATCGAAGGACATGACGCAAAGAAGAGGTTGAAGGAATTCCTCCATTTTGCAACGGAAGACGGGATCGATGCGGCGCCGTACGACGTTTGTCGTAGCGTCGCAAGGAAGAGAAAAGGTTTTTCTTCGCGAAAACCCGTAACGCAAATCGGGTCTGGCAAAAGGCATTTTTCTCCTGTAAAGTGTTTCTCCTGAGCTGCGGCTCAACGGAGTCCGGACGGAGGCCCCCGCGGTTTTCCCGCCGACTCTTTCGAAAACCGAAAGTATTCCCGCCTCGGCGCATCGGGTGCGGCAGAGTTTTTGCTCTGCGCCCGAACGGCCGGGGCTTCTTTTTGTCGGCAACCGCCGTGAAGGGAGAAGACCGTGACGGACCGTCCGGAAAGAATCAAGCGCGCGGCCGAAGGACGCTGGCCCGAACTGTGGGCGTCCTTCGGCATGAATCCCGACCACTTCGTGAAGCCGAACCGGCCGTGTCCCGTCTGCGGCGGTCGGGATCGATTCACGTATTTCGCCAAGGAGCCGGGCGGCCGGTGGTTCTGCCGCGGCTGCGGTTGGGGGGACGGGTTCGACCTCGTCATGCGCGTGACGAACCGCAGTTTCGGCGAAACGCTCGCCGGTCTTGAGTCGCGTCTCGGACTTGCGCCCGCTGCGAACTCCGAAACGAAGAGAAGCTTCACGCCCGAAGAGAAGGAGGCCTACGCGCAGAAGATGCGGGTCGAGCGCCAACGGGAGGCGGCGGAAAAACTCTGGACCGGAGCCGGAGAGATCGGAAAATTTCCCGACCACCCGGTGCGGCGATATCTCCGCGAGAGGGGACTCTACGGCGCGATCGCGGGCCTTCGCTCCGTTCGGGTCGTGGAGAAGCTTCCCTATTGGGAGGAGGGAGGCGTGAAGGGGGAATACCCGGGTGTTCTCATGGCGCTCACGGACGACGAGGGACGCGTCGTGACGCTCCATCGACTGTGGCTCTCGGAGACGGGACGAAAGGCCCCCGTTGCGGCGCCCAAGAAACTTCTCGGTTCCCCCGAGGGCGGCGTCGTGCGGCTTTACGAAGCGGGCGAAACCCTCGCGGTCACGGAAGGCGTCGAGACGGCCCTGGCCGTTCGCGTGATGACGGGACTTCCCGTCTGGGCCTGCGTGAGCGCCGCGGGACTTCTCTCGCTTTCGCTTGAGCGGATCCCTGCCTCGGTGAAGGAAATCCGTGTGTACGGCGACAACGACGAGAGCTTCGTCGGGCAGGCGGCGGCCTACGGGATTGCGGCCAAACTGCTTCGCGAGGCCCGTGCCGTCGGAAGGGAGCTGGCGGTGATCGTCCGGGTGCCCGAGAAGGCGGGCTACGACTGGAACGATGTGCTCCTCAAGAGTCTCGGAAAAAGGAACTCAGGCCTCGGCCGTTCGCGTGCGAAGGCGTTTGTTGCCGAATAAAAAAACGAATTCCCTTCGATGGAATTCTGCGGCAAAAACTTTCGGATCATGCCTTTTTCGCATGGGAACACATGAGGAAAAATCATTGGCGGGAAGTTTTCCGTTCGTCCTACAGTTAGACCCGAAGGACAATCCGAATTCTTAAAGGAGGAAGTCTTATGCAGCGCAGAAATCTCTTTCGTCTCGCCGCCGCGGGCGCTGCGGCGCTCACGGTGCCCGCCGTTCGCGCGGCCGAATCGAAGTCGATCGTAATCATATACAGCCGCACGGGCTCGACCGAACAGCTCGCGCGCTGGATCGCCGAGGAAACGAAGAGCGACTGGCTCAAGCTCGAACTCGTCGAACCCTACGCCGAATCCTACGGCGCGATGACCAACATCGCGCGCGAAGAGCGCGCTTCGGAGAAGCGCCGCGAAATCAAGACGCCGATTCCGGACCTCGCCGCCTACGACACGATTTGGCTCGGTTCTCCCTATTGGTGGGGCGGTTATTCGGTTCCGATGCTCACCTTCCTCAAGGATCATCCGCTTGAAGGAAAGCGCGTGCTGCCTTTCTGCACGTCGGGGAGCTCTTCGCCCGACGGCGCCTGGGCCGACCTCAGAAAGCTCGCGCCCAAGGCGAAGGTCGAGGAAGGCTTCTGGGTGCCGGGCGGCGACGTCGCTTCATCGCGCGAAGAACTTCTCGCCTGGGTGAGAAAGCACCGCTGATCGGAAGGACTCGGGAAAACGGGTGTCGAGCGCGCCGAAACGGGCGTCTTCGGCACCCTTTTCGCGTTTTTGCTTCTTGTTGCGGGGCGCCGTGAGGTCCTACAATGAAAAAAGGCGTTGTTGCAGAGAGCATGCAGCCAACGCTCCCTAAGAAAAACAGGAACCCTCAGAGTACCGCTATGGATCAGACCCAAGAGAACGACAAAAAGACGGAACTGCCGATGTTCGACGACCTCGAAGACGCTCCCGACGTGAAACTCAGCTTCACGGACGAACACGATGCGGGCGCCTTCGTGAAGACCATGCTTTTGACGCACGACTACGAGTCGATGCGGGAAGCCGTCGACACGATCATGGAGCACCTCGACGACAACGGCCGCAACTTGATGCTGCGCGCGCTTCTCAACAAGGAAGTGAAGCGCCGGGGCGTCAAGGAACGCGTTCCCGACGACATGAACAAACTTTCGCCGCACTGGCGCGAAGGGGAGTACCCGTACGTCAACCGCATGAGCTATCCGCTCTACGAAAAGGAGAAGTATCACCTGCAGGTCGAATTGCTCAAACTGCAGCGCTGGGTGAAGGAAACGGGCCGCAAGATCGTGATCCTCTTTGAGGGGCGCGACGCGGCCGGCAAGGGCGGCACGATCCGCCGCTTCATGGAGCATCTGAACCCCCGCGGCGCGCGCGTGGTGGCTCTGCCGAAACCCTCGGACGTCGAGGCCGGCCAGTGGTACTTCCAGCGCTACGTCGCACACCTTCCGACGAAGGGCGAAATCGTTTTCTTCGACCGATCCTGGTACAACCGAGCCGGGGTCGAGCCCGTCATGGGCTTCTGCACGAAGGAAGAGTATGAAAACTTCATGCGCGAAGTCCCCGACTTCGAGCGCAGCCTCATCCGAAGCGGAATCACCCTCATCAAGTTCTGGTTCGCGGTCTCCCGCGAAGAGCAGTTGAAGCGCTTCCGCGAACGCGAAGTCCATCCCTTGAAGCACTGGAAGCTCTCTCCCATCGACCGCGCCTCGATCGACCGTTGGAACGACTACACGCGCGCTTCGCAGCAGATGTTCAACCGCACCGACACCGCGGACGCTCCGTGGATCATCATCAAGAGCGACGACAAGCTGCGCGCCCGCCTCAATGCGATCCGCGTGCTTTTGCACACCGTCGAATACGAAGACCGCGACCTCAAGGCCGTGGGCGAAATCGACCCGCTGATCGTCGCGCGCGCGAGCACGGTCTGCGAATACGGCACCTACTCAAGCCCGAACGGCGACTATTACGACGACAAGAAGGGCAAGGAAAAGGAGAAGGACGACGACAAGAAGGGCAAGGACAAGGAGAAGGGAAAGAAGAAGTGAGCCCTTTCTGAGATCCAAGGAAACCTCCCGCGCCTCGAAGGTGCGGGAGGCATTCTTTTATTGAGATGCGGGAATTCCCTTTCTTCTCGAAAACCTTTAGGGTATCTCTCCCAAGGCATTCGCCCGAGGCTTTTTGCCTCCCGCAAAAGAACCTTGAAATCGTTGCGCCTTCCTCTTGTGGAAGGCGATGACGCCGAAAGAAAATCGGTTTTGAGGATCGGATCAACTCTATTTGCGGAGAGAATCATGCGGATTCGCAATGTTCTCGTCGCCGCGGCGCTCGGCACGGCCCTTTGTGTCGGCGCAACGGCGGGCGAACGACTTGATCGAATTGAGGAAACGAAAACCCTGCGCGTCGGAACGCCGGGTGACTACAGACCCTTCGCCATGAAGGAAAACGGACGCTACGTCGGTCACGACGTGGAGCTCCTCGAAGCCATGGCGCGGGCGGCGGGCTGGAAGGTCGAGTACGTCGACACGTCCTGGCCCAAGCTTTCGGCCGACTTCAAGGCCGACAAGTTCGACGTCGCGATGGGCGGCATCACGCCGACCGTCGCGCGCCTCAAGCTCGGCGCCTTCCTGCCGGGCTACGTCACCTTCGGAAAGGTGGCGCTCGTGCACGCTTCGAAGGCGGAGCGCTTCACGACTCACGAAAGCCTCAACCGGCCCGACGTGCGCGTCATAAAGAATCCGGGCGGTACGAACGAGCTCTACGTCAATCAACACCTCACGCAGGCGCAGGTGACGACCCATCAGAAGAACGCCGAAATTCCCGGCATGATCGCCGAAGGCAAGGGCGACGTGATGATCACGGACACGATGGAGGCCAAGCTCTACGCCAAGGCGCATCCGGGCAAGCTCGCCGTACTCTTTGCGGAGGACACGCTTACGCCCAAGGCCCAGAAAGCCTTCTTCGTGCAGGCCGACGACCCCGAATACCTGCGCGTGATGCAGTACCTCTGGGACATCACCGAACTGCGCGGCGAGCGTGCCGCACTCTATGACAAGTGGCTCAAATAAGGGAGAGGAAAATGACGAAACTCACGAAGATCACATTGGTTGCCGCCGTGCTCGGCGCTCTGACGGCGGCTCTGCCCGCGCAGGCGGGGGAACGCCTCGACCGCATTGAAGAAACGAAGGTTCTTCGCGTAGGCACGCCGGGCGACTACCGTCCGTTCTCGATGAAAGAAGCGAACGGCTACGCGGGCTACGACATCGATCTCGTCAAGGCTCTCGCGGCCGCCGCGGGCTGGAAGGTGGAAATGGTTCCGACCACCTGGTCGAACCTCACGAAGGATCTGCAGGGCGACAAGTTCGACGTGGCCGTGGGCGGCATCACGCAGACGGTGGCGCGCCTCAAGGTGGGCGACTTCCTCCCCGGATACGCGCCCTTCGGGAAGGCGGCGCTGGTGCCCGCCTCCAAGAAGGACCGCTTCACGACGCCCGAAAGCCTCAATCAGCCCGACGTGCGGGTCATCAAGAATCCGGGCGGCACGAACGAAAAGTACGTGCTCGAACACCTCACCAAGGCGCAGGTTTCGACCCATCCCAACAACGCAGAAATCCCGGGCCTCATCGCCGAAGGCAAGGGCGACGTCATGATTACGGAAACCATGGAGGCGAAGCTCTACGCAAAGAAGTACGCGGGAAAGCTTCACGCCGCCTTCATCGAAAATCCGCTCACGCCCAAGAGCGTGATGGGTTTCTGGATGCCCGCGGACGACGCCGAGTATCTTCGCGTGATGCGCTATCTCTGGGACATCACGGAACTTCGCGGCGAACACGCGGCGCTCGCGAAGACGTGGCTTGAATGATTCCTGGCGGGCGTTTGGCGACGCAAGAGGCCCGGACGATGTCCGGGCCTGCGGCGGTTCGGACTCCGCACCCCGAACAATGCGTCGCCCGCGATCCGACGAAAAGGCCCGGGCGACAACCCCGGGCCGTGATTTTCGAGAGGACCGTCCTCAGCAATGCTTGTTGCAGCGGTAATAGGCAAGAAGTTTCGGACGGTAGAAGACGAGGGCCGTGAGGAGCGTGAAGAGCGTTACGCCCGCCATGATTTCCAGGGCGGGATGGTAGCTGCGCCCCTCGAGGATTCGCCTTGCGACGAGTTCATAGGTCGAATACGCCCATTCGCAGGCGTAGCCGAGAAGACAGAGCTGCTGCAGACGGTTCATATAGCGCACCGGCACGAACGCGAGCACGAGCGCGGCGACGGGAAGCGCGACGACCCAGAGGGCGGCGCCGTGAAAGAGGAGGTGCGCCGCGAACAAAACGTGCGCGAGCACGGGGAGAAGGAGCCAAAGCATAGGTTTGAGGATCGGGAATGCGGGACGGTTTGTTCGTCCCTCTTATTTTTGAGAACGGTTGCGGGGTTTTTCGGGCGCTTCCTTCGTGAAGTGGTACCACATGTGTTTGATGGTGAGCACGGGGTGCGAAAAAAGAAGACGCGGACCAGCCCAGCGCATGATGTCGCGGGCTCGGGCCTTTTCGGCCGGCCGGTAGCAGTGAATCTTGCATCGGGCGCAGGCAGGCTTGTCCGCCCCGTAGGGACAGCAGGCAAGGCGCTTGAGGGCGTATGCGAGAAATTCGCGGCAGTTGTCGCAGAGTTCGCCCTTTTTCGTGCCGTGGTGCGCGTGACAGAAGCTCGCGACCATCGCTTCGAGCGTTCGTTTCTCTTCATTGAGCCTCGGAACGGTCTCGAGGCGGGCCATGCGGTCGACGCGCTGCGGTCTCAGCGGCGCGGTCGTCTTGTCTTCGGAAGGGTTTGTCATGCCGTTTCCTTGTTGTGTTGTAGGCAAGGTCTCAAAGAGGAGAGACAGTATAGCGTGACGAAGTGAAGGAGTCGCTTCCGCAGAAAGAGTATCTCTCGAAAAGAGGCGACTCCTTTCCCGTACGGTGCTGAATCAGATTTTCTGCGAGAGAAATCTTATTCAATGTCCGTGACCGTGAAGCCTTCTTCGGTGACGGCCTTGCGGATCGCTTCGTCGTCGACGGGAAGAGGCGAAACGACGACGGCACGCTTTTCTTCAAGGCTCACGCGGACGTCCGCGACGCCGGGGACGGCACGCAGAACCTTGTCTACGGCGCGCACGCAGTGCTGACAGGACATGCCTTCGATATGAACGATTTTTTCCATGACGGATTCCTCCGATTGGGTGGTGGGTGAAGAAAGGGGAAGAGACAGCGTTCGAACTTCGGCCGCGGACCGACCGTTCTGCGCCGCTTCTTCGGTAAAGGTGACGGGCGGGCGCCAACGGGTGAGGCGCAGGGCGTTGGTGACGACGCTCACCGAGGAGAGGCTCATCGCAAGGGCTGCGAGCATCGGGCTCATGCGAAGGCCCTGGGACGCAAAGAGTCCCGCCGCGATCGGAATCATCACGGTGTTGTAGCCAAGCGCCCAGAAAAGGTTTTCGTAGATGTTGCGAAGCACCGCACGGGAGAGAAAGAGCGCGTCCGCAATCTGCGAGAGGCGGCTCTTGGACAAGACCACGTCGGCCGAGGAGAGCGCGGCTTCGGTGCCCGAACCGATCGCGATCCCGACCGTCGCGCTCGCAGGGGCCGGCGCATCGTTGATGCCGTCGCCCGCCATGAGAACGGGGTATGGAGACGAAGCGGCCGCTTCGCGCACGAAGCGCGCCTTGTCGGCGGGAAGAAGCTCGGCGCGGACGTCTTTGTCGGCAAAGCCGGCCGAGCGTCCGACGGCGAGCGCCGCCGCGCGGCCGTCGCCCGTCAGCATCGTGACGCGCACGCCTTCCTTGCGAAGGGCTGCGAGCGCTCCGCGCGAGTCGTCACGGACGCGGTCGGAGAGGCCCGCAAGCGCCGCGGCTTCCCAGCGCGATCCGCGTTGAACGAGCGTCACGAGAACCGTGAGGCCTTCCTTTTCCATGTCCGCCCAGGCCTGTCGCCAGGAATCGGGCAGTTCGGCGCCGCTTGCTTCGAGCGTGCGGCGGTTTCCGACGCGAATACGGCAGTCCCCGAAGCGTCCCGTGAGTCCCGTGCCCGCCACCTGTTCGAACTCGTCGGGGTCGGCGTGCGACGCATCCCGGTACCCGAGGTCGGCGAGGCTTTCCGTCACGGCGCGGGCAAGCGGGTGTTCGGACTTCGACTCGACGGCGCCGAGGACCGAAAGAACGGCCGGCGTGTCCGGACGATCCGAAAGAATCCAGCGCGCCACCTGAGGACGGCCTTCGGTTATGGTGCCGGTCTTGTCCAAAAAGAGGGTCCGTGCGCGTCCGAGATTTTCGAGCGACTCGGCGTTCTTCCAGAGAATCCCGAGCGACGCGCCCCGGCCCGTGCCCGCCATGACGGCGGTCGGCGTGGCCAGTCCCAGGGCGCAGGGGCAGGAAATGACGAGAACCGAAATCGCGTAGGTGAGCGCGTCTTCAAGGGGGGAGCCCGAGGCGTACCAGACAATGAAGGTGAGAAGCGCAATCCCGAGGACGAACGGCACGAACCAGAGCGCGATCGTGTCGGCCTTGCGCGCGATCGGCGCCTTGGTGGCGACGGCGTCCTCGACGAGCGAAATGATCCGGCCCAACGCCGTGTCGGCTCCGGTATGCGTCACGCTGAAGGTAATGTGCCCCGAAACAAGGAGCGTTCCCGCGTGAACGCGGTCGTCCTTCGTCTTGTCGACGGGGAGCGATTCGCCCGTCATCCCCGATTCGTCGACGCTGCCCGCACCGATGACGACGACGCCGTCGGCCGGAATGCGCTCTCCCGTGCGCACGACCACGTCGTCGCCCACGCGCAGAGCGTCGACGGGAACTTCGACTTCGACGCCTCCTTCCCGGCGCATGGCGCGCGGGGGCGTGAGGTCGAGAAGCGCCTCGACCGCAGAGGTCGTGCCCGCCTTCGCGCGGCTTTCGAGCGTTTTTCCGAGCGAGGCGAGCGTGAGAATCACCGCCGCCGACTCAAAGTAGAGATGGTGAAGCCCGTGCGCCGCCAGAGAAGGATCGTTCGCCATCGAAAAGAGCATGGCGAGGCTGTAGACGAGCGCCGCACCGCTTCCCGTCGCAAGGAGGGTTTCCATGCCGGGATTGCGGTGCCAAAGCGTCACGAACCCCTTCGTGAAGGTTTCGGTATGAAGAAAGACGACGGGGAGCGTGAGAAGGAGCTGCAGGAGCGCAGTGACGAGCGCCGCCTCGTCGGTGCCGAGCCCGAAGGGGAGTCGCAACCCCGTCATCGGCCCCATGCTCAGGATCAGAAGCGGGAGCGCAAAGACCAATGAGCGCAGGAAGCGGTTGCGGTAGTTCGCGTAGGCTTCGAGCGCAAGCGCCTTGGGACGCACGTTCGCTTCGGGAGATTTCCCCGAAGAAGAGCGTCCCGGCGCACTTTTGACGCGCGCACCGTAGCCCGCCTCTGCGATCGCCTTGACGAGGCCGTCGGCCGCTTCGCCCGCCTTGCCGTCGGGCACCTCAACCTTGAGCTCTTCGGTCAGAAGATTGACGACGGCGCCTTCGCAGCCGGGCACCTTGTGGGCGGCCCGTTCGACCCGTCCCACGCAGGCAGCGCAGGTCATGCCGGTGACGTTGAGTGTGATCTTTTCCATGTGGGTTCCTGTGGAACGGCTCTGAGAGAGGCCGCATCCGTCGGGACCGAAGGAGGGGACGTCCTCTCCCCACCAACGGTTCGAATTGTCTATACTTGGTCATTATAGACATTGATTTCATTTTCGCAACTACCACCTTTTGCGGAAATAAGTTTCAAAAAGGAAAGTACATGGCCGGGAGCGGCCATTCGCCGATCGTCCCTTTTTGAAACGTTTCCGAAGGCCCGAAAGGGTTGCGCACGGGGGACCCATGCAAAGAACTTTGAAGAAAGAAGCCGATGCGGCGACCAAGTGTCCGGTGGAGGTGACGCTCGGACTCGTGGGCGGCAAGTGGAAGAGTCTCGTGCTCTGGCATCTGTGCGGCAGAACGCTTCGCTTTTCGGAATTGAGCCGCGCCATGCCGGGCGTCACGGCAAAGATGCTCACGATGCAGCTGCGCGAACTCGAAACGAGCGGACTCGTCAAGCGCACGATCTACGCGGAAGTGCCGCCGCGCGTCGAATATTCCCTCACGCCCACGGGACAGTCGCTTCGTCCGATTCTCGAGGCGATGTACGCCTGGGGAACGGCCTACATGCTCACCCGCGGAGAACAGCCCACCTGCGGGATGGATCCTCCGAAGGACGGCGCAATCGAGCGTCTCGTCGAACAGTTGAAGGCCGCGCAGTTTCAGAGCTGCTGCGGCGAATGACGCGCACGAGGCTCAGAAGAGGGGCGAGGCGAGATAGCTGAACCCCTCGCGCAGGCGGGCAAAGAGCCCGCGTTTTTTCCAGAGGACGGGGTCGAGCCGGAAGGAGCCCGCAAAGTACCCGGCAAAGAGGCCGTTCAATTCCGCCGTGAAGGATCGGTTGACGATGAGAATCGAGTGCTCGAAATTGAGGTGCAGGCTTCGCGTGTCGATGTTGACCGTTCCGAAGACGGATACCTCGTCGTCGACCGTGATGGCCTTCGTGTGGAGCATCCCGTCTTCAAAGAAGTAGATTTCAATCCCCGCGTCGAGGAGCTCTTCAAAGAAGCGCCGTCCGCCCCAGGTGACGATGCGGCTGTCGCAAAGGCGCGGAACGATGATGCGCACGCGCACGTTCGTGCTTGCGGCGTTGAGGAGCGCCGAGACGATCGTTTCGGTCGGCACGAAGTAGGGCGTCACGATCGTGAGCGAACGGCGCGCGCTTGAAATCACGCGAAGGATCAGATGCACGCTCGCGTCTTCGTTGCCGTAGGGGCCCGAATGCACGCAGACGAGAGGAACGTCGCCGGGTTGTTCGTGGCGACCGTTGGTGAAGAGCTCCATGTAGGCGTTGACGTCCCGGTTCTCGTCGCAGTTGGAGAGAAGTCCGCAGTCCCCTTCCCAGAGAGCCGAGAGAACGACCGTCCCGGGACCTTCGATGCGGATCATCGCGTCGATCCAGCGCTCCTGCGGGGGCGCGCCGGAAGCGGCGGATTTCGGCGCGATCATGTTGAGACTTCCCGTGTAGGCGACCGACTCGTCGATGATGACGAGCTTTCTGTGGTAGCGCAGGTCGATGCGGTCGCTCATTCTGAAATTTCCGAAGCGGATCGGAAGTACGCGCCAAATCTTCACGCCCGCGCGCTCGAGCGCTTCGCGGCGGGGACTGCGCAGAAAAGCGGCGGAGCCGAAGTCGTCGCAGAGAATCCGGACGGAAACGCCGCGGCGGGCGGCGTCGGCGAGCGCTTCTTCGATGTCGTCGACGATCGCGCCCGACTCCCAGATGTAGTAAGCGAGTTCAATCTGACGCTCGGCCCCGCGGATGTCCTCGAGAATCCGCTCAAAGGCTTCCAGCGAGGTGGGCAGGAGCGTCACGCGGTTTCCGACCGTAAGCGGCAGTCGGGCGAGGTTCGTCGAGAGCCGAAGAAGCGGTTCGTATTCGTTGAGGGGGAGCGGCAGAGGCCCGTAGGGAAGCAGACGATCCTTGGCCCAGGGGTAGTAGTGCTCGAGCAGACGCTTTACCCGAAGCAGCCGAAAGCGCGCGAGCGGCCGCTCGCCGATGAAGAGATAGAGAAGAAATCCCGCAACCGGAAGCGACGCGGTGATGAGAAGCCATGCGAAGGAGGATCCCGGCGGATGGCGCGTGAGCATCACGCGCATCCCCACGATGAGTACCATCCCGAACTGGGCGAGCATGAAGAGGTTCGCCCAAAAGTTCCATTCCACCGTCTGCATGACCCGATTGAAGATGTTGAGGTAAAAAAGGGCGCCAATCCGCTGAGGAGGGCGCCCCGTTCACAAAAATTCCGAGCGCCGGTCAGGCCTTGCGCTTGTCAAGACCGAGGTCGCTCATGATCGTCGCGGAAATTTCCTCGATCGACTTCGTCGTCGAGTTGAGCCAGCGGATCCCTTCGCGCCGCATGAGGTTTTCCGCGTCGAAGATCTCTTCGCGGCAGTTTTCGATCGAGGCGTATCGGCTCCCCGGACGGCGTTCGTTGCGGATCTCGCTCAAACGTTCGGGACGGATCGAAAGCCCGAACAGCTTGTGGCGAAGCGGAATGAGCGCATCGGGGAGCGACCCGCGGTCGAAGTCTTCCGGAATGAGCGGATAGTTTGCTACCTTGATGCCGTACTGCATGGCGAGGAACAGCGAAGTCGGCGTTTTGCCCGACCGCGAGACGCCCACGAGAATGACGTCGGCTTCGTCGAGCCCGCGGTTCGTCTGACCGTCGTCGTGCTGCAGCGTGTAGTCGATGGCGGCGATGCGGCGGTTGTAGCGCTCGTCGTCACGGATGCGGTGGCTCATGCCGACCGAGTGGGCGCACTTCATGCCGAGTTCGGTCTCGAGCGGTCCGACGAACTTGCGGAAGAGGTCGATGATGTGCCCCTGCACGTGTTCGTTGAACGTGCGCATGATGTCGGGTTCGACGAAGGTCGTGAAGATGATCGGGCGCGTCCCCGATTCGACGCCGATGCGGTTGATGGTCGCGGCCGCGTCCTTGGCCTTTTCGACGGTGTTCACAAACGGCATGCGCGTCTGCTGATATTCAAGGTCGGGGAACTGCGTCGTGATGGCGTGCGCGAGCGTTTCTGCGGTGATGGCCGTGCCGTCGCTCACGATGAAAACCTGACGAATCGGCTGTGCGGTTTGTTCTTCAACGAGTTCGGTCATGATGAGAAAAATCAACGCGGGAAAGAATGAAACATTGTACTCGAGTCGCGGACTTCGGGCGTAAAGAAATGACGCGGCGGCCGAAAAGAACGGAAGAATCGGGCAAAGCCGGGCGATTTTGGGACACAAACCGAGGCTTTCGGGCGGTTAGAATCTTTTTACCCGGTCGGGAGGACGCTCCTCCCTACGAAAACGGAAAAGGAGTCAAAAAATGGTGGAACTCAAACCCGTGGCCTTAGAGAAGGCCTACCGCATCTTCAACGTCGGCGCGACGGCGCTCGTTTCGGCCGCGCACGAAGGAAAGACCGACGTGATGCCGGCTACCTGGGTGTGCCCGCTCAACTCGGACCCTTCGCGCGTGACGGCCTGCATCGACAGTACGCACTACACGCGTCCCCTGGTTGAAAAGAGCGGCTACTTCGCGCTCGCCCTGCCGACGAAGTCGATCGCGCGCGAAACGCTCTTCCTCGGGTCGGTGAGCAAGAACGACGACCCGGACAAGCTCGAAAAGAGCGGGGCGAAGTTTTTCACGATGGACGGCTGGGACATTCCGTTTGTCGAAGGTTGCGCGGCCTACGTCATCTACAAGGTGATTCCGGAAGCCCACATTGAAAAGGCCTACGACCTCTTCGTGGGCGAAGCCGTCGCCGCATGGGCCGATCCCCGCGTATTCGAGGACGGTCACTGGAAGTTCGAGACGGCGCCCGAGGAACTGCGCACGCTCCACTACGTCGCGGGCGGCCGCTTCTACCTGATCGGCGATGCGATCGACGTCGAATAAAGGAGAGTTTGTCCCCACGCAGAAAGCCTCCCGCTCGTTCGGGAGGTTTTCTCGTTTTCGGGATTCCGGTGCAAACTTCTTTTGAGAAAGAGAAAAAAGAAGGCGCCGGAACACTCCGTCGGATCGAAGTCCGCTACAATCCGTCATCCCCCCTCAGGGGAGTAGCCTGCCGCCGGTTCCATCGGCGGCGTTCGCGTCAACACGCTTGGAACGACCCCTTTCCATGGCGCGGACAATGGAATCCTGCTACGGCATCCATCGGCAAGACCTGCGGCGGACGACTCCGATCTTTCATGAAGAGCGAAAGAGCGGCCGGAGTGCGTTCGCCGTTACGGTTTTGATCCCTCCGCCGCTCGATGCTCTCCCCACGATCAAAAAATGTTAGAGACCCTGGGACTTTCCACCGTCGTGGTCGCCGCCGCTGAAATCGGCGACAAGACGCAGCTCCTTTCGATCTTCCTTGCCGCGCGCTACCGTGCTCCGAAGCCCATCATCTGGGGCATTCTTCTTGCGACGATCTTCAATCATGCGCTTGCGGGCGCCCTGGGGGCGTCGCTTTCCTCCCTCATTTCCTACGAGGTGCTCCGCTGGGTCCTCATCGTCTCGTTCCTGGCGATGGCTGTGTGGATTCTGATTCCCGACAAGATGGAGGACGACGACTTTAAGAAGAAGGCGCAGCGCTTCGGGGTCTTCGGGACGACCTTCGTGCTCTTCTTCCTGGCGGAAATGGGGGACAAGACGCAGATCGCCACGATCGCCATGTCGGCGCGCTACGCGTCCGAAGCCTTCTGGGTGATTGCGGGGACGACGCTCGGGATGATGATCGCGAACGTGCCCGCCGTGTACCTCGGCGAGAAGATCGCGGAGAAGATTTCAATGGACTGGATGCGCCGCATCGCGGCGGCGGTCTTCGTGATCCTTGCGGTCCTCACATATTTTGGTTAAAAGAAGGGCTCTTCGCTTTTCAGGCGAGGAGCCCGGTCCATACCGTCATGCGGGGCGGCCGGATTTTCGGCCGCCTTTTCGTCATTTGCGGTCTTCTCGACGCCAATGTTCGATCGAGACGATCGCGGCGAGCGCCAATCCGACCGTGCGGAAGAACTTTGCGTCGGGGTGGTTGACAAGGGCCCGCGAGAGGGCGGGGAGCCACTTGGCGGGATGCGCCGCGAAGAAGTCTTCGGCCTCGCCCTGCGCGCTCTTGAGAACGAGGACCGAAAGGAAGGCGAATTCGAGCGTCAGATGGTCGTAGGGCATCCCGAAGTCTCCGGTGAGGCCGAGCCCCGCCTTTTCGTAGGACGCGCGACAGACCTCGGGGGCCGAGGCGTCTTCAGTCCAGGCGGATTCGTATAGAGGAAGCGGGATTTCCCCCGTGAGAAAGAGGGCGCCGTATTCGGCCGCGGCTTCTTCGGGCGAAGGGAGGGGATCTTCGAGCGCGGCCTCGAGTTCGCGGCAGTCGACCCCCACCTCGGCGGCGAGTCCCGCGACGGCGTGGAGGGCGTCGCGAAGGCGATCGCAGGTGTCGGCGTGATCGGGCGCGACGAAGAGCTCGGCGAGCGCATCGAAATAGGATTGACGGGCGAGTTGTTCGACCTGCTGCGTAACCATGCGGAACCTCATCGCGGAGAGGAATAGAGGAAACCGTTTCATTGTAGGCCGCCCGCCTGCGCCGCTTGCGTCAATCGACGACGAAATCGGCGTTCTCCTCGGAACGGATTAAGGGAAAACGAGAAAATGGAGCGTTTTTTGTCGAGAAATTTGTTGCGTGTTTGTCACTTGGTGGATTTTTACGCGTTTTTGCGGACGTTTGAGGCGCCCGAGACGAAAAAATGTCGACTTTCTTGCGTTTTCTCACCCTTTGAGCCGCATCCGAGCCTTGGGCTGTGCGAAAGCGCTGTGATACAATCCGCTCGGAAACTGAAAGCGCAACGGGGGACTGGGTGCCTCCTGCGCTTTCATCGTATTTTTAATCTACGCCCGTATTGCCGTCAGCCGAGTGATGCGGGCAAAGAGGACACAAATGGTACAGGGTCGTTACGTTTTTCCCTTTAGTCAACTTCGCATGACCGATGTGGACCGCGTGGGCGGTAAGAATGCATCGCTTGGCGAACTTCTGAGCCAACTCACCGAAGCCGGCATTCGCGTTCCCGACGGTTTTGCCACGACTGCCGAAGCGTTCCGCATCTTCCTTAAGGAAAGCGGACTTGAAGAACGAATCCACGCCCGTCTGGAAACGCTCGACGTCGACGACGTGAAGGCCCTGGCCGAAGCCGGCGCCGAAATCCGCGGTTGGATCGAAGCCGCTCCGTTCCCCGCCGAGCTCGAACGCGAAATCCGTGAATTCTACGAATGGCTCAAGGACGGCCAGGAAGAAATTTCCGTGGCCGTTCGCTCTTCGGCCACCGCGGAAGACCTGCCCGACGCTTCGTTCGCCGGTCAGCAGGAAACCTTCCTCAACGTGGTCGGCATCGATCAGGTGCTCGCCCGCATGAAGGAAGTCTTCGCGTCGCTCTACAACGACCGTGCCATTTCCTACCGCGTCCACAAGGGCTTTACGCACGCCGAAGTCGCCCTTTCCGCCGGCGTGCAGCGCATGTGCCGCTCCGACAAGGGCGCCGCAGGCGTCATGTTCACGCTCGACACCGAATCGGGCTTCGATCAGGTGGTCTTCATCACGGCTTCCTACGGTCTCGGCGAAATGGTCGTGCAGGGCGCCGTCAACCCCGACGAATTCTACGTGCACAAGCCCATGCTCGAAGCAGGCAAGTACCCGATCATCCGCAAGACGCTCGGCAGCAAACTCCTCAAGATGGAATTCGACACGACGGGCGCTTCGGGCCGTTCGGTGCGCGAAGTCGAGGTCGACGCCGACGACCGCCGCAGCTTCTCGATCACCGACGAAGACGTGATCGAACTCGCCAAGTTCGCCCGCATCATTGAAAAGCACTACGGTCGCCCGATGGACATCGAATGGGGCAAGGACGGCATCGACGGTAAGATCTACATCCTTCAGGCCCGTCCCGAAACCGTGAAGTCCCAGCAAAAGAGCGCCGACGTGCAGCTACGCTACTCGCTCAAGACGAAGGGCCGCCTTCTCGTTCAGGGCCGCGCGATCGGTCAGAAGGTCGGTCAGGGTACGGTGCGCATCATCGAGTCCGCCGCCGAAATGGACCGCGTCCAGGCGGGCGACGTCCTCGTCACGGACATGACCGACCCGAACTGGGAACCGGTGATGAAGAAGGCCTCGGCCATCGTCACGAACCGCGGCGGCCGCACCTGCCACGCCGCCATCATCGCGCGTGAACTCGGCATTCCCGCCGTCGTCGGCTGCGGCGACGCCACCGAACGTCTCGTCGAAGGCGACAAGGTGACGGTCTCCTGCGCCGAAGGCGACACGGGCAACATCTACGAAGGCCTCCTCGAAGTGGCCGTCGAAGAAGTCCGCCGCGGCGCTCTTCCGGAAATCCCCGTGAAGATCATGATGAACGTCGGCAACCCGCAGCTCGCCTTCGAATTCCAGTCGATCCCGAACAAGGGCGTGGGTCTTGCCCGTCTCGAATTCATCATCAACAACAACATCGGCATCCACCCGAAGGTGATCCTCGACTATCCGCGCGTTCCCTCGGAACTGCGCGACGCCGTCGAACGCCTGTCGGCGGGCTACGCCTCGCCCAAGGACTTCTTCGAGCGCAAGATTGCCGAAGGCGTCGCCACGATCGCGGCCGCCTTCTGGCCCAAGAAGGTCATCGTTCGCATGTCCGACTTCAAGAGCAACGAATACCGCAAGCTGATCGGCGGCGCGCTCTATGAACCGGACGAAGAAAACCCGATGCTCGGCTTCCGCGGCGCTTCTCGATACATCTCCAACCAGTTCGCCGAATGCTTCGCCATGGAATGTCGCGCGATGAAGTTCGTTCGCGACGAAATGGGCCTCACCAACGTCGAACTGATGATTCCGTTCGTGCGTACGCTCGACGAAGCCCGCCGCTGCACGGAAATCATGGAAAGCCACGGTCTGAAGCGCGGCGTCAACGGCCTGCGCCTCAACATGATGTGCGAAATCCCGTCCAACGCCGTCCTTGCCGACCAGTTCCTCGAATATTTCGACGGCTTCTCGATCGGTTCGAACGACATGACGCAGCTCGCCCTCGGTCTCGACCGCGACTCGGGTCTCGTCGCCGCCTCGTTCGATGAACGCGATCCGGCCGTCAAGGCTCTTCTGGCGATGGCCATCAAGGCCTGCCGCGCCAAGGGCAAGTACGTCGGCATCTGCGGTCAGGGGCCGTCCGACCACGCCGATTTCGCCGCCTGGCTGATGGAGCAGGGGATCGAATCGATCTCGCTCAATCCGGACACGGTGGTCGACACCTGGCGTCGTCTCGCCAAGTAATTGCGGGACAATCGGAATTCGATCTTTCGGGATCGAATTCCAGCCTGCCGGAACGAAGCGTTTCTCTCTCGGGAGCGCTTCGTTTTTTTTTTGTGGAATGCGGAACAAACGGAAACGGGGAAAATGTTTGAATCGGTTTGTTCGAAATCTGCTAGAATTCAGGAAGTCAAAGAAAGGAAAAGGTTCCTTTCGAATACGTTTTTATGAATGAGGTTCACCACATGCCATTTGAAAATGCCGTTCGCCTGCAGGAAATCAACGAAGAAATGGAGCGTCTGCAAAACGAAGCCAAATCCGTTCGCGCTCAGCTCGTCGACGAAATTCTCGTCGCGATGAAGGAATACGGCATTACTCTGGCCGACTTGGGTCAGCATCAGAACAACCGCCGCGACCGCAAACCCGCCAAGTACGCCAATCCCTACGGTGAAGGCACCTGGTCGGGTTCCGGCCGCCGTCCGAAGTGGTTCAAGGAGGCGATCGAAAACGGCGTTTCCGAAGAGGAAATGCTCATCAAGACCACGACGCTTTGATTTCGTCTCGTCTGAAACAAAAGAGGGAGCTTCGGCTCCCTTTTTTGTTCCCTGCGGACCGGCCTGCATTTCTCGGATTGCAAAGGTCGAATGAATGCCGAAATACCTTACCGGAGTGCGAAAATTCTCTGCGGATTGTATGTGGATGGAGGAAGGCTTGCCGCCTGTCGATCTTCCGAGAGAATGCTGCAAGAGCTTGAAATTTTTGACGAAGAGCGCACCCTCCGATTCCGAGAAAATGAAAGTCAAGGAAATCAATTCCTTTCCCGTTTCAAAAGGAGTTTCAAATGACGCGCAATGCAAAATGGACGATGCTCTGCATCCTGATGACTTCGCTCGGTTTCGCTGCGGGCGCCCGGGCCGCCGACACCCTCACCGAACAAGTCGTGACCCGTGCGGGCGAGCTGAAGACGATCGAAGGTTCCTCCGCCACCTTCACGGGCAAGGTGACCGTGACGGGACTCTACGGCACCTACGGCGACATGAAGAGTTCGGGCGGTTCCGTCACCTTTCAGCCCGGCGCCCGCTCTTTCTGGCACTACCATCCGGTCGGACAGGTTCTGATCGTCACCGACGGCGTCGGCTACACCCAGGAATGGGGGAAGCCCCGCGTCGAAATCCGTGCGGGTGACATCGTGCGCTGCCCCGCCGGCGTCAAACACTGGCACGGTGCGAGCGAAAACTCGGCCATGACCCACATCTCGATTTGCGAAGAAAAGGATCCGGGCGTCGTGGTCGTCTGGCAGGAAGCCGTGACGGACGATCAGTACGCCGGCCGCTGATTCCCGCCCGAGCCTTTTCGGTCCCGCAAGCGTCTCTCTCGTGCGGGACCTTTATTTTGCAGGGAAAGCCTGTTCTTCGGTTCGTTGCGCCGAAAAAAGAGGCCGGCGCCCGTGAGGGCGACCGGCCTTTCCTAAGGAGAGATGCGGTTCGAAGGGGTCAGTCTTTGTAGGCCTCCTGCACGATCGCAAGGGCGTTCAGGGTGCGCGGAAAGCCGATGTAGCCCGCCATGGCGGTGATCGTGTCGATGAGCTTCTGTTTTGTCGCGCCCATCGTGCGGTTGCCTCCCGTGTGGGCGCGCAGCTGCGGTTCGCACCCGCCGAGCGTCGCGATGGTGACGAAGGTGAGGTGTTCGCGTTCGGCAAGGGTCAGTCCCTTGCGCGTGTATGTGTCGCCGAAGCACCAGCCCGTGAGGGCATCGACCTGCAGGAAGCGGACGTCGTCGGTTGCGTTCTTGTGCATGGTGTCGATGGCCGGGCCGAAAATCGTCTTTTGCTCGGCGAGCCCCTTTTCAAAGCGGTCGGCGTCGGTTACGGTCGCGGCCGATTCGAGCGGAAGCTTCACGCCTGCTTCCCGGAAGGCTTCGTTCATGGCGAGGACGGCCGTTTCGACCTTTGCAAAGCCGATGTAGGCGAAGGGCTGATAGACGGCCTCGCGGATTTCGAGGGGCTTCACGCCCGCTGCGAGCGCTTCCTTGACGACGCGCTTGAGCGAAAGCGGCTCCGAGAGGGTGGTGAGTGTCGTCGCCTGCACGAGAAAGCGTTCGCGTTCGGTGAGGGCGGAGGTGTGCGAGGGGACGTCCTTCTTCAAAAAGCGCTCGCGGATCGCAATGAGATCGGGATCCGTCACGGAGAGATCGATGTTGGTCATGTCGTTTTCCTTGGCGAAAGCCACGCCGGCGGCCGTCAGAGCGGCACCGGGAATCAGGGCGGCAAGTGTGCGGCGTTGCATGGCAAATTCCTCATGAAAAGGAGAAGAATCTTCTTGTCTTCATCCTAAGGACGCCCTCGGGCGGGGGATCTTTCGATCGTTTCGAATCCTTGCCGAAAAATGCCGCGCGCAAGCAAAACGGACCGTCCTCCCCGGGGAGAAACGGTCCGTTGGTGTCGGATGCGGCCGCAGACGTCAGGAGGCCCTCATGCCGCTCGGATTGGTCGTGAGCGCGGCGTCGGCGCGCTCAAACGAGAAGGGCGTGAGCGTTTCAAAGGAAAAGAGCTGCAGGAAACCGTCGATTCCGAGCGTCTCGAGAAGCTTCGCTTCGCCCGCGCGAAGCGGAACGATTTCATAGCGCAGGAGATTGCAGCCGTGAAGGGGCGGCACGAATACGGCCGTCTTCGCTTCGCGGGAATCGATCAGGAGAAGCTTCGCAAAGCCCGCCTCCGAAAGGGAGGGCATCGTGTCCTTCGTATCGACGGCAAGGCTTTCGCCCGGAATCAGTCCGCCTGCGCCGAGTTTCTCGCGAAGCTTTTCGTCCGCACGCACGGCGGCGAGCGCCTCGAAGATCACGTTCTGCAGGCGTACGTCGAGCGCTTCGGTCGGGACGTCCTCGAGCGTGAGGCTCAACTCGAAGTTGTCTTCCGAAAACTCCCTCGCCGTCGCGCCGAGTGCGGTCGTGAGACGGATCCTGTTGTCGGGCCAGTCGCGAAGAATCGCCGCGGGAGCGTCGTGTTCAGGCAGCCAGAACCATTCCGACGTCACGCCGACCTTGTCGTGAAAGCGCATCCAGAGGGGACGAAGAAGTTCGGGCAGACGCAGCGCCGTGCCGGCCCAAATGCGCGCGGACGGGACGGGCGCTGCAGGTTCGTAGCGGGCGATCGGACGGAAGGTGCGCCGGCGCGGGCTTTTTTTGAGGGCCGAGCGAAAGGCCGCCCAGAGCCCTTCGAAGGTGTCCGGTCCGAGAAACTTCGGCGGGAAATTCAAAGCGCACTCCCACCAAACGGGAAGGTGCTGCGAGCCCGGACAGCTTACAAGCTTTGCGGCGCTTTCCTTCCAGTATTTTTCCTCGGCGGCTTCGAGCGAGTCGGTGCGTTTCAACCATTCGGTGAGATGCCGATGGGTCTGCGTGTCGAGGCTCCGGCGGAAATGCCGCTGCACGTGCCCGTTCATGAATTTCATCACTTCGGGCGAGAGCTTCGCTTCACAGGGCGTGAGAGGGGGAACCGAGAGGTTCGACTCTTCGGGAAACTCGACTTCGTTGGGCCACATGCCCGTGAGACACACGAGCCAGAACTTGAGCATGACGTGGAAGGGACGAAGTGCATCATGCTTCTCCCAGTCGAGGGAGCGGAAGGCTTCCGCTCCGATTTCGGGGTCGCGCGAGTCCATGAAGAGGTAGACGGCGCACCAACCGCGAAGGAAAAGGAAAAAGCCCGAGTTGTTTCTCGATTCGACGATCACGTCGTGCGCGCGGCGCAAGGCGCCGTCGATCACGTCGGTTGCAACGCGGTAAAAGAGCTTCGTGTCGTCGCTCGCCCAATCGGGGCAGAGACCCGTTTCGACCCCGGCCCAGGCGTAGCTCGAACCGATGGGCTTGACGGCGTTCGCTGGCAAAAGAAGGCACTTGACGAGTTCGAACGCCGTGACGGCCGCCTCGTCGCTTTCGGGAAATTCCCGAAGGAGCCGAAAGCAGTCGTCGAGGACGGGCGGCATGTAGCTCTCCATCCGATCGAGAATGCGGATGCGCATGCGAAGGACCCGGGCGCGCTCTTGGGGGGTGAGGTCGTCCGTAAGCGTGAGAAGACGGCGGATGCCGTCCTTGACGGCTTCGCTTCTCGTATCGGCCGCGACCTTCATGTCGGCGTAGAGCTGACGCAAAACGGCCAGGCGCTGCGGCTTCGCTTCGGGCCGCATAAGGGGCTCGAAAAGAGGCAAAAATTCTTCGTCGGAACATTTCGGCGAAAAGAGGGAGATGCGAAGGCGCAGCATTTCCTCGCGCGCGACGATCGCCTCGTCGGTCTCGAGTTCCTCGAGGGGAATTTCTTCAAAGAGCGCGAGGGCGCGGCGATAGGCGTTGCAGCGCGCGAGCGCGAGCGCAAGGTGAAAGCGGTCGCGCAGCGTCGGATCCGAGGGCTGGGTCCGTTCGAGGACGTCCGCGATCCTTCGGAAATCGGTCTGCCCTGCGTCTCCGTCGAAGGCGGCGGCGACGAGAAGGGAGCGCGTCGCCGCGGTCAGCTCTTCGTCGGGGAGTTCCAGGGCGAGGCGCCAGGCGCCGCCCAGATCGTGGGCGTTCCAGAGTCGACGCAGGGCGTCGGGAAGATCGTTCACGTCGGCGTGAAGAGTAAGCATGGATGTCTTTTATGCATTTGTATAAAACAAGACGAAATCATAGTGAATGGCGCGCGGCTTCGGGGGTGGAGAAAAAAGGCGTCGGGAGAAAAATTCGTGACGAAGTGATGCGAGGGAACGGGCGCATCGAGGAAGAATCGATCCGAGATCGAGAGAATCTGCCAATCTACGCCGCGGGCGGCGCCTCTATACTTTTCCCGACGTCTTTTTTGAGTAATTTTCATGTCCCTTCGCACCCCGCGCCTTCTGGCGCTCTCCGTACCGCTTCTCCTCACGCTCGCGGGCTGCGGGACACCTTCCGTTGCCGTTGAGGAGGCGCCCGCCACCTTCGCCGAATACGTCGAGAGGACCCGCGCGCTCGTCGAGCGCGACCGGCGCTTTGCGACTGCAGACCATCAAGCCGAAATCGACTGGAATTCCCCGTGGGAGATGCGCCCCGAACACCCCGACGGGCGGGCCGTTCTCTTTGCGCACGGTTTGGGAGAAGGTCCCTGGACCTTCTTCGATACCGCAAGGCGCCTCGCGGCCGACGGCGTGCTCGTGCGCACGGTACTTCTCCCAGGACACGGCACGAAGCCCGAGGACATGATCGCACGCTCGTCGGGCAAGGCCTGGGAGGACGTCGTGCGCCGCGAAAAGGACCGTTTGAAAAACGAAGGCTACCGCGTGTGGCTCGCGGGCTTTTCGACGGGCGGCAACATCGCCGTCACGCTCGGAGCCGAAGACCCCGACGTGGAGGGGCTTCTTCTCTTTTCGCCCGCTCCCTACGTGCGCACGAACCTCGTGGGACTCGTGCCGGTTGCGTCCCTCTTTTTCGAATGGCTCCGAACGCCCGAGGAAGCGGGCGGGGGCACCACGGCCTTTCGCTACCGCACGATCCCGATGACGGGGCTCGTCGCCTATTGCGACACGATGGACCATGCCGAGGAGGCGCTCGAGAAACCTTACCGCAAGCCCGTCCTCACGGTGCTCTCCGAATTCGATTCCATCGTCGATACGGAACGCATGCTCGAAGCCGCGGACGAAAGCTTTCTTCATCCGCGCTCGCGCACCATCTGGTACGGCGACGAAACGCCCGATACGACTCAGATGAAAGTGATTTCACTTCCCTCTCATCTGGAGCGGGAACACATTCGCAGCTTCTCGCACCTCTCGGTCAATTTCTCGCCGGAAAATCCCCATTACGGACGCGGTGCGCGAGCCGAATGGTGCCGGCCCGAAAACGATCCGCGGCCGCGCTTCCACTGCGAAGTGCCGGAGTCGCGGATCTGGTACGGCGCCTGGGGCGAGGACCGCGACGGTCACGTCTACGTTCGGCTCACCTACAATCCGCACTTCGAGCGGCAGACCGAAGAGGTGCTCGCCTTCCTGCGCGGCAAATGATGACGGCGGGGGCGTGAATACCCGAAGGCGTTTTGCTTTTTTGGAATAACGAGGGCATACTTGGGTATCATCCGCGCATTTTCTCAGGGAGAGATTTTCATGCCCAAACGTACGCTCGCCGCTCTTTCGCTCATCGCCTTTTCGTTCGGTGCTTCGGCCGCCGTCACGGTCACGACCGGCGCAGGATACGTGCCGATGGTCGAAAAGCTCGTCGAAGTCTGCAAAAACGAAACGGCCGCGCCGATTGAAAAGAGTTTCGGCGGCAACATCGGTCAGATGCTCGCGCAGGTGAAGTCGGGAAGCGGCGTGAGCGTCGTCGTCACCGACCGCACGACCCTGCTGAAACTGAAGACGCCCGTGAAGTTCTCGACCCTGCAGACGTTGGGGACTTCGCCCCTCATGCTCGTCTGGCGCAAGGGCGTGACGATCGACGCCGCCGAAGACCTCGCCAAGGACGCCGTCGCCCGCATCGCTCACCCCGATCCCAAGGCCGCCGTATACGGACGCGCGGGCACCGAGTGGGTGGCGAGTCGTCCCGAAGCGGTGAGAAACGCCCTGACCCCGAAGCTTCTCGGCGTCGCGGGCGTGCCGCAGGTGATGTCCTACGTGCTGCAGGGCGAAGTCGACGCGGGCTTCGTCAACTGGCAGGCCGCGCAGAAGAACCGCGCGAAGTTGGGCGGCGTCATGGTCATTGAGGAGGGCTACGAACCCGTTGAAATGGTCGCGGCCGTGGTCGAAGGCGCCGAAAAGGACGAGGACGTGCGGAAGTTCCTCGGGTGCCTTGCTTCGCCCAAGGGGAAAAAGGTCCTTGAGAAGGCGGGCGTCCGCTGAGAGGAGGCGCCATGTACTTCTTTCCCGACGCCGAACTCGAGGCGATTCTCTCGGAAGACGTTCCCTACGGCGACCTGACTTCTCGTCTTCTCGGACTCGAGAAGGCCGAAGGCGCGGTCGAATGCTTCTTCAAGGAAGAGGGCGTTCTCGCGGGAGCGGAACTTGCCGAACGACTCTTTCGCAAGGCGGGGCTCACCGTGACCCGCACGGCGCAGGACGGTGACGTGCTTTCCGCCAAGACCGTCTTTCTGCGCGCCGAAGGCAGAGCCGACCGCATCCATGCCGTCTACAAAGTTGCGCAAAACATCATGGAATACGCTTCGGGCATCGCCACGAGAACGCGCGCGATGGTTGAGGCGGCGCAAAGCGTCAACCCCGACTGCCGCGTCGTGACGACCCGCAAGCATTTCCCGGGGACGAAGCGCCTTTCGCTTCTCGCCGTCGAAGCGGGGGGCGGCCTCGTGCACCGCACGGGGCTTTCGGAATCGATTCTGATTTTCGATCAGCACCGGGTCTTCTCGACCGACTTTGCCGAGCGTCTGCAGACGCTTCGCCGGCTCGATCCCGAACGCAAGGTCGCGGTCGAAGTGGGAAACGTCGAAGAGGGCGTGCGGGCGGCGGAACTCGGCGCCGACATTCTGCAGTGCGACAAGATGACGCCGCAAGACGTGGCGGTGCTCGTCACTGCGGCGAAGAGAGCGCATCCCGTGCTCGTCATCTCCGCCGCGGGCGGCGTCAATGCCGCGAACGCGGCCGACTACGCGAGGGCGGGCGCGGACTTTCTCGTCACGTCCTGGCCCTATTTCGGGCGGCCTCACGACGTGAAGATGCGCATGTCGGCCTCTTGCGACGCCCTGCCGTGATCGAGTTCGACTATCAGAAGCGCTTTGAAGGAGGCCCCGCCTTTCACCTGGCGGGCCGCCTCCCGATGAGCGGTCTTACGGCGGTGTTCGGGAGAAGCGGTTCGGGGAAGTCGACGCTCGCCAACCTCATGACGGGTCTCACCGCGCCCGACGCCGGACGCTTTGCGATCGGAAACAGGGTCTTCGACGACACCGCTTGGGGCGTGCGCCTTCCTCCCGAAAGACGCGGAATCGGCTTCGTCTTTCAGAACCACCGTCTCTTTCCCGCGATGAGCGTGCGCGAGAACATACTCTTTCCCGTCCCGTTGAAAGCGCAAAAGTTCGCTTTCTGCGCATGGAAGGGAAAATTTTTCCGGAATTTCCACTGCGGCATTGAAGGAACAAGGTTGTCCACAAAGAATGGCCCGGAAAGTTGTCCACCGAAACGGTGCAGAACTTTCCGGGCATTGTCATGGAAATGTCACGGAAGTTGCTGAAAATGCCTTATTTGTGTGCAAATCAAGGTTTGCCATTCTCCTTTTCAAAATGCTCCTTCGCCTGACGCAGGAAGAGCTTGAGGCGGTTCGAAACGTTGGCGCGGCTCGTCCCCGCTTCGAAGTCGATGGCGCAGAGGTTCGCCTCGGGGAAGCGTTCGCGAAGGGTGCGCATGACGCCTTTCCCCGTGATGTGGTTGGGGAGACACCCGAAGGGCTGCAGGCATACGACGTTGGGAATGCCGTTTTCGAGACTTTCCATCATTTCAGCGGTGAGGAGCCACCCCTCGCCCGCCTGTTGCCCGGCGGAGACCACTCCGCGGATGTGGGCGAGTCCCGAAGCGAGGCTGCGGGGTTTCGGGAAGGGCGTCCCTTCGAGCACCGATGCGGAGCGCTTGCGAAGCGACTCGATCCAGCCGATGAGAAGCTTCGAGGCCCAGGCCTTTCCCCTGGAGTCGCCGTACTGTTCGGCGCGGTATACGTCGTCGTAGAGACAGTAAAGGAAGAAGCTCGAGAGGTCGCCCACGACGGGCTCCACCCCCTGGTCGATCATTTCGTCGACGATGCGCTGATTGGCGTCGGGGTGGTATTTGAGAAGGATTTCTCCGACGACGCCTGCGCGCGGAATGCGCTCGGCCCGCACGGGCACGCGCAGGTAGTCCGTCGTCATGCGCCGAAGCGTGTCGGTGTAGCCGAAGTAGGAACCGTTTTTGACGCGAAGCGACACGATGTCGGTCCACTTCCTGCGGAGTTCTTCTGCGTCGCCCTTCGTCACTTCGCGGGCGCGTACGGAGTAAGTGAGGCGTTGCAGCATGTCGCCGTAGAGCACCGCATGCGTGAGGCGGTGCAGTCCCTTGACGCCGATCGGAAGCGCGTGAACCGGGTCGATCGAGCCCGCCGAGATCGAATAGACGGGGATCTCGGGACGTCCGTAGTCGTGGAGCGCCCAGCGAAGAAGGTTCGGATAGTTCGTCGCGCGGCAGGGTCCGCAAGTCTGCGCGAGAACGAGAACGGGTTTTTCCGCGTCGATTTCGCCCGAGGCGAGAGCGTCGAGGAACTGTCCGATTACGACGATCGCCGGATAGCAGGCGTCGTTGTTGACGTAGCGAAGCCCCAATTCCAGCGCGTTCGGGCGCACGTCCGAGAGAAGCTTCACGTCGTAGCCCAAAGATCCGAGCGCCGAGGCGAGGACGGGGAAGTGAATCGGTGCCATCTGCGGAATGTAGAGGGTCGAGCCCTTTTCTAGCTTGGGCTGCTCCGTCTTTTCGTCGTCCGCCGCCGCGTGTCCGTGCGGGATCGAGGCGATCGGGATGACGCGGTGCTTTTCCGTGCGGCGGCGGTCGTCCAAGGCCGCCATCAGGGAGCGAAGGCGAATGCGCGCGGCGCCGAAGGCGTCGCCTTCGTCGATCTTGAGGAGCGTGTAGAGCTTCCCTTCGGGTTCGAGAAGCCGCTTCATCTGTTCGCTCGTCACGGCGTCAAGACCGCAGCCGAAACTTACGAGCTGCACGACTTCGACGTCGGGGTGCTCGAGCGCGTATTCGGCCGCGCGGTATAGACGACTGTGGAAGGTCCACTGATTGACGACCGAGAGGGGCTGAGGATTGAGAACGAGGTGGGCGACCGCGTCCTCCGTCACGACCTCCGCCCCCATCGAGGCGATGAGAGTCGGAATCCCGTGGTTGACGAGGGGATCGAGGTGATAGGGGTGACCCGCAAGCACGATGAGGGGCACGCCCTTGGCGCGGGCGAGCGCGGCGCGTTCTTCGCCGAGGGCGCGCAGCTGTCCGCGGTAGTGCGAAAGCGCTTCGCGCCCCGCCCGGAAAGCTTCGCGCACTTCGTTGCGGTCAAGTTCGGGGAAGGATTCGCAGACGCCCGAGAGGACCGAGTCCTCGCGCTCGAGATCGATGAAGGGCGCCATGAGGGAGATCTTCGGGAAGGTCGACAGGAGGTTGAGCCGGAGAACTTCCGGGTAGCCCCCGACCACGGGACAGGCGTAGCGGGCGTCGCCTTCGGGGAAGGGTGTTCCTTCGCGCGCGACGGAGGGAAGCCAGATGCGCTCGACCCCTTTCTCCGCCAGCCACGTCACGTGGCCGTGCGCGAGTTTGGCGGGCCAGCAGAGGGTCTGAGACGGGATCGTTTCGGTGCCTTTCGCCGAGATGTCGCGGTTCGAGGCGGGCGAAAGCACGACCTTGAAGCCCAGCTTCGTGAAGAACGCGTGCCAGAAGGGATAGTGTTCGTAAACGTTCAAAACGCGCGGAATCCCGATCGTGCCGCGCGGGCTGTCTTCCGACGCGTGACGGTCAAAAAGGAGCGCGGTCTTTTCATCGTGAAACGAGACTTCGTCCTTGGCGGCGCGCCCGAGCGACTTCAAGGCGAATTCGCAGCGGTTTCCGCTCACGAACTTTTCTCCCGACGCAAAGCGGTGCAGCGTCAGGTGACAGTGATTGCTGCAGCCGCGACAGAGAAATTCGCGGCGCTTCACGTCGGTGAGATCGAAGGTCTTTTCGTCGAGTTCCGGCACGGGCGTTTCGGCCGAGGTGCGCTCTTTGGCGATGAGCGCCGCTCCGTAGGCGCCCATGTGACCCGCGATGTCGGGGCGGATCACTTCGCGCCCGACGTGGGTCTCGAAGGCGCGCAGCACCCCGTCGTTGAGGAAGGTGCCGCCCTGCACGACGACGTGTTTGCCGAGCTCTTCGGGATTGCGGATGCGAAGGACCTTGTAGAGGGCGTTGCGTACGATCGAGTGGCACAGACCCGCCGCGATGTCGTCCGTGGTGGCGCCGTCGCGCTGGGCCTGACGCACCTTGGAATTCATGAAGACCGTACAGCGCGTTCCGAGGTCGACGGGCGCGCGCGAACGAAGCGCCGCCGCCACGAATTCGGGGAGCGTAAGTTCGAGCTGGTCCGAGAAGGTCTGCAGAAAGGAGCCGCAGCCCGAGCTGCAGGCTTCGTTCAGGGTCACGCCCGAAATAAGTCCGTCCTTGACGGCGAGGCACTTCATGTCCTGTCCGCCGATGTCGATCACGTAGCTCACGTCGGGAGCGAAGTGCGCGGCCGCGCGCTGATGCGCGAGCGTTTCGACTTCGGCCCAGTCGGCGCCGAGCGCCGCCTTGGCGAGTTCCGCCCCGTAGCCCGTCGTACAGATCGAGCGGATGCGCGCTCCTTCGGGGATCGACGCCGCGAGAGTCTTGACGCGCGGAAAGAGGCGCTCCAGCGGATTTCCTTCGTTGCGTTCGTACCAGGCGGAAAGGAAGCGTCCCTCGCCGTCGATCAGAACGCCCTTCACCGTGGTGCTGCCGAGGTCGATCCCGAGATAGAGGTCGCCCCGGGCGTCGGCGAGATTGCCGCGCTCCACCTTTTCCTTTTCATGCCGCGCGCGGAAGCGCTCGAGCTCTTCGTCGCTCGCAAAGAGCGCGGGCAGACGTCCGGCTTCCCCGTCGACGCGCGCCGAGGCGAATCGGTCGATCAGAACGCCGAGGCTCGGAAGTTCCGCCGATTCGTCGGCCGTGAGCGCAGCCCCGTAGGCGACCGCGAAGTGGGCGTCGTCGAGCGCCGTGAAGCTCGTCCCCGGTCCCTCGAGCTTACGCATGAAGCTCTCGCGAAGCCCCTTGAGAAAGGAGAGGGGACCGCCCAGGAACACGATTTTTCCGCGGATCGGACGCCCGCAGGCGAGGCCCGAGATCGTTTGTTCCGCCACGGCGTCGAAGACGCTTCGTGCGGCTGCCGAGCGGGGAACGCCCGCATTGAGGAGCGCGACGAGGTCGGTCTTTGCGAAGACCCCGCAGCGCGAGGCGATCGGGTGCGACGCGGAGGCCGAGAGCGCGAGTTCGTCAAGGCCTGCGGCGTCGGTCGAAAGAAGCGCCGCCATCTGGTCGATGAAGGCCCCGGTGCCGCCCGCGCAGGCCTCGTTCATGCGCAGTTCCAGTCCGTTCGTGAGGTAGAGGAGCTTTGCGTCTTCGCCGCCGAGTTCGATCGCGACGTCCGCGTCGGGAAGACGTTCGGCAAGGAAGGTCGCGCCCGCCGCCACTTCCTGCAGGAAGGCGACGCGCAGGGCTTCGCTCAGGGCGAGTGCGCCCGAGCCGCTCAGGACCGGCCGCACGGGACGGTTGGGAAAGCGCCCGTTGAGTTCCGAAAGGAGCGTGCGAACGGTTTGGATCAGGTCGCTCTTATGGCGGCGATAGTCGCGCGCAAGGAGTTTTCGCTCGTCGTCAAGCAGCACGTACTTGACGGTGGTGGATCCGAGGTCAAGTCCCAAAAGCATGGCTTCTCTCTCTTATTGGAACGGTTTGGGTTCGGTGACGGGGAGACGTTCGATCATTTCCCGAAGAATTCGCACGAAATATTCGGCCCATTCGTGCTCGCGGTTTCGGAAGAGCTCGTTGGACATGTTGTCCATCAGAAAGGAAAGGAGCATGCCCGTGAAGGCGGAAACCGCCTTTTGCGACGGATCTTCCGGGGCGAGTCCGAGGGCCCGGGCGAGGCGTTCCTCGATCTTTTCCTTGGCCCAGGCCGTGTGCGCGTAGAGAAACTGCTTTCGCATCGGACTCCCGAGCGAAAGACGCAGAATGGCGCGGCAGTCGTCTCCGAGCCGCACGAGCGCTTCAATGAGGGCGAGAAGATCCTTGTCGGCTTCCGCCCCTCCGGGTTCGGGAAGCCGTTCGAGGAGGTGTTCGGCCCGATGGTCGAGCACCGCCTCAAACAGCGCCCCTTTGTTGGGGAAGTAGTGGTAGACGAGATTTCTCGTGACGCCGGCTTCGCGCGCGAGGTCCGAGAGCGAGACGCCCTCGAAGCCGCGTTCCCGGAAGGAACGGGAGGCAATGTCGATGATCTGTTGTTCTCTCTCGGAGTGCGTACGGCGATAGACGGGTTTTCTCATTTCGTTTCCATTGGAGCGAACGTTTGTTCACTCGCCTATTGTATGGGTGCGAAATAAGAGAAAACGGCGTGAAAACGCGGTGAAAACCCTTAAGGAGAATCAAAAGCTCGCATGACCTTCGAGCTTGAGCAGGAGGACTTTTCGGTCGAGTCCTCCGCCGAATCCGGTGAGGGAGCCGTCGGAACCGATGATGCGGTGGCAGGGAACGGCGATGCAGAGGGGATTGGCGCCCACGGCCCGGGCGACGGCCCGGAAGGCCGTCGGGCGTCCGATCCGGCGGGCGATGTCGCCGTAGGAAGCGGTTTTCCCGTAGGGAATCTCGAGAAGCGCCCGCCAGACGGTTTCCTGAAAGGGCGTGCCGCAGGGACGAAGCGGCATGTCGAAGGTTTGCAGCCGTCCCGCGAAGTAGTCTTTCAGGGCTTTCTCGGCTTTCTCGAGAACGGGAGAGTCGCCCGGAACGGGCACGGCGCCGAGACGCCTGCAGAGCGCCGAAAGACAATGCGCTGCGCCCTGTGCGTCGGGCCAGTCGCAAAGAACGAGGGCGTCTTCGGTGGCGCCCAAGCGCATCACGCCCGTGGGCGTCTCGATTTCCTTGAGGGTGAGCGTGGTCATGTTTTGCGGTCTCCGGAAATTGGTGTTTTGAACGGACGGGATCGTGTTCCGAGGCAAACAGTGTACTCGACGCAGAAGTCCTCGCGCAGGGGACGAAAAACGCCCGGGCGGCCTTTCGGGAGCCGTCCGGGCGTCGAGTGAAGGGGAAGCGCAGGGGCTGCGAAGGAAATTAGAGGAGGTGCTTGCCGTCGCGCGAAGTCGAGGCCTTCACTTCCTTTGTTTCGACGGGTACGACGTCAAAGCCCGTCACGCGGTGGCCGTTCACCTGCGTGTATAGCCAGAGGTCCATGGTCGCGCCCGCGACGGCGCCCTTGGCGACGTCCTTCGATGTAAAGGTGAAGACGACGTCTTCAATGCCGTCGCCGTTGACGTCCTTGTATTCCATCTTCTGCGCGGGAGCGAAGTTCTGGAATTTGCGCGTGGAGTTGAGCTGATTCGCACTCATTCCGGCGCGGGTCGCCGACAGGTTGGCGCTCTTAACGGGATGGTCCTTCGATCCAAGAAGAGCGAAGGCGACCGTTTCATCCGAGTCGGCCTCGACCTTGTCGGCGAGGATGTCGACCTTGTAGGGCATGAGACGGGCGTTTTCGTCCTTCATGACGGCGAGGACTTCGTCGTAGACCTTCTGGTTGTAGTCGTGCAGGAAGGCGCGGCGTTCGTCGCCCTTGAGCTTTGCGGCTTCCTTCGTCACGCCGGCGCGCTCGGCGAGGTACTTCGCTTCGATCTTGCCGATGAGTTCCGTGCGGTGCGCGATTTCATCGCCGCGCAGATAGTCGATTGCGTTGGTGCCGGCACTGAAGACGCTGTGCGGCGTAAATTCGGCGCGGAAGTCAAACATGGAGGGGGTGCCCGCAAAGTGCTCCTTCGTGGCGGTGGCGCCGTCCACAAAGGCCGTGCCCTTGGCGGGGCCCGCGAGCGGATAGAGCGGAATGTAGACCGACTGGCAAGGACGGCCCACGGTCTTCCAGGCTTCCGTAAGAGTGGGATCGGCCGTGAGGTTGTATACGATCGAGTCGTGCGAGGTCGTGCGGCAGATGCCTTCCGAGGCCGAGTGATAGAGTTCCTGTTCTTCGCCGATATAGTCTTCGTGCAGACGCAGGAGCGTCATGGCATCGGCGACGCCGAGTTTGCGGTCGATCTTGGCGCTGTACGGGAAGGTTTCGGGATCGTTGTATTCCTTGCCCGTGAGGAACTTCCAGGCGATCACGTTGCGGTTGGCGTTCCAGCGTTCCGCGCGGATGCTTTCGGGCGCGACGATCTTGCGCCAGTTGAAGATCGGATCCTTGGCGTCGTGACGGCCGTCCTTGTCGGCGCGTTCCACCTGACCGGGTTCGATGCGCCAGGTTTCGGTGTCCTTGAGGTCGACCGCGTCCATCATGAAGACGTTCGGGATGTAGACGACTTCGTCGTCGCGGATCTTGCGGGCGACCCAGGAATTTCCCTGGTGGATGGCGAGCTGCCAGGCTTCCTTCGCGTCGGCGAACGTGTAGGTGCGGCCGTCGTGGAAGTAGCCGAATTCCTTCAAAAGCGCCGTCGCAATGTCGACCGCTTCGCGGGCGGAATGGGCGCGTTCGGCAACGAGACGGCGGATGCCGTAGCCGATGCCGCCGTCCTTCACTTCCATGCGGTCGGCTTCGAAAATTTCGCCGCACCAGTTCGTTGCGACCACGACGCCCGCGTCGTTGAAGAAACCGTCCGCAAAACTCGCTCCGTCCGGAACGAAGGTCTGCGTCCAGTAGAAGCCGAGCGTTTCCTCCACCTGAGGAATCTTCGCGGCGAAGGATTCGAACTGAATCATTTCGCCCTTCTTGTGCTTGGCGGGCGGAACGTAATGCTGCATGTTGAAGAGGCGTCCGCCGTTGTCTTCGTTGTGGGCGACGATGATGTTGCCGGTGGCGGAAACGTCCTTGCCGATCACTAGTGTGCTGCAGGCTTGGGCGCTGCCGACGGCGGTGAAGGCGGCGAAGGCGGCGACGAGGCTTTGAGCGAAAAGTTTGTTCATGATGTTGGTCCTGTGGTTGGCGTCGACCGGGAGCCGGTCGGCATCCGACAGAGTCTAGGAGAGAAGCCTTTTGACGTCTTCGGTAAATTCCCTAAATAAAAGAGAGTAGACAAAGAGAGAAAAGTCGGATAAGGAAAGGAGCCGGGGGCGCTCGGAGGCGGCAAATCCGCAGAGAGAGTTGGCCGCGCGCGACAACATGTTGTGCTCCCGCGCCGGGTTCGATACAAAAGTCGAAGGAAAGGCTACGCTCGGTTGGCATCAATGCCTGCGGCGCCGAGCGCAAGAGGCGCCGCTGAACTACGCTACGGAGAGAACCATGACCGAACGCAAGCTGCTGATCCACGGATACGTCGTGACGATGAACGCCGAATTCGAATGCATCGAAGACGGTGCGGTGTTGATCGCCGGAAAACGAATCGAAGCGGTCGGAAAGACCGGGGACCTTCTCGCGAGGATCGGCGAGGAGGCGGTCGAGCGAATCGACTGCTCCGGAAAAATGATTCTTCCCGGACTCATCGACGCGCACACGCATGCGGGCCACTGCCTCAACCGTTCCTTGGGGCTCGACTCGCGTACGCGCTGGATGGACTATCTGACTAAGATCTACCATCATTCGACGACGCCCGATTATTGGTACGCCGAGGGACGGCTTGCCGCGCTCGAGCGCCTCAAGGCGGGCATCACCTGCGGCGTCTCGGTGATCTCGAACGCCGCCCGCTGCGACGATCCTCGCATCGTCGTCGAACACGTTCGCGGCCATGCGGAAGTGGGAACGCGCGAGAATCCCGCGGTCGGGCCCTCCAATCCTCCGTACCCGCGCGCCTTTGCGCAGGAAGAAAACGGGAGGCTTGTCGAAAAACGGTTCTCGTTTGACGAATTGATGGCGAAGGCCGAAGAGGCGATCGAACTCGTGAACGGCAGTCATGAGGGTCTCATCGGCGCTTTTGCCGCCCCCTTCGTGATGGTGAGTTCCGTCGAAGGGTCCAAGGCGACGCCTGCGGATCTGGCCTGTCGCCTTTCGGATCAGGACCGGCGCATGATGAAGGCCGTTCGGGAAATGGCCCGCCGTCAGCACGTTCGGATTCACACCGAAGCCTTCGGCGGCATGATTCGCCTCGCCGCACAGGCGGACGACCCGCTTCTCGGTCCCGACGTGCACGTGCAGCACTGCAAGGGCATTTCGTTTGGCGAAGCGATGATCCTCGCCGAAACGAGGACGAACGTCACGACGACGCCCGCCTGGCATCAGCTGCAGATGCGCTGTCCGGTGCCGGAACTCATCGAACTCGGCGCAAACGTGGCCCTCACGACCGACGGCACCGCGCCCGCCATGCCCTTCGACCTCTTCCGAGCGGCGCGCGACACGGCGCTTTTGCAGCAGTCCGCGGCGAACGACCCTTTTATTCTCCCTGCGGGGAAGCTTCTTTCGATGATCACGATCGACGCCGCCCACGCGATCGGGCGCGAAGCGGACCTGGGGTCGCTCGAAGCGGGCAAACTCGCCGACATTGCGACGATCAAGATGACCTCGCCGCACCTGATGCCGCGGCTCATGCCGATCCATCAGCTGATGCTCTACGGCAACGCCGGAGACGTGGCGGACGTCTTTGTTGCGGGCAGGGCCTTGATGCGCGAGCGCAAAGTCCTCACGGTGTCGGAGGCGGACGTCTTCGAATGTGCGCAATCCGCAAGCCTCGAAGCCATTCGCCGTGCCGGCTACGAGCGGCTTCTTGCGCCGTGCGACAACTTCTGGACGGGCGCGCAGAGTCTTCTTTCCGCTCCGCGCGAACCCTGAAAGCAGGGGCTGAATGCGGAAAGGGGAGCGGCGGCGCCGCTCCCCTCGGGAGGATTCTTGCTTCACGCCCGCTCACGAGAGAAGAGGGCGTGGGGAAACCTTAGAAGACATAGGAAAGGCCGGCGTAGACCTGACCGATCTTTTCCTTCATCGAATCGCTTTCGCTGCCGTTAGCGAACTCTGCGCTCATGTCGTACTTGCGCTCGCCGTAACCCGCGCCCGCGTAGAGGCTCGCCTGTTTGGAGAGCGGATAGACGTAGCGCGTCGTGATGCCGTAGAACTTGATGTCGAGGTTGCCGTTCGTGAAGGTGTTAGCCGCCGATTCGTGCGAGCCCGTTCCATCGTCGAGTTCGCCGTCGGCGTAGTAGACGGCGACCGTCCAGTCACCGCCTGCGACGGGCATCACCGTGCCGAGGTGGAGACCCCAGCCGTCAAAGCCTTCGCGGGAATCGAGGTCGATTGCATAGTCGTCGTTGAGCATCGTGAAGACATCTTCCGTGCCGGCGAAGTCACGGGCGCCCTTGACATACTGGCCCATGGCGAAGAGCTTCAGAATACCGAAGTCGTAGTTGCCGCCGAGGTAGACGTTGTGCTGATCCTTTTCGCGGTTGGCTCCCGTTTCCTTCGAACCCCACATCATCTGGTCGTAGGCGATGACGGTCTGCAGATTGCCGATCGTGTAGGTCGCGGCGATGCCGGCGTAGCGGTCGGCCGTGGCCTTGCCTTCGACGCCGTTTTCTTCGGCGGAGTCGTTCTTGAAGGAATACTGGCCCGTCACCTGGAAGCCCGCGAATTCGGGCGTCTGATAGGTGATCATGTTGTCGTAGACGCCGGCGCCCGTGAGGCCGAAGATGTTGTTGTCGCCGCCGTCGAAGCTGTCGCCCACGAGGTAGACGATGTCGTAGGTGCCCGTGGCGCCCGAGAGCGTGCCCATGCGGCCGAACGAGAGGGCGCCGAAGCCGCCTTCAAGCGTGACGCGCGCTTCGCGGTCGAACAGCTTGTTTTCGGTGGCCATCGAGCCCGAATCGGAAGCGAATTCGTTTTCAAGGTGGAAGGCGACCTTCATGCCGTTGCCGAGGTCTTCGGAGCCGGCTATGCCGAAGCTCGAGGTTTCGTTCATCGACGATTCCATCGAGAGCGTGTTTTCGGCGGATTCGCCGCTCGCCTTGCTGTGAGAGAACATAAGGCCGGTGTCGACGGCGCCGAAGACGGAAATGTCGGCTGCCTGAGCGGTGGCGAAGACGGAACCGAGGGCGAGGAAAATAAGACTCTTTTTCATGATGAGGGAAATCTCTGTAGTGCGGTTATGTCTGAAGACTCTTGCGGTTCACCGTGTCGGTGAAGTCGTGGCATCTATCCTACGCCTTTTTCAGAAAGAATGAGAAACAATATCAATAAAAAGAAGAAAAAAAACGGCCGAAACCGCGTTTGGATCCGACCGTTGTGCCAAAAACGCAACAAATGATAGTGAATTTTACTTAGATTCTTTTTCGACCGGCTTGCGTCCGACCGTTTCACTTAAGAGTGCCGCGCCGAGGATGAGGACGGCTCCGACCGCGGACGAAAGAGTCATGGCCTCTCCGAGAACGACCACGGAGAGAAAGATCGCCACGACGGGGTCAAGGTAGGAGAAGATCGCGATGCGCTGTGCGGAAAGGCGCGTGAGGCTCGTGAAGTAGAGCTTGCAGCCGATTGTCGTATGCAGGATCCCGATCGCGAGAAGCGCGGCAATTCCCGTGAGGTCGAGCGAAAAGCTCGTCACGTCTTCCGTCGCGAGGACGTAGGGGAGCGTGAGAAGGGCCGCCACGCCCAACTGCGCGATGACGAGGTCGTCGTCGGGGAGGTCTTTGAGGAACTTGTTGTTGAGAATGAGCGCGGTGTAGAAGACCGCCGACAGAATCCCGCAGAGAACGCCGTCCCAGTTCCCGTCGAAGGAGGCGCCCGGAAAGCCCGAGACAAGCGCCATGCCGAGAAGCGCGAAGAGCACGCAGACGAACTTGAAGGGCGTGATGCGTTCTTTGAGGAGAACGGGCGAGGCGAGGATCAGCAGGACCGGCGCCATGTAGTAGAGGAGCGTCGCCGTCGCGATCGACGTGCGGTTGTATGCTTCGAAAAGGAAAATCCAGTTGGCGCTCAAGAAAACGCCGGTGAAGAGGAGGCGCAGCCCGTTTTTGCGGATCGCCTCGACGTTGAGCCGCCTGCCCGCGAGGCGCATGAGGGCGTAGAGCGCGATCGAGCCGAAGATGCCCCGCCAGAGAACGATGGCGGAGGAAGGCAGGTCGACCCATCGGACAAAGAGTCCGATCGTGCCGAAGATCCCCATGGCGCACAGAAAACGAAGCATGAAGCCGCTCCTCCAACATATGAAAAGGACCGCCTTCGCGAATCCCCGGCGTGAAGGCGTTCTTCGATCGTAGCAAGCGCTCCGGCGCCTCACGTCGGGAAGAAGGGGGAGGGCTTTTGTGCGGCGTCAATCCGAGCGGTTTTCTGCGGTCCTTTTGTTCGTCGCGCCCCTTTCCGAGCGGTAGGCGCGCGGCGAGAGACCGTAGCACGCCCGGAAGCGCTTTGAAAAATGCGGAAGATCCTGAAAACCCGAGAGAGGAGCCGGATTCTCAGCCGTCGTCGTTCTCAAATGATTCGGACGGATCGGACCGGTCGGGTTGCGGTCCGTCCGGACTTGCGAAGGCTTTGGGATGTTAGGAGGCTACGCTCGGCGCATTGACGGCGCGCAGGAAGGTGAGGTGTTTCTCGTACTGATCGAGCACGTCGTGGATGATCTGCTCGCGACTCCAGCCCATGAGGTCGTAGTCGCGGCTTCCTTCGCGAAGGAAGACTTCGGCGCGGCTGAAGGCGCTTTGATCGCTCTCGGGCGTCGTCTCCGGACTTTCGTAGCGGCGAAGCCGCACCTCGTAGAGAAAGTCGGGCACTTCCGGATAGGCGACCGTGAGCGAGACGGCGTCGTTCCGCCGGACGACCCGCGCGGCAAGCGACGCCCGTCCAAATTCCGCCGACACGTCTTCGAGGGCGGGAACGATCGTACGGTCGAACCACTTCCTGACTTCGCGTTCGGTCGGGTAGGTGACGATCGTACGCAGGCGTTTGCGCCAGTCGCCCTGCAGATCCGACGTTGCGGAGGAGGTCACCGTGCTTCGGCGCGTCCGGCGCCGCATGTCGTCGTAGCGAAGCGACCGAAGGAGGCCGCAAAGCGACGTCAGGAGCACCGCGGCGAAGGGAAGGGCCGAGACGAGCGTCATCGTCTGCAGCGCCTGCAGGCCGCCCGCCTTCAGAAGAACGGCTGCGCAGACGGCCGGGAGCATGGCCCAGAAGACGCGCTGCGCCGGGGGCGTTCGGCGTGCGCCGCCGCTGGCGATGGTGTCGGACACGAAGGCGCCCGAGTCGGCCGACGTGACGAAAAAGACGATGACCATGCCCATACCGATCGCACAGAGATACGGCGTTCCGGGGAGGTATTCGAAGAACTTGTAGAGGGCCGTCGAGACGTCGTTCGAAACGGCGGCGGCAAGCGCCGAACCCGTGCCGCTCATGATGAGGTCGATCGCGGAGTTTCCGAAGGCCGTCATCCAGAGAAGCGTGAAGCCCGCGGGAATGAGGAGGACGCCCGCGAGAAATTCGCGGATGGTGCGTCCGCGAGAAATCTGCGCGATGAAGAGGCCCACAAAGGGCGACCAGGAAATCCACCATCCCCAATACTGCAGGGTCCAGCCGCCGAGCCATTCCGTGTTTTGCGGTTCGTACGCATAGAGCGTGAAGGTCTTCGTAATGAGGCCGGAAAGGTAGAGTCCCGTGTTTTCGACGAAATGCTTGAGAAGTTCGGTCGTGGGGCCGACGGCGAAGACGAGCGCAAGAAGGAGCACCGCGAGAATGAGGTTTGATTCGGACAGAAGCTTGATGCCGCGGTTGAGGCCCGAAGCGGCCGAGAGGGCCGAAAGCGCGCTGATCCCGAAGATGAGGGCCATCTGAAGGCTCGTGCTCGTCGAAACGCCGAAGAGGTAGCCGAGGCCCGAATTGATCTGAAGGACTCCGAAACCCAGGGACGTTGCAACGCCGAAGACGGTGCCCGTCACGGCAAAGACGTCCGCGGCGTCTCCGATCGGGCCGTATATGCGATCCCCGATCAGCGGATAGAGGGCGCTGCGGAGGGTGAGCGGCAGTCCGCGGCGAAAGCCGAAGTAGGCGAGCATGAGTCCCACGGCGGCGTAAATCGCCCAGGCGTGCAGCCCCCAGTGGAAAAAAGTGGTTTCAAGGGCGGAGCGCGCCGCCGCCACGGTCTGCGCCTCGCCCTCGGGCGGAGCGAGAAAGTGCATGACCGGTTCGGCGATGCCGAAAAACATGATGCCGATGCCCATGCCGGTCGAGAAAAGCATGGCGAACCACACGGGGAGGCTGAAGGCGGGACGCGCGTGATCGGGGCCGAGCCGGATCGAGCCGAAGCGCGACAGTGCGATGAGCGTCATGGCGCAGAGAATGATCGCCACGGCGAGAATGTAGAACCAGGAAAGTTTGGCGGCGATGAAGTCCTGCGCCGAGGAGAAAAGATTCGCCATGGCGTTCGGGTATGCGCAGGCGAGACCGACGGTGACGAGAATGAAGAGGACGGCGGGCCAGAAGACGCTGCGGCGGATCACGAGACCGCTTTTCGTGCGGCGGCCCGTAATGGAGAGGGAGGGATCGGAGAGAGAAACACCGGATTCAGACAAAAGGGACTCCTTGAAAAAGGACGCCCGACGGAAGCCCTGAAAAGATGCATTTTCCTCTTTCCTGCGTTCGCGGTCGGTGCGTCATAAGACGGATCGCGGAATCAAAAGAATATCGGAGCTTGTCTGAATTCATTGCACCCCTTGGTTTTTGAATCCGCGGAATGCTTATCAGGGTAACACGGGTTTTTGATGGGATTGCCTGAAACTATCGAATAAGGGTTTATGCGGAGTCGAACTCATGCACCCTCCTCCGGGCAAATCCCCGTGAAGACTAAGGGGATGAAGGATTACAAAGCGTTACAAGTTTAAATTGTGAAAATAACGCAAATTAAAACCGAAATCGCGTCAAAAGCGGAAGATTTGCGACAAATGAGAGAGAAATGCCGACGGCCGCCCGAAGCGGGACGGCCGTCGCGAGGCCCCTGCGGCACTCAACGCGCCGCGTCGTCAGGAGAGATCAGCGGGGGATGATCAAGATGGGAATGTTGGTGCTTGCCGCCACGTGCATGGCGACGGAACCGAGCACCGCGGCCGTGAAGTTTCCGCGGCCGTGCGAACCCATGACGAGCATGTCGAGGTTGTACTTCGCATAGCGGCCGATCACGCGTCCCGGGTCGCCTTCCAGGTGCACGCCCTTCACGGGCTTGCCGGCCGTCTTAAAGCGTTCCATCGCTTCGCGGACGGTCTCCGCAAAGACGGATTTCTGTACGTCTTCATAGGCCGTCGAGAAGCTTTCGTGACCGATCGTGTCGGAGACGTCGGGCGACGTGTCGGCGAGGAAGGCGTAGTCGGGCGTCACGTTGATGAGTTCGTAAGACGCTTCGCCGAAGAATTCGGGATGTTGGATCACGAAGTCCACCGCGGCGCGGCCGTACTTCGAGCCGTCGAGCGCCACGCCGACGCGGAGTTTTCCGGTCTTCGGAGCGGGCGTCGTGTCGCGCAGGATGAGGACCGGACGCTTCGTCTGCGAGAGAACCGTGTTCGTGAAGGAACCCATAAAGAAGCCCTGAACCGGGTTGAGTCCGCGCGAACCCATGACGATGAGGTCGGCTCCGAATTCCTCGGCAGCCTGTTTCACCGCGGCGCCGGGGTCGCCGAAGCCCACTTCCTTCTTGACGCCTTCGCCGAGGGCGGCGATCTCTTCGCCCATGCCTTCAAAGACCTTGAGACCTTCGTCCGTGTAGGCTTTCTTAACGGCTTCCGCCCCGAACATGCGGGCCATGCCGTCGGAGACGAACGACTGAACGCTCAACAGCTCCACTTCGGGACGGGTGCCCGTAAGTTCGCTTGCTTCGCGAATAAATTGCAGTGCGCGACGACTGTGTTGGCTTCCGTCAACGGGAACGAGAATTCTCATAAAGTCCTCCAACAGTGAATGGTTGTCCTGCACCCTTCAGGTGCGATGCCGGCGGGATCCGCATCACGGCGCATCCTTTTTTCTTACCTCTTATTTTGGTGAGGAAATACGGGAAAGTGAAGGGGAATCCGTAGAAATTTTGACGGAGGATAAACCGACGTCGGGAAAGTCCTCGAGAAAGCCTCGAAAGGTGAGAAAGAGAAAACGTCAGGAGAAAAATTGATGTTCTGAAAATGAAGAAACAAAGATTTACGACTTATTCGCTATCGTGCCTTTTCGGACGACTCCCGGTGCTCGGATCGGATCGATTTCCTAGGGACGGTCTTCTTTCCTATACAATGACCGTCACGCTCGAACGGACTTTGTGATGCGGCTTTGCCCCGAGAAGGGGAGGGTTCTGTCGGTCCGTCAGGAAGAAAATTTTGAAAACTCACGGAGCCGGGAACCTCATGTCGTCCGACAAAGCCAAAATGACGCGCGCGGCCATGCTGCGTTCGGCGCGGGAACTGATCGTGGAGCGCGGGATCGACCGCCTCAGCATGGATCAGCTCGCCCTGCGGTGCGAAAAAAGCAAGGGCGCCGTGATGTATCACTTCAAGACCCGCCGCGCCCTTCTTCAGGCGCTCATCGAAGAGTATGCCGAGCACATGACGGAGCGCCTGCGCCGAAACGAAGCCTGGGCTGCCTCGAGCCTGAACGAGGCCGAACGCAACGACGAAGAGGCTCGGGGCCGAGCCCTCATCGCCGCCTACGTGCGTTGGTTCCGTGAATTCGACGCCGACAGCAGCGAGTGGGCTCAGGTGGGGGTGAGTCTTCTGGCGCTCGCCTCGCACGATCCGGAACTCTTGGAACCCGTGCGCGCCTGGTACCGGCGGCTCATCGCGCGGGCCGAAGCGCTTCCCTTTCGGGTTCGCTCCAAAGTCATCTTCTGTCTCATGGCGATGGAGGGGCTCTTCTTTACCCGTAAGTTTTCGCTGGACGGCATGACGGCCGATCAGAAGGAAGCCGTCTTCGCCGAGATGCGAGCGCTCCTCGAGCGCGACTGAAGCGGGACGCCTTCCATGCGTCGTCAGCGCAGCCGACCGTTGCCGTCCTCCTTCTCAACCCGACTTCCGACCGTTCGGTCGGTAAACTAGTGAAAATGCCTAGGTGTCTCTTTCTCGCACTGAGAAAGGGAAAGACGGGAGTGTTAGGGTTAGTTCTGACTGGAAACCGACCGAACGGTCGAATATACTCCGTCTAGCTTCCGAAAGTGCGGAAGTTTTTTCTTTTGCATCGTCGGCCCGTCGGAATGGGACGGGGCGGCAATTCACAAAGGTGTGGAACAAATCATGATGAAGAAGACGTTGATTACGGCCTTGATCGCCACGGTTTTTGCGGGCGGTGCCATGGCAGCTGCCGTTACGACGGAAGGCACGGGCGTGGGCAAGCACGGCGACGTGACGGTGGCCGTCACGTTTGACGGCGGCAAGATCACCGACATCAAGGTCGTGAAGGAACAGGAAAACAAGGTTCTTGCCCGCGGCGTTTACACGGATCTGAAGGATCAGGTCATCGCTACGAACTCGGCCGACCTCGATGTGATTTCTGGCGCCACGTTCTCCTCCAAGGGCTTCCTCGACGCAGTGAAGGACGCCGCCAAGAAGGCCGGTGTTACGCTCTCGAAGGCCGACAAGAAGGCCATCAAGAAGGTCGTCAAGGATCTTCCGAAGAACTCTACCTATGACGTCGTCGTGGTCGGCGCGGGCGGTGCCGGTTTCTCGGCCGCCATCGAAGCCAAGAACGCCGGCGCGAACGTCGTGCTGCTTGAAAAGATGCCCGCCGTCGGCGGCAACTCCCTCATTTCCGGCGCCGAAATGAACGCCGCCAAGAACTGGGTCCAGCCCAAGCTCGGCATCAACGACGACTCCCCCGAACTCCACGCCGAAGACACCTACAAGGGTGGCGACATGAAGGGCGACATGAAGGTCATCAACGTGATGACGCACAACGCCCTCGACGCCGCGCTCTGGTGCCGCGACTACCTCGGCGTTCGCTTCGAAGACGACAACCTCTTCTTCTTCGGCGGCCACAGCCGCAAGCGCGCTCTGATTCCGGTCGGCCACACCGGCACGGAATTCATCACGAAGTTCCAGGCCAAGGCCGACGAACTCGGCATCCCCGTCATCACGAACATGAAGATGACGGACCTCATCCTTGACAAGGACGGCCGCGTCTCGGGCGTCAAGGCCACGATGAACGGTGCCGAATACACGTTCAACGCCAAGGGCGGCGTGGTTCTCGCCACGGGCGGCTTCGGCGCGAACAAGGAAATGGTCAAGAAGTACAACCCGAAGATCGACGAACGCTTCATGACGACCGACGCTCCGGGTACCACGGGTGAAGCCCTCTACATCGCCGAAAAGGCCGGTGCCGAACTCGTCAACATGGGTTACATCCAGACCTACCCGATCTGCGACCCGATCTCCGGCGTGATCGAACTGATCGCCGACGCGCGCTTTGACGGGGCCATCATGCTCAACCAGGAAGGCAAGCGCTTCGTGGAAGAACTTGACCGCCGCGACGTGCTCTCCGAAGCCATCCTGAATCAGACGGGCGGCTACTGCTGGGTTCTCTGGAACGACAACATCGGCAAGATCTCCAACACGGTCGGCACCCACACGACCGAATACGAAGCCTTCACGAAGCAGGGCATCATGAAGACCTGCGACGACCTCAAGTGCATCGCCGACTTCACGAAGATCCCGTTCGATCAGTTGAAGAAGACCGTTGACCGCGTCACCTCCATGGCCGGCAAGGGCAACGACAAGGACTTCCATCACCGCGGCGGCCTCATGGACATGAGCCAGGGCAAGTACTACGTGATCAAGGCCGTGCCGTCGACCCACCACACCATGGGCGGCATCCGCATCAACGAAAAGGCTCAGGCCTTGACGAAGGAAGGCAAGGTGATCCCGGGTCTCTGGGCCGCGGGTGAAGTCACCGGTGTCACGCACGGCACGAACCGCCTCGGCGGCAATGCCTACACGGACATCATCGTCTTCGGCCGCATCGCAGGCAAGGCCGCTGCCGAAGCCGCGAAGTAATCTCTTCGCCTTCGACGTTTCTCACCCGTCCCGTCGGGACGGGTGAAGAAGCGAAACAAAGGCCCGGAACTTCTCGAAGGTTCCGGGCCTTTCTGCATGAAGAAAGAATGGATTGATCGAATGTCGGACGGTCAAAAGTCGTCGAACTGCGACGACCAGCGGCGCCGGCTCATGCGGAAGAGACAATGGCGCGCAAGCGGGTGCGTGATCGGCAGCGCCGGGTGGTTGAAGTCGCCCGCCCAGTCGCGCTTCATTCCGAGTCGTCGCATGAGACGGATGGAAGGAAGGTTCCAATAGGACGTGAAGGCGACGACTTCGTGAAAGCCGAGCGATTCAAAGGCCGTCTCCAGAACCTTTTCGGCGGCTTCCGTGGCAAAGCCCCGATGCCAGAAGGCGGGATCGAGCCGCCAGAGAATCTCGCGCCATTCGGATCGGAACGAAGGAATTCCGAGTCCGACGAACCCCGCGAAGTCCGCTTCGCCCGGAATCTCAAGCGCCCAGGCGCCGAAGCCGTTTCTCTCCATTTCGTCGATCAGGCGCCGCGCGAGCGCGTCGGCCATTTCGGGCGGCAGCGTGCGAGGAAAGTAGCGCATGACGCGCGGGTCGGCGCAGAGCCTCTCGAAGGCGGGAAGGTCGCTCGGCCGCCACGGACGAAGAACCGTTCTTTCGGTGCGCAGAATCATCGGGGAATCCTCCGGAACGCCTGAAACCTCTAGCATTCTAACCGATGGAAAAAGAAACTCAAGGGAAATGTTCGGTATCGGGACCCGCCGCAGTTCGTGGAAAAGAAAAGGGAGACCCCGCGGGATCTCCCTTTTTGGCAAAAGCAAGCCGAAGATTACTTCGTCAGTTCATACGGCCACTGCAGCGTGCCGTAGAAGTTGTAGACGTTCTTGTAGCCCGTTTCCACGAGGATCTTCGAAGCCTTTTCGGCGCGGACGCCCGACTTGCAGTGAACGAGGATCTTCTGGTTGAGGTCGGGAGCAGCTTCAAGCTTGACGCCCGGACGGAGCTGATCCAGAGGAACGTTGACGGAGCCCTTGATGTAGCCGTCGGCCTTCACTTCTTCGGGCGTACGCACGTCGAGGATGACGACCTTTTCCGATTCCATCATCTTCTTGGCGACGTCCGGCGTGATCTTGTGATAGGCCGGGTTCACGTAGGTGAGCGGAGTCGCGGGCTGCGGTTCGACCGGTTCTTTGGCCTGGACGGAGCCGAAGGCAAACGAAGCGGCCACGGCGGCGCAGAGAGCGAGGGTGCGAAGATTCATCGGAAATTCTCCTTCCAAAGGGTACGGGCGAAGTGCCCGCGGTTCGTTCTGCATTCTACCGCAGGCACTCCTGCGCGAAGCTTAAGGATTTATCCTGCGAACCTAAAGGAAACCTGGTCGGGCATCAGAAAGGAACGCCCACGCCGATGCCCCAGCCCGGACCCCATCCCCAACCGGGCCCCCAGCCCCAGCCGTGGTCCATGTAGAGGTAGGCTCGGTCGCGCTCGGCTTCGGCCTGGCGGGCACGCTCCTGAGCGCGCTTCAATGCGAAGTCGAGGTCCTTTTCGAGTCCCGGCGCTCCTTCGGGGCGCACGAGCTTGACGGTGGCGCCGTACTGCAGGTCGTTGATGTAGAAGGGGGATTCCGTCTGTGCGGTCGCGCCCGACTGCCAGGTTGCGCGGTAGCCCGGGACGAGACCTCCCTGATTGCGCAGAAGGTCCGTGTCGTACTCGATTTTCACGGGCGAATAGCCGTAGAGCTGCGAACCCGTGGGATCGGAAATCATGGCCCCTTCGGGTTCGGTTACGACGGTGACGTAGGTGCTGCAGCCCGAAAGAAGCAATAGGGCGGAGAGTGAAAGAAGTGCGCGTCGCATAAAAAAGTCTCCCTGGTTTCCATTCCATCCTAGCGCGGAGCGACGGGATGCGCCGCAAAAAATCGGTGACGCAACGTAAAGAACACGGCCGGATAGGTATTTCGCCTAAGCTTGTTGCGGGCGCCATCCTTTAAAATTTCTTTGTTCCCCAAACAACGCAACTCGAAGGAGAAGTTGTCATGTCCAAGATTCTCGATCCTGTAGCCCTTTGGCAGGATCTCCATCAGATTCCCGAACTCGCCATGCAGGAAGTGAAGACTTCCGCCTATGTCGCCAAGACCCTTGAAGACCTCGGCATTCCCGTCACGCGCAACGTGGGCGGTACGGGCGTCGTGGGCTACATCCGCGGCGAAGAACCCGGTCCGGTTCTGATGCTGCGCGCCGACATGGACGCGCTTCCCTTCACGATCGACGGCAAGGAATGCGCCATTCACGCCTGCGGTCACGACTCGCACACCGCAATGCTTCTCGCCGCCGCGAGCCGCCTCGTCGGCACGATCAAGAAGGGCGCCGTGAAGCTCGTCTTCCAGCCCGCCGAAGAAAACATCACGGGCGCCGCCGCGATGATCAAGGACGGCGTTTTGGACGACGTAGACTACGCGCTCGGCGCCCACATCCGCCCGATCCAGGACGTCCCCGCCGGTCAGATCTGCGCGGGCGTCATGCACTCGGCTTCGCTCACCACCTTCGTTGAAATCGAAGGCCGCAGCGCCCACGCCGCGCGTCCGCACCTCGGCATCAACGCGATCGACGTCGGCACCGCCGTCGTGCAGGCCGTTCAGGCGATCTGGCTCAATCCGGCCGGCGTCTGGTCGATGAAGTGCACGCAGTTCCACGCCGATGCGGGCGCGACGAACACGGTTCCGCCGCACGCGAGCCTCACGTTCGACTGCCGCGCCGGCACGAACGCGCTCGCCGACGAACTGCGCGCCGCCTTCAAGCGCGCCGTCGAAAACACGGCCGCCGCCTTCGGCGCCAAGGCCGTCGTGACGGAACGCGGTTCCTGCCCCGCGGCCGAATACGACGAAGACTTCAAGGCCATGGTGGCCGAAAGCATCGTCTCGCTCTTCGGCAAGGAAGCCCTCGCCAAGGACTGCGGAGGCGGCGGTGAAGACTTCCACAACTTCAAGATGGCGAAGCCTTCGATCAAGGCCGCCTACTTCGGCGTGGGCGTCGGCGCAACGCCGGGCCTGCATGCCGCGAACATGTCGTTTGACCCGAAGTACCTGGAAAACGGCGTAAAGGTCTTCGTCGACATGACGCACCGCGTACTCGGCTAAACCTCTGCCGCAATTGACGAAAAAACCGCATCCGGCGCGAGTCGGGTGCGGTTTTGTATTGGGGGCGAATCTTCGGAAATCAGGCTTCTTCGAGCGTCGCCTTCACTTCATCGAGAAGCGCGGTGAGGGCCTTGACGACCGGACGGATCGGTTCGGAGTCGTCCCGCGCAAGGATCGCTTCCGAGGCGCGGGGCCACCAGTTGAGGATGTGTTCGGAGAGGAAGAGGCGGGCGCGGTCGTTCTTGCCCTTTTCCAGGAGGTAGGCGAGGAATTCGAGCGAAATTCCGAGATGGTCTTCCGGGAGGTTCAGGTCGTCCGTAAGCGCGAGGCCTTCTTCCCGATAGGCGGCGCGGGTCGCGAAGGTCTCCGTCTGGCAGTAGAGCTGCGCGGCGTTCGACCAGGAGCTCTCGGTGAGCGGGAGCGTCACGCTCGATACCCCGTAAAAGAGCTTCGCCTCGCTCTGCGCGACGGCGTTGGGGTCGAGTTCCTCGATCGCGACGGGTTCCGTGGCGTCGGCCGGGGCGAGCAGCGCGCCCGCCACCTGCGGCCAGGCCTTGTACCAGGCTTCGTCGGCGCCGCCTCGGAAAAAGAGGGCGAAGTGGCGGCAGAGATCGGCCAGTGTTTGAACGTACGGGTCCATGGGGTTCTCCTTGAAATCTTGTTCTGTGCGCGGTGTGCGACGGGAAAAGGATAGCAGGCTCGGACGCCCGAAGAGAAAGAGAAGGGGGAGGGGGCGGGAAAAGTCTGATACATCTTGTTTCATTCTTCCCCTTGAAGCGGGGAGCTTCAACCCCATCTATGAGGTGTAGGGGGAAGGAAAAGATTCCAAAGCCCCTTTGATAACAACGATGTCCCTCGCATCGAGGGCCGCCGGAACGCCAACGTTCCGAGAGACCTCCCGGTCAAAGGACGGACGAACGACAGGAGAATGATATGTTTGTTCCGACTCTTTACCACGACAACATTTTCGATGATTTCGACAACTTCTTCGGGCTCATGGACATGCCGCAGCGCCGCGATCCCCTCTTCGGGAAGCGCGCCGACCGTCTGATGCGCACCGACGTGCGTGAAACGGAAACGGGCTACGAGCTCGACATCGACCTGCCGGGCTTCAAGAAGGAAGACGTGAAGGCCGAACTCAAGGACGGCTACCTCACCATCTCCGCTCAGAAGAGCCTCGAAAAGAAGGACGGCAAGGAAGAAGGCCGCTACCTGCGCCGCGAACGCTACAGCGGATCGCTTTCGCGCTCCTTCTACGTGGGCGACGCGCTGACGGAAGAGGACGTAAAGGCGAAGTTCGAAAACGGGATCCTGCAGATCTCGCTTCCGAAGAAGGAAGCCGCGGTTCCCGAAAAGAAGACGATCATGATCGAATGATCGTTTGAGTGCGGGTGAGCGCCGCCGCGCTGCGGCGCTCCCCGGAAGCGCTTCTCGCAATATGGGTTGCGGGAGGCGCTTTTTTTTCGGCGGATTGGTGGTCTTGGTTCTTCCGGGCGGGCGCGGCGACCGAGGTCGCACGCGAACTGCGCGGCTTGGGACGATCAGAACTGCACGACCAGACCGGAGGCTACGCCGATCGAATCCGCGTCGTCCACGTCCCGGCGTCCGTACGTGTCCTTTTGGTAGCCGACGGTCGCGTAACAATACGTACGTTTCGAGAGAGGATATTCGTAGCCCGCGGAGACCGTGTAGCGACGGATGTCGATGGACGAATCCGCGTCGTTTTCGGCGTCGAGATAGCCCGTCGACAGCTTCACCGTGCCGCCGCCTGCTACAGTTGTCACGCGAAAAAGCGCGACGCCGAAGGGAAGGCCGTTTGGAACGACGCGGCCAAAGGTCATATCCTCGACATGGGAGGCGTTTTGTTCGGCACGTCGCCCGTGACGGAACCCGAACGCTGCGCTTCCTGCCACACGGCGCAGGACATCGCGAAGGTTCATGAAGTGGGGGCGATCCGCTGAGTGGGATTCGCCTTTCCATGGGAGAAATGCCGGGGAACGCCGTGACGGGCGCCCCGGCATTCGAGTGTTCCTCAGGTTGGCGGGGCTTCGGGCGGGACAAGGAAAATCGTCCTGCTTATTTGAGTAAGGCAAATGTTTCAAGGCGTCCCCAACGGTTGCCGATCGCAAGCGCCGAGCCACGTCAAGCTCTTGGCCCGATAGAATGACGGACGGGCGCGGCGAAGACGCGCCGCATCGTCCGTTTCCTTTTCTTTCCGTTCTCATCATTTCTCATGGCCCGCTTTGAAGTTCTTTCTCAGATCGATCCTCTCCTTCGCATCACACTCGAACCCGGCGAGAGCGTCGCCGCCGAGTCCAACGCCATGGTGGCGATGGACGGTTCGATTTCGCTCAAGGGCGAAACCCGAGGAGGCTTCTTCAAAAGCCTCGCGCGCAAATTTCTGAACGACGAGAATTTCTTCCAGCAGTCCTTCGTCGCGGACGACGAACCCGGAAGCGTCCTCCTCGCGCCGAATCTCCCCGGAGACGTCGTGCTCCTTGACGTGGGAGAACGTCAGTACATGCTCTCGGACGGCGCCTTCCTCGCCGCCACCGACGGAGTGGAATTCGAAACGAAGACGCAGAGCCTCGGGCGCGCTCTTCTCGGCAATTCGGGCGGCCTCTTTCTCATGGCGACCGAAGGACGCGGACAAATCGCTCTCTCGGGCTTCGGCTCCATTGAGGCGGTCGACGTGAAGCCCGGTCAGAAGCTCATCGTCGACAACGGACATCTCGTCGCCTGGGACCGCGAACTCGACTACGAACTTTCGATCAACACGGCTCGCTCCGGCCTTCTCGGCAAGGTCCTTCACAGCCAGCTCTCGGGCGAAGGCATCGTTCTCAAGTTCAAGGGCGAAGGCAAGGTGTGGGTGTGCTCGCGCAACAAGGGCGGGTTCCTCACCTGGATCTTCTCGCAGATGCCGCAGGAAAAGGCCGTCTCGAACGGCTGACGCGACGTCGTTGCGACTTTCGCGGGGGGCGCTTTCGGGCGCCCTTGTCTTTTCGGACCGCAATCCGCCCGCTCGAAACAAAAGCGCGGGACAAACGTCCGCCCGGAAAAGAAATGGGGAGCGCGGCCCTGTATTCCGCGCTCCCCCAGGAGACCTGAAAACTTTCCCGTCACGGTCCAAGCTTCGCGTCGGGTGATGTTCCGGACCGACCCCTCAGTCCTTTGTGTGGAACATCTCGTTTTCCGTTGAGATCAACTATACAGAACATGAGATGACTTCTCAAGTGATTTTCGGGTTCCGACATGCTTTTTTACATTCGCTTGATCGAGCGCAACACTTTGTCATCGTCTCTGAAATGAATCTTACGAAATCTTTTCCGGCTTACGCAAACCTTACAAACTCCAATGGAGAGAAGCCTTAGAAAAGGGCGAATCGAAAACAAAGCTTCTCTTTGCATCTTTTGTCGGCCTGTTTTTACCGTTCCGGCGACACCGGAATATCGCCAGAAATCCCCTTGAACGTAAAGTCTAAGGCTCGTTTAAGCGTGAGAATGGCTCTCATCTGTACGCGCTCAAACAATCGGGTTTTCCCTTGATGATGCGATGCTCTTCTCTCATTTCTTAAGAAAACCCGACGAGTTTTCTTAGGTTTTGCGGCGGCTACCTTAAGAATCCTCCATCGCCGAGTAAGGGCGAACCGCTGAGAGTCGCTCTCAGATCGAAACGGACGCGTCGCCCTCATGCCGAGGAAAACGACGAAATCTCCCCGCTCGCAGGTTCTTCGCGGGCGTGTTAGAGTGAGAGAATCTCCTCTTTCCTTAGGAAGCAACGAATGACTCGACGCACTTTCCTCGGTCTTTTGCAGGCTCTCATCTTCGGCTCCGGCGCGACGGTCGCCCCGAGAGAGAGCAAGGCTTTTGATTTCCATGAGGGGCGCCGCTACGATGCACAGGGACGCTATCAGGGACGCGTGGACGAGAACGGTCGCCGCTACGACGCCCAGGGGCGCTATCAGGGGCGCTCGGACGATTCGGGACGGGTCTACGACTCTTTGGGGCGCTATCAGGGTCGGGAAGATTCTTCCGGGCGTCGCTACGACGCCCAGGGACGTTATCTCGGACGCAAGGATTCTTCGGGGCGGATCTACGACGCCCAGGGCCGGTATCAAGGCCGCGAAGATTCTTCCGGTCGTCGCTACGACGCCCAAGGCCGCTACCAGGGGCGTCGCGACTGAACGTTTACAAAGAAGACTTACCAGGTCGGGCGGATGGTGCCGCGGAAGGTTTCCTCCACGAAGCGCTTCGTTTCGGGCGAACGGTAGCTCTCGACGAAGGTCTTCACTGCGGCGCTTTCGGCGTTGTCGGGACGCGCCGCGATGATGATGAGGGCGTAGGCCGCGTCAAGAGACTCGAAGGCGAAGCCTTCCTTTTCGGGAGAGAGGCCCGAGCTGATGACGTAGTTCATCGGAATCACCGCCACGGCGGTGTCGTCGAGGCTTCGCGGGAGTTGAGCGGCTTCCATTTCCAGAATTTTGAGGTTCTTCGGATTTTCGACGATGTCGGCGGGCACCGCTTCGTCTTTGCGGTCGGCCTTGAGCTTGATAAGGCCCTGGGCTTCGAGGAGAAGAAGGCCGCGTCCGCCGTTCGTGGGATCGTTCGGGATCGCCACGACCGCACCTTCGGGAATTTCCTCTACGCTGCGGATCGTCTTCGAATAGCATCCCATCGGCTGCACGACCGCCTTGCCGACTACGCGCAGATCCGTCTTGTTGACCTTGTTGAAATTCTGCAGGAAGGGTTCGTGCTGGTAGACGACGGCGTCAAGCGCCCCGTCGGCGAGCGACCGGTCGGGCGAAATGTAGTCGGTGAACTCCACCACTTCCACGGCGAGTCCCTTGGTCTTTGCCGTTTCGGCGGCCTTCGTGACGATGTCGGCGTGCGGACCCGCCGTCACGCCCACGCGGATGCGGTTTTCGTCGGCCGCCTTGTCGGAGCATCCGGCCGTGCCGAGAAGAAGAGCGGAACAAGCGGCGGCCGCCGCGAGGGAGAGAAGGTTGCGTCGTTGCATGGGAGCCTCCGGGCAATGTTTGTTGTCGATGAATCCATTCTGCCCAAGCCCCGCTTCCGAATGGGAAAGACCGTCGGGTAATACCACAACAAAACGCAAAATAGTCGAAACCCTCCGCGGCACTTGACCTTGCGGAGGGTTCGTAAAAAATGTCGAAGCACTTGTCCGTCAGGAGAGTTCGGCAAGAAGCGCCTCGACGTGGCCCTTGGCTTTGACGCCGCGCAGGGCCTTCGTCACGACGCCTTCGGGATTGATGACGAAGGTCGAGCGTTCGATTCCAAAGCACTTTCGGCCGTACATCATCTTTTCCTTCATTACGCCGTAGGCGCGGCAGACGGTCTCCTCCTTGTCGGAAAGAAGCGTGATCGTCAGTTCCTGCTTCGCCTTGAAGCGGCAGTGCGAGGCGACGGAGTCGCGCGAGACGCCGAGAATACGGTAGCCGAGCTTCGCGAAGTCGTCGGCCTTTGCCGTGAAGTCGCGGGCCTCGAGCGTGCAGCCCGCCGTGCTGTCCTTCGGGTAGAAATAGAGAATTACGCCTTCGCCGCGAAGCGCGGAAAGCGTCACTTCGCCTTCGTCGGCGGGCAGCGTGAAGTCGGGCGCGACGTCGCCTTCGCCGATCTGCGCGTTTTGAATTTCTTCGGTCATCGAAACGTTTCCTCCATTTGATCAAGGATGCCGTCATTCTACGGCGCCGCGGCGCGTCAGCCCGCAAGAAAAACGTTTTGTATCACGGCCACCCAGACGGGGAGCGTCACCATGGCGGCGAGCGTGTGGGCCGTCGTGACTTCCGCGACGATCGGAGCGTTTCCCCGCATGCTCGCCGTCATGACGTAGCAGGACTGAGCCGTGGGCAGGGCCGCAAAAACCAGAAGCGCCGCCGCGCCTAAGGGTTCGAGTTGGAAAAACCAGGCCATTCCCAGGGCGACGAGCGGGACCGCGACGAGTCGCTCCACGGTCGAGGCGGCGATGAGCGGAAAATGCGCGCGCAGATTCTCGATCTTGAGACCCGCGCCGATGCAGAGAAGTCCCATCGCGAGCGAAGCGTTCCCGAGGGACTTGAGGAAATGCATGAGCACTTCCGGAATCGGAACCGCAAAGACGTTTACGAGAAGGCCCGAGACGGTCGCGATGATGAGGGGGTTCGTGAAGATCATCTTCACGGTCTTCTTCCAGAGCCCGCCCTTCTTCCGGGCGTTCTCGGCCCGCGCCACCGCACCCGCGAGTGCGCTCACCGCAATGGAGCTTGAAATCGGAACCCAGAAGGCCATGAGAAAGGCGAAGAAGGCGAAGCCTTCCTCCCCCGCGAGGCGCATGATGATCGCAAAGCCCACGTAGCTGTTGAAGCGGAAGCCGCAGTGAAAGACCGAGGCGTGCGTCACGTCGTCCGCCGGCACGATCTTTCTCACGAGCCACGAGAGAAGTACGGCCAGAAACATGGTGCCCACGGCCACCGCGAGGAAGTACCCCGCATCGGCGAGCGACAGTTTCGAATTCGCCACCGACGTAAAGAGAAGCGGCGGAAAGAGAACGTAGAAGACGATGTTTTCCGCGCCCTTCCAGAAGCCCTCGCCGAAGTGTTGTCCGAGCTTTCCCTGCTTGAGGAGATATCCGAGCAGAATGATGAGGAAGTCGGGGAGAATCAGGAGAATGCTCAGCATAAAAGGACCTTCGTCGGGCTTTACGCGTTTTTTCGTATGATTTTGTTTCGACCGTTCGCCATCCGTGAGGTGGCATGCAGCGAACGTTCGGATCCGCCCATCTTACGCAAAGACGGCTTTTCTGCCTATACCGAGAAATACGCAACCCTTGGCGACGGTTCGGCGGATTACGAGGCGGGAGGCGCAAAAAGGCCCGCCGCCGAGCGTGTCGGAGCGGGCCGGCTGCTTCTCGGTTTTCGTCAGGCGTCGAGGTGCATCGTCACCTTGTCGTCGCCCGAGGCTTCGATGCGGCGTTCGATCGCTTCGGCCTCTTCGGTCTTCTTTTCGGGTTTGGGACCGGGTTCGAGCACGGCGATCGATTCGACATGGCCCGTGTGCGGGAACATGTTCATGATCCCCGCGGCGCGGATGTGCCAACCGCCTTCATGGTGGAGGACGGCGCAGTCGCGCGCGAGCGTCGCAGGATTGCAGGAGACGTAGACGACGCGCTCCGGACGATGATCCGTCGCGGCGAGCGTGCGCGCGAGCGCGAGCGCCCCTTCGCGCGGCGGGTCGATGAGAACGCGGTCGATCGTGCCGTAGCGGGCGCGCAGATCGTCCCAGTCGGCTTCGCACCAGGTGAAGAGGTTGCGGGCCGTAAAGGAGGTCTTTTCCTTGAGGCCGTTGTCGGCGGCGCCCTGACGAGCGCGGGCGACGAGACCTTCGGAGCCTTCGATGCCGATCACGGTCTTCGCGAGGCGCGCGAGCGGGAGCGTAAAGTTTCCGAGACCGCAGAAGAAGTCCGCCACGTGGTGGTGCGTTTCCACGCCCAAGAGGCGCACGGCGCGGCCCACCATCGTTTCGTTCAGGGCATGGTTCACCTGCGTGAAATCGGTCGGCTTGAAGCCGATGCGCACGTCGAATTCCGAAAGGTGGAGGCCGAGCGCGTGTTCGGCTTCGGGGCGAACGGCGTGGGCGGATTCGGGTCCCTTGGGCTGCAGCCAGATGTCGGCGCCGTACTTGTCGCCGAAGGCGAGAAGCTTTTCCATGTCTTCGGGCGTCGGGGTTTCGAGCGTGCGAAAGACCAGCGCCGTGCGGCCGTCGCCGCCGACGGCGACTTCAATCTGCGGCATGCGTTGGCGAATGGAGAGTTCCGAGACGAGTTCGCGCATCGGGACGAGCATGTCGGAGACGTGCTTCGGAAGAATCTTGCAGCTCTTCATGTCGCAGACGTAGGAGCTCGCCTTTTCATGAAAGCCCACGAGGACGCCTCCCTTCTTGGGGACGTCGCGCACGGTGAGGCGGGCGCGGTGGCGGTAGTGCCAGGTCGGACCGTAGATCGGGGGAATGATCGATTCGGGGCGGACCTTGCCGATGTGCCAGAGCGTGTCGAGAAGGACCTTTTCCTTGTAGGCGACCTGGGCGCGGGCTTCGAGGTGCTGCATGGCGCAGCCGCCGCAGCTGCCCGGGCCGTGGCCGAAGGCGGGACAGGCGGGCTTTACGCGCTGCACGGACTCGCGGTGCACGGCCGTGACGCGGCCCACTTCAAAGGACGTTTTGTTGCGAAGACGCTCGTAGGTGACGTTTTCGCCGGGGAGCGCTCCCTGAATGAAGACGACTTTGCCGTCTCGACGGGCAACGCCCCGACCTTCCTGGTCGAGGCGTTCGACGTCGACGGTGAAGTATTCGGGCGTTTTTTCCTTGCGTCGGGCCATGTGACTTTTCTCCATTGCCTCCGTACGGTGCCGAAGGCGCGAACCAAATTCGAAAGATCCGCATTGTAGCGAAAAGCAGAAGACCCGACGCGGAAAAACCCGAAGCGAACGGAATCAGAAGAAGCCGCGCTTCCCTTCGGCGAGACTCACGAAGATGTTCTTCACCTGCGAGTAGTGTTCGAGCATCATCTTGTGGGTTTCGCGGCCGATGCCCGAGCGCTTGTAGCCGCCGAACGGAGCGTGCGCTGGGAGTTCGTTGTAGGTGTTCACCCACATGCGGCCCGTGCGCACGTCGCGCGCGACGCGCATGGCGCGGTTGATGTCCTGCGTCCAGACGGCGCCGCCCAAGCCGTATTCGCTGTCGTTGGCCATGCGGACCACTTCCTCTTCGGTGTCGAACGGAATCGCCACGACGACCGGCCCGAAGATTTCCTCCTGCGCGACGCACTGGTCGTTCTTGACGTCGGCGATGAGCGTGGGCTGCATGAAGGCGCCCGATTCAAGGCCCGGCACCTTGGCGCGTTCTCCGCCGGCGAGGATGCGCGCGCCGTCCTTCTTCGCGATTTCGACGTAGCGAAGAACGCGTTCGACCTGCGCCTCGTTGATCTGCGCGCCCATCTGGGTGGCGGGATCCATGGGATCGCCCACCTTCACGGCCTTGAAGGCTTCGGACAGACGCTCGAGCACTTGGTCGTAGATCTTGCGCTCGATGAAGAGGCGCGAGCCCGCACAGCAGACCTGACCCTGATTGAAGAGAATCCCGATCTGCACGCCTTCGATTGCACGTTCGAGATTGCAGTCGGCAAAGAGGATGTTCGCGGATTTGCCGCCGAGCTCGAGCGTCGCGGGAATGAGACGGTCGGCCGCAGCCCTGGCGACGTCGACGCCGACTTCGGTCGAGCCCGTGAAGGCGAGCTTGTCAAAGCCCGGGTGCTTGAGCATCGCGTCGCCCGCCGTGCGCCCCGAACCGGTGATGACGTTGACGACCCCCGCGGGAACGTGGCGGGAGATGATTTCGGCGAGGTGCAAAAGAGAGAGCGGGGTGGTGGAAGAGGGCTTGATCACGACCGTGTTTCCGGCGGCGAGTGCCGGGGCGAGCTTCCAGGCGCCCATAAGGAGCGGGAAGTTCCAGGGGATGATCTGGCCTACGACGCCGATCGGTTCGTGCAGGACGAGACTCATGGTGTCGTTGTCGATGCGCACGGCGCTCCCTTCTTCGGCGCGCAGGCAACCCGCGAAGTAGCGGAAGTGGTCGACCGAAAGCGGAACGTCGACGAGCGAGGTCTCGCGGATGGGCTTGCCGTTGTCCAACGTTTCGATCTTCGCAAAGAAGTCGGCCTCCTTCTCGAGGTCGTCCGCGATGCGCAGAAGAATGGCGGAGCGTTCGGCGGGCGAGGTCTTCGACCATCCGTCAAAAGCGGCGCGCGCGGCCTTCACGGCGCGGTCGACGTCATCCGCGCAGGCCGCGGCGACGCGGGCGAGCACTTCGCCCGTGGCGGGATTGCGCGTTTCCGTCGTCTTGCCGCCTTGCGCAGCCATCCATTCGCCGCCGATCAAAAGACCGTATTCCTTACGCAGTTCCATAGTGGTGTCCTCCAAAAGTGAAACGTGCGGCCGAAAAAAATGTGATGTCGATCAATGTTTCGGTCGCTTCTTTACGTTTGATTCTCCGCCCGGTCCGGACGTTTGCGAATCCGCCAAAGGATGGAAATAGGGCGTAAGGGTTTTCTGTTAGGAGGGTGGTAGGGATGGCAAGAATCGGCTCTTGCCGAGAGGATATCGCCTAATACCCGACGAAAGGAGTAGGAAATGTGAAAAAAGCGGCGATGTGCCGAATGGAGGTCCGACAATGAGGACGATTGGGCAAGGTTATGGAGAAGGCCGCCTTCGAAAGCCGAGGCGTTTTTTTTCGGGAACGTTTTCGGCGAGAATGTTCTTGTCACGAACAACCGTCTGTTGCCGGGAGCGCCGCTCATGGAAATCCGGGAAGTCAGAGAGAACAAAAAGCAATTTCTAGAACTTCTTCTCCTTGCGGACGAAGAGGAAGCCATGATCGACCGCTACCTCGGGCGCGGCACGATGTACGTGCTCGAGGACGACGGCGTCAAAAGCGAATGCGTCGTGACGGATGAAGGAGACGGCGTCCTGGAAATCAAGAACATCGCGACCGTTCCGAAGCATCAGGGCAAAGGGTATGCGCGGGCCCTGATCGAACACCTGACGCAAACCTATCGGGGGCGGTTCACCGTGCTGCGCGTCGGAACGGGCGAGAGCCCGGCGACGCTTCCCTTCTACGAGAGACTCGGATTCGTGCGCACCCGCCGCATCAAGAACTTCTTCATCGATCACTACCCGCATCCGATCGTCGAGGCGGGCGTGCGGCTCGTCGACATGATCGTGCTTGAACGAAGACTCTGAGCTGCTCCCTCGGCCGCAAAGGGAGATCCGATCCGGCACCGGCCCGGCGCCGTGCCGAACGCCGGGCCGAAGACGCCGTCAGCGCAGTCCCAGCGCCTTTTCGACGTCCGAAAACATGCTGTCCATGGCTTTGACGCCTCCTTCGGCGAGGTACCAGGCGGCGGGCGTGAGGTAGACGATGCGGTCGTTCTTTTTCGCCCGCATGCGGTCGACCATTTCGTTGTTCAGAATGTCTTGAGCGAGCTTCGCGCCGGGACGGGCGATCGCCGAATCCCGGTCGAGGACGAAGAAGTAGTCGGGGTCGTGCTTGACGAGGAGTTCGAACGAGGCTTCGTTGCCGTGGTTCGCGTTGGCTTTTTCTGCGACGTTCGTGAAGCCGAATTCATTGCCGATCAGCGAGCAACGCGCGGCGTTGCCGAGGAGGTTCACGTGGCTGCTCGTCACGAGTCCGACGAGCGCCGTATGGCCCTTCGCTTTCTCACGAATGGCGGCGAGACGCTCTTCGAAGCGCCGGATGTCGGCCTCGGCCATTTCTTCCACGTCCTGCCCGAACACCTTGGCGACCAGGCGAAGGTTTTTCGCGAAACTCGCGAGATGGTGCTCTCGATTTCCACCTTCATCGCCAAGGGCGAGATCGAAGTGTCGCTCCCGAAGTCGGAAACGGCGGGAACCCCTGCGCAGCCGCAGCCGACCCTCGTACAGATCGATGAGGAGGGCGTTCTCCATTGGGCGGGCGAAGCGGTCGACTGGACGGCGCTCGACGGACGCATCGCCGCGCTCTCCCGGGACGAACGCATCGTTTTGCGGATCGACAAAGATTCGCGTTTTGACCATTTCATCCGCGTCATCGACCTTCTGAAAAAACACCGTCATGAAAACTTTGCCATCGCCGCGGAAAAAGAAGGCGCCTGACGAATCGCGAAAGGCCTTTTTATTCGCATGCGGCGTTTATGCGCCGTTGCTGGCGCTTCTTACGACGCTGCCGACCGAGAACTTTGCGGGCGCCGGCACGCAGGCGACCGTCGCGCTGACCTTTGCGCAACTCACCGGGGGCGGCCCCGTGGCGCCCGCGGGAGACCGGAGCGTGTCGGACGCCGAACCGGTGTCCGAGCCCGTTGCGCAACCGGCGGAAGAAACGGCTCCCGAGCCGATCTCCGAGCCGGAGCCTGTTCCCGAACCCGAGCCGGAACCCGTGCCGGTTCCCGCACCAAAAGCGGCTCCGGAGCGCAAACCCGAACCGAAGCCGGAACCCAAGCCCGTTCCGGAGGCGAGGAAGGAGGTGAAACCGCAGCCCGCCGCGAAAAAGCCGACGAAAAAGGAGGCGCCAAAGACCGTTGTGAAGAAAGCGACTTCCGACAAACCGAGTGAAATACAACCTGACGCGACGTCTTCGGGGGCTCGGGAAGGGGCGACGTCGCCCGCACCTTCGAACGTTGCGCGGACCGGAGGTGCGACGGCAAGTCAACAGGGCGGCATCGCAACCATGGTCTACGGCGAAGTCCACGATCCGTTCCTCGCGGAAGTGAAGCGAAGTGTCGAGTCCGTACTCGAATATCCCCGAAAGGCCCGTGCCATGCGAATGGAGGGGACGGCGGTCGTGCAGTTTGTGATCGATGCGTCGGGACGTCTCGAGTCGCTGGAACTCCACAAGTCGGCCGGGCAGCCCCTGCTTGACAAAATGGCCCTCAAGGCCGTACGGCGTGCGCAAGGGCTCTGGTCCAAAACGCAGAAGACGGTGCGGCTTCGCTTCCCGATTCGTTTCGATCTGCGGGGATGAGCAGGGAGAAGGTCGGCGCCGGACACCGAAGCCGGACGGAGTGCCTTCGGACGACCTTCGGCTTGCCGCAGTGCGCCGTTCCCGTGAGTCCCGGATGAAACCGGGCCTCCGAGAAGCCGGAGAGCTTGGATCCGGATACGGAAGAAACAAGAAAAATCCCGGTTCGTCGTCGGACGCCGGGATTTTTTGGGTTTGATGGCGGCGGGCGTCGCCCTGCCGCCCGGGCCGTGGCCTTTAGCGGCGGGCGGGGAGATATTCCGAAGGATTGACGGCCTTGCCGCGCAGACGCACTTCAAAGCGGACCTGCGGGACGCCGTTGTTGGACCCCATTTCGGCGATCTTCTGGCCGGCCTTCACGCGGTCGTTCGTTTTCACGACGATCTTGCGGTTGTGGCCGTAGGCGGTCACGATGCTGTCGCTGTGCTTGATGATGACGAGGTTGCCGTAACCCTTGACGTTTTCGCCGACGAAGAGCACGGTGCCGGCGCCCGCGGCGACGACGAGGTCGCCTTCCACGCCGCCGATGTCAAGGCCCTTGCCGTTGGCGGAGAAGTCCGAGAGGATCTTCCCGTTGGCGGGCCAGATCATGCGCGTGCCGGGAACGGTCTTGGGAGGCTGCGGTGCGGGCTCTTCCTTGGCGGCGGGCTTCGTTTCGGAGGCGGTTTTGCCCGAGACCGGCGCAGCGGCCTCGGTTTCCTCGGCCGGTTCGGTGGAGGTGGGTTCGGGGGTGTTCGTCGAAAGATCGGTGATGCGGGACACGCGCACGGTCGGGTTCGCCGTCGTTACGGGCGCCTTCGTCGAGACGGGAAGGCGAAGCGTCTGACCGATGCGAAGCGCCGTCGGGTCGCTCACAGCGTTGAGGGTGGCCAGCGCCTGCGGTTCAAATCCGTAGCGCAGTGAAATGTTGTAGAGCGTGTCGCCCGGGGCCACCGTGTGCACGCGTCCGGAGTCCTTGACGGACCCGGGCGCAAGAAGCGTCATCGCGCCCGTGCCGTCGGCCGTGCTCGAGAGAATCGGAGCGGCCGTGTCCTTGTCGTAGCTCGAACGGTCCACCATGGGGACGGTCGTCGTGTCCACCGTGGAGCAGCCCGCAACGAGGAGGGCGGCAAGCGCCGGCAAGGCGGTGTAAATCTTGTTTTTGCGCATCGTGCTCTTCCTTTTGTTCGAATCAAAGATGGCCGCCCACCCAGTCGTGAGCCATGGCGACCTGACGGTGGTTCGTCAGATCCGTCTGCAGGGGCGAGACGGAGACGAAGCCGTGCTGCGTCGCCCAGAAGTCGGTGTCTTCCGCGGCGTCGGCGGGCTTGCCCGCGGCGCCGAGCCAATAGATCGGAAAACCCCGGGGACTCATCTCGCAAATGACGTCGTCCGCGCAGCTGCGGCGCCCGAGGCGCGTGGCGCGGATTCCCTGAAGGCGGTCGAACGGCATATTGGGAATGTTCACGTTGAGAAGCACGGGACCGGCTTCGCGGTCGGCTTCGAGAAACCGTTCGACGACGGTTGATGCGACCTTGGCGGCGCTCTCGAGTTCCGCCCATCCCTTGTCGATCTGGGAGAATGCGATTGAGGGGACTCCGAAGAGATACCCTTCGATCGCCGCCGCGACCGTGCCCGAATACATGGTGTCGTCGCCCATGTTCGCGCCGCAGTTGATCCCCGAGACGACGAGGTCGGGACGTTCGTCGAGAAGACCCGTGAGCGCAACGTGCACGCAATCCGAGGGCGTCCCCGAAACGACGTAGAGGTTGTCGCCCGGAATGTGCTCGACCGTGAGCGGACGGTTGAGCGAGAGCGAATTGGAAGCGCCCGAATGATTGTGCTCGGGCGCGACGATCGTGACGCGTCCGAAGCGCTTCATCGCGTCGGCGAGCGCACGGATGCCGGGCGCACGATAACCGTCGTCGTTCGAAATGAGAATGTGCATGGGATGGTCGGAAGGGAAAATTTCTTTTCTCCGATTGTAGTACCGAGTGTTCCTCGGAAAGACCGTCGGAGAAGACTTGTTACGGCTTAACAAACTTTCTATTCCGAAGTCGTCAGCTGCGGCGCATCTTTAGCGGAATCGACTTCACGAAGTGCGTCATCTGCGAGACTTCCTCAAAGCCCGACTGCAGCAAGAGTTCGAACTGCTGCAGGTCGCTCGAGAGACAGTCGGCGGCGAGCTCTTCGATGCCGAGCGAATTCACGTAGGTCGTGACGAGGTCGACGAGACGCTGGCCGACGCCGAGCGGGCGCAGGTTTTGACGGATGTAGAGCGCGTCGAGATAGGCGATCGGGTAGGTCGAGGCTCCTTCCGTGTATTCCTGGCGAACGGAGACCTGCGCGTAGGCGACCGCGTCGTCGTTTGCGAAGCAAGCGAAGATCGCGGTCGAATCCGGATGGGTGAGGGCGTCCTTCAGAATGTCGTCGACCTGATCGCGCATGTCGACGGGCCAGGATTCCCGAACGAGAAAGCGAAGCGCCTGATAGTCGCCGGGGTGGCAACGGCGGTAGACGAACTTGGTGCGAAGCGGTTTGTTGGGAGTGTGGGCCATAGGCTCTCGAAGTGCGGATCCTGAAATGCAAAGAGAAACATTCTAACGAAAAGCGGCTCCGCCTAGGGGAGCCGCTTGGTGATTCGGGCGGCGCAAAGCCGCCCGGAAACGAACGCTTAGTCCTTGGACTTGTTGTTCTTGAAGACGATTCTCTCTTCGGTGTCGGCCGTCATCTGCGTGAGGATATCGTTCTGCAGATTTTCGGCGATCGCTTCGGCGCGGGCGAGGACCGAGAGGTTGAAGCGGTTGAGCTCGGCGTTGGCGGCCTTTTCGTCCGTTTTGACGAGTTCGAGGTAGCGCGCTTCAAACTGACGGCGTTCTTCGTCGATCGTGGCTTCGAAGTCGCCGTAGGCCTTCTTGACGATCGGGGCGAACTTCGGATAGTTCGTCATGGCGAGCGTCTGGACCTTGCGGTACTTCCAGTAGACCGAACGGTTGTCGCAGTGGTCCGTGCCGAGGCCGTACTGCTCGGGAACGCTTTCAAGACCGTGGTAGAAGGGAACGAAGACCGAGAGGTCGGCCATGCCGAAGGCGACGTGCACGACTTCGCCGATGGCGAGCGGCAGATTCGGACGGACTTCCATCACGTGGGCTTCATACGTGCGGAAGACGCTGATCGGACGCCAGGGTTCGGCACCGTTCAGGTTTTCGCCGTACGGATCGTGCGGGGTGCCTTCATAGTGGTCGCGCATGATCGCCTTCATGTCGGCGAGCGAAACCTTCTTTTCGGGCTTGAGGTAGACGGCGAAGTTGCGGCCGTCGTCCACGGGCTGTTCGATCGAGGGGTTCAGGATCTTCTGCATGATCCAGACGCGCGGGTCGTTGTAGACGCGGTCGCGGCCGTCGTCGCGCGTGTAGGCGGCGGAGAAGTGGAAGGGGCCCTTCTTCGGGTCGTAGAGGCCCTTTTCCGCGGCGAACGAGACGAGCGTCGGGCTGGCGAGCTGGTTTTCGTTTTCGGGATCGTAGAAGCCGAGGCGTCCCTGGTTGCCAGAAGCGAAGTAGCTGTCGGCCGGGATGCGTTCGGCCATCCACTGATGGCCCGAGCCCGTTTCGAGATACCAGACGTCGTGCTGATCGACGAAGGCGACGCCGAAGCCTTCGCCCGCACCCTGCGTTTCAATGATCTTGCCGAGAAGGAGGACGCCTTCCTTGGCCGTGCGGCAGCGCGGCAGGATCACGTTCGGGATGTCGTCTTCGGTGATGCCCGAGGCCTTGTTGTAGGGGTCGAACGAGAGCGCTTCGTCGCTCGCGAAGATCGATTCCGTGCCCGTGAGGCCGAGGCCTGCTTCGTTGAAGCCGACGGCGCCGTGCAGCTGGGTCTTCCAGTTGGGAACCGTCGTGTAGCGCATGGCGTTTTCGGGAAGCGGATAGCTGAAGTCGTTCACGCCGCCGTGGGCCTTGCAGGAATAGACACCCGACTGGCCGGTGACGGCCGGGTGAATGACGAAGTGCTGCGCCTTGAGGGACGAGCTGTCCGCGCTGCGCGCGACGAGGAAGGAACCGTCAACGGTGGCGTGTTCGCCGACGATGATGGTAGTGCACATGGGTTGGGTCCTCATGAAACGGCCGAACGGGTTGACAGGAAATGCCCGGCCGGGTTGATCACGCCGCACATTGTAGCGTGCGAAGGGCCTAATTACGAACGTTCTTTTTTCGGGGATTGTCCTGCAGGGGCGAGATCAGCCGAACCTAAAGCGGAAATGGAGCGACCCCCGACGGGACGTCTCCCGTCGGGGGTCGTTGAGAGGTCTGGTTCAGACGACGCGGCCGCGTCGTCCGAAGTCACTCATTAGAAGCGGTGGACCATGCCGACCGTGAATTCGTAAGCCGTCGGATCGGCGTCGAATTTACCCGTGCCGTTTTCACCTTCCATGCTTTCCTGGGTGTAACCCGTCATGGCGTAAACGGCCGTGCGCTTGCTGAGCGGATAGTCGTAGGCCGCGGCGATCGTCCAGCGGTTGAATTCGACGTCGTTCTGGTTTTCCATGTCGCGATAGGCGACCTGGGCCTTGGCGACGCCGCCGCCGATCGGGTAGTTCACGCCGAGGCTCACGCCGTAACCGTCGACGAAACCGTAGCCGGTGGCATTGAGGTGAATATTAAGAGCATCAGCCATGGCGCCGGAGCGGTTAAGCTCCTGATCCTTGAACCACTGACCGAAGGCAAGCACCTTGAGACCGTTGGCAAAGGTGTAGTTGCCGCCGAAGGTGGCGGTCATGCCGTGATCGATGTTGTCACCATACTTGTCAGTCGGCTTGTTCGTACGTTCATTACCGTAGGTCGTCATATCCCAGACGAGGACGGATTCAAGCGCGCCGGCCTGATAACGCGCGGCCAAGGCGGCGTAGCGGTCAACTTCGGCGGAGCCTTCGCGGGCGCCATCCTTATAAAGGGTCGGATTGCGAGGCTTGGAGTCGTTCTGGAACGAATACATGCCGTAGAAGGTGAAGCCGGCCCAGGTCGGGGTCACATAGGAAATGGCGTTGTCGACGCGCGTCCACATGGAGGCGGAGGCGTGGCCGGAGCCGAAGGCTTCGGTGTAGTTGGCAAAGAGCGGGTCGATCGCACGGAAGAGGCCGTGCTGACCGAGCGTGCTGCCGAAGACAGGCTGCAGACCGAAGGCGAGGTAGCCGAAGTCGCCCGTCAGATTGATGTGGGCTTCACGGCCGAAGAGTCGGCCGTTTTGGTCGAGTTCGCCCGAATCCGACGTGATGCCGGATTCAAGAACGAAGCCCACCTTCATGCCGTTGCCGAGGTCTTCCGAACCGCGCAGGCCGAAGCGGGAACCGAATTCACGGGCGTTTTCCATCGTGAACTTGCCTTCTCCGTCATGACCGGAAGCATCAGGGTCGGCGTAGACATAGGCGAGGGACGTGTCGATCAAGCCGTAGACTTCGACGTTGGCGGCGTAGGCGCTGCCGGCCATGGCGGCGGAAGCGACGGCGAGGGCGATGAGACTCTTTTTCATGATTGTAGTTTCCTTTTCGGATTCTGTTCTGAAGACGCAGAAGCGTCTCCGAAAAATCTAAGTTCCGGACGTAGGTCCGGCGCTGAAAAAAGGGTGGACGGTTCCAGAAAAAGCCCGGTTATTCGCCGTGCTTCATCTTGAAAGAGACCTTGTGGCACTGGGCGCAGTAGTTGACTTCAGGCTCGTGCTGCATGTGGCAGAGCGTGCAGTCGCCGTTGTGCGGGGCCTTGTGGGGATTGATTTCCAACTTTTCGGTCTTCTTGGCGAGCTCGTCCCGATTGTGACACTGCAGGCAGGTCTTTTCGTCGGGATAGGCCGGATTCTTGGCGTCGGGACCGTGGCAGGACTCGCACTTGAGACCCTTGGCGGCGTGGCGGTCGGCGCCGAAGTCGGCGGCCTGGGCGCTGCCCGCGGCCATCACGACGGCCGAGACGGCGGAGAAGAGAAGAAGAGCAAGTTTGTTCATTTTCTCGGGGTCTTGGATGGTAAATACAGGGACGCCGCAAGGGAGCCGAAGCTCCCTTCGCGACGTTGTCAGACAGGATCCTGAGGATCCTTAAGCCTTATCGGCTCAGTTCGTGCCGCAGCCCTTGCAGGCATTGGCCGTACGAGCGGCGATGCGGCCGAAGATCATGCAGTCGGCGACGGCGACCGTGCCGAGGCGGACCATGCCGTGGACACCGCCCGTGACTTCGCCGGCGGCGTAGAGGCACTGGATCGGGTTGCCGCGGACGTCAAGCACCTGGGCCTGGTCGTTGATTTCGAGACCGCCCATGGTGTGGTGGACGCGCGGCCAGAGGCGAACGGCAAGGAAGGGGCCTTCGACGTTGGGCACGGCGTTCTTGAACATCATGCAGTTGAAGTCCGGATCCTTCTGATCCTTGATGTAGCCGTTGAAGGTGTCGTTCGTCTTCTTGAGGGCGTCGAACGGGATCTTCAGATCGTCGGCCATGGCCTTGAGGTCCGGATAGACCTTGATGACGCCGTTCTTGACGGCGCGGTCATAGAGTTCCTTCGTCATGTTCTTGCCGATGATGGCCGTTTCGGCGTTCTTCAGCGTCGTGTAGATGACGGCGGGGTGACCCATGGCGACGATGGCGTCGGCGCGGACCTTGCGGTTGCCCGATTCCTGGATGAAGCGCTGGGCATTGGCCGGGTCGATCATCGGGCCGTAGCCGATGGCGGATTCCACGAAGAGCGGAGCAAGACCGAAGCCCTGTTCGTCGGGCGAGGTCCACGGCCCCATCTGGATCCAGTCCATGTGAATGGTGTTGGCACCGATCATCTGGGCTTCCTGAATCATTTCGCCGGTGGCGCCGGGGTGGTTCGTGGAACCGAAGGCTTCCGTGAGGCGCGGGTCGTGCGACATGCGCATCTTGACGTTCTGCGAGAAGCCGCCCGAAGCGAGGAGCACGCCCTTCGTGGCGCGGATGTACGTGACCTTGCCGGACTTTTCACGGCCATAGCGATAGTTGACGCGGGCCTTGACGCCGAGAACGCAGTTCTTGTCGTCGACAATGATTTCGTCGACGATCGTGCGCAGGCGCGGTTCGATGCCGTATTCCTTCAACTTGGCGAGCATCGGGTTGATGAAGCCCGAACCCGAGTTGTTCGTCACGGCGTGGGAGCGCTTGACGGAGTGACCGCCGTGGAAGGTGACGGCCTTGAACTTGACGCCGATCTTGTCGCGCAGCCAGTAGAAGTTTTCGACAGATTCGTCGGCGATGCGGCGGGCGAGCGAGGGATGCGCAATGCCGCCGCCGGCCTTCAGAATGTCGCTGTAGAGGAGATCGGGATTGTCTTCGATGCCTTCGGCCTTCTGCATGTCCGTGCCGGCCGCAGCGACGGCGCCGCCGTTGATGATGGAGTTGCCGCCCGGGCTCGGCATCTTGTCGACGACCATGATTTCATTGGCCTTCATGCCGAGGCCGTGGGCTTCGAGAGCGGCGGCGAGGCCGGCAAAGCCCGTGCCGATGATGAGAAAGCTCGTGGTTTCGTCCCACTTGGCGGGAACCTTCGTGCTCGCGAACGCGGCGATGGGCGAACCGGCGAGAGCGGCCGCACCGAGCGTGGCGCCGCCGAGGAAGGAACGACGGGAAAGAACCGACATGGTTTGTCTCCTTTTGAGTGATCGAAAGAGGTGTCTTATGAGAACAGCGGAAAGTCTAAGGAGAGTCAATCCTTTCTAACTACCCAACTGCTTGGGTGTGACTTTTTGGCGTTAACCCTAGGTTGGGTTGTTTTCTTTTAATTGTGTTGGTAGTCCTACTCTTTCAAGGGTTTGGAATTGTGGCATTCTTACGCGGAAACATTGATTTTCAGAGAGAGCCTTTTTCTATATACTTCTTTCGGCTTATTTCACGACGCATGCGCCGTTTCGGTCATCCGCGATCTCGGCGCTTCGGGCGCATGGACGGCTGCTTCGCGAACACGGGGCGCTTGGGCGTCGAAGCATTTGCCGCGCTTTTCTTTCTTGAGGCGCGATTTTTCGCAGTTTTTTCCCGGGATTTCGGCCCTTTTCGGAACGATTTTTCCTCGGTAAGATTTCGACCATGAAAAATTTTTCGAAAGATTGGTACGATGCGCTCGCGACGGAGCGTTTTACGGATGCGTGGCCCGACGAGTTCGGTCCGCGCATTCCGGTTCTACCCTTCGTGACGATACCGCTGCCTCCGGAAATGCGGGAGGCTTTCCGTACGCACGGGGAACTTCACTATTTTCAGGCCGAAGAGTCGATCATCGAAGGTGCGGTGGTGAAGGGGTTGCAGCTCGTGGAATCGGGGCTTTCCGCACGCATCACCGCGACGCTCGAAGGGCAGGCGGGACCGGGCCTCATGGCACTTGCCGCTCCCCACCGGTTTGCCACGGGAAACCTGAACTTCGCGACGCGCCGTCCGCAGATCGGCCAATACCGTGCGGTGAGCAAGGTGACGACGCGCCGCATTGCGCACCTGGACGCCGAACGACTCGATTGGCTCACCGATCCTTTGAACATGCGGATGCTTTTGTCCGTGAAGGAGTCGATCAATCTTTCCGACCGCATGGCGCTCACCATCTCGGCGCTTTTGCCCGCCCCCATGCGCTTTGCGTCGCTTCTCATCGCGATGGCGGTCTTTTTCGGAACGGTGGAGGAGGGATCGGGAGGACAGCGCGTTCGCATTCCCATTCCGGGGCGGGCGCGTCACATTGCGACCGTCGTGAGCGTTTCCGACGTGACGCTCGAAAAACTCATCGCCGACATGCGGCAGAACGCAGGGCTCGAGCGCGACGGGGACTTCTGGATTTTCCAGAGCGCCGCGCTGCAGCCCATGCACGAATGGATGCGCGGGACGGACGGCAATGAAAGCCTCTTTACGCGACCCGAGCGCATCGAGACGCTCCTCGAAGAAGTCGCTTCGAGCAACGTCTGAGGGAAGGGAGACCGATCGTGAAGAACTATTCGAAAGCCTGGTACGACGCACTCGCGGTCGAGCGCTTCACGCAGACGTGGCCGAGCGTCTACGGACCGCGCGCGCCGATCATGCCCTTCATTGCGTTGCCGCTTCCCCCCGAGGTCCGGGGACACTTTCGCGAAGCGGGAGAACTGCACCACTTCCAACCCGGCGATTCCATCATCGAAGGAACGGTCGTCAAGGGCATGCAGATGATCGTTTCGGGGCTTTCGTGCCGCGTTGCGGCGACGCTCAACGGTCAGTCGGGCGCGGGCGCCATGGGACTGTCGACTCCGCACCGCGTGGCGACGGGCAACCTTAACTTTGCGACGCGTCGACCGCAGATCGGGCAGTATTTCGCCTTGAGCAGAGTTACAACCCTGCGCATTTCGCACGCGCGCGGCGATGAACTCGGGTTCCTCAAGGATCCCATGGTGATTCGTCTCTGGCTTTCGATTCAGGAGCTCATCAATCTCTCGGACCGAATGGGTCTCACGATCACGGCGATTCTTCCCGCACAGCAGAAATTCGCGGCCTTTCTGCTCGCATGGTCGGTCTACTTCGGCACGATCGAGGAGGGGCCCAGAGGGCAACGCGTGCGAGTGCCCGTACCGGGACGCTCGCGCCACATCGCGACGGTGATCAGCGTCTCGGACGTGACGCTCGACAAACTCTTCGCCGACTGCCGCAGCCGAGCGGGCCTTGAGCGCGAAGGCGACTTTCTGATCTTTGACAGCGCCTATCTGCAGGAAGCGCACGACTGGATGCGGCACTGTGACGGAAGCGACAGTCCCTACACGCGTCCCGCGCGCGTAGAAACCCTTCTCGAAGAAGCCGTGGCGGCGACGATGCCGCGCTGAGACATAAGGCGTCAGTGCTTGCGACGCCCCCGAGGTTTTCCGCGCTTTTTCTTGCCGAGAAGAAGTTCGTCGAGACGTTTGCGGTCCGCTTCGTCGAGCGCCTCCCAACCCGTCGCTTCCCGCAGCAGCGCGAGCGCTTCGTCGCGAGGTGGGAAAAGATCGGCGAGCGGCTCGTCGAATTCTTCGTCGGGGCGTGCGTAAAGCGACGCGGGCCAGCCGTATTCCTCGCCCGTCTTCTTGCGCTTGTATCGAAAGCCCGACGTAAAGAGGAGCGTTTTTGTCTGCAGTTCCTTCGCGATCGTCTCGAGCCTTGTTTCGAGCGGAGGAACCCGCGTCATGGCGTCGGCGAGCGTCCATTCCGCCCAAGCGGGAAGCGCCCGATAAAAGGTCTTGGCGTCGGCCGTGAGGTCATCGCTTTCGAGCATGGTTTCGGGCGTTCGGCTCCCGCGCCGCAGAGCGGCGAAGGCCGGGAAAAGGTCGCGCCGCACGAATCCGAGCCGTCCGTCGAAGAATTGTCCGTAAAAAAGATTGTCCGCATACGCGAACTCGAAACGCCAATACCACGGGTTGAGCGATTTCTCGTCCGTTTCAAAGAGGTCCGGCTCCATGTTCTCATAGAGAGACAATCCCGGAACGCCGCAGGGAAGAAAAAGCAAAATGCCGCGGGACTCGATGTAGCGGACCGCGGCGTCCGCATCGCGGATGACCGGCATGGCTTAGCGACGGAGCAGGTCCGTGATCGTGATGGGGAGAACGGGATTCGCGCGTTTTTGCAGTTCCGAGCGCGCGAGCCGCACGGCAAGCGTCTCAAGCGTGTCCTGAAGCCCGTTTTTCGGGTCTTTGAGAAGCACCTTTCCCGCGGGCTTCACGCAACGCTTGAGGACGAGGTTCGTGAGCGTCTTTTCGACCTTTGCCTCGACGTTCTTCACCTTGGAGGAGGGAATCGTCTGGATTTCCTTGGCGGCGCTCGTCTTCGAGAGCGTTACGTAGGCCCACTGCACGAGAACCTTGCGGTCCTGTGCGGTGATGTTTTCTTCAAGGCAGGCCGCGAGTTCGTCGCTTGCAGCGCTCGCCTGCGCCGCAGCGGGCAAAAGCGTGCCGAGAAGAAGCGTGGAGGAAAGAAGAAGGCTTGCGGCGCGAATCGACATGACGGGTTTCCGAAAAGAGTTGCGACTACGTCATTCTAGGCACGGCGAGCTCGGTAGAATGGTGCATTCCTACGAGATGTCACACTTTTTTGCGCAACATGTATCAGCTGCCTCTTTCGGCCACGTTTTCTCTCCCCGACCTCGAGCGCTTCAACGAACTGAGCCTTCGACGGGGACTGCCGCTCGACCGGCTTTTTTCCAACCCGGAAGACCTGAGAATCGTTCTTTGCGCCGCGTTTCTTTCGTCGGCTGGCGAGAGTGCGCCGCGGGAAGTCTTTCTCGCCGAAGCCGAACGCTTTCTCTCGGAAGAGGGCGAGTGGCTCGCGGCCGACGCCGGGATGATTCTCGAGGCGGCGCTCGGGCGAGGCATTCTCGAAGATTCGGGGGAGACGCTCCGCAACCGCATCGAGCGGCCCGCTCAGTTGACGCGGGAACGACTTTTGGACGAACTCGAGAGCGCGCGCGAAATCCTCGCCCGCCGGCGCGCGGCCGTGCGAACGGCCCTGCAGGAGAAAAACCGAAACGTGAACCGGTCGACCGTCTTCGCGGATGAAGAAGAGGACCGCCGCTTCATGCGCGAAGCCCTTTTGGAAGCCGAAAGGGCGAGGGCGCTCGAAGAAGTTCCCGTCGGCGCGGTCGTCGCGGCGGAGGGAAAAATCATTGCGCGCGCACACAACCGCACGCTCACCTCGGGCGATCCGACGGCCCACGCCGAAGTGCTCGCGATCCGGGAGGCGGCGCGCGTTCTGGGTAATCACCGTCTCACCGGGGCGACGCTCTACGTGACGCTAGAACCCTGTCCCATGTGCGCGGGAGCGCTTTGGAACGCCCGCGTGAAGCGCGTCGTCTTCGGGGCGGCGGAGCCCCGCTCGGGCGCGCTCGGAAGCGTCTTCGGGCTTTTCGATCTGCCGCAGCTCAACCACCGACCCTTCGTGACGAAGGGGGTGGAGGCCGAAAAGGCTTCCAAGCTGCTGAAGGAATTCTTCGCGCAACGCAGGGCGGCCGTCGACGACAATGAACGCCGCTGAAAGGGACGCGTCATGGGAAAAATTCTCCTTTTTGCGCCGGCCGGACAATATCTGACGGAAGACAACGAGCTCGACACGGAACGGCTTGACCGCATAGCGGCGGGTATCCGGGCCAAGGGCTTTGCGCTCGCGGAACTTCCTTCCGTACGAAGTGCCGAGACCCGCTTTGCGGGATCCGACGAAGTGCGTCTGGCGGACGCCGTCGCGGCGCTCGCCGACGACTCGGCCGATCTTGCGCTCGCGCTTCGCGGGGGCTTCGGGTCGCAGTGTCTGCTCTCGAAGCTTCCCTGGAACGAACTGGGTTCGGGCCGGGCGTTGCTTACGGGCTATTCCGACGTGACGGTGCTTTTGAACGCTCTTTGGACCCATACGGGCCGTACGACGCTTCACGGTCCCGTGGGCGGCGACTTCGATCCGGAGCGCCGCATCGAAGGCGACCCCTTCGGGGCGCTTTCGCGCGCGGCGGCCGCCTTCGGACCCCGAAACGAGGCCTGGCGCCTTTCGTTCGTACCGGAGGCGGCGTACGCAGAAGGGGGGAGACGGACGTCGGGCGAGGCGGCTTCCTTCACGGAAGACCTGACGCTTTGGGGCGGGAATCTTACGATGCTCACGACTCTTGCCGGGACGCCTCACGTTCCGACGCGGCGTCTGGCGGGGCGTCCCCACGCCGTTTTCCTGGAAGACGTCAACGAACCCGCCTGGCGAATCGAACGCTCTCTTCTTCATCTCTCCCAGGCCGGGATGTTCGACGGCTGCCGCGCAGTCCTCTTCGGGGACTTCCTCGGCTCCGACCGCGTGACGAACCGTCAGGGCGGCTACGACTTCGGGACGGCGCTCGCGCGCTTTGCGAAGACCCGGCCGGATCTCAGGTTCTTTACGGGTCTTCCCGTCGGACACGGTGCGAGGCGCGAAACGCTTCCCGTCGGGGCGACGCTTCGGCTCGCGTTCGACGGCCGCGCCGTGACGCTTACGAAGTGAGGAACAGGAAATGCCGCTCACCAAAGCCATTACGCTCGACTTTCTGAAGCGCTTCTTCGGCATTTCGCGCACGAGAAGTCTTACGGCGAGAACGCTCTCGAGCGTCATTTTGCGGAGCCTTCGGCTCTTTCCCGTCGCGATCGCCGCGCAGATCATCGGGATGGGAAGCCTCGTTCTCATGTATTGGGAGACGGAGTACAGCCGCGTCTTTCTGATTTCCTGGACCGCGATCTGGTTGGCGCAGGTGATCGTCGCGCTCGTCTTCGTGCGAAAGTTCTGGCGCGACGACGCGCGCGTGAAAAACGTGCGCGCCTGGGTGCGCCGTTGGACGGTGCTCGCCGTCGTGACGGGGGCCATTTGGGGCTTGACCGGGATTCTCTTCGTCGTGCAGGGCTCGGGACTTCTGCAGGTGATGACGGTCGCGATCACGGTGGCGGTGACGTTTGCGGGATGGCCCGTGTACTCCTGCTGGATGCCCTCGCTCACGGCCTTCACGCTCCTTTCGATGACGCCCCTCACGATGGCGGTCGCGGGGCAGTACCGCGTGAGTTCCGTCATTCTCACGACGGTGCTCGTCGTCGTGACGGGCTTCATTCTCTATTCGGGGCGAAAGTTGAACGAACTCATCACCTCGAGCGTTTTGGCCGACGCCGAAAACACGCGCCTCGTCGAGCGTCTGCGCATCGAGGTGCAGCGATCCGAAAACGCACGGCGCGCGACGCAGAAGGAAAGCGAGCGGAGGGCGCGTTTCTTTGCGGCGGCCAACCACGACCTCAGACAACCCCTTCAGGCGATGGGGATTTATCTCGACATCCTGAAGCGAAAGTGCATGCCCGCGACGAAACCCGTCGTCGATCAGCTCGCGCTCACGAGCGAATCGATTTCGACTCTCGTCGAGCAGGTTCTGGAAGTGACCCGCATGGAATTCGGCGGGCAGGAGCCCCACATCGAGCGCATGGAACTCGCCTCCCTTTTCACGCGGCTCGAGACCGAATTCGGCCCCGCCGCCAAAGCCAAGGGCCTCGTCTTCCGGACGGTTCCGACGAGCGTTGCTGTGGACGCCGACCCCGTGATGCTTGAGCGCGCCCTCAAAAACCTCGTCGCCAACGCCATCAACTATTCGAACCCGAAGAGTTCTCGTCCCGAAGTGGTCGTGGCCGCGCGTCGACTCATCATGCAGGGCAAGCGCTTCGTGCGCATCGGCGTTTACGACTGCGGCGACGGCATGACCAAGGAGGAGCGCGGCAAGATTTTCGACGCCTTCTTCCGCGGCGAAGCCGGCAAGCGCCGTCCGGGAAGCGGCTTCGGGCTCGGGCTCTCGATCGTGCGGGGGATCGCCGAGGCGCTCCGTGCGGAACTCACGATCGATTCGCATCCCGGGCGCGGCTCGGTCTTTCGGCTCGGCTTTCCCGAGGCGGCGAGTCCCCGCCGCGAAGTCGAATCGGCGTCCGCGCCCGTACGCGATCCGGCGCGAAGCTTCACCGGTACGATCGCGCTCGTGGAAGACAATCCGATTCTGAGAAACGCGCTTCTTCCCGTCTTCGAGAGCCGAGGCGCCACGGTGCTCGCCGCGGCCGCGGCGGATGAAGAGTTTTTTGCGGCCCTCTCCGAGAAGGAAGGGGAGGTGGCGGCGCTCGTCACCGACTACAATCTCGGCGAAGACGAAATGTCGGGATTGGAGGTCGCCGCGCTCGTCGAAGCGAGACTCGGGCGCGCGATTCCGGTCGTGGTGCTCACGGCCGTGGCGCGCGAAGAAATTGAATCGCACTTCCGGTCCATGCGGGAAGCGGGCGTCCTGACGCTTTCGCGCTTTCCCGTGATTTTGCAGAAACCCGCGGACACCGACGACATTCTCGCCGCGATCTGGTCGCAGCAGAGCGGTCCGCAACCCAAAGGAAAGAAAAACGATGACTGAAGAAAACCGCGTGGAAGGTACGTCCGCAACCGAGGAAGAAAAGAAACCCGTGCTCGACGCCGAAGGTCTTCGAGGACAGCTCGAATATCTCGCCTTCACGGTGCTCGCAAACGTCGACCGCATTCAGAAGGGGCTCATCTCGGAGGGCGCCGCGGCGCAGACGGACGAATCCATGGCCGCGAACATGGCGGCGGTTCTCTACGGAAACCATCCGCTGGTCGAAACGAAGATTCCCTTCACCGGGGCGCTTCTTCTCGAACAGATCGCGGCGCATCACCCGGAATTCTTCGCGTCGACGCCGGTGACGGCCGTCATGAAGGAAGAGGAACAGGTGAAGGCCGTCAAGGACGTGGTGCTCGCCTACTACAAGGCGGTTTACAGGGAAATCGCCCTCTGGAAGCGCGAGAGCGAGGAGAAGGACCTCGACAAGGAGGCCGTCGCTCGTCTCGAGAAGAAGCTCAAGGGACTGGCCGCCGAATGGGCGCTCGTGCTTACGGGCGCGCCGCGTCCGCGTCGGGCGAGCTGAGAGCGGATTCCGGGGCCTGGTTTCCCGGGCAGATCTTGCGGGCGATCTCTTGAAGGGCGGTCGCCCTTTCTTTTTCGTCCCAAAGACGGGGGCTCGTGACAAGCGCAAAGCGGCGCTTGCCCGCACCCGGCAGGCAGGGCGGGACGACCGCGTCCGTGTCGTTCAGGTGAAAACCGCTTTTAAGAAAGAAGGCGAGGGCGCCCGGCAGCTCGTCGGCCACGAGCGCCGCCACGGGTTTGCGGCTTGTCGCGACGATTTCGCGCAGGTGCTGTCTGCCGAGGCCGAGCCCGCGGAATTCCGGGGCGACCACGATCGACTCGAGATAGACGGCGTCCGGAAGAAACCACCGCGTGGCATAGCCCATGACCGCCTGGCTCTCGCGGAATGCAATGCACTCGAAGTCCGGGTCCGAGAAGGCGCGGGCAAAGCTCTCCCGGCTTCGCCGAAGGGTCGGCGGGAAGCTCAATTCATGAAGATCGAAGGCCGCGTCAAAGAGCGCATGTTCGGTCGATGTGAGAAATTCATACCGCATGCGAAAGGTCCCGCAAAGGATTTTCTTCAGCATGCCAGGGTGAAATCTCCCTGAATATGCGGATTAGTCCTCTTCGCACAAACCCGCTGACGGGAACGAGAACGGCCGTGATGCGTCCTTGCGGTGGGGATTTTCGGTGCTCGGATAGGAAAAGTTGCAACAAGCGGGTTTGCTTTAGATCATTAATGTAGCAAATAGTCACGGTGGCGCAGATCTAATCCTTAGGGCGCCTAGGAAATTTCCGTCGAACGGAAGTATTTGGTCTTCCTTTCGTCGGGAATGCGGGGCGTATGGGCCGCCGGAGGGCGACGCAAGGACCGGCAGGTGTTTTAAAACCTCGGTGAAAACCAAGGGATGCGCATCTTGCTTCCGAGAGTTGGACATATGTACGTCCTTTTGGTCGCACGGGTGCCGACGTGAAAACTAAAAAGCCCGTTCGGGAATCCTAGTCTGTCTCGGGAAGCGTCGTAAACGCTGAAATTCCAACAGAGCGAAGGAATTTTCGTGATCCGGAACCCTTGATTTTTTCAAACTTTTTGGCGACAATCCCTGCAGCCCTTGTGAGACCGTGTTCCACAAAGCGTCGAATTCAAACTTCAAACGGCGCTTTGGATCGGGCCGTCTCCCGATCAAGGGTCGATGTTTTAGTCTCTCCGAAGGAGTTTACTGGAATGAACAAGACGGAACTTATTGACGCCATCGCCGCCAAGACCGACATTGCCAAGACGCAGGTCGGCGCCATGCTCGACGCCTTCCTCGAAACGGTCGTCGATGAAGTTGCCAAGGGCGAAAGCGTTCGCCTCATTGGCTTCGGCACGTTCGGCCTTACGGAACGTGCTCCCCGTACGGGCCGCAATCCCCAGACGGGCACCGTGATCAAGATCCCGGGCTGCAAGGCCCCGAAGTTCACGGCCGGCGCTTCCTTCAAGGAAGCCGTCAAGTAAGCGACTGCATCGCTCACCCCGTACGAGGCGCCGATCTCGTACAATAAGCATCCCCGGATGCCGTCTCCATGGCGGCCTTCGGGGATTTTTTCTGCAAACATTCATTTTTTTGGGACCGTTCATGCCGATTTCCGTTGTCGATACGCCCCGGGAAGGTTTTCTCCCCGACTGGGTGGACCCCGTTCACGAAAGCGATCTGATCGAGCGCCGCCGCGCGATCCACATGACGCCGGAAGTGGGGTGGTGCGAATTTCTGAGCACCGCACGGGCTGCGGAAGTGCTGAGCGGTCTGGGATTTGAAGTGAAGGTCGGGCGCGAAATTCTTCAGCCCGACTACGTGCGCGGTCGCGACCCGGAAGAGGCGCAGCACGCGGAGCTCTATGCGAAGGATCAGGGCGTGCCCCGTCAGCTCCTCGACCGCATGGGCGGTCTCACGGGCTGCGTCGCTGTTTTCGACACGAAACGTCCGGGGAAGACCGTCTGCATCCGCGCCGAGCTCGACGCCCTCTACGTGAGCGAACCCGAGGATCCCGAGCACCTTCCGGCGCGCGAAAACTTCCATTCGATGCGCCCCGGCGTCATGCATGCCTGCGGGCACGACGGTCACCAGGCGGTCCTCCTCGAACTCGGTCGATTCATCGCCGCGAACAAGGAGCGCCTCACGGGGAAGATCAAGTTCATCTTCCAGCCCGCCGAAGAAGGCTCCCGCGGCGCCTACGCCTTCGTGCGTTCGGGCGTCCTTGACGACGTCGACACGATCATCTGCGCGCATTTCGGACTCGATCAGCCGCCCGGAACCGTCTATACGGCGCCCAGCAAGTTCCTCTGTACGGAAAAGATCGACTTTGAATTCATCGGCCGTCCCTCGCATGCGGGCATGCACCCGCAGACGGGGCGCAACGCCCTCATGGCCGCCGCCAACGCCGCGATCAACCTCATGGCGCTTCCGCGCCACGGCGACGGCATGACCCGCGTGAACGTGGGAAACCTCCATGCGGGCGAAGGCCGCAACGTCGTGGCGGCGCACGCCACGATGCAGATCGAAGTGCGCGGCGCGAACGAAAAGATCAAGGACTATCTCGCGCACGAGGCCGTGCAGCGCTGCGCGGGGATGGCGATGGCCTTTGACGTGCAGATGAAGCACCGCGTCGTGGGAGAAGCGGTCGACTTCACCCCCGACGACAGCGTGAGCCAGCTCATCACCGTCTGCGCAAAGCGCGCACGCTACTGCCGCAACATTCAGCCGCACCTCACCGTCACCTATTCGGATGACGCGACCGTCATGTTCCGCCGCGTGCAGCAGCGTGGCGGCAAGGCCGGCTACTTCATTGTGGGCGCCATGCCGACGCGCGACGGCAAGCCCGTCCACACGACGGAAAACGTCGACTTCGACGAGCGCTACCTCACGACGCTCTACGACACCTACACGAACGTCATCATGGCGCTTTCGGGCGAGTGGTGAGCCTTTTGGGGAGTCTCGGGGCCTCTCCTGCCGGAGAGGCCTTTTCGTAAGCAGAGAATGCTTCGTCGTGGCAAAGAACCCGAATCGCGACAGAGCAGAGCGTCCGCCAAGTCTCCCATGTGACGTATCCGCAACATCGGACGAAACGAACGGAAAAGGAGTCGTTTTTTCACGGCGTTCGTTTGGAAAAGGCTCGGGCATAAGGGCTCTGGCCGAGAGCTCGCGAAAGAAGGGGATTCTGCGGAAAGGCTAAATCGGCTGCGATCGCGAGAGTAGTGATTTCACGGCATGGACAGTCGGCAACGGTTTTGATAAACCGTTCAATGTGCCCTCCCTGAAAAAGTCCATCAGTCGCAATGAAAAAACGAGCTCGGACCTGGCTCAATGCGGCTGAAATCAAGGGGAGGTGTTTCTTGAATCGACAAACCACAACCCCATCCAATCGCCATGAAGAACAATCAAATCGATCGCAGCGGCGGCTTGACGAGCGGCCGCCTTCCCTTCCGTGAAAACTGGCTGAGGGCCTCCGTTTTGGCGGCTCTTCTTTCCTTTGGAACGGTCTCGGCGTATGCGGATCCGTTTTCGTTTCAGTGGCCCGCCAATCCCGACGGGATCAAGGAAGTAACGGTTTCCTTTGATCCCGAGCTGCTGACGAGCGAGATTTGGAAAGATCCCAATCCCGACGGAGGTGACGACAAAGACAAGCAGCACAGCGCGTTGATCCTGCTCGACGGGGATACCCACCTCGGCCGCACCGACGTTCGTTGGTGGAATTCAAGCGCGCCGGATCAGGGCAGCCCGTATGAGCTCACGTTCAAGGAGGGGTCAAACCCAATTGCGGGTGATGAATATGCGGTTGTCCGCGTCAACGCCGGAAAGGATTCGGACAATAACTTCAACGCCCTCAACATCGCCTGGGATTTCACCGAAGAGAAGGCGAGCTATTCGCCCGCGATTGCGGTTTTTCGGGATGCAACGCTGTCGGAAAAAGGAGCAGGTGAGGCGGATCGTTATATCAAAAACTTCGTGTTCGAATCCGAGGTGAATGTCGTCACGCAGAATTCAACGGTGAGCGGCACGAACGTGGGCGACAGCTCCGCCATGCTCGGGCTCTCGGTTGTCAATAAACGCAGCTGGATGACGTTCACGAAAGACACCTTCCTGATCAGCGACTTCACCTTCGAAACGGTAACGACGGGGAACGGCGGAAATACGCTCGAGGGACAGTACATCGCCGCGGGTGTCGTGACCGGTTTCGGTGCCCACGACAGCACCGTCTACGACGATATTTTCCAAACGGACGGGAGCGTTTTGACTGCCGATTTTAAGGATTTGAACTCGATCCGAAAGTACGGCCTCACCGAATTCCAAGGTCGAACGGTGGTGAGCGTTACGGCCCGTCCGATGGAAAACGAGCCCGAACAGCTGCACGAAGTCTTCGGCGTTTTTAGCAATGAAGGCGGCACGATTGACTTTCAGGCGGGAGGCGACATCGTCGTCAAGGGACGAAACAACCATCATTTGGTGAGCGCCATTGCGGCCGCTTCCACTCTCGGCGTGCTCGACCCCCTGAAAGAAGGTACGGTGAAGTTTAGGGCCGGCAACGGCGTAAACCGCATTTGGGGTTGGTCTGACAGCTTTGCGGCGAGCGATGACGATTCGACCTTGATCGTCGGCGGCGGCACGGAGCTGTTTGAAGAAGTTGATGGAGCGAAGCCCGTCAACAAACAGTTTTTCGACGACCTTGGCAAATGGTTCGGCAAGTACCTGACGGATGCGACGGGCGGACAAACGACGACGTCGCAGACGCTGCGCACGGCCGTCATTGCCGCGAACGGCGCAACGGTTGAGATCTCGGACGGGGCATCGGGGTGGCTCGACATCCGGGGCGACGTGGTTTCGGGCGTCCTCAACGGAGCGGGCTCGAAATCCAATACGTTTGAGCGGGATACGGGAACCATTGAGACCGCCTCGGCGGGCGATACGACCGACTCCGTAGATCCCATCGTGGGAACGGTTACGCGCAGCGACGTAACCATCAGTCTTACGAACGCCGGGTCGACGCTGGTCGGCAACGTTTATGAACGTCATCGTCTGACGGGCGAAGCCGTTCGGCTCTTGGATACCTATGAGGACGCTACAGAAACGTTTGAAGCCTGGGCCAAGGCGCAGTACGGGAAGGAGGCTCAGTCTTTGGGTGGCAACGTCAAATTGTCCCTCTCCAACGGGGCGACTTGGTATCCGACCCGGTCCTGGGGCGGTTGGAACTTCGACATTCTCGACAAGACCTTCTTCACCGACGAGCCCGGAGAAATGCAGGTCAATACGGATTATGCGAAATACGACGCCGCCGATCAGTACAACCTTCACGTATGGGATAAGGTTTCGTCGTCCTACAAGCTGAAGAACAACACGCTGGAGGGCGATACGATCGTCGATCCGACCAAACTCAACGATCTCGACATCCTGACGACTGGAGACGAGAAGAACACGTCGCTACCCACGGCTCCTGTGAAGGACAAAGGGTATGAGACGGTCGACAACGGCGTCTACCATCTTGAGATGAACGGCGGCGTCCTCGACTTGCGGTATCTGCGTCAGGACTTCGACATGTCGATCGCTCAAGATGCGCTCGGCACCCACGTGGCGGAGACGATCGACCAGAACGTGAAGCGTTTCCGCATTCAGGAGCTCGACGGTTCGGGCGGTACGGTGAATTTCTATGCCGAAAACACCAAGAACCACGACCTTCTCATCATCGACCAGACTGAAAGCGGGGAGGCGGCAAACCTCAATCTCGTTCTCTGGAACGCGGAAGGCGCCACGGACCATCCGCTCGACGTGCGCGCGGACGACCCGAGCACCTACATCCACATCGCCCGCGTGCCCGAAAATGTGACGGTTACGGCCGAAGCCTACGGGCCTGGCCGCACGACCTACACGACCTACCGTGTGGAACGCGACGAAAAAACCGCGCAGGGCGCGTACGACGAATCCTCCTGGACGTGGCAGCAGAAAGAGGATTGGCACTCCGCACTCGACAACCTCTTCATCACGAACGGCGGAGAGAATCGAACCGACATGGCGGTGGTCGGCACGACCGAACTCGGCGCCAACCTCGGCTACCTGATGGCGACCACGATGGAAACCCTTCGCGACCGCCGCGGCGAAGCCCGCTACAACGGCACGCAGGACGACGGTCTTTGGATTCGTTACACGCACAACCGCTTCGGCATGGACGGCTTTACGGCGGAAACCGACGGCTTCCAGCTGGGCTATGAGGCCGCGAGGGCCGAAGAAGAGGGAAAGCTCGTTCACGGCGTGGCGTTCGACGTTGCGCAGGGCGACGTCGAGTACGATCGCGTGGGCGGCGACTCCGAAGCGAACCGCTATCGTCTGAGCGCCTATCGGACGTGGTTGGGCGACAACGGCGTCTACTACGACGTCGTCGGACGTATCGGTTGGTACGACGCCGAGACGAATCTTCTCTATCGACGCGACAATTCGACGCTTTACGACGTGGCGGGCAAGTTCGACTACTGGGCGGCCGCGGCGTCGTTCGAAGCCGGTCATCGGTTTGAGAACGATTCGGCCTGGTGGATCGAACCGCAACTGCAGGTGCAGTACACGCACATCACCGACTACGACTACCGTACGAGTCAGGACATCCGCATCGAAGCGGAAGATACCGACAGCCTCATCGGCCGCGCCGGCCTGCGTGTGGGCAAAGTGCTCTCGAGCGACCAGGGCCGCAGGATGAGCCTCTGGGTCGGCGTGGACGTTCTTCACGAATGGCTCGGCGACCGCGAAGGCTCGATGAAGGGTGTAGACCAAACGGTTCGCTACGAAATTGCCGGCGACGATACCTGGTACGACGCGGTCTTCGGTCTTGCCTGGGAAACGGGCTCCGATTCGCGCCTTTGGGCGGTCGGCAAGCACGATTTCGGCGGTGAGATGGAAGACACCTGGACCGTCAATGTCGGAGCTACGTGGAACTTCTGATCCCGTGTGATTCGGGCGGATAAGTGGGAAATCCGCCCGTTCGCGCAGAGCGCCGCCCGAACTTCGGGCGGCGCTGTTTTGTGACGGACGTGGGCACTCCGCATATTGCTTCTTGGGAAGGGAAAACTCGGGAAAAACGGATTTTTGCAATGAGGTAATACACTCTCTTCTATTGATTTTTCTCAAAAAGAATCTTCTTTTCTCAGAAATAACGGATTTCCCTGGGGTTCCTCGGATTCCGGCGGCTATGATCGACAAAAACGGCTTCATAGAGAGCCTCTCCTCCAACGTTTCCGGGTTGCCCTCGCCATGGAATACCTCAACCATCTCGTATCAGAAATCAACAGCGTCCTGTGGGGCGTATTCTTCCTCGTTCCGCTTCTGTGCGGAACGGGGATCTTCTACACCATCAAGCTTCGATTCGTTCAAATCCGCAAGTTCGGGCTCGCCGCGCGCTACCTCTTCGGCGGCGCGTCCTTCTTCGGCAAACGCGCCGACAAGTCGGGGATGAGTTCGTTTCAGGCGCTCGCCACGGCCATCGCCGCTCAGGTGGGCACGGGCAACGTCGCGGGTACCGCCACGGCGCTCGTTTCGGGCGGTCCCGGGGCGCTCTTCTGGCTTTGGGTTGCGGCCTTCTTCGGGATGGCCACGATCTTTGCCGAAGCCGTTCTCGCGCAGACCTACAAGGGGCATGACGCCAACGGCCACGTCGTGGGCGGTCCGGCCTACTACATCACGCAGGGGCTCGGCAAGAAATTCAAACCTCTCGCCGTCTTCTTCTCGATCGCCATCATCATCGCGCTGGGCTGTATCGGCAACGCCGTGCAGTCGAATTCAATCTCGCAGGCCATGAACACGGCCTTCGGGGCGCCGCTTGCGGTGACGGGCGTCATTACGGCCGTCATCTCGGGGCTCGTCTTCTTCGGCGGTCTCGGACGTCTCGCGAGCGTCGCGGAAAAGCTCGTTCCGATCATGGCCGGGATCTATTTGATCGGCGGCTCCTACGTGATCCTTGAACATCTCTCCGAAGTCGGTCCCGCCTTCGCGCTCATCTTTGAGGCGGCCTTCAATCCGCAGGCCGTCGCGGGCGGCGCACTCGGTCTCACCGTCGCCAAGGCCATGCAGTTCGGCGTGGCGCGCGGTCTCTTCTCGAACGAAGCCGGCATGGGGTCGACGCCTCACGCCCACGCGGTCGCCAAGGTCGAACACCCCGCCATTCAGGGGCTCGTCGCCATGTTCGGTGTCTTCGCCACGGTGGTGGTCGTGACCTTCACGGGGATCGTGATTCTCGTTACGGGCGTCCTCGACTTTCAGACGACCGGCATCGAACTCACGCAGAAGGCCTACACGCAGGGTCTCGGCACCATCGGCATGGGCTTTGTGGCCGTGTGCCTCTTCTTCTTCGCCTACTCCACGATCATCGGCTGGAACTTCTTTGCCGAACAGAACGTGCGCTTTCTCTGGGGCGAATACGCGGTGCTTCCCTACCGCGTGATCGTGTGCCTCTTCATCGGCGTCGGGGCCGTGCTCAAGGTCGACCTCGTCTGGGCGCTCGCCGACCTCTTCAACGGTCTGATGGTGCTCCCGAACTTGGTGGCGCTGATCGCTCTGCACAAAGTGGTGGGAAATTCGCTCAACGACTTTGAGACGAAGCTCGCCGCCTATGAAAAGAAGTCGAAACACTGATTGAAAACGACGACGAAGCGGAACTTCCCGCAGAAGGAGGTTCCGCTTCTTTTTTCTCTAAAAGGAAGGAATGACCGTGAAAAGACGTAATCTGCTGACGATGTTCGGAGCCATTTCGATGGTCCCTGCGTTCGCGTTGGGAAAGGAGACGCGTCCGACAGACGCCCGGTTGGCCGAACTTCTCGCCGCGGGCGAGTCGGAGACCGCCGCGGTGCTCGCGGAACCCTTCGTCAGGGAAGCGGCTGCGGGAACGCTCGCCAAGGACGCGTTCGCCTGGTACTTCGCGCAGAATCTTCACTACCTCGACAACTACGCGCTCTCGTTCGATCGTTTCGGCGACCGCCTCGAAGGGGACGATCGGACGCTTTGCCGCCGTTGGGCCGAAGAAACGCGCGCGATGAAGCCGTGGACCGAAGAGCTCTTTACGAAGATCGTGGGCGGCAAGCCCGAGGAGAGTCCTTTCCACGTTCTGCGTCCCACAACCGCCGCCTACATGCGCCACGAGCTGGAGTCCGCCGAACACGCGCCGCTTCTGGCGGGCTTTGCCGCGCTGTTGCCGTGCTTCACCGTCTACGAACGCATGGGCATGACGATTGCGCGCACGCGAAAGCTTGCAGGGAATCCTTATGTCGAGTGGCTCTCCGCCTACGGCGATCCGGCATACTCGGAAACGGTCGGGCGGGCGGTAAACCTGGCCGCGCGGCTTGGTTCGGAAGCTTCGCCCGAGGAGTGGAAGCGCGCCCGGACGGCATACCGTACGAGTTGCGGGTTTGAGCGTCGACTTTTTGAGGCCGCGTATCTTCTGGAAGAGCCAGATCTCCGCTGACGCGCCGTCCGGACGTTGAGAAAGTCCGCATTTCGCTCCGTCCGGCACGAACGCCGGGGGCGCGGACCCTCAACGCCACAAGTGCGCAAAAGGAACCGCCGCCCCGACGCCGTCGTAGCGGCGAACGCTCTGTCCGCAGTAGAAAAGTACGCTTTGGACCGGCTGATCCTCGCCGATGAGCGACCGGAATTTCGCGAGCATCGAGAAGTCTTCCGGCCCGACGTTTTCTTTTGACGAGGTCTGCAGCGCAATGAGCCGGCCGTTCTCACGGTGTTCGAGCAGCCACTCGACGGTGAGACCGGTACGAAGCGCAAAGTGCCGAAGCGCCCAGGGAGAGTCGTCGTCGACAAGGGCGGCCAACTGCGCCCAGGTCCATCCCGAAAGAAGTCGTCGGACGTCGTCGGGCCTCACGTTCGGGAGGACGTTCGGGTCTACGGCACACTGTCCGAGCAACCCGCAGAGCCACCCGGAATCGGTAACGACGTGTTTGGGACTGCGGATGCTGCGCTCGAATCGGTCGGCCCCCGACCAAACGGGAACCGCCTCGACGAGATAGAGAGATTCAAGCGCCTCAACGCAGCGCCGTACAAGCGGCCGACCGATATCGAGCACCCTGGCGATTTGCGTGAGATTCAGCACTTCGCCCGAAGCGGCGCCAACCATGCGGTAGACCTTGCGCAGGGTCTGCGGATTTTTGAGGCGACTGATTACGGGCAGGTCGGTGTGGCAGACGGCGCGAATGAGATCATGGAAAAAGTCGTGCCTTTCGTCGGGCGTGCCGTCTCGGCACGTCGGATAGCCGCCCCGCATCGCTTCACCGAGGACAAGGCCGCGGTTGCATTCGTCGTAGGAGAGCTTGCCGGGAAAGTCCAGCGTCCCGAGACGCTCGAGAAAGTCTCGTCCGCCGCCCGTCATTTCCCCGCGCGTAAGCGTACGGATGCGAAGGGTCGCCACGTCGGACAGCTTTTCTGCGGCCGATTTCACTTCGGGGACGCGTACGAACGAGTCCGCTACGACCACCTTGGGCATTTTCAGCTTCTCTCGAAGGTCGGGTTTCCCCGCGAGGTCGAGCATCACGGACAGAAACTTCGGCGAGAGATGAATGTTGCGCACAAGAAGCGTCGGAAACGGAGCGTAGCTGCTCAAGAGCGAGAGCGGCGCCTCCTCGGCGTCTTTCCGATCTTCGGGGCGCATCAGATCGATCGAAGGCGTTTGGGGAAGAATCTCCGAAAAAAGTCGCTCCCGTCCGGCGTTCCGGGGACCGCAGAGAACGATCAGCTTTCCCCGACTTCCGGAGAGGGCGTCTTTCACAAGCGAAAGAAGGCGGGATTCCGCCAGACGCAAGGAGATCTCCTCCGACGCGCCGCGGGAGTGCGTCGAGCGTTTTTTGGGAAAAGAGCGCCGTGCCGCAGGCACCATCTCTTCCGGCAGCGTGAGATTGATCGGCGAGGGGTCCCGTTCGCGGGCGGCAAAAGCGGCGATACGGTGGGCCGACCGATCGGACGAAGTGTCGGACATGAATTCATGTGCTCCTAGAGACAGGCTTTCAATATAGATGCGAAACGAACGCTCCGAAATATGCGAAACGGTAATTTCGGAATAGGTGTTTATACCATGTTTCGGAGGTCTTTCTGGGAAAGAACATGGCGGATCGTTCACATTTTATTGCGGCGCAATGAAATGTGTGCTTTATTCCCGTAAAACTGGCACATTTCTCCCAAAGTCGGGGGGGCGTGAGTGGGGCGAGCTTCCGGCATCTTTCCGGCCGCTGATTGGCATCGTCGCGGACTGTCTTGGCATCCGTCCGCATTGCGGGTGGTAAACGCGGGCGGTTCGGAGACCGCCGCGGTACCCGATGCCCCTTCGTCGGGGAAGCGGCTGCGGGAACGCTCTCCCAACGACGCGTTCACCTGGTATTTCGCGCAGAATCTCCACTGCTTCGACAAGAATGCGCTCTCCTTCGAACGATTCGACAACCGCCACGGAGGGGACGATCGGGTGCTTTGCCGCGCTTCACCGTCTACGAACGCATGGGCATGACGAAATTTGAGGGGAATCCGCACGCCGAGTGACTCGCCGCCTACGGCGACCAGGCATGCCGGAAAACGGTCGCAAGGGCCCCGGGTCTGGCCGAGGCCCTTGGACGCGGCGCTTCGCCCGAAGAATGGGAGCTGGTCGAGGTCGCCTACCGTACAAGCTACGCCCTGGGATGAAGCGGCATACAAACTCGAACAGATCCGAGCGCTCTGAGATCAGACCGAAGCGCCACGGCTCATTCGACGTCGTTGAGAAGCGCCTGCAGTTCGTTGAGGAATCGGCAGGTATGAAAGCCGTCGCATACGCCGTGATGCACCTGCAGAGCGACGGGCATGAGCGTGCGGTCGCTCTCCGGAAAGAATTTTCCGAGCGTAAAGATGGGAAGCGTGTAGGCGTAGCCTTTCTGTAGGTTGAGGTTGAAACCGTCAAAGCTTGTCCAAGGAAGCATGGAAACGGTGAAATTGTTCTTCGGCAGGTCGGGCTTTCCAATGAAAGCCGCGTTGTCGCCGTAAGCCGCGAGGTCCGCTTCATAGCAACGAATGAAATCGCGAAGATCCGGCGTGTACTCGGTCCAGAGGTTCGAGAAGGTTTCCGAATCCTTGTGGAAGACCGTGTAGCAGGGATGCATTTCGCTGTAGACGCCGAGTTCGTCCGCCTCGTCGAAGGCCGTGCGGAATTCTTCGTGCCGGTTCACGACGGTCGAGATCGAATGGAGCATCGTGGGATAGAGGCGCAGTTGCTTCGCCCGGATGTTCGTGATGTCGAGCTTCGCCGTGAGGCTGTAGGTGCAGGGAATCGTCGAGAAGTAATGCTCGAAGACTTCGTTCCGAGGCCAGGCGGTTCGGTCGATTTTTCGGAAAGTCATGTTGTCTCTCGATGGAGTTGGGACGGGTTCGGACTACTGTTGAACTTCAACGAAGAAGGGATTCCGTTCGGTGCGGTTGGGCGCCTTCGTCCGCCGCAAGGTGCGAGGCCTCCCGCCGGAATCGGACGACGAACCCGATGCAGACGAGAAACGACAGCAGTTCTGCGAGCGGCTGCGCCGACTCGATGCCGCGCAGTCCGAAGAACTGCGGGAGGATCAGAATGAAGGGCAGAAAGAAGACGCCTTGGCGCAGACAGGCGAGAAAGGTCGCGATCCCTGCGCGCCCGAGCACCTGGTAGGTCATGTTGGAGACGACGCTTACGGGCATGATCGGGGCGACGAGGCACTGGAGAAGGAGCGCTTCGACGCCGATTTGCACGACGGCCGGGTCTTCCGTGCGGAAGAACGCCACGACTTCCTCGGCGAAAACGAATCCCAAAAGTCCCAACGCCGTCATCAGGGCGGTCGACATTGCAAGCGTCGCGTCAGCCGCCTTGAGTACGCGGTCGTAACGCTTTGCGCCCCAGTTGTAGCCGAGGACCGGCTGATAGCCTTGCCCGATCCCGATCATGGCGGCTGACGTTACCATCATCACGCGCCCGACGATCGACATGGCTGCGACCGCCGCGTCGCCGTATACGCCCGCCATGAGGTTGAGCGCCGAAGCGGCGACGGCGCCGAGAATGTTGCGCGAGAGCGACGGCAGACCGAGGCGAAAAAGCTTTCCGTAAGTGCGCAGGTTCTTCGAAACAAGCAGAGGCGAGAGACGGATCGAACCGCGGCCTGAGGCAAAGAAGGAGAGAAGAATCGCGAAGGAAACGGTTTGCGAGAGGGCGGTCGCCCAACCGGCGCCCGAGATGCCGAGGTCGAACGTGAAGAGAAAGAGGGGCGCGGCCGCCATGTTGAGGATGCCGCCGATCCCGAGTCCGATCATTCCGACGAAGGCAAGACCTTCGGAACGAAGGATGTTGTTGAGCGTGAAGGACGCCGCCATGAAGGGAGCGGCAAAGAGCACGGGCTTTGCGTAGGCGACGGCGTAAGGAAGAATCGTGTCGGTTGCGCCCATTCCTGCAAGAAGACGATCGAGTCCCGAAAGAGACGCGACGGCAAAGAAGGTGCCGAGAAGAAACGAAGTGAAGAGCGCCGTGCTCGCCGTCGCATGGGCTCTCGCGTAGCGTTTCGCGCCGAGAAGGCGGGAGGTTTGCGAGGCGCAGCCCTGTCCCACCATGATGCCCAAGGCCTGGATCACCATTTGGAGCGCAAAGGCGACCCCCATGGCGCCGACGGCCGAAGTCCCGAGGTAGGAAACGTAGAAGGTGGAAACCGTGTTGTAGAGGGCCGTCACGAGCATGGAGAGCACGGTGGGAATGCCGAGCCGCACGATGAGGTTGGCGACGGGTTCCGTGGTCATGCGCTCGAACGTCCGGGCCGCGGCGTTGCGGGCGGACTCGGCGGCGGGTTTGGGCTTTTCGTGTGCGGCGGGCTCCATGTGGTTCGGCGGGCGGTGTCTGAGAAATCCTTTCCAAAGGATAGCGCGGTTCGCCCGGCGGAGCGGTCTACGACAAATAGACTATGGCGCGGATCGCGTCACTCCTGTATAGTCAAACACATGATGACTGCAAACACCTGCCCCCGACTCCACGCCGGCCTGCGCCGCTGGTGGCGCCGCTTGAACTTCAAGCGGGTGCCGGGCACAGTGTTGCCGTAAAGAAACCGAAAATTTCTTCAACGAGGAACCCGCGGAACGCGGGTTTTCTTGTATCAAGCCAAAGCGACGGTTCCGCGGGGTCTCCGAACAAAGACCGAGGTCCATGATATGACGAACCGATCCGATATCTTCCGCCGCGCCCTCAAGACGCTCCTCGCCGCCGCGATCCTCTCGGGCCTTCATGCCGCATCGGCCGCCGACTTCCGTTGGACGAGCGCCGGGGACTTTCTCACCTTCGACGTCCACGCCCAGAACGAAACGCTCAATTCCTCCGCCTGCGCGACGGTTTACGAGAGTCTTGTCCGCTACAACGAAAAGATGGAGGTCGAGCCCGCGCTTGCGACGAAGTACGAGCGCGTCTCCGAAGGGTTCCTCTTCACGATCCGCGAGAACGTGAAGTTCCACGAGGGCGAAACCTTGACGCCTGAAGACGTGGTCTTCTCGATCAACCGCGCGCTTGCTCCCTTGAGCCAGTTCAAAAGCTCCGCCGCGGGCATTCTCGGAGCCGTCGCGACCGACGACGGAAAGGTGCTCGTCAAGACCGTGTCGGGTTCGCCCGTCTTCCTGCGGCAGCTCACGACTCTGCGGATTCTCAACAAGGCCTGGGCCGAAAAGCACGGAGCGCTTGAGCCTCAAAACTACGTGGCGGGAGAGGAGTCCTACGCGGCGACCCACGCAAACGGCACGGGGCCCTTCCGCCTCACGCTTCGCGAACCCGACGTACGAACGGAATTCACGGCGAACCACGACTGGTGGGATGAAGCGAACCGCAAGGGGAACGTCGAACGCGTGATCTACACGCCGATTACCTCGGCCGCGACCCGCACGGCGGCGCTCCTTTCCGGCGAAGTCGACTTCGTTCTGGATCCTGCGGTTCAGGACCTCACCCGACTGTCCCGCAATCCCGACCTCAAGGTCCTCTCGACGGGGGAAGACCGCGTGATGATGGTGGCGCTCGACCTGAACCGGGACGCGACGCCCTACGTGAAGAATTCGGACGGAAGCTCCGCGACGGCGAACCCCTTCAAAGACAAGCGCGTACGGGAAGCCATGTCGATCGCCGTGAACCGCCCGGGGCTCGTGCGCGGCGTCATGCGCGGCAAGGCGCTCCCCACGGGCACGGTGGTCTCTCACGCCGTTTTCGGCTGGAGCGAGGAACTCGGCGCGGCGCCGAAGTTCGACCTGCAGCGCGCGAAGGCGCTCATGAAGGAGGCGGGCTATGAAAAGGGCTTTTCCTTCACGATCGACACGCCCAACAACCGCTGGGTGAACGACGAGGCGATCGTCAAGGCGCTCGCGTCGATGTGGGCGAAGATCGGCCTCAAGGTGACGGTGAATTCCATGCCGCGCGCGCAGTATTTCCCGAAGGTCCTGAGTTTCGACACGTCGGCCTGCCTCGTCGGATGGGGCTCCACGACGCTCGACGCCTATCGGCCGCTGCAGTCGCTTTCGGCCACGTTCGACGCCGCAACGGGCGACGGCATCAGCAACGTCGGGCGCGCCTCGAATGCCGAACTCGACGCTTTGCTCAAGCGCCTCGCCGTTTCCGAGGATGTGAAGGAGCGCGAAGGACTCGCCCGGGAAGCTCTGGCGGTTGAAAAGCGCGAGGTGCTCCACATTCCGCTTCTCGAGCCGCAGATCAGCTGGGTCATGAAGAAGTCGGTCGATGCGCCCCTTCGTCCGGACAACACGCTCGTGCTCGATCGGGTGCGGGTGAACGAATGAGGAAGTGACCATGCTTCGACTCCTCTCCGAGCGGATTTTGCAGGGCCTGCTCGTCCTTCTCGTCGTGAGCGGCGTCGCCTTCGCGCTCTTTCAATTCGTGGGCGACCCCGTCTCGCAGATGCTTCCGCCCGACGCAACGGCCGCGGACCGCGCGGCGCTCACGGAGGCGCTCGGTCTCAACGATTCGCCCCTCGTGCAGTATCTGCGGTTTCTCGGAAACGCTCTCGCGGGAGACTTCGGGATGAGCCTTCGGCACGGCGCGCCCGTGGCGGACCTCATTCTCGAGCGTCTCCCCGCGACGGTGGAGCTCGCGGGCCTCGCCGTCCTGATCGCGCTCGTCTTGGGAATCCCGATCGGGATCCTTACGGCGCTTCGTCCGGAAAGCGCTCTCTCGCGCTTTGCGCTCGGCGCCACGCTTCTCGGGATGTCGCTTCCGACCTTCCTGATCGGCATTCTCCTCATCATGATCTTCAGCGTCATGACGGGACTCCTTCCCGCCTTCGGGCGGGGAGAAACCGTCTCGATCGGGTTTTGGACGACGGGCCTTCTGACGGCGGACGGACTGCGGCACATTTTGCTTCCCGCTCTTACGCTCGGCGTCTTTCAGACGGCGCTCGTCGTGCGGCTCGTGCGCGGCGAAATGCTCGAAGTCCTTCGGCGCGACTTCGTGAAGTTCGCGAGGGCCCGCGGACTCACCGAGCGGCGCATCGCACTCTCGCACGTTTTTCGGAACGCTTCGCTTCCCGTCATTTCGGTGATGGCGCTGCAGTTCGGGGAAATCATCGCCTTTTCGGTCGTCACCGAAACGGTCTTTCAGTGGCCGGGCATGGGGATGCTCTTTTTGCAGTCGGTGCAGTTCGCCGACATCCCGGTGCTCGCCGCCTATCTCACCTTCATCGCCTTTCTTTTTGTAGTCATCAATCTGCTTGCGGACCTGGGACACCTCGCGGTCGACCCGCGTCTGCGCAGGGAAGGAGTCTGACATGTCCGCTCTCAACGAAAACCTGCTTCCGGAAGTTCTCTCGGGTCTCGAAGCCATGACGGCGATCCGCCGCGACCTTCACGCCCATCCCGAACTCGGCATGTGTGAAGTCCGCACCGCCAAGATTGCGGCCGACGCGTTGCGCGCCATGGGTTGCGACGAGGTCGTCGAAGGAATCGGCAAGACCGGCGTCGCCGCGGTGATCCGCGGCGGCAAGCGAAATCCCGGGCATCTTGTCACGATCGCGCTTCGCGCCGACATGGACGCGCTGCCGCTCGAAGAACATACGGGGCATCCCTGGGCTTCGGTCGTTGAAAACCGCATGCACGCCTGCGGGCACGACGGTCACGTGGCCGGCGTCCTTCTGGCCGCGCACGCGCTTGTGAAGCGCCGCGAAAACCTTGCGGGCGACGTCGTCCTCGTCATTCAGCCGGGTGAGGAAGGGTATGCCGGGGCGAGGGAAATGATCGAGGACGGCCTCTTCGAGCGTTTCCCCGTCGACGAAATCTACGGCGTGCACTGCGCGGGCGAACTTCCGCTCGGCGTGATCGGCTTCACGAAGGGCGCGCAGTGCGCCGCGGCCGATCATTTCCGCATCACCGTGAAGGGCGTGGGCGGACACGGGGCGCGTCCCCACAAGACGGTGGATCCGGTCGTGGCTTCGGGGATTCTGATCGGAGCGCTGCAGACGATCGTTTCCCGTTCGGTCGATCCGATGCGGCCCGCAGTCGTGACGATCGCTTCGATTCACGGCGGCGATCCGCAGGGCGTCTCGGTCGTCCCTGCCGAAGTGAAGCTCGCGGGAACCACGCGCTGCGCCTACCCGGAAGAGCGCGATCTGATCGAGCGGCGCATGGGCGAAATCTGCGCGGGCGTCGCCGCGACGACGGGCACCGAAATCGACTTTCAATACGTCCGCCTTTATCCGCCGCTCGTCAATCACGACGAACAGCTCGAATTCGCCCGTCAGGTGGCGCTGGAGGCCTACGGTGAAGAACGGGTGCGCAGTCACGCCGCCTCGATGGGCGCGGAAGACTTTGCGTTCTTCCTCGAAAAGCGTCCGGGGTGCTTCCCGCGCGTCGGCATCGCCGACGAAACGCACACGGCGAATCACCATCATCCGAACTTCGACTACAACGACCTCGCGCTCGGACCCACGGCCGACTTCTTCGTGCGGCTCGTGGAAAAACGCCTTGCGGCACTCCAATAAGGACTCATGATGCTCGAACGACTCCTCGCCACGCCCGTCTCGAAAGTCTCCGCCTTGCTCTTTGCCGCCGTCCTGATCGCGGCGGTCGGGGCGCCCTGGCTCTCGCCGTACGACGCGACGGATCTCGCCGCCTTCGACATCGCGGACGCGAATCTCCCGCCCGCGTGGTTCCCGGACGGCAGCGGCGCGCATCTTCTCGGTACGGACGATCAGGGGCGCGATCTCTTCTCGGCCATTCTGAGCGGCACGCGCCTTTCGCTCGCGATCGGGGTGACGGCGGCGCTTCTCTCCCTCGTCCTGGGGGTGTCGGCGGGGCTCGTCGCGGGCTATGCGGGAGGCGTCGTCGACGCGGTACTCATGCGTCTTTGCGACGTGATGCTCGCCTTTCCGACGCTTCTGGCGGCGCTTCTCGTCGACGGGGTTCTGCGCACGGTCTTGGGTGAAAGTGCGGGCGAGGGGACGCTCTACGCGGTCCTTTTGATCGCCATGACGGTGACGGGGTGGGTTCCCTACGCGCGCACCGTACGAGGACTCGCGAGGACGAAGCGCTCGGCCGACTTCGTGAGCGCAGCGAAGCTCTCGGGCGTTTCGGAAGGAAGGATTCTTCTTCGTCACGTGCTCCCGAACGTCATGGGACCGGTCTTCGTCTTGGGAACGCTCAATCTGAGCTCCGCCGTGATGACGGAGGCGACGCTCTCCTTTTTGGGCGTGGGCGTTCCGCCCACGACGCCGTCGCTCGGCACGCTCATCCGCATCGGCAACGACTTTCTCTTCTCGGGCGAATGGTGGATTGCGCTCTTCCCGAGCGCTGTGCTCGCGGCGACGGTCTTCTCCGTCAATTTCCTCGGCGACCGTCTGCGCGACGTCCTCAATCCGGTTCTGAAGGGGTAAACGAGATGTTGGGAGAAAACACGAAGAAAAGCCCGATCCTCGAGGTCGAGGGTCTTACGGTTCGGCGCGCCGACGGGGCGGCCCTTTTGGAAGACGTCTCGCTCACCGTGAACGCGGGCGAAATCCTCGGGCTCGTCGGAGAATCGAGCGCCGGAAAGTCCATGATCGGAAACGCCGTCGCGGGCCTTCTTCCCGCGGGCGTCGTGCGAACGGGCGGACGAATCGCGCTCGAAGGCCGGGAGATTCAGAATCTCCGGCCCGAAGAGGTTCGCCGCATTCGGGGGCCCGAAATCGGGATGATCCTGCAGGATCCTCTCGGGAGCCTCAATCCGCTTCTCACCGTCGGGGAACATTTTCGCGAGACCTTTGCCGCGCACGGCGTGCGCCTGACGCAGCCGGAACTTCGCGCGCGCTCGGCCGCGCTCCTTCGAGAGGCGGGACTGCCGGAACCCGAGAAGCGTCTCGGACAGTATCCCCACGAGCTCTCGGGCGGCCTTCGGCAGCGCGTCGTGATTGCGCTTGCCGTCGCGCTCGATCCGATTCTTCTCGTCGCGGACGAGCCGACGACGGCGCTCGACGTTTCGGTGCAGGCGCAAATTACGGCGCTCCTCAGGCGTCTTGCGAAGGAGCGCGGCTGCGCGGTGCTGCTCATCACCCACGACATGGGGGTGATCGCCGAGACGACCGACCGCACGGCGGTTCTCTATTCGGGACGCGTGGTGGAGGAGGGCGATACGGAATCCCTCATGAAGACGCCGCAGCATCCCTACACGAAGGGACTCATGGGGTCGATTCCCGACACGGAGTCGTCGTCACTCTGGCTCGAGCAGATCGACGGAGTCATGCCCGATCCGGCGAAGCGGCCGTCGGGGTGTCCCTTTCACCCGCGCTGCCGCGCGGCGCAGAAGCGTTGTGAAACGGAGCGCCCCGAGCTCGCGGACTGCGGCGGCTCTTCCGCCGCCTGCTGGCTTGCGGCCGACAACGGCCGAAGCGTTCCCGATTCGGTCGTGCGGTTTCACCCGCCCCTGAAGAGGAGTTGGAAGACGCTCGAAGCCAGTCGCCTCGAAGCGCTCGGGACGGCGCCCGAGATTCTTCGGGTGGAAGACGTGTGCAAAATCTTCACGCTTCGCCGTGCGGGGCTCATCGAACGGCTCGCCGGCGCAAGGGACGACGTGACGGTCGCCGTCGACGGCGTAACCCTCTCGGTCCGCAGGGGCGAAACCGTCGCACTCGTCGGCGAGTCGGGCTGCGGCAAGTCCACCTTCGCACGAATCGCCGCGGGGCTGCTCGCCCCCGACGGGGGAAAGGTGACGGTGAACGGAAAGGACGTGAAGGTGCTCGGTGCGGGTCACGTCAACATGATCTTTCAGGACCCCTACGCGAGCCTCAACCCCCGCATGTCGGTGGCGGCCATTTGGGAGGAGCCCCTGAAAAGTCTGCGTCCTGAAATGGGCGCGCCCGAGCGAAGGGCGAAGCTTCGCGAACTCGCACGCCTCGTGGGCCTCCCCGAAGAGGCGCTCGAAAAATATCCCCACGAGTTCTCGGGCGGACAGCGACAGCGAATTTCGATCGCGCGGGCGGTCGCCGCGGGCCCCGACCTTCTGATCTGCGACGAGCCGACGAGCGCGCTCGACGTGTCGGTCCAGGCGCAGGTGCTGAACCTTCTCAAAACCCTGCAGCTTGAACGAGGTTTGAGCATGCTCTTCATCTCGCACAATCTCGGCGTCGTTCGTCACATCGCCGACACGGTCGGGGTGATGTACCGCGGACAAATCGTCGAGTGGGCGCCGAAGGAGGCGCTCTTCGAAGATCCCTTGCATCCTTACACGAGAATGCTGCTCGATTCCGTACCGAGGATTGACGGCGGAAAACGGTGCGCGGCGAAGCAGGCTGCGACGGAAGGGGACGTGCCCGACGGCTGTCCTTTGGCGCCCCGCTGTGCAGAGGCTTGCCTCGAGTGCAGAAGCGGCAAAGTTTTTCTTGAGGTCGTGACGGGTGCGCAGGGCTTGCGGAAAGTGGCCTGCCGCCGAATGCGGTAAAAGATCGCGGGGGGAGGCTCATTCTTTTACGAGACTTTGAGCGTGCTGATAAAAGGGTTCGTTCGGGAATGAAAATCTTGCCTGTATCGTTTGGGCGCTGCGGTTGAAATTACCTCTCGGAGTGAGGTTTACCACTGCGAGTATTGGTTAGGGTACTTGGGAAATTACTGAAAGTGCGTTCCCGTTTCTTCGTGATAGTCTCGGGGGGTGAAATTGTATGAAGACTCCGCAATTTCGCTTTTGGAAGGAGACAATTCATGAACCAAAAACCGAACCCGACTTCGGGCGTCGGCATCTCCCGCCGCACCCTCCTGGGTGCGACCGCGGCGGGCGTCGGCGTCGGCAGTTTTGCCGGGCTCTCGCTCGCTCAGGTTGAAAAGACCGTTGAGAAGTTGAAGGCGCAAGGCTGGGAGGCGCATCCCACGGCCTGCTGCATGTGCGGCGCGCGCTGCGGCCTGCTCGCCATGAAGAAGAAGGGGGCCAAGCCCGGTCCCGACTCGGTCCGCATCTTCCCGAATCCCTCGCATCCCCAACGCGGCTATTGCGGCCGCGGAGCGCAGACGCTTTGGCTCTGGAACCATCCGCTTCGCATCAGGAAGCCGTTGAAGCGCAAGGGCGAACGGGGCTCGGGTGAATTCGAGGAAATTTCCTGGGATCAGGCCTTGAACGAAATTGCGGCGAAACTCAAGGAAATCACCGAGAAGTACGGTGAAAAGAGCGTCATGCTCACGTCGCACAACTTCACGGGGTATCAGGCCTGGTTTGCGCAGCCTTTCGGCACGCCGAACGTGATCAACCACTCGGCCACCTGCAACAGCGCTTCGACCCTCGGGCGCCGCATGGTCTTCGGTCCCGCCTACAACGGCGTCGGCGCCGTCGACCCCGACTACGGCAACGCGCGCTACCTCCTTCTCGTGGGCCGCACCCTCAACTGCGCCGCGGGCATCTTCGGTCACGCCGCCGCGGCCCGTGAAAACGGCTGCAAGCTCGTCTTCGTCGACCCGCGCATGCCGGAAGGCGCTCTGGGCGACGCCACCTGGATTCCGATCAAGCCGGGCACCGACGGCGCGTTCCTGCAGGGCCTCGTTCACATCGGCCTCAGGGAAGGCCTGTGCGATCTCGACTGGGTCAAGCACTGGACGAACGGTCCCGTGCTCGTTCATGAAGACCTGCGTCCCGTCACGGAAAACGAAGTGGTCGAGGGCGGTTCCGCCCGACGCTTCGCCGTCGTCGACGAAGCCACGGGCACGCTCATGTGGCAGGGGCCGAAACTCAACGAAAAAGGCGCGGTCGTCGGCTTCGACCACGATCCTCTGCAGCCGCTTCTCCTCTCGCACACGACCGACGTCACCTTCCTCAACGGCAAGGTCGAACGCGTTTCGACGGCCTTTGACGCCTTCAGGAAGGTGAACGACCGCTATACGCCCGAAGAGACCTCGAAGATCACGGGCATTCCCGTCGACACGCTCGTCGAAACGGCGCGCGACTTCTTCAAGTTGAAGGGCGTCTGCGACGACGGCTGGTATTCGTCGCGCAACGCCAACGACGTTGAAGCCTTCGGCATGATGAACGTCATCAACCTCTTTACGGGCCGCTTCGACCGCGAGGGCGGTTTGATCGCCACGCAGGGCGGCGGCTACGGCGGAGCGCCGGGCATCAAGCGAAAGGACGGCATGTGCCTCGGCCCCACGGGCGTCACCTGGGATCCGCCCAAGGGGAAACCCCTCGACAAGGAATACTATCCGGAAGGCATCGGAAGCTTCCATTCGACCTTCGAGGCGATCAAGACCGGCAAGCCCTATCCGATCCGCGCGCTCTTCATCACGGGCGGCGCGATGTTCCACCGCGAAGCCAATTCGGCACGCCTGATCGAAGCCTTCAAGGCGCTCGACCTCATCGTCTCGCAGGATCTGATGCCGCAGGAATCGAACGACTACGCCGACTACGTGCTGCCGTCGACCTTCTTCCTGGAAAACCACGAGTACCTCGGCGTCACGTACGCCCGCGACGGATACGTCCAGCGCTCGAGCGCCGAGATCGATCCGCCCGAAGGCGTCGAAGCCCGCCACGACATCTGGCAGTTCCTCGAAATCCTTCGCCGTGCGTATCCCGAACGCGCCGCGCGCGCGGGCTACACCGAAGAGATCAAGGACCGCGCCGGTTGGAAGGCCTGGTGGGATCAGGGGCTCGTCGAAGCCGGTTGGAAGAAGTGGATCGCCTCGAAGAACGCCGCCAAACCCGGTGAAGGCGACCGCATTCAGAAGGACGTCGACGAAAAGGGCTGGTCGCTCACAATTCCGAAGAAGTACGACAACGTGCCCTATCGGAAGCCCTTCCCGACGCCTACGGGGAAGGCCGAACTTCTTTCCTTCTTCATTGTTCAGCGTCCGCACTGCAAGGGCATCCGCCCGATTCCGGAATACGTTCCGGTCACCGCCTACACGGCGCCCAAGCCCCTGAGCGACGAATTCGTTCTCGTCTCCGGCAAGGACGGCGTTTCGGGGGCCGGCTGCACGATCTTCACGTGGCCGACGAAGTACCTCGGCGACCGCACCTTCTGGATGAACCCCGTCGACGCCGATCGTCTCGGTATCAAGACGGGCGACACCGTGGAGGTGGAAGGTCTCGACAATCACGTCAAGGGCCGCGTCAAGATCACGGTCACCAACCGCGTGCGCGTGGGTTCTCTTTTTGTTCACGGGTTTGCGGGAGGCGTTCGCACGAAGAAGCTCCCCGAAAACTACGCATGGGTCCGCGAAGGCATCAATTCCAACTGGCTCACCGAAGGTGTCAGCCAGGTCGCCTGCGGCAACATGAACAACAACACGTCGGTCCGCGTCAAGCGCGTCTGAAGGAGAAGCCATGACTACGAAATCCAAAAAGCAGCTGGCGCACCTCTTTGACGCCACGCGTTGCGTTGACTGCAACGCCTGCATCGTCGCGTGCGCGCAGACGAACTATCCGGAAATGTTCGAGCGCCCCAATGAAGGTTGGGACTGGTTGGCGGCCAACATCCGCAAGGTGACGCTCGAGCGCGCAAAGCGCCCGGTGCACATGCTGGTTCAGTGCCAGCAGTGCGAAAACGCCCCCTGCATCGACACGTGTCCTTTCGGCGCGAACTACCGCGATCCGGAAACGGGGCTCGTCAAGACGGACGAAAGCCGCTGCGTCGGATGCAACTACTGCATTGCGTCGTGCCCCTACGACGTGCGCTGGTCGCACCCCGACACCGGTCTTCCGATGAAGTGCATGGGACACGGCTGTGAAGAGCTCGTCAAGAACGGCGAGCTTCCCGCCTGCGTCTCTGCCTGTCCGGTTTCGGCCCGCATGTTCGGCGACGTGTCGGATCCCGACTCCGACATCTCCCGCAAGATCGCGGTCTCGAAGACCGAAAAGCTCCTTCCCCACAAGGGAACGAAACCCAACTACTTCGTGGTGGTGAAATGACGTACGAATTTGTTGAATTGACGAGCCAGGCTGCCACGGCGCATTGGGGGTGGACGATCGCGTTCTTCCTCTGGTTCGTGGGCTTGGCAGGCATGAGCCTCTTCCTCAATTGGTGGCTTCGCTCGAAGCGCGTCTTCTACGTGGCGACGGCCGCCGCCATCATCGGGACCCTTCTCGTGGTCTCGCATCTCGCGCGCATGCTGAATCTTCCGATGGCCGCGATCAACGCGCTCATCGAATGGAAGTTCAATTTCGGCAGCTGGATGTTCATCGGCATCTGCATCCTCGCGGTGCTCTGCGTCTTGACGCTTATCCAGTCCTGGGGCATGTGGAAGAAAGCACGCTGGGCCGACTCCTGCGGCCTGCTCATGATCGACGCGATTCTCGGCGTCGCCGCGACGGCCTATTCGGGCTTCCTTCTTACGCAGGCCGCGGGCGTTCCGCTCTGGACGACCGCCGTCCTGCCGGTGCTCTGGATCTTCTCGGGCCTCGCCTGTGCGGTGGGTCTCGCCGAAATCCTCGCCTCGACGGGCAAGCTCGAAACCGGTCATCCGCACTGGCTTGCGAGTGCCGCCAACGGCGTGCACATCGGCGAAGCCTTCGTGATCTTCGCCTTCGTGCAGGTCGCGCTGGCCGGTACGCCGGGTGCCGCGGCGGGCGCTCAGTCGCTCCTTTCGGGCGACAACGCCGCGCTCTTTCTGGGCGGCGCCGTGGGCGTCGGGATCCTCGTTCCCTTCCTCATCGGGCTCTTCATGAAGTCTTCGAAGGGCATGGTGGCCTTGGGCGGCGTGTGCGCCCTCTGCGGTGCGCTCGCGCTCCGTGCGGCGGTGCTCTTTGCCGGCTACTTTGACCCGGTGATCTTCTAAGAAGTTTCCGACTCGGCATCCCCGAGAACGACAAGCCCCCGAAGCTTCGGCCGAGGGGGCTTTGCGCGTCCGGGGGCCACGGTGCTATGGTTTTCGCATGGCGGGACGCAAATTCGTTCGGGTGAACCTCCGATCCCAAGCTTCTCTGTCCCGGCAAAAGGAGAAGACATGAAGTTTTATTGCATGTACTGCGGGCATTCTTCGAGTTCCGTATCGAGCCTGACCGCGGGATCTTGCCGCAACAGTCCGACGGGCAAACACGTTCCCTACGAGGGCGAGGAAAAGCGAAAGTACTTTTGCAAGTACTGCGGGCACTCCTCGAGTTCCATCTTGAGCCTGACAGCGGGATCATGCCGAAACAGCCCGACGAAAAAGCACGTACCTTACGAAGGTGACGAGAAGAGCCGGTACGTATGCAAATACTGCGGACACTCCTCGAGTTCCATCTTGAGCCTGACTACGGGATCTTGCCGCAACAGTCCGACGGGCAAACACGTGCCGATGTGAGGGAAAAGCGCAATCCGTTGGGGGAAGGGAGATTTTCTTCGCCGTTCCCCGGCGGGTTCCTTCCTTTCGCAAACGGCGGGAACGGTCTTTGACCCGCCTGCCGGAGAGAGAGTGGACGGTGGGATAAATCTGGATTCCGCATCGTACGATTTGCCGGACATTTCGCACCATTTTGCAGGGCGCGCCTCCTTACAATGGGGGTGCGGGCGCCGTGACCCGTTTGTCGGCAGGGCTTGGAATAGGGAAGGATGTTCTCATTACGCGTGAAGTTGGTGATTGCGATCGGCGCGATCGTGTCGACGGCGAGCTTCCCGTTGATCTGGATGGGTTATCGGGACGTCTACGACCATTCGATCGAAGCTGCCCGCAAACGGTTCGTGAGTCTCTCGAGAATGCTCGAAGAGGACCTGCGTCTTTCGGTTCTGAGCGAGCAGAGTCTCGTCACGCAGAAGATCTCGATCGAAATGGACGACATCCATTCGGAACTTGACGCGATCGAGTCCTGGTGGCGCGCGGGCGTCCTGGAGAAGAAGGACGACGTTTTCACGTACATGCTCGAGAAGTGGGACACCCATACGGCGGTCCTTCGTCCCGACGGCACTTTCGTGAGAACTTCTCCCGCGGTCGAGGCGCTCTACGGCAGAAACGGCGCCGACTGGCTCGGCGTCCCCTTTCGAACGATCGTCTCCGATACGGACCGCAACTTCCAGCGGGATTTCCGCAGCTTTTTCCGCGTAAGGAACGAAAGGGGGGAAGAAAAGCCCTATCTCACGGTCTTTCGAAAGATCGACGGCGTGATCGCCGTCGTCATGCAGAACGTCGACTATCTCGAAGTCTCGCCGGCGGCGCAGCGACAGCTCTATGCCGAGCGCCTCTCCGACCGGGTGGCTTCGCTCGATTTTCCGAAGGACGCGTCGCTCGCCGTCGTGGACGGGGAGGGGCGCAACATCGTCTGGCGCGGTTCCTTCCCCATGGCCTGGTCGGCCCCTACGGAGCGGTTGGCGCTCAATGAAGGGAACACCGTCACTTCGGGCACCGTGACGCTCGGGGGCACTCCGTATCTGACCTTGGAGCGGCGCTTTCCCGCGCTCAACTGGTCGATCCGTACGGCCGTGCCGGTTTCGACCATTACGGAGCCCGCCTCGCGTCACGCGCTCGAGCTCGTGCGGATCGCGCTCTTTCTCTTCGGCGGGATCTCGGTTCTCGGCATTGCGCTCGTGACGAGAATCCTCAATCCGCTCGGCAGGATCTCCGCAACCGCCAAGCGGCTCGAATCCTATCGGTTCGACGATGCCGGGGGCGAAGGCCTTTCGTCCCTCATGGAGAGCCTTCCGGCAAAGCGCCGCGATGAAATCGGCAACGTTGCGCGCGCCTTCTCGCAGATGCTCGTGGCGCTCGACAAGAACGTGCGTGACCTGAAGGCGTCGCTTGCGAAGCAGCACGGCATCGAAGGCGAATTGAACGCCGCGCGTGAAATTCAGACGAGCATGCTTCCCAAGGACGACGCAGCGTTTCATGCGGAAGGCTTCGATGCGGCGGCGAAGATGGTGGCCGCAAAGGAAGTCGGGGGCGATCTCTTTGACGTAATCCGTCTGCCGGGCGGACGACGGGCGCTCGTGCTGGGCGACGTCTCGGGCAAGGGCGTCTCCGCCGCCCTCATGATGAGCGTGACGCTCACGCTCATCCGAAACGCCTTGAGCAACGGGTTCGAGCCCGCCGCCGTCATCAAGACGGTGAACGACCGATTGGCGGCGAACAACGAAAACTGCATGTTCGTAACGCTCTGGATCGGGATTTTCGAGCCCGACACGGGACTCCTTACCTATGCGAACGGCGGACATTGTCCACCCTATTGGCTCCCGGCCGACCGCGGCAAGCCGCCTCAGGCGGTGCGCAACGTGAGCGGTCCGCTCGTGGGCGTCTTCGAAGAGGCGCAGTACCAGGGCTACGCCCTGCAGTTGAGACCGGGGGACCTCTTCTTCGTTTACAGCGACGGCGTATCGGAAGCCATGAACGAAAACCGGGAACTCTTCGGCGAAGAGGGGATCCTTGCGGCCGCCGAAGCCCGCTCTTCGAACGACCCGCGGGCCTTCGTGGACGGCATGCTCGAAGCGGTCGTCGCCTGGCGAAAGACCATGCCGCAGTCGGACGACATCACTATGCTCGCCATTCGGCACACGCAGGAGAAAGAATGATGTTGACGAGACGTGAAGCGCTTCTCTTTCTTTCGCTCCTTGCGGCGGGCGCATCGGCCGCGAAGGCGTCTCAGTCGGGAACGCCCAAAAACGTCATCCTCGTGACGGGCGGCGACTACGTGCGCTACCGGCGCATTTTCGAAGCCACGATCTCCGGACTCGAAGCCCTCGGCCTCGTGCGCGACGTGCCGCACGTGGCGGACTCGGACCGCGAGGACACGTCGGACCTGTGGGAGGCGCTGACGCACGCTTCGGGAGCGCTTCGCTTTCTCCCCGACGGTCACTACAGCTATCAGTGGGACGGGGACGTGCGCGAGAAAGTGAATGCCGACATCGCCGAGCGTCTGAGGACGCGCCGCGACGTGGACATGATCTTCACCTTCGGCACGGAGGCGGGTCTCGACATCCCGAAGCTCACCTCGGAAATTCCCGTTCTCTCGCTCGGAAGCTCGAACCCCGTTCAAACGGGGATCGTCGCCTCGGAAACGGATTCGGGCCGCGAGAACCTCCATGCGCTCGTGCGGCGCGATCCGTACGGAGAAGAGGTGAGGGGCTTTCATGCGCTTCGTCCCTTCCGGCGGCTTGCGCTCGTCGTTGCGGCGTCTTCCGTCGAGAAGGCGGGCGCCGGGGAGGTAGAAGCCTCGTGTCGGAGCCTGGGCGCGGGTTTTGAGTGTATTACGTACTCCGACGACGGCGAAGGAGCCGCCAAGCGCTTCGAGGACATTCTCGAAGCCGTTCGCGAGGCGCACCGCCGCGGATGCGACGCGGTCGTCTTTCACTGGTTCCGGGCGACCTCGGACGAATATGCAGAGCTTACGCGTCTCCTTGCGGAATACGCAATGGCGAGCTTTGCGCAGTCGGGAGAGGAGTTCGTCGAGCACGGAATCCTGCTTGGCGTCGGGAACGAAAGTTTCGAGGGCTACGGCGCCTTTGAAGCGGACGTGATCCGTCGCGTCCTCGAAGGGACGTCACCGCGCAAGTGTCCGCAGGTCTTTGCCGAGCGGACCCGCTTCGTCATCAACCTCGTGAGCGCGCTCGAAATCGGTTGGACGCCGGACTTCGGCGTGCTCGTCACCATGGAAAAGGCTTTCGTCACGCAGAAGTGACGAAGCCCGTCTCCCAAGAAAAGCAAAAGGATCCGCGTCCCGACGGGCGTGCGGATCTTTTTGCGTTGGACCGCGGCGGCGCTCAGATGTGAATCCGGGCCACGGGCTGCACGGAAATCTCGGGCGTCACTTCCTGATAGGCCATGACGGGGAGTTCGTAGAACTTCGACTCGATCAGGCGCCGTACGTAGCGGCGGATGTCCATGCTCACGAGAAGCACGGGCTTTTGGGTGCTCGCGCGGTACTTGCCCGCCGCCTTTTCGAGGGCGTCGAGAATGCGCTGCGAAGAGCCCGGATCGAGCGAGAGGAAGGCGCCGGCCGAGGTCTGGCGCACGGCCTTGCGGATCGTTTCCTCGACCTGCGGCTCCATCAGAATGACGGGGAGCATGTTCTGGCCCTTCGAGTGCATGTAGCAGATCTGGCGCTTCAAGGCGCTTCGGACGTATTCCGTGAGCATCACGACGTCCTTTTCCTTGGGAGCCCATTCGATGAGCGCCTGGAGAATTGTTCGCAGGTCGCGGATCGAGACGCGCTCCTGCACGAGACGTCGGAAGATTTCGGCGGTGCGCTGTACGGGCAAAAGACGCGTCGCTTCGTGCACGAGGTCGGGGGCGCGCTCCTCCATCTTGTCGAGGAGGTACTTCGTCTCCTGCATCCCGATGAAGCTTTCCGCATGACGCGTGAGAAGAAGCGACAGATGGAAGGCGAGAATCTTCGAGTGATTCATGCAGGCGATCCCCGCGGCCGTGAGGCGCTTTTCGTCTTTGGCCGACACCCAGACGGAGTCGACGTTCGGAAGGAAGGGGGCCTCCTCGCGGCATTCGATGTCGAGCAAAGCGAGGTTTTCGGGCGTTTCGCGCACGATCACGCAGTCCTTCACGAGCTGTCCCGTAGCGATCGGAATTTCGTTGAGGTTGAGCGTATAGGCAAAGGAGTGCAGATTCGGGTTCGGCCGCAGGTGAATGCCGGGGAAGGGCACGCCGAGATCGAAGTAGAGCGCGCGGCGCAGTTCGATGAGGTCGCCGTTGAGGTCGTTGTAGTTGATCGATTCGCCGATGTCGGGCGCGATGTCGAGAATGATCGGCACGGTCGGAGAGAATTCTTCCCCCGAGACGGCGCGCCTGGGCTTTGCCTTCGCGCCCACGGGGGCGAGGGTTTTCTCGAGCGCGGCTTCGGGCGCGGGTTCGGCCGCGCGGTTTTCGTCGATGCGGCGAAGCATGTAGCCGAAGCCTCCGACGGCAAAGCCGAGCGTGAAGAGCTGCGGCTTGGGAAAACCCGGAATGAGCGCGAAGAGGAAAATGAGGGCGCCCGCCATTTCCAGGGCGCGGGGCTGACGGAAGAACTGCTTGCCGACCTGGGATCCCATGTCTTCGCGCGAGTCGCCCGAGCGCGTGATGAGGATGCCCGCGGAAATCGAGACGAGAAGCGAGGGGATCTGGCTCACGAGACCGTCGCCGATCGTGAGGACGCCGTAGAGCTGCAGGGCGTCGCCCGCCGACATGCCGCGCTGGGTCATCCCGATGATGGTGCCGCCCACGATGTTGACGAGCGTCACGACCATCCCGGCGATGCTGTCGCCCTTGACGAACTTCATGGCGCCGTCCATGGCGCCGTACATCTTGCTCTCCATCTGCACGTCGTCGCGGCGGCGCTGGGCCTCCTCCATGTCGATCACGCCCGCGCGCAGGTCGGCGTCGATCGACATCTGCTTGCCCGGCATCGCGTCGAGGGTGAAGCGCGCGCCGACTTCCGCGACGCGTTCCGCCCCCTTTGCGATGACGAGGAACTGCACGATCGTGAGGATCAGGAAGACCACGGCGCCCACGACGAAGTTGCTCCCCGTCGCGAATTCGCCGAAGGTGAAGATGATTTCGCCGGCGTCGGCCTGGAGAAGAATCAGGCGCGTCGTCGTGATGTTGAGTCCCACGCGAAAGAGCGTCGTGAAGAGGAGCATGGTCGGAAAGACCGAGAACTCGAGCGGCGTCTTCACGTACATCGCCATCATCAGCATGAGAAACGAGAGCGTGAGGTTCGCGCCGATCAGCGTGTCGACGAGCGGCGTCGGCAGCGGAATGATCATGAGCGCGATCACCACCACGATGAGGACGACCATGGCGACGTCGCTGTGCCGCGCGATCGAGGTGGTCAGGGATCCGGCTTTTTGAAGAAGGGACGGCATGCTGATTCTTGAGTTGAGCTTCTGAGGGGGCGTGACGTTTATTGTAGCGTTACGGCGTCTTCGTCTTCGGCTCGCGCCGGGGCGCCGCGCATCGAAAGGAAGGTTTCCCGAGCGGCGCGGGCCTCAACTTTCCGTCCGAGCGCCCAGAGGGCGCGCGACTTGAGCCAGTGAAGCGTCGCGTCCCGACTCGACAGGGGACCGCCCGCAAGGGCCTCACGCACTTCCTTGAGCGCCGTCTCGGCGTTGCCCGCCTCAAGCGCCGCGGCGGCAAGACCCGCCTTCGCGAAGCGGAAGTCGGGCGTTCCCGGAGCGCTCAGCTCCGCGATCGTTTCGTAGAATCGACGGGCGCGCTCCTCCATGCCCAGGCGGAAAAAGAGAAAGGCAAGGACCGAGAGGGTTTTCTTTTCGTCCTCGGTGAGGGACGGCATTTCGTTTTGCGGCACGGCGTCAACCTCCGAGCATCAGGTTGCGGTAGGCGGTGAGCAGAAGACCGTTTTGAAGGAGCGGCTCGATTTCTTCGCGCACGAGCGCCTGAATTTTCGGATTTTTGCTTTTGCCCAGCTTCTCGAGCACCGCGTGGAGGTCCGCTTCGAAGGTCTCGGGACTCACGAGCGATCCGTCTCCGATGTCGGGACAAAGGAGCGCTTCGAGCGCCGAGCGGCTGTTGGCCGTGCGAAAGAGATTCTCGAGGCCCGACTCCTGCAAGAGGTTCGTGCCGAGGTCGCGGGCTTCGGGCAAAGTCGCGGCGTCGGGCATGGGCAGAAGATCGGCGATGCCGATCGAAGGATTGAGGAGCGAGTCGATGCGCGTGGGCATGGCGTGTCTGGGAGCAGTCAATGGCCGTCAAAAAGAGACGACTCGAGTTGAAGAAGGTACCGCAGGGCGCTTTCGAGTTCCGCACCGCTCACGCGGGAGACGGGAAGTTTGAGTCCCAGAATCCAACGGTCCCGGTGCACGCCCGTGACGAGGGCGTACGGTTGTCGGACGCTCCAGCGGGCCGAGGCGAGCGCAGACCAAAAGGCCTTGCGCGCTTCTTCGGGCCGCGCGGGACGCGAGAAGGAGAGAAGAAAGTCGTCGTCCTCCGACTGAGGGCAGGCCAGCGTCAGCGTGCCGAAGTCGTCAAAGGCGAGCGTGAGGGCCTCTCCTTCGCTCCAGGCGAGGGTGGGAATTCCGATGCGCTCGCCGAAGTCCGTCAATTCGCGTTCCAACATGTGAGCATTCCTTATTCTTGCGAAGCGAGCCACTCGTCTTCGTGTTCAATGGCGCCGTCGAGGGCCGTCTGCACGGCGTCGACGAGCTGCAGGCGGTGGGCGTCGTCCGGGAAGAATTCCACAGGGAGATCGCGCACCGCGCGGAAGAATTCCTGCAGAAAGAGGACTTCGTGCTCGATGTCGCGGGGCCGGGCCCTGACGGCGATTTCGTCGATCTGATGCGCTCCGACGAAGGGCTGTTTGCGAAGCGCCACCAGTTCTCCCAAAAGGGACATGGGGGTGAGGGTCGTTTCGCCCCCATGCACGTTCTTCCAGCGCTCGAGAAGCCCCTCGCAGAGGATGTGGGCGCTGCGCGTGAGGCGGACTTCGCCGAGCTTGCGGTGGACCGATTCGAGGTGCGCGACGTCCATGCTCGGCGAGGCGCTTTCGATGTCGGCGCTGATCGCGGCGAAGAGAAAGTCCATGGCCTTGTCGAACTTCTCGCCGTAACGCGCGGAGATGTCGGAATAGACTTCGTTCACGTCGGTGAATTCGCCCACCGTTTCGCGGTAAAGACTTCCGAGCGACGAGGCGCCGTCGAGGTCTCCGTAGTCGAGCCCCGTGAGGGCGCCCCGCATGCCGAGCGCGATGTCGCGGCGGTTCTCTGCGAAGTATTCCTCGGCGACGCGCTCGAGCGTCGCCTTTTGGTCGTTCGTGACGGAGGGATCGTCCGCGAAGGCTTCGCGGGTGGCTTCGAGCACCGCCCAGGCGTCGGCCGGATCCGGGAAGGCCTCTTCCAAGGTCTCCCGGAAGCGTTTGGCGTCGGCGGCGTGCTTGAGCGATTCGATCGTCGAATGCATCGCCTCCGACCTGCCCGCCTTTTCGAGGTGGGCGCGGTAGCGCGCGAGGACCTCGTCCGAAATCCGCGCGGCATTTCGCTCCTTTCTGCGGCTGATCTCGTAGTCCTGCGTCTTGTCGAGCGCAAAACCGATCTCTTCGGCCGCGTCGGAGAGAAGCTTTTCGGGAGTCGCCTCCACCTTTACCGCGTGCCCCATGAAGAGGCCCCGGGGGCCTTGGGCTTCGTGCGCGGCTGAAGCCGCGCCGAAGCCCGCGGCAAAGGGGTTGTGAATGCCTTCGATCGCCATGGATTCTCCGTCAGAACACGTCGCTGTGGCTGTAGCGGTACGACGCTCGGAAGCCCAGGCGGGAAACGGCCGACTTCAGATGCTGCTCGATGACGACCGACATGATGTCGAAGAAGGACGGCGGAGTTTCCCGCATCAACGCGTCCGCCTGACGGCACATCGTGGTGTAGTGGGCCGCCTGCTCGGAGCGGTGCGCCGCGGCGCAGCTGCGCACGAGCCCGAACGCTTCGTCGCGGTTCCCCGCCAGATTGGCGGTGTAGGCGTCGTAGTGCGGTCCGTAAGCCCACATGAATTCCTCGTTCGCCTTCCAAAGCGGGGAACGGGGGCCTTCCTTGAAGACCTTGGCGAAACTTTGCTCGACGAAATTCGTCAGTCCGAATTCGTCGGGAGGGTTCGTTCCCGAGAAGGGCGCGTCGACGCCGGTCCGAACCGAATTGTAGCCGCTCTCATTTCCGACGAAGTCCTCGGACGCGGCCACGTTCCAACCGAGCGCAAGGGGATCGAGCGCGTCGAAGGTTTCGCTGTGGCCGCCCGCCTTGAAGAAGGCCGTGCGGATCTCCCCCAAGAGTCCCGACATTTCCTCCATCGCGCTCTGAAGACGCATCTGGCACTGCGAGAAGTTGAAGATCGGAGCGGGGAGTTCGAGACCGAGCTTTTGGAGTTCCGAAAGGATGACCGCAATGCGCTTGGCGGTGTCTTCGATCGTGCCGCAGCGCAGAACGTCGTTCACCACCGCGCGGACTTCGCCCTCCTTTTGCTTGAAGAGCCGCTTGCCCGCGTCGCTCAGGAGCTCCCGGTAACCTTGGAGAAAGAGCTGCGAGTCGCGTGCGGCGGCGGAGGCCACCATGCGGGTCACCTGCTTTTGCTCGTCGGCCGAGAGGGTCGTGGCGTTTCCGAAGTCGATCACGGTGAGGCGCCCGTCGTCTATCATCATGTTCCCGGCGTGGAGGTCTCCGTGGTAGAAGCCCTCCCCGAAAATCCCCTCCGTCACCCACTCTTTGGCGAAGTGGGCGAGGAGCTGATAGCGCTCGTAGACTTCGTGATGGAGTTCGAGGAGACTGCGCTGCCGCTCGAGGGAGTCGGCCTGACTGATGCGCTCGTGGGTCCACGTGCGGATCCGTCCCGCGGGGGCCTTCCCCGAAGCGGCGAGCGGATCGATGATTTCTCCGAGCCTTCGGTCCACGTCGGCGAGATACTTGTCGATGGTTTGCCCCGGCGCCTTGTCGATGACGAGCGTGTTGGCCGTGGGTTCGACGAACTCGCAAAGCGACATGCTCGCGATGGCGGGGGGCTTCCCGTCGGCCGACTTGAGGTTGTAGATCTGGCCCTTTCGGATGTTCTCGGCTTCGACGCGCAGATCGAGTTCGTCCATGATGCGATCGAGCTGTCCCTCAAACGTTACGGGCATGCCGTTCACCTGAGCCGCGGCCGAGCGGAAGATCGCCGCTTCGCGCTGCGCGCGCAGCTTGGCGTCGGGACGCAGGATCTTGACGACGACTTCGCGGGTCGAGCGGTCGGAAAGCGTCATACGGCACAGAAGCGCCTGCCCGACGGAGGCGGCGCCGAGCGAGCGTACGACGTCGATCGAACGGATGCGGCCCTGCGAGCTTTGGACCATGTGGAGGAGATGCGCTCTGACGACGTTTTCCGGAATCGGGGCGAGGTTGCTCTTCATGTCCTGAAGCGCCTCGCGGAAGGTGGGATCCATCCCGGCGATGTTGAGGCCCTGGAGCATCTTCTGCATGATGGGGCCCGCTCCCTTGAGGAGCGCCCCGAGAAGCTGTCCGGGCGAGGCGTTGTCGGGAGAGTAGCGCAGCATCGCGCTCAGCATGGCGCGCTGATCGACCTCGGGCATCGCGTCGAAGTAGCGGTCGAGGACGATCCGCATGAAGCGTCCGTAGCCGTCGCTCTCGAGGTCGACGCCGCTCTTCGAGAGTTTGTGGTCGAGCCACTCGACGGTGCCGTGCCGGGGTTCGGGCGCGGCATCGGCCTGCGCGTCGTCGTCCGCACGGTCGGCCATGAGGTCGGCGAACCGCTCGCGAACGGTCTGTTGAATGTCCGCCGAGGCCTCGGCCGTCGTCCGGGAGATGTTTAGATCGAGTTGGACGAAAATCTGCTTCGTTACGGGGTTGGACTCGTCCGAGAGAATTTCGCTCAGGTGATCGGCAATCGCCTTTTCGGGCATTGCATCCAAGGGGACGTGCGTGAGCATGATCGTCCGATAGCCCGAGACGAGGTCTTCGAGGCCCGGGCGAAGAGGTTCGGGCAGGCTTTGGAGTCCCGAAGGATCCTTGAGGAGATGCGCGAGCGTGTCGACGTGCGCGAGAAGGGTGTGACGGATGCGTTCTTCCGGATGCTTGGCGTGGTGGTCGTAGAGTTCCGTCTCGCGGTTGAGAATGAGGTCCGCGAGAAGGAGCCGCGTCGCCGTGCCCGGGGCGTTCTCCACGTCGGCCTTTGGTTCGGCTCTGCGCAACACGTCGGTATGAACGACGCGGTCGACGCTCGCGGGACCCTTGGCCTGGATCTGATCGTCAAGTGCCTGGAGAAGTTGGATGACTTCCTCGTCGTTGACGCTGTGCGACCTTTCGATTTTGTCGATGAGACCAAAGAGGTCCGCTTCGTAGCGCAGGTGCCCGCAGGCGGCGGAGACCGCGCACTGGGCGACGAGCGCCGTACTCGTCGTGCTCAGGTCGTCGAGGTCCGTGAGGGGATCGAGCGCGCCCTCGAGCGTAAGAAGCGAGAGTTCCCTCAGGCGGCACTCGCCGGTCGAGACGCGGTCGGCGGGAGCGACGTCGCGGATCTCCCGCGTGAGGATCCTGAGGGCTTCGCGCCGTCCGTAGAACTCGAGGTGCGAAACCATGTCGTTTTCGAGCTGTTTGATGAGCGAGTCCGCGCTGAAGTCCGATCTGAACTGGTACTCCTCTCCATTTTCCTCGATCGTGACCGTGAGGTGCTCGTAAGGCTGAGTCTGTTCGAGCCGGACTTTTTTGCCGCCGATCGTCAATTCAAGCGGCTCGTCCGCGGGCAGGCGGCCGAGCTCGTCTTTGAGATTGATGATGTCGCGGGCGAGATCAATCGCCTTGGTCACCCGGTGCAACTCGACGAGTTCCATCGCGAGTGCTCCGATCCCGAGCGTGAAGATCCCGACGATGACCTTGGCGGCCGTGGAGAAAGACTTGGGAGCAACGTCGTCAAGGTTGACGCGGTGTTCAACGAGAAGGTCCGTGTTGAAGCGGTTTTGTCCGCTCAGTGCGTCGATGCCGTTCATATTGAAACTCTGCAAAAAGAGGGCGGGGGCCGGAACAAAAAGGGACGGACGTCCGTGCGCGGGAAAGCCGCGCACGGCCTTCCGGTTCGCTAAGGATCACCCGAGAATGCGTGTGCGCGCCTGGTTTTCCGACTGTTGGATGGCGTTTTGGGCACTGGTCGCCTTGTCGACGACTTCGCGAAGCGCGTCGATCAATTCGTTGACCTCTTCGGTCGAGGCGCGAAGCATTTCGATTTCGGCCTGAATGTGGGTCTGCGCCGCCTGGCCGATGCCCGTCGCCAAAGTTTCCCCGGCGCTGAACATCTTGGCGGTGCCCTGAATCGATTCGGCCACAGCTCCGATGCGCTGGGTCTTCGCCGTGAGCATCGCCGCGCGTTCGGCCGCGTCGTTGATGTTTGCGTTTTCCGACATGGCTTTGCCGGTGCCCGCGATCGAGAGGACCGAGGCGCCGATCGAGATGATCGAGGAACAGATCGAACACGCGAACGCGGCCGTCGCCTGACTGCGGATTTCTTCGGCCTGATCGTGGAGCTTGTTCACCGTCGCGACCGTCTGCTCGGCGCGGACCATGGCGTTGGCGCGCCGCTGCTCTTCGCTGATTTCCGAAATCTTGGCGAGAAGGGCGCTTCCGAGGCTCGCGGAGGCGGCCGTAAGCGGCGGCAGCGTGAACTCCGACGAAGAGCCCGTCTTTTCGGTCGGCTGCTTGTCCCCGACGACGGGGGCGTTCATTGCGCTTATGGGGGCGTTGCGGATGGAATTAATCATGTCGGTCTCCTTCTTACGCCGTGGCGGGTGCGTTCGTCAGAACGGCGGCGGTCGTTTGGGCGCAGTTTTGCGAAATTTCCGTCACCTTTTCCATGAGGTCGTTGGCAACCTCGAGTTCGTGCTCGACGAACTCTTCGGAGGTTTCCATGTCGGCGCGCATGCGCTCGAGGATGGCTTCGATGTCGACCTTGCGCGCCTTGATCTGTTCGATGTCGTAGTTGATCGAAGCGAGCACGGCGTTCGAGACGCCCGTGCCGACGCCGACGACGCCCTGGCCGATGTTGGTGACGACCGAAGCCTTGCTCGTGATGTTGAGAAGCTTGGCGCCGATGTCGGTCGCGCTCCTCACGGCAGAGGCGGCCGAACTCGCCGCGGCGCCGCCGAAACTGATCGCGACGGCCGCGACCGTGAGCGCCATGTTCATGCCGAAGCCGAACCATTTCGCGTCGCTGTCGCTCAAGCCGAAGACTTTGCCGAGTTCCGTAAATCCGGCCGAAAGGCTGACTTTGCCGCCCGTCGCTTCCGATACGACGCTGTCGATCGTGAGAAGAAGGGCGGCGACGCCCGCGACGATCAGGGCCGGGTTCCCCATGGCCGAGCCCGCCGCGATGGTCGCGATCGAGGCGATGAAGCCGAGCGCCATGCCGATGCAGCGAAAGACCTTGCAGATCTTGTCCCAGATCGACTGGTTTTCCTTCTTGTCGATTTCCTTGGCGATTTCCGCGAGCTTTTCCGAGTACTTCTGATCGATCTCCTGCGCCTGCGAGTCAATCGCGTCGAGTCCTTCGCGAACGCCCTGACGGCGCATTTCGTTTCCGATCGCCGCGACGAGCCGCTCGATGGACAAGGCGTGCGCGGGCGCTTCGAGCGTCGGAAGGTCCGAGAGGGGGGCGGTTTCCCCGTCCGCGGCGGGGGGAACGTCCTCGAGCGTGCGGTTCGCAAGCTTCGCGAGGGGATCCGTGAAAGTGACCGAGGGATCGAATCCGGCGGATCCGACTTTGTCGATGTTCGTCATTCTGTTTTCCCTCCCTTGAGAAGCGCAAGGAGCGATTCGGCGCGGCGGTGCACGTCGGCGTGACGGGGATTGGCCTCGTCGCCGATGCCGAGAAGACCTTCGAGTCCTTCGACGGCCTCCGCCTTTTTGTTCATCTTCAGAAGACAGCGCGCGGCGAAGAAGAGCGGTTCCGGATCGGAGAGCCCCGTCGTGAGGGCCGCCATCTGATAGGCGTCCGACGCCCCTTCAAAGCGTCCCTGCGCCTGGCGCGAACCGCCGAGCCCCATCCAGTACTTGGGTTCGTGGGGGTTGTAGAGGCAAAGCGCCCGAAAGAGCGTTTCGGCGTCGGCAAAGCTTTGCGATCCGTAGAGATTGTGCGCGAGCGCGTAGAGCTGTTCGAGCGTTTCGGGCGAAGTGCCCGTGATCTGCGCGACGGTCGCGCCTTTGCGCACGGCCGCGACGATTCTGTCGACGACTTCCTGGGAAATGATGTGCTTGGTCAAAGGAATATCCTCCCGTGTCGGTGTCGGTCTCAGGGTTTGGGCGCGCCCGAGAGCAGTTCGAGAAGCGCGGCCGCGCGGCTGCGGCATTCGGCCGTGCGCGCGTCCGAGGGATCGCCCGTTCGCAAAACGGCCTCAAGCCCCGCCTTCGCCTCGTCTTTTTTCTTCATCTGCAGGAAGCACTGCGCGGCGTAGAGGAGGGGTTCGGGGTCGCCGAGGCCCGAAGCCAGGGCGGCGAGCTGATAGGCGTCGCTTGCCTCGGAGAAGTGTCCGAGGCCCTGTCTCGCGCCGCCCAATCCCATCCAGAAGCGGCGGTCCTTGGGGTTCAGAAAGGCGAGCGCTCGAAAGACCGCTTCGGCGTCGCGGAAATTTTCGGCCTTGTAGAGGTCGTGCCCGAGCGCATAGAGCGACTCGACGCAGGCGTCGTCGACGGCGGCGATCTCTTTGGCGGTGGGACCGTTTTCGAGGGCTTGCCAAAGGGCGAGCAGAGCCTCGGGGGAAAGTACGGGTTTCGTCACGGTATTTCTCCGTTTGTATGCGGGAATCAACGGCCGGTGAGGATGGCGCGCATCGTGGAGGCGCTTTCCTGAACGGCGGCGTTGGCGCCCTGCAGATAGCTGTTGTACTGACTGATGAAGTCCTGCAGATAGACCATCAGGGTCTGGGTCTTGCTGCTGATCGACTCCTGGTACTGCGTAAGCGAGGCGAGGTTGTAGCTCCAGTCTTCGCTCGAGCAGCTGCTCGCGCTCCCCTTCATGCCGAGCTTGTTCGTGTTCATGTAGCTCACGACCTCCGCGGGGATGCCCGAGCCCTTGGCCTCGGCGTCGCGGGCCTTGGTGATCATCTCGGCCGCCTCTTCGGCCTTGTCCTGGATCTGCTCGATCTGCCCCATGTAGTTGACGGCGTTCTGCCGGCACTGATTGGCGTAGTTCAACTGATAGAGCGCGAAGCGGAACTGGATGCTTCCCTTGAAGGCGATCTCGTCGTCGATCGTTTCGCTATCGGGCGTGTTGATCTTGTCCGTCTGGATTTCGGAGGGATCCTTGGTGTCGGAGTCGGGGTCCTGCGTGATGACGTTCCCTTCTTCGTCGACCTGCGGGGGAACGCCGAGCGAGACGCCGCCGGTGATGGAGTTGATGCTCATGATGTCTGCCTATGAAAAGAATGGTGATGGAAGGGAGCAACCGCAGCGTTGCTCAACGGCCGGTGAGGATGGCGCGCATCGTGGAGGCGCTTTCCTGAACGGCGGCGTTGGCGCCCTGCAGATAGCTGTTGTACTGACTGATGAAGTCCTGCAGATAGACCATCAGGGTCTGGGTCTTGCTGCTGATCGACTCCTGGTACTGCGTAAGCGAGGCGAGGTTGTAGCTCCAGTCTTCGCTCGAGCAGCTGCTCGCGCTCCCCTTCATGCCGAGCTTGTTCGTGTTCATGTAGCTCACGACCTCCGCGGGGATGCCCGAGCCCTTGGCCTCGGCGTCGCGGGCCTTGGTGATCATCTCGGCCGCCTCTTCGGCCTTGTCCTGGATCTGCTCGATCTGCCCCATGTAGTTGACGGCGTTCTGCCGGCACTGATTGGCGTAGTTGAGCTGATAGAGCGCGAAGCGGAACTGGATGCTCCCCTTGAAGGCGATCTCGTCGGGATCCTCGGCAGGCGCCTGCGTTTGTCCGGCGGATTGCGTGGAATCGGTCGTTTCGGTCTTTTCGCTTTCCTCGGACTTGTCGGGGCCGTCGAGCGGGGAGGCCTTGTTGAGCAGGGGTTGAAACTGCGAGGTGAGTTGCTCGCGCAGCTTGTCCGCGGTGAGCGACGAGGTGCCGTTCGGGAAAAGATTGAGTTCGGAAATGGCCATGAGCGAAACCTCGGAAAAAGATCGGAAAAGGGACTCGGAGCGGACGGTCCGATCAGATGGAGAGGGCGCCGCGGCGGGCGCGTCCCGCAGGACGGGAGGCGCCCAGGCCCTGCATTTCCTTTACGGCCGAGCGGCCCGCTTCCTGAGCGCGCTCGACGCTCTTTTGGAGCGCTTCGCGAAGCGCGGGCGGAACCTCTTCGTCTTGGGCCGGGGGAAGATCCCCTTCGACGCCGAGAGCCTTCTTCGCCTGGTCGAAGGCAACGTTTAGACGGGCGAGTTCGCCCTTCATGCGCTCGAGCGCTTCCTTTTGCTGCAGCAGTTTGTCTTCCGCCATGACGGCTCCTTTGGCTGGATCGTCCCGAATCGAGGTTCGGAAACGATCGTGAAACATGATCCGGACGACCCGGAAGAAATTCCCGATCCGAAAAAAGCGGGAGGGGACTATAAAAGATCATTGTAAACGGTGTGCATTCGCTCCGTTCTTTGCGTTTCGGTCGATTGGGAATAAAAGGAAACGATAGGATGGCCTTCGGTGCGCGGGGGCGTAGGCGGGACGGATTTTGAGGCATAATGGTCGAATGGACGGGAGTAGGCTCAGGCCCCCGCTCCGCGCGCGGTTTGAGAGATCCCGCGCAGCCTTTCCCCGCGGTTTACACGATAGATGCATCCATGAATTTTCAAGAAGCCCTGAAGACCCTCACGAACGAAACCGGTTGGACGATGCCCAAGGCCGGCGCGGACGGGGTCTTTCGCTTTCATCTCGAAGACGGGCTTGACTTCGCTCTTCATTCTCCCGACGGACGACTGTGCATTCTGACCTCGGACATGGGAGAGGCGCCCTCGGAGAACGAACCCGACTACGCGGAAAAGAGCGATCGCCTCGGGACGGTGTGCGCCGCCCTGATGCCCTATGGTCGGGCGCGTCTTTGCGCCGACTCGGGACGGCTGCAGCTCGTGCGCGACTTTTCTCTTGACGGCCTTTCCGGCGACGGTGCGGTGCGCGAGGCGGAGGTTTTTCTCAACGAGGCGGCCCGTTGGAAGAAGACGCTTGAGGGCGCTTCGGGCGCGGCGCCGCGTCCGACCGATTCTCCCTTTTCGCAGTTCGGGTCCGACTGGTTCGCGCCCGGTCTGAAATTCTGAGGGGGCGAATCGTGATGAACCGTCGTTTTCTTTCGTCTCTTCTCGGCGTCGGGGTTGCCTGTCTGCTCGGCGCGGGCGCCGCGTTGCCCGAGACGGTCCTCTCGGCCGAACTGAAGAAGCCTTTTTCCTATTTCGCCAACGGACATGAGCTCCGCACGGTCCTCACGGGCTTTGCGAAGACCCAGGGGCTTTCCGTCGCCTTTGACGGCAACGCGGTGAAGGGAAGGGTGAGCGGGCGCTTTCAGCGCGTCGCTCCGAACGACTTCCTCTCCGCCATGAGCGAAGCCTACGGCGTGGGTCACTACGTTCTCGGGGACACGATTCACTTTTATTCCGCGTCCGACGTTCGCAAGGAATTCCTTACGGTGCCGAGCGGTTCCGCCAAGGCGCTCGTCGATTCGCTCAAGCGGTCGGGCTTCGTCGCGGCGGAGCTCCCCGTCTCGGTGAACGCCGAAGGGAACATGCTTACGTTGAAGGGGCCCGAAGCCTATCTCACGTCGATCCGCGCCGCGGCGGACGCCTATCTTGCCGTGCAGTCCGAGAAGATCGAAATGCGGGTCTTCCCGATCCGCCACGCCTGGGCCGACGACATCGAACTCTCGAGCATGGACCGCACCGTCACGGTGCCCGGGATCGCGTCGATCCTGCGCGGCATGGTGCTCGGACAGTCCGTGGGCGGCACGACCGTCTCGGGCGGCGCCAACGGGCCGGCCCGTGCGGAAAGCGTGCCGAGTCTCGGCGCCGAGGGACTCTCGAGGCAAAAGAAGCGCGATGCGCAGCCCGGGCCCGTCAACGCGACGCCCGTCGCTCAGGGGGCGGTGAGCATCATCGCGGATCCGCGCGTCAACGCCGTGCTCGTCTCCGACTTCGCCTACCGCATGCCATATTACGAAGAGGTGATCAGGAGTCTCGACAAACCCGTCGAACTCGTGGAAATTCACGCGGCGATCGTCGACATCGACACGAACGCAAGCCGCGAGCTCGGCGTCAACTTCCGCGGCAAGGGCGGCGGCAACTGGCAGGGCGGAGGGTCGCTCGGCTCGGAAAACACGCCCGTGGGAGGCGACACGCCCGGCATCTCGACGGACCTCTCCTCGGGCGGGGCGCTCCTCTCCACGATCTACACGCACGGGTCGGACTACTTCATGGCGAGCATCAACGCGCTCGAATCGGAAAACGCCGCGCGCATGCTCGGCCGTCCGTCGGTCCTCACCGTCGACAACGTGGAGGCGGTGCTCGAGAACACCACGACCTACTACATTCCGCTTCGCGGACAGGAGGCGGTGGATCTCTACCGCGTGGAGGCGGGTACGGTCCTGCGCGTGACGCCGCACATCATTCATGAAGGGAGGAAGACCGCGATCAAGCTCGCCGTGAGCGTGCAGGACGACCAGAACGACGCGTCGTCGGGCTATCAGACGGTGGGAGAGTCGGGCGACACCCTGACGGTGAACCCCATCAAGCAGACGAGAATCAACACGCAGGCCATGGTCGAGGCGGGACAGTCGCTTCTGATCGGCGGCTACTACTACGAACAAAAGTCCGAGGGCGACAGCGGCGTTCCGATTCTGAAGGACATTCCGATTTTGGGTCACCTCTTCAAGTCGAGCTCGACGAGCGGCCGACAGATGGAGCGGCTCATCCTCATTACGCCGCGCATCGTGACGGCCGACGGCGACAACGTTCCCGCCCGGGTGAATCAGCCGGGCTTCGGGCGAAACGCCACGGGCGCCGACTACGAATGGAAGGCGCTCCCGCAGGCCGACGCATCCGCCGACAAGGCGGACGGGGAGGGCTGATATGCGCGCGGCCGTATTCGAACTCTTCTCGGGACTGCACGCCGGAGCCCGGATCGAACTCACCGAAGGAGACTGGGTGATCGGATCGGACGATTCGTGCGACCTGATCCTCGCCGACGAGGGCTTTGCGCCCCGTCACGCCTCGGTCTCCGTGAAGTCGGGCGAAGTCGGCATCGTGACGCTCGACGGCAAGGTGACGACGCTCGAGGGCCGCTCCGTCGCAAACGAAGTCTGGCCCAAGGGGACGGTCCTTCTTTTCGGAACGGTCGCCGTCGCCTGGGGCGCGTCCGAGGAGTCGGAGGACTATTGGTCGGATTTGCGCTCCCGCTGGCGCGCAACGCTCGCGCCCGCGGCCCCCGCCGCGGAGTCGAATAACGACGCTGCGCCCGACCGCAAGGTTGAGCGGGACGGTGCGCATCGAGGCGCCGCCGAGACGGCTGTCGAGACCGAATCGAAGCCCGAGGCGCGAAGAAGGGGGCGCGGCGTTCTCGTCGGGACCGCTCTCTTTCTGGCGGTCCTGCTCGCGGGCGGCTGGACGCTTGCCCGCGACGCCGAGCTTCGCCGGACGGTCGAAGCGGATTTCGCGAAGACGAATCCCAACGCCGTGACGGCGCTCTATTCGGGCGTCTTCGGCGCCGACGGTCTTCTCGCGCGGTTCGGGTGGCTCTCGCCCGAGGCGGTCCCCGAAGAAGAGCTCGTCGCGGGTCTGCGCGCGAAACTCTCCGAAGAAGGGTTTGCGAACGTCTCCGCCCGAAAGGCGGGATCGGGCGTGTGGCACCTTTCGGGCCGGGTTGTCAACGACGCCGAGCGCGGACGCCTCGTGAAGCTCGCGCGCTCGCTCACGGTTCCCGCGGTACTCGACGTCGACGTCGACACGGACCGCACGGCGCCGTGGCTCGCCGCTCTCGAGGCCCGGGGCTTCCGGTCCGACGTCCGCATGGAAGGGACCGCGCAGGATCCCGTTCTTTCGGTCGCCGCCTTCATGCGCACGAAGGAGGTCGAAGAAAAGGCCTTCGCCGCCGTCGCCGCGGAGCTCGGCGTCAAACCCGACGCCGCGAAGCGGCGCATCCTCTACGAATCCGATCTGAAGCCTCTTTTTGAGAAGGCCTTCAAGGCCGAGGGCGTCAAGGACGTCACGGTCACCTACAACCCCGGGAGCGTAAGCCTTGCGGCGCCGCTCACCGCCGACGTCCGAGGAAGGCTCGAACGCGCCGTGGAGGGTGTCGAGCGCGAAGCCGGGGTGCCGCTTGGCGTCGCCCTCGTGAACCGCGAAGCCCGGAAGTCCGCGCCTGCGGCGGCTCCGAAGCAAAGGGCCGGCAAGGACGGCATGACCCCCAACTTCCGCGTGGTCGGCGTCTCGGGCGGAAAGCTCAAGTTCGTGACGCTCTCCACGGGTGAAAAGGTCTTTGCGGGCGGACGTCTCCCCGGAGGCTTCACGCTCGAATCGATTTCTCACAACCGCTTGGCGCTCTCGAAGAACGGCAAGCGAATCAACTATCCTCTGAAGGTGAGCAGCAAATGAGTGAATTCATCTCCGTTGCCGATGTCTGCCCGACCGGGTTCGCCCGCGAGCAGAAGGAAGTGCGCGACGAAGTGGCGGAAATCGCCTTTCGTCTGCGCCGCGAAATGGACCGCGGCCTCACGCCCGACGAAATGAAGGTCGTGCGTGAAGAGCTCGAGGCCGCCCAAGCCGCAGAGGAAATCCTCTCGCGCATTTTTGAATGAGGAGACAGTCATGACGGACTCCGTGGGATTCAACATCAACACCATGTTTGAACGCGTGGCCGATACGATCGCCGCCAAGGGCGACGAACTCAATACCACGCTCAACGGCATGGGCGACGAGATCAGCGATCAGGACATGCTCAAGATGCAGTTCCAGCTCAATCAGTACAACACGATGCTCGAAATGGCCTCGACCGTTTCGAAGGCGCTCACCGACGAAGCCAAGCAGATCGCGCAGCGCGCGAACTGAGGCCGGGATTGTAGGAGAACGACATGCTTACCGCATCCGAAATCACCCGGCTGCTCGACGTGGCCAACGCTGGCGTTCAGCGCGGCGAAGTCGCGCTTGCGCGCAAGGTCTACCAAGGGATCCTCGCGGGTCGCCCCGACCACGTGCCCACGCTCGTAAGCCTTGCGATGAGCCATATCGCCGTGGGGCAGTACGGGGAGGCCGACGGGATCCTCGCAAAGGTGCTCGAAGCGCACCCCGAAGACCCCGACGCGCTCGTCTATCTGGGCCTGAGCGCTTTCCTTGCCGGACGCAAGGACGAAGCGCGCGGCATCTTCGCGAAGGTTCCCGAAGGCACGCACGCCAGAACGATGGCCGACGCGCTTTCGGCCGAGCATTGACGGTTCGGGAGTGACGGACCGTGAGCGGGATCGACCTCGAGGCGTCTCGGCGCCTCATCGAGGCTTTCGAGCGGATCGGGGAGCAAACCCCGGGCGCCGGAGCGGGCGCGACCCGCAGTCCCGTGCCGCGCGAAGTGGCGGACGCCTTCCGCGCGATGGTGGAGGGCGCTCCGGAAGGACCGGAAGGGGCGACTCTCCCGCCGCAGACGGCGGAGTCGACTTTTCACGCGAATGCTCCGCAGGGGGTTGAAGGCGTTCGTCCGACGGACGGGGAGACCCTTCGAGCGCAGGATGTCGGCTCCGTCGACCACGCCGCGTCGTCGGGCGTCGAACCCCTTCGGGAGGTGCAGACCCTCACCCCCACGGAACTCTATCGGCTGCAGTTTTCGGTCAATTTACACATGATGGACGTCAAGGCGCTCTCCGCCATACGCAACCGGACGGCTTCGGATCTCGAGGCCCAGTTGCGGTCGGCGTCGTAACACGAGGAAGTGTGACATGCACAAAACGGATGCGCCCAACCGCATCGGACGGGCCCTGGTTCTGGGCGCCTGCGCGGCCCTGCTTCTGGCGGGCTGCAAGACGGAGGTCTACCGCGGGCTTACGGAAACGCAGGCAAACGCCATGATGGCGGTGCTCCTCAAAAACGGGATCGAGCCCGAAAAGACTTCCGACAAGGAAGGCTATGCGATCGCGGTCGAAAGCGACCGCGTCACGCAGACGCTTGAGCTCATGCGCGAGAACAATCTCCCGCGCTCGGAATTCGACACGATGGGCGACGTCTTCGCGGCGAAGGGCATGATCTCGTCGGCGACCGAAGAAAAGGCCCGCATGACCTACGCTCTCTCGCAGGAGCTCTCCGACACGTTCTCGCGCATCGACGGGGTGCTCACCGCCCGCGTGCACGTGGTGCTGCAGACCGAAGACCTCGCGACGGGGAAGACGACGCCCGCTTCGGCCGCGGTGTTCCTGCGTCACACGCCCGACTCGCAGGCGCCGGGACTCGTCGCCCGCATCCGCGAGCTCGCCGCGAACGCCGTTCCGGGACTTTCGTCCGACCGCGTCTCCGTCATGCTCGTTCCCGTTCGCGAAACAATCACCGTGCCGATGCTCGAAGAAGAAAGTGCGAAGAGCGACTCCCCGCTTCTCTACGGCGCGTTGGGCGCCCTGATCGTGGGGCTCGGAGCGCTTGCGGGAGCGGTCGTGCTCTATCTGCGCGCCAAGGCGCAAAAAGGCGCCTCGAAATTGTCCGAGTCGGGCGCCCGCACGGGCGAACGCGTCTGACGCCTTCGGTCTGGCGCGAAAGGACGGTTCCGATGACGACGCCTCCCGCCTTTGAAAGGGATTTCTACCGCGAGCTTCTCGAGGAGAACCCCGCGCTTCTCGCACGCATCGCCGCCTTCAACCGGGGCGCCGCGACGTCTCCCTGCGCGCGGTTTGCCGAGGAATTCGGGATCGGCGCCGCGTCGGACGTCGACTGGGCGGCGCTCCTCGCCCGTCATCCGGACCTCTGCGGGAGGGCGCGAATGCGTGCGGGATCCGACGAAAAAACCTCGGAGTCCGGCTACTGGGGCTTTGCCGAGACGAGCGAGCGCTTTGCTCTTCTCTCGGAGAAAGACTTCGGTCGGCTGATGCTGCGCGCCGCCGCGGCCGTCTACGGAGGCGAAATCGCCGTGACCCTCAAGCGTGACGAACGCGAGGCGCTTCGCACGCGCCTCGGCGACGAGCTGCTTCGCTACGCGGTCCTTCGCGGACGCTGGCAGGCGGGGGCGCTTGCGGCGGATCTCAAGCGCTTCTGCGCGGGGCTTCCTTTGCCCGACGCCGTAGAGCGTCTTTCGCACCTCGTCGCCGTCCTTCTGTGGGCGGGGTGGCCGGATGGTCTTCGCGAAAAGACCGCCGCCCGTTTTGCGCGGCACCGGGAAGCCGTCGGGGAGACGCCCGACGATCCGCAGCTCAGCCGGCGGGTGCGCGCCTTTCTGTTGAAACTCATTCGAAGCGAAGGAGACGAAGCGTGTCGAAACCTCTTCAGATGAACCGACCCGAACCCTCGGTGGCGCCGGGCGTTAAGGTGGTGAAGCGCGACGAGCGCGCCAGGCTCCTCGAAGCGGGCGAGATCATCGAGGCCGCCCGAGCGCGCGCCCGCGAGATCGAACGCAAGGCCGAGGAAGCTTATAAGGAGCGCTACGAAGCGGGCTATGCCGACGGACTCGAGGCCGGGCGCCTCGAAAACATGGAGAAAGTCATGGAGACCGTCATGGCGAGCGTCGAATTCATCGAAGGCATCGAAGGCACGGTGGTCGACGTCGTCATGCAGTCGGTGCGGAAAATCCTCGGCGAAACGAGCCGCGAAGACCGCATCCGCGCGATCGTGAAGACGGCGCTTGCGAACGTTCGCGGCCAACAGAAGGTGACCGTGCGCGTCGCCCCTTCGGACGAGCCGATCGTTTCGGAAGCGCTCTCCGCCCAGACGGCGGGGTCTTTTCTTACGGTCGTGGCGGACGCGCGGCTCGAACCCGACAGCTGCATTCTCGAGAGCGACCTCGGCGTCATCAACGCTTCGCTTTCCACGCAGCTCAAAGCCCTCGAGCACGCCTTCGGCGCAAAGATTCGGCAGTAAGTCATGGCATTCGAATACATCGGACCGCTTCTTGAGGAAGCCGTGCAGACGACCACGACGATCGACGTGCGCGGACGCGTCGAGCAGGTCGTGGGCACCATCATCCGGGCCGTGGTCCCGGGGGTGAAGGTGGGGGAGCTCTGTCTGCTCAAAAATCCCTGGGAGTCCTTTGAACTCAAGGCCGAGGTCGTGGGCTTCATCCGAAACGTCGCGCTTTTGTCGCCGCTCGGGAGCTGTCAGGGGGTCTCCCCTGCGACCGAAGTGATCCCGACGGGCGAAATCCTCTCGATCCCCGTCGGACCGGAACTTCTCGGACGCACGCTCGACGGTCTCGGGGAACCTTTGGACGGCGGACCCGCGCTTCGCTGCCGCGAACACTATCCGGTCTTCGCGCCCGCGCCCAATCCGATGACGCGCATGCGCATCTCGAAACCCCTCTCGCTAGGGCTTCGCTCCATCGACGGGGTGCTCACCTGCGGGGAGGGACAGCGCATGGGCATCTTCGCCGCGGCGGGCGGCGGCAAGTCGACGCTTCTCTCCACCATTCTCAAAGGCTGCACGGCGGACGTCTGCGTTTTGGCCCTGATCGGCGAGCGCGGCCGCGAAGTGCGCGAATTCATCGAAAACGACATCGGGCCCGAAGGGCGAAAGAAGTCGGTGCTCGTCGTCTCGACCTCCGACCGCTCCTCGATGGAGCGCCTCAAGGCCGCCTACACGTCGACCGCGATCGCGGAATATTTCCGCGATCAGGGCAAGAGCGTCCTTCTCATGATGGACTCGGTGACGCGCTTTGCGCGCGCCCAGCGCGAAATCGGTTTGGCTGCGGGCGAACCGCCCACGCGGCGCGGCTTCCCGCCCTCGGTCTTTTCGGAACTTCCGAAACTTATGGAACGCGCCGGCAACAACGACAGGGGTTCGATCACGGCGCTCTACACGGTCCTCGTCGAAGGCGACGACATGACGGAACCGGTCGCCGACGAAACGCGTTCCATTTTGGACGGCCACATCGTGCTCTCGAGAAAGCTCGCCTCGAAGGGGCACTATCCCGCGATCGACGTGAACCAGAGCGTCTCGCGCCTCATGAACGCGATCGTGACGAAGGAACACAAGAAAAACGCCCAGCGCCTGCGCCAGATTCTCGCGAAGTACGCGGAAGTGGAACTCCTCGTACAGATCGGGGAGTACAAACAGGGCGCCGACCCCGCGGCGGACGACGCGATTGCGCACGTCGACCGCGTGAACGCTTTTCTCAAGCAGGGCCTCGGCGAAAAGAGCACGTTCGAAGAAACCGTGGCGGCGCTCGAGGCCGCGGTACGGTAAGGGAGGGCGACGATGGAAGCCTATCCCCTCGAATCTCTCCTCTCGCTTCGGCGCTTTCGCGAAGATAGCGCCGGCCGGCGCGTTGCGGCCGCGCAAAACGACTGCCGCCTCGCCGAGGAAGCGGTGAAGAGCAAGGAGGAGGCGCTCGAGCGTTGGCGCGTCTGGTACGCCCAGGAGGTTTCGCGCCGCTACGAAGGGCTCATCGGACACAAGACCACGATCGCGGGACTTGAAGTTTTTCAAAAGAATCTTGCGTCGCTCGCTTCGGAAGAACTTGAGCGCGAAATGTCGCTCGAGGAGGCCCGAAAGCGGGTCGAAGCCTCGCGCCGAACGCTCGAGGAAACGAAGAAGGCCGCTCTCCAGGCCCGAAAAAGCTGTGCGAAAATGGAGAAACACCGTTCCCTTTGGATGGAGGAAGCCAAAAAACTCGAAGAGCAGGCCCAGGATCGGGCGCTCGAAGAATTCAAGCCCGTCAACCGCTTCGGGTCGCAAGCCCCCGACGGCGAGTAGACCCCGTACACCGGAAGGGAGATCAAAAGATCATGACGAACACGATTGACAATTTGCGCGGTGCCGGACTTTCGGAGCAACGGCCGGATGCGGGGCAAAGCGTTGCGGAGCGCGGGACCGCATCACGCGACGACGTCGCGGCTTTTCAGCGCGCTCTCCGGGGAGACGCTCAAAAAGAGGGCGTCTCTCGGGACGCGGTGCAATCGCGTTCGGGATCCCCCGACGAGAAGTCGGCCTTCTTTGAAAAAGCCGGCGCGCGGGAGAGGACGGAATCGTCCGGACACGCCCGTACGGGGGCCGCGGACGACGCTTTGCAGACGGATCCTTCCGCGCAGAAGGCGCAGGACTTTCTCGCTTCGCTCTTTCGCGGGGTGGGCACGGGCGCAACGGAAGCGGCCGCGCAGACCGCGGGTCCGGCCGCTTTGGAAGGTACGTCCGCGAACGAAGCGCTCGAAACGCTCGTTTCCCGGATTCTCGTGAGCCGTCCCGAGAGCGGTAAGACCGAAGTGCGCCTCCAAATTCAGGACGCGGTCCTCAAGAACACCGAAATCACGCTCGCGCGCGATGCGGGCGGTCAGCTCACGGTGCGCATTCACACGAACGACGCGGCGGCCTTCCAGACGATCGTCTCGGCCCGCGCGGAACTCGAGGCGAGGCTTTCGGGACGCGAAACGCTCCCCGTTCTCGTGGAACTTCAAAAAGAAACCGATCGGGAAGAAAACGACGCCCGCCGATCGTCGCGCGGTCGCGGCCTTTTCGATGAATCGGGCGAAGGTTGAGGATAGGAGAAATCGTCATGCCCAACACTTGTTCCCTTCCGACCTTCGAAGCCTGGGCCATGCCGCTTCGAAACGCTCTGCTCGAGCGTCTGCCCGTGTCGTTCGCCTTGGGAGAGGACGTCCCGGCGGTTTTGGAAGTCTTTCCCCGCGCGGCCGCCTTCGCACCCGTTGCCGAAATGTCCGTCACGGTCGACGGACACCTCTGGCGCGCATATTTTGAGAACCGCACGCTCCTTACGCTTCATCCCCTTTTTTCGGAGGAGGCGATCCGTGACGTTGCGCCCGAATCCCTGCCCGAGCCGCTTCTCGGCCTCGTCGCCGAAGCGCTCTGCGGGGTCTTCACGAAGGGGTTCTCCGCCCTTTCGGGCGCCGTCGTGACGGCGTCGGACTTTCGCGGCGGCGACGGTCGGACGGTGTCGGCGCCTTTTTCGCTTTCCCTCGCCGCGGGAGACAAGAAGACGCGGATTCTTCTTCGTCCCGAAGAATCTTCGCCGCTTGACGCGGCCCTGGCGCTCGTCGAGCGCCTCCGAAGCGTCGCCGCAAAGGACGCCGACTTTTTGTCGGGCGTGCTCCCGACCCTACCCTTCCGGCTCGAACGCAGGGCGGGAAGCCTGCGGCTCTCCGCTTCGGCTTATGCCGATCTCGCGGCCGGCGACGTTCTCGTTCCCGACGAATGGTTCGGGGCCGACGACGTGCGCGTCGAAATTGCGTCGCCCGGAAAACAATTGTTGGCCGCCTCGGCCCGAATGGAAGACGGCCGGGTGTGCCTTGCCGAAGAATTTCATCCCTTGGAGGAAACCGTCATGGACGCAGTTGAAGAACTGACCGTGGAACTCTCCTTTACGCTCGAAGAGCGTCTCGTCACCCTCGGCGAACTCTCGCGCATGCGCGAGGGCACGGTTCTGCCGCTCGCCGTGGATCCGCAGGCCCCCGTCACGATCCGCGCCAACGGCCGCCGCGTCGCAAAGGGGCGTCTCGTGGATCTGAACGGCACGCTCGGCGTCGAACTCCTCGAAGCGGCCTCCGCGCCGCAGGCCGAAGTGAAGCCGGAAGGGGAAGCGAATGGGCTTTGATCCCGTATGGCTCATCGTCCTCGGCGTCGGACTGGGGATCATGCCGCTCTTTCTCATGATGGCGACCTCCTACGTGAAGATCGTGGTGGTCCTCCTTCTCGTGCGCAACGCCCTGGGCGTGCAACAGATTCCGCCGCAGATGGTGATCAACGGCCTCGCCATGATCCTCACCGTCTTCGTCATGGCGCCCGTGGGCTACGACACGATGGCGCTTCTCGAGAAGGAAACGGCGGGACGCGAGACGATCGCGCCGACGGAAGTCTTTGCGGTCGCGGAGAAGGTGTCGCCTCCCCTGAAGCGCTTCCTCACGGTCAACACCGACGAGCGCGTCTCGAACATGTTCGTCTCGACCGCGCAGCGCATCTGGCCCGAAGCGATGCGCGACTCGGTCAAGAGCGACGACTGGGCGGTCCTCGTTCCGTCCTTCACGATCACGGAATTGACGAAGGCCTTTCAGATCGGGTTCGTCCTCTATCTCGCCTTCATCGCGATCGACCTCATCATTTCGAACATTCTCCTTGCCATGGGCATGATGATGGTTTCGCCCATGACGATTTCGCTGCCGTTCAAGCTCCTTCTCTTCGTGACGCTCGACGGGTGGCTCAAGATCACGCAGGGACTTCTTTTGAGTTATCGCTAAGGCCGAACGCTTTCGGCCCCTTGGAAAAACACCATGCAGATTGTGAATTCTCAGGTTTCGGACGTCACCGTCATCGCGCTCTCGGGGAGTCTCGACGCGGCGAGCGTCGCGGACTTCGACGCCGAATGGAAGGCCGCGCTCGACGCGGGCGCAACGAAGCTCGTCGTCGATTTGGGAGGCATCGAATACATCAGTTCCGCCGGACTGCGCGGGATTTTGATGCTCTCGAAGACGGCCAGGGCCGGGAACGTCCGGGTGATCTTCTCGGACCTTCGCTCCATGGTCGCGGAGATGTTCAAGCTCTCGGGCTTCACGAACATCCTGCGCACCGCGCCCGACACCGCTTCCGCGGTCGAGGACCTTGCCTGACGTTCAACCTTTTGATACGGAGGTAACCATGCCTTCCATTCGAGTGCCGGCCAGGCTTGAGAACCTCGAGCCCTGCAAAACCTATCTTCGCGAGAACCTGCCCGCCCGCTTTGCGGACCAGTGGAACAACGTTCAGCTCGTCGCCGAAGAGCTTCTTGTGAACGTCTTCAGTTACGCCTATCCGCAGGGCGACACGGGCGAGGCGCAGATCAACCTCGAGACCGCGCCCGCTCCGGCGGGCGAAGACGGTTCGGATTCCGACGAAGACTGGCTCGTATTCACCGTGCGCGATTGGGGCGAACCCTTCAATCCCTTCGAAGAGGTGCCCGATCCCGATTTGACGCTCGACGTCGAGGCGCGTCCCGTGGGCGGACTCGGGATCTTCCTCATCAAGCAGGTCTCGGCCCGTCAGGACTGGGCCTACGAAGAAGGCGCCAACACGATCCACATCTATTTCCGTCCGACGGAGGCCGCGGCATGAACCCGATGGCGATGGAATATGCGAGCGAGTGTCTCTACCTCGTTCTCATGATTTCGCTTCCGCCCATCCTGATCGCTTCGGTGATCGGGATTCTGCTGAGTCTCATTCAGGCGGTGACGCAGTTGCAGGAACAGACGCTCGTCTTCGGCGTGAAGCTCATCGCCGTCGTCGGGACGATCTTCGTCCTGGGCGGCTGGATGTCGGGGGAAATCCTGCGCTTCGCAAGCGAAATCTTCGACAGTTTTCACCTTCTGCGCTAAGGGGCGTGCAGGATGCTCGACTTTCTGCTGCAGTACGACCTGACGACGCATTTTCAGGCCTTTCTCCTGGGCTCCACGCGGCTCATGGTCTTTGCCGCCGTGGCGCCCTTCATGGGGAACGCCGTCCTGAACATGACGGTCCGTTCGGCCGTGGTGATGGCGCTCTATCTCGTCGTGCATCCTGCGGTGGTTTCGACGATCCCGGTGTTTTCGCCCCTCTCGCCCGGCGCTCTGGCGCTTCTCGGCGGGCTTTTGCTCAAGGAGGTCTTTCTCGGATTCGTTCTCGGTTGGACGGCGGGACTCGTCTTCTGGGCGGTCGAGAGCGCGGGGCTCTTCATCGACAATCAGCGGGGCGCCGCGCAGGCGGTGGGGGCCGATCCCCTGACGGGAGACCAGACCTCTCCCACGGGATCCTTCCTCTTTCAGAGCGTCGCGGTGCTCTTCTTTGCCTCGGGCGCCTTTCTCGCGATGCTCGGCGTCGTCTACAGCACCTACGAATGGTGGCCGGTCGCCGAAGCGATCCCGACGGAATTTTTCCGCAACACCGCGGCGGCGCTCCATTTCGGCGAGGCCGTGGCGCGGCTCGCGGCTTCGGCCCTTTTGATTTCCGCGCCCGTGGTGCTCGCATGTCTCTTCACCGACATTGCGCTCGGCCTCATCAACCGCTTCGCCTCGCAGTTGAATGTCTACATTCTGTCGCTTCCGATCAAGTGCGCGCTCGCGTCCTTCCTTCTGATCTTCTACTTTGCCGTCCTCATGTCGGACGCCCCCGAGCGCTTCGGGCTCTTCGGCATTGACGTGTCGACGCTGCGCGCGATAATGCCATGAGCGAAAAGACCGAACAACCCACACCGAAACGCATTAGGGATTCGCGCGAAAAGGGCGACATCGCCAAGGGGCAGGACCTCGCGCCCGCGGCGACGGTGCTCGCCTTTGCGCTCTACGCGATCGGAAACGGCGAAACCGTCTGGGAGGAGCTCGTGCAGATGACGACTGTGCCGCTCGAAGTCTTTCATCTCCCCTACGAGGAGGCGCTCGCCAAGTGCGCAGGCCTGATCGTCGACGTATCGCTCGGAATCGTCTTTCCCGTGGTGGGACTCGTGATGGGCGTCGCCCTCATGGTGCTTCTCGCCGAGACCGGATTTCTCTTCGCCCCGAAGGCGGCGGCCCCGAAGCTCGAGAACCTGAGTCCGACCCGCTGGTTCAAGCGCGTCTTCTCGATGAAGAATCTCTTCGAATTCGCGAAGAACATCGTAAAGGTGACGGTGTTGACGGGGATCGTCTGGCTCGTGTTCTCCGACTACCTTCCCGTACTCTTTCAAATTCCCAAGGGCGGTCTCGGCGCCATGTGGGGCGTGATCGGTTCGGCCGTCGGGGAGCTCCTTCTCTATTCGGCGGGGGCCTTCGCCGTCGTGGCGGTTCTCGACTATCTCTATCAAAAGTACAAGTGGACGCACGAACACATGATGAGCATCGACGAAGTGAAGCGAGAATACAAGGACTCCGAGGGCGATCCGCAGATCCGCGGTCAGCGCAAGCAGCTCTACCGCGAGCTCATGAACCAGAACGCGCTCGGAAACGTCCGCCGCGCGAAGGTCCTCGTCACGAACCCCACTCACTATGCCGTGGCGCTTGACTACGACGAGGAGAAGACGCCCTTGCCCGTCATTCTCGCCAAGGGCGAAGGGGCGCTCGCACAACGCATGATCGAGGTCGCCAAGGAAGAAGGGATCCCGATCATGAGAAACGTGCCGCTTGCCCGCGCGCTCTACAGCGAGGGCGTCGAAAACAACTATGTTCCGCGCGATCTGCTCGAGCCCGTCGCGGAGGTGCTTCGCTGGGTGAAGAGCCTCGAGCGCGCAACTTAAGGAGAACGACATGTCTTACGAAACGACTCGCCTCGGCGAGTTTCTGAACACCTTCGGCAAGGCTGCGGGTTTGCCCGCTCTGACGCTTTCGGACGAGGGGACGCTCTTTTTGTCTTTGGACGGCGCGTCGCTCACGCTTCGGTACTTTCCCGTGACGGACGACCTCGTACTCGCGTCTACGGCGGCAAAGCGCCCCGAAGGTGAAGCCGAGCGCCTCGCCTTCTGTGAGAAGGCGCTGCGAATGAACGCCTTCTCGCGGGCAGTGGGCGAGGGCGTTCTGGGGCTTCTCCCCGACGGATCGCTTCTCGTCTACAGCGTTCGGATGAAACCGGGAAAGCTCGCCTACGGCGAGTTTGAGGCCGCGCTTCTCGGGGCGGCCGACTGCGTCAAGAAAATTCGCGCGGCCTTCTCCGAGACGGACGACGTCGTCGCGAAACCCGCCGATCTCTCCTGGATACAGGGGCCCGGCGTGCTGAGCGTCTGAGAACCTTCTCGTTAAGAAGAGCCATTTATTCGGCAGGCATTGCAATGACCAAGATCAATCCCGCCGCCGTGGGCGGCATTTCTCCCGAAACCCAACGGACTTCCGTCACGCAGGACGCCGGCGGGGTTGGCGAATCGACGTCCGTCACCTTGGGCCGTACGGTGGCGGCCCGTCCCGAAGGGACGGCCGCCGCGGAACACGTGCGGATCCTTGAAGAAATCGGCGCCGCCGCGGATGCGCGCAGGGCACAGGAAGCCTCCGATCCGACGCCCGCGAAGGACGTGCGCGTGGAATCCCGTCCCGCGCCCGAAGCCGAGGAGGTGGCCGAAGCCGCCGTCCCCTCGGGCACCGAAGAGAGCAGGGAGGCGGCGTCGAAGTCTCTCGCGCACCTTTGCGAAGCGCTTCCCGACGAGCCGGATCCCGGCGAAATCCTCGCGCTCTCGGGCATGAGCGAGGAAGACCTCGCCGCAATCGAGGCGGCCATGTACGAGGACGACGATTGGGGCGACTATGCGCTCGCGAACGAGAACGTCGACGTTGCGCAGAGCGTTGCGGCGACTTCGCACGACGTCTCGTCGAGCGGACCGCTCGACGCCGACGTGCGCGTGACCGCGCCCATGACGGAGGGACTCGAGGCGTTTGCAGGCATGTCTCAGACCGAGGTGCTCGCCGACGTCAAGACGAAGCTTCGCACGGATTTCCGAGCGGAATTCGGTGGTTCCGAGGCGCTCGACCGCGGAGAAGAGGTGCGCCCCGACACGCGCACCTTTTGCGGGCGCACCTACGACACGCTCTCGCGTTGGTGGAGCGCCAAGGCCACGCGCTATGCGCAGACGGGGCATCCGATTCTCGCCTCGATCTGCCGCACGATTTCGGGCTTTTTCACGCCCCGCGTCATGACCCCCCATGAACTCAAGTACATGGCGGTGACGTCGCTCGAAAATCTCGCCCAAAACCTGCCCGCCGTTCGCGAGGCCTTCTATCGGAGTTCGGATGAAGGGATTCGGCTCCTCGCCGATCGGACGGCTCTTACGGTGCACCCGGCGCTCCTTGACGAAATCAACGGGATCGGAAGCGTTGCGGAGGCCGACGCGGCGCTCGAAAATCTGCAGGCTATTTACGGTCTGAGCGACGGGTCGGTCGCGCACGGCCTCTCCCTCGGGACGCTCGAAGCCAAGAAGGACTACCTCGTCGGGCTCAAGCTCATGAGCGAGCTCGAGCGCTACCTCGACAACATTCTCTCGGCCTGGGGAAAGGCTCAGGGCAATGCGGACTCCATCAGGAGCTTCTTTAACGAGGCGCTTCCCACGGACGACGCGTGCTTCGACGCGCGAAGCCGTTCGGCCGAAAACTTCCGCAACCGCATCTCTTCGCTCGTGCGTTCGAACGATACGCTGATGGAAAACGCCCTTCGTATTCTGGAGAAAGTTCCGGGCACCGCCGAGCAAGTTGCTTCCTGGCGCTATTGTTCGGACTATCTGCAGCGGACGCTGCACGGTCAGACCGTGCAGGAAGGTCAAATTATCAAGTCGCTTACTGCCGAGCAACTCAACAAGATTCGCGAGGCCGCGGAAGAAAAATTCTTCTTTGATTATCTCGATTGACGACGGACCTGTCGGGCCCCGCGGGAATCCGTATCCCGAACGCCAGGGGCGCATCGTGTTTGCTTCGCGTTGCGCCCGTGGTCTTCTTATGAGCGAACGACGGTTCGTCATCCGGGCGCACGCGCAGAATTTCCGATCGGTACGGACGTTCTCGGGGTCGTCGCCTGTCGGATGATTTCGCTGGAATCTTCCCGTCGACCAAGCCTACAAAGGAGAACGGCAAGTCCGATCTTTCGCTCCGTTCCTTCGACGCCGCGCTCTCGCCCGGCGTACGGGCGGCCGCAGAGTCCTCGGCAGACCTTCCCGAGAATGCTAGAGACCTTCGACATCGTCGTTGCGTGCGACGGGGACGCCGGTTGCAGACCGCCGGGGCCGGCAAAAAGGCGCGAGGGACGTATTTCTCAACGCGCCGGCGGAGAAAATCGCGTCCGTGATCAACAATGTCTTCATGGCGCTCGATTATCAAGCGCATCCGATCGACAAAGAGGCTTACTGCCGATCGCTTCTTCAGATGTTCCTGAACGGGGCGGGACTTGCTGTACAAGTGGAACGCCACAATGCGTTTGGTCGAAGCGATCTCGAGTTCGACGGAACGAACCGTCATGTTGTCTTCGAACTGCAAATGGCCCGAACGGAAGCCGACGAAGAAAGGTGCCTCGCCGAGGCGCTCGAGCAAATCGAGAGCAATAAATACGGAGAGCCTCACTGCGGCAAATCTCTGTTGCGGATTGCCATGGTCTACTCCGTTCCGAAACGGATTTTCTCGGCTTGGAAGGCGGTGTAGGCGGCTTTCCGTCGGAAAGGAATTCATTCTCCCTTTGAGTCGGCGTTTCCCTTCTTTTCAGAAAACGTGCCCCGATCCTTTCGGGTCGGGGCTTCCTCGAGGTCAACTCGCCGCGTTATTTCGTTTCGATCGATTTGAGCGCGCCGCGCGCGGCGATGCGGCCCGTCACGATCCCGAGCGAGACGCCCTGGCCGTACTGGTCGGCGGTTTCGCCCGCGACGAAGAGTCCGGGAATCACCGAACCGTCCTCCTTGAGCGCGGCGCCGTCTGCATTGCGCTCGACGCCCCCGTAGGTTGTCTGACTGGCGGGCGAAATCTTCTGGCCGTAGTAGGGCGCCTTGTCGATTCGCGAGAACATCGACTGCGTGCGCCCGAAATCCCCGTCCTTCTTTTGGTCGTAGAACCCGCGCCAACGCTCGACCGTGGCCTTGAGATTCGCTTCGTCGATGCCGAACTTTCGGGCGAGTTCCTCGAGCGTATCGGCCTTCACAAAGTAGCCTTGGGCTTCGTACTTCTTCATGAGCGCGGCGTTCTCGACGCTCGCCCGGTCAAAGACAAGAAAGGCGACGCCGCCCTCCTGCGCCTTGATGTCGACGCCGATCTTCGCGGTGTTGCCGAGCTCGTTGGTGAAGCGCTTTCCGGTTTTCCCCACGAGAATCGCGCCGTTGTAGCGCACGTTCGTAAGCGACACCGCACCGTGTCCGGTGTCGTAGGCTACGGTCTGCGGACCGGCAAGCGCCATGTTGTCAAGCTTTGCGCCGAGCTTTTCGGCCATGAGAAGGCCGTCCCCTTCGGCACCCACGCTCGCCGTCGACGGATAGCCCGCCCACTGCGGCGTGAAGCGCTTCACGAGTTCAGGGTTGGAAGCGAACCCGCCCGTCGCGAGAATTACCGCCTTGGCCGGAATCACTTCCTTTTGCGAGGACTTGAGAACGGCGCGCACGCCCGTGACGCGTCCCGCCTCGTCGGTGACGAGTTCCTGCACGTCCGCGTTCGTTACGACGGGAATGCCGAGTGCGTCAACGCGCTTTTTGAGGACCGGAACGATCATGGCGCCGTAGGCGCTCCCGTCGGCGGGCGTCATCTGCGAGCCGTTGATGACGCGCGACATGTCGGCGCCCATCGCGATCAGCCAGTCGGCGGTCGGCCCCGAGAGGTCGGCGAGCTGCCGAATGTTGGCGCGGTCGTGTTCGTCGGCCTTGGGAAAGCCTTTGAGGAGCTTTTGGGCATAGTCGTCCGCAGAATAGTCGGGCTGCAGTTTCGATCCGCCCGCGTTGTAGGCGGTGGAGGCGAGAAGCGTCGTTCCGCCCACGAACGGGAGTTTTTCGAGAATCACAACCTTCGCCTTGCCGCCCGAGCCTTCGTGTGCTTCAATGGCGGCGGCCATCCCTGCGCCGCCCGCGCCCACGACGAGGATGTCGGGCGAAAGATTTTGAGCGAGCGCGAGCGGCGCGCAAAGAAGGCCCGCCGCGCAGAGGAGTGCGCAGAGCGGACGAAGACCGGGTTTTTCGGCGCAAGCGTTTTGCATGAGATTCTCCTTTTCGGGTTCGACGGCGTCCGTGCCGGGTGAAAGAGAACGGGACATTCCGTTTTTCACGCCGACAAACGCGCAGTTCTTGGATTTTCCGATTATCCGACGCCCCGTTCGGATTCGACAATGCCCAAAATTCCCGAGGAAGTCTGCGTATCGGGCGTGACGGCCTAAGCAATTCGCCCGAGGGAGGGGACGGACAAAGCCAATAAAATGGAACGGTTGTTCCGACCAAGGATTTCGTCATGTCGCCTTCCGAATGGCTCGCTTTTGCCGGGATGAGCTTCGTGCTCGCCGTCGCGCCCGGTCCCGACAATCTTTTCGTTCTCACCCAAAGCGCCGTATTGGGTGCCCGGGCGGGACTCTATGTGGTGCTCGGTCTCTGCGGGGGACTCCTTGTTCAAACGATCGCGGCGGCCCTGGGGCTGGCGATCGTGATTCAGGAATTTCCCGCCGTCTTCTGGGCGATCAAGATTGCGGGCGCGGCCTATCTCTGCTACCTCGCCTACATGGCGTGGACGCATGCCGAAGACGTGCCGGGCGAGGGCGGTGCGCTCGACCTCAAGCCTTGGCAGCTCGTGCGACGCGGCGTCATCATGAACATCACGAACCCGAAGGTGCAGATCTTTTTTCTGGCCTTTTTCCCGCAGTTCGTCAAGCCCGGCACCGAAGGCGTGGCCCTGGCGGTGCAGATGGCGGGGCAGGGGGCGATCTTCCTCATTGCGACCGTCGTGGTCTTTTCGGCCTGCGCCCTGGCCGCGGGCGTTCTGGCGGCGGCCCTGCGCAATCCCAAGTGGGCGGGCCTCCTGAACCGCGCCAGCGCCGTTTTGTTCCTCGGGCTCGCCGTCTCGGCCCTCTTTGCGTAATCGGTCTTTGTTTTTGACGATCCCATAGCCGTACGGGCGATGATGCCCGACTTTCGAGCGCTGAGAAACTCGACGGTTGCCCTTCCACGTGACGGCTCCCGGCGAAGCCGAGCGGCTTTGACTGCGTCTCCCGCTCTTTTGCGCTCAAACTTTCCGTCGAGTAGATCCCGTTTGCGGATCGGGTCACCGTCACACTGCTCCTTATTGGATGCGCCGTCTCGGAAAAGACACGGTTGCGGCGCATCAGGCTTCGCGCCGCGGCGGGACACTTATTGGCGACCGCATCGCTATGGTTGGCAAGGCCGTCCTTTACAGCACGGCGGAGCTCTTTATAGAAGGCTGATTCGACGTCCGCGGAGGCCGTCGATCGGTGCTTCGAGAAACCCGATCAAAAGACGCCGGTACGTCCTGCGAATGAATTTTCGAGTTTCGCAGGGAACGACAAACGATAGGCGTCGCCGGCATTTCGCTCTTCACGTCCTGACTTCTCCGCCGGTAACCGTCTGTCGGAAAGGATCTCTCAAATGAATGGGAAGGGCGTTGAAAAGAAGTCTCATTCCAAACTTCATCGATTTCTTGTCTTGCGGCAGGGAAATCCCATCTGCCCTCCGGTCTCTCTGTACTCTACAATCAGACATATTAGGAATTACCCTGAAAGGGTATGAGCCATGACGCAGCCATGGCGACCCCAAAAGATGCTTTGCGAGCCTCCCTCTGCCGGGCATTCGCACAAAACCGGCGTGCATCCGCGCCCGTTCGTTTTGTCCGTCCGGCTTTCGTGAACCGCTTTCCATGCTGCGGGAAGCGTGCGGCGGCTCTTTTCGGCGTCTTTCTTATTTTGGAAGGAGACTCTTATCTATGATTTCCCGACGTAGCTTTCTGCGAAGTTCGGCTCTTGTCGGCACCGCCGCCGGTTTTGCGGCGACCCCGATGAGCCGCGCGGTCGCGGCCGCTGCCGCCGACATCGAATCGGTCACGTGGTCGGCCTGCTCCATCAACTGCGGCAGCCGCTGCCTGCTTCGTTGCGTCTCGAAGAACGGACGCGTGATCCGCATCGAAACCGACAACACGGGCGACGCCCAGGCGGGCGTGGCCGACGGGAAGTTCCCGCAGGTGCGCGCCTGCCACCGAGGCCGCGCCATCCGTCAGCGCCTCTATTCGCCCGAACGCCTGAAGTTCCCGATGAAGCGCACGGGCAAGCGGGGCGAAGGCAAGTTTGAACGCATTTCCTGGGATCAGGCATTGGACGAAATCAGCGCGCGCCTGAAGGACACCATCAAGAAGCACACGAACGAGTCGATCCTCTTGATGCACGGATCGGGCAACTACAGCCTCTTCAACAACCGCAACTGCACCTTCCGCTTCTTCAATCTGATCGGCGGCAACGTCGGTTGGTATTCCGACTATTCGGCCGCCTGCATTCAGAACATCTGGCCCTTCATGTTCGGCGGCTTCAACTACGGTGCCGTGCGCTCGAACAATCCCGGCGTCGGCTCGTACATGAGCCAGATCAAGAACGCCAAGCTCTACGTCACGTTCGGGAACAATCCGGCCGTTACGCGCGCCTCGGGCGGCGGTCAGACGTGGGAGCTCGCCGAAGCCCTGCGGCTCGGCAAGACCCGCATGGTCGTGATCGACCCGATCCGCACCGACTCGCTCGCCGGCCGCGACGCCGAATGGGTGCCGATCCGTCCGGGCACGGACGCGGCGCTCGCCGCGGGCATGGCCTACGTCATGATCAAGGAAAACCTCGTCGATCAGGCGTTCCTCGACAAGTACTGCGTGGGTTACGACGAAAAGACCCTCCCGAAGTCCGCGCCGAAGGGAAGCGACTACAAGTCCTACATTCTCGGCGAGGGCGCCGACAAGACCCCGAAGACCCCCGAATGGGCCTCGCGCATCACGAACGTTCCCGTCGAAACGATCGAGCGCCTCGCCCGTGAAATCGGTACGACGAAGCCCTGCTTCATTTCGCAGGGCTGGGGTCCGCAGCGCCGAATGAACGGCGAAACGCAGTCGACGTCGATCGCCATGCTTGCGCTGCTCACGGGACAGGTGGGGCTTCCGGGCACCAACACCGGCGCGCGCGAAGGCGACTCCTACGGCATCGACACGGGCTTCCCCGTCGGCAAGAATCCCGTCAAGGTATCCTTCCCTGTCTTCCTCTGGCCCAAGGCCGTTACCGACGCCAAGTCGATGACGGCGAAGAATTCCGCGGTCCGCGGGGCGGAGAGCCTCACGCACAACATCAAGTTCATCTGGAACACGCAGGGCAACACCCTCATCAACCAGCACGGCGGGATCAACGCGCTTCGCAAGATCCTCGAAGACGAATCGCTCGTCGAAACGATCGTGGTGGTCGACAACCAGATGACGCCGAGCGCGAAGTTCGCCGACTACCTGCTTCCCGACACGATGAATCAGGAAATCGACGACCTCGAGGCCGACGCCTACGCCGTGGGCGACTACAACTACCTCGTCGCCTGCCCGCAGGCGGCGAAAATCGAATGGGAGCAGCGCCCGAACTGGGAAATCATGCGCGAAATGGCCAAGCGCTTCGGGGTTGAAGACGCCTACACCGAGGGCCGAACCTACAAGGAATGGCTCCGCTGGGGCTATGAGGAAACCTTGAAGAAGGCCCAAAAGTTGGCCGACGCCAAGAAGTTCCCGAGCTTCGACGAATTCTGGAAGCAGGGCGTCGTCAAGTACCGCATGGGCGACGACTCGGGCATCGTTCTCAAGGACTTCCGCGGGGATCCGGCGAAGCATCCGCTGCCGACGCCCTCGGGCAAGATCGAAATTTATTCCGAACGTCTCGCCGAAATCGCGCGCACGTGGGAACTCCCGAAGGAAAAGGGACAGGAAATCCACCCGATTCCGCAGTTCATCGCCACGAAGGAAATGCGCGGTCAGGGCGACCCGACGGAAGAGAAGTACCCGCTCGAAGTCTACGGCTACCACGGCGCGGGCCGCACCCACTCGACCTACCACAACGTTCCGTGGCTTCGAGCGGCGCATCCGGATCAGCTCATGATCAATCCGGTCGACGCCGAGCCCCGCGGCATCCGGACGGGCGACCGCGTGCGCGTCTTCAACGACCGCGGGGAAATCGAAATTCCCGCGTTTGTGACGAACCGCATCATTCCGCACCTGGTGGCGCTCCCGCAGGGCGCCTGGTATTCGCCCGACGAAAAGGGCGTCGACAAGGGGGCGTGCATCAACACGCTCACGATGCTTGACGCCACGCCGCTTGCGAAGGGCAATCCTTCGCACACCAATCTCGTCGAAGTTCAGAAGCTCTAAGCAGGGGAGGATGAAATGAAGCAATACGGTTTTTATTTCGACGCCGCCCGCTGCACGGGCTGCAAGGCTTGTCAGATTGCTTGCGCCGACAAGAACGGCCTCGAGGACGGCCGCGTTTTCCGCAACGTTCTGCCGTACGAGTCGGGATCCTGGCGCGAAGACCGCGCCACGGGCGCCTGGCATCAGGACGTCTTTCACGGCTACGTGTCGGTGTCGTGCAATCACTGCGACGATCCGGCCTGCGTGAAGGTCTGCCCGACGAAGGCGCACGCAAAGCACCCCGAACTCGGCGGCCTGGTCTTGATCGACCGCAATAAGTGCATCGGCTGCGGCATGTGCGCGGCCGCCTGTCCCTACCACGCTCCGGTCCTCGACAAGAAGGCCGGCAAGATGACGAAGTGCGACGCCTGTGTCGACCGCATCTCGAAGGGCGGACTGCCCGTCTGCGTGGAAGCCTGCACGCAGCGCGCGCTCGATTTCGGCTACGTGGACGAACTTCGCAAGAAATACAGCGAAGGCGCGCACATCGTGCCGCTTCCGTCTCCTTCGAAGACGAAGCCCAACCTCGTGATCCATCCCGCCGCCAAGGCGCAGATCGTCGAGTAACCGCCAAAGGGCGGTTTTGACCGCCCGCAGCGCGAAATCAACCGCCTCGTCCGGGTTCGCCCGTTCGAGGCGGTTTTTGCCGGAGCGTTTTCGAAAGGCGACATCCGGCATCTGTCGATCGTTCAATCGTCGATCCAGGGACCGTTTCCTCGGTCAACCGGAGAACATCCGACGGGATCGCCTTCACGGGCGTCAAGCGCCTCGCCTTTTGTCGAGGAGAGGGCGTTTGGTTTTTCGTGGAAACTTACCGCTCGTAAGCTTATGGACGGTAAGCTTATGGTTGGTAAGCTTATCCATCGTAAGCTTGTGCAAGGCAGGCGATTTTTTCCCGTAAAACGGGCACACCTTTCTGTTTGTCATTGCCGCCATCGATTGCAAAATTCGCCGCCTGCATGAAAGCCGTCGTACGACGGATTCGGCCGGTTGATCGTCTGCTTCGAGCACTACTCGAAGAGATCGTCGCCCAAGGAACGGCGCATGCTGTTGGGACTGCGCAGGAGCTTCATGCTCAACAAGGAAGGATGCGCTTCGTCAACGAACTCGAACGCTGCGACGTTCTTTCGCACGCCGCGCCCGCTCAACCCGACGGTGTCTTCTACCGTATCACCACGGTGAAGAACGCCAAGGTCGACGAAAACGGCATTACGGCGCAGGGTCAGAGCATCAAGAGTTTCTCGATGGCGAAGAGAGTCTGCAAAGCGCCGACCATTGAAGAGCTTGCAAAGAAGGTCGGCATGGATCCGTTGGTTTTGGCGAAACGGTTGCGAAGTGGAATAACATCTGCCGTAAGGCCGTAAGCAATCGGTCGCCCCCGACTTCGGACGCTCCTCCCGCACGCCGAACGTGGCGCTTTACGAAGGACCTACTACGCCGAAATGCGCGCGCTCGCCGTGCACCACACGATGGGCGGCGGGGAAGTCGACGTTCCCTCAGTGATATGCGTTATATCGGGGTATTGAGGGTGCCGGAGGAAAAATCAGCGTTTCGGCGTATTCTCGCGAGGACAACCCGAGGGGAGTTTTTCGCCTTTTCGCACAAAGTGAATCGGCGAGGGCGAGTTCCCCTTCTTTCGGGCCGTGCAGGATTCGTTCGTACATCCGCCGCAACCGCCCGGCCCCCTGAGGATACGGCGGGCGGCCCACAGACAGCCCGCCGCAACAAGGAAGAGGACGATCCAACTCGCCGTATTCACGAAGATCTCTCCCGCATCAGAAGAAAGGCGCGGCAAGAACGCGCACGATCAGGGCGACCACCCATGCGACCGCGCACTGCATCAGAACGACGCCCACCGCCCACTTGCCGCCCAATTCGCGGCGGATCGTCGCGATCGACGCGACGCAGGGCGTGTAGAGAAGGCAGAAGACAAGCAGAGCCAAGGCCGAGAGCGGCGTGATCGCGGCAAGGAGCGTGTCGACCGATCCGAAGAGAACGGATATCGTGCTCACCACGCTTTCTTTGGCCATGAAGCCCGAGATGAGGGCCGTGGCGACGCGCCAGTCGCCGAACCCTAGAGGCTCGAGGAGCGGCGCGAGTCCGCCCGCCACGACGGCGAGCATGCTTTCGTGCGAGCTTTCCACCGGGTTGAACTGGAAGTCAAAGGACTGCAGGAACCAAATGACGATGGTCGCGACAAAAATCACCGTGAAGGCGCGCTCCAAAAAGTCCTTGGCCTTTTCCCAGAGGAGAAAGAGAACGTTCTTCGCGCCCGGCATGCGGTAGTTCGGGAGTTCCATCACGAAGGGAACGGCCTCGCCCTTGAAGAGGGTCTTTCGCATCGCAAAGCCGAGGAGAACCGCCGTGAGAATCCCGAGGAAGTAGAGCGCCACCATGATCGCGGCGCCCGTTCCGGGGAAGAAGGCGGCTGTAAAGAAGCCGTAGATCGGAAGCTTCGCCGAACAGCTCATGAAAGGCGTGAGCAGAATCGTCATCTTGCGGTCGCGCTCGGAGGGGAGGGTGCGGCTCGCCATCACGCCCGGGACCGTGCAGCCGAAGCCGATGAGCATCGGAACGATGCTTCGGCCCGAAAGCCCGATCTTGCGCAGAAGCGTATCCATCACAAACGCGACGCGGGCCATGTAGCCGCTGTCTTCCAAAAAGGAGAGGAAGAAAAAGAGCGTCACGATCGTGGGCAGGAAACTCAGCACGCTGCCGACCCCGTTGAAGATCCCGTCGATCACGAGTCCGTGAATCGAAGTGTTCACGGCCCAGGTCGTGAGGAGCCCGTCGACGATGTCGGTGAGCCACCCGATTGCGACCTCGAGGATTTCCTGCAGCCACGCGCCGATCACGTCGAAGGTGAGCCAGAAGACGAGCGCCATGATCGCGATGAAGGCGGGAATCGCCGTGTATTTGCCCGTCAGGATGCGGTCGATCTGAAGACTGCGAAGGTGCTCCTTGCTCTCATGCGGGCGTACGACCGTGCTGCGGCAGATGCGGTCGATGAAGGCAAACCGCATGTCGGCCATGGCGGCGGCGCGGTCGAGTCCGCGCTCGGCCTCCATTTGTTTGAGCATGTGTTCGATCGTGCGCTCTTCGTTTACGTCGAGCTCGAGCTGCTCGAGAATGAGCCGGTCGCCTTCGGCGATCTTGCTCGCCGCAAAGCGAACGGGAATTCCGGCCCGCTTGGCGTGGTCCTCGATGATGTGCATGATGCCGTGCAGACACCGGTGCACGGCGCCGCCGTGGTCTTCCGGACCGCAGAAGTCCTGTACGGCGGGCGGCTCCTGAAACTTCGCGACGTGCAGCACGTGGTCGACAAGCTCGTTGATCCCTTCACCCTTGGCGGCCATGATCGGCACCACCGGGAGACCGAGAAGGGCTTCCATCTCGTTGATGCGGATCGAGCCGCCGTTGGCGAGCACTTCGTCCATCATGTTGAGCGCGAGCACCATCGGACGGTCGAGCTCCATGAGCTGCATCGTGAGGTAGAGATTGCGCTCGATGTTCGTCGCGTCGACGATGTTGATGATCGCCTTCGGGGATTCCTTCAGGATGAATTCGCGCGAGATGATTTCTTCGTTTGTGTAGGGCGAGAGCGAATAGATCCCGGGAAGGTCGGTGACGAGCGTGTCGTCGTGACCGATGATGCGCCCGTCCTTGCGGTCGACCGTGACCCCGGGGAAGTTCCCGACGTGCTGATTGGACCCCGTCAAACGATTGAAGAGCGTCGTTTTTCCGCAGTTTTGATTGCCCGCGAGAACGAGCGTGAGTTCCGTCCCTTCGGGAAGGGGGTTTTCATGCGTCTTGACGTGATACTTCCCGCCTTCGCCGAAGCCCGGGTGAAGGACGTCGGAGCCGTCCGTCGAGGCGTTCGGGGTGAGGGACGGCGCGTCGTCGCGAACGTCGACCACTTCGATTTCCGCGGCCTCGGCCGCGCGCAGCGTCAGTTCGTAGGCTTTGATGCGCACTTCGATGGGGTCGCCCATCGGGGCCCGCTTCACCATCGTGACCGCGGCGTTTGGGATGAGTCCCATGTCGAGAAAGTGTTGGCGCAGAGCGCCCTGACCGCCCACCGTGCGGACGGTGGCGGTCTTTCCGATGGGAAGGTCGTTGAGGGTGATCGGGGTCGTCATGGTCGGGTCTTATTTTTTTGAGAGACGCGAATTTTAGCATTGCGCCCCGGGGGTGTGCGTTGTATGGGAACGCTTTTACCGCGCGGCAAAAAGAAAAAACGGAGAGATTCGACAGGAAGATTTCGTAATGAAGACTAAAACCGTTCCCCGTCCATTCTTTGAGAATAGGAGCGTGCTTTGAGCGCGAAGGAAGCAGAAGACCGTAGCGAAGGAAAGAGAAGGGTGAAAAAGCTTCGGCCCGGGAAGAGTCCGGGCCGAAAGCGTGCAAAGGGGCAATCAGTTTGCCGCAACGGGGCTCATCGCCGCCGCGATGTGGGCGCGCACGCCTGCGGGAAGCGCGGCGTCGTCGATCGTGAACTGATCCGAGTGGTTGTTCGGAGCGTTCTTCACGCCCGTCTTGTCGACGCCCAGGAACATGAAGACGGACGGCACCTTCTCGGCAAAGAAGGAGAAGTCTTCGCTTGCGCCCGGGTTCCACTTCGAGATTTCGGCGTCCACGCCGAAGGTCTTGAGGTTTTCGACGGTCGTTAGAGCGAGCGCAGGATCGTTCCAGGTGACGGGATAGATTTCGATCAGTTTCGTCTTGGCTTCGGCGTCGCCCGCGCGGGCCGTCCCGTCGGCGACTTCGGGAATGCGTTCGAGGAGCTTCGCGCGGATGTCGGGGTGGTTCGAGCGGATCGTCCCCATCATGTAGGCGGAGCCGCTCATGACGTTTCCGGTTTCGCCCGCGGTGAGCTTGCCGACCGTGATCACGCCCATGCCCTTCGTGAGGTCGATGTTGCGCGAAACGATCTGCTGCAGCGCCACGACCGTCTGCGAGGCGGCGAGCGTCGCGTCCGAGCCCGTCCAGGGCATGGCGCCGTGCGCCTGCGAGCCCTTGATGTTGATTTCAAACGCATCGGCGCTGTTCAAGGCCGCGCCCTGCGAGACGAGCATCTTCCCCGAAGGCGCGCGGGCCATCACGTGAATCCCGAAGGCATTCTTCACGTCGTACTTCTCGAGCACGCCATCCGCCACCATGGCCTTGGCGCCCGAGAGTCGGGGCTTCTCGGCCGTGAAGGGATTCTCGATTGAGTCGCCTTCTTCCGCAGGCTGGAAGGCGAAGATCACACGGCGGGGCACGTCCGCCTTGTGCTTCGCGAGAATCTGCGCGGCGGTGAGAAGCATCGCCATGTGGGCGTCATGCCCGCACATGTGGGAGACGTCAACGCCTTCGCGGCCCCAGTAGGTTCCCTTCACTTGACTCGCATAAGGGAGCCCCGTGCGCTCCTTGATCGGAAGGGCGTCGATGTCGGCGCGAAGAAGGATCGTGTCCTTCTTCTCGGGGTTCAGAATGCCGAGTACGGCCGTCGGAGCGTTCTTCGTGCCGACGACGGTCTCGATGCCGGCTTCCTTCAAAATCCGAACGATTTCGGCCTGCGTCTTCACTTCTTGGTTGCCGAGTTCGGGCATGGCGTGAAGCTTGTGGCGAAGCGCCGTGAGGTCGGACTCCGCGGCCTTCACTTCGCTCTCCACCCAGGCAGGCGCTTGTGCAGCGAGCGCCGGCACGGCTGCGAGAAAAAGAGCGAGGAATGCAGTCTTTTCAATGCGGGGATGCGTCATCTTCCGTTCCTTCTGTTTTCTAAGACGATCCCTCAGTATCGCACAATCTTTTTAGGAAGACAGTTTGCTTCAGCTCGGACGAAAAACCTCGCCTTTCGTAACGAAACGTGAGAGGGCGGGGAGATTCGCGGCCGCAAGGTCGTTTGGCCTGACTTTGAAAAATATTGCGGCGGAAGGAATCTTGATCGATGAAAAGACGCTTTTTTCGCTCGGATTTGGCAAGCTGTTCTGCCGGGCGGCCTCGGACGTTCAACACTTTGTTACTTTCCGAGGATTTGGAAATACCTTCCAACGAAGCATTTGCTACAGTTCAACCATCGAAAGGGACTTCCAAGGTCTATTCGAGATTCAGCCAAGGGTTGAGTTTTTTTGAGGGTTTGGATTCGCCGCGGAGCTTCGGTTCTGCGGCGTTTTTTTATGAAAGCAAGAGTTTGACTTTCATCATGTAGGGTGAATGCGTCGCCTCCATACCCATTTTTTGCCTCTTGCGAGGTTTTGGGAAACTTACCCTTTATCCGCCCTGTGTTTTTGTTTCGCTCAGCCTACAATGAGTCTCGGTAAAAGCTTCGAAGTCGTAGCGAAATGGGTTGCTTGCTGCGTGAACGGTTAGAAAGTGTCTACATCTCTAACCACTTTGGGGCTTTTTCGTTCAGAGCGTCTCGTATTTTTCGTCGTCGCACTCACGAAATCGTACAAAGGCACGGAAGGCGCGGCGTATGCGCCCCCTTGTAACCGCAGATCAACCCGGGGGCAATCGCTTCAAGAAGGCTTCGAAGCGGTCAAGCGACGGTAAGGCAAGCCAGGCGCGCTCGACGTCTTCGTCCGTGACGGGCGAAGCCTTGTCGACGCCGTCGGTCGGGGCGGTCTTCTCCATGGCCGTTCGAAAGAATCGGGCGAGCGGATCGATGTCGGACGACTGCATGATCGACTTGCGGACGGTTTCAAGCGCCAGCCCTCCGTGCCAGCAGAAAAACGACGGCTTCTCCCACTCGAACCGCATTCGCATTTGCTTCGGCAGATCGAAGCGTCGGATTCGGAGTTCTTTCGGAAAACGCGCCGCAAGCGACGCAAGAGAGCGCACGAGTGCGGTGCCCTCGTCCCCGCAGACGAAGATCGTCTTCTCCTCGGGGAGCGTCAACGTGTGAAGGCGCATGATGCGGCAAAGCTTCTTGAGCCCTGAGAGCCATCTTTCGGCATACGTGGCCGTAACCGTGATCTTCCAAACTTCTCCCTTCGGCGTTTCCGTCATTGCCATATCTTGATCTCCTTTTGTAGGACATCTTCATTGTGCATTCCGGATGCGTCAATTCTTGACGTGTTCGGCAATGTCTGCGGGAAATCGCGAATAGGGTTCCTGCACGGGTGTTTTACGTTAGTGCTTGGCTTCCTTTTTGGCGCCGCCGGGCGGTCTGGTTCGATGTCGTCCGGTTGCGGGAGAAGAAAATCGCTCCTCACGAAACCGTCATGATGTCCGCCCATCTCGTGAGGTAGGCGGGCGTCAGGCGGTCGCGCTTCATCTGCCAGCCGTCGGCGAGGCCGGAGCTTCCGATCTTCCAGACGCTCTTGCCGAAGCGTCGCGTAAGATCGTCGAGGCATTCCATGAGGCGGCGCCTCGTTGCATCCCGTTCTTCGTCGGGGAGATCAAAGAGCGATCCCGTCACCGAACAGGATCCTTCCGGAATCAGGTCCGTCACGAAGGCGCCCGCCTTGCAGTAGCGAAAGCCCGGGCGCCAGTGCGCCTCAACGAGCCGGCAGGCGACTTCGACGAGACGCATCGTGTCGGACGTGGGAAGCGTGAGCTCCGTGACGGGTTCGGCTGCGTGCCAAGGCTCGTTTTCCTTGAAGGGGCTCGTCAGGAAAAAGACGCCCGCCTTCTTTGCTTCCGCTTTCTCGCGCCGCAGCTGTCTCGCCACCTCCGACATGTGGGTGGAAACGGAGGAGAGAAGAACGGAGCGGTCGTTCGTCGCGTGCGAGAAGGAACGCGAGCGAAGGATCTGTTCCTTGGGCTTCGGAACGGACTCGACGGGGAGACAGGAGACGCCCTGAATCTCTCGGAGCGTTCTCTCGAGCACGACGCCGTACCTGCGGCGAAGCGTGAAGACGTCCGCCTGCGAGAACTGCCAGACGTTCTCGATCCCTTCGCGAAGGAGCTTTTCCTCCGTCTTGCGCCCGATTCCCCAAACTTCGCCGATCGGCGTGATGGAGAGCGCTTTTTTGCGGCGCTCGGGCGAAAGGTCGAACCAGTTGACGACGCCTCCGTAGACGGGATAGGTCTTCGCAAAGTGGTCGCAGAGCTTCGCCAGCGTCTTGGTGGGGGCGATCCCGACGCAGACGGGCAGACCGATCCACTTCCAGAGGCGCGCCTTCAGCGCTCGGCCGAGTTCCGTGAAGGACTCCGTTTCCACGCCCGTCAGGTCGAGAAAGGCCTCGTCGATCGAATACGCTTCGTGCACCGGTCCGAATCCCGCGACGATTTTGTGAAAGCGCGAGGACATGGCGTCGTAGAGCTCGTAGTTGGACGAGAGGACGGCGACGCCGTGCTTCTCACAGAGATCCCGAACCTTGAAGTAGGGCGTTCCCCGTTTGATGCCGAGCGCCTTGGCGTCCTTCGTGAGCGCGACGATGCAGCCGTCGTTGTTCGAGAGAATGCACACGGGTTTGTCGCGCAGTTTCGGGTTGAATACCCGCTCCATGTTGGCGTAGGCCGAATTGACGTCGGTGTGCAGAATGACGCGGCGCGATGGCGGAAGATCCATGACCGTTTCCTTTCAGCGGCGGAATTTGCGGCAGATCCCGGTCAGGACGCCTTCGATGCTGAAGTTGTCGCCTTCGCCGGGGCAGATGACGGGATAGTCGGCCGCGGCGTTTTCGGGACAGAGTTCGATTTTGCCGTCGCGGATGCGAAGGCGTTTCAGAGTGAAGTCCCCGTGCAGAAAGGCGAGCACGATGTCGCCGCTTCGGGGTTCGAGCGAGCGGTCGAGAATGAGGGTGTCTCCATCGCAGATGCCGGCGTCCACCATCGAGTCGCCCGTCGCTTCCGCGAAGAAGGTCGAGAGTTCGTTGCGGATCATGAGTTCGGAGAGCGAGAGCTGGTCGGTCGCATAATCCATGGCGGGCGACGGAAAGCCGCAGGCGACCGTCATGTCCACGCGGGCGATTCTGGGTTCCGGCGTGGAAGAGGGTAGGCGGAACGTGCGGACGTCGAGCGGGTCGGAAACGTCGTTCGTTGCGGACGAGGTGTTTCGGATGATCTCAAGGATGCGGGGGCGAAGGAAGTCGCTCCCGCCCAATTCCTTGAAACGGGCGGCCACGTCTACCGGAACGCGAACGGAAATGAGTGCGCGCTTGGCGTCTTCTTCCTTGGGTCGGCCGGCGCCCTCGCGGCGGCCGCCCCAGTTGGGGGAGTTCTTTGGGCTCATGTTGGATTTGCGGACTTCGTTGAAGTAACAAGAACATTTTACAAAGAGCGTAAACGCAAATCAACATGAAAACCGTAAACAACCGGGATGATCGAAGGAAGACGAAGATCGGAAGAGATTTTCCGAATGAGCGGCATCCGAAGAACACGGATGCATCGATCGGTTGCACTGTGTATTATGGATTTTGAAGGCGGACACGGCGAAACGCCGTTTGTTCGTCCTGTTCCCCTCGTTTTTCTCCCGTTGAGTTCTCTGCGAACGTTTTCGGACATCCCTATGAAAATTCCTTTTCTCGGCGCTTTCGGCAGCATGACGCTTCTCGCATCGGCGGTCGTCCTCGCCGCGGAGAACATCACGGTCAACACGCCGAACGGCGACCCGTTTTTGACCGTGAAGGTGTTCGACGTAGGCGAAACATCGTCCGACTGGGACGGAGACCGGTTTACGGCCGAGCGTGAGCTCACCGACAGGGAAGTCAGACTGATTGCGTCGGGATTGGGATATTGGGGGGCTGTTTTCCAGGATGCGCTCAAGAACACCGCCCCGGCGGTTGTCGAGTTTGTTCCGTACAGCAATCACTCCGGCAACGCGGCGGCGTTCTCCCTACTCGCGGGAACGGACGGAAACACCTGGCTTTCTGCGGCGCTTCTTCGGAACGAGTTTTCGTATTCCGAGAACGGTGGGAGCGCGGTCATCCTGTTGGAATTGCCATTGAGCCCCGAGATCGACTGGTACGCAGGGTCTTTGCACACGCTCGCTCAAAACGGCAACGAGCCGCATCTCGCGAGCTTTTTGATTCACGAGCTCACCCATGCACTCGGCGTGATGGCCCTTCTGTCGTCGGAGGAGACGATTTCTGACGAGGGGATTAAGTACGGAAGTCTGTTCATTCCTTTTTTGGACACACGGTTCAACGAGGCTCCCTCCGTCTGGATCGACGGATTGCGCGACGTCGACGGCGACCGCGCCCGGCCGGGGATGATCATTTCGTGGGAGGACACGGGCAGCCGCGACGAGTTCAACATGCCGATAGTGTCCGAAGGTGCGGAAGGCGCGAACGGCGTGTACTTTACGGGCGAGCACGTGAGCGAAGTGATCCAGGACGCCGAGATTGCGTATCCGAACAACGGTTCCGACTACCGCGTGAACGGCATTCCCGTCGTCGGTTGGGAGATGATGCCGAATAATGATGAATGGATCCTCTATCCGGAACTCAGTCACCTTGAACTGCAGAACAGCCTGCTGAGCCATCAGAACTGGCGCAACTGGACCGTGCCGATGGAGGCGGAGCTCGCCGTCATGCAGGATCTGGGGTTTGCGATCGATCGACGAGACTGGTTCGGGTACTCGATCTATCAAAGCGGCGAATCGGAAGAGAATCGGCGGGTCTTCGTCAATGCCAATCCCTACTACGACCGAAACGATGCGGGCGACGGTTGGAGGGTCGGAGTGCCCAACGACAACGCCTGGGGGATCGGTCTTCACGTCTACGGAAGCTACAACGACGTAACGCAGGCGGCCGACCTTCTGACGACGGGCGCCTACGGAACGGGCATTCGTTTGGAAGGTACGGGAAACGTGCTGAGAATCGCGTCCGACACCGTGGTCGCCGCGGACGGGGAGGAAGGTTGCGGCATTCTCGTCTCCTACGGCAAGGATCATCGGATCGAACACCGGGGTACCGTCACGGCGCTCGGCGCGAAAGGCGTGGCCGCCCGTTTTGATTTCGGCTCCAACATTTTGGGAGACGGCATCGAAAAGCGGGGGAGCTACATTTCCGTTCTCGATCCCGACTACTCGTACGGTACGCCGGAAGAAAGGCTTGAGCAGTCCGGTTTGGACGGCGCACTCGTGAAGAACTTCGACGTCGCCGGAACGCTCGTCGGAGGATTCGCGTCGATCTACGTCGGGGAGAGCGCCTTCGTGGAGCGCATCAACGTGCTTCAAGGCGCAGGCCTTTCCGGCGACATCCTCTCCTATTGGGATCCGAATTCCGAAGACGTTACGCTCCCCGACGGCGAGAATCCGGACGACTACGTCACGACGCTCAACTTCGGGGTGAAGCACGTCTCGGGGGACGTGACGACGGACGATTACACGGCCGACCCGGACTTTTCCCTCCGTTACGACGGCCGCATCTTCGGCGGATGGAAGGAAGCGACGGGGGAAACCGAGAAGGCGTCGATCGTGATGAACGTGGAGGGCGGGACGCTCTCCTTCAACGGCGTTGCCGACATTCTTCGCCTCACGGTCGCGGAAAACGCGGTCCTCGGGGGAAACGCCGTTTACAAACTTGAGACGTTCACGAACAACGGGACCTTGTCGCCGGGCAACAGCATCGGAACGATGGTGATTCAAGGGGATTACGTCGAGGGTCCCAACGGGCGGCTTGCGCTCGAATTCGACGGTTCGGGTCAGACCGACAGGATCGTGATCGAAGGTGCCGCACGAAAGGAAGGAGGCTCGGATCCCACCTTCGCGGCCGATCTCGCGCCGGCGGCGGGGTACTTCGCCGGCAACGTCACGGCGGATTTTTCCGAGGCCGTGACGATCGTGAAGAAGGACGGGGAAGGAAACGAATCGACTTCCTTCGGAGAGATCAGCGTTGAAAATACGGGATCTCCGCAGACACTTGCCGTGTCGTCTCCCACGCTCTCCATGACGGGCACTTTCGAGCAATCGGGCGTTCTGACGGTGGAGGTGAAGCGGGATGCGGACGCCTACGGCCGTTACGCCTCGACGGAGAAAGCCCGCCGGGTGGCGGCCGCCTTTGACCGTTACGCCTCCGTTGCCGAGGGCGGCATGCGGAATCTTGTGGCGGCGCTCGACTTCTCGAACGAGGACGGAAGCGATCTGCAAAACGCCTATGAATCCCTGATGCCCGATGTCTTCAGTCGGGCGGGCGCGGCTTCGCTCAACGTCTTCCGACACGTGTCGAACGCATTGCAGAACGTCTCGTCTTCCCATCTTACGGCCGGAATTGACGGCCCCAACGTGTACGCCGTTCCCTTGGGCGGGTATCTGCACGACGGTCAAAGCGACGCGCGCTCCACTTACGGCGGCGTTCTCGTGGGGCTGCAGACGGCGGCGAGGCTCGAGGGCGGGACGCTCCGCTCAGGCGGGCATGTTGCGGTGGTGAAGCGCAAAGACGTCTTCCCGGGGAACGAAAAAAGCCGTCTCGACGCCGAGACGCTCGTTGCGGGCGCGAATCTTCGTTACGATCCCGACGCTCTCCCCGGTCTGACTCTTTTCGGGGTGGCGCAGATGTCCGTGGAAAACGCGGACCTTGAGCGCGGCGCCGCATTCGGCACCTGGCGCGATCGGGCGGAGAGCGACTGGACGGCCTGGGGCGGAAACCTTCTCTTCGGCGCGGAGCAAAATTTCACCGCGGCGCCGGGCATCACCCTGGGACCGGCGGCCTGGCTCGACTACGCCTTTGCGCATCGCCCCGACGTGACGGAAGACAGCACCAACGGCGCCGCTCTGCACGTTCGCCCGGAAACCTATCAATCGCTTCGATCCTCGCTCGGGTTGAAGGGAACCTTTGCGCTTTCCGACGCGTCAGCACGGGCGTGGGATGCGAAGGTCACGGTTTCCGCACTCTGGCACCACGAGTTCATCGACGACGCGGGCGGCGCGACCGCCTCTTTTGCCGACTGGCGCGGTGTCTCCTTTACGGCCGACGACGCGGACCGCGCCCGCGACACGGGAAGCGTATCCGTTTCGATCGAGGGCAAAATCGACGAAACCTTCAGCGCCGCGCTCACCGCGGGCGGCGTCTTCGGAGGCGGCGTGACGGGCGGCTGGGGCGCCGCGCACCTTCTGTGGAAGTTCTGAATACCGCCGATTGGCAGGAAATTGAGAAAATTTGGGCCGCTCGGCATGATCCGAACGGCCCTTCGCGGGACGGCGTCTTGATTTGTCGCGTCAAGCCGCCGACAGGCTGTCCGAAGAGCTTCGTCAGCTTCGGACTTCCTCGGGTGCGTCGTAGACGGAGACGCGGGGAAGGTCGCCCTTCCACTTCGTGACTTCCACGAGCGCGGTGGAGGCGATGTTGCCGCAGGCGAGATTCGACGTCGGCTCGTCCATCGTCAGCGTGTTGGAGTTGCCGTGCACGTCGATCCAGCCTTCGTGCGTCTTCTGAGGATCGTACCAAGCGCCGTGGTGAACCACGACGACGCCCGGCATGATTCGTTCGGTGACGTAGGCGCCCGCGAGAATCGCGCCGCGCTTGTTTTTCACCAGGACGATGTCTCCGTTCGCAATGCCGCGGGCCTTGGCGTCGACGGGATTGATCCAGCAAGGTTCACGTTTTTCGATGTTCGCGAAATCATGACTCATGGTGCCGTCGAGCTGCGAGTGCATGCGGTAGCGGCTCTTGCAGGCCATGAGAGCGAGCGGCGTTTCCTTGGTTCGGGTGTTGACGCCTTCCGTCGGTTCGATGTAGCTCGGATAGCCCAGGCAGTCCTTGTAGCCGTAACCGGCGATCTTCGGCGAGTAGAGCTGAATGAGGCCGCTTTCGGTCGTAAGGGCGTTGGCCTTCGGATCCTTGCGGAAATCTTCAAAGGCGACGAAGTTGCGGTCCTTGGCCCGAACGTCGTAGAGGACGTAGCCCTTCTTCCAGAAGTCATCGAACTCGGGGAGCTTCACGCCGATGCGCTTGCCCATGGCTTTCGATTCCGCGTAGAGGCGCTTGATCCAACCCATTTCGTCGAGCCCTTCGGTGAATTCCTTGCCGCAGCCCATGCGCTTGGCGAGCTCGGAGAAGATCCAGTAGTCGGGCTTCGATTCCCACTGCGGTTTGATGGCCTGCTGCATCGCGACGAGACCGTCGTTCGAGTACGTTCCGATGTTCGTGATGTCGTTGTGCTCAAAGACCGTGGCGGCCGGAAGAACGATGTCGGCGTGACGGGCCGTGGCGGTCCAGACGGTGTCCGTCACGATCACCGTGTCGGGCTTCTTCCAGGCGCGGGCAAGCTTGTTCGTGTCGGGCTGGTGGGTAAAGGGATTGCCGCCCGCCCACATGACGAGCTTCACTTCCGGGTAGGTGACCTTGCGGCCGTTGAAGTCGATGGTCTTTCCCGGGTTCAGGAAGCATTCGACGAAGCGGGCGACCGGAATCACTTGACTGCCCTTCCACGGGAGAGTGGAGGGCTTCAGAGGCTTGACGGCGCCCGAAATGCCGCCGAGGAAGGGGCCGTAGGCCGTGGGAGAGCCGCCGCTCGAGTACTGATAGTTCGTGCCGATGCCGCCGCCCGGAAGTCCGATCTGGCCGAGAGCTGCGGCAAGCGCAAAGCCCATCCAGTGGGGTTGTTCGCCGTACTGTGTGCGCTGAATCCCCCAGCCCATCATGATCATGGTGCGGTGCTCGCGGAAGTCGTGGACGAGCTTGCGGATGACGTCGGCCTTGACGCCGGTTTTTCCTTCGGCCCATTCGGGCGTCTTTTCGACGCCGTCCGTGCGGCCCATGACGTAGTCCAGGAATTCCTTGTGACCGGATGTGTACTTTTCAAGGAAAGCCATATCGGCTTTGCCGGATTTCACGAGTTCCTGAATCATGCCGAGCATCATGGCGCAGTCCGTACCCGGACGGGGCGCAATCCATTCGGATCCAAGGTATTCGCCCGTGTCGGTGGCAACCGGATTGATCGAATAGGTCTTCGTGCCTTTGGCTTTGAGGGCTCGAACGTAACCCGTACCGTTGTGAAGCGTCGTGAGCCAGTCGATGTCGTTCGTGACGATCGGATCGGCGCCCCAGAAGACGACGCGATCGGCGTGCTCGATGACGACGTCCCAGGAGGTGGAGCGGGGGTCGCCCGAGCCAACGACGTAGGGGAGAATCTTGGAGATGGCCGCGGTCGAATAGCTGTTCTCACAGCCGATGAAGCCGCCGCAGAAATTCAAAAGACGCTGCTGCAGATTGATGGAGGCGTTCACCTTGCCCGTCGACATCCATCCGTAGGAGCGGCCGAACACGGCGGACGGGCCGTACTCGCCATATACGCGCTTCATTTCGGAAGCGACGAGGTCCAAGGCCTTGTCCCAGGAAACGCGGACGAACTTTTCGGAGCCGCGTCCTTCGCGGGACTTAGGGCCGTTCTTAAGGTAGCCTTCGCGTACCATGGGATAGCGGATGCGCGAGGAAGTGTAGGGAAGCTGAGCGAGCCCGCTGATGTTCGGGGTCGGCGCGTAGTCGTGTTCGAAGGGCGTGAGATGCGTCAGTTTGCCGCCCTGAACATGGGCACGGAAGATGCCCCAACGGGCGGCGGTGATGACTTCGCCCGTGTCGATCGTGGATTTTCCCAGATTGAAGGTGTCGGTGAGTTCGAGGTCGTGCGCGGCGACGGAATGGTCGAATTGAGCGGAACTACCTTTTGCAGCCGGATTGTCCGTAAGTTTGTCCGAAGTTTTTTCCTTCGCGTTGGCCAAAGTCGGGGCGGCGACAGCCGCCGCTGCCGCGGCTCCGATGAAGCCGCGTCGGTTCAGATTGATAGCCATGAGTCTTTCCTTCCAAAATAAGAGTTCAGGCGTTTTGGTAATGAGAATAATTCTAAATAAGAAAATTGGTTTGCGTTTGAAAGTTTCAGTGGGGTTTGATGGTCCTCAACCTAATTTACCTTCTGCCGAGAAGCAAGTAAGGGAAGAGCCGGCCGAGACTTCGACGATCTAAGGATCGACGCCGGAGAGGGTGTCGGTTTCCGAGGATTTTCGCCCGATGGCGTGCATCACCGCGCGACGCATGAAAGCGAGAAGGCAAAGCACGTTGTCTTCCTGATCGTCCCAACGGTCGGAGCAGTTGCCGAGATACGCTTCCCGGGCGAGACGCAAAAGCGAAGCGTGTTCGGCGGGGACCTTCCCTTCGGCCCAGAGCGCCGCTCGATCCTTCGACGCGAACGCTCGGGTGTCGAGCGTGTACCACATCCGGGAGAGGGTGAGCAGCGCATTCCGTTCGTCCCCTTTGTACGACGAAAGGACATTCGGCAACGCACCGCGGATCGCCCGACGGATCTCTTCAAATGGAATGGGCGCAATGAGCTTGTCGATGGCCGGACTTTGAGCAGTCAACGGTATGGCGTGCAGACGGGCCTGCCAGAGAAGGAGGATGTTGTCGGGATCCGAAAAAGGTTGGGGGACCGTTCCGTTCTCCATGTCTGTGCGCAACCACTCGCCGAACATGTATTCGAATCGCGGCGGGAAGCGCCACGGGTCGATGGCATGGCGGTTTACGACGCTGAGTTCTATGGGTCTTCTATCCGAATGGGGACGCCCGGAAAGACAAAGGAGTTCTTGCGTGAGAGAAGCGCGGGCCGATTCCGTAAGAGGACGGTCGATGAAGATCAATAGATCGAGGTCACTCTCCGGCCGCAGGCCGTCCAAAGCGGCCGAACCGTACAGGTAGATGCCGGTCAATTCCTTCGGGAAGAGGACTTGGATCCGTGATGCGGTTTGTTTCAGTTGTTCCTTCGAAGGGAAGTCAAGGTAAGGCATCGAGGGACTCATCACAATGCAGATCTCAGTACGAGACCACAAAAAAATGGGGTTGATGGCGTTCCATTGTCCGTAATGAGCTTAACAGAATCCGTTCGCGGGCTGAGAAAGAGGGGCGAGGCCGTCCATTGTGAAGTGACGTCTGGTTCTCATCTCCGCGCCTGCGGCAAGAATACTTCCGAATAGATGATCGCAATGAAGGAAATCCAGATTTCTACAGACGGGAAAGTCTCTAATCACGACATACGTAGAGACGGGGTAAGATTGGTCCTGTTCGCCCGGTTGATTACCTAGCAGCCAGTCGCAATCGAAGAGTTCGAATGCCAGGGGGCACGCGGCAGGCCAGCGCCAATCGGTTAAAACGAACGATCTCGGGAGTTCCTTCCGTGACCTACCATCTCAATCCGACTTTTGCCGCGGTCGTTCTCGCGGCCTCCCTTCTTGCGTCCTCGAATTTTGCTCTTGCCGCGGACGCCGTTTCCTCCGCTTCCAAAGTGCCTGCCGCAACGGCGGATGCGCCCGCGCTCGAAGGCGTGCGCACCATGGCCGCCAAGGGCGGCGACAAGTTGCCCGACAACGTGGACGCCGTGACGTCTGCTTCCGTCGTGCCGGCGAAATTCCGTCAGACGGAATATAAACCCAAGGGCTTTACGGACGCGAAGGACAAAAAGCGCGTTCTGTTTGTCCTAGACGATCCACGTCACGAATCCGTGACCTACGACCTCTGCGTGACGGCGATGAAGTTCTTCGAAGAGAAGGGCTTCGAAGTGGCTCTTCGCGACCTGATCGCGATGAACTTCAATCCCCTCATCACGACGCGCGAAGCCTTTTACAACGCCAAGGACGGCTTCGGCCCGACGCCGCCCGACGTTAAGGTCGAGCAGGGCTTCATCAAGAAGGCCGACCACATCATCTTCGTGCAGCCGAACTGGCAGGACAGCGACCCCATGTTTACAAAGGGCTACAAGCTTCGTGTCTTCACGAAGGGCTTCAGCTACGACGACGGTCCGAAGGGGCGCGCGGGACTTCTTCCCGGCAAGACCTTCTACACGATCATGAATGCGGGCTGGCTCGGTCAGGGTCAGGGACAGAGCGGCGATTCGCTCGCGAAAAACCCGCAGGAATGGGAAACGTGGATGTTCGCCTTCCGCGTCGTGGATGACGACGCCGCGGTCGGCAAGGACATGCGCAATCTCGGACGTTTCTGCAACGACCGTACGCCCGCGAATCTGGATCCCGCCTACGGTGAAAAGATCGAGAAGCTCCGCGGCGTTCTGCGCGATCGTCTCGCGCGCGACTTTGCCGATTATCTGAAGTGATCGAGAGCGGCGAAACCCCTCGCCGCCTTCCCGTGAACGAAGGCCCGACGCCTGGTTGCGATCAGGCCTTTTGTGTTATCGGGAAAGAGGAAAGGGTTTTGTTCGTCAAAGTTCACATCGTCTTTGTGTACCAGGGGGAAGGACGAACATCAAAAACGCCCGGCGGACAAGTAAGCCGTCGGGCGTGAAAGAGAAAGCCGGAGCCGTTAGAAGAGATAGTTCACGCGTCCCGAGAGGAGCCACGTATCGGCGGTTTTGCCGCCGGCCACGCGTTCCGCGTCAAATTGGAATTGGAATCGATCCTTCCAACTCCAGACTGCACCGACGCCGAAGTTGGCCCAGGTACCCGTGTCGCCCCAGTTTTCGTTGAAGGTGTGGAGGCCGTCAGAGAGCACGGCATCCTGTCCGTCCGTAAACTGGTGTAGCACGTCGCCGCGGAAGTAGAGTTCACCCGCGTTGTCTACGTTGCGGAATTCGCGACCGGCGCGGAAGCCGATGCGTCCGATCGTGCTCGTTTCGCTGTCCGCCTCCACCTTCATGCCGCGGTCGGTGCGGTAATCAAAGCTGTCGAGGTAGGCTACTTGGAACTGCACCTGCGGCTCGACGAAGACACCCGTTTCACTCTTGAGTGTGTAGCCATACTCGGCCGACAGGGCGGCGTAGTCCTGATCATAGTCACCGTCGGTGGCATAGGCTTCGTTGCCGACCGTGTACTCGTTCGAAACGCGACCGATGCGGCCGACGAAGTCGAGGTAGTGGTTTCCGTAGGTGAGGGTGTCGAAGACAGCCAGTTCATAGCGCTTCATGTCGCCGTCCCCGCGAACGTCGAGGAACTCGGTGTCGCCTTCCGTGTAGGAGAACCAAGCGCCGGCGCGACTCTTTTCAGAGAAGACCCGATCAAAACCGATGGTAACGCCCGTACGGTCCCAACGGTATTGGTTCTCGGCACCGCTGCGTCCGTGATGGATGCGAACCCACAGATCGTTCTCGGCGCTTCGAACAGTTTCAAGAAGACGACGGTCGCGCCGATCCATTTCCACAGCGGCGTCATAGCTGGCGTAGCCGGCGCCCGACATGCCGAGAGCGGCCGAAGACTTCGAGATCTCAATTCGTTCAATGAACCATTTGGTCCCGCCGACATAGTCTTCGGGATCCAGAGCCGTGATGGTGGAGAACTCCTCACGGTCCGCATCGGCCGCGGTCATTTCGGAATGGTTGATCTGCAGTTCATAGTCGACGAGGCCCTCGCCTCGTTCGTTGACTTTGTCAACGAACAGTTGGGAAGAATTCGCCTTTGTGTCGGCTGTTCCGCTGGGCTTGTCGGTTACGGCAAAAATCAGGGTATTGGTCGGAGTGATGGATTCGAGCAAACCGAGATCGTGAGCGACAAGATCGATCTTGTGCTGAACATCGGTCGAACCGTCGGTTGCGCTGTAGCTGTCGATGAAGAGAACGTCGCTTGCCGCCTTGTCTTCTGCGTTCAAATCCATCTTGAAAATGCCGCCGGTTCCCAACAGATTTTGGACATGAACGTATTTGTGATCGAAATTCAGGATATCGTCGGACAGGTATTCGCGAAGATTGGTTGCAGTATAGAACTCTTGAATATCTTGATCGAAGAGGTTTACGACGCCGTTGTTCTTTAATGTAATTTCAGAGATTTTCGGCTTTTTTAGGTAAATCCATTGTGCGCCGTTTTCAAAACTTACATTAAGATCGCCTTGTTCGTATTTCGGTCTTGCGTTTTCTCCGCTTTCACCGAAGTCGCCGACCCATCCCACCCAATTTGGGTTGTCGGACAAAAAGTTGTCGCCGTAGAAATAACCATTTCCAACGAAATTTGCACTAACTGAGGCTTCTGGTTCGATGAGAATATTGCCTACGATTTGGTTGTTGGTGGATTTGATATTAAGTTGAGACTTGCCTTTTGCCTGCAAGGTATCGGGTTTAAGGGCGAAGGTCCAGATTTTGGTGCTTGTAGAGGAGTCGCCGATGTTTACCTCCGTATCGCCGCCTTGCAACCAAATGCCATTCGCTCCGATCTTGTCGGGGTTGACTTTTTCGTTTTTCTGATAAATAAAGATGTCGACGTCGCCGTCGAGTTCGACATCGGCTCCGCTATACACGGCGAGAGCGTAATTTCCTTCGTCCCCAATGCTAGAGGGAATGAACTCCGTCGCCGTTAGTTTGATTGAAGTTTTTCCTGAAACGTGAAGCTTGGAGTTGCTTTGAGCTGCAACCGTGAATTGCGAATTCTTAATCGGAGGGGTGTGTTCAATATCGATGAAATCATACTCTTGAATGCCGCTAGAGGGAACATTGATAAGTTCGCTTCGATCCGTTGCGGTGTCGGTGTTGTGGTAGGTAAAACCTTCGGCAGATGAGATCTGAGAAAGGGATGCGAGAAGGATCGCGGGAAGAATTTTTTTATTGAAACGATCAAAGGTCCATTTACATTGATTCGCTCTATTGATGGGGGGGGGGGGTAACATAATATACTCCTATATTATTCAAGAATCGATCTTGATATAGAGACATTATAGAGGCCGGGAAAAGAGATGATTAAACGAAAATCGAAGAAAATATCTTTATTAAAACTTATAGAAAAACACTGATGGCTTGTCGACCCAAAAGCAAAAATCGAAGAAAGGAGAATTCTTACATTTCCACCATTCCCGCCGCGCGGCGCATGGTGTCTTCGCCCCGCCGGTCGTAGAGTGAGGTCGTTGCGATGTTCGCGTGCCCCATGAGGTTTTTCACGGTCACAAGGTCCACGTTTCTGTCGATCAACCGCGTCGCGAACGTTCTTCTGAGATCATGCGGCGTCACGGGATCGACGCCCGCGGCATCGCAATATTTTTTCAGAATCCGGGAGAGGGAAGAGGGGTTCAGCGGGCGATCCACCCGCAGTCGTCGCCCGACCGTGTAGTTCCCGAAAAGATAGCCGGGCACCTCGGTTCTTACGTCCAGCCACTCGGCCAGCGTCCTCTGCATGTCGGGCGTGAGGAAGGCCTTTCGTTCCTTGTTTCCTTTCCCGATCAGACGGATCGTTCCTCCGAGCACGTCCACCTTGTCCAACTGAAGACCGCAGACTTCCGCGCGCCGAAGACCGCAGCCGAGAAAGAGGGTGAGAATGGCCCGGTCCCGAACTTTCTTCGGGTCGTCGCCTGCAGCGGCCGAAAGAAGCGCCGCCGATTCGGCGTAAGAGAGAGACCGCCCCGCGGGCAGCCGCGAAACCCGAACCTGCTTTACCGACCGGATGCGCTCGAGCGAATCATGATCGAGAAGTTCGAGCTGCCAGGCGGCTTTGGCGACCCCCTTCAAGGCCGCAAGATAGAGATTCACCGAAACGGCCGATTTTCCGAGCGCCAGCTGCCGGCGCAGGAAGGACGACACCGCCGCGGGCGTGAGCATCGCCCAGTTGACTTGAGTGAAGTCGGCGGCTCCGCCCCAACGGGCGAAAAGATTGAGGGCCGACCGCATGGTGCGCTTTGAGTATTCGGTATGCAGTTCTCCGAGATAGAGAATCGCGGGCGCTGCTCCGGGCTGTACCCGAATCGAGTCGGAAAGGACGACGGCGTCGGAAGAGGGAATGAGTTCGGCGGTCATGTCGGAAAAGAAACGGTTGCGCAAAGTGCGCCGCGCCGGCGGTTGGGATCGGCCGTCGGAGGGTCGAATCCTTTGTCGGGAACCGGCGGTTCGGGACGGGCGGTGAGGGTTTGGAGACCGGAAACCGGTGAAAAAGGGCGCAAAACGCCCTGGCGTTGCGCACTATAAGTACTATTATATCGCCTAACGAAAAAAAGTACGGAAAAAGGCGGATTTTCCGGGAGGCGGAGAACCCGCGCTCGGCGCGATTTCCTGTGGTTTGAGCGATGCGGTGCTCGAACTGAATTTTGAAACGGCTTTCAATCACGCCAAATTTGAGAGAAACGATGCGAAATAACGGTGTTATCCGAGAGAAACGAGGAAAATCGAACTTCGCGAAGTGCGAAAATCCGGAGCGCAACGCGCTTTTTGGGGCGGAGCAACCTGCCGATGCCGGCGGGAAGCCCCGACAAAGTCAAATGGGGATCGGAAGTGACTTCCAAACGCTGCCGCGTGAGAAGACAAAACTTCGGTTTCGTTGCCGGGGCGGTCTGCCGTCGGCTGACGCGGAAAGAAGGGCCGCCCTATAATGAAAATTCATTCGTTTCGATACTTCGCCTCTTCGACCTCGCTTCCAATCCGATGCATCAGACCCGACCGGACCATCTCGAAGAATTCATCCGTTCGCTCGTTTGCGAATGCCGCGGCGTCTACGCGCCGGACTTCGACCGGGTGAAAAGATCCGTTGGGTATGCCGAAGAGGACCTGCGCCGCTATCTCGGCACGTATTATCCAAGAAGTCTTCTCGAAACCTACGACATCGCGTCCGAACTCTTTCGAAAGATTTTCGGGACGGAAGTCCGCACGGACGGGGAACTTAAGATTCTCGACTTGGGCTGCGGCCTCGGCGGCGCTTCGGCGGGACTCCTCTTTGCCGTACTCGAGAGATTCGGCGTGCGAAAAGTCTCCGTCGACGGGTTTGACGCCAACGAAGCTTCTCTTCGAACCTTCGAGCGGATTCTTGCGTCCGAGTCCTTTGCCCTCGCGCGCGCAGAACTGCGCAGGCTCGAGGCCCCCGGAGCGCAGGCCGAGGTTGTCGTCCGTTTGAAGCGTGCCCGGATCGATTCGGAGCGTTTCGATCTCCTCGGGGACGAGTCGAGGTACGACGTGATCCTGACCTCGAAGATGTTGAACGAGCTTCCCGTCGAGAGGAAATACTTCCGGTTCCTCGAAACCTATCTTCCGCATCTCGCGCAAAACGGTCTCTGCTTCGTGATCGACGTGAACGATCGGAGGGAGGGGCGTTACATCTCTCAGCGTCTTTCCGAAGAAACCCTTGCCTTTCTCGGTCGGCACGACGGGTTCGAATGTCTGTTGCCGCCGGGCTGCCGAGACTGCGCAAAGCGCGGGTTGCCCTGCGGCGGATTCAATCAGTTCGTCTGCCGCGAGAGCAATTTCGACCGCTTGAATCCTCTCGCGGCGCGCGGCGTCTCCAAAGTCTGCTGCCGCGTCTTTTGCCGCTCGCCTCTTTACCGTCACTTCCGTCCGAAACTCACCCGTTTCGATTTTCTTGCGAGCGAAGCGGGAGGAAATCATGTCTACTGTCCGCGCCTCCATTCCTGAAGAATATCCCGTGATCGCCCCTGTAATTCTTTCGGCGAGCCGTTCTACCGACATTCCTGCACGACACGCGAAATGGTTTATGGAGCGTTTGCGAAAAGGGTGGTTCGGATGGGTGAATCCTTTCAATCGGAAGCGCTACGCCGTTTCCTTGGAAAATACGAGAGCCATTGTCTTCTGGACGAAACACGCCACCCCCTTGTTTCCGTATCTCGACGAAATCGAGGAACGGGGATTTCATTTTTATTTCCAGTACACGCTCAATGATTACGAAGCGGAAGGACTCGAGCCCAAGATTCCGCCGCTTGACCGCCGGATCGAAACCTTCCGAGGGCTTTCCGAAAAGATCGGACCCGAACGCGTGATTTGGCGTTTCGACCCGATCATTCTTCATGACGGGCAGTCGGCGAGAGACATTCTCCACAAGATCTGGAATCTGAGCAAGAGACTTCGGGGAGCGACCGAAAAGCTCGTTGTTTCCTTTGCCGACGTGAACGCGTACGCAAAGGTGCGGCGCAATCTCGTTAGGCAGGCGCCGTCACTCTATTCTCCGGAAAACGTCGCGCTCGCCGAACCCGACGAAGCGCAGATTGAAGAGATCGCCGGGGGGCTTCGGAAGATTCAAGCCTACTGGCATGACCGCGACTGGGACTTTGCGGTGGCGACCTGCGCCGAACGGATTGACCTCGGCCGCTTTGGAATCGGGCGAAACAGCTGCGTCGACGGAGAACTCCTCGCCCGACTCTTTCCCGAGGACGACGCTCTCACGGCGTTCCTTACGAAAAAGAAGACGACTTCGGAGCAGGCGAGTCTTTTCTCGGAACTCGACCGAACGATTCCGATTGTGAGCAACTTGTCGCTCAAGGACAAAGGACAGCGAAAGGAATGCGGATGCATCGAGAGCAAGGACATCGGCATGTACGACACCTGTGCGAATTTATGCGCCTATTGCTACGCAAACACCTCTCGAACCATGGTGAAGAAGAATCTTCTGAAGATTCGGGCTTTCGACGGACATTCGCCTTTCTTGATTCCGGTGGATTCGGATATATAGGAAATTAAGGATTCGACGACGGGACTTGTCGTCGGCTTTCCGTGAACGGCGGGAATTTCCCATGACATTTTTGCGTGATGACGCATTTTGGGTATTTGCATTGTTTTTGGAAATTTCGTGATGTTTCGTCTGCTATGATCTTTCTCATTGAGAACCACTTTGAGATAGACCATGTCTGCCCTGCCTTTCATTGTCGACCCCAAAAAACGTAAGGCCAAAAAGTCTCGCCCGCCCGCCGAAATGAAAGGCATAGTCGAGCGCGTCACCTTCCATAATCCGGAAAACGGCTTCAGTGTTCTTCGCGTCTCCGACCGGAAACACCGGGGAACCGAGACGGTCGTGGGCTTTGCGTCGCCCGTATCTGCGGGCCTCTTCATTCATGCGACGGGCCGCTGGCAGTCCTGCGAGGACGGCCATCAGCTTCGGGCGGAAGCGATCCGCACGGAACTCCCCGCCGAGACGGAGGACCTCCGAAAGTGTCTCGGCTCCGGCCTCGTCGAGGGGATCGGCCCCGCCTATGCGAAGCGCTTTCTCGAGGCGTTCGGCGAAAAGGTTTTCGACGTGCTCGACAAACACCCCGAGAAGCTTCTTGCCCTGGAGGGCCTCGGGCAAAAGCGCTGCGATCTCGTCGCCCGAAGCTGGGCCGACCGGAAGGCCGAGCGCATCGCCGTGAACTTCCTCATCGATCATGGGGTCTCGTCGGAACTCGCCGTAAAGATCGTCAGGACCTACGGAAACGAGACCGTTCGGATCGTCAAAGAGGATCCCTATCGTCTCGTACGGGACCTGCGGAGAATCGATTTCCATTGGGCCGACACGTTCGCAAAGAGCATCGGTTTGGGCGCTCATTCGGCAGTGCGTGCTCGAGCCGGGATCGACTACGTGCTCCACGAAGTGTCGACCGGACTTGGAAACTGTTTCCTTCCCCGGGCGGATCTTGAGACCATGACGTCGGAACTTCTCGGCGTTCCGAAGCGCGTGATCGCCAAGGCCGTGGAGGAGGAAATCGAGCAGGGGACGATCGCAGTCTCGGACATTCCGAACCCCGAGAGTCTCTATCCCGCAGAACTTCTGCGGGCGGAGGAGGGGGTCGCACGCGAAATTCGTCGACTCGCCTCGGGAACCCTTCCGTGGGGTGACCTCGACCTTGACGGCGGGATTGACGCCGCACAGGGAAAACTCGGTTTTTCGCTCACGAGAACGCAAAGAAACGCCGTCGTCACCGCGCTCTCGTCCAAGATGTCGGTCCTCGCGGGCGGTCCCGGAATGGGGAAGACCTCGATCCTGAAGACGATCCTTTCGATCCTGGACGCAGAAGGCGTGAAGATTCGGCTCTGCGCGCCGTCGCTAAACGCCGCCGACCGTTTGGCGGAAGTTATGGGACGCGTCGCCATCGGCGTGCCGAGTCTCCTCGAATTCAACGGTGCGGACGGAACCTTCCGTCGAAATGCCGATCACCCCGTCGACTGCGACCTGATCGTGGTGTGCGAAAGCAGCCTGTTGGACATCCTGTTTGCACACCGGCTGCTCGCGGCCCTGCCTTCTCACGCGGCCGTTCTCTTCGCGGGGGACGCCGATTTGCTTGCGTCCCACGGCCCCGGGAACTTCTTTTCGGACCTCATTGATTCGCAGGTCGTGCCGGTGACGAAGCTCTCCGAGGTGGTTCAGGACGGTCCCGCGGGCTGGATCGCCAAGGTTGCGCATCAGATTCGCTCCGGTGAGGTGCCGCAGTTTCCGGGCAAGGCCGACGACGGCAACTGCTATTTCCTGCGGGTGGACGACGAAGAAGAGCTTCCCGAGGCTCTGAAGGATCTTCTCCTCAAACGTCTTCCCGATGCGTACCGAATCCATGGCAAACGCGACCTGCAGCTCCTCACGCTCACGACTTGCGGCCAAACGGGCTCGCGGGCCCTCAACGAGCTGCTTCGGTACGATCTCGCCGGCCATACGGGCGGAATCGAACGCTTCGGGCGCTTTGACAAGGGGGAGAGGGTGATGCAGGTCGTCGAGAACCGCTGTCGAGGAGCATACCCGGGCGACATAGGGGTCGTCACGGAGATCGACCGCAAGGAGGGCGAACTCTACGTGCGCTTCGGCGAGCGGATCGTCTGCTACGCCTTTGAGGAGCTCGACGAACTGACGCAGGCGTACGCCGTGACGGTCGACAAGGCGCGGGGAAACGAATTTCCGGGCGTCGTCATTCCTCTCTCCATGGAGCAGTCCGTCATGCTGCGGCGCGACGTTCTCTATACGGCCGTGACGCGCGGGCAAAAGCTCGTCGTGTTTGCGGGCGACCCTGAAGCTTTGGAGGCGGCGGTCAAGCGCACCGACGCTCACAAGCGTCGAACGGGACTCGTCGAGCGGCTCATGCGCAGCGACTCCCTGCCGGCCTGAAGACCCTTTCAGGACGTTCGGTTTTCGGCAGCCGCAAAGCGGTTCTTTAGGATGATAGATTTTTATATTTTAATGGGGCGGTATGAAAAGTAGGAAAATCATGCTTTTCTGTCCATTTTTTTGGCAATACTCAAACGAGTGCCGTCAGTATCATCATCCACACCGGCAAAGTCACGACGGATGCGAGCGTCGTCCCGGCCACGGCGGTCGTGGCGAACTTCGTGTCGGCGTGATGGAACTTGGCGAGCACCGCAATCTGCGTGATGCAGGGAAGCGACGCCTGGATCACGTAGACGCACACGTAGAGGGGCGAGAGTCCGAAGGCCTTCGTGAGCCCGAGGCACACGAGCGGACAGATTGCGAATCGCCCGAGGAAGACGAGCGTGAGGTCCTTGTCGAAGCGGATGTTGCGGAGTCCGATCGTGTAGATCATGATCCCGATGAAGATCAGGGCGAGCGGCGTCGTGATACCGCCGAGATACTGAGCGGCCGAGAGAACGGCGCCCGGAACGCGCACGTCCGCGAGGATGAAGGCAATGGCGGCGAGAAAGCCTATGAGCGGAGGAGAGAAGACGCGCTTCACCGTTTCCTTGGAGAGCAGCTTCGGGCGCTTGCCGTGCGTCGCTTCGACGCCGTCCATGGCTTCGAGGAAGTTCCCCATCGTCCAGAAGTAGGTCGTGTTCGCGAAGAAATAAAGAAGCGTGGGCACGACCGCTTCGTCTCCGAACAAAGCGATCGAAACCGGCAGCCCGATGAACATGTTGTTGGTGGCCGTGAAGGCCGACGCGAAGACGCCGTGGTGGATGCGCTCGATGCGGGCGACCTTGGCAATGAGAAGCGAAATCGCAAAGCAGGTCCAGACGGAAACAAAGGGAACGACGAGCGGCCCCGTGAGGGCGAGGAGTTCGTCGTGCGTGAGGGACTTCGAGACGCTCGAGAAGAGGTAGGCGGGCAGCGACAGAAAGGTGACGAGCTTGGCGATGAGGCTTTGCGAACGGCTGTCGTACCAGCCGCGGGCGGCGGTGAGGTAGCCCGCTCCCGAGAGAAGAATCAAAATGAAGACGCACTCGACGGAGTGCAGAAAAGCGTCCCACATGACGTAGAGGTCCCAAAATGGAGCTCCTCAATTTTAAACCCCCATACTGGGGAGAGAATCTGAATCAGAACCATTATTCCGGGACCGTGTCGTCAGACTCGTGGACCTGACGGGATCTGGTCCGTCTAGACTTTTCCCCGAGAGGATGTTCGTGCGGCGAAGAGAATTGTCGGAGACATCCGACGTGAGGGGTATCGTTCGTCCTGGGGACATAAGGAGCCGTTGATCGTCGCTATGGAGACGGCTTTTGAGAGTTTGGTGCAAAAGGAGCTTTACAAATCCATATTTAAGGTGTAAGGTTGAATCGAGGACATCCGTAGCCAGCTTATGGCATTGTCCTACATGGACTTTTGGTCGATGCACATGCCAAACGCAAAGTGTGGCGTGGGCTTAAGCCGGACATTTTTCCCATCAAAAATCGGATAGGAGATTTCGTATGAAGTTTCAAAAAACAGCACTGAGCACAATGCTCCTAACCGTGGCCGTCGCCATGAGCGGCAACGTGCAGGCCGGGGACCAATTTATAGCCGCGAAAGGACAGTCGCAGACGTTCACTTCCGGGACTAAGCTTCCGGGCGAAGGTTCGAGCACCGACTACAAGCTGATCGGTGGTTGGGATCATTCGGGCTACGGTCCCGAAGATTCTCTCGACCATGCCGGCATCAATACCGACATTACGCTGACAAGCGGGATTTACGACGAGATCGTGGGCGGAAATCACGTTCGCAATACAAAATCGAGCCAAACGTCTCCTGTGATGAGTATTGGCAACACGAAGGTGACAATCTCGGGCGGTTCGTTGGAATATGCGGTCGGAGGCAGCAAGGCGTCGACTTCGGGTGGCACGGATCTCATCAATGGTCGGGTTGAAATGGTCGTGAGCGGCGATGCCAACATTTCCAAAAAGCTCGTCGGCGGCAATTACGTCAAGAATTCTTCGGCCCAAGGCGCCGGAGCCACGCCGGATAAAGGTGGTGAAAGCGTCGTCGGAGACATCAATCTGACGCTTCAGGGAGGGACGTTCGAAGGGATGGTGATCGGCGGCAGCTTCGCTGAAAACTATACGGAAAAGAGCGAAGAAGGCTTTGCAATGAAGCTCTCCACTCAGACCGGAAAAATCAATACGACCGTTACCGGCGGGACGTACAACGGCGACGTTGTCGGCGGTTCGGCCGCGAGCGGGAAAAACAGCGTCGTTCAAAACGAATCGAGTTCCCTGACCATTTCTCTCACCGGTGATGGGACTCCTACCTTTGAGAAGGATACGAGAATTGTCGGCGGCAATTTTGTGTCCGGGGAGAGCACTTATTCGCTTACAACGGGTGACGCGGACGTCGTCATCGACGGAAACGGAACGCTTAAAGTTGCATCCAATATCGTTGGCGGCGACTTGATCGAACAGCACAGCCTCGGCAATGTCGGCGCATATTCCGAGATTCAGGGCACTTCTTCCGTTACGATTTCTGCTGCGAACTTCAGTACTTCCGAAGAAATCATCGGCGGCAGTTACGTTCATGCGGCCGGCGGTACAACGGAGCATCCGGCCGCGGCACAAGTCGGAAGTACGCGTGTCGAAATATCCGCCGGCACCATTGGTGGCAACGTCATCGGCGGCGGAAAGGTCAATATTTCCGAGCTTAAAGACCACGAAAACGAAACGTATGCCATAAGCCATGTCGGTACGGCCAACGTCTTGATTTCCGGCGGAACCATCAACGGCGCCGTGATCGGCGGCGGAAATGCCAAAGCTCGTGCGGGACTTGACGGTGGCGCCGACGTTGATGCCGTCAACATTGAAATTACGGGCGGCAAGATCAACGGGGGCGTCATCGGAGGCGGCATGGCCTACAACTACGACGCATCCAATGGTTCGACGCTGACGGCGAAAACGGGTAGCTCGTCCATCGTGATTTCCAACGCGGATGTCAGCGGCTTCCAATACGACAGCGGCATTGATAATACGGTGAAGTTTGCGAATACGGCCATCATTGCGGGAGGCATCGCTTATGACAAGAAGACCGCTTCCGACAATACCGTCGACGCTGAGACCCAGACGACTTCGATCACGGTGCTGAATTCCACCGTGACGGGCAACGTATACGGCGGCGGGTATGCTCACGGCAACAATGCCAAAGCCAAGACGAACACTGCGCAGATGTCGTTTGTCGACACGAAAATTGATGGGAATGTCAGCACCGGCGGGCTAGTTGGAAATGACAGTGCTGTCGCCAACGTGAAAACCGCCGCTCTTTCGATGCGGGACACCATCGTCACCGGAAACCTTGTCTTGGGTGGCGACAATGCCGGTGCCGAGAGCGTCACCTCCGCTGAATTTACGGGCGTGAACACTGCGAAAAAACTGACCGGGAAGGCCGATTCCTATACGTTCAACGCCACGGAAGAAAACGGCACGAAGGCCATTTTGGATGTGGGCGGTACGATTGACGCCGCCGGTTCCATGGTTGACGTCAATACCAATTCGGCTCATACGGTCATCACGGGTGAAAACGCCACGATGTTGGTCGACAAGGGCACGAAACTCACCGTGCACTCGACCTTTGCCGATACGGCCTATTCGTTCGAGGAAGGAGATTTGGGCCAGCTGATCTATACGACGAAGGGGCTCACCGCCGGCGACGAAGTGTTGAGCGGCACGATGACCACAAATGAAAACGCAAAGGTGCTTTCCGAAACCCTGCTCGGCTCTGTTGCGTTCGTTAACCAGGGAGCGGAATTTATTGCCGACGAGGGCATGGATGCAATTGTCAGCGCCGCAAAAGACGGCCGCTTCACGGCATTCGGCGCCATGCAGGGCGGACGTTCTTCTTATGAAACCGGTTCGCACGTATCGGTTTGGGGCGTTTCGCTCGCCGCCGGTACAGCCGGCAAGGTCGGCAACATGACGATGGCGGGTTTCATTGAAGCCGGCTGGGGTCGCTCCGATCCGAGCGTTTCTGGCGCGAGCGGCGACGGCGACCATGACTATTACGGTGTAGGCGGTGCAGTGCGCTACGACTTTGAGTCGCCCTTCTATCTTGACGGATCGTTGCGTATCGGCTCGTCGTCAACCGAGTTCGACGGAGAATTTTCGGGTACTAAGGCCGAATACGATGCGGACTCGCTGTATGTTACGGCGCACGTTGGCGGCGGCTACGTCTTCGATCTGAGCTCGACCCTCGCGATGGATCTCTACGGTCGCTATATGTTCACGTATTTGGAAGGCGACGAAGTGGGACTCCATACGGGTTCAGGTGAAAAGCTGGACATGGACGACACGACCGCACATACCGTCCGCCTTGGGTTCAGCCTGCTCGGCAATTGCACGCCCGAGGTTGCATGGCACGCAGGTCTGGCTTATGAACACGTTTTCGACGGCGATGCGGAGTCCACGCTTCTTGTCGGCGGATCGCGAGCCAGTCTCGATACGCCGACGCTAGAAGGAAACAGCGGTATTGTTGATGTCGGCTTCCGCTATCAGCCCGGAGGTGCGTCGGATCCCTGGACCTTCGGCGTTAATCTCAAGGGATACGTCGGCGACCGCCAGGGTGTAACGGGGAGCTTCAATGCCCTCTACACATTCTGACCGGATTCTTTGATGCTTTTCGGAGCGTCTGACGATCCAATCCGAACGGGGTCTCTATTCAGGGACCCCGTTCGTTTCAACAACGTCGTGAAAGTGTTGTTCGGCCGAGCGACCGAGACCTCAAACCGGAAAACTTACGCCGAGACGAAGCAACCGTCGTTCCCTTACCCAGAGTGATCCGCTCTCCGCGGGAGAGCAGAATGCCGAGCTTCGAGAGCTCCTTGCAGAACTTCGACAAGTTCACGCGGCGCTGTACGCACCAGTCGCGAACAGCGAGCGAAACTAATCTTCGCGGCAATGTCTTTTCTGCCTTCGCGGTCGTCGTTTTGCATCCAAGCTTTTGCTTCTCTTATATGAAAAAAAAGCGCGCTCCGTCCACAGCTTGGCGGATCGGACGGAGCGCGTTCCTATGAGGTAGGAGAAAAAAGACGGTGAGAAACTACTTCGCCCAACCGAAGAATTCCGTCACGGTGCTCCAGGCGACATCGCGCAGGAACTTGGCCGTTTCAGGGGAAAGAGGCTTCTCGCATTCGCCGAGGTAGTTGATGTCGGCGGGCGTACGGTGGAAGAGCGTCGAATAGAGAACCGCACCGTAAAGGTACGAACCCGCCGCGGACGGATGGCTCTTGTCGGGCATGTACATCTCAAGGTCCGGCTTCGCCTTGATCGCTTCCATGAAGGCTAGTCCCACGGGGACCGTCATCATTCTGGCTTCGTTGGCGATGCGGATCGTGTTGTCGGCGAGTTTCGTGATCTCTTCAGGCTTGTCCTTCTTGGGCCAGGTCATGATGAGAAGCGGCGTGCTGCCCGCCTCGCGGATCGTGTCGGCGTGCGCCTTGGCGTACTTCTCAAAGAAGGGGAGGCGCTTCTTCGAAGTTGCGGCTGCTGAATGGCCCTGCATCAGCACGACGTCGAACATCGGGTGTTCGAGCTTGCCGTCCTTGACAACGGCATACGGATCCTGTTCGTGCGGCGACAGATAGAACTTCATGTCGTGGAAGGAGAGCGAACCCGAGCTGATCGTCAGAAGGCGGGTCTTCATATTCTCCTTCGGGGTGCCGGCCTTCATAAGGCCGCGAAGATAGGTGTGCACGCCGCAGTTGTAGAAGGAATACGAATTTCCGACGAGAAGCGCCACCTTGGGCGACTTCGCGAGCGGTGCCGTCACTTCGGGCTTCACCGTGTTTTCGAGCGCCGAGGCCGAGCCCGCCAGAAAGAGGGCGGCGGCAAGACCGGCGGCGATTTGCTTCATTTTCATTGGATTCTCCTTTTGGTCTTTTGGCGGAATCTTCCAAAGAGTTTGCGGCCCGACGATCGACCTGTGAGCAGAGGGACTCCTCTTCAGGCCGATCGTCCGAGAGATCAAAACTCAGAACTTGTGGCGCATGCCAAGGATGAACGACCGAATATTCTCGTTTGAACCCTCACTCGACGAACCCGTCAGGCTGTCGGAATCCGTCGAGTCCTTCTTATGGACGTAAGCCGCTCCGGCATAAAGATCGGTTCGTTTGGAAAGCGGATAGAGGTATCCGATGCCGATCTGCCAACCTTTCACGTCATTCGAATTCTTGGAATGGAACGAGCCGTCGTCGTTGTACGTGTCGTAATCGCGCTCGCCCTTCACGAAGCCGCCGGCCGTCTTCAGCGTACCGCCCAGGAGGTCGATGTTCGCGCCGAGTACCACGGCGTGCGTATCGTATCCCGTGGTGTTTTTCTCACGATCCTTTCCGGTGTTCACACCTTTGACGGAACTCGAAATCTTGCCCACTCGCGTTACGCCGTCGCCGTACTGGTAGCCGAGGAACATCTTGACCGGGCCGAAGTCGTAGGTGCCGCCGAGGTTGAAGGTGGAGTAGTCGTCACCGAGGAAGGCGGAAGTGTCTGACGCATTTTTGGTAAACATGCGGTCAACGACGGCGACCACCATGAGGGGGCCGTTTTTGTAGGTCGCGCCGACGGCGGCGTAGCGGTCCTTGCGGCTGCTCGAAACGGAGTCGTCGAGCGCAATCCCGTTCGAAGCTTCCGCGTAGAAGTTGAAGCCCGCGAGTTTCGGCGATTCGTAGCGGATGACGTTGTCGAGACGAGTGCCGACGGCGCCCGAGAGAATCTGACTGCTTTGGGCTTCCTGCCAGGTGATGCCGAAAGGCGAGACCTTGCCGGCAAAAATGCCGCCGGTCACGCCGGCGACCAAGGCGCCCGTACGGCCCGCTTCAAAGGTGCCGTACTTGGTTTCGAGACCGATGACCGAATTGCGGTTGAAGAGGCGATCCTCATCGCCCATCGCGCCGGTATCGGCGTCGAAACCGTTTTCAAGGTTGACGTAGACCTTCAGGTCGGGGGAGATTTCTTCCTTGATGCGCAATCCCACGCGGGAGCCGGCGATCTGTCCGGGATTCATTTCGAAGGTATTTTCACCGCCGTCGCGCGTGACTTTTAGGCCCTGATCGATAAGGCCGTAGACTTCGACGTCGGCGGCTTGGGTGGTTCCGGACAAAGCGAGAAACGCCGCAGCGGCGATCACAGAGAGTTTGAAGCTTTTCATTTTTTTCCAGCCGAGAGGTTGATCGACGCCTCTAACGATAGAAAAAAGGGGCAAATTTCAAAATCCAAGTTCGCGCAAAGTCAATTTGCGAAATCTGCAATGCGGGGGATATCCAGCGATAGCGGGGCAAGCGTAAGACCCCTGATTTTGCAGAAAACGCGCAGAATTTACGGTCACACGGTTCGTCAACGGTGACGACGGAGCCAAACCAGAGCGCAAAGGGCGAGGACCGCACCGCTCAGAAACGTCGCTTCCGGTCCGACCGCATCCCAGAGGACGCCGGCAAGGAGTCCCGCGGCTATGGCAGAAAGCCCGCTTGCGAACCCGAAGATTCCGAAGGCGCTCGCCCGCTCGGCTTTCGGAGCGGTCTCGGCGACGAGCATGGAGAAGATTCCCTGCGTGGCGCCGAGATGCAGACCCATGAGGACGATCCCGATCACGACGCCCCACTGTGCGGGAAGAAATGCGAAGACAAGGTCGGCGAGAATCAGGATGCCGATCCCGACCGCAAGGAGCGTCTTAGGATTCGTCTTGTCCGCCCATTGGCCGAAGGGATAGGAGGCGGCGGAAAAGACGAGGTTCATGCCCATGATGAGAAGCGGAATCGCGGCTGCGGCGAAACCCGCATCGGCGGCGCGCAGCACGATGAAGGCGTTTGAGAAGCGCGCTACGGCAAAGAGCGACCCGAGTACGACGAGCGATCGAAAGGCGGGATCCGAAAGAACGTGAAGTTTGGGGAGTGAACGCTTGGCGGGTGTTTCGAGAGCGGAGTCGTCCGGAGTCCTGCCTTCCTCGACGCCCAAGAGAATGAGAAGGAGACAGAGAACGCCCGGGATGAGCGCCACCCAGAAGATCGAGCGGTAGTCGTCCGTCCAGAAGAGGAGAAGGGCGGAGGCGAGAAGCGGTCCCACGAAGGCGCCCGCCGCGTCAAGCGACTGCCGAAGCCCGAAGGCGGCGCCCCGAACCGCTTCCGGCGTAACTTCGGCTACGAGCGCATCGCGCGGTGCGCCGCGAAGTCCCTTTCCGATGCGGTCCGCGACGCGCGCGCCGAGAACGACGGGCATGGCGCCCGCAAGAGCAAAAACCGGTTTGGAGAGGACGCCGAGAGCGTAGCCAAGAAATACCAGGAGCTTCTTGTGCCCGAAGCGGTCGGCTACGACGCCCGAGACGACTTTGGTAAGAAGCGCAACACCTTCGCCGAGACCCTCGACAAGTCCGATCCAAAGGGCGCCTGCGCCGAGCGTCTCCGCCATGAAGAGCGGCAGCAGGGCATGAATCATCTCGGACGAGACGTCCATGAGAAGACTCACGAACCCGAGCGCCCAGACGGTGCGGGGAATGGCGGAGGCGGAAGGAGAGGACATGCGGGAAGATGACGCGGCAACGCGTCCGGTGAATAACGAAGGCATTGTCGCGCCGTTTTCCGGGCAAAGGATGGTCGATTGATCGGAGATGACGCCTTCTTTGCTCGAAGCCAAACGTCGTCACGAAGCGGTCACGACGGGAGCCGTTCGCCGATCCGAATATTGCGGGTCAGCCGAACAAAGAGGAGATTTTCGAGAAGAAGCCTTTCTCTTCGTACGGAGCGCTCCGATAGGCGCCCGTGTCGTAACCCGTCGCCTGAACGGCGGAGCAGAGCAGACGCTCTTCAACGGGCGTTTCCGCAAGAACCGCAACCTCCTTTTTCTTGCGCGAGGCGGTGATTTTCTTCACGGAAATGCGGCGCTCATCGAGCGCTTTCTGAACGGCTTCGCGCACGTGCTGCTCGCACATGGCGCACATCATTCCGTCAACGACCAGAGTAGTTTTGAACATGATCCCACCTTTTTTTCTTGCTACGAATGATTCGCAATTACGTATTGTAGTGCTTTGCAATCGGAAAAAGATCATGCCTCGGGAGGAGCGGGGAGGCACGGCTCTCTCCCGACGATTAGGACGGGCGGACGTAGAATGTTCGAAGTGACCATCATTAGGAGCCCGACCATGCAGGAAAAAGAAAACGACTGTTCCGTCTTCGACCGTTTCACGGGAAAGACTCCGAACCGGCTCACGGATCAGTTGGGCGACATCGCGCCCGATGCCGAGAAGTGGATCCACGACTTCGTCTTCGGGACGGTGTACGCAAGGGAAGGGCTTTCGGACGAAGAAAAGGCCGTAGCCACGATTACGACGCTTGCGGCTCTGGGCGGATGCGAGCGGGAGCTTCGTTCGCACATTCAGACGGCGCTCAATGTGGGCGTGCGTCCCGAGCGGATCGTCGCGACGTTCCTTCATATGGCGCCTTACGCGGGTTTTCCCAGGACCCTGAACGCGCTTTTCACCGCCAAGGAAGTCTTCGCGTCTCGCGGCGTGACGGTTGAAGGACTCGAATTGCCCGATTCCGGGGAAGGTGAAAATTAAAGACCCTTTCGGGAATCTAAATGAACTGACTTGCTGCGCTCGCCGTTTTCGCGTCAGACTTGCGGCGGCGTGAACGTCTTTTCCATGAGGATGTGCGGAATCCCGTCCTCGTCAAAGGGCTCGCCCGAAGTCTTGAAGCCGAAACGCTCGTAAAATCCCGTCGCGTAGCATTGCGCTTCGAGCACGATGCGCTGCACGGGATGGCGCTCCGCCAGGGCCTCCATGGCGTCTTCGAATACGAGGGCGCCGAGGCCCCGGCCCCGCACCGTGGAGAGAACGCGCCCGATCTGAAAGACCGAGTAGTCTTCTTTCACGGGAAAGGCGCGCAGGTAACATAGGATTTTCCCGTCTTCCTCACGCCACACGTGCAGAGCGATTCGGTCTACGCCGTCTACGTCCTGATAGGGACACTTCTGCTCGACCACGAACACGGCCGCGCGGGCGGAGAGGATGCGGTAGAGCTCGTCGACGGTGAGCTCATCGAAGGTTTTTACGAATCGTGGCGTGGGAAAAAACATAAGGAAGGAGGGAAAGCCACGGCATTATAGAGCGTCCCTTAACAAATTCCCTCTCTCCTCGGTACTATGCGAGGAATCTACGTCGGTACCGTTCATCACCTTCGCCATGTCCTTTGGCCCATGGCCTGTCGGTGAGATGTTGGCAGGGAAACCCGATCTTCGACCTGAACATTGGCTCGGGCCGTGTGACGACTGTCAGCCAAACGGGGTGCCGATGCAAGACTTTGCGCAGATCAGACGTCCTATCGATTGAAGCCGGAGAGCTCTCCCTCCCTAAATTAGGATAGGAGAATCCGTATAGAGAACCTGCACAGGTAGGAATAGATCATCTTGGACCCCAGTCCGGCAACTCACGATACAGGTCGGGAAAGCCGAGACGGCGGGTGATATTGTGTTGACGAACGGTGACTTCCTGCCAGACGCGGTTGCCGCGACCGTCATTGATCAATCGGATCGAGCCCAGGTAGTTGCGGATCTCCTTGAGAGTCATTTCGTCTCCGATAGGACGATCCACGACCGCTTTTCCCTTGACGATGCGCGTGGTCTTTTGCTTCATTCGACGATGAAGGTCCGTAAGGATTGTCAAAGCGACAAACGAAATCAGGAATCGTCCTTCCAGAGTCACGTCACTGTGAGCCCGAGCCACATTCATCTCGACATCGCTCTTTCCGCTCCCAAAGGCCTTCTCAATCAAGTCTCTTGCACAATAATTGTCATAGACTTCCGTAGCCCTGGCCGGCATGGTTGAGACATCACAGAAAAAGCCGAAGTAGCGAATGGCCTCATTGATTTTTTCGTTGTCACGTTCCAGCGCGCTCTTGCCCGACAGACCGGTGGGCGTACGGTAGTAGATCAGCTTCCGACTGTTGAGCAACGGGCACGCTACGGTGTGAGCGTCGTCATCCCAATTCTTCCATTGGCTTTCAAAATCCTTCCACATCCCAATTTAGGCAATAAGGAGGGTCCAAAGTCCTACGACCATCTGACGTCTGAGCGATAGCCTTGTAGCTACGAGAGATTTTTCGGCTACCTGTTACCTACCAACCAGATGGCAATTAAGTGGTAGGTAACTGCGTATTTAGGCGTCAAATAGCAGGTAACCAACCATCAACCAAACATTTGGCTGGTAGGTTGTGAGGTTTCTATGCCAGAACTCAATGAAGAAAATGTCTGGTCTCTCACGTTCGACAATTGGAAATCACGTGAGGAAGTTAGTGGCCGACAAAAAATTGGAGCCGATGGAACCGAAAGGAAGCCCCAAACAACGCTATCGCTTATGTGTCTAAACTTTATGCCACAGAATCTTCAATAACAACACATGAGGACTACCGCAATGAGAAAGAGACCATCAATATGGACTCCGCCCTTGATTGCGATAGAAACCGAAACCTACTGTGGTATAACCTGACGCGAAGCAAGGAGAGCGTTTGGCATTTTGGCACCTAATTTGACTTAGCCCATAGTTGCTGCGATGGGCTTTGTCGTTTTACAACCCTTCCGGGGAACCATTCACGGCTAAGGACCATGAATTAGTTTTGGTAATTAGACGGGTAACCCATCAGTTGGAGCTACCATCTCGGCACAGTTGCCAAGATGGCAGAGCGCCTAGTCCTAAATTGTTCAACATTTAGGTCAAGCCTATCCAAACACAGCTCGACAAGACTCAACGCCGCAGCAAGGCGTTGAGGATTAAGTTCCCTAGGAATTGTCTGATCCACCATAAAAGAAACAGGAAAAACACAATTCCAAATTCGAGCGCCGTGAGCGCAAAAATTGCGCAAAATTGTTAACCCTTGTAATCCGGTTTTGATGAAATTTCTCTGCGTAGGCAAAAGAAGTGCATTCATCAAATCCTGACTAAATGGAATTTTTAAGTTACTGATCCATTTCGAAACTGAGCCGAGAGGCAGGGCTTGCATCAAATACCAGATCGGAGGCATTTTTGTCTCGTTGTATTTTCTTCTAAACGCCAGCGTCTGTTGATCTGATGAACGAAGCCATGTCTCCGAAGCATGAGCCAGTAGCTTTACATGGAGAGCTTGATCGTGGAAAATCTCGCGGTTCATGTAAACGAAGGCTCCGCCTTCTTGTGCAAGATATTCCACCAAGCCAGCTTTGATCGCAAGTTCTATTCGAATTAGGTAAGGAAAAAGAAGATTACGCAGATCTTCGTCCAGTTTGATGACCTGCCAAACCTGCGAAAGAGACGTTGACTTTCGGAAATTCCGTGTTCCGGAGGAAAGCACAAAAGCTTCGCAATATGCATCCAATCGAGCAAACCCATAATCACGAAGAAGCTTCCGTAGCAACACATCACTATTGATCCGAAGTCCTCTTTCGGTCAACAGAGCCTTTTGGGCGTCCAGAGAAAGAGCAGGTTTAGTGTATTTCACAACATGCAGAAATGAAAATGCCGGTAACGCAAGCATTACCGGCGAAGCGTCCCTCTTTGTATGCATGTCCAACGAGTCGAACAGAGGCCTTCGGGAACTGTTGCCGTCATTTTAAGCACATTCTTCTCATTCTGCAAGCGACGGGAGCTTGTTTTTTTTCAGATATTCTTCCACTTGGCAATTCCCCTGTAACAGGCCTCAGGCTCTGCCTGAGGTTCCGATCACTTCTCTGTTACTGAGGCTCAATATGTCTGACTTCCAAGACATTTCCACTAGCGTCGTCGTTCACGGGGCTCCCAAGATCGAAAAATTCACCCCGATGTCCGGTCAGAACGCCGGCAAAGAACGGTATTTGTCAAGCGGTCTTTCCGAAAATATTCAACCGTTCTGAGCCATTAAAACTTCGTACAGGGGCTTTGCCCCTACGCTTCGCTACCTCAGGATATTTTCAAAACATGAATAGGGGGGCGCAATGTGGCTTAGTTTGATAGTATTGCCCCCACGGTACAGGGAGGGATCCCGATGACCGTAAACGTGAATAGGGAGGGCTCTGCGTACGCGCAGGGCCCTTTCGCTATTAAGTCTTGGGCGCGTCGAGCTTGTCCAAGTGCCGCTGGCTTCCGGGGAGGGCGTGCAGTCCCATACGCGGCTACGGACCCAGCGATCAGGGTGACGCTCACGTGCTCGTTCAAGCACCTGCTTACGAGCCTTCAAGATGGCTTCTTCGGTCCCGTCGAAGCGGCTCTTGGGAGTGACCCAGTTGACGCCGCTGTGATAGCTCTGTTCGTTGTAACGCAACAGGTAACCTTCGAGCCACTGCTGAGCAGCCTCAATTGATTCAAATCCCTTGCGAGGGTGGCGCCCACTGTACTTCAGCGATCGGAAGAACGACTCCGAGTAAGGATTGTCGTTGCTGACACGTGGCCGACTGTGGGAGCTGATGATGCCCCATTGCTCGAGTAATGCCTTCGTTTCATTGGCCTTCATGGAGGCTCCGTTGTCGGAGTGAACGACCAACGAGCGCGGTCGTATACCGTACTTGTGGATGGCCTCGTTCAAAAACGTCCTGGCGTATTCAGCGTTGTCCGCGTCGTAGACCTTGGCGTGCACGGAAAGGCGGCTGAAGACGCACTATGACATAGGCGTAGAAGAACTTCCCTTTGTAACGTGCGTCCCGGAGATAGGTGATATCCCACGTCCACACCTGATTGGGGCCCGTTGCTTCGAAGCTGGTCGGCTTGTGACGCTTTACGCCCTGGCGTGTGCCGTCGCGTCGCGCATTGAGTCCCGCGTCTTTCATCACGCGGTAGATTGTCGAGAGCGAACCGTAGTACTCGCCCTTGTCGAGCAGGGTCCAGAAGGCTTGCGCGTAACTCAAGTCGACAACGTCGGGGCGCGTCAAACGCTCGATCAAAGTCTTTCGCTCTTCCTCGGACAAAGCGTTGCGCGGCTTGAAGTTGGAGCGATCCTGCCGACCGTCCTTGAGTTCCTTGCCCTCAGTAATCTGCTTGCGCCAGTTGCGGAAGGTACGGTCGGTCAACCCAAGGCACTGACATGCCTTCGGCAACGAAGCGTCGTTGTTCACAGCTTCCGTGATCAGCTCGTAGGCTTCGCGGCGATCTTGGTCACTGATCAGTTTTCCTTGTCCCCCCAGATCGCCTGCACTTTTTTTGTCTCCAAGATTGCTTAGTGCTCCTGGAAAGACATTCTGACAAATAGGGGCCGTGTTCACTTTTACGTGTTCGATGTCCGAAGTCGTGTTCAGTTTTATGCGTCCGAATTGTTCACGCATTAACGTCACTTAACATTACGGGAGGAAAAGCCCCGGGAAACAGGTGATTCGTATGGCGCTTGTTTTCGATGTCGAGAAAAAAGGCTTTTCGGCCTGGAAATGTCTGTGAAGAACTCGGGGCGCTCGAAGCAGTTCGGCGCCGCGAATGCTTTCCTCAGGCTGCAGCCTCAAAGTAGCTTTCAGAGAAGATAAAGAATCGCCGCAACGAGAAGAAACACAAGGCCTGCGGCCATTTTTCGGCGTCGCGGCTTATATAATCCCGTGCAACCTTTTTCCTTTAACTCCTATCCCGGCCCGGATCTCCTCGATCGGCCGGATTACGAGGATTCATTTGCAATGAACCAACAGAACGGAACGGTTTTCGAACTCAAGGGCGGTTTGGCTCTTTCGGACTTCCGCGCGGCCCGTGCGCTCGCGTCTTTGCGTAAGGTTACTCCCCTTGTCGAAGCGGTCTCGGGCCGCTTCGTGCATTTTGTGCACGCCGAACGCGCTTTGACCGACGACGAACGCAGCCGACTCGAAGCGCTTCTGACCTACGGCGACCCCGCCGTGTCGGTGCGCGAAGACCTCGCCTTCATGGTGGTGCCGCGTCTGGGCACGATCTCTCCCTGGGCGTCGAAGGCTTCCGACATCGTCAAGAACTGCGGCATTCAGGGCGTCGCCCGCGTTGAGCGCGGCACGATCTTCTCGCTCTCTCTCTCCGCTCCGGTTTCGGACGAACTTGCCGCGAAGCTCGCCGCCGTTCTCCACGATCGCATGACGGAATCGGTCGTGCCCGTCGACTTTGACGCGTCGAAGCTCTTTGAAACGCTCGAAGGCCGTCCCATGGCGACGGTCGACATCGTGTCGGGCGGCCGCGCCGCGCTTGAAGAAGCGAACGTTTCGATGGGTCTTGCGCTCTCCGACGACGAAATCGACTATCTTGTCGATGCCTTTACGAAGCTCCGGCGCAATCCGACCGACGTCGAACTCATGATGTTCGCGCAGGCCAATTCCGAACACTGCCGCCACAAGATCTTCAACGCCCGCTGGACGATCGACGGCGAAGACCGCGAAGAAACGCTCTTCGGCATGATCCGCCGCACGCACCAGATGGCGCCGCAGGGCACCGTCACGGCCTACGCCGACAACGCGGCCATCTTCGAAGGGGCCGAAGCCGCCCGTCTCTATCCGCGTCCGGGCACGGACAGCGTCTTTGGCGACAAGTACGAACGCAACGTCGAAATGACGCACACGGTCTTCAAGGTGGAAACGCACAACCACCCGACCGCGATTTCTCCTTTCCCGGGCGCCTCTACGGGCTCGGGCGGCGAAATCCGCGACGAAGGCGCCACGGGCCGCGGCGCCCGCCCGAAGGCGGGTCTCTGCGGCTTCACGACGTCCGCGCTGCACTTGGCCGACGCCCCGCAGTCCTGGGAAAACGACTCCGACACGGTGACGGGCGAAAAGACCGACGCCCTCTACGGCGCGCCCTCGCGCATCGCGACGCCGCTTTCCATCATGACGGACGGCCCCTTGGGCGGCGCCGCCTTCAACAACGAATTCGGCCGACCCAACATCCTCGGCTATTTCCGCGCCTTTGAGGCGAACGTCGGCGGAACGCGCTACGGCTACCACAAGCCCATCATGCTTGCGGGCGGCATCGGCAACATCCGCGACGACCAGACGAAGAAGGAAGTCCCGCCTGCGGGCAGCCTTCTCATCGTCCTCGGCGGTCCGGGCATGCGCATCGGTCTGGGCGGCGGCGCCGCGAGCTCGATGGCGACGGGCGCCAACTCCGAAGCGCTCGACTTCGACTCGGTCCAGCGCGGCAACCCCGAAATGGAACGCCGTGCGCAGGAAGTGATCGACCGTTGCTGGGAAATGGGCGCGGAAAATCCGATTCTCGCCATTCACGACGTCGGTGCGGGCGGGCTCTCGAACGCCATGCCCGAACTCGCCGACCTGTCGGGGAAGGGCGCGACCTTCGACATGACGAAGATTCCCGTCGAAGAGTCCGGCATGAGCCCCTTGGAAATCTGGTGCAACGAAAGTCAGGAGCGCTACGTGATCGCGCTCGATCCCGCGAAGCTCGAAGTCTTCACGGCCTTCTGCGAGCGCGAACGCTGTCCCTTCGCGGTGCTCGGCACGATCACCGAGGAAGCGCACCTCAAGCTCACGAACGCCCCCGAACCCGACTGCGTCGACATGCCGATGGAAGTCCTTCTCGGAAAGGCCCCGCGCATGCACCGCGACGTCAAGCACGTCGAAAAGAAGCTTGCTCCCTTCACGACGGAAGGCCTTGACTTCAAAAAGGCGGCGCTCGACGTTCTCCGTCATCCGACGGTCGCCTCGAAATCCTTCCTCATCACGATCGGCGACCGCACGGTGGGCGGTCTCGTCGCGCGCGACCAGATGGTCGGTCCCTGGCAGGTCCCGGTCGCCGACTGCGGCGTGACGACGCTCGACTATGAAGGTTTGAAGGGCGAAGCGATGTCGATGGGCGAACGCACGCCGGTCGCCGTCATCGATTCCGCCGCCGCTTCGCGTCTTGCGATCGGCGAAGCGGTCACGAACATGGCCGCCGCGGACGCCAAGCTTCCCCGCATCAAGCTTTCCGCCAACTGGATGGCCGCCTGCGGCGCCGAAGGCGAAGACGCTCGTCTCTTTGACGCCGTCAAGGCCGCGTCCGATTTCTCGGTCGCGCTCGGCATTTCGATTCCGGTCGGCAAGGATTCGCTCTCGATGCGCACCAAGTGGGAAGCCGAGGGCGAACAGAAGTCCGTCACGTCCCCGGTGAGCCTCATCGTCTCCGCCGCCGCGCCCGTCGAAGACGTCTCGAAGACGCTCACCCCCGAACTCAAGCGAGATCCCGCTTCGGTCCTCGTTCTCGTGGACCTCGGTGCGGGGAAGAACCGTCTCGGCGGCTCGATTCTCGCGCAGGTGACGCAGCGCTTCGGCGACACGGCGCCGGACTGCGAAAACGCGGCCGAACTCGCCCGTTTCTTCGTGACGGTGCGCCGTCTGACCGATTCGGGTGCGCTTCTCGCCTATCACGACCGTTCCGACGGCGGCCTCTTCGCGACGCTCGCCGAAATGATGTTCGCCAGCCGCCTCGGCGTGAGCCTCAATCTCTCGAGTCTCCTTGAGGCCGAAGGCGCCGACCTTTGGAACGTTCTCTTCAACGAAGAACTCGGCGCCGTCCTTCAGGTCCGCGCCGACCGCGTCGAAGAACTCGTCGCCGCGATGTGCGAAGAAGGCCTCTCGCACCTCTGTCACTTCATCGGCGAAGTGACGGAAGGGGAACTTCTCACGATTTCGAGCGACGACTGCCCGAACGCGTGCTTTACGCGCGAAGAACTGCAGACCGCCTGGACGGAGGTCTCGCATCAGATCGCCCGCGGCCGCGACAATCCGGCCTGCGCCGATCAGGAATTCGCCCGCATCGCCGACAAGACGGACACGGGTCTCTTTGCGAAGACGACCTTCGACGTGAACGAAAACGTGGCCGCTCCGATGATCAACACGGGCGTTCGCCCGAAGGTCGCGGTGCTGCGCGAAGAAGGCGTCAACAGCCAGAACGAAATGACGGCCGCCTTCCTGCGCGCGGGCTTTGACGCCTACGACGTGCACATGACGGACCTTCTTTCGGGCCGCATCGAACTCGCGGGTTTCAAGGGACTCGCCTGCCCGGGCGGCTTCTCCTACGGCGACGTCCTCGGTGCGGGCGGCGGTTGGGCCAAGACGGTCCTTCACAACGACCGTCTGACGGAAGTCTTCCGCACGTTCTTCCACCGCGACGACACCTTCGGGATCGGCATCTGCAACGGCTGCCAGATGATGAGCCAGCTTCGCGACCTGATTCCGGGCGCCTCGCACTGGCCGATGCTCGTTCGCAACCTCTCCGAACAGTTTGAAGCCCGCGTGGTGAATCTTGAACTCCTCGAATCGCCCTCGATCTTCTTCGAAGGCATGGCGGGTTCGGTTCTTCCGATCGTTACTTCGCACGGGGAAGGGCGCGTGCAGTTCCTCTCGCCCGAAGACGCCGCGCTCGCCCGCACGGCCGCGCGCTACGTCGATCCGCAGGGCCGTCCGACGGAGGTCTATCCCTTCAATCCGAACGGTTCGGCCGAGGGTCGCGCCTCGTTCACCACAGACGACGGCCGCTTCACGATCATCATGCCGCACCCCGAACGCAGCCACCGCGCCGTGCAGCTCTCGTGGCACCCGGCCGAATGGACGGACGTCTCTGGCTGGATGCGCATGTTCTGGAACGCCCGCAAGTGGGTGGGCTGATTCCGAGTGTGACTCGTGACTGAAAAGAGCGGAGCCTTTTTCACGGACGGAAAAGCGCTCCGCTTTTTCTTTGAGGAGATTTTCGATGCAGATTCCGAAGACGCGGGAAGAAACCGAAGCGCTTGAAGGCATGATCGCCCAACGGCGCGACTTTCACGCGCACCCCGAAGAAGGCTGGTGCGAATTCCGCACGACTGCTGCGATCGTTCGCGTCCTTGAGAACCTCGGCTTTGCGGTTCTCACGGGAGAGGACGTGATCGCCCCCGACGCCCGCATGGGCGTGGTTGGGGAACGCCTCGCGGCGGCGAGAAATAAGGCGCTCGAAGAAGGAGCCGATGCGACAATTCTCGACCGCATGGGCGATTTGACCGGATGCGTCGGCGTCTGGAAGACCGGACGCCCCGGCCCGGTTACGGCGTTGCGCTTTGACATCGATGCGCTTCGCGGCGTCACCGAATCCTCGTCGCCCGAGCACCGGCCCGCGGCACTCGGCTTTGCCTCTCCCGTCCCGAACGTCTGTCACGCCTGCGGGCACGACGCCCACACGGCTGTGGGCTTGGGTGTCGCCCGTTGGATTGCGTCGCACGCGAACGAGCTGACCGGCACGGTCAAGCTTCTCTTTCAGCCCGCGGAAGAGGGTGTGCGCGGGGCCGCCGCGATGGCGAAGAGCGGCGTCGTCGACGACTGCGGATGGCTTTTCGGTTCGCACGTGGGCTGCGAATTCGGTCCTGACGAAATCGGGATTCTGACGGAAGGCTATCTTGCAACGACCAAGATGGACGTCTTCTTTGAAGGAACGCCCGCCCACGCCGGGTCGGACCCCGAGAAGGGGCGCTCGGCGCTTCTTGCCGCCTGCGCGGCCGTGATGAGCATTCAGGGCTTGCCGCGTCACTCGGGCGGCGACTCGCGCGTTTCGATCGGACGCATTGAAGCCGGGGAGGGCCGGAACGTCGTGGCGGCGCACGGGAGGCTTGAACTCGAAGTCCGCGGCGCCACGAAGGAGGTGAACGACTTTCTCACCGACGAAGTCCACCGCATCGTGCACGGCATGGCCGAGGTTTACGGCGTTAAGGGAAAGGTCGTGAAGACGGGCGAATCCTGCCGATACGTCTGCGACCCGGAGGCCGTTGCGATTCTCGAAGACGTGGCCAAAGCTTTGCCCGACAATACCAAGGCGACGGTTTTCACGACGGAGCGTGGGAGCGAAGATTGCGCGGTCCTGGCCGAGCGTGTGCGAAGCCTCGGCGGCAAGGCCGGGTTCTTCTGTTTCGGTACGCGCCACAAGGGGCACCATCGTCCCGACTTCGACGTGGAGGACGAAGACGCGATGCTTCTCGCCTGGCGGGTCTTCACGGGGGTGCTCGCACGTCTTCATCACGTCTAAGGGAGCGGCCTCTCTCGGAAAAGCGGTCGGGGCGCCTCGGGGCGCCCCGATTTTCGATGGGAATTCGTCAGGGCTTCTCCGGCCACCACTTGGCTTCGTGTCCCGAGAGGTCGGCCAAGGCGAGCCGTTCGCCGATTCGGGGGAGAACGAGCCGCACGTCGTTTTTGCGGGCCTCGTCGTACGCCGCATTGAGCGGATCGATCCAGCGGTGCACCGAGAGGTCGTACTTCGCGTTGTGGCAGGGCATCGTGTAGTCGGCCCTGAGCGTGCGGGCCGCCAGGCCCCAGTCGTCGGGCATCAGATGAATGTCCGCCCAGTCGACGTTGTACTGACCGTCTTCGAGCGCGGCGAACTGAATGTTCGGAAAGCGTTCGGCCACGTCCGCAAAGTGCGGACCGATCCCGCCGTCGCCAGAAAAGTATCCGCGCCAGCCCTTTACGTCGAGCATGAAACCGCCCCAGAGCGTTTGATTCCGCTTGAGGCTGCGGCCCGAGAAGTGAAGTGACGGCGTGAAAGTAATCTCGACGCCCGGCAGCGGCTGCACGGACTCCCACCACTCCAATTCCGTGATGAGGTTGGCGGGCCATCCCCAGCGCTCGAAATGCGCTCCGACGCCCAGGGCCGTCACGACGCGCCCGACGCGGCCCTTCAGCGCGTGGATGACGCGCAGGTCGAGGTGATCGTAATGGTCGTGCGTGATGAGAAGAAGATCGACCGCGGGAAGATTTGCGGGCGAAAACACGTCCGCTCCGGCAAAGGGTTTCACGACGCCCGGTACGGGCGCGGCGAAGGTGAGGGCCGGATCGATAAGGATCGATACGCCTTCCACTCTCAAAAAGTACCCGGAGTGCCCGAGCCAGACGAGTTCGTTTTGCCCGACGTCCGCGAGTCTTGTCTTCACGTGCGGGACGACGCCCGATGGCTTTCGCCCGTCGTTCGAGCGGAAAAGGAAGTCGACCATGTTCCTCGCGAAGGACTTCTCCGTGGGACGGGGTTTCAAGGGATAGAGATTGCGGAATTCCCCGTCCTGCCAGTACGGGCTTGCGAGAATCCGCTCGAGTCTGCGGCCGCTCGGCGTTGCGCCGAAGTCTTCACGCGCGAGAACGCCGCCCGTTCCCGCAAGAAGGGTGCCGCCAAAGAGTAGAGAAATCGTTTTGCGTCGCGTAAGGGCCATGGTTCGAAGAACGGATGGATTGAGTACATCCTAATCCTACGAAACTTGGCCGGCTCAATGAAAAACGTTCGTATCGAATTCTTGCCCGAAACCTTCGGTCGTTACCGTCTGAAAAGGATTGACGGTGAAGAGAATCGATACTCGAAACGTATGGAAGTCGATGAGGAATCGGCATTGGCGCCGCAGTGTCCGCTGAGCCTACCATGACTTCATCGGACTCGAAGGAGTCGATTTTTTGCAAAGGGAGAAAATGATGTCGAAGAAGAAAGCGCTGATCGGAGCTGCGTTGGCGGGCGTAATGGGCGTCGTGGGCGCCGCGGAGATTGAATTCATGGTGGGCGGCAAGGTCTATCCCGGCACCTTGAACGACTCGGGTGCGGCGAAGGCACTCCTCGAGCGGCTGCCGCTCGAAGTGACTTTTGAAGATTTCGGGGCAAACGAGCGCATCGCCTACGTGAAGCCTGAGCTCTCCCTATCCGGAAAGGCCGATCATGGAGCGCCCAAGCCCGGGACGTTCGCGGTTTACGAGCCTTGGGGAAATCTCTGCGTTTTTCGCGTGCCCTTCCGTGCGTCGAACGATCTCTTCATCCTGGGAGAGGTAGCGCCCGAGACGCTCGACGCGATCGTGAAGAGCGGGTCGGAGACCGTCACGATTCAGGTGTCGGGGCGCTGAAGCGACAACCTTTGGAGGAAGTCGGACGGGGACTCGAATGAAGGCGTTCGGGGTCCATTTCTTTCTCGACAAGTCGGGAGGCAGCCGGAAATTCGCCGTTGAATGCGGGTGGTTTTCGGTTGTGTTCCAACAGAAAAAAAACGTCACGCAAGTTATGGCTCGAGACGGGGAATTTTAGGTCTGACTGTCTATGTCTATGTTCCTCATCGAGGAATGAGTCAGGTAACCCGTCAACCTTGCCCCGAAAAAAAATCGCCGCTCTTCCGTAAGAGGAGCGGCGAATTTCATGGATCAGTCCGTTCGACTCGGGGAGAAGTGAATCCTGACCGAGCCGTCACTCCGGAGATCAATAGTTTTCCTTGCGGACTTCGAAGTAGGCCTGGGAGTAACCGCAGACGGGGCAGACTTCCGGCGCCTTGCGGCCGACGACGAGGTGACCGCAGATGCGGCATTCCCACATGCATTCGCCGGCCTTTTCAAAGACCTGCTGCATTTCGACGTTCTTCAGAAGCTTGAGGTAGCGGGCTTCGTGGGCGCGTTCGATGTCGCCGACCAGGCGGAACTTCGCGGCGATTTCCGTAAAGCCTTCGGCTTCGGCTTCTTCCGCAAAGGTCTTGTACATGTCGGTCCATTCGTAGTTTTCGCCTTCCGCGGCGGCCTTGAGGTTGGCGGCCGTACCCTGGATGCCGCCCAGAGCGTCGAACCAGAGGCGGGCGTGTTCCTGTTCGTTGCGGGCCGTCGTCAGGAAGATTTCGGCGAGCTGTTCGTAGCCTTCGCGGCGGGCCACTTCGGCGAAGTACGTGTACTTGTTGCGGGCCTGGCTTTCACCGGCGAAGGCGGCCTTGAGGTTGGCTTCGGTCTTCGTGCCGGCGAGCTTGTTGCCGCAGGCGGCGGGAGCGGCCTTCACTTCTTCAAAGAAGGAAGCGTCCTTGTGGCAGAGCGGGCAGATGTAGTCGGCGGGAAGTTCGTCGCCTTCATAGATGTAGCCGCAAACTTTGCAACGATACGACATTTTAGAGTCTCCTAATTCGCCAGAGGCGTTGTGGTAGTGAGTGTGAAGCATCTCGTGAGCGGTTTCGGAGAGGGGTTCTCCGAAGAACTCTTCGTAGAGACGCAGGATTTCGGGATTTTCGTGCGAGCGGCGAAGCGTGAGTTCACCGTCGCGCTTGTAAAGGGACGCGATGCGGGCCGAGCGCGCGGCGTTCTGCGCGGCGTCGCCCATGTGCTTGGGCTGACCGCCCCCGCCGATGCAGCCGCCCGGACAGGTCATGACTTCGACGAAGTGATAGGGAAGGCCGCCTTCCTTCTTCATCTTGTTGAGAAGTTCGCCCGCGCGGGCCGTGCCGTAGAGGACGGCGACGCGCACGTCGATGTCGCCCATGCGCACGGTCGCCTCCTTCATGTCGCCTTCGAGGCCGCGCACCGGGGTGAAGGAGAGGAGTTCCGCGGGAGCTTCTTCGCCCGTCACGTAGCGGTAGGCCGTGCGAAGCGCGGCTTCCATGACGCCGCCCGTGTTGCCGAAGATGACGCCCGCGCCCGAGGCTTCGCCCAACGGATGATCAAAGCCGCAGGGTTCGAGCGCCGCGAAGTCGATCGCTCGGGCTTTCGCCCAGGCGGCGAGTTCGCGCGTCGTGACGACGGCGTCGGTGTCGCGCATTTCAGGCGAGCCGATGCGGCGGCCCGCGGCGTTCATTTCCGGACGGCGGATTTCATACTTCTTCGCCGTGCAGGGCGTGACCGCGACGTGGAAGATCTTCTTGGGATCCAAGCCCTTCTTTTCCGCGAAGTAGGACTTCACGACGGGGCCCTGCATTCCGATCGGGCTCTTCGCCGACGAGATGTGGGGAAGGACTTCGGGGTGGAAGAGTTCGGCGTATCGCACCCAGGCGGGGCAGCAGCTCGTGAACTGCGGCAGGGGAGCCGTTTTCTTCACGATGCGCTCGACCAATTCGCTCGCCTCCTCAACGATCGTGAGGTCGGCGGCGAAGTTCGTGTCGAGCACGTAGTCGGCGCCGAGCGCGCGCAGAAGGGCCACCATGCGGCCTTCGACGAAAGTGCCGTCCGTGAGTCCGAAGGCTTCGCCGAGTCCCACGCGCACGGAGGGGGAGGTCGAGAAAACGACCGTGACTTCCGGATCGGCAAGGGCGGTTTCCACGGCCGCGACTTCGCTCTTTTCGACGATCGAGTCTACGGGACACACGTTCGCGCACTGGCCGCAGTTGATGCAGATCGCGCGGTCGCCGGTCTTCGCGAGGTCGTAGCGCCCCTCCACGCCGATGTAGTCGCGGCAGACGGTCTTGCAGAGGCCGCAGAGAACGCACTTTTCTTCAATGCGCTCGATCGCGAAATTGTCGGTGTCGATCGGTACGCGCCGATCCGCGTGCAGATGTTTCGTCAACGTCGGGTCTCCTCTAATCGTTGCGGGTATTCGCGTTGCCCACATTGTAGAGAGTATTGCCGCAAAAGAAAGGCGGATTTTTCCCGCAAAGCCCTCTCGGAAAAGCTTTGCAAAGAATTCGTGATGAGAATACCTCTCAGAAATATGGGCAAGGAAAGGAGCCTCTTCGGCCTTGCGCAAGAATGAATCAAGGCCGACGAGCTTTGTTTCCGAATCTCTTTATGTTGAGAGCGATTCGCAAAATCGGGCGGCGGCCGAAAAAGGAAGACTATCGAACCGATCGAAACCCTTGGGGCCGAGGGGCGGGTAAACAAAATGCCGACGCCCCGGGAACGGGTGTCGGCATTCTGCGGTATGCGGGAAGAGTCAGAGCGACGTCGTGTGCGGAGCCGCCTCGTTTTCGAGGGCGCGGACTTCGTTTTTCAGACGTTCCAGCTCTTGGCGGGCCTTTTCGGCCTTCACGTTCGATTCGAGCGTGCGGCTTTCCGATGCGGCGCGGCGCTCGAGAAGATCGAGTTCCTTGAGTTCGAGCTCGATTTCCTTCATGCGGGCGTTGTAGGCGTCGATTTTCTTTTGCTTTTCGGCCCTGGCTTTCGAAGCCTTGGCGTTGGCGTTCGCGCGGGCGCGGTCGGCCTTGGCCTTGGCGGCCGCTTCGTCGGCCGCCTGCTTCTCGAGTTTTTCCTGATAGGCGGTTTCGGTCTGACGGACGACCTCAATGTTCTGCATCGACTGATAGGCCGCAGCGTCCATCTGGGCGCGGGTGGGTTCGGTCGACTGGCAGCCCGCGAGCAACGCGGCGCCCGCGAGGACGACGCCTCCCGTCTTAAGAATGTTCTTCACCATTGCGGTTTTCCTCGATCTTCAAAATCAGCGGTTGCAGCCGTAGGGGTTGTTGGGCTGGATGCGGGTTTCGCCGCTGCGGCCCGAAGCCATGATGGCCGTGCCCGTACGGAATTCGCACATTTCGCCCACCTGGGTCGACTGCATCATGCGGCCGTCGGGGAGTCGATAAACGAGCTGCACGCCGTTGACGTATTCCTGACGGTCGGAAAGCGCGCTGCCGGCGATGCCGCCCACGGCGCCGCCGGCGAGGCCGCCCAAAACGCGCGAGGACGTGGAGTGGTTGCCGTGGTTGCCGATCGCGGCGCCGGCGATGGCGCCGAGGATGGCCCCGACCGCCTGCGAATCGCGGCGGTTGTCGGAATTGTCGACCACGACCTGAGCGGGCTGAATCGCGATGATCTCGACCGTCCGCACTTCCTGGGCGCGGTTGACGGCGCTCGGATTGTAGACGTCGGCGCGGTACTGATGACCGCCGTTGGCGGCGCATCCGGTGACGAGCACGGCGCTCATGAGAAGGGTCAGGGGAAGAATTTTGTTGCGCATGGTTGTTTTCCGTCTTCTCTTGGGACTGGATTTGTCAATGGAGAGAATGCACTCCCCGATCTTGTACAAAGACGATAGCACGGTTTTCCCATGCGGGGAACGTCGTCACGGCATCGTGAAGTAAAGCGGTGTTTCGATATTTGTCCGCCGACACGATTCTTTGCAGATGCCGCCGTTCCCTCCCGTTTCGCCGGGCTTTTCAAGCTTCATCCGCGCGCCGGCCGAAGCGTTTTCAAAACACGCGTTTCGCCAAAACGCCCCCTCCCGCAGGTCCCACAAAACGCGGTCAAGTCGGTAGAATGTTCCCGTTTCGCGCTCCGTTCGGGGCGCCGTCAGAAGAACAACACCGGAACTCAAAATGCTCGAAAACGCCGTTCAGTACCCCGATCTCGACGAGATCGTTCAGAAGAGCGAACGCAAGACCGTCTACAAGAAACTGGTCCGACGCACGAAGCTCGACCGCCGCACGCAGATCCTGCAGGTGGTCCTGGAAATGCTCCAGGAGGACGACTACAAGCAGGTGTCGATGTCGCGCATCGCGGAGAAGGTCGGCATCAGCGAAGCGGCGATCTACCGCAACTACCGCAACAAGTCGGCGATTTTCTCGTCCGTGGTGGACTTCGTCGAGACGACGCTTCTCGACCTCTTCGGCAAGATCCGCGACGACAAGACGACGTCGCCTCTCGTGCACGTGCAGCAGATGGTGAACGTGCTCCTCGAGTTCGTCGACGCCAATCCCGGTCTCTGCCGAATTCTTCTCTGTCAGGACCAACTGATGGAGGACCTGAAGTTGCGCCGCCGCATGCTCGAACTCCTCAAGACGCTCGAGACCCGGATTCGCCTCGAATACCGCGCGGCGATGGAGTCGGGGCTTCTTCCGATGCACTTCAACGAGGACGCCCGCGCCCAGATGGTGATGTGCTTCATCGAAGGGCGGTGGTTCCGCACGATGATTTCGGGCTTCAAGGACAAGGCGGGCGGGCTCGGTCCCTCCTACACGGCGCCGTTCTTCGCCTACACGCAGGTGTGACGCCCGAAGGGAAGAGAGAGGAAAACGGTCGCGGCTTCGGTTCGCGGCCGTTTTTTGTCGGCGGCGCTCCGATCCGTCGGCGAGACGACCGATTGAGATTGGAAGAGGGCGCACGCAAGAGAGTGACGTTTGGCGTTCCGGGGCGTTTCGCCGTGCGGCTTCCCGTCCTTATCCGCAAAGGTATTCTGTAGCGGCCGACTCCGCGGCGCCGGATCGGCGCGCAACGACGCCGCACATCCGGTTGGGCATCCGCACGTTTCCGATCCGCACGGACGCGAATGCCGGGCGGACGAAAGTGCCCGAACCGTTCATTGACGACCTGACATTTAGGGAGATTGAAAATGACCGGAAAGGAAAAGGCTCTTTTTCTCGCCTATCCGACCGTCTGGACGTTTTCCGTAGTCTCCTTCTGGTGCTTTGGAAGCGCCTCCGACGCGCTCGGGTTCACGCTTTTGCACCTCTATCTTCTGCATCCCGCTGCGATCGTCGGCATTTCGACCGCAGCAGCATGGAATGCTCCGTCCCTCCGGTCGCTGCGGATGCTCCCGATCGCCTTGGCAGCGGGTTACATGCTCTGCGATTTTTTTACCTTTCGTCTCGCCAATATGGCCGCCTTTTCGCACGGGACGCCGCCCGAATGGATCATGCTGCCGGTCAGTCTGGCGCTCTCGCTTGCGGGACTCCTTCTCGGGCGAATCCTTCGCCGTTTTGTCTCTGGAAAAGACTGAGAGCCAATCGACCGCAAGAGCGTGGATGAGCGCTTCGTATTCCGCTGAACCGGTCGATTTCCTTTTTTAATCGTTCTTGATAAGATGAATTCTCAGCTTAAGACATGCTTAAGAGGTAAGAAGAACCTCATTGAGAGAAGATCGTGGATACATGTAGTTACAAAATGACGTAGCCCCTTGGTCAGGATCATGCAGTCTGAAGACTTTCTTAAAGTTCCCGAAAGAATCGCGTAAGGATCTCGTTTTCCTTGCAGTACAGTAAAACATCCTTTAAGGATGCGAAAAGATTGTCTTCAAATCCTAAGGTTGGCTTAAGGAAGGGATTAGGGGGTTTTATGGGGGAGGTTTACCCTCAACCAAAACGTAAAATTTTCGGAAATTCGCTTGAGAACCCTTCGCGAATCCTGTAAAGTTCATCTCAACGGAAGACGCGGTGTTCCACCAAAAGAGATGAGGGGTCGTCTCGGAGCATCGAGCTGCAGTTCCAAAGCTTGGTCTGGTGCTGCGGTACCTGTTCTTCGAAACTTACGGGGCTCGTTCTTAACAGGGGACGAGCCCTTTTTTCCGTCTGTGTGCCGACGACGGCTTCGGAACATGCCGGTCGTGCTTTCCTTCATCATTGAGGAAGGTCGCTCAAACCTTCATGTCTCTCCGAGCCCGGGTGGAGGAGAGAGAAATCTCTTCCCTTCGTTTTTGACGCAGTGTGAACGCATCGGGCGCGCCGCGTCACAGGACACGGCGCGCCCGCATCATTCTGAAAAAAGGCTGTACGACCTTACGGCAGGCGAATCCATTCGCGCTCAAAGGCCCAGGGATCCGAAACGTCCTTCACCGTAATGTCAAAGAGACGCGTCATGCGCCGGTTTGTGTCGAACGGGGCCCAACCGGGGTTGCCGGTTTTCGCAAAGCGCACCCAGGCGCCGTGCATGGCGTCGGCCAGGGCCGTCGGTGCGTCGGGGCCGTTCAGGGCGATCGCGGGCTTGGAGTCGAGCGTATGGAAGACGAAGGCCACGTCGTTCGAGTGTGCGGCGCCCCGGGCCTTGCCGGACTTCCCGACGACCGGACTCTTCCAGTCAAAGGAATACGCCCAAACCCTGTTGCCCGCTTTCGAGAGATTTTCCAGCGTACGGTTTGCGGGCATGCGGAAAATCAGATCCCCCTGAATGCGCGTGAAGATCTCTCCCGGCGTCGAACCGTGTCCGGCCGCCCGATAGCGGTCAAGGAGCTTTGCATCCCATCCCATCGCGCGCACGAGGCGCTCCGTCGCCTCGGGACCGATCTTGTCGATCGCGCCCGAAGGAACCGTATAGTTTCGCCATTCCTCGCGCGTGCATCCGACGATGACCTCAACGCCCGCGGCGGCGCCAGCGAGCAGGGCGTCCACGGGGCGGACCTTGAGCACCTCGCCGTCCACGTAGGGTTTGAAGAGCGCCGAATTGCCGTGCGAGAAGGCGAGCCACTCGGGGTCGGAGGCGAGGCTTCCGACAAACTTCCCGAAAGTAAAGAGCTTCTCGTTCGAAAGGCTCATGAAGCCTTCGCGCGTGGGGGCGACGCCGAAGAAGTCCGCGAGGCGCTTCGTCGCCGTGCGGGCCTCTTCTTCGTTGGTCCACTGAGCGATCGCCGAGGGACTCTGGAGAATCGCGCGGCGGAAAAGTCCTTTCGTCTTGGGCGAAGCCAAAAGACTCGTGATGTGCGTCGCGCCGGCGGACTGTCCGAAGACCGTCACGCACTTCGGGTCGCCCCCGAAGGCCGCGATGTTGTCCCGCACCCATTCGAGCCCGAGGATCATGTCGCGAAGGCCGTTGTCGGCGTCGCCGTCTTCGAGCTTCAGGAAGCCGTCGACGTTGACGCGGTAGTTGATCGCGACGAGCACGATTCCGTCCTTGGCGAAGGCCGTGCCGTCAAAGCGCGGATCGTTGTTGTCGCAGCGCGTCGATCCGCCCCCGGGGATCCAGAGCATGACGGGCGCGTTCTTCGCCTCTTTGGGCGCCCAGAGGTTGAGGACGAGGGCGTTGCCGCCGCCGATCATGGAGGGCGTCTTGCGGTCGGGCTGCAGGGGGATGGCGCCCGGCTTCGTGGCGTCCAGAACGCCCGTCCAGGGCTTTGCCTTCAAGGGCGCAAGAAAGCGTCGTTCGGCAACGTAGGGATCCTCTCCGAAAGGAACGCCGCGAAAAACGCGGATGCCGTCCCCTTCGAGTCCGCGAATGCGCCCGAGCGGCGTCGAGACTTCTACGGGGGTGTGCGTCACGTCGGCCGCGGCGGCCCGAAGAACGCCGGGAACGGACAGGGCGGCGAAGGCCGCGCCCGTCCCGTAAAGGAAGTTGCGTCGGGAAAAAGTCTGCATGATGGTGGGTCTCCTCATTCGGTTGCAAAAGCCCGCAGGCGTTACAAGGAGAGATTTTCCCGTCTCGGATTACGCGCGTAATTTGCGCAGAAACAAAGAAGAATGATTTTTTCGTGCGGGAGAGGAGAAGATGGGTTCTCAGGAGAGGTTTCCGACCGAGAGCTGCGTTGTCGAAGGAAGGGAAAGACGGCCATCCGGCGCCTCTCTGCGGGAGATGCCGGAAAAACCTCGCCCCGAGGTCCTGCGTTCGACTTCGGGGCGAAGGGGTTCGTCAGCGACGGTCGTCCCGCCGATCATCCCGGCGGTCACGCCGATCGTCGCGGCGCGGATCCGGACGGCGGTCGCGTCGATCGTCGCGCCGGTCATCGCGCCGAAGAGCACGGCGATCGTCGCGCCGGTCATCGCGCCGAAGATCACGGCGGTCGTCACGACGGTCGTCGCGACGGTTGTCGTGTTTGGCTTTGCGGCCGCGCTTGGCGCGCCAGTCGCGGCCGGCGCGCTCTTCGTCGTAGCGCCAGCGAAGTTCCTTTTGCCATTCGTCGCGCGTGTAGCGTTTCCCGTCCTCACGGTCCCAGAAGTACTTGCCGTCCCAACGTCCTTCGTCGCGGTTCTTCTCGTACCACTCGCGTTCTTTTCGGTCCTTAATGCCTTGGAGAATGCCGCCGAAAATGTCTCCGGCTTCGGCGGCGAACGTCACGGTCGGGGTCAGGGCCGCAGCGGTCAACGCCAGAATGAGCGATCTGCGGTTTGTCATGAAGCCTCCTTTTTTGCGTCATGCAAAGGTGATGAATCACAAGTCGGAGACGGCGGAACGCGCGTTCCGCGTCCCCTCTCTGTTGATCTCATCATAATCGCGGGTCGGTAAAGAAGATAGAAGGGTTTTGTTGCAGATCGCTAAACGAAGAACGGACGAAAAAAGAAAAGGTCGTCCCGGAACGCCGCGATTCGCATTTTCGGTTACCATTCGGGGGCTTCGGAGTCGCGCAAAGAGAATCTCTCCGAAGCGGCCGTGCGGGACGACCCGCGCAGCCGTTCGTACATCAATGGGGACGGCCCCGCAGGGAGACAAACATCATGGCCTGGGCATACGTTCTCATCGCCGGCATTCTCGAAGTCGTCTGGTCTTTTTCGCTCAAGGCGAGCGAGGGCTTCACGAAACTTCTTCCGTCCCTCGCGACGGTCTTCTTCATGATTCTGAGCTTCGTCGTCCTCTCGCAGGGCATGAAGTCGCTTCCGCTCGGGACGGCCTATGCGGTCTGGACCGGGATCGGAGCGGTGGGCGCCGCGCTCGTCGGGATCGTCGTTCTCGGAGAATCCGCGTCCCTCATGCGCGTTGCCGGCATCGCCTTCATCGTCGTCGGAATCGTCCTCCTGAAGCTCGCCGCGCACTGATCGGCCGTCGCCAAAAGGAAACCCCCGCCGCGTTGCCGTGACGGGGGTGAATCCGAAAGAGGAGAGGACGGGGCGCTCGGCCCCGATTCCTCTCTCATGCCCGAGCGGGATCAAAGCTTCATCTTGAAGGTCTTGCAATCCATGTGCTTGGCGATGTAGCGGACCTTCGGCTGCGTGCCGGCGGCTTCGTTCATCGCGACGGCCTTCTCAATGAGGGGCTTCGTCTTTTCGGTCGGCTTGTCGTAGTCGACGAGCGTGATCGCACGGATGCCGCAGGCTTCCACGCAGGCGGGGAGCTGACCCTTTTCGAGACGATGCGAGCAAAGCGTGCAGTGCGCGGCCTTGCCGGCCAGGTGCGTCGTCCACGCTTCGAGCGGACGTTCGTAAAGAGGCTTCTTGTCGCCGTAGTAGCTCGTGACGCCCGACGGGAAGACCGGCACGCCGTAGGGGCAGGCCTTCTCGCACATGTGGCAGCCGATGCACTTTTTCTGGTCGACGAGAATTTCACCGTGCGGGCCCTTGGAGATCGCCTTGGCGGGGCAGATCTTCATGCAGGCGGGATTGTCGCAGTGCTGGCAGGAAGCACGGTAATAATTGACGACGTTGTCTTCGATGTTTTCACTACGAAGAATTTTGAGGAAGAAGATGCCGGGGGGAACCTGGTTTTCTTCCTTGCAGGCGATCGCGCAGGCTTGGCACCCAACGCAGCGATCCACCTCAACAATGATGCCGAATCGTGACATGACGGGTCTCCTTTACGCTTTCGTGACTTTGATGCAGACGTCGTTGTAGGCGGGGTAGCCCGAAATCGGGTCCCAGTTCTTGCGCGGGATGAGAACCTGCGTTTCCTGATCGCCTCGCCACCCGTACTGGGCGTCGACGGTGCCGGGCTGCGCAAGAATCGTCGCGCGCACGCGGGCGCGGACCTTTCCCTTGTAGTAGGGGGATTCCATCCAGATTTGGTCGCCTTCCTTGATGCCGAGCTTTTGGCAGTCGGACGGGTGCATGTTCACGGTCGACTCGGGTTCGAGTTCGAGCAGGTACGGCTGGTCCGTACGGGTCTTCGAGTGCGTGATGTAGGGACGGCGCGTACCGTTGATGAGCTTGAAGGGCCATTCCTTCGTGGGCTTCGGAGGCGCGACGTATTCCGGAAGACCGGGCTGGCCGTGCTTGGCCTGAATCGACGAGAAGAGTTCGACCTTGCCCGAGGGCGTGCGGAAGCCGGGTTTGCCGTCAAAGCGCAGCAGTCCCTTTTCGTGCTTGGCCATTTCCTGCGGCGGGAAGAATTCGCAGACCGTAATTTCGGGGAGCGTGGACGCCTGTTTTTCGTAGGAGGTGCCCCAGCCGTTCAGGATCGAGTCGCAGGCCTTCACCGGATCGCCTCCGAAGAAGAGCTTTTCGTCGATCAGGGCGGAACCGATCGTGCAGGAGATCTTCCAGTCTTCCCAGGCTTCGCCCAGGGGCTTCACCGGACGGCGGGCCGAGACCTTGCGGCCGTGCACGCCGAAGGGGGCGTAGCGTTCGAAGTTCATCGCGGCGGGAAGGACGAAGTCCATGTCGTGATGCGTTTCGTCACGGTAGAAGTAGTCCGTCGAGAACGAGAAGTCCATGTTGCGCACGGCTTCCTGGTATTCCTGCGGGCTCGGCCAGATGAGAAGGTTGGCGCCCCAGCCGCAGAAGGCGCGGATGCGGCCCTCCTTCACCATTTCGGGGAGGTTGTTCGGGCTGCAGAGCACCTGCATTTCATTCCAGATCGGCGCGAATTCGCGGTCGATGCGGGTCTTGCGCTGCTTTTCCTCACGGAACCAGGGCTCGTCGATGAAGGTGCGCGTGTAGCCTTCGTCCCAGCGGATGTAGTCCTTGGGCCAATTGGCGATCGAGCTCGCACCGGCTTTCTCGGCGTTGCCCGTGAGGGCCATGAGAAGCGACATGGCGCGCACGTTGTTGCAGCCGTTGTGCTGATGCGGCACCGACTGTCCCGGAAGCTGCATCGCCGAGGGACCGTCGGCAAACATGCGCGCGGCGGCGACCATCTTTTCGGCCGGAACGCCCGTTTCCTTTTCGACGTATTCCGGCGTGAAGCGTTCGCAGTACTTCACGAGGTCTTCATAGCCGACGCACCACTTGTCGATGAATTCGTGGTCGACGAGGTCTTCCTTGACGAGGACGCGGATCATGCCCCAGGCGAGCGCGCCGTCGGTGCCCGGATAGGGCTGCAGATGAATGTCGGCCTGTTCGGCGACCTTCGTGCGGCGGACGTCGACGACGATCAGCTTCATGCCGCGGGCCTTCTGTGCGAGCAGACCGCGGAAGAAACCGTGGGGCTGGGCCCAGGAGCCGTTCTTGCCCATGATGAGGAGGCACTTGGCCTTCGGGTTCGGACCGCCGGCGATTTCCTGACCCCAGGAGAGTTCTTCGGCGTGCACGTAGGCGAGGTTGCAGGCGGCGGAACTTTCGCAGCAGTAGTTGGGGCTGCCGTAGTAGCGCGCAAGGCGCATGACGGGCGGACGCGGTTCCTTCGGGTCGCCGCAGAAGAACATCACCTTTTCGGGACCGTACTTCGCCTTGATTTCGGCAAGGTTTTTCACGATCGCCTTGATCGCTTCGTCCCAGGAGCAGCGCACCCAGCCCGGATCCTTCGAGCCCTTGGGGTTCGTGCGCTTCAGAGGATAGAGAAGTCGGTTCGGGTTGTAGAGGCGCTGCAACGTCGAAATGCCCTTGGAGCAGAGCGAATTGTTCGGATGCTCCTTCCAGTTTTCAATCTTGATGACGTGATTGCCGCGGGCTTTGAACTGCAGACCGCACATCGGCATGTGGTTGCAGCTGTCGCAGATGGTATAGCCCGTCCAGACCTCGTCGCTTTCCTTGGCCGCCGCGAAAACGGGGGCCGACGAGAGTCCGAGCGTGCCCGAGGCGAGAACACCCTTGAGGAGGTTTCTTCTCGAGAGCGACAACGGTTGGGTCATGGTCGTCTCCTTTCGGATTGGATGGATGGTTGGCGTGCGTGACGGAGCGCACCGATTGGTTTTCTTTTCGACGGGGACCGATGCTTTTCCAGGGGCCCCGACGTCGCCGCCCGCTGATATCGATGTTTTGTAGAGTGTCTTGACGGAGCGGCTTTGTAACAAAGGATAACGCTCTGATTTTCGCCCTCTCCATCTGGAAAACCCGAGCCGGGAAACGCATTTCGTTATGCTAAATATGAATAGCGGTGCCGGTGTTAAGGAGGGAAGAAACTGCGGGAAGGGGAAAACAAGGAAAAGGAACTCCCCGTGGCCTTTTGTTTTTCAGGGAAAAGGGATTTTCCCTGATTTCTGAAAAGATATCGTGCGGCCGGGGCAAGAGAGGGAGGCTTCTTAACGTTCTTTCAAAGAATCGGGCCCGCATTGTCGGCGGCGAGGCGTTCGGCGACGAAGTCGAGAAATCGTCCGGCCGGAGAGTCGGGCCAAGATTGTGCAGGACTCACCGCCGGAAGAGGTGCGCCTTCGCCGCTTCACTCGGGAAGGCCGCGAAGGAGGGCGCCCGACGGACGTGCATCCGCTCGTCGAGCGTGAGGCGTCTCCTGCTCGTCTGCGGCGTCTGACAGAGAACGCCAAAAAAAGCGCTCCGCACGTTGGAGCGTTCGGCCTGAGGCCAAAGCGGGGCCGATGAAACCTAACGTCCGATCGGGACGGGGATTCGTCGGGAAACGATGGGCGCGTGCTATCATCCTTCTTTCCTCAATATATGAACGAAAGAGACAACACGAATGTCCAAAGCCCTACAGGATGCCTACCGAATCGTTCACGTGCACAAAGGTTCGTGCCTTGCGCTCGACACGGAAACGACGGGCGTGAGCATCGAAGACGGCGACCGCATCATTGAAATCGGCATCGTTGTCATCCACCGGCGCGAAATCGATCCGAAGGAGGAGAGCCACTTTCAGCGCTACATCAATCCTGGCTTCGACATGAACGAAGAAGTGACGAAGGTGCACGGGATCACGAACGAATTCCTGCGCTCGAAGCCCTCCTTCGAAGAGATCGCCGACGACTTCATCAACATGATCAAGGGGCAGGTCCTCCTCATTCACAACGCCGAGTTCGACGTGAAGTTCCTCAACATGGAGCTCGAGCGCATCGGCCGCGGGCACATCGAAGACTACGCCGCCGTGATCGACACGATGGCGCTCTATCAGGCCGAACATCCCGGCCGCACGCCGACCCTTGACAACTTCGCCCGCACCTACGAACTCAACCACATCGACCGAACCTTCCACGGCGCACTTCTTGACTCGCTCATCCTCGCCGAGTGCTGGCTCGCCATGACGGGCGGTCAGCAGGCGATCGACGTCGACGCGCTCCTTCTCACGGAGCCCGTGCCGATGAACGATCAGTCGACCCTTCGCGTCCCGAAGCCGAATCCCGAGGAATTGGCCGAACACAGCCGCATTCTCGACATCGTCGAGAAGAACTGCAAGGCCGTCTGCCGCTGGCGCTCCGTTTACGGGGACGAACGCCAAAAGGAGGAGGCATGACGCTGCGTTTCACCTCCTACACGACGGACTGCATCGTGCGGCGTTCGGCCGAGCTCGAGGCGCTGCGGCGCATGTCGCTTTGCAAGACCTCGATGGCCGACTGCAGCATGACGGTCGCCGCCATCTGCGGACGCTCCTGGGAGCGTGACCTCGGCGTCGCCGAACTCACGGCTCCGAACGGCAAGCCGCTCTTCGTCTTTCGCGACAACTACCTCCTCGGCGAAGCCTTCTACCGTTTGATTCAGGAAGGACTCACGGACAATGCGCCCTTCACCGACGGAGAAAAGCATTTTTACCGCAGGATTCTCAAGGAACTCGCCGAATTTGAGGCCGCGCGCGGCCGCACGCTCCAGTTGGGGGGCGTGAAGTCCGAAGTCGAAAAGCTTCTCGCAAAGCTCGGACTCGAAGGTACGTGCTTTACGAACGAAGACCTCTACGACTACTGCTACAGCCGCGAGACCTTCGCGACGCTCGCGGGGCGCCCCATGGCGAAAAAACGCAACTTCTGCCGCCGCTTCGAGCGAAATCACCCGGAAGCGAAGTTCGTCTATTTCGAAAAGAGTCCCGACGACAAGACGCTCGAGCGTTGGAAGGTCTTTCTCGCCGAGTGGTACGACGCGAACCAACCGCTCGATGAAACGCTCTTTTTCGAGCGCAAGTTCCTCGACGTCGTCCTCTGTCGATGGGACGAGTGCGGCGTGACGGGCGGGATGCTCGTCGAGGGCGACGAAATCTTCGGCCTCACGCTCGGCGCCCTCGTCACGCCCGACACCTACGCGGTTCACATCGAAAAGTCCCGCCGCGACGTAGAAGGGGGCTACCCCTATCTCGCGCATTCGCTCGCGAAGGCTCTGCCCGAAACCGTCAAGGTGCTGAACCGCGAAGAGGACCTCGGCGTGCCGGGCCTGAGAAAAGCCAAGCACGACTGGTTCCCGCTCTATCAATTGGAAAAGGGCGTCTACGAAATCGCCCCGTTTGAGCCCTGACGGGCTCTTCAAGGAGAAACACATGAAAGGATTCGCCGCGTTTACGCCCACCCGCATTCTCTTCGGCGCGGGCTCGCTCTCGCAGCTCTCCGGGAAAGACATCCCCGCGCGCAAGGTGCTGCTCGTCACGGGCGTCGGAGGAAGTCTCCGGCGAAACGGCACGCTCGCCAAGGTGGAGGCCATGCTCGCGCGCGAAGGAGTCGAATTCGTCGCCTTCCCGTCGGTCGAGCCCAATCCTTCGGATGAAACCGTCATGAAGGGGGCCGAGGCCGCTCGCGAAAACGGCTGCGGCGCGCTTCTCGCCGTGGGCGGCGGCTCCGTCATGGACGCGGCCAAACTCATGGCCGCCATGGCGACAAACGTCGGAACCCTTTGGGATTACGCACAGGCCGGCACGGGCGGAAAGAAGGCTTTCGCGAACGATCCGCTTCCCTTGATCGCCGTCACGACGACCGCCGGGACGGGTTCCGAAGTGGACGCGGGCGGCGTCATCACGAACCACGTCACGAAGGAAAAGCTGGGCTTCGGCGATCCACGTCTTTTCCCGACTGTGGGCGTCGTGGACCCGGAACTCATGCTCACGGTTCCTCCCGCCTACACGGCCTATCAGGGCTTTGACGCGCTCTTTCACGCCGTCGAGGGCTATGTCTCGGGCGTCGCGACGCCGATGTCGGACGTCTTTGCGAAGGAATCCGTGCGGCTTCTCGCCGCGCATCTTCCCGTTGCGGTTCGCGCCGGATCGAACCTCGAAGCGCGCTCCAAGGTGGCGTTTGCCAGCACGCTCTCGGGTCTCGTCATGGTGACGGGCGGTCTGACGAGCCAGCACGCGCTCGAGCACAGCCTCTCTGCCCTGCACACGGAACTTCCCCACGGCGCGGGCCTCATTCTCCTCTCGCTTCACTACTTCGGGAAGATGATCGAAAAGGGCGCCTCGCTTGAGCGCTTCGTCACGATGGCGAAGTGCCTTGGTCACCCCTGTGCGGAACGTCCCGAGGACTTTCTCGTCGCGCTCGCAAACCTCGAGAAGGCCTGCGGCGTGCTCGACCTCGACGCTTCGGCCTGGGGCTTTGCGCCGGACGACGTCGAGTGGCTCGTCGAAAACGTTCTCGCTACGGGCACCAAGCAGTTTAAGCGCGACGCCGTGCCCTTTGCGCGAGAAGACCTCGTCGATATCTATGCGAAGACGCTCGCTGCTAAGGCCTGAGTCGACGTGCTGAAATAAAGTCCCGATCGGGATTCCAAATTTTCCGGTCGAAAGGCATGAAAAAGGGCCCGTACGAAAGAAACCGTGCGGGCCCGAATTTTTGTTCGCGCAAGGACCTTAGCCGAGACCGACGTCGAGGGCCATCATGAGGACGAACCCCGCAACGACCGAGAGCGTCCCCGCGTCGGAGTGTTCGGTGAGATGCGCCGACGGAATCAGTTCCTCGACGACCACGTAGATCATGGCCCCCGCCGCAAAGGCTAGGAACCATGGCAGAAGCGCTCCGGTCGTGCCGACGAGCAGCACGGCGAGCACACCGAATACGAGTTCGGCGAGCCCGGAAACGGATCCCGCAAGGAAGGCCTTCCAGCGGGGCATGCCGTCCTGCATCAGGGGCAAGGCGACGGCCGCACCTTCCGGAATGTTCTGAATGCCCATGCCGAGCGCCAATGCAAGGGCGCCCGCCAGAAGCGACGGATCGTCCGCGGCCATGCCGATCGAAAGCCCCACGGACATGCCTTCGGGGATGTTGTGAAGCGTAACGGCGAGAAAGAGAAGCGTCGAGCGCGCCAGTTTTGTCTTAGGACCTTCCGACTCCTTGGCGCCCGGGTGCAGGTGCGGAAGCAGCCGGTCGAGCGAAAAGATGAAGAGAACGCCCATGAGAAAGCCGCCGACGGCGGGTAAGAGAGGAGAGTCGCCGCGCGCCTCCACCATGTCCATCGCCGGGATGAGGAGCGACCAGACGGACGCGGCCACCATCACCCCCGCGGCAAACCCGAGCGAGACGGTCTGCATGAAGGCGTTGTGCACGCGTCCGGGAAGGAGCACGACCGCCGCCCCCACGGCCGTCATGAAGAAGGTGAAGCCCGTGGCGCCCGCCGCCGCGGCGACGGGGGAGGCGTGCGAGAGAGTGTCGAGGAAAAGCGAATCGAGCATGCGGGAAATTTATTGAGAAAGATTCTTATCTATAGTGTATCGATAGACTACCGCAAAGACGGGCGATTCGGTGGAAAGGACGTCATCCGCCTTTTTATCGAAGAGATTGAAAATAACAAAGTCGACGACGGGGACGCGGGAGGGCGTTCTTCGTCTTTTGAATCCGGCTCGATTTCCGGAGCGTCGCATGCCGTCTACGCGTCGACGAGACCGGCAGGCCCGTCTCATCGGACCTGCCGTGTCCCGAGCGCAATTCCATTCTTTGAGGCGGACCGTGCGCGAAGACGCGGCCCGTCCTTTGCACGTCCTTTTCTTCTTTCGTCACTTCTCGATGACGGCGGCGTTCTTGAGGATATCCTCGGGAATCGTCAGTCCGATCGCCTTGGCGGTGGCGAGGTTGATGAGGGGCTTTTGCGCGTCCTGCGTCTGAATCGCCATGTCGGCGGGCTTCGATTTCCCTTCGAGAATGTCGGCCGCCATCGTGCCCGACATGCGCCCGAGGGTGTAGTAATCAACGGCGATCGTCGCGAGACAGCCGCCGCGGATCAGGGCTTCGTCGCCCGGAATCGTCGGGATCTTGGCGTCCTTCGCCGCCTTGGCGAGGATGGACGTGCCCGCCGCCAACACGTTGTCGGTCGGGAACCAGAGACCCGCCACCTTGCCCGAAAGGCTCGTCACCGCCTGCTGAATGTCGTTCACGGACGAGACCGTCGCTTCCAAGACCTCCACGCCCTTGGCGGCCGCGGCCTTTTTGAAGATTTCCACCTGGAAGGCCGAATTCACTTCGCCCGCGTTGAAGAGGACGCCCACGGTCTTGGCGTTGCCGGTAAGCGCGAGGAAAAGGTCGAGCTGCCGCGCGATCGGGCCGATGTTGGAGACGCCCGTGACGTTGGTGCCGGGCTTCTCGTTCGTCTTCACGACCTTGGCCGCTTCAAAGCTCGTCACGGCCGTCGCGACGATCGGAATGTCGCGGGTCGCCCGCGCCATCGCCTGCGTGGCGGGCGTGGAGACGGCGAAAATGAGTTGAGTCTTTTCGGAGAGGAAGCGCGCGCCGATGTTCTGCAGCGTCGCCTGATCGCCCTGGGCGTTTTGACGGTCGACAGCGATTTTCTCGCCGTCCTTGAAGCCGCGGGCGGCGAGTTCGTCGAGAAAGCCCTTCACGGACAAGTCGAGCGCTTCGTGTTCGACGAGTTCGCAAATCCCCACAAGGATTTTGTCGGCGGCGCCGGCGGCGCTCGAAGCGGCGGGTGTCGCCTGCTTGTCGCAGCCTGCGGTGAGGCCCGTAACGAGCGCGGCGCAGCAGAGAGCGGCAAAGCGGCGGCGCGTAAAGGCGAAGGAAGAAGGAGAGGAAGGAAAGTCGTGCGTCATGATCTGGTTCCTGGTCGATGGAGGCTTCCCGAAGGAGGCCGGATTGGGAATTGAAGGACTTGCGCGACTTTTCGCAGATCCCAAAAACTGAAAAACCCGCTCAAGTCGCGGGTCGGTTTCGAATCTTTGGGGACGAACGCGTCCAACCCGCTCTATTGGAAGAGAGGGTAATAGTAATAACCGCAAACGGGGCGTGTGATCGTGTTCGTCATCATGACAGACAAGTTAGCACGAGCCGTTCCTTTTCGGAATAGGGCGATTTGCGTAGAGACGCGAAAGCCCGGCCTTCGGGGACCGGGCTTTCGATGAGGGCGATTCGGAGGATCAGCCGACGAGGAGCGCATTGAGGCGCTTCACGAACCCGGCCGGGTCCTTCAGGGTGCCCTGGTCGGCAAGGAGCGCCTGGTCGAAGATCACCTCGGCCCAGGAGGCGAAGCGGTCTTCGTCCTTTTCCGCAAAGGCCCGCTTGATGAGCGGATGCTGCGGATTGATTTCGAGCGTGTAGCTGTCTTCGGGCAGAGCGTGACCGGCGGCCTCCAACATGCGGCGCATCTGCGGCGTCATCATCTGGTCGGCATCGCCCACGACGCAGGAGGGGCTGTCGACCAAACGGTTCGAAACGCGCACGTCCTTCACTTTGTCTCCGAGGACCTTCTTGAGGCGAGCCACGTCGTCGGCCGCTTCCTTGGCGGCTTCTTCCTTGGCCTTTTCCTCTTCCTTGTCGGCGAGGTCGCCGAGTTCGAGGTCGGCGGCGGTCGCGCTCACGAAGCCGTGGCCCTCGAATTCGCGCAGTTCCGACATCATCCACTCGTCGATGCGGTCCCAAAGGAGAATGACTTCGACGTCCTTCTTCTTCAGAGCCTCAAGGTAGGGCGAGTTGACCGCGCCGTCGCGGTTGCCGGCGATCAGGTAGTAGATCTTCTTCTGACCTTCGGGCATGCGCTTGACGTAGTCGGCAAGCGAGACGAGCCCCGGCTCCTCGGCGGTGCCGAGTTCCTTCGTCGTGGCAAAACGAAGAAGCTTCACGATCTTTTCGCGGTTCGAGGCGTCTTCGACGACGCCTTCCTTCAGAACGCGGCCGAACTGCGTCCAGAAGGTGCGGTACTTTTCGCCGTCTTCCGCGAGTTTTTCGATCATGTCGAGAGAACGCTTCGTCACGGCGCGCTTCAACTTCGAGACGACGCGGCTTTCCTGCAGGAGTTCACGCGAGACGTTGAGCGGAAGGTCGTTCGTATCGATCAGACCGCGAACGAAACGCAGGTAGTTCGGAAGGAAGGCGTCCGCCTTTTCCATGATGAAGACACGCTGCACGAAGAGCTTCAAACCCTGCTGATGGTCGCGGCTGTAAAGATCCCACGGCGCTTCCGAGGGGAGGTAGAGAAGCGACGTATATTCGAGGTCGCCTTCCACGCGGTTGTGGGCCCAGGCGAGCGGATCCGAGTAGTCGTGGGCAAGGTGCTTGTAGAAGGCCTTGTACTGTTCTTCCGTCACGTCCTTCGGGGCCAACGTCCAGAGGGCCTTGGCGTCGTTCACCTGCGACCATTCGCCTTCGGGGACGACTTCGTCCTCCTTTTTGTCGGCGGATTCGGGCGCCTTCGTCCAGAGATAAACCGGCGTTGCGATGTGGTCGGAATACTTCGTGATCGTGCTGCGAAGAGTCCACTCGTCAAGGAAGGACTTGTCTTCGTCCTTGAGGTGCAGGATCACGTCGGTGCCGCGCGCGTCGCGGTGGGCGGGTTCGGACTCAAAGGTGCCGTTGCCGTCGGAGGTCCAGCGGACGGCTTCGTCGGCGCCCGCCGTCGCGCTGCGGCTCACGACCGTAACGCGGTCGGCCACGACGAAGGCCGAGTAAAAGCCCACGCCGAACTGACCGATCAACTGACTGTCCTTGGCGGCGTCGCCCGAGAGCTTTGAGAGGAACTCTTCGGTGCCGGACTTCGCGATCGTGCCGAGGTGCTGGTTCGCCTCTTCAAGCGTCATGCCGATGCCGTTGTCCGACACCGTGAGCGTCCCCGCTTCTTTGTCGGCCTTCACGCGGATTTGGAGGACCGGATCGTCCTTCGTCAGGTCCGGATTCGTAAGGGCGAGAAAGCGCAGCTTGTCGATTGCGTCGGAAGCGTTCGAGACGAGCTCACGCAGGAACACTTCCTTGTTGGAATAAAGAGAATTGGCCAAAAGCTTCAGAAGTTTCGAAACTTCCGTCTGAAAACCATGGACTTCGGCAGCCATTTTCGTTTGTTACTCCTCATCGGACGACACGTCGTCCTTCATCTATGACAAGGAGAAATATGGGGGCATTTTGCCGAATTTCAAGAGTCGCCGACGCGAGTCGTCGTTTTTGGGCGACCGTTTCTGTCGCATCCTCGTGCTAGATCGACGGCGACAACCAACCGCCCGCACCCGTCGAAAATTTCCTCAAGAGACTTCCCGCCTACGGCAACGTAACCATGGGACGGGTTTTCGGCAACTGGTCGAAGCCTTCCCTCGCACCGTGGTCGGATTTTTGCCGTCGAACCGGATTCGGCGCCCGACAGCAACTCGACTACGTGAAGGGAAAAAACGCTACGGACATCGCGCTTACGATCGATGCAATGGAACTCGCCTTCGACCGCAACGTGGAAGGATTCGTCCTGATATCGGCGGACAGCGACTTCACGCCGCTCGCCGTGCGGCTTCGGGAGTTGGGATTCGTCGTCATCGGCGCGGGCCGCGCCGGGGCGCCGTCGCTTGAGGCCGCCTGTACGCGATACCACCATCTTGAAGGGGAACCGGTCGTTTGCGCCGATTCCCCGGGGCCCGCCCCGGGACGCATCGACAATCTCGACGGTGCCGCCGGAAAACCAAGCTACGCAGAAGTGGTGCATGGAGCGTACGGAGGAAATCGCACGGCAGCTGAACGCACGGAAAGCCGTTGATTTCCAGAGGTTGACTTTGGGATCGGACAACATCCGAAAACTTGCGTATCACAAGGTTTTGGGGGAACTCTGGGCGCACTGTCGGTTGGACGGATGAACGCCTGTTCAGGCGGTTGGTTTCTACGTCTGCCGACGACTGGGTTCCTTCCCCAACAAGTGGATCGGCGTGAAAAAGATCACGCAGTTCTTCAAGAGGAATCACAAGTTGTACGAAGTGCGGGGGTCTTATTACCGCCTTCGCCCGGCTTGGTACGATCTTGCGCCGCTCGCAGACTTTCCTTTCGTCTTGCCGCAGCGTCCCGTGGAGGAAACAGGTGGGGGCGGCGGCGTGCGGTCACCCGGCGCCGGCGGTGTGCACCGAGGCTGCTGAACCTTGCGTCGTACCTTTCGAGTCTGCCTCGGTGCAGGCGACGCTTTTTGAGTTTCCCGAGGAAACGTCCCCTGAAGCGGCAAAGGTGAACTGAAGCGGCAAAGGTGAAGCGGTCGGTCCATCGGGCGTCGCCTCCGATGATCGAGCCCGTCCTTCCGGGATTGGATTTCGAGAGGGACGTGCCGGAAAGCCTCCCGACTTTGCCGGCAGTCGACTGACGCCTTCCCGCCCGACCTTGTCGGAAGGAAAGGCGAAGGACCATGGAAAGAGGATCCTTGAGGAGACCTCTTCGGGACGTCATGGTTCAGGCAAAACCGATCGTATTCCTGGGACCGTTGACGGTCTTCACTTCTTCCTCGGCCTTGAGCCGCACCACCAGGTCATCGGCGTCGCAAAGCGGACGGAAACGCGCCTGGCGGGCGACGGCGCAATAATCTCCGGGGGTCAGCTTATCAAGCGTCGCCAGAAGCGCTTCGGCGCTTTTCGTCCACGGAAGCCGGAACTTCTCGGCGTAGCGCTTCGCAAGCGTCAGACGGGCTTCGGGGAGAAGGAACCCGAAGGAAACCTTCCAGTCGAAGCGCCGCATGGCCGCTTCGTCGAAGTCGCGCATCAGGTTCGTCGTCGCGAAAAAGACGCCGTCGAAATCCTCGAGACGTGCGAGCATTTCGTTCACCTGCGTCGTTTCCCAAGAACGGGTGCTCATCTCGCGCGAGCGGAAGAACGAATCCGCCTCGTCGATCAAAAGAACGGCTTTGTCGCGTTTCGCTTCCCGAAGGACCTTCGCGATGTTTTGTTCCGTTTCGCCCACCCAGCAGCTCGCAAGATCCCCGTAGGTGCGGCGAAGAAGCGGACGTCCGAGTTCCCGCGCAACCCACATGGCGAAGGCGGTCTTTCCGGTCCCGGGCGGTCCGTAGAGGCAAAGCCGTGCGGACCCCGCACCTTCGATGCCCTTTACGAGTTCGTCGGGACGGATTTCGGACGTGATGAGCGTCGGATCGTAGACTTCCGGCAGAATGCCGATGCCCGGCGCCACGTCGCCGAAGCGCTGAGCGCGCAGCGTCTCGGAAACGAGCGAGAGAACCATCTCGTCGGACGGCTTCCCGCCCCACGGTCCCACCGTGTCCACGACGCGGGTGACGCGGGCCATGACGCCCGGCGTAAGCGCACTCGTCTGCACGAGCCGTTCCTCCGCTTCGTCCGTCAGACGAAGCGCCGTCATGTCCCGTATGAAGCGGCGACGGCCTTCCATGTCGGGGCCGGTCATTTCAAGCACGATGTCGAAGCGGCGGACGGTGGCGGGATCGATTTCGTCAATCGAATTCGTGATCCAGAAGGTCGGCACCGGACAGGTTTCGAGCCAGTGGTGCAGACGGCCCTTGCGTTTCCCGTACGAAACGCTGACGAATTTGTCCGAATCGCCCTTGCGCGCGGACATGCGTTCCGAAAAGGCGTCCTCCGCTTCGTCGAGCGCGAGGAGCGTACGACCGCTGCGTTTCAGGTAGACGGAGGCGGTGCGCCAGGAATTGAGACGTCCCTCGTCCGCATCGGTTTGGATTTCGTAGAGACGGGCGTCCAGTTCCTCCGCGACCAGACGCGAGAGTTCCGTCTTCCCCGTCCCGGGCGGCCCGTAGAGAAGAACGTTCACGCCCGTGCGCTTCTCTTCGAGTGCGGTGCGCAGATACGGCAACAACGTGCTTTCCACGAGCGGAAGGTGGCAAAAGTCCTTTTTCCCGAGTTCACTCATCGGAGCCGCGCGGACGAGGTCGCCGAAGATCGCCTCTTCGGAGAGCTCACGTTCAAAGAAGCTATTCCACGGAATGCAGCCGCTAAACTCAAGAAAGTCGAAGGTGATGCGGTCGCTCTCCGTCACGCAGCGAATGAGTCCCGATGCGACGAGCGGACCGTCGTCCGCAAAGAGGGCTTCGACTTCGGAACGTTTGACGTCGAGTGCGCAGGCGATCGTGTCGAGTCCCTGTGAGTAGGTCTTATAACAGGAGTTGTCGAGATCAAGCACCGCCTGCAGCGCCTCCGACTTTTCGGCAAGATGAAGAAAGGCAATCGCCTCCACCATCAGGGGCGAGAGCAGAAAGGCTTCGGAGACGACGGAAAAGTTCTTGCGCAGGAAGGGCGCAAGCGCTTTTTCCAAACGGGTCTCCGAGGTATTCCCGTAATCGCGTTCGAGTCGGGCAAGCCAATCGGTCAGGGCCTTGGGCGTTCCGCGTCCGTGAAGTTTGAGCCAGAAGTTTCCCAGATTGTCGGCTCTGCTTTGGTTGAAGAGGATTTGTCCGGATTCCAGGTACTGCCGGTGGTCACTGAGAAAGGCCTTGAGAAACTTGCTGCGCTCGGATTGGGCGAGCGGGGGAACGAATTCGGTTTCCGAACCGTCATCGTTTCGGATCCGGGCGCCGGCCGAACGCGAGCCCTTGATGTACTCGCTGGCGTCTTCCTCATCGCAATGGAAGAATTCTTTGACGAACTTTCGAAACGACGGGGCGGAGCCGTCTTTCAGAAAGGCCTTGGCCTTGCGGTCGGAAAAGACTTCGGTGATGTTCATGACGAGAGAACGGACGACGACGGAGGTCGTGATGTCTTCGGTCACCATGCAGCTGCGAAGTTTGATCTGGCGCCACAATCCGTTTTGGAGGAGCAGACGTGCAATCCACGTTTCAATGAGGGGAGAATACGGATCCTTGAACGTTGGTGTCTTTCGAGTCGCGGCCATTTTTGTGATCTCCTTGCTTGTCGGTAAGAAGATCATAATCGGATGATGCGTCAGAAATTGACGCACCGAAGCGGAGCCGAGATCTATCGGCTTCATTTAGAAGCACAATCGACAATCATTTGCATCGGTTGAAAAAACGCGGGAAAATGACGATTGGTGAGGTCCTCGGAATGCTTTGCATCCGAGACACCGGAGGCGTTCGTTCTCGGAGGTTTCGGCCAAGGAGAGCGAACGCCTTCTTTTGGAGGCGACCGCCAGGAATGGAAGGGACGGCGCGGTTTTATTCTTTAAGATCCCGCTCGGAAACCCTCTGCGAAGTGCGGCTTCCTTATGCGGCGACGGAATCCGCAGCTTGGTTGGTTGTGGCGCACGCAAGCTGCCGATGAACCTCGTTGACGACGACGTCTGTCGGGAAGGTCTGAAGGCACAACGCCAACGAGGCGTCGGCCGATCGCGGGCATCGCGTGAGATGTCCGCGCCGACACTGACGGCAGTCGGCCATGGAAGGATTTTTCAGGATCGTCACGCTATTCGAACACTGCAACACCGCGATGTCGCTGTAGCGACGATGTCCTCGGTTCGGAGCCGGTCCCCAACGCGAAATCGAACCCGGGCCGAAGAGCGCGATCGTGTTGATGCCGACGGCCGCCGCCACGTGGGTCGCCGACGTGTCGACCGTTCCAGAATTCCTTTCAAATCTACCAGGGCGGTCCAACCCGGAATTTATGGTAATTATTCGCTCTCACTTCAAGTGAGTCTGGCCCCGGACGGTATAACTTCTCAAGGGCGCTTTACGAAGCGTCGTCTCGCAAGCTGAGAAATCACCTGTCCGGCCTTTCGGAAATTAAGACGACCAGCGTCAAAGTCTCCCATGGCAAATTTGGAAGACTTTCTCTCTGCTAGTTTAACCCCCTACGTAGAGAGACGCTTGGCGAAGCAGGGCGCCCGTGCGGCCGAACGAAAGCTTTCCTGAGAAGTTTCGCCACGAATCGGCCGGCAGTTCCGAGGTCGCGTCCTTGATCAACGCCTCCTCCTTTTTGGAAGCGCCGCTCGTGAAGGCAATGCGAAAGCCTCCGAGACGACGCTTTTGGCAACCGCCCGCCAGACTTCAAGGTTGATGTCCTTGTCGGAGTATTTGCCCGACAAATGGAGGACGACGAAGGATTTTCCCTGCACCACGACGAATCCGTCGGAGAAGACGGCGGGGGAAAGTGTGGGGATCACGGTCGGTTCCGTAGACAAGTTCTTTCACTGTTTCGAAGCGAGTCTAGGAAGAGGATCGTGAAGAAGGCGTGACATAAGAAAACAGCTTTGCAACTCAACTGCCGTAAGGAGAATAAGATTTGAGCGGCACGAATTTTTGTCACTAAGCGTTGACGGCGACGTCACGGAAAAGACACGCGGAAGAGGGGACGATCGAGGCGGTTCTTTCTTGCCGATCAGCGTCAGAGTCGATCCCGTACGGACGTTATTAAAGAAATCGACTAAAATCTTTAATAATGATCATTCCTATTAAAGATTTTGACGCCGATGAAGCACGAATCCACGCGATCCGGTAGGGTGCGGACCAATCTCACCGGGAAACTCGCATACGCCTCTTTTGTGCCGGCCGACCTCCCGCCGGTGCCTCCCGTGGCGCTGGACCGGGACATGCAGAAGCTTCTGAGCCTGTCCCGCGAGAAGCTCGCCGCATTGCAGGCCGAGGCCCGGCACATCCCGAACGTTGAGATTTTACTTTCCATGTACGTTCGAAAGGAGGCGCTTTTTTCCTCTCAAATCGAAGGAACGCAGGCCACGCTCGACGACATCCTTGATCCGAGCATCGACGAGAACGGCAACCGCGACGTGGCGGAAGCGTCCGACAATGTTCGAGCCGCACTCTACGCGATAGGTCAAATCAAGAGCCCAAACGGTCTCCCGCTGAGCCTTCGCCTTTTGAAGGAAACCCACCGCGTATTACTCACGCATGCCCGCGGCGCGGAGAAAAGTCCGGGAAGCTTCAGGACAACGCAAAATTGGATCGGCCCTGCCGGCTGCGGCTTGCGGTCGGCCTCCTATGTCCCGCCGAACCCCGAGGACATGACAGAGGGACTCTACGCTCTGGAAAGCTACATTCACGATGAATCCGACCTGGATCCTCTGCTGCGCGCCGGCCTGATCCACTACCAATTTGAAACGATCCATCCTTTTGCCGACGGCAACGGACGAATCGGGCGGCTTTTGATTCTGCTCTTTTTGCTTGAGCAAGGCGTAATCTCGGAACCGTATCTTTACGTCTCATACTTCCTGAAACTCAATCGAACTCGATACTACGACGCCCTGATGAACGTACGGGAAAAGGGCGATTACGAGAGCTGGCTGAAATTTTTTCTCCATGCCACATACGCAGCGGCAGAGGACGCTTTGCATACCATTGAAAAACTTCGTGACGTGAAAGCGAAGTCCGCGAATGCCGTTCTGGCCGGGTGTTCGGGAACCGCCCGCCGCGCCAAGCGCCTCGCGTTTTTGGAATATCTTGAGAAAAGGCCGATCATTGAAATCGGTCGGACCGCCGAGGAGTTGGGTTGGAGTTTCCCTACCACGTCCAAATACGTGAAGGACTTCATGGCAGCCGGGATTTTGACCGAGACCACCGGACGGCGAAGAAGCCGTATCTTCTCATACGAGCCGTATCTGACCGTTCTGCGAAAAGATACCGAACCGTTGCAGCTGAGGTATTGAGTTGAAGGATCGCCGACCGTACGGAGTTTGATGCCGGCTACTAAAGAAATCGAATGAAAACTTTAATAACGTATTGGCTTATTAAAGTTTTTGAGAAGAAGGAGAGGGCGATGTTCCAGCACGAGAGCGATTTCAACGAAGAGATCTACGCGTCGTTCTACGTGCCCAAAACCGGTGCGGACGGCGTGTGGGAACTGCCGTTGGTTCTCGAAACGGTCTCGGAGGCGAGCGGGACGACGATTCCGTTGCCGCTGCCGTACCGCAGACTCAACGCTGAGGTACTCGAATATCTCGAGGATGTTGCGCAGCTGGTTCCGAAAGACGAAGAGGCGCGGATCGTCGTGTATCTGCCGATGGAGCAAATTCAGCCGGGGTTCGAGCAAAAACTCAACAAGGTGTTGAATATCTACGGAAGCGTTCGGCTCGCGAAACTCAAACGAGAAGAAAAACGCGCCATGGGGGCTTCGTTGTCCGCCTTAGCGTGGGGCTTTGCCTTCATGCTCGTCTGCCAGATCATCGGCGTTCTCGCGGATTTTCCCGAACATCCGACGCTGACGAACACGATCTCGGAAGGGTTTCTGGTGTTGGGTTGGGTGGCGCTCTGGAAACCGTTTGAGACGCTGCTTTTCGATTGGAGACCCTCGGTGGAGCGCCGAAAACTGCACGAAAGGCTGGCGACATTGCCGGTCGTGTTGCGGCCGCTGCCTGCGACGCTCAAAAGTCGGTTGACGATCGACGGATTCTGAATGAAGCGGGAACAGAATCCGGAACTGGTCAAAGGCGAAAAAGTCGAAAATTTAATTCAACATAATAGCAGTTATGAAGAATAACGAGCAAAGAACGCAAAATCGGGCCTGATTTCCGGATCCGCTCCACAGCATTTTGTTTACGGCTTTTTAAGTGTCCGTTCGGGAATCTTTCGATCGCCTGACACCGTTGTCCCGTGCTTGGTTCGTCGAATTTCGGCTCTCGCAACGCCCCGACTCTTCGGCGGGTCTTCCGTACGACCGACAGGAGTCTTACGTCTTCTTCTTCGTTATTTCCGGATCGGGGCCGTTCGGTTTTTCCCTCCCAAAATTCGACGGATCTGCGGGTCCGCGGTCTTGGACTTGGCAGCCTCCGGATCCGTCGCACCACGAGATCCGCGAATACGCCGTTTCCGGCTGCCTCTTGTGTCGTGTTCCGCGCCGTTTACGCGGTTCGATTGACGAACGGTCCGTTTGCGTCGGACTGTTTCTCTCTTGTCCGTTCACGGCCGACATCCAATGCCGTACGGTTCTTGCGTCCCGTCCGGTCCGTTCCAATGCGTACGTCGTCGACGCGACGGCGCGTCGTCCTTGCGCCGGTCGTCGGAACGAAGCTTTGCGCCCTCGAAGATCTCTGCGCTGATTTTCGGCCGACCACCCTTCCCTACATTTTTTGGATGTCGTTTTGAATAGGCTGTGTTGCAATGAATTTCCGTATTAATGGATTGAAGAAGAGTTATTCTGCCGTCGGAACGGCAAAAAGGCCGCTTCCTCTCGGGAACGCGGCCCTTCAACAAAAGCTTCGCCGGAGCGCGAACGCGGCGTCATCAATAGGAACTGCTTCGCTCGATCCAGAGCTCGTGAATCTCCTCCATCGTCTTACGCGAGAGCTTTCCTTCGAATTCTTCCCGCGTGAGCTCGTAGGCCGTCCAGACTTTGCGTTCGTTGCCGAAGAAAAACGAGAGTTCGAGCGGCGTAAGATCGTCCGAGCGAAGTGTGCCCACCCAGGCGGCGAGAATTTCCGGATTCGGCGTCAGGGAGATTTGCTCCCATTCATAGATTTCCTTTTCGTCCATCTCGCCGAACTCTTCCTGCTTTTCCGCCGGAATCCAGAAACCGGGCTGTTTGTACTGACGCGTAAAGACGCTCAATTCCAGAGATTCGTCCTCCAGTCCGTACGGCAAGGCCCAGACACCGCGCAAAGAGCGAATCGTCTTCGAGACGGTGAGCGGCCCGAAGAGCGCGAAGCCCGTTCGCCAGGGAACGGGAATGCCGTTTCCCCCTACTTTCCTCGGGTACTTCGCGGCAAAACGAAGCATGGACATGGCAAGGAAAAGAATCTGCGGAGAACGTACGTTGAACTGTTGCGCGACGATGGACATGGAGTTTTCGAAGTGATGTACGGAACGATCGGGGCAAACGCCCCGGCAACATATCAAGAGGGAACCTCAATTATGCCGACTTGCGGAGCGTTTCGGGGACGAGACTGATCTTTCATCACACGTACTTTGGGCGGTCTGCCGAACGAAACTGTCTGTGCGGAAGCTTCCAAAAATGACGAGGGGCACGAACCCCATCCGGTTCGTGCCCCTCGCTTTTGGAAGGAATCGGGATCAGTCGACGGCAACCATCACGCTCGAGGCCTTGATGAAGGCGTAGGCCTTGTCGCCGACCTTCAGGCCGAGGTTCTTGGCGGAGTTCGTCGTGATCGAAGAAACGATTTTCTCGCCGGCCGCCGTTTCGATGGTCACTTCCGTGGTGACGGGACCTTCCTTGATGACGACGATCTTGCCTTTGAGGCAATTGCGGGCGGAAATTCGCATGGCTTTTACTCCTTGAAAAAATGATGCGGACCCAACGGTCACGGGATAACTGTATTGATTTCGGACCTCTCTGACAACAATCGATTTCCCTATGCGGAATAACGGAAGGCTACGGACTGTCGTTTACACTATGCCGCAACGTAAACATTGCAACCGTATTACGGCTTTGAAGAAGGACGGGTGCGTTGCGCCGACCGTACGACAAGTTCCCGTCTCGGAAGAGACCTCTCTTTTCGAAACAAGGGAATCGCTCGGAAGGACTGCGGTTGCGATCTTTTGCGTCGCCACAACGCCGCTCCATGGAAAGCCGTTGACGGCGCTACACTTGTCGCATCATTTCTGGACATCGAGAAACGCTCGGCGCCCGGTCGGAATCGACAACAAGGAGAAGAATCAATGCAGTACGACTTTGCAACGCTCACGCAACGTCGCGGAACCAATTCGATGAAGTGGAACGGGCCCGAAAACGAACTTCCCGCCTGGGTGGCGGACATGGATTTTCAGACGGCGCCGGCGATCACCAAAGCCGTGATGGAGAAGGCCCGCAAGGGGATTTTCGGATACTCCTGGATCCCCGAATCACTCCTGGGGACGGTCGCCTCCTGGTGGACCCGCCGTTACGGCTGGACGATGCGGCACGAGTGGATGCACTTTGCGACCGGCGTGATGCCCTCGATCCACTCGATCGTGAAGAGCCTCACGGCGCCGGGCGACGGCGTCGTCGTCATGACGCCCGTCTACCACTGCTTCTTCCATGCGATCGAATGGAACGGCCGCGTTGTGCGTGAAGCGCCGCTGGCATTTGAAAACGGCGCCTATCGCTTCGACCCCGCCGTTCTGGAGGCGGCTCTCAAGGAACCCTCGACCACCCTCCTCCTTCTGTGCAACCCCCACAATCCTACGGGTGAACTCTGGACGCGCGAAGAACTCGCCGAAATCGGACGTCTCGCCGCACAATACGGCGTTCCCGTCGTGTCGGACGAAATTCACTGCGATCTCACGGATCCTGGCTCGGTCTACACGCCCTTCGCGTCGGTCAATGAAGAGTGCGCGCAAAACGCGATCGTGACGATCTCTCCCTCGAAGACCTTCAACATCCCCGGGATCAACACGTCCTTCGTCGTGATTCCGAACCCGGCGCTTCGCAACCGCGTCTTCTGGGGACTGGACCGCGACCAGGTGGGCTTCCCGAGCGCCATCGCGATCGAGGCGACCGAAGCCGCCTACGGCGAAGGCGAAGCCTGGGTGGAGGAAGTCCGCGAAGTGCTCGCACGCAACAAGGAGCGCGTCGTTTCGTTCATTCATGCGGAACTGCCGCAGCTCAAGGCGACGCACCGCGAAGCCACCTATCTCGTCTGGGTCGACTGTTCCGCCGTGACCGACGACGCAGACAAGCTCGTCGAGCACATCCGCAGGACGACGGGCCTCGTCGTTTCGCCCGGAAGCCAGTTCCGCGGCAACGGCCGCGCGTGGATCCGCCTCAATCCCGCTACGCAGCCCGAACGTCTCGAAGAAATCCTCCGGCGCTTTGCCGAAGGCGTGAGGACCTTTGCCGCCTGATCTTCGGGCGACCCGATTCGAACCGAAAGGAGAATTTGCATGACCCATCGTTTCGATTGTCACTACATCAACGGAAAATGGACGCCGGCGACCGGCGACGCCAAGATTGAAGTTGAAAATCCCGCGACGCGGGAAATCTTCGCGACGGTCCCCGACGGCACCGTCGAGGACGTCGACCGCGCCGTTGCCGCCGCCAAGGCGGCGCAGCCCGCCTGGGCACAAGTTCCGATGGCCGAGCGCGTCGCGCTCATGCGCCGCGTGATCGACTGGCTCAAGGCGCATGCCGACGAAATCACGGAGCTTGAAGTGAAGGAGCTCGGCGCTCCGGTCACCTTCACGCGCAATCTACACGTCAACTACCCGATCGCACGAATCGTCTCCTTTACGGACCTCGCCGAGAAGCTTCCCGATCACTACGACTTTCCCGAGTCCACCTGCACGCGGGAACCCGTCGGCGTGGTCGCCTGCATCACGCCCTGGAACTATCCGTTGGGCCAGGTCGTGCAGAAAGTGCCGCCCGCTCTTCTGATGGGGAATACCTGTATTCTGAAGGCGAGTCAGCATACGCCGCTCACCGCCTACTTCCTTGCCGAAGCCTTTGAGGCGGGGGGTCTGCCGCCGGGGGTCTTCAACCTCGTCTCGGGGCGCGGCAGAAGTCTCGGCGACCGTCTCGCCACGCATCCCGACGTGGACATGGTGAGCTTTACGGGTTCGACCTCGGTCGGCTCCATGCTCGGTCAAAAGGGGCTCGCCACGCTCAAGCGTCCGCATCTGGAATTGGGCGGGAAGTCTCCCTTCGTATTTCTTCCCGGAATCGACAACCTCGAGCCCGCCGTCAAGAAGCTCTTCGATTCGATCTTCCTCAACGCGGGCCAGACGTGCACGGCGCTCTCGCGCCTTCTCGTCCCGGAAGCGGAGTTCGACCGCGTCGTCAAGGAACTCCTTCGTCAGATTCCCACCTACAAGACCGGCGATCCGACGGACGCAAAGACGGCCGTCGGGCCGCTCTCGTCTCTCGCGCAGTATCGGAAGGTTCGTTCTTATCTGAAGCTCGGCCTTGAAGAAGGCGCGACGCTTCTCTCGGGCGCCGTGCCACCCGAAGAACCCGAGGGCGGCTACTTTATCGAACCCGCGATCTTCACGAACGTGAGAAACTACATGCGGATCGCCCGCGAGGAAATCTTCGGACCGGTTCTCTGCGTCCTGACCTACAAGACGCTCGACGAAGCCGCCTCGATCGCCAACGATACGATGTACGGCCTCAACGCGGCGGTCTGGGGCAAGAAGGACGAAGCCGTCGCGATGGCCAAGCGCATCCGCGCTGGCAACGTGTACGTCAACGACGGCCCGCGCGACATTACGGCGCCCTTCGGCGGCATGAAGGCGAGCGGGCTCGGCCGCGAAGGCGGTCCGGAAGGACTCTTTGCCTTTACGGAATGGCGCGCAATTTTCGACAAGGGCGTGCTCTGAGTCCGAGGATAAATAAAGACCCGTACGGGAGTTAAATAAGGAGAGGGACGTTCGATTGCTGTCGGACGCCCTTCTCTCTTTCGGATGCCTTCCGCCCGCGCTCTTACGGCGAAGCCCCTGCGGAATGGCTCGGTTTCATGAGAGAAAAGTTGTGACTTTCATCATGTAGGGTGAATGTCGCGACTTACAGCAATTTTTTTTTCATTTTTATAGTCATTGCTGACTCTGTCGGTACATGGAAGGTCGAATATGAACGGGTTGCGGGATACTGCAAATTGCAGCATCATTAGCCCGTCGAAATACAATACCCGCGTCCGCTATGACTGCCTTGACAGTACGGTTAAACGAATTTGATGCAGCAATTTTGGAAAATCTTGTTCAGATTACGGGTGAAACCAAGACCGCTCTTGTGATCGACGGACTTCGTTTTCTTTACAACGCCATGCGTGACGAAGATCGAGTCACTCGTCTTTCGACCGATGAATTTGATGCATTTTTGCGTCAACTCGAAGAAGGCGAAAAAGATCCTCAGGTGTTTTTGGCCCGCGAACGGCTTGTGAACATCAAGCCTGTTTGGGAAGATTGAAATGGTGCCGTTTACAAAACCGGTTCGATTGAAACCGGAACATCGCGAAGCACTTAAAGAATTCGAGTGTGGCGAGCGGGCGCTTGACCTATGGCTCAAAACCAAAGCGTTGTCCAATGAAATCGCTGGAGGAAGCCGAACTTTATCTCTTTTTCAACGGAAACGGGGGAATTGGCCGGCTAATTTTCTCTGTCGTTCCATTCCGTTGAGCATGAAGAACTGCGGGCAAAGCTTCGACGAAATCAGCCAGCCCCTTTGCCGGTCATCCTGCTTGGCCGTTTGGCCGCGAGCAAGCGATATCAACGGTATGGACTGGGAGAGTCTTTGCTTAGCGAAGCAGTTGGAATTGCCGGACTCGCTTCGGAATCAATCGTGGTTGTCGCTCTCGTTGTTCACCCTATTTCGAAGGAAGCCTCGGATTTTTATCGGAAACATGGCTTTTCCATCGCCAAAACAGAAAAGCCCATGTTGTTTCTCGGATTGCATTAGGAAGCGGGCTCGGAAATCCCATGCTTAACAACCGAAACCTTTTTCACGAGCGAACGTCGCCTCTTCGTTTCTCCAAAGCGAGCAACATCAAGCGTCTCGCTTCATCGGACATAAAGAGCGGTATGTTGAGGAGATCACCGTCGAGACTGAGGTTCTGCATGGAAAACCGAACGCGCAAAGGGGTCTGCTCGCCGTATTTTTCCATAAAAATACGCAGACTCGGCGACTTAATATTCGTAGCGGCTTTGACCTCGATCGGAACAACCACTCCACCGAGTGATGCCAGAAAATCCACCTCGGCCTGAGGCCTGGCATTCGACCAGTAACATAGAGGTTCCTGAAACTGAGAACTCAGACTTTGCAGAACCAGGTTCTCAGCCATTGATCCTTTCATTTCGCGGAAAAGAGTCGGAGAGTCCTGCAAAACAGAAGGCTCGATGCCGGAGAGTCGAGCGAAGAGACCAATGTCGACGAAATACACTTTGAACGCGCCCGGGTCTTCGTAGGCGGACAACGGAATACCCGGCAACGAGGCACGGTGAACGCAACGAGCCATGCGGGCATCAACGAGCCACTGAAGAGCATCGCCGTACTTACGTGCATTCGAGCGCGCCTCCACTTCGCTGAAACGGAACCGGTTGTTTTTACGGGAGAGCTGTCGGGGAAGCGACTGCCATACTCTTTGGATTTTTGGCGCATCGATGGCGCTGGCGTGGCTGAAAATATCCTGTCGATAGGCTTCCATGATCGACAGCTGAATTTCCCTCGCCAGGCGCAGATCCTGCTTTTCGCACCACGCAGAAACAGCCTCCGGCATTCCGCCGACGGTTTGATAGTGCCGCAGCTTCGTGCTGAGTGGCTCGAACAAATACTCCGGAAGCGGTTCCAACTCAGAGGAGTCTCGCAGACAGTCGACCAGTCCGTTTTCTCCCTGAGCAAGAAGAAATTCGCTGAAACTCATCGGTTCGAGCGTCAAAAAATCAACCTTGCCAACCGGATACGACTTGGGATGCGCGAGCTGCAGACCCAGCAGCGAGCCCGCCAAGAGAATAAAAAGGTCGCTTCGGAATTCGCAGAAATATTTCAGCGCATGAATAGCCTCGGGACAAGCCTGCGCCTCGTCGAAAATGAGCAAGTCGCCCGGTGCGACAGGACGCCCGCTGCGGTATGCCAGAGCCTCCAAAATGGCTTTTGGAGAGCGCGATTCATTGAAGAGCCGGCACAAGGCGGGATCCATATCAAAGTTCAGATAATGGAAATGCCCTTCAAAGTGTTTTTGTGCGAACCGCGTCATCAACCAAGTTTTTCCGACCTGCCGAACACCCCGAATGATAAGAGGTTTTCGATGCGGTGACAGTTTCCATGCCTCAAGTTTGTCCATGGCAGTTCGGTGCATCTTTTCTTCTCCTGCTGTACGGGTAGGTGATCCTCAGTTTACGGGATTTAATGCAAGACTGCATCGAATCCTATGGAATAGGATGCATTAATGCATCAAATACTGATGAATTTGATGCGTCGATGCATCAAAAACCAATAGATTTGATGCATCCGTGCATCAAATCCGCATTGTCTGATGATATCGCATGACAGACGAGGCTCTCGGATTTGCACCGGACGGTGTTTGAGGACTTCCGGACTGACCACAGACTCGGCAACCGTGCGCTCGTCGCGGGCGTCGTCCCCTTCCCTAGACGCCACGGCACCGTCGGAATCCGTTCGGGAAGTTTCTTAGGCAAGTGTCGCCACGAGCAGAGCCTTGATGGTGTGCATGCGGTTTTCCGCCTGTTCGAATACGATCGAGTTGGGCGACTCGAAAACCTCCTCCGTCACCTCGAGGCCGTCGACGAGATTCGGATGACGTTCGCAGATCGCCCGGGCGACCTTCGTTTCGGCGTTGTGAAAGGCGGGAAGACAGTGCATGAACCGAACGTCGGGGTTCCCGGCCGCAGCAAGGAGACCGGCATTTACCTGATAGGGATAGAGCGCCCGGATGCGCTCGTCCCAGACGTCGGCCGGCTCGCCCATGGACACCCAAACATCCGTGTGTAGGAAGTCGCATCCCTTCACGGCCTCCAAAGGATCCTCGGTGATCGTCACCTTCGCGCCCGAGGTCTTCGCCATTTCCAGGGCTAAGTCGACGACTTCGCGCCGGGGCCGACAGATGGCCGGCGCGCCGATGCGCACGTCCATGCCCATCTTGGCGCCCGCCATCAAAAGAGAATGCCCCATGTTGTTGCGTGCGTCGCCCAGGTACGCGAACGCGATGTCCCGCCAGGGTCTGCCGCTCGCTTCCCGCATCGTCATGAGGTCGGCGAGCATCTGGGTCGGGTGCCACTCGTCGGTGAGACCGTTGAAGACGGGAACGCCGGCGAACTCGGCGAGCTCCTCCACGGTCCTCTGCGAGGCCCCGCGATATTCGATCGCGTCGAACATCCGTCCGAGTACGCGCGCGGAATCCCGGACGCTTTCCTTTAGACCGAAATGCGACGTATGGGAATCGAACACCGTCGTGTGCGCGCCCTGATCGTGCGCGGCCACTTCGAAGGCCGCACGCGTGCGCGTGGAGGCCTTTTCGAAAATGAGGGCGATGTTCTTTCCCCGCAGGCACTGCCTTTCTTTGCCGAGGCGCTTCGCTTCCTTGAGTTCGACCGCAAGACGTACGAGATGATCGACTTCTTCTGGCGTGTGATGCACGAGCGAAAGGAGACTGCGGTTCTTGAGGCGGACGGACATGGGACGATTCCTGCAGTGGAAAGGGATTCTCGAAAGAAAAGAGAATACCAAAGCCCGGCAAGAGGTTCGATCCGTCGACGGACATAGGTCAATCGAATCCTCCGATTCATCCGATGGACTACCCGTGAACGCAGCGAGGCGAAGCCCGGCGGTTCGTCGCTCCCTTCCCGTACGGGTCCCAAGCTTCGGGAGGTGTTTTTCGAGGAGCTCGCCGGCCTATCTTCTCCGACCGTTGTTCCCGGGCGAGCAACCTTTCGCCGGCTACGCCCGACCGAGTCGAAAAGGAGCCGAAAGGCGACCCTTTCCTGCCGCATGACGCAAGTTGAACGCTTTCCTCCATGAAAAAGCCGGGCGCGAAGCCCGGCCTCACCCCGCAGGTCGGTGCCCGTCAGGAACGCTTTGAGGGCTTGCGCACCGCACGCAGACTCGGGGCTCGTTTAGAGGGCATGCGGGCGGCGGGCGCCGCAACGGTCTTGGGCTTCTCCGGGGCAAAGAAAGCGAAGTTCTTGTCCGGATGAATCGCATAGAAGTCTTCCATGCGGATGCCGCGCTCGAAGAGAGCGACCTCGTCGGGCAGAAGCGGAATCACTTCGAGGAGCGCGCGCCCGCAGATTTTACCCTGGTCTTCTTCGACAAGGTTCATGAATTGATCTTCGGGGAGATGTCCCTCGGCTTCAGGCTGGAAGAGAATCGCGGGATGAGCGATTCCGCGGGGAATGGCGCATACGTAACCCACGTAGTCGTATCCTTGAATCCACTTTTCGAAACCTTCGTCCGAGAAATGGCGCATGGAAAACACCCAGTTCGTCGCGGCCGGAGGGGCGGGAAAGCCCGCACGGATTTCCGGAAGGACAAGCTTTTTGATGAGAGAGAGCAGCGCCTTCTTCGCGGTGAGCGCGGCGAAGGAGTCGACCTTCTCACCGATGGGCAGAAGGTATCGGGAGCCGTACTGCGGATTCGTCGTGACGAAGCCGTGCGCAACGATCACCCAGCGCTCGCCCGTATCGTTTCGGCGCCGAAGAAGCGCCGCCTTGACGCCGCGACGAACGGTGAGCCAGTCGAGCACTTCGCAGTCGTTCCACTCGGCGATGCGTCCGACGGCATCGCAGTCGACTTCGAGGTGTTCGTCGACAAGCGCGTTGTCGTCCGCGTCAAGGGTAAAGTCGTCCGGATCGCAGCTCGGAGCGCGGCGAGTAAACCAACGGTAGAAGAACTCCTTGTCCTCATCGGAAAGGTCGCTTTCGTCGATCGCTTCGACCGCTTCCTCGCAGATTTCGCGCAGATCCTTGTCCGAGATGTCCTTCGATCGGATGAGCTTGTCGATGAGGGCGATGCGGTAGTGGATGCTCGATTCGTCGGCGCAGACGTCGAACGGAGCCGAAAAGAGGAGTGACGCCGCCTCTTCAAATCGGAAGGGTTCGTAATCCGAATACAGATAGAAGTTCGTCGACCAGACGGACTGCAGAATTTCGCAGTGATCCGTGAAGTCCGCGTTCACGAGGTCGCCGTCGTAGAGGTCGATGAGAAGGCGAAGTCCCTCGGAGCGCTCCCGCAGGACCTCTTCGACGTCGGCGGGATCGATGTAGGTGGAGAGGAACCAGTCGGAGAGTCTTCCATAGACTTCAAAGACCTTGCCGCGCTTTTTCGTGAGGGTGAGGCTCTTGATGAAAAGACGGGCGAGACGGACGGTTTCGGCGTTTTTGAGCCCCTCTTCCTCCACGGCGACCGCGCAGGCGATGCCCACCATGGCGCAGCAATAGGGAGGAATCGTCTCCCAATCGACGTTTCGGAAGATTTCGAAGAAATTGCGGTAGGTCTGACCGTCCCACGAAGCAAAAAGCGCCGCGAGGACCTCGCGTTCGGTCGCGGTTTGCGCGAGCGCCTTGGGCACGGCCGGAGCGTTTCGCATGACGGGCGGTTCCCAAACGACGTTCAGGTATTCGATGAAGGCCGAGGGTTCCGACTTCGGAATTCTCGCCTTTGCGACGATCTCTACGGCGCGGTCCACGGCGCCTTCGATGTCGCCCGAGAGCCATTTTTCGCGCAGAAAGGCGGCTTCCGTGTCGGGAACGGCATAGGGCGCGTCGTCGAATGAACGGACGTGAAGGTCTTCGCAGCTCTTCACGAACCGCATGAGGAATTCGCTTTGCGCGGGGCATTCCTTTTCGCGGTACTCCGGGGAATAGAGCGACATGTCCTCGAAATCGCCGAGGACGCTCTGCAGAAGATCGTATCGGAGCCGATCGAGCTTCTTTCGGGTCGCTTCGAGCGAATGAAGGATCTTCTCCCAGCGGTCGATCGCGTCCTTGCCCATGCCGAATGCGAGCACGAGGCCGAGCCGGAAGAATCCGAAAGCCTCCTGCGAATCCGTGAAATTCGCGTCGTAGTCGCATCCGTTCTCCTCGTATCGTTTGGCAAGAGCCTCCCAGGCGCGGCGGGCGTCTTCCTCGCGGTCGAGTTCCATGAGATGGGAAATGATGGAGAGAAGGACGCTGCACTTCATGTCGAGAGGCTGATTCAGACGATCCCAGATGTTGACGACCACCTCCGAGTTCTGCGACATCTGCGCCGCGCTGAAGATGTAGGCCACCTCCGACGAATCGTAGGGGAACTCGGGGGAATCGAGCCAAAACTGGCAAAGTTCCTCGAGTTCGCCGTTCGTGAAATATTCGTGCAGGATGGAACGGGCCTCGGCGACCCAGTCGTTTTCTTGTTCGGACACCAATTGCTCCGCTGTTGTGATTTTGTAGAGGGAGCATTATCGCAGAGCTGTCGAGAAAAGGAGAGGCGATCGGTCCGGGAGAAAATCCGCGCCCCTCCCCCATTCTTCTCAGAGACGCTTGAGGATTCGGATGCTTCCCGAAACGCCGTTGCGAACGCCCGCGGCGCCCGACAGATCGAACCCGTAGGAAAGGCGCCCCGCGTCGCGCACGCCCGACCACCCGAACGTAAAGGTCCCGGTGAGCCCGTCGAGATCCTCCTCACCGATCCCGTGATCGGCGATCCCGTCCGAGGCTCGTCCCGAGACGCGCGATCCGAAGGTTTCCTCAATAGCCGCTCCGAGGATGAAGCGCCCCGATCGCGACGTCGGATGCGAGACGAGCGTCCCCGCACGAACACGGTGCGCGTCGCCTCGTCCGAAGCGGACGTCGGCGCTTTCGACGTCTCCGACGCCCTCTATGCGCACTGACCGGCCCTCGAGCGCGTCGTAGTGGTAGGCGACGTAGGGACGAAGCGTCCAGCGCCCCGACGCAACGTCCCGATACGCTCCGAGATGCGCGCCCCAATAGAGCGCGCTTCGATCGAAGTCGGACGAGAAGGCGTCGTCGGAGAGAAGCGGCGCACGAAAGTCCGACGAGACGACACCTCCCTTCAGGTAGCCCGTAAGCGTGAGGCCGATCGCTTCGACGGGATGGTCGACAAAGACGCCCGCTCCCGCGTAGTTGTGCGTTCCGCTCCCGTTGACGACCCCGTCTTTCGTTCCCGTACGGGTTTTTATGTGTCCCGTTCCCACTTCTAGAAAAGCGCCCGATCGGATGTCGGCGACGCGTCCGGAGAAGCCGAAAAGACCGGAGACGACGTTTTCGGTCATTCGGGAGTCGGCATCGATTCCCCATCGCCCGGCGCGGGCGGCGGCGAAGGGCCCCTCCTTCTTTGCGGCCGGATCCGCGGCGAGAATCGTGTCGACGAGGAGGTCGTCCGCCGTGAAAAGCGTGCCGAAGGTAGAGAGAACGGAAGTCGAGAGCGACTCGAGCCGAGCGTTTTCCCGGGTTTGAGGAACGACCTCGGCGTCCGCCAGGATGTCGGCGACAAGCAGATTCTCGCTTTGCAGATGCAGGGCGTAATCGTCGGGCGAGAGGGCCAGGTAGGTGCGCGACGCAATCGACGGGCGGCTCACTTCGAGCAGACCGCGCTTCATGTCGTTGAGGTCCGCGTCGGCGGGAAGAAGAGCCCCTCCCTCTTCGCGCACGAACCCGGCACGGCTTTCGAGAAGCTCGACCGTTTCCCCCTTTTTCAGGTTTCGGCCCGCGAGAACAGCCACGCCCGAATCGGCGTTTCCCGAAAGCAGCACGGGCGTCTCGCCCGTGACGGTCACGACGACGCCGTTTACGGAACCTTCCGCGGGCGACCCGTCCGTCGCATCGGGTTCTCCCACCCAGAACTGAAGCCTGGCGTTGGCTCCGAGCCGAAGATTCGTCAGCGTCGACTTCGGAAATGCCGTCCAATAGGAGGTTTCAGACCGATCGGAACCGATGGTGAGCGAGAGCAGTCCGGCGTCCTTCGCCGCGGTTTCGCCCGTGAAGCGTACGATGCCGTGCCCGGCCTCGTTCACGACGATTCGACCGCGGTCCGAGAGGATGCGCGAAGAGCCGAGGGTTTCAAAGTCCCGCTCGATGACGATGTTCGACTCTTGGTACCAGTTGTGTACGGTTTCGAGCGCGGTGTCGGCGCTGACCAGCAGCCGTTCGGTGACGCGGGCGTTTCCGCCTTCCACACGGATCCCCGACGATTCGGTTCGATTGTTCGGCAGGAGAAGTTCTACCTCCCCGGCGTGGAAAGCCGGATTTTCCCCCCTGTTGTTGACGGAGAGATGAACGCCGTACGCTTCCTGCGCGTCGGGTGCGGCGAGGCGCAGGCTGCGGACCTCCAACGATGAAATCCCAGCGATGTAGAGACCGGACACCTTTTTTGCGGAGGATACGTCCATGTCGAGGCTTGAGAGGAATCTCACGCTTTGCGAATCTCTCACGAGGACACCCTGGAAGAAACGTATGGGGTCGCCCGAATCATCGACATGACGGATGGAGACGGGACCCTCAAACGTCACGGGAGCGTCGGACGGATTGCCGAAATCCCCCGTCGATCCGATCCCCCGAACCCCAAACTCTTCCTTGCGGAGAGACCTTTCGGTCCGGAAAACTATGTCGACCTTATCGTGAAAGAGGGCGGAACTCTTTCTGGCCAGCGTGATCCCATGAGCGAAACGGTCGCCCTGCGCCGCCTTCAAATCGATTTCAACCGGCCCGTCCGCTTCCAGGAACGATTTGTCAATGAGGTTGACGGCTTCTAAGTCTGACACCCCGGTATCGGGAAGCGAGCTTCGGTCGAGGTGTACGGCGAGCGCTCCCGTGAAGAAAATCTGACCTCCGAACGCCGCGTAGATTCCTCTTGACGCGTTGCCTTGGAGCGTCGTGGAAAAATTTTCGAAACGAACGGGCTTCCTTACTCTAAAGAGGCCCATCACATATTCGTTTCCGTAGAGAGACTCAGTCTGATCGCGTTCCACCACAATAAACCCGCCGCGAAACGTGAGCGTGGATGCGGCGTTTCCCATGACGTGCGAGAGATTGATCGCCGCCGGAGCGCTGTTCGGACCTTTGGGGTGCTCGGCCTGCCATTGGGCGGAGGTACGGGAACGAATCGTAAGGGTTGCATCGGGAGCGACGTCAAAAACTACGTCCGAGTCCGGCTTGGCGGATACGGCGAACGCTCCGTCCACGTCCACGAGGGTGTCCTCGGCAAAGCTGCGGGAATCCGTCAGCGCTTCATGCAAAATTTCGGCCGAAATCGGGGACGAGCAGAGCTGTGCGAGGCTTGCGGCGAGCATCGTCGGGACGGCTCTGCGAAGAACCGCAGATCCGACCTTGGGAAAATGGGGGCATTTCATATCGGTATTCCCTCGAGGGGTGAGAAAGATTCAAAGTTATGAAAGCATCCCGTAGAAAGAACGGTCCGATCTCGGCGGGACGGTACAAACGGCCGCGTAAGACCGCGTTTCGTCTTTCGAAACAGTATCTAGGACAATCCCTTATTTCAGCATGGATCGAACCGAGAGTTTCCGCAGCGGAATCCTCCGCGGGGACCCCGTCTCTGTTAAGCTCGTTTCTTTAAACCGAGACGGCTGGAGAAATGTTTAGAGGTAAAAGGCTCGTCATTTTCGATTTGGACGGAACGCTCATCGATTCGCTCGACATGTGGGACCGCGTGGACGTGGAAATCGTTCGCCTCGCAAGCGGCACGGAGCCCTCGCCCGAAGAAATGGAGGCCTTTCGCAAGGAGGTGCTCCGCAAGGTGGCCGACCGCAAGGACGCCTATGTTCTCTATTGCGGCGCGATTGCGAAGCGCTGGCATCTCGACATTTCGAAGGAAGAACTCCACGCCAGGCGCTACGAGGTGGCGCGCGAAATGCTCGTCTCGGGCGTATCCTGGCGCGAAGGCGCGGTGAGCTTCGTGAAGGCGCTTCGCGACTGCGGTTTTCTCACCGCGGTCGCCACGACGACGAAGCGCCGAAACGTCGACGTCTACTCGGGAGAAAACGAAGGGATGCGCGAAGAAGGGGTTCTCTACGACCTCTTTGACGCGGTCGTGACGCGCGAGGACGTGGAGGAGATCAAGCCTTCTCCCGAATGCCACGAAACGCTCATGCGGCGCTTCGGCGTCCGTCCGGAAGAAACGCTCGTCCTCGAAGACTCGCTCATCGGTCTGGACGCCGCCCGACGCGCGGGCCTCGCCGTCGGCATCATTGACGAGCCCCACAACGACGCCGAACGCGCTGAACTCAACGAAAAGGCCGACTTCACGTTCGGCGGCTGGCCCGAACTCGAAGAACGTCTTCTCAAGGAAATGACGAAGGGAGACCGGCTGTGACCGACCGCATTGAACGATCGAAAGGAAAACTTCGCACGCTTTTCGGCGGGACGGACCGCGTCTTCGCCGAAACCGATCCCGTCTTTGCGAAGCTTCGCGACCGCTTTGTCTTCGGGGACATCCAGGGAGGCGTTGCGCTTTCGGACGCCGTGAAGGCCCTCGTGTCGCTCGCCGTACTCGCGACGATCGGCGAGCGCGAGACGATCGCCGCGCACGCGCGCGCGGCGCTTCGTACGGGCGCCTCGCCCGAATCCATCAAGGAGACGATCTATCACATCGCCCCCTGGATCGGATTTCCGAAGGCGCAGGCGGCCCTGCGGGAAGTGAACGGCGCCCTTTCGCTCGCGGGCTTTCCCCTGCCCCTCCCCGATGCGGGGCGCGTCACGGAGGAAACGCGCATGGAGGCGGGCGAAGAGATTCTTCGTCATCTCGGTCTCGCGGCCGAGCCTTCCGACTCGCCGGCCGTGACGATTTTGAACGAAGCGGCCCTAAAGGGTTTTGCCTGCGGCGACATCGCAAGCCGCGGCGTGTTGTCTCTTCCGCTCCGAGGCCTCATCTGGTTCGTGGTGGGCGCGGCCCTCGGAGCCGACGCCGACACGACGGACGAACTCGTCGAGATGAATCTGCGCCTCGGAAACCGGGAGGAAGAACTGCGCGCGGCGCTCGTGCTCGCGGTTCCCTACGTCGGCGTCCTGCGGGCGCGCGAAGTGATGCGCTACATCGACACCCGCGAAGAAAAAGCGCCGCAGGACTGACCACGGCGAAACTCCTATTTGTTCACTTCCCAATCGGCCGCAGTCTTTTCGCGGCCGTTTTCCGTATGACGTCGCCGAGCCGCATGAGAAGCGCCGAGCGAATGGCCGAACACTGCCAGAAAAGCGGAACGTCGATCGTGCGCCCGGGCGCAAATTCGACGAGCTCCCCGGTTCGGATGAGGGAATGCGCCAACGAATCGGGCGCCATGCACCAGCCGAGTCCCCGAACGGTGAGTTCGATCATGGCGGCGGGAGACGGTGCGTAGTGAACGACGCCCGGACGTTCGCCCGGCCCGATGCCAAAGCCCGCCAGAAAGCGTTCCTGCAGCGAGTCTTTTCGGTCGAAACAGAGGACGGGAGCGTTCCGAAGCGTTTCGTTCGGATCGCCCCGGAGAAAGGTTTCGGCGAAGTCGGGCGACGCAACGGCAACATACCGCATGACTCCGAGAGCGGTCGCGCGGGCGCCCGGAACGGGGGCCGATTCGGAGGTCACCACGGCGACGGCCGTTCCGTTTCGCAGACTCTCGAGCGCGTGATCCTGATCGTCCGTGCGCACGTCAAGAGCAACCCGCTGTCCTCCTTTCTCGGACGATCCGGCGTGAAGCGCGAAATCGGTCAGCGCTTCCGGAAGCCAGGTTGCGAGCGAATCGTTGTTGACGAGAATCGTGAGGCGTGCCACACGATCGATCTCTTCGCCCGGGCGAAAGTCGGCGAGCGTCTCCGATTCGAGAAGGCGCATCGACTGCGCGCGCCGAAGAAGTTTTTCGCCCGCGGGCGTGGCCGCGGCCGGTACGGAGCGGCGCACGAGCACGGCGCCCAGCCGGTCTTCGAGCCCCTTGATGCGTTGGGAAAGCGCCGAAGGCGTGATGCAAAGGCGCCTCGCCGCCCTTTCAAAACCGCCCTCTTCGATCACGGCCAAAAAGGCTTCGAGTTGGGGATGGAGAAGCGCCACGACGGATTTCCTTTTCTAAAGACATTAGTTTTACTTCATTTGCTGAATCTTTTTTATTTTACTGTATGCAGGAGGATCGGTAAGATACGTCCGTCTCTTCACTGCGACCGACCGATGAAGCCGGACGGTCTATGATCCTTGCGAGGTAACTCATGAATTTTTCCGCCGCGCTTGCGGGTTTCGGTACGGGTGCCGGTCTCATCATCGCCATCGGCGCGCAAAACGCCTTCGTTCTCCGTCAGGGGCTTCGTCGCGAGCACGTGGGACTCGTGGTGCTCACCTGCATCTTCGGCGACGTCGTCTGCATCCTGGCGGGCGTCGCCGGCATGGGCGCCGCCGTAAAGGCGCACCCGCTGGTGCTCGAGATCTTCCGTTGGGGCGGCGCGGCCTTTCTCGGCTACTACGGATGCCTCGCGCTCAACCGGGCCCGCAAGGGAGGCGAAGCGCTCGGCGTCGCGTCGGACTCGGGAAACGGTCCCGTCGTCTCGCCGCGACGCGTTCTGGCGGCCTGTCTGGCCTTCACCTTTCTCAATCCCCACGTCTATCTCGACACGGTCGTGATGCTCGGGAGCATTTCGACGCAGTTTGCCGGGGCCGACCGTTGGCTTTTTGCGCTCGGCGCCTGCACGGCGAGCGTCGCGTGGTTCACGTCGCTCGGCTACGGCGCGAAACGGCTGCAGCCGCTCTTTCGCAAGCCCCGCTCCTGGCAATGCCTGGATCTTTTCATCGCGCTCGTGATGTTTTCGATCGCCCTCACGCTCGTTCTCAACCCGCTCACGGACCTCGCGGTCTGAGAATCAGAGGGCGCAGCTTCTGGCGAGCGCGAGCCCCTCGCCGGCAAGCCGTCGAATTCCTTCGGGACCGATCAGCCAGGCGGCCGGTTCAAAAGGTTCTTCGGGGCGCCCCAAAACCCGAAGCCGCGCCGCTCCCGCTTCGTTTACGCAGAACGACTCGCCGGCGCACCAAACCGTCGGAACGGACGATGCGGCCAGACGCGTCCGAATCTCGGTGAAAAGCCGTTCGTCCTCGTCGGCGTAGGGAACGAAGACCGCGATACCCTCAAATGGATGGGAGAGTATGGCGTTCCAGGCGATTTCCGCCGCGGCCTCTGCGGGATAGCGGTGAATGCCGCGGCTCAGCATGGAGAAGGCGATGGAATGGAGATCCCGTTCGAGCGCCAGATCCAAAGCCGAGCGATAGGCGGAAGCGAGAAGTTCGGCTTCGCCCCGGCGGCCGCCCGTCCAGGCGGGCGCGACCGTATGGACGACGAATTTTGCGGGAAGGCGAAAGCCCGGCGTGATCTTGCTTTTGCCCACGTCGCATCCTCCCAAATCGGCGCAGGCCCATAGGAGTTCGCGGCCCGCGGCGCGGTGGATCGCGCGGTCGACGCCCCCGCCGCCCAGAAGAGAACGGTTGGCGGAATTGACGACGGCGTCGACGGCAAGCGTCGTGATGTCGGCACGTCGGACAAAGATGTTTTGAACCAGCATGGCGAATCCTCCTCAGGAGCGTGTTCTGCGAAAATCATCGCGGAGTAGTGCGACGGATTCCGTCGCAGGCAGACGGCGCCCCGGCGTCGTACCGTCCGTCGAGGAAACCGGGATCTGCCCGCCCGTATCTTTTTGGTTGTCTCCACGCAATGTACGCGTCGTCGGGTCTTCTGGTTTTCTTTCGCGTCGTGGAAATCAAAAACTAAACGCAGCCTCCGGCGATTTCGGTCGTTTTCGTCTCGTTTGCGAGCCGATCGGGCAATGCCGGGGCGAGGTGCGTCGTTAAAGTGAATGAACAGCACTCCGCTGTGCGCACTGTTCTGAAAACCGTTTCCCTACAGGAGTTTCATCATGCCGCGCCTCTCTCGCCGCACCTGCCTCAAAGCCGCCTCCTGCGCGACGGCGCTCTCTTTCTTCGGCGCCGCCCGCGCGGCCGAGAACGCAAACGCCAAACTTCTGACCGTCTACTTTTCCTGGTCGGGAAGTTCCAAGACCGTCGCCGAAGAGGTCCGTCGTCTCGCGGGCGGAGACATTCTTCGCCTCGAAACGGTCGAACCCTATCCCGCGGAATACCGCCTCACGACGGAGCGGGCAAAGAAGGAGCGGGAGGCAAACGCACGGCCGGCCCTCAAGACCGTCCTCCCCGACCTTTCTGCCTACGGCACGATCGTTCTCGCGCATCCGATTTGGGGCGGTCACATGCCGATGCCCGTGCGTACCTTCCTCGACGCCGTCGACTTGTCCGGGAAGCGCGTCGCGCACGTGACGACCCACGGCGGAAGCGGACTCGGTCAAAGTCACGGGGAGCTAGCGCAAATCGAACCGAAGGCCTTGTTGCTCGATCCTCACGACGTGTACGGATGGCAAGGCGTTCGTGATCTCGAAAGCGTGGGCGTTTGGCTCAGGCGAATCGGTCTCGTCGAGTAAGCTATCCGCCTTTCGCGGCGCTTTCGCTTCCGCTCATCGCCTCCGTTCACCCGGGAACATGTCGGGAGGCAGGTCCAAGCACCTGAAGTTGGCCGTACAAATCGTCCGAAAGGTTTCTGCAGCGCATCGTGCAGGTCCTCGAACGTGTTGCGTCGATACGGATGCGGTGCAGAACGGACGGATTTCGGATGTCCGAGCGCTTCGCCCGAATCGTAAAGACGTCTCTCGAGAGTGCCGCGTTTCTATTCTGTCGGAAGAAAAACCGGGGTGGCTTCAGTTCCTGCGAGATCGGCACTGCCTAGCGGAAAGCCCGAACCCGCCGCCTGCGGTGCACAGCACCGGGATCCGCAGGATCGGCGAAAAGCGCAGCCTGCCGAAAAAACCGCTCGGCCAACGATTTCGCTTGGATGAAACGGCGTGGCCGGACGTCTTCTTTTTGGACGTCACGAGCGGGGCCGAGGACCTCGAAAAAGAGCGGCCGCCGATTTTGCGGAGAAAAGACGGAAAAGGGGCGGAACCCTCAGGCGCCGCCCCTTTCCCCGACAAAGCACGCTCCGACGGCCGGTTGCAAAGGACCGCCCGCCGGTCGGATCGTCAGTTGCCGAACCACTTGCGGTAGATCTTGTCGAACGACCCGTCCGCCTTCATGGCGTCGAGCGTCGAGTTGAGCTGCGCAAGGAGTTCGCCGTTTTGCTTGTTCACGGCAAAGCCGTACTGATCTTCGGAGAGAACGTAGGGCATCTCGGTGAGTCCCATCCCCTTCGACGACTTCTGAGCGAGGAAGTACTCGTTGACGGGCCGGTCGTTCACCATTGCGAAACACCCGCCCTGACTCAATTCCATGAAGGCTTCGGCCGCGGAATTGAAGGTGCGGATGGTCGCGCCGGGAATGCGCTTCATGTAGACGGCGCCGGCGGACCCGATCTCGGCGCAGAGGCACTGGTTTTCCAGGCTTTCCGGGCCGGTGATCTTGGGAGCGTTGGCCTTCGTCGTCATGATGGTGAGACCCGCGTCGTAGTAGGGTTTCGTAAAGTCGACCTTGGCCGCGCGCTCGGGCGTGATGGTCAGGGCCGAAACCGCCACGTCGACGGATTTCGCGAGAAGCGCCGGAACGAGCGCGTCAAGACCCATCGAAACGATTTCGATCTCGCGGTCCATCCGCTTTCCGACCTCGCGGATGAGGTCCATGTCGAAACCTTCATACCGACCGCTCTCGGTATCAAGATATTCAAAAGGCGGATAGGCCGTGAGCGACCCCACGCGCAACACCTTCTGGGCGGCGGGTCGGGCAACGTCTACGGGTTTGGCGAACGCGTCCTGCGATTCGGTGGAGAGGGACGCAAAGAGGGAGCCGATGAGAACGGCGGAAACGGCTGCGACGGCAGCAAACATTTTGGTGTTAGCCATGATGAAGGGCCTCGATATAACGGGCGGATTGTGCAGCCTGTACTCGTCCCTCTGGGTATCGTTCACATGCTTTGCGGTTTCGACAAACGGAAACCGCGCCGCGGGGACTCTCATACAGCCGGACCCTCCTCGGGTGGCCGTTCCGTTCAGTGCCGGACACAAGCGGCCTCAAACGGAACTTCAAGTGCGGATTGTCTATGTACGGAGACGGGATCGTCCGTCTCCGGAAGGCTCGGTCGGGCGGAAGCACTTCCGAACTCCTTCCCTCGGCCGGGTTTTGACGCCCGTCCGGGTCCTCAGCGCCTACACGGGCGTTTCGGACGGATCCATCCTACTTCGGTTTTTGCGCAAAGCGATCGAAGAATCCGCTCTTTTCGTGAAGAAAAGCGTGTTTCTTGATTCACATCAAAAACCGTTCTCTCAATCTCGAGGTGCCGACGCGTAAGTTTCTCGTAAGCCTTTGCCTCGGGCCGACCGTTATCATAGGAAACGTCGCCGGCGCACCGAACATTGGGAGAACGGTGTTCGGCATCCCTGCGGGGAGATACGAACGGTCGGCGTCGTAAAAACAAATTCCAAGGGAGTCCACATGAACTGCAAAAAGTCCCTTTTGACCGCGGCGCTCGCGCTTGCCCTGCCCCTTTCCGTCATGGCCTCGGGCGGTGCCTCGGGCACGAAGATTGACTGGATCGTCGAGGGCGAACTCGGCACGGTCGTCATCAATCCGTACGACATCGCGCCGCTCACGGCCGTGATCCGCAACGGCGGCTACGTCCTCACGAAGGCGTCGGTGCGCATCGTCCCGAAAAAGGGAGGACAGGAAATCCGCTACGACGTGGGGCCGCAGACCCTTCTCACCCACGGCGGGATTCCCGTCTGGGGCCTCTACGCCGACTACATGAACACGGTCGAAGTGCGCTACACGCGCGTCTTCCAGGGAAAGAGCGAAGAAAAGACCGAAACCTACAAGATCCGCACGGCGCCCGTCTACTTTGAAGCGACCGGGAACCGCGTGCAGTCTCCGGGCGCCTTCGAGATCGACGTGAAGACCCGTCCCTCGAAGGAATTCCGGGACCGTCTCTACTTCATCAACAACCTCCTCTCCCCGGGTCCGAAGAGTTCGCAGGTCGTCTGGAACAATCCGGTGGGCGGCGCCCAGGAATGGGCCAACTATCCGCAGAACGCCGTCGTCGACACGACGGGCGAAACGCGCTGGTTCATGAAGCCCGACGCCATCTACGATCCGCGCGACCCGTTCAAGTCGGGGATCATGATGGGCTTCCATCAGAACGACGACGGTACCCTCACCTGGGGCTACGGTCAGCGCTACGTGAAGTACGACATCATGGGGCGCGAAGTCTACAACCGCCTGATCTCCCCCAACTACAACGACTTTTCGCACGCCCTGAGCGTGGGCGAAAACGGACACCAGTTCCTGCGCGTGGCGTCGTCGGACCTTCGCCGCGCCGACAACACGCACGTGCGCACGGTGCGCGACGTGATCATCGAAGTGGATCCCGAATCGGGGAACGTCGTCGACGAATGGCGTCTCTTTGAAATTCTCGATCCGCAGCGCAACATCGTCCTGAAGTCGATCGACCAGGGGGCCGTCTGTCTCAACGTCGACCTCTCGAAGTCGGGCCAGACGCTTACGGCCGAACAGCTCGCCAAACTCGAGGCGCAGCACGCCTTCGGCGACATCACCGGCACGGGCGCGGGCCGAAACTGGGCGCACGTCAATTCCGTCGACTACGACCCCGAAGACGATTCGATCATCATTTCGTCCCGTCATCAGTCTTCCGTCGTCAAGATCGGTCGGGACAAGAAGGTGAAGTGGATTCTCTCCGCCCCGAACGGTTGGCGCGACGAGTGGAAGGACAAGGTCCTCACCCCCGTCGACAAGGACGGAAATCCGCTCAAGTGCCGCCTCGGCAAGTGCGAAGGCGACTTCGACTGGACCTGGACGCAGCACACCGGCTGGAAGATCAACGAAATGAGCAAGGGCGACATCATCTACGTGTCGGTCTTTGACAACGGCGACGGACGCGCCTTCGTGCAGCCCGACGATCCGAAGGAAAAGTACAGCCGCGCGGTCGTCTACAAGATCGACCAGAAGAAGATGACGGTCGAGCAGATCTGGGAATACGGCAAGAACCGCGGTCACGAACTCTACGCACCGATCACGTCTTCGGTCGAATACCAGAAGGACAAGGACTCGGTCGTCGTCTACTGGGCTTCGATCGGCCTGGGCTCGAAGGAGGGTCCCGCTCCGGTTCTGACCGAATTCAAGTGGGGCGCTTCGAAGCCCTCGATCGAACTGAAGTTCCACAATACGCTCGGCTACCGCGCTCTGCCGATTGACGTGCAGAAGGCCTTCGCCAAGTAATTTCCTCTTTTCCGCCGGGCGTCTTCGGGCGCCCGAAACGAAAGCCTCCGCGGCCGCTCCCTTCGACCGTCGGAGGCTTTTCGCAACAAAGCCATGTCCGGATTTCGTCTCTACAATCGACATCTCGACGCCTTTCTCGCCTGCGCGCAGACGGGAAGTTTCACTCGGGCCGCGCAGATTCTCTACGTGACGCCCACGGCCCTCATAAAGAGAATCAACGCCTTTGAAGAAGGGCTCGGCGCGAAGCTCTTCGATCGCACGACGCAGGGCGTCAAGCTCACGTCCGCGGGCGAGCGGCTGCGCCGAGAGTCGGACGCCCTCATTGCGCTTTCCGACTCGATCCGCCGCGACGTGCTTCGTGCGGGCGCGGCCGACTCGGACGAAATCCGCGTGGGCGCCTCGACCGTTTTTCCCGGCCACTACGTGTTCGATCGCTTCGAAGAACACTGCGCCGCACTGCCCGACGTGAAACTTCGGCTCATTTCATACGGAAACACGCGGCTCGAGGTGGATCGAACGCTTTCGCGCCTCGGCGAAGAAGTGGACCTCATCGCGGGCGTTTTCGACGAACGGTTTCTCTCGCGCTACGGCGCAGACGGCATCGTGATCGAACGCGTTCCGATCGGCCTCTCGGTACCCGCGCACGATCCCCTCTCGGGACTCGACAAAATTCCCGTTCGGGAATTGAACGGCCGCACGGTTCTGATCCCGAAAAGGGGTATGCTCGAAGACTTCGACGAAGCGGCAGTTGAGCTCTTTCGAGACGCGCCCGACGTCAAGACGGTCGAATTCGAGCTTCTCGACGTGGAAACCTTCAACCGCGCCGCCGAGATCGGCGCCCTCATCCTCAACATCGCTTGTTGGACGCAAACCCATCCCCTCTTTCGGCACGTTCCGCTCGACTGGACGTCCGCTGCGCGCTTCGGCTTCTTTTACGCAAAGAACGCCCGCGACGCCGTGCGGCGCTTTGTCGACGCCGTCGCAAACGATGCGTGCGCCGCCCGAAATCCCGAGGGGCCGAGAGCTTCGGCCGTGGTATGATTGCTTCGCATTTCGGGGGCGCATCCGCCCTCTTTTCAATGGATTCGGACAGTTAAGGAGCCTTCCGTGACGAAAGTTCTTCTCATGATTCTCGACGGCTGGGGCATCGGCCGCGGCGACAAGGCCGACGTGATCGGGACCGTGCGCCCGCCCTTCATGACGAAGCTCGCCCTCGAAAATCCCCATGCCGCGCTTCGGACCGACGGTCTCGCCGTGGGGCTTCCCGAAGGTCAGATGGGGAATTCCGAAGTCGGCCACCTCAACATCGGTGCCGGCCGCGTTCTCTACCAGGACCTGGTCAAGATCAACCGCGCGGTTGCGGACGGGAGCCTCGCCAAGGTCCCGGGCGTCGCGAAGATGCTCGAATCCGCGAAGAAGTCGGGTCGCCTCCACGTCATGGGACTTCTCTCCGACGGGGGCGTGCACGCCTCGCTCGAGCACATTCTTGCGATCGTGCGCCTTGCGCGCGAAGCGGGGGTTGAAAACGTCTTCCTGCACGCCTTCATGGACGGGCGCGACACGGATCCCAAGAGCGGAATCGGATTCGTGCGCGAAACGGTCGACGCCTTGAAGGCCTCGGGCGCGCACTTCGCGACGATGACGGGCCGCTACTGGGCCATGGACCGCGACAAGCGCTGGGAGCGCATCCGCGAAGCCTACGGCGCGTTGGTTCTGGGCGAAGGCGTGAAGGCCGAAGACCCGGTCGCCGCTCTGCAGAGCTCCTATGACGAAGGCGTCACGGACGAATTCGTAAAGCCCGTCGTGATGACGACGACGGACGGCCGTCCCGTCGGGACGATTCGGGAGGGCGATACGGTCGTTTTCTGCAACTTCCGCAATGACCGCGCGAAGGAACTCACGATCGCGCTCACGCAGCGCGACGTCGAAGAAGCGGGGATGAAGCGCCTTTCGCTCGACTACTACACGATGACGCCCTACGATCCGACGTTCGCCGGCCTCACGGTCCTCTTCCCGAAGGACGAAGTGAAGAACACGATCGGGGAATACGTGTCGTCCCTGGGGCTCACGCAGCTTCGCATTGCGGAAACCGAAAAGTACGCGCACGTCACGTTCTTTTTAAACGGCGGCCGCGAAGCGCCTTTCGAAGGGGAAGACCGAATTCTCGTCAACTCCCCGAAGGTCGCGACCTACGACCTCGCGCCGGCGATGAGCGCGCCCGAAGTGACGGACCGTCTCGTCGAGCGCATCCGTGAAAAGGCGCCCGACCTCATCGTCCTCAATTTCGCCAACGGCGACATGGTGGGCCACACGGGCGTCTACGACGCCATCGTCGAAGCCGTAAAAACGGTCGACGCCTGCGTCGAAAAGGTCGTGACGGCCGCACGCGCGGCGGGCTACGAAGTCCTGATCTGCGCGGACCACGGCAACGCCGACAACGCGGTGAACGCCGACGGCTCGCCCAACACGGCCCACTCGCTCAACCCCGTCCCGATAATCGTCGTGTCCCACCGCGTCAAGAACGTCCGCGACGGCGTCCTCGCCGACGTGGCGCCGACGGTCCTGGACCTCATGGGCCTTGAAAAGCCCGCCGAGATGACCGGAACGTCGCTCATCGAGAAGGCCTGATCGGGTCTTATCAAACACAACCCTTCAGGGCCGGCCGGATCTTCCGCGTCGGCCCTTCTTCTCCCGTCTTCTTTCACCATGAGAACGGAAAAGCAAATCGGTCCGCGCTTTTGGCCGGGCTTTCTGAAAACGCTCCCGCCGCTTCGCAACGTCACCTACGTCGTCTTCTTCGCGGCGGGCATGATCAGCGCCCTCTGGGCGGGACTCATTCCGAGCCTCAAGTCGGCCCTGAACGTCGACGAGGGCGTCTTGGGGACCATGCTTCTCGGCCTCGGAATCGGTTCGCTCGTCATGATGCCGGTGACCGGGAGGCTCGTCGCCCGCTGGGGCTGCCGCGCGGTAATGCGCGCAAGTCTCCCCTTCATGGCGGCGGCCATCACGGCGCTCGCCTTCACGACGAACGTGTGGCTTGCGGCGGCGCTCGTGATTCTCTTCGGCGGAGCGCTCGGCGTCACCGACGTCTCGATGAACGTGCAGTCGGTCGTTGCGGAAAAGCGCGAGAAACGGGCGATTCTCTCGGGCTTTCACGCAGCCTATTCATTCGGCGGCATGTCGGGCGGCTTTTTCTTTGCGGCGCTCGTAGGAATCGGTCTCCCCGTCTGGGCGGCCGTGGTCTCGGGGGCGGCGTTGATGGTCGCGGTCGCAACCGCCTGGAGTCCCTGGTCGCTCGGACCCGGGGAAACGGAAAGGGACGGCGCCGAGACCGAAAACGTGCGGGAGAAATGTTCGAAAAAGCCCCTCATTCTCTACGTCACCGCCTTCTTTTGCTTCGCCTTCTTTCTTACGGAAGGAAGTCTGCTCGATTGGAGCGCCCTCTATCTTCGCGACTTGAAGAACGCCGACACGGCCGCGGCCGCCTTGGGTTACTCGGTCTTCTCAGGCGCAATGACGATCGGGCGCATCTTCGGCGACCGGATCATCGCGCGCTTCGGACGTCGCCGCGTCTTTCTTACGGGCACCTTCTGCGCGATTCTCGGCTATGCGGTGCTCCTCGCGATTCCGGGACTCCGGAGCGCTTACGCGGCGCTTTTCCTGATGGGGATCGGCTGCTCGAACCTCGTTCCGATCGCCTTCTGGCTCGCAGGGAACACGCCGGGCGTATCCGTCTCGAAGGGACTCTCCTTCGTGGTGTCGACGGGCTACGCGGGAATTCTCGCGGGTCCCGCCGCAATCGGCTTCATCGCGCGGCATACGGGACTCGACACAGCCTTCCTCATGGTCGCCCTCATGACGGCCGTAGTGCTCGCGATGAGCCTCAGGATCTTTCCGAAGGACTGACCGCGGCTCCGCTCACGGACACCGCCCCCGAGAGGTAGGAAGGCAAACGGGATTCGGGCAGAATCTTTTCTGCGGACGAAGCGCCTCCCGCGGGTTTTGTCTCCTTTTCACCTCGACAGGGTTCGGGCGTCGTGCGCAAACCGGCTCTCTCCTTTGGCTCCTCGAAGAGCCGGACGCCTTCCAAACCGGGCGTCCGGCTCTTTTTTCATCAAAGCATTTGAATTTGATCATGCAAAGGGAAGGCGGGGACTTCTCGGCGATTTTTATGACTTCCCGTCTCATTGCCGCCCGTTAAATAGCGGATGCTCCAAAGCATGCCGTTCCCCAACACGGCGCGGGGCGGTTTGTCGTCGCCTCGGGCTTGTTTGCAAATCCCGAGCGCTTTCGGCAAGAATTGAAAGTAAACGGAGAAGACCGGCCGGTCGCCTGCGGATAGTCTGAAAGGGATGGTTCGAACCGAACCATCGACCGAATTTCCCATCGAACCGAAAAAAGGAATCGACCATGCAGCGACGCACTTTTCTGCAGACGACCGCGGCTCTCGCGCTCTCCACGAGTCTTCCGACCCCGGCGTCGGCCGCGAACGACGGCCCCTTCCCCTACCCGCTCACGCACGCCGTCACGGACGCGTCCGCACCGGAAGTCTTCTTCACGAAGGACATTTCTCCCACCGGGCTCATCAGGATTTACGAGCGGCTCGGCCAGAAGCGCCGGGGAAAGGTCGGGGTCAAGGTGTGCTTTGAAACACCGAACGGTCCCCATCTCGACCCCGATCTCGTTCATGCGTTTGCCGACCACGTAAACGGGAAGCTTCTCGACTGCACCTACTATCCGCCCCGAGACACGGTGGAAAAGCACCTAGAAGTCGCCAAGGGGAACGGCTTTGATACGACCCGCATCGACATCATCGATGCCGACGGCACGGTCGACCTCCCCGTCCGGGGCGGCAAGCACCTGAAGTTCTCGCGCATCGGCTCGCACTACAACGACTACGACACGATGATCGGACTCATCCGATTCAAGTCGCACCACATAGAGTTTTACGGCGGGATGCTGAAGAACCTCTCGATCGCGATCGCGCCGATGCAGGGCAAATGGCTCATCCACAGCGCCGGCAAAACGGACAGCGGTTTTTCGCCGAGCGACAATCACATCGAAACGCAGGCCATGGCCGACTACGTGAAGGGCGTGACGGACGCGAAAAAGGACCGCTGGGTCTTCCTCACGGTGCTCGACGCCGTCGATCCGACGGACGGCTGCGAAGGCGCCAAGAACCTTGGAAACATCGGGATTCTCGCGAGCGCGGACCCCGTCGCAATCGACCAAGCCGCCATCGACATCACCTTCGGCGCGGCGACGCCGGAGCTTCGCCGCGAATGGGAAGAGCATCACGGGACTTATCTCACAAGCGACGCAGAAGCCGTGGGCGTAGGCAAGACTCACTACCGCTTCACCTCGATCGACTGAGAGAATCCCGGATAGTTTCATTCCCTGTCGGGAACGTTAGACAAGGGGTCGCCCTCTGGCGACCCCTTCGTATTCTTCCATTTCTCCGGCGCTCTCAGACGGCCGGCGCCACGCCGAGAAGCGTGAGAACCAGCGGCACGCCCGCGGCCGAGAGAAGCGTCGAGAGAAAAATGGCGTTGCTCGCGGCCCCCTCTTCCGCCTCGAATTCGTTCGCCATGAGAAAGACGTTGATCGCGACGGGGAGCGCCGAGAGGAGGACCGTCGCATCGGTTTCGAGTGCGCCCAGCCCCATCGCGCGGCAGAGCCCCCAGACGAAAAAGGGCTGCACGACGATCTTCACGAAGGTGACGACCGATCCTTTGGGGAGCGACGCAAAGAAGCTGTGACGGGCCAAGCCCATGCCGACCGCCAATAGGCACATGGGGGTCGTGCTCGCGGCGACGAGCCCGACGGTCTGATCGACCACCTTGGGAAGCTGCCAGCCGGTGAGCCCCCAGACCGTGCCGCAGAGAATCCCGAGCACCACCGGGTTTTTGACGACCTTGAAGAGCGACTTGAGGATGCGCTCCAGATCGGGCTTTCCGTCCGCGCGTCCGAACTCGACCGACGCAATCGCAAGCGTCCAGAGAAGCAGAACGTTGAAGACGATCAAAAGCGAAATCGTCGGCATGGCTGCGGGCCCGAGGCTCACCTCGACGATCGGCACGCCCAACTGCACGTTGTTGCCGAAAATCCCCGCCATGGCAAGCACCGTCGTCCCCGCCGCCCCGCAGCGAAAGAGCCTGGCGTAGACGCCGCGCGCGAAAAAGAAGAGAAAGAGGCAGGATCCGAAAAAGGGAATCAGCACGCGCCAGTCCGCGGGCGGCATTTCCGAGAGGTGCGAAAGCATCTTGAAGAGAAGCGCCGGCATCAGGAGTTTGAAGGTGACGCTTCCCAGGGCCTTTTGCGCCGCCTCGGGAATGAAGTGAATCTTCGCGAGCCCCCAGCCGATGAAGACGAGCGAAAAGAGCGGCGCGCAGAGTTCGAGGTGGTAGAAAAAGAGCTGCATCGACGCGTCCCTGCGGTCAGTCGGAAACCGCAAAGGCCGCAGCCTTTTCGGCGTGAAGGATCGTCGTGTCGAAGACCGGCAGAGGCGAGTCCTTCTGTCGGACGAGAAGACCGATTTCCGTACAGCCGAGCACCACGGCTTCGGCGCCCTTTTCCTTCAGATCCCGGATGATGCGCACGAACTCTCGGCGCGACTCGTCGCGGATCACGCCGAGGCAGAGTTCCTCGTAGATCACGCGGTTGACGGCCTCGACGTCCTCCGGCGTCGGGATCAGAACGTCGAGTCCGCGCGCGAGAAGCCGGGACTTGTAGAAGTCCTGCAGCATCGTGTACTTCGTGCCGAGCAATGCCGTGCGGCGAAGCCCCGCCGCAAGGAGCGCGTCCGCCGTCGCGTCGGCGATGTGCAAAAGCGGCACCCCCGCGGCGCGTTCAACTTCGTCGGCGACCTTGTGCATGGTGTTGGTGCAGATGACGATCGCGTCGGCCCCCGCCGCGACGAGTCCCTTGGCGGCGCGCCCGAGCAATTCGGCGCTTCCCGCCCAGTCGCCCTCGGCCTGTTGCTCTTCGACCTCGGCGAAGTCGACACTGTAGAGGAGGATCTTCGCGGAATGCAGGCCTCCAAGCGATTTCGCGACGCGTTCGTTGATTTCCTTGTAATAGGTGACGGTACTCTCCCAACTCATGCCGCCCAGAAGGCCTAGCGTTTTCATGACAATCTCCCAAAAAAACAAACACCTTCATCATCCCGCAAACACAAAGAGGCTCACAAGAGGAATAAGGAAAAGACGGTAGCGGAAAGCCCGAACCCTGCTGCGAAGCCCACCGTTTCGCTCAAGAAGAAAGGGGAACGAAAACGCCGCTCCCCTTCCCCTGCTGCGCCGCCTACACCCCGTCGGGCGACTCGGCGCTTACGCCTTAAGGTCCTTCGTCCGGAAGTCCACCGAAGAGCTCGCGTAGCGCACCTTGGATCCGGTTCCGGCCTTTTCGGTCATTTTTTGGGCCGCGTCCCAGGCCTTGCGCTCCCCGGGGTTTTCGAGGTCCACGAGGCGCAGGGCCCCCGTCGGACAATGCTCGACGCAGGCGGGCTTGCGGCCCTCCTTGAGGCGGTGCGAACGGAGCGTGCAGTGTTCGGCCTTGCCCGGCGTTCTTTCCTGATGCGCTTCGAAAACGCGCTCGACGAGCGGCGCCTTGTCGGGCCAATAGCTTGTGACGCCCTTCGTATTGAACTGCGGAACACCGTAGGGACAGGCTGCGAGACAACGCTGACAGCCGATGTACTTCTTCACGTCGACGAGCACTTCCCCGAAGGGCCCCTTGTAGACGGCCTTGACGGGACAGACGGCAAGGCACGCCGGATTCTCGCAATGCTGACACGACGTACGGAAGTAGTGGATGCGCAGGGCCTTGGGGTCTTCTACGCGCTGAATGCGGTTCCACGCGATACCCGGAGCATTTAACTCCTTGGAGAGGACGATTGTCCTTCCCTCAAGGTAACGCCCCGATCCTTTCTTGCGCAACCGCATGAACCACGACCGGTTTGTCAAATTCTAGAAATCGCCGGAAGCGAAAATGACGTTTTCCGCGCAAGGAATAGCGCCCTTTTCCGGGCAGTTGTCAAGAAAACCTTGACAACCGACACCCGGCCGGCGCCCCGGCATTCGAAAGGCTTCACCGCGAACATTGGCCGAAGCTCCCGGCAAACTACCGAGAAATCCTCGGCAGTTGCCCGTCCGGTCGGCTTGTGGCCTTCGACGAGTCCTTTTCCGGTCACTCGACCGAACCTCTCGGCCGCGAGCTTTTCCCTGCGTAGAACGACGTTTCGCGGCGGTGAGGCGATAGAATGTGCGGCGTCCCGCTCTCCCCTTTCGATTTCCATGCGCTTCTCGGTCCTCCTTTGCGCCCTCCTGGCGGCGCCTCTACTCTCCCAAGCTTCCCGTGCCGCCGACTTTGAACTCACGATCGTGCACGCGAACGACACCCATTCGGCTGCTGCCGGGATTGACGATCGTTATGCCGCCTGCCGCGAGGACGTCGCCTGCACGGGCGGCTACGCCCGCATCGTGGCGCAGGTCAGTGCGCTCCGGAAGGAAAATCCCGCGCTCCTTGCGCTCGACGCGGGCGACTTCTGGCAGGGAACGCACTTCTTTCGCACGGGCGGCCCCGAGTGGGCCCTGGCCGCCATGAAGCGCATTCCTTGGGATGCGGTAACGCTCGGCAACCACGAGTTCGACGCCGGGTGCGCCGAGACGCTTCGATACGTCGAAAACCTTCCGATGCCCGTCGTCGCGGCCAACATTCTCCCGAGTCCCGAGTGCCCGGCATCGAAAGCTCCGTTCAAGCCCTACATCGTGAAAACGGTCGCGGGCGTGCGCATCGGCATCGTCGGGATCGCCAACGACGAAGGGCGCGAAGTCTCCGCCGCCTGTCCGGCGACGAAATTCGAAGACCGCGCCGAATCTCTCCGAAAGGCCGTTTCCGCACTCGAAAAAGAAGGCGTGCGCCACATCGTCGCGTTGACGCACGTGGGCTACAAGGCGGACATCGAACTCGCCGAAGCCGTCCCCGAGGTCGACGTGATCGTGGGCGGACACACGCACAGCGTGCTCGGCGGCCATCCGAACTCAGAAGGTCCCTATCCGACCGTCGTAAAGCACCCGAACGGGAATAAAACGCTCGTCGTTCAGGCAGGACGCTCGACCCGATATCTCGGCGTGATCAAGGTACGTTTCGACAATGAAGGACACGTGGCGGACTACACGGGCGACCTCACGGAATTGACGCCCGGAATGCCCCGCGACGCTGCGACCGAGCGCTTCGTGCTCCGTTCCGGCGAAGCGGTGGAAAAGGAGCGAAAGCGCGTCCTTGCGACGAATCGGGAGCGCTTCTTCGACGGTCTCGACGACTGCCGGGAGGGCGAGTGTCTCGCCGGCCTGTGGACGGCGGACGCTCTTCTCGACTGGGGACGGAGTTTTGGCGCCGAAGCGGCCTTCCTCAACGGCGGGGCGCTGCGCGCGCCCCTTCCGATCGGCCCCGTGACGCACGCCGACATTTTGGACATTCATCCCTTCGGAAATCACGCCGCGGTCGTGGAGATGACGGGAAGCGTCCTCCTTGCGGCGATCGAGCACGGCCTCTCGGAACCGGACCTCAAGAGTCCCCGTCTTCTGCAGACGTCGGGGCTTCGCTACCGCGTGGCGCCCGAACGTCCGATCGGCTCGCGCGTCGCGGCGGCGGAAATCCGGCGCGGCGGCGAATGGTTCCCGCTCGAACCGCAAAGAACCTACCGCATCGTCACGACCGCCTATCTCCTTGACGGGGGCGATCAGTTCAGTATGCTCAAAGCCCTTCCCCCGGCGCTGGCGCGCGGTCCCCTCGAAGCGGAGCTTCTCGAGCGTTTCCTCGAAGACCGCCGCGACGCCGCGGGCGAACTGCGGCTTCCCGAAACCGGGCGCATCCTTGGAATGCCCTTTCGAGAGAAAGTCGGGGCAAAACCCTGAAAATGACGAAAGCCCCCTGGAATTCCGAGAGAATCGGACAATTTCGGCGCACCTTTTCTCAACCTTCTCCGCCGCAGGGCCGCTAGACTTTTCTGCGTCCACAAGGCCTCTATTCCAAGGAGAAAAGAAATGGCTTACGCAGTGCACAACTTCGACTACAACACGCCGACCCGTCTTCTCTTCGGGCGCGGCAAGATCGAACGCCTCCCCGAAGTGGCGGCGGAATTCGGAAAGAAGGTTCTGCTCGTCTACGGCGGGGGTTCCGTCAAGAAGCTCGGCATCTACGACAAGGTGAAGACGCTTCTTGCCGACTGTGAGATCTACGAATGCGCCGGCGTCGAACCCAACCCGAAGGTGACGAGCGTCAACGAGGGGGCCCGCCTTTGCCGCGAGCACGACGTCGACTTCGTCCTCGCAGTGGGCGGCGGCTCCGTAATCGACTGCGCCAAGGCGATCTGCGCGGCCCGCTACTACGAAGGCGACGCCTGGGACATCGTGACGGATCCCTCGAAGATTACGAAGGCCCTTCCCCTCGTGACGGTCCTCACGCTCTCCGCGACGGGAAGCGAATACGACGCCGCGGCCGTCATCTCGAACATGAACGAAAACAAGAAGATCGGCGTTCTGACGCCCGTCTTCTATCCGCGCGTTTCGATCTGCGACCCGGAATACACCTTCACGGTTTCGAAGAAGCAGACGGCCGCGGGCTGCGCCGACATCATGTCGCACATCTTCGAGCAATACTGCGTCAAGGATTCGAACCTCGTCTCCGACGGCCTGTGCGAAACGGTGCTGCGCGCCGTCCTCGGAATGGGCAAGCGCGCCTACGACAAGGGCGCCGACTACGAAGCCCGCGCGACTCTCATGTGGGCGAGCTCGCTTGCCTGCAACGGCATCTGCGTGACGGGAAACTCCTTTGCCGCATGGGTGTGCCACGGGATCGAGCACGAACTCTCGGCCTTCTACGACATCACGCACGGCGAAGGCCTCGCGATCGTGACGCCCGTCTTCTTCCGCTACAGTCTGAACGACGAGACGGTCGGCCGCTTCGCGACGCTTGCGAACCGCGTCTTCGACGTCCCCTTCGAAGCGGACCTCTACGCGATGGCCGAAAAGGGCTTCCAAAAGCTCGAAGCCTTCTTCGCCTCGATCGGCCTGCCGTCGAAACTCTCGGAGGTCGGCATCACGAGCGACGAACACTTCGAAGCCATGGCCGAGAGCTGCATGAAGCTCTGGGACTTCTCGCAGGCGATCCGCCCGCTCAGTAAGGACGACGTCGTGGAAATTCTCAAGCGCTGCCTCTGACCGCAACGCATTGACGACGCTGAATCCGCTTCGCCCGTTCTCCCTGCGGCGAAGCGGTTTTTCTTTTTCGGAATACCAAAAAAAAAACGGGTGAGCCGAAACGACCCACCCGATCCAAGGAGACCCGAAACGGCCGGGCTTTACACCCGGTTGCGCCGCTCAACCCGACCCCTCAGGTTCCATCCTTGCGGCGCTCCGTTTCCATGGATGAGATAATACAGCAAATGAGAATCGTTTGCAATATTGAGAACAAAAAATTTTCTCACCTCGAGGAGATCGGTGTCCGACGCGTGCAAAAAACGGGCGGATGCATCGGTCTGTGGTTCGCAGAAAGAGCGTTTCAGAAATTTCGACCGTTCGGCTGAGGAGCGTCGGCAATGTTCGCATAAATGAACCCTCAAACCCTGCATTTTCTAGGACAAATCGCTTATTTCCGCAGGTTTCGCTCCTCTTTTCTTGACGGGATTCTGTAAAATCCGTAGAGTTTCTTACTGTGCAATAGCTCTTCTTCTGCAAAAAGAGGAGAACCGCAAAAAACCAGGGTGCCGAGAACGGCACCGACGCCATGGAGTCAACATGACACAAGATCCCGATCACATTGTAATTTTCGACACCACCCTTCGAGACGGAGAACAGGCGCTGCACCAGAGTCTCTCCCTACGACAGAAGCTGCAGATCGCCGAAGCGCTCGAAGAGCTCGGTGTCGACGTGATCGAGGCGGGATTCCCCATTTCTTCGGAAGGCGACTTTCAGAGCGTCAAGGCGATCGCCGGCACGCTCACGCGCTGCGTCCCCTGCGGCCTCGCCCGGGCCCTCGAAAAGGACGTGGACGCCTGCGGCGAGGCGCTCAAGCTCGCCAAGCGCCGCCGCATCCACACCTTCATCGCCACCTCCGAAATTCACGTGCGCGACAAGCTGCGCAAGGACTACGGTCAGATCCGCGACATGGCGGTCGCGGCCGTGAAGCGCGCGACGAAGTACACGGACGACGTGGAATTCTCCTGCGAAGACGCCGGACGCACGCCGCTCGACGAACTCTGCCGCATGGTGGAGGCCGCGATCGACGCCGGAGCGACGACGATCAACATTCCCGACACGGTGGGCTACACCCTCCCCGACGAGTTCGGCGGGATCATCCGCCACCTCAGGAACACGGTCCCCAACATCGACAAGGCCGTCTTGTCGGTGCACTGCCACAACGACCTCGGAATGGCCACGGCCAATTCCCTCACCGCGGTGCAGAACGGCGCGCGGCAGATCGAATGCTGCATGAACGGGCTCGGCGAGCGCGCCGGGAACTGCTCGCTCGAAGAAGTGGCCGCGGCCATTCATCTGCGCCGCGAATACCTCAAGGGCCTCAAGACCGGGATCGACCTCTCCAAGATCGCCCGCACGGCCAACATCGTCTCGAAGATCACCAACGAGCCGATCCCCGCGCACAAGGCGATCGTGGGTTCGAACGCCTTCTCGCACAGCTCCGGCATTCATCAGGACGGCGTCCTCAAAAACCGCGAGACCTACGAAATCCTCACGCCCGAATCCGTGGGCTTCACGGGGAACGTCATGCACATGACGGCCCGCTCGGGCCGTCACATGATCAAGGCCTGCCTCGATCAGATGGGCTATCCCCCGGGATCCTACGACCTCTCAGCCCTCTACAAGCGCTTCCTCGCGCTCGCCGACCGCAAGGGCCAGGTCTACGACTACGACCTCGAAGCCCTCCTCTTCACGATGCGTCAGGAAGAGGACGACGAAGCCTTCGTGCTCGATCAGTTCAACGTCGTCTCGGGTTCGGGCGGCGTCATTCCGGTCGCGAGCGTCCGTCTTTTCGCCGGACGTCGCACCCGTACGGAATCCGCCTACGGCAACGGCCCGGTCGACGCGATCCTAAACACCATCGTGCGCCTCACGGGCATCAAGACGAAGCTTCTCACCTACAAGATCGAAGCCAACGGCGAAGGCCGCGACGCGCTCGGCCGCGTCAACGTCACGGTCGAGTACGACAACCGCATCTTCCACGGCATGGGCCTTTCGACCGACATTCTCGAAGCGTCGGCGCTCGCCTACATCAACGCCGTGAACGCGGTTGTGCGGCATCTTCGCGTCCAGGCGGCGCGCAACGGCAAGACCTTCAAGCTTCCCGCCATCGGAACGCTTCTCTGACGTCCTCCGCCGTTCACCCTACACCCCGTCGGAGGGGCTCCTCCCCTCCGACGCAAGCCTCACTCACTCTCATTCCAAGGACATCGCAAATGACCCGTACCCATCGCATCGCCGTACTCGCCGGAGACGGCATCGGCCCCGAAGTCATGACGGAAGCGCTCAAGGTCGTAAAGCGCGCCGGAGATCTCTTCGGATTCGCGCTCGAAACCGAAGAGGCCCTCGTCGGCGGCGCCGCGATCGACGCCTGCGGCACCCCCTTGCCCGAAGCGACCCTCGCCGCCTGCGACAAGGCAGACGCCATTTTGTTCGGAAGCGTGGGCGGCCCCAAGTGGGACCATCTCCCGCACAAGGACCGGCCCGAAGCGGGCGCCCTGCTGCCGCTTCGCAAGCGCTACAAGCTCTACGCGAACCTGCGTCCGGGACGCTTTTATCCGGGACTCGAGGCCATGTCTCCCCTGCGCGCGGACATCGCGGCGCGGGGCTTCGACATGGTGATCGTGCGCGAACTCACGGGCGGGATCTACTTCGGCGAGCCCAAGGGGCGCGTCACCGAAGACGGCGTAGTGCGCGCCTTCGACACCGAAACCTACAGCGTTCCCGAAATCGAGCGCATCGCCCGCATCGCCTTCGAGGCGGCCGGGGGCCGCCGCAAAAAGGTCACCTCGGTCGACAAGGCGAACGTTCTTGCGACCTCCGTGCTCTGGCGCGAAACCGTCGAGCGCATCGCGAAGGACTATCCCGACGTCGCGCTCGAACACATGTACGTCGACAACGCGACGATGCAGCTCATCAAGAACCCCGATCAGTTCGACGTGATGCTCACCTCCAACATGTTCGGCGACATCCTCTCGGACGAATGCGCCATGATCACGGGCTCGATGGGCATGCTCCCCTCCGCGAGCCTCGGCGTGGGCGGCTTCGGTCTTTACGAACCCTCGGGCGGCTCCGCCCCCGACATCGCCGGCAAGGGCATTGCCAATCCGATCGCCCAGATTCTCTCGGCCGCGATGATGCTCCGCTATTCGCTCGGCGAAACGGAAGCGGCCGACGCGATCGAGGCGGCCGTCACGAAAACTCTGGCCGACGGCATCCGTACGGGCGACATCGCCTTGGGCGGCCCCGCGGTCGGGACGAAGGAAATGGGCGACGCCGTTGCGGCCCGCGTAACGAAGGCCTGAAGAAGACCCCGGAAAGGAGAAAACGAAATGGGCAAGACACTCTATGAAAAAGTCTACGAGTCGCACGTCGTGCGCCGGGTCGAGGGAGAGCTGCCGCTTCTCTACATCGACCGCCATCTCGTACACGAAGTGACGTCGCCGCAGGCCTTCGCGGGCCTCAGGGCCGCGGGCCGTCCGATGCGCCGCCCCGACCTCACGCTCGCCACGATGGACCACGACATCTCGACGCAGGTGCAGACGCTCGACGCCTGTTCGCCCCAGGCCTATGCGCAGGTGACGACCCTCATGAAGAACTGCGCCGACTTCGGCGTGACCCTCTACGGGCTCGGTCACCCCCACCAGGGGATCGTACACATCATCGGGCCCGAAACGGGGTTCACCCTCCCCGGCACGACGCTCGTCTGCGGCGACTCCCACACGGCGACCCACGGCGCCTTCGGGGCGCTCGCCTTCGGAATCGGAACGTCGGAAGTCGAACACGTCCTTGCGACGCAGACCCTCAAGCAGGGAAAGTTGAAGACGATGAACGTGAAGACGGTCGGAAAGCTCCCCAGGGGACTTTCCGCCAAGGATCTGATCCTCGCGATCGCGGGGAAGCTCACGACCGCGGGCGGCACCGGCTACGCCATGGAGTTCACGGGCGAAGCCGTGCGGGCGCTCTCCATGGAAGGCCGCATGACGCTCTCGAACATGGCGATTGAAGTGGGCGCAAAGGCTGGGATGATCGCCCCCGACGAAACGACCTTCGCCTACCTCAAGGGCCGAGCCTTCGCCCCGAAGGGAAAGGACTGGGACGAGGCCGTCGAATACTGGAAGACCCTTCGCACGGACGAGGACGCCGTCTACGACAAGACGGTCGAAATCGACGTTTCGAATCTCGCCCCGCAGGTGACCTGGGGCACGAACCCGGGCCAGGTGATGGGGGTGGACGAACGTGTCCCCGTTCCCGCCGACATGACGGACCCGGTCGAGCGCGCCGGCGCGGAAGCGGCGCTTCGCTACACGGAACTGAAGGCGGGCGCCCCCATTCTCGGCACCAGGATCGACACGGTCTTCATCGGATCCTGCACGAACGGGCGCATCGAAGACTTCCGGGCCGCCGCCGAAATCGTGCGCGGCCGGAAAGTCGCGCCCGGCGTGCGAGCTCTCGCGGTGCCGGGAAGCGGCGAAGTGAAGCGCCTCGCCGAAGAAGAAGGCCTCGACAGGATTTTCCGGGACGCCGGCTTCGAGTGGCGGCTTCCGGGTTGTTCCATGTGCCTGGCAATGAACGACGACAAGGCCGAGCAGGGATCACGCGTCGCGTCGACCTCCAACCGCAATTTCGTGGGCCGTCAGGGCCGTGGGAGCCGCACGCACCTCATGAGCCCCGCCATGGCGGCTGCGGCCGCCGTCACGGGCGCGATCGCCGACGTACGCACCTTCTTGGGAGAACACTGATGGAAGCGCTCAAAACCCACACCGGCATTGCGGCCCCCTTCGACGCCGCGAACGTCGACACGGATCAGATCATTCCGAAGCAGTTTTTGCTCGCCGTCGACCGCAAGGGCTTCGGCAAGCACCTTTTCCACGAGCGCCGCTACCTCGACGCGGCCGAGACGATGGAAAATCCTGATTTCGTACTCAATCGGGAACCGTATCGAAAGACTTCGATCCTCGTTGCTCGAAGCAACTTCGGCAACGGCTCGAGCCGCGAACACGCCCCCTGGGCGCTCCTCGACTGGGGCGTGCGGGTCGTGATCAGCGAGAGTTTCGGGGACATCTTCAAGAACAACGCCCTCGGCAACGGCCTTCTCACGGTGGAACTTCCCGAGGCGCAGATTTCGGAGATCTTCGACGCGCTCTACGCGCATCCGGGGATGACCGTCACGGTGTCGCTCGAAACGATGACGGTTGAAGCCGCGGGCAAGACCTACCCCTTCACGCTCGATCCCTTCCGCCGCCGCTGCATCATGGAGGGCCTCGACGCGATTTCGCTCACGCTCGAGCACGAGGACGAAATCGCGGCCTTCGAAGCGAAGCGCCCCGCCTGGGCGAACCGCAACGAGTAAAGCCGAAAGGAAGCGCTCCGGCAAAGAGCGCTCCCGTTTGATATCGACAAAAAAGAACCCCGAGCGGATTGGATTCCCGTTCGGGGTTTTTAGTACCCTTGCGAATCAGACGAGATGGGTGCGGTAGAACTTTTCGATTTCGTCAAACGGAATCACGTCCTTCTTGTCGTAAAGGTCCGTGTGCACGGCGCCCGGAACGAGGAGAAGACGCTTGTTGTCGCCCTTAAGCTTCGGGAAGACGTCCTTCGAGAAGTAGACCGAGTGCGCCTTCTCGCCGTGAACGAGCATCACGGCGTTGCGGATCTCTTCGGGACGGCCCAGAAGGGTCGACATGACGAAGGGGAAGAAGGACGTCACGTTCCAGCCCGCGTTCGAGTTGAGAGAACGCGGATGGTAGCCGCGCTTCGTCTTGTAGTAGTCGAAATAGTCCTTCACGAACCACGGTGCGTCGTCGGGGAGTTTGTCGGGCACGCCTCCGGCGCGGGCGGGTTCGCCCTTCTTCGCGTCGACCGTGCGCTGCGCATTCATCTTCTCGAGCATTTCCCAGCGGCCCTCGGCGTCGATCGAGTCGAAGTAGCCGTTTCCGGTGGCGCGGCACATGTCGTACATGGTCGACGTGACGGTCGCCTTGATGCGCGTGTCCATCATGGCGGCGCGAAGCGCAAAGCCGCCCCAGCCGCAGATGCCGCAAATGCCGATTTTCGCGGGATCGACGTCGTCGCGAAGCGAGAGGTAGTCGACGGCCGCGGAAAAGTCTTCCGCATTGATGTCGGGCGACGCTACGTTGCGCGCGACGCCGCCGCTCTCGCCCGTAAAGGACGGATCAAAGGCGACGGTCACGAAACCGCGGATAGCGAGCTCCTGGGCGTAGAGCCCCGAAGACTGTTCCTTGACGGCGCCGAACGGCCCCGAAACGGCGATCGCGGGGAGTTTTCCCGCGAGGTTTTTCGGACGATACAGGTCTGCGGCGAGTTCAATGCCGAAGCGGTTCGCAAAGCGGACCTTTTCGTGCGCGACGCGTTCGTCGAGCGCAAAGGTCTTGTCCCAGACTTCAGCGGATTCGGCCTTGGCGGCCGGTGCGGCAACGGTCATAAGCGTGGCTCCCAAAACGGTGGATCCCAAAAACGTTCTTCTCTGCATGGCGGTCTCCTAAAAAGCGTAGCGGTAAGGATGGATGAAACACCCTGCGGATACGGATCCTACGACGCCCCGACGTTCTTCGCGAATGGTATTTCTTGCTAACATGTCATTCCGAAAAGGAATGTCTTTGCATCCGCCGTTTTTCCTTCGCCCTGCACACAAGCCTTTGGAAATCATGGACCTGACGACGCTTCGCTACTTCATGGAAATCGCCCGGGAAGAAAACATGACGCGGGCGGCGAACCGCCTCCACATCTCTCAGTCGGCGCTGTCGAAGCGCCTTGCTGCTCTTGAGGAACGTCTCGAGACAAAACTCTTTCGCCGCCGGAGCTTTTCGATCGAACTCACCGACGAAGGGAGAAGACTTCAGGAGCGTGCCGAGGAACTGTTGCGTCTTCACGACAAGATCGAGTCGGAATTCCGAGATCTGCGCGAACCCTTGGGCGGCACGCTCGCCTTCGGAATGGCCGAGGCTCGCGCCGTGGAACTCGTGGCCCGGGCCGTGAGGCGTTTGAAGGAGTCGGCCCCGCAGCTTCTGTGCCGAATCGAAAGCGGCGATACGGCGATCGTGACGATGCTCCTCGAAAAAGGGATCCTCGACTTCGGACTCGTCGTGGAAGCGCCCGACACGGAAAAATTCAACGCTGTCGAACTCCCCGTCGAAGACCGCTGGGTGCTGATTCTCCCCAAGAAGCATCCCCTGTCGCAGAAGACCGCACTCACCTTTGAGGACCTGAAGGGGCTTCCTCTCTTTTGCTCGATGCAGGGTTGGCGTGGCGACATCGAGAGATGGTCGCGCGGGCGCTCCGAAGAATTGACGCTCGAGAGCCACGTGACGCTTCCCAACAACGGAGCCGTTTTCGTGCGCGAAGGACTGGGCTTTTTGCTCACCTTCGAAGGCCTCGTCGACACGGGAGAGTCAAGCCCCCTCGCCTGCCGTCCGCTTGAGCCCGCGCTCACCGTGCGCTCTTATCTGATTTGGCGCAAGAACGCATCGGTGACGCCCATTGCCGAACGATTCCTCGGCGTCCTGCGCGAACTCGTCGCACAAGAAAAAGGCGCAGCCGGAGAAAAGGACGGCGCAAGAAACGTTCCCGAACGGGAACGAAAAAACACCCCGCGGCGGCGATCTGCGGGGCGTTGTAGAAAGGGCCGTTTTCCGAGAGCGGTCACTCGAGCGTGCGTCCGAAGACGTCGGCCTTGAGGATCGCGGCGCGGAAACTTTCGGGCGTCACCGTCACGCCTTCGGGAACGCAGGTCCATTCGCGAAGCGTTTGGGCGCGCTCGATGACGGGATCGAGATCGTCGGGCGTCATGTCGAGATCGGCGAGTTTCACGGGAAGACCCAGAGACTTGTTGAAGCGGGCGAGGCGTTCGAGCCCTTCGTCATTGCCGTCGAAGGCCATCAGCACCAGGCAACCGAAACTCACGGTTTCGCCGTGCAGATGCCTGTGACCCGCGGGAAGCACCATGGTCGAATTGTAAAAGCAGTGCGCGAGCGACGAATTGAAGTAGTGCGCGTGTTCCGTTGTGAGAAGGTTCGATGCGATCCCGGTCGAAATGATGATGTCGAGCACCGTTTCCGAGAAAGCTTCCGTGACGCGTCCCGCGCGGAAGTCGTCGAGCGCCGCCTTGCCGTAACGAAGAAGCGGCCCTTCGCAGATCGCGGCGACCTGAACGCCCAACATCGGGGTATGTGCGAGCGCCTTGCCGCGCGAAGAGAAAGCAGATTCACACTCCTTTGAAAGGGCATCGCCGATCCCCGCCCAGAAGAGCTCTTCCGGACTGTCGAGAACAACCGTGGTGTCGATGAAGCAGTGGTTCGGACAGCGCTTCGTGAAGTGATAGCCGTCAAGCGACCCGTCCTCCTTGTAGAGAACCGCGATCGCCGAGACCGGAGCGCAGTTGGAAGCAAGCGTCGGACAGGTGAAGAAGGGCTTGTCCATCAGGTCCGCCGCCGTCTTCACGGTGTCGACGGCGCGGCCGCCGCCCACGCCGAAGATCATGTCGGCCTGCGCCACCGCGGGGTTCGTGCGGATTTTCTCCACGTTTGCGCGCGTCGCGTCCTTCCCGTAGACCTCCACGCAGGAGACGGCGAGCCCCGCCTTTTCGAGCGCGGGCAAAAGACGGGGCGAGGCCTTCTTCAGGGCCGTTTCGCCGCCCACGACGGCAACGGTCTTGCCGTAGAACTTCGTGACGAACCCGATTTCCTCATAGGCGTCGGGACCGACGCTGTAGGAAGGGAGAAATGTAGTGGACATGACGGTCTCCTCCTTATGCAAAAGACGAAATACCATTCTACGCAGACCGTTTCGATCGGGCTTCGCTGAGCGGAAAATATCCGCTCGCCTTTTGCCGTACTCCGAACCCGCTACGCTGAAAGCCCTATGCTTTCCCGTCGAAGAGTCTTCCCCAAAACGGAAAACGCCCCGAACGTCGTGTCCGAGGCGTTGCCGCCCGCCCCTTTCGACGGGCGGGCGTTCGGGAAGCAATCAGATCCAGCCCTTCTTGCGGAAGTCCTTCAGAACCTTGACGAAGGCCTTCATTTCGCCCGGGGTCCCGAGCGTGAGGCGGTTCCAGTCGTCGTAGGGCGGGAAGGCGCGGCCCACCATGATGTGGGCTTCCGCCATCTTGGCCTTGTAGTCGACGCCCTTCTTCGTCTTGTGGAAGATGAAGTTCGCCTGGGTCGGAAGGTATTCGATTCCAAGTTCGTCGAAGGCGTCGGTGACGATCTTCTTCGAGAGTTTCGTCGCTTCGAGCGAGAGCGCAAGATAGGTCTTGTCGGCGAGCGTCGCGCTCGCGGCGGCCGCACCCATTGCGTTCGTGTTGTCGATCGAGGCGAAGGCGTCGACCGCCTTCGCGGTCGCAGCCGTGCCGATGCCGTAGCCCACGCGCAGACCGGCAAGGGCGTAGAGCTTCGAGAAGGTGCGAGAAACGATGAGGTTGTCGAGCCCCTTCTTGACGAGCTCGATCCCGGAGACGAACTTCGGGTCGTCCGCATATTCGCCGTAAGCTTCGTCGACGAGGAAGAAGACGTTCGCCTTCTTCTGAGCCGCCTCTTCGACCCAAGCGTTGAACTCGGTCGCGGGCGAAACCACGCCCGTCGGATTGTTCGGATTGCAGAAGTATACGACCGTGAGACCGTCGAAGGCCTCGGCCTTGGCCTTGAGGGCGGCGACGTCGGCCTGGAGGGTCTTTTCAACGAGCGGTACGGGAACGTAGGGGACGCCCGCCGCTTCCGTGTAGGCCTGCGCGACGCCGAAGGTGGGATCGGGCGCGATCACCTGCACCTTCTGTCCGGCCTCGGCAGCCTTGTGGAACTGCGCTTCAAGCGCCGCCTGAATGGTTTCGGAGGAGCCGTTGCCGAGCGTGACGTTTTCGGCCTTCAGACCGTAATGCGCTCCGATGTCGGCGATGAGTTTCGAGCGCACTGCGTCGGGATAGCGAAAGGCGGTCGCGATCTGCTTTTGAATCGCGTCCTGCGCGGACTTCGCGAGCCCCAGGCTGTTTTCATTGAAGTTGAGCAGGATCGGCTTTTCGGCCGTCGGCGTCACTTCCTTCGTGGCGGAAGCGGGAACGGCCGCAAAGACGGAAGGAGAAAGCGTAAGGCCGGCGAGGGTGCCGGAACCGGCGAGGAAGAAGGCGCGGCGATTGAGCATGGTGAATCCTTTGTTCGAGTCTTCGGAAGTTTGGCGCGGCATCTCCGCCGCATCCGACGCTTTCAACATATCGGAAGACGAACCCTCTCGCCTAAGGCGTTTTCTCTATCCGATTCCCATTCTCTCAGAAGGAAGAAAGAAAAATTTCAATGGTTAAAATTATACCTTTCATTGGTCGACGAAAGGTCGATCAATGAGGGAAATTTGGTTCCCGTTCGGGCTTTGGCGTCGCCCAAACGAACTTGACGAAGGGGGCTTCGCCACGGAGTTTCGCCGCGGTTTTTCGGTCCGTCCCGAGAAGCGCAACCGAAAGAACGTCGTCTCCGACCCGCAGGACGGGAAGGAAGGGACGGTCGAAGGCGGGTACGCCCCGTTCGGCCCAGAGGTCCTTGAGAATCCGCCCCGGGCCGTCGGGCGTTCGATGAAGGCGATCCCCTCCCCTGCGGGGACCGACGGTGATCCCCATCCGCTTGATGTCGGAGAGAGACACGGCGTCCGGATCGTTTTCCCTTGTTTCCTCCATCGCCAGGGAGAGCGTTTGGTCGGGATTCGTCCACAGGACGCCCGAGGCGGGTACGAGCGCAGTTTCTTCGAGCGCCGCCCGATGCGCGGGACGCACCCAAATCCGTCCGCAATGAATATGCACGGTTTGCTCTCCGAAGGTGCGAACGCGTTGCGCCGTTTTACCGGAAGCGAGAAGCGTCTCCCACTCGTCGGTAAGAAGGCTCGAGGCCGTCACGTCAAAAGCGGTCGAAAGCCACCGGCGCAGTGCGTTCTTTCGTCGTGCCGGAGAGAGGCCGGAAAAGTCGAGCGAGCCGTCATCGCGGCGGGCGCAGGCGATGTCCTCGTCCGCCCTCTCCGCCAGAATTTCGGCCGCCTCGCCGCACCAGCGCACGCTTCGGGCGGCCGGCGCCTCGGCATGGGGAAAGGCCGCCTTGAGGACGGGAAGGACGCGGTTTCGCATGCGGTTTCGGTCGTAGCGGTTGTCGGCGTTGCTTTCGTCCTCCACCCACGGGAGGTTCGCTTCGATCACAAAATTCGTGATCTCCTCACGCGACAATGTCAGGAAGGGTCGGCCAAGAAGCAACTCGGGCGCGCCCCAACGCGAAAGCGTCGAAAGGATCGGCATGGCGGAGAGCCCGTCGATTCCTGCGCCCCGCACCCACTGCAAAAGGAAGGTTTCGAGAAGATCGTCCCGATGATGCGCTGTCAAAAGAATGCGGGCGCCGTGACGCCGCATCGCCCGGATCAGCGCTTCGTAGCGGGCCCGGCGGGCGGCGGCTTCAAGCCCCTCCCCCGTTTCGCGTACGGAAACGCAAAGTACTTCGACGGGGACCTCGAAGCGCTTGCCGAGATCCTCCGCAAAGTTGCTCCACTCCCCCGCATGCGGGCTCAGTCCGTGATGCACGTGCAGGCCCAGGACGCGCACGCCACGTTCAGGGTGCGCGCGCACCCAACGCACGAGCGACGCAAAGAGCGCCACGGAGTCCCGCCCGCCCGAAAGTCCCGCGGCCACGACGGGGGCGGCGGGATGGTGCGGATCGGAGAAGAAGGCGTCGAGTGCTTCGATCGGGTTCAACATGGAGAGGCGAATGGAAAAAGGTCGGAGAGGGAACGATAGCACGTATGACCCCGTAAAGCTCCGTTGAACATTGCCTTCAGAGGGCCGCATGCGTCCGGAAAGTGTCTCTGCAGACTCGCGCGGCAGAAACTGGAAGAGTACGTAGAAACCGCAAACATTAGACAATTTGGGATTACAATCCCAAAAAAGTCAAACATTTTGGGATTACAACACCAAAATGTTTGACTTTTCCGTATTTCCCCGCCAATTCGAGCAGGACCTCCGAGCGCCCGGCGCAGCTCGTCGGGCAGAAATCATTCCGGGACCGCGACAGGTCGGAAAGACTACGCTCCTCGGGAAACTCGTGGAAGAGAAACGGCATATTGTCCTCATCGGCGAGGATGAGGACAATCTGGCTGTCCTTGCCGATCCGAAAGCCTTCCTCAGGAAAGAGCGTCACGAAAATCAAGTTGTCAACTCTCCTCTCGAACCTCCCGCCAGAACGCCGTCGCCCTCGCGATCCAACCTTCCGCAGCGGTCCCCTTTCCGAGACCAAAGCCGTGTGGAAGTCCGCCGAGACGCTCGTACCGGGTCTTCACGCCGGCGCGCTCGAGCGCCCGCATTCTGCGGTCCGTCACGGAAATGGGAGCGATGCCGTCCCGCGTTCCCTGGATCATGTAGGTGGCGGGATCGGTTGCCCGCCACTCCGAGAGCCCCGTGTAGGCCATGATGACGGCGGCGGGCCGAGGCGCGGCGGGACGCCCGAAGGCCTCCGTCCCGTAGGAGCCGAGCCAGGCCGCCATGCGCGCCCCCGCGGAACTCCCAGCCAAGGCGTAGCCGTCGGGATCGACGTCGTCCGCCGTACGGACGCGAAGGATTGCGTCGGCGAGATCCTCGCAGGCCCAACGTCCGCTTCCCGTACGGTATTGGAGTACGAAGGCGTTCATTCCCTCGGCTGCAAATGCTTCGGCGTAGGGAAAGCCTTCGTGAATCGACCCCACGTAGGAAAACCCTCCGCCCGGGCAGACGATCACGAAGGGTGCTCCCGTTCGCCCCGGAAAGGAAAAGAGTCCGACGTCTTCCCGTCCGAGTCCGATCCAAAGCTTTTCACCCCGCCTAGCCCGCTCGGAAAGTCGGTTGAGAATAGCGACCGAAGCCTCGGGGTCGACGCCCGTGTGATAGGGAAGAAGACGCGGGATGTCGCGCATGGTCCAGTCGTCACGGTATCCGAATTCGAGCGGAAGCAAATACTCGGCATAACCTTCAAATTCGGGACGGCGAAGGAGTTCGCCGATCGTGGTGTCGAGGGAAATCGGACGGTCCGCCCCCTTCCCTTCCATGACTTTCTCTCCCGCTCGGGAATGAAAGGAAACGACCGCGGCCATGAGGCCGGCCGCCCGCAGAAAATTTCTTCTCATCATTCGTACCGCTCCCTGCGCCCGCCGCCGTGATGCAAAGAGAACGTGCCGAAACGACGCAATCGAAACACGCGGCGGGTTTGTCTTGCGGTCATTTTCTTCGTTTCCACCTCGCCGCGCGATGAAATCGGATCGCAAAACGGCCTCTTGGAAGAATTCGGCAAAAATCGGCCAGAATCCCGCACGAAGCGCCGGGCCTCCCTTTTTAGGATGTAAACGTCGAAAACGAATCCACTCATGGGGAGAATGACCATGTTGCAGAGCAAGCGAAACTTTCTCAAGACGGTCTTCATGACCGGCTGCGCTTTCGGACTCGCGTCCCGCGTCGGCGCCGCCGCAACCGCGACACCCGCCAACACGCGGCGCATCGCCGTCGTCTACTTCTCGAAGACGGGCAATACGCGCAAGGTGGCCGAGACGATCCGTTCCCTCACCGGAGCGGACCTCTACGAGGTGACGACGAAGGAACCCTATCCCGAGGAATACGGGCCGACCACCGAAATCGTGAAGGAAGAAATCGAAAAGGGAATCGAACGCGAAATCGTCGCGCCGAAAATGGACCTCTCAAAGTACGACGTCGTGATCCTCGGGACGCCCACTTGGTGGCACCACGTCGCACAGGCGCTGCAGACCTGGATCAAGTCCGTCGACCTCAAGGGAAAGACCGTCGCTCACTTCAACACCCACGGAGGCGGCGGCCGCATGCACACGGAAGAGGACTTCCTGAAGATCCTTCCCGACAACGAGCATCTCGGACACCTCACCATCCGCGGCTCCGCCTGGGGTCTCGAGGGAGACGTCCGCGACTGGCTCAAGGAGATCGGACTTCTCTGACCGCAGTACGCAAGATTCCCGCCTTTCCGGACGGATCGTTCGGGAAGGCGGATTTTTTTTTCGATTGCGAAGACAAGCTTCAGTACCAGTCGTGCTTTTCGCCCCGATCAAGCTTTGCCAGCCGCCGCATTTCGTCGGGCGCGAGCTCAAAATCGAATACTTCCGCATTTTCCTTGATGTGAGCGGGATTGCTCGAGCCCGGGATCACCGCGACGTTACGCTGCAGATTCCAGCGCAAAATGACCTGGGCAGCGGTCTTTCCGTGAGCGCGGCCGATCCGGACGATCTCTGGGTGCTCGAGAATGGGGGCGGTCCAACCTCGGCCGCCGAAAGGAAACCAGCTCTGCAAGACGATTCCCTTCTCCTGCATGAAGGGAACGACGTCCTGTTCCTGGTAGAAGGGATGAATTTCGTTTTGCACGAGAGCGGGCGTTGTGTCGACCTTCGGCAAAAAGTCGTCGAGTTCCTTCACATACCAATTGGAGAGTCCGATCGAGCGCACGAGCTTGCGCTCCACCGCCTTTTCGATCGCACGGTAAGCCGCAACGTCGCCGCTTCCGGGATGATGAAGCAGCATGAGGTCGACGTAGCCGATGTCGAGCTTCGCGAGCGACTCCTCCAGCGCCTCTTCGGGACGGTCGAACTGCGGGGGATAGAGCTTCGTCGTCACGAAGATCTCCTCTCTCGCGAGGCCGTTTCGCACGGCTTCGCGCACCGCCCGTCCTACCTCCCGTTCGTTGCCGTAGATCGACGCCGTGTCGATGATCCGCATGCCGCACGCGAGCGCCGCGCGAATCGAGCGCACGCAGACGCCTCCGTGAAGAGAATAGGTTCCGAGTCCGAGAATCGGCATCTTCCAACCGCTGTTGAGTTCCACGTTTTTCTCCTTCAGATCGAATTCTCTTTTCCCGACGGCGTCGGCGGCCGTCGTCGGCCGAAGCGGCAACGCCGCCGCGCACAATCCGAACGCGCCCAAACCCAGGACGTCTCTTCGCAACATGACGGGTCCTCCTTCGAAAATTCAGGCAAAGGTCGGCGATTTCCAATGAGGAGAGCGTAACGGCACGTCGCATACAGCGTCAAATGCCGATGAAGACAGGTAAACTATGCCTTCAAGGCATGGAAATCGTTTTTCTCGGGAGGACTTCATGGACATCCGCGTTCTGCGCTATTTTCTTGCGGCGGCCGAAGAACAAAGCATCACGGGAGCGGCGCAAAAACTCCACGTCACGCAGCCGACGCTTTCCCGCCAGTTCATGGAGCTCGAAGAAGAGCTCGGACACGAGCTCTTCATCCGGACGAACCGCAAGCTTCGCCTCACGCCCAAGGGAGAGCTCTTCTACGAGCGGGCGCGCTCCATCGTGACGCTCTTTGAGCGCACCAAGGCGGAAATCCGCGCCGAGGACGAACTCGCCGGCGAAATCCGCATCGCCGCGGGCGAGACGCCCGCGCTCGCGAGTCTCGCGCGCGCCATCGCCCGACTGCAAAAGGAAGCCCCAAAAGTCAAATTCCACATCACGAGCGGCGCGGAAGCCGAAGTCAAGTCGGAACTTCACTCCGGTCTCACCGACTTCGGCGTCTTCGTCGGCACCGCCGACACGGTCGGCTACAGCGCCATCAAGTTGAAGCAAAAGGACGTCTGGGGCGTACTCACCCCAAAAAACGGTCCGTTCGCGGGAAAAGACCGCATTGAGGCGGCCGACCTGATCGACGAACCCCTTCTCTGTTCAGAACAATCTCACCGGCGCAATGAATTCGACGGGTGGCTCAACGACCTCAAGAACGACCTCGACATCGTCGGGACCTTCAACCTTCTCTACAACGCCTACGTGCTCGCGTCAGCGGGCGTGGGCCACGTCATCGCGCTCGGCGGCGTCGTCAATCCGGCGCCCGAGTCCGGCCTCGTATGGCTGCCGCTTTACCCCAGACTCGAGTGCGACATCCTCGTCGCCTGGGACCGCACGCGCCACCTGTCGCCGGCGGCCGAACGCCTGATCGCCCTTCTCAAGGAAGAGGAAGAGAGCGAGGCCGTGCGCTAAGGCAAGTCCCCCTTTCTTATGTCCTACGGGCATGGCTAACCGTAAAAAGAAAGTATTTGTTATTGCAAAGAGTCTTCCGTAGACTTTTCGAACTTCGGGAGACGCTTCGTCTTCCGCTTTCTTTCGACGTTTTTCTCATGACCCGCAAAATCCTCAACGAAAACCTTCTGATCGGCATCCTCACGCTCGGCGTCTTCGGCATCATCAACACCGAAATGGGCGTCGTCGGGATCATTCCCCAGATCGCCGAGCGCTTCGGCGTTTCGATTTCCGCAGCCGGCTGGTGCGTGAGCATCTTCGCGCTCGTGGTCGCGGCCGCCGCCCCCGTGCTGCCCCTCCTCTTCTCCGGCGTCAACCGCAGACTCATGATGCTCGCGGCGCTCTTACTCTTTGCCCTCTCGAACCTCGTCGCTGCCGTCACGGATTCTTTCGCCCTGCTGCTCGCGTCGCGCGCTCTGCCCGCTCTTCTTCATCCCGTGTATGTGGCCATGGCCTTCACGCTTGCGGCCGAGGCTTCAAAAGACGATCCCTCCCGCGGCATCGCCCGCGTGTTCGTGGGCGTGTCCGCCGGCATGGTGCTCGGCGTTCCCATGACGACCTTTGTCACGACGCACGTCTCCTACGAAGCGGCAATGGGAATTTTCGGGCTCATCAACACCGCCGTGCTTGCGGCCACCTACCTGCTGGTTCCGGACATGCCCGCCAAGCGCATGAACCCGGGACATCAGCTGCGGGTTCTCAAACGCCCTTCGCTATGGCTCGGCGTCGCGGCCTTCACCAGCATCAACGGCGCCATGTTCGGGTTCTTCAGTTTCATGAGCGATTTTCTGCACCGGGAGAGCGGTTTTTCGTTTGACGCAGTCGGCACCGTGCTCCTCGCCTACGGGCTCGCCAACATCGCGGGCAACATGTTGGGCGGGCGCGTCTTCGGACGCTGCCGCAAATTATTCACGCGCGTCGGCCCCGCAGTGATGCTCGCGCTCTACGCCCTTCTTTATGTTTTTGCCGAGGACCGGACCGCCGCGGCGATCCTCGTCGTTCTTCTCGGCGTGAGCGCCGGGGCGATCAACATCAGCGGTCAGTACATGATCAGCGCCGCCGCCCGCGAGGCGCCCGACTTCTCGAACGGCCTTTTTCTCACGGCCGCGAATTTCGGCACGGCCGCGGGTACCTTTTTGTGCGGGCTCTTTATCGACCTGGTCGATTCCCGCGCCGCGCTCTTTGCGACGGCACTCCTGCTTCTTGCCGCCGTCTTCCTGTCGTACGCGCGGACCGTGAAGGGGCACGCCGACTACGCCCTTGGCACGCCGGCGAATCCGGCGTAAGGCCATTCTTTTTCGAAAAGAGATGAAAACGGGCGCGGTCACCCCGCGCCCGTCTTTTATAGGGTTCCCGATCGGGTCAGAAAAAGAGTCCGTCCCGATCCCACCACGGATCGATCGTGTAGCCAACTTCGGTTACGACGCCCTTCATGTCGAACTGCACCCAGCAGGCCATGTGGAAGAATCCTTCGTCCAAAAAACGATACATCCACGCGTCCTGGTTGACGAGGGCGAAGTGGCTCTCTTCGGCGCACTTTCCGAAGAGATTCCACACGGTTTCCTTCGTGTCGACGCCCGGGCGGATGAGTGCGAAATGTTCCCGATCGAGCACATTTTGACGCGAGACGACTTCGCCCTTTTCATTGAAGTCGATCCACCAGACCTGCTCGCTCATGGGCTGAAGCGAATAGACAAAACGCATGCCGCCCGACTCGAGCGCCACCTTGGCGTCCGGAGCGCCGAGTTCCGACTCCACCGCCGTGAGGCTCATGCCGGGCTCCATGAGCTGCGGATGCGCGCAGCCTCCGAGGAGCGCAGCGCAGGCGAGCGTCAGAGCGAAGCAACGGAATTTTTGTTGAAGAGACATCTGATCCTCCCTTTTTGTTCGGGATTTTCGAACCTTTTTCGACCCCCGTCAACGCTTCGCTTCCGGAGGAAGCGCTTCGGCGGGTGCGGTCTTTTCCTTGTAGTCGCACTCGAGCGAGTCGACGAGCTCGTGGAGCTTCGCCTTCCATTCGGCCTTGGCGACGCCGAGAAGCACGGCATCCTCAAAGAAGTCTTGGAGCGCCGTTTCGGTTTCCTCCCAGGTTTCGGCGAGGACCTTCACGCTCTCCGTGCAGGAGACGACCGTACCGTCCTTTCTGAGCCAGCGCTCGGGCGACGTCATCGGGTTTCCTCCCCTTCCAGAGCAGGCTGCCTGCCGTAGGTGCGGAAACGCCCGATCACCGTCGCCATCTCCTCGTCGGAAAGAAGACGCGGCTCGCCAAGACCCCGCACGATCACGTACTGTCGCGCGAGGTTTTCGATTTCGGCCGCAAGATCAAGCGCTTTTTCGGGCGAGGGTCCGATCGCCACGACGCCGTGGTGCTCGAGAAGACAGGCGTTCTTCTCCCGAAGCGCTTCGGCCGTACGTTCGCCCAGAAGTTCCGTCCCGAAGGTCGCATAGGGCACGACGTCGATCGAAGAACCGCCCGCGACCGCCACCATGTAGTGAAAGGCGGGAATTCCCATGTTTTGGCAGGCGAGCGCCGTGGCGTAGGCCGAGTGCGTGTGCACGACCGCGCCCGCGTCGGGGCGGGCGGCGTACACCGCACGGTGAAGCGACCATTCGGAGGACGGCAAAAGCGTCCCTTCGCGGTCCTCGACCGAAGCCGCGCAGAGCGGCATCCAGACGAGATCTTCGGGCGTGAGCGACGCATAGGGGACGCCCGTGGGCGTCACGAGAAACCCCGGACGGTCGTCGCGCTCGACGCGCACCGACACGTTTCCGGACTTGTTCACGTTGATGCCGCGCTCGTTCATGCCGCGCGCCGCGGCGATGAGGCGTTCGGAAAGGCTCGATTCCCGCATCTGAAATCCTTTACTGATACGCGCTCAGCTGATCGGCGAAGCCCGAATAGAGATCCTCGGGCTTGAAGACGCCGCGCTCCGTGAAGAAGGCCGTCACGAGACGCGAAGGCGTCACGTCGAAGGCGGGATTCGCCACGGGCGTGCCCTCCGGAGCGAGCCGCACCACGGCGGGCTTGCCGTTCTTGTCCACGCCGTGCACGCCGAGCACTTCTTCTGCGCCTCGGTTTTCGATTTCGATTTCCCGCCGGCCCGAAAGAAGACGCCAGTCGACCGTCGACGAAGGCGCCGCCACGTAGAAGGGAACGCCGTTGTCGTGGGCGGCGAGCGCCTTGAGATACGTTCCGATCTTGTTGGCGACGTCGCCTCGGCGCGTGATGCGGTCGGCTCCGACGATCACGGCGTCCACGTCTCCGTGCTGCATGAGGTGTCCGCCCGCGTTGTCGACGATGAGGGTGTGGGCGACCCCGTGCTCGCGAAGCTCCCACTCGGTGAGAAGCCCCTGATTGCGAGGACGGGTCTCCTCGACCCAGACGTGCAGGGGAATCCCTTCGTCGTGCGCCTGATAGACGGGCGAAAGAGCCGTCCCGTAGTCGACGGTTGCGAGCCACCCGGCGTTGCAGTGCGTGAGGATGTTGAGCGGCCGGCGCTTTTCCTGATACAGCTCGCGCAGAACCCCGAGTCCCGCCTCGCCGATGCGGCGGCAGCGCTCGACGTCCTCCTGCGTCATCTCTTCGGCAAGACGCACGGCCGTAAAGAAGCGGTCCTTGGGCTCGCGCGGAAGGAGCGCTCCGAGCATACGCGTCACCGCCCAGGAGAGATTCACCGCCGTGGGGCGCGCGCTTCGAATGACTTCGGCCGCCTTCAAAAGCGACTCGTTGTCGCGGCAGGTCTTGAGCGCGAGCACGACGCCCCAGGCTCCGGTGACGCCGATGAGGGGCGCCCCGCGCACCCGCATGCTGCGGATGGCTTCGACGGCGTCCTCCCAGGTCGTGAGAACGCGGCGCTCAAAGCGGAAGGGAAGAAGCGTCTGATCGATGATTTCCACCGATTCGCCGCCCTCGAGGGAACGGATGCTGCGGGCGGGAAGACCGTGAACTTTCATAGAGGAAAAAAGGAAAAAATCTTGGTAAAAAGGGCGCCCGAAGTGCGGACGCCCCTCCATAAGGAAAAGATAGCAGGTTCAGAAAAGAAATGGAGACTGCGACGCGAATCACTTCTCCTTGTCGCCTTCGCCCGCGGCCTTGGCGTCGCGCTCGGCCTTTTTGCGCTCGCGCTCTTCGCGCCGCAGGTCGACGACCTTCACCTTGCAGGCGACGGGAGAGATCTTCTTGGCGCCGATCGGACGTCCGCGGCGGATTCCGTCCCCGGACTCTTCCCCGGGCAGATCGGGAAGCCCCCGCTCGAATTCGGCCTCCCAGACGACTTCGCCGCGCTCGACCGTGGCCTCGCGCAGATCTTCCTCCGTGAAGCTCGTCCCCGTCCCGGTGAGCGCAAGCCCCATGCCGAAGGTATCGAGCACCTGCAGAACCTTCGCGAACTGCGCCGTGGGCTTGCCCGACTCCAGGTCGAGGAGAAAACGCCGTCCCACGCCGCAGCAGATGGCGGCGTCGCCCAGGGTCATCCCGAGCCGCGCGCGACGCGTGCGGATGAGGGCGCCGAGCTCTTCGGCGTCCCCGAAGCGGATGTAGCGCGTACGCATGACGGAGCGCTGGGGCGCACGACGCCTTTTGGGCGCGGACGTCTCCGCACCCCGCTTTTCCTTCTTCTCAAAGCGCAGCGTCATGTCGTACCAGACGGCGCCCCCGTGAACGCTTTCCGAAACGCCCCGCTTTTCAAAGCCGAAACGCTCGTAGAAGGGAATAAGACGCTCCTTGCAGGTGAGCATCACGCCGCGCCGCCCCTCCCTTCGGGCCTTTTCGATGAAGGCGGCGAGCAGATCGCTCGCAATCCCCCGACGACGCCAGTCGGGATGCACGGCCAGGCCGAAGACGCTCTGCCAGGCCCCCTGCGGATCATGCAGACGGGCGTCTTCGTAAAGACGGTCTTCAATCGTTTCGCAGTTCGTCACCATCCCGTCGATGAGTCCCACGGGCGTACCGTCGGCTTCGGCAATCAAAAAACCTTCCGGAAAGGCCTTCAGGCGAGCCTCAAAACTCTCGCGGCTCGCTCCTTCGGCGGGCGGAAAGCTCGCCGCCTCGATCGCAGTCAGCGCGTCGAGGTCGCGAAGCGTAGCAGCGCGCAATGAAATCATAAGAACCCCACAACCGTCCCTTCGCGCGCACGGACCCGATCCGGCGCGAAGCGAAGAGAAAACCCTAAGTCTGAAAAATGGAAGGCGGCGCCCGCTTCTTCTCGCTCGGCAGGGCCGGGAGAGTTTTTCAAAAAGGCGAACGCCGTCGATACATGTTAACCCGTAGTCTACCCGAGTTTAAGCAAAGGATTGTATTGCGGGATTAGGAAATTGTCCGAACGAAAAAGAAACGCAGAAAACTACGCGGTATTACCTAGCTTTTCCGCGGATTCTCTTTCGACTTCTCCGAGAAATCCCGAACATCCCGGGCAGGACTTAGGAAGTCATTATGCACTTTTGCTTATGGCGGTGCATCTCCCCGTCCGTCGTGCATTTTTATTTCCCGATCGGGAACCCTCCGGCAACCCCCGAAGAAACCCGAAAACGTGTCCGAGCACACGGACGCGCAGGCTGCGCACCCCTACTCTTTGCGTATGGGCTCCCGGTGAGCCTCGACCAAAGGAGAAAGTCTTATGAAAATCACCCGTCGTCAGTTGATCGGTTCGGCCGCCGCCGGTGCGGCCCTCTCGGGCGTCGTGCCCGCCGCGCTCGCCGCCGTCGTGGAAAAGAAGGTCGACCTCGTCATCATCGGCGGGGGCTTGGGCGGCCTTGCCGCCGCGAATGCGGCCGTGAACAAGGGCGCCAAGCCCCTCGTTCTTGAAAAACTCGCCTTCCTGGGCGGCGCCGGCCTCTTCCCGGAAGGCTCCCTCGGCGTGAACACGCGCTATCAGAAGGAACACGGCATCAAGACGACCGTGCAGCAGGTTTTGGACGCCGCGCTGCAGTTCCATCACTTCCGCGCCGATCCGTCCGTTCTTCGCGTGCTGATCGAAGAATCGCAGAAGACGATCGACGAGATCCAGGACATGGGCATTGAATTCCGCGGCATCCGCACCATGTACGACAAGCACGAATCGCTCATGACGTGGCACCTCTTCAAGGGCGGCGCCGCCGAAGTCATCAAGCGCTTCGTCGACAACATCAAGGCCCGCGGCGGTGAAATCCTCACGAAGACGCGCGCTCAGAAGCTCATCACCGAAAACGGCGCCGTCGTCGGCGTCGAGGCCGTCAACGAAAAGGGTGACAAGATCATCGTGCGCGCCCGCAAGGTGATCATCGCCACGGGCGGCTTCGCCGCCAACAAGGAAATGCTCGCCCAGTACGTCTTCGACTCCTCCGCCCTCGGCATGGTCGAACCGATTTGGCTGCGCGGCCCGGTGGTCGACGGCCGCACGGGCGACGGCATCAACATGGCCCGTCTCGTCGGCGCCCACGTGGCCGGCATGCACGCCGTGGCCGGCAACGCTCCGTACCTTCCGGACGTTCCCCCGATCAATCAGTTCTCGGGTCCGGACGAACTCAAGCAGGGCCGCTGCGCCCTCGCCCAGCCCTGGCTCTGGGTGGACCACACCGGCCGCCGCTTCTTCAACGAATCCCGCGGCTCCGTCTTCGTCGACGTCTACAACGCCATGACCACGGCGGGCGGCGTTTCCTACACGATCTTCGACCAGGAAAAGATGGACCGCATGATCCAGAAGGGTGCGGTACTTCCCTTCAACGCCATCGTCCTCGCCGACACCCCGCTCAAGGCGCTCCCGAAGACCTGGGAAATCGGTCAGCAGCGCGGCTGGGCCTTCAAGGCCGACACGATCGAAGAGCTTGCGCTCCAGATCGGCGTGCCCCCGAAGAACCTGCGCGAAACGATGAAGAAGGTGAACTCCTACGCCGAAACGGGCGTCGACCCCGAATTCGGCCGCAAGAAGGAACACCTCGTGAAGTTCAACCTCGAAAAGGGCCCGTACTACGCCCTCAAGGCGATCCGCGCTTTCTTCCTCACCCTGGGCGGCGTCACCGTCACGCCCAACTTCGAAGCGAAGAACCCGCAGGGCGACGTGATCCGCAACCTCTACGTCATCGGCCAGGACATCGGCGGTCTCTATGACTCGTCCTATGACCTCCGCTGCGAAGGTTCGGCCTCGTCCTTCGCCATGACTTCGGGCCGCGTGGCCGCGCTCCACGCCCTCAAGGCCATCGAAGCCGGCGAATAATCGACGAGCCCGCCCCGGGGCCGGACACCACGCCCCCGGGGTCGCCCCGTCGATCGGCGGCCTTCCCGTTCTCCGGAGCGGCGAAGGCCGTTTTTTCGCCTTCCTTCGGACGGCGCCCTCCGTAGAATTTCGCATCGTAGCCGAACGGTCCACCCGATAGAATGACCGTCAGCTCTTTCCTCACTCCGCCATGACGAACGTTCCGAAGCTCTCCATCTATTCCGACCGCGCCTGGCTGTACGAAGCCGCTCCCGAAGCGGTCGAACGCCTCTTTGCCGACGCGCCTTTGAAAACGATTTCCGCCCGGACCCGCATTCCCTTCGGTTCGACTCACGAGGTCGTCCTGGTCGAAAGAGGGCTTTTTGCGACCTACGCCGGTTTTCAAGGGGAATTTCGGCTTCTCACGGGGCTTTTCGGCCCGGGCTCGATTTTGGGCGGCATCAAGGCCCTGACGCACGCGGGGCGTCGAATGCCACTCTCTCTCAGAGCCCTCTCCGACACAACCGTGCGGGTGATCGACGCCGTTCGGTTTCGCGAAGCCCTGGAAGCCGACAAGACGCTTGAAAAGGACGTTCTTTCCTATTTCCTCGTGATGCACGAACGTCAAATCGACGGCCTCCTCGTCATGGAGTACCTGCCGCTTGCCGACCGCCTCGCCATGCTGATCGAGACGCTCTACTTCGCCACGGGAGAGGAACCGTCGGAGACGCCCGTCGAGCTCCCGCTTTCCCTCAACGCAAGCGACCTTGCCGACATGCTGCGCGCCGAGCGCGCATCGGTGAGCCGCGTTCTTTCGCGCTGGGGCCGCGCCGGCATCTTCCGCCGTGAAGGCCGCGCACTCTACTTCGCAAGCGCCCGTCTTCGAGAACAAAACGCAAGCGGAGTCGCATTCCCGTGAGCCGGATTCTCCTTCTCGTCCTCTCGACGGCGCTCGTCATGCGCGCGCCGATCAACGCGCTCGGCCCCGTCGCCGAAGACGTGATCGAAACGCTCGGCTTCGGCTACGCGGCCTACGGCTTCGTCGCGGCGCTCCCGATCTTTCTATTCGGTCTCATGAGCCCCTTCGTAAGTCGTCTGCTGCGGCGCTTCTCGGGCGAGCGCCTCTTCCTCGCGGGGCTTCTCCTTCTCATCTTCGGGTGTTGGGGCCGCGGCGCGCACGACCCCCTTCTGTTTATCGCAGGGACGCTCGTCATGGGCTTCGGGATCACGCAGTTGAACGTCCTCATGCCCGCCGTCATCAAGACGGGATTTAAGGAGAAGTGGCCCGTCATGATGAGCGCCTATGCGGCCTTGATCGGCTTGAGCGGCACGGCGGGCGTGGCGCTCTCGACGCAGCTTTTCGCCGTGACCGCCGACTTTTCCGCGTCTCTTCGCGTCTGGGCCCCGGCCGCCCTGCCGGCGCTTTTTCTGCTTCTCTCGCTCAGGAAGGGATTTGTTCCGAAGGAAACGGCCGCTCCCGAAACGTCGGGCCGAATCGCCTCTGCCCGGCTCCTTTTCGCGCTCGTCGCCATTACGGGGCTCCAGGCGGCCATCAATTCGACCATCAGCCTGTGGCTTCCCTCCGCGTTGGCGGCCGACGGCTTCACGTCCGCGCAGGCCGGAGCCTTCGTCACGACGCTCCTCATCGCCTCGATCGCGGGAAGCTTCGCGCAGCCCGCGCTCTCGCGGCTTTGTCCGGACTTCACGGTCCGCGTCGCGCTTTCGGTTGCCGCCTTTGTTCTTCCCGTTCATTTTCTCGACAGTCTGCCGCTCGTCCTCACGGCGCTCGCCGCGGGCTTTGCGCAGGGGATCTTCGTTGCGGAATCCTTCGCGATGCCCGCCAGGAAAACCGACGGTTTCGAGCGTCTCGTGGCGCTGACGGGCCGCGTGCAGTGCGGAGGCTACGTCCTCGCGGGCGTCGGCCCCTTTCTGACGGGCGGCGTCGTGGAGATCCTCTCGGTCTCGGCCGTTCCGAAGCTTCTGACGGTTTTCGCCCTCCTCTGGGGTCTCTTTGCGGTGCTCGCCGAACGAGCGGAGTGAACCATTCGCGAAAACCCGCAGAAAACGGCGGAACGCGGACTTTCGCCGTGCTATAGTTCCTCTCCCGCCGCAGGATCCGCGGCTTTGTCCATACGGAAATTCCCATTCAGCCATGACCGTACGCATGCCCGAACCAAAAGGTACGCTTCTCGGCAAAGAGACGACCTACGAAAACCAATACGATCCGTCTCTGCTCACGCCGATCCCGCGCAGTCTCGGCCGCGACGCAATCGGCCGTCACGACTTCCGCGGGGTCGACGTCTGGCGTCTCTACGAAATCACCTGGCTCGACCTTCAAGGCCGTCCGCACTACGCCGCGGGGGAGCTCCTCGTTCCGGCAAACTCGCCCAACATCGTGGAGTCGAAGTCGCTCAAGCTCTACGTCGGAAGCTTCACGCAGACGCGCGTCGGGGACCTTGCGACCCTCTCGAAAACGATAGAGCGCGATCTCGCGGCGATTCTCGGCGCCCCCGTCAAGACGCGCTTTGCCGAACTCGCCGACTGGAACTGCCCCGTGGAGAAGACCCCGGGCGTGCTCCTTGAGCGCGAAACCGCACCCGAAGGGGAGCTCGCGTTCGAGCCCGAACCCGCTCTTCTCTCGCTTTCGGAGGAAGAGAATGCCGTCGAGGAGACGCTCTCGACCGATCAGCTCCGGTCGCTCTGTCCGGTGACGGGCCAGCCCGATCATGCGACGGTCGTGATCCGCTACCGCGGACGGGCGTGGAACCATGAAGCCCTTTACCGCTACCTCCTCTCCTATCGTCTCCACCGCGGATTTCACGAACAGTGCTGCGAGCAGATCTTCCACGACCTCACGGAGAAGCTTGCCCCGGAATCGCTCGAAGTGCGGTGTCTTTTCACCCGGCGCGGCGGGATCGACATCAGTCCCTACCGCTCGACCGATCGGGACGAACCCGAACGCATCTGGCGCGCCATGCGGCAATAAGCGAAGCGGGAGGGCGAACGGTCGTATAATGGTATTTTCGACTGATTTTCCTCCCGGACCCTACGCATGCTCAAAGAAGCTCCACCGCGTCCCGGCGAAGTGCTCGCCCGGACCATCTCGGGACACCGACTCACGCACGTGGCTCACTGCCTCGGCGTGAACGTTTCGACCCTGCAGCGCGTGATCCGCGGAGATTTCCGCGTGACGCCCGTCATGGCCTACCGTCTCTCCGTCGCACTCGAGACGCCGATGGAATACTGGCTGCGCCTTCAGTCCGAACGCGACGTCTGGGACGTCCAGCACGACAAAAACCGTCCGACGGACGTGAAGTCGATCTACGAACCCGAAGCTTCGGACATTCCCGAGCAGGAAACGCTCCCCTTCGACTGGGGCGAAGAATAACGGCGACGAAAAGCCGACCGCCCTCCAACATCCCGCCCCTCGAGGCGGGATTTCTTTTGCCCGCCGCACCCTCCCATCCTCTCCGCTCCGCCGCGGCGAAGCGCCTTCGCCCTCGGGGCCCCTTCCCTGGCTCATTCGCTGCGCAAAGCATAGATAACGTTTCCCATTTCGTTCCCGATGCGGGTTTTATCTTGGGTGATAACCCTGTTACAGATTGTAAGGAAAACTACCGAATGTTCTTTTGCTTTGGCAAAATCCGTTTCTCTTTCAACCGATGCGCCCTCCGATAAAGAACAAGGCGGGGCGCTTTATGAGGATAAGTATGGAGTTCGTAGAACTGCTTTTGCTCTGCGTCGCCGTTCTGCTTCTCATCTTCAAGCCCGAGCAGGAAAAACTTGCCTGGTGGCTGACGGTGGGCGGCTGGTTCGTCGTTGTGTTCATGTACGTCGGCCACGTGTCGACGGCCATTCTCGGTTCGCTCAATCTCTAAGGAGGCTTTTCGATGACTGACTACTCGCAGCCCGTCAACGAGGGCGACATCAAGAAGGCGAAAACCTTTTACGACATCATCTGCTGGGGCGGTCTTCTGATCGTTCTGCTCCCCGTGGGCATCGCCAATCTCATTCTCGGCTACCTGCTCGGCGACTCCCCCTGCACGCTCTGCTGGGGCCAGCGTCAGCAGATGGCCTATATCGGCGTCGTGGCTCTCTTCATGGTCCGCTACGGTTTCAAGCCCAAGTACCTCGCCACGATGCTCGTCATGGCGGCCGTGGGCCTCTACTCGTCCTTCCGTCACCTCGGCAATCACGCCGCCCGCGACGTCGGCCAGGGCTTCGGCCTCGACATCTTCGGCATCCACACCCAGATGTGGGCGGAAATCGTTTTCTGGTGCGTCGTGATGCTCTTCGGTCTCGCCACCTTCCTCGCTCCGCGCTTTGACGCGCTGATCGCGGAAATGCGCGGCCGTCCGTGGCGTCCGCTCACGACTTTCTACAAGATCGCCTTCGGCATCGTCGCCTTCATCATCGCCTCGAACTCCTTCCAGGCCGCCTGGTCGACGGGTCTTCCCCCGAACTGGGGTCAGGGCGATCCCTGGCGCTTCTCCTGGGACCGCAAGTACATCACGTACTCGGCCGACTCCTGGGAAGGCATGTGGGCCGGCATCAACTTCCTCGGCCGCCGCGACGTGAAGGATCCCGACCTCGCCTACAAGCCCAACGCCAAGAAGCTGGGCATCACGTGGAACCACAACGCCGCCGAAGCCCCGATCGCTCTGAACGGCACGCTCTCCGTCTCGAACACCCGCGAGATCAAGGGGATCGACGCCAAGCTCAACACGCTGCAGAAGATCCGCGGCGAGTACGTCGTGACCTCGAAGTATGACTTCTGGTTCCTCAACGACGACCTCACCCCGTCGATCCACGCCGCCATGGACCCCTGGTTCTCCGCGAACGTTCTCGACCTCGTCGGCGTGACGCCGATGGGTGAAGACGCCTACGTCCTCATGGGCATGAACAAGTCGATTCTGCGCATCCGCAAGAACCCCGAAGCCGACGACGTTCAGGGCTGGGCCAACTTCACGGCCGGCCGCGACCAGGTCGAAGCCGTGGGCGGCAAGGGCCGCGCCCGCATCGACACGACCCGCGCCAAGATGTTCTACATCCACTCGAGCGCGACGGACGGCAAGTACGTCTTCACGGCCACCGTTCCCGACAACAAGGACAAGAAGACTTTCGTGATCTCGAAGGCCCTCATGGCCGACTGGACGCTCTCGGGCGAATTCAAGCCCGCCGCCGCCCTCAAGGAAGGCCGCACGCTCGGCGAACTCTACGTCACGGGCATGGTCTACGAAGACGGCAAGCTCTACGCCGTGTCGAAGAACTTCAACGTCCTCGTCGTGATCGACCTCGCGACGGAATCCGTGACCGAAGCCTGGGGCCTGCCCGCCGAATTCACGGACATCCGCGGTCTCGTGAAGACGGGTGACACCTTCGAAGTGCTCGACGGCAACCGCATCGTGACGCTCACGAAGTAATTCGAAGCGACTCGACCGCATGAATTCGGACCGTTCTCCCGAGGGAGAACGGTCCGATTTGTTTATGGATCTCCTCCCTCTCCCGATCGGCTTTGCGGGCGGCGCAAGCGTTGGAAAACGCCTTTGCGGGCATTTTTCGGGAGCCGGCCGCCGATATAATGAACCGTCTCACCGTTTCATTGAGAGAGGAAATTTCCATGCTCGCGCGTTGTGCGCCCGCCCTCCTTGCCCTTCTTCTCGCAGGTTGTCAGAACTTTCCCGAAGGAAGTGCGCCCGTCGCGAAGTCGACGCCCGCAGCGCCTTCCTCCGCCCCGGAGAATTCCGCCGCGAAGAGAGAGCGTCCGCACTTTCCCTGCCTCGACGCCCCGCGCTTTGATCTGATGTTCGACATCGGGCCGTCGATCGCGGTGGGAGACGAAGAAAAGCTGCATCTCGCCCGAAGAGCGGCGGAGCTGCTCCTCGAGGACCTCGCCGAATACGACCATCCCGTGGCGATCTTCACGGCGAGCCCCTACGCGGTGCCGGGCGGCGACGAAACCCCGCGCCCGGCGGCCCTTGCCCGCGTCATCGACAATCTCAAGGCCCTGCCGCGCAACAATCCGAAGCTCGAGCTCGCGATCTCGGCCTACGCCGCCACCTACGGCTGCGCCCCGAAAACGCGCGGCGCCCTGGTCCTTTTCACGGACGGTGCGTGGCTCGACGACGGGAAGGTCATGCGGGCGGCCGAGCGCTTGACGCGGCTCGCCCCGTCGGCGGGACTCTTCGTGGTGGGACTTCGTCCCAATGAGTCGGACAAGGCGAATCTTCTGCGCCTCGTCAAGCTCGTTTGCGAAGCCAGGGGCGAAGCGGGGGGCGCCTACATCGAAGTCGACCGTCTCGAATACGACCCCGACGCATTTCTTCTGTTCTCCGACAAGCTTCACCGGTGGCTTGCCGACGACACGGAAGCCCCCGCCCCCGAAGAGGAAGAAACGGCGGTCTGAGGCTTCAAGCCGCAAATATGAGAAGGGCCGGGAATTTTTCCCGGCCCTTCGGCGCATTTCGCGGATTGGTCGTCGGTCAGGCGACGGCATTTTCGAACAACGCCTTGATGGACGCGATGTCCTTGGGTTCGACGAGCGTGTCGACGAGTTCGCCCTTCTTGTAGAGCATGAAGGTCGGGATGCTGCGGATGTCGAGCTTTTCGCGAAGTCCCGCGTCGGCGTCGAAGTCGGCGTTCCCGAAGCCGACGCGCTCGCCGTAAGCTTCAAGGAGCTTCTTGACGAACGGTTCGACGCGGCGGCAGTCCGGGCACCAGGGCGCGCCCATGACGAAGATGAAGGGCTTTTCCGACCGGAGAACCGTTTCGTTGAAATTGGCTTCGGTGACGTGGATCATCATGGCGATCTCCTCCTAAAAGATTGGGTTTCCTTATCCTACGACAAGGAAACCCATTTCCTGAGTGAATCGCTCGGTTTTTACGGGCGTTTACGTTTACGCAAAAACCTTTTCATGACGGCGTACGGCAAAGAGGCTCGCCGTGAGGAGACAGACGATCCCGAGGAAGGCGCCCTCCAGCGACACCGCGGACGAGACCGCGCCGATCAGGGCGGGGCCCGCGAGAAGGCCGCCGTAGCCCACGGTCGTGACGGCCGTGATCGCCTTGACGCTTTCCATCTTCTTGTCGCGCGAAGCCGCCGAGATGAGGATCGGCGCGAGGTTCGCGATGCCGAGCCCCATCACGAAGAGGCTCGCGAAGACCGCTGCGGGCACCGGGAAGAGGACCATGACGCTGAGCGACGCGATGATCATGGCGACCCCGGCAAAGAGAACGACGTTCGGGCCCACCTTTTCCGTCACGCGGTCGCCGAGAAGGCGCGACACGGCCATGGCGATCACGAAGAGCGTGTAGCCGAAGGCGCTCGCTTCCTGCGGAACGCCCGCGGAGTCGCGCAGATAGATGGCGCTCCAGTCGAGCATGGCGCCCTCCGTAAGAAAGATCACCGCACAGAGCGAGGCGAGGATCAGCACCGAACCCGAAATGCGGCGCGAGCCCTCGCCGCCCGAAGTCGTGCGGCCCTCCTTCTTTTCGCTCTTGATTCTTTCGTTCGTGATGCGCGAGAGAATCGCGACGAGCACGAAGGCGAGGATCGTCATAAGGGTGGTGATCGTCATAAGCGGCGTCAGCCCCGAAACGAAGCAGAGCGTGATGAGACCCGCCGACACCACTTCGCCGATCGAATAGGCGGCGTGCAGCCCCGACATGATGCGGCCCTTGGATTTCTTCTCGAGGTGCGTGCCGTAGATGTTGACGCTCACCTCAAGGCAGCCGAGCGTGATGCCGTAGAGAAAGAGCGCCGCGCACTCGAAGGCGTAGCTCGGCATGAGCGTGAGGCAGACGAGAAGGAGGCAGGAAAGAAGCCCCGAGAGGCCGATGGCGTTGCGGCAGCCGATTCGCTGCGAGAGCGTGCCCGCAAGCGGCATTCCGACGAAACTTCCGACGCCGAGGCCCAGAAGGAGCGTTCCGAGGAGCATGGGCGAGAGTTCCAGCCCCGACTGCACGAAGGGGATGAGGGGCGCCCAGGAGGCAACCGTGAAGCCCCCCGTAAAAAAGCCGATGCGCGCGGACCAAAGTTCCGCCTTGGTGGCGGACCCGGCCTTGGGGCTCGCGTCGGTTTTGTCACGGGAAATGGAGCAGGAGGAAGCGGAATCGCGAAGCTTCGGCGTCGTGCCGGCAAAGGTCTTCGGAGAGAGATTTTTCGTTAATTCGCAGGACATACAAGAAGAGAATCGTGGATGACGCTAGAATTTTACCATCGAGTTTTCGATCTTTCAAAATTGATTCCATCAGAAAACTGATGGTTGGAGGTACGGCATGAGCATCAAAATCGACGAAATCCGCTCTTTCGCAGCGGTGGCGGAAACGGGTTCCTTTTCCGCCGCGGCGCGACGGCTCAACCGTGCGCAGTCGGTGCTCTCCATGCACGTGGCGGGCCTGGAGGCCGACCTCGGCTACACCCTCTTTCACCGCACCCCCAGGCCCGAACTTACGGTGCGGGGACGAGAGCTTCTTCCGTCGGCGCTTCGCCTCCTCGCCGAGGCGCAGCGGCTCGAGGCGCGCGCGGCGGCGCTTGCCGACACGGCGCAGCCCGCGCTCTACCTCGGAATCGATCCGATGCTCGAAGCCCCCGTCATGATCGAGATCCTGCAGCAGTTCGCGAAGAGCTTTCCGAGCGTACGGCTGCAGATCGAAAACATCACCGGCTCGGAAGCGCAGTGGTTCTTCAAGAAATCCGGCATGAACGCGGCGCTCGTCTTCTCGTCGGAGCCCGCCGTCGAGACGCGCGAACGGGTTCTCGGGCGCTCCCCCGTTTCGGTCGTGGTGTCGAAGACGCACCCCTTGGCCACCCTTCCCTCTCTTACGACCGACGACCTGCGTCGACACCGGCAGATCATCGTGCACGCGCGCGACAGCGAGTCGGCGCCCCCGAACATCATCAATCCCGACCATTGGGAAGTCGACAGCGGCCCCTGGGCTCTGGGACTCGTCGCCCGCGGCGTCGGTTGGGCGCTCCTGCCGAAGTCGCTTCTGACGGGGCGTTCAGCCGCGAATTCGGGCGTGACGGCGCTCGAGCCTCCGTTTTCGATCGAACCCGCGCGTCTCACGCTGCGGAGCAAACCGGGCGAAGTCACGGAGGAAATCCTCGTCTGGTGGGAGAAGACCGTCGGCAAGCACAAGCTTCGGCTCGGGCTCGCCGCCGCGCCGAAGGCGGCGGGAGGCGCGGCAAACTGATTCCTTCGGCGCCAAAATCGCCGCTAAGTCGCCGTTTTCGCCCGACATGACGAAAAAAGAGAAAAATGCCGGCCCCCTCGTGAGGCCGGCGATGCGGAAGGAAACTTCTCTCAACTGTGATCAAACTGGCTTTCCGTGAGCGGATCGGCCCGATGGCCCATCAGATCGATCTTCGCGAAGGCCTCGTCGAATGCCGCCCAGTCGTCTTTCGACAGCTTGAGGTCGGCCGCCTTGAGAAAGTCGTCAAGGTGCGCGGGATTCGTCGTCCCCGGGATCGGAACGATGTCGTCGCCGCGGGCGAGCACCCACCCCAGCACGATCTGCGCGGGCGTCGAATTCGTCTTTTGCGCCCACTCGGCGACGAGCTCGACAAAGGGCCAGTTGTGGCGGATCGCCTCTGCCGTGAACTGCGGGAGCGTTGCGCGACGGTCGGTCGGTTCAAACTTCGACTCGGGCGTCACAGTGCGAAGCGGATAGGCGCGGCAGAGCGGACAGTACGGCACGAAGCCGATGCCGAGTTCGCGGATCGTCTCGAAGACCTTCGTTTCGGGCTCGCGCCACCAGATCCCGTACTCGGACTGCAGTGCCGTAAGCGGCGTCACGGCGTGCGCGCGGCGAATGCTCGAAGCACTCGCCTCGGACATTCCCCAGTGGAGGACTTTCCCTTCCTTCATGAGGTCCGCGACCACGCCCGCCACGTCTTCGACGGGAACCTCGGGATCCACGCGGTGCTGATAGAGCAGATCGATGCGGTCGGTGCGAAGACGCTTGAGCGACCCTTCGACGGCACGTCGGATGTGGTCGGGCCGGCTGTTGAGTTTCTTCGGTTCATTTTCTTCGACGCCAAAGCCGAACTTCGTGGCGATCACGACCTTGTCGCGTACCGGTGCGAGCGCTTCGCCCACCCAGGTTTCACTCGTGTGGGGACCGTAGACTTCGGCCGTGTCGAAGAAGGTCACGCCCGAATCGTAGGCGCGGCGGATGAGCGCGATCATGTCTTCCCTGCGGTATTTTCCGCCGTAGTAGCCCACCATCGGAAGACAGCCCAGACCGATCGCTGAGACTTCGAGCGACCCGAGGCGGCGCTTTTGCGTCACCCGCGAAAGAGGCGCCGAAGCCGCCCCGGAAGGAGCGGCCGGCGCTCCTCCGGCGGCCCGCACACCCTGCATCGCCGCCATGCCGAAGAAAGCCGCGGTCATCGAAAGAAAATAGCGTCGGTTGAGTCCCGATTGCTCTTGCCGTTGTTTCGTCATTGTTCAACCCCTTGAAATATTTGGAAGCGAAGCTGTCCTTCCGCTTCCCGTCGACATCATGCTAGGGACTCTTTTCTCTCATTACCAATATCAAATTCCGATATCTTTTTATCGAATAAACGTATATATCGAAAACGATATCCCGTCGACTTCAACCGATTCTCCGACGCCGCAGTCGAAGGCGCCCTTGAAAATCGGCGGGCGGCACGCAGTCTTTTCGGGATTCGTCGAAAAATCACGGCTTCATGAAGCTGTAAGGCGACGTTGCGAAAATGTCCGCGACCCCGTCGCCTTCGCGCGACCCAGACGAAAGGATTTTTTCATGATCAAGCGTACCCTCTCCCTCGCCCTTCTCCTTCTCGGCGCCCAGACCGCCATGGCCGCCGCCGAAATCAATCTCGGCGAACTCGTGACCGCCACGCACGACGAAGAGTGGCAGCCCGTCGAACTTGAAGAGGACGGCGTCGCCTCGATGAAGCCGTTGCTGCGCGCCTTCACGCCGAAGTCCGAAGCGAGCTTCGAACTCCTCTGGAAGAAGGAACCCAAGGACGGTCTCGAACCCTATGAGGCGATGGTGGAAAACTGCGGCGACCCGATCGCCGACGCTTCGGGCAAGCAGGCCTTCATCCAGAAGATCGGCGCCGACTTCGAACTCAAGGACTACAAAACCGAAAAATGCGCCTTCGGCCCCCTTCCCTGCGTGAAGCTCTCGACCACCTATCAGATGAAGCAGACGAAGACCGACATTCAGTTCATCGAATACACGGTCTTCAACAAGGAGACGGGCAGCGTCTATCTCATGCGCACCGCGGGCAACGCCGCCAAGGCCGAAGGCGTCTTCAAGGGCGCCGACATCCTCGTGCAGCTCGTGATGAAGCGCGACAAGTGAAAAAAGAAGCCGCCGCAGAGCCCCTCTGCAACGGCTGAAAAACTTTTCATTCCCCGTCGGACGGACCGCCCGGGCGGGGAGTTTTCGTTGAGGCGAAGGCCGTCACTTCGCAAAGGCGTCGAGGCGCTTTTCCTTGAGCCAGGCTTCGAGCGCTCCGGCCACCTCGACGTTGTTCTTTTCCGCAAACGGGAAGTGGGAGTTTCCGCGGATCCCGAGGTCGGGCAAATGCACGACCCTGGCGTCGCCGCCGTGGCGGTTGACCGCCTTGACGAACGCGTCGGCCATCATCGCGGCCGCGCGCCAATAGTCGTTGTGCGGGTGCTTCGTCACCTCGTCGGCCTTGGGGATGAAGTCGCCGTAATAGATGACGATCGGGAACTTCGTCAACTTGAGGAAGTCTTCAAGCGGCACTTCGTCGGCCTTCAAGTCGCCGAAGAAGCTGTTGTTCGCGATCGGCGCGGGCACTTCGCCCTTCGGGAAGGGAAAGCCGCTTCCCGGTTCGTAGGCCGCAATGCCCTTTACGTGATCGCTCTTCATACCGACGAGCCAGCCGACGCCGCAGCCCTGGGAGTGCGTGAGAAAGACGGCGTCTCCCGTCTTTTCGAAGACCTTCACGAGCGCCTCGGCGTTCACCTTCGCGTCATAGGGAGCGGTGTTGGGCGTCATCTGACGGAAGAACTGATCCATCGACGCTTCATCCTGCGGGAACTGCGAGCCGTCGTTGAACTTGGGCCAGAGCCCCATGCGGAACTGTCCGAACCAGAAGCCTTCGTCGGGCTCGGCGCTGATTTCCCCGGGAACGGTGCTGCGGCCCGCGGCGCCGCGGCGCGGCTGATCGACGAAATAGACCGGATAGCCCCTCTCGAGGAAGAGGTTGCGGTAGCCGTCGCGCCCGTCTGGCGTCGTGTCCCAAGTCTTCGAGAACTGCCCGGCGCCGTGGAGCATCACGAGGCCGAGCGCCCGGCGGTGTTCGGGCACCTGATAGGTGACGAAGGCATGGTCGCCGTGCAGCGTCTGGCCCTGCGCCTGCGGGTGATAGGGATCGTAGGCGGTCCTGGCTTCCACCACCGTGCCGCCCGCGGCAAAACTCCCCTGCTCCGCGACGGTGACGGGCTTCATGGCGAAGGCGCCCGCGGCAAAAGCCGTGAAAAGCGCCGCGGCGGTCGCCTTGAAGGCGAAGGTACGAACAAACGTCATTTTGACTCCTTTCCGATCGTTTCATCGGTACGGACGTCCGGATGCTTCCAATGAATCGGGTCTCAAGCTCTCCGGACACCTCAAAGCAGTTCTTTTCGGCAAAAAGAAGGTGCGAACTCCCGCGGATGCCGATCTCCGGCCCGTGCACGGCCTTGGCGTTCCCGCCGTGTCGGTTTGCGGCCTCGGCCATCGGCGGGGCCGCGAGCCGGAAGTCGTCGTGAGAATGTTTCGTCTTCCTCTCAGTCGGCCACGCGCTTGGCGAAGTCGCCCTTGTAGCGGTCGCCCTGCACGGGGATCGCCTTGAGGTGACGGTCGAGTTCGGCGAGTTCGTCCGCGGTGAAGGTAACGGCCGCAGCGCCGAGATTTTCGCGAAGGCGCTCGAGCCGGCGCGTTCCCGGAATCGGAACGATCCAGTCCTTCTGCGCGATCACCCAGGCAAGCGCAATCTGCGCGGGCGTCTTTCCCTTGGCCTTCGCGAGCGACTCGACGAATTCCACGAGCTTCATGTTGGCTTCAAGGTTTTCCCGTTCGAAGCGCGGCACGTAGTTGCGGAAGTCTCCGGAGCCGAACGTCGTCTCGGGACGGATCTTGCCCGTGAGGAATCCCTTGCCGAGCGGACTGAAGGGAACGAAGCCGATTCCTTCTTTTTCAAGGAGCGGGAAAATGCGCTCTTCGGGTTCGCGCCACATCATCGAATATTCGCTCTGCACCGCCGTAAGCGGGCAGACGGCCTGGGCGCGCGCAATCGTCTTGGGACCGGCTTCGGAAAGCCCCCAGCCGAGGATCTTTCCTTCGGCGATCAGGTCCTTCATGAGAAGCGCCACCTCTTCGACGGGCACCTTCGGGTCGACACGGTGCAGATAATAGAGATCGACGTGATCGGTCTGCAGACGTGAGAGCGACCCTTCGATCGACTTGCGAAGCACTTCGGGACGCGCGTCGAGGTTTTGCGTGCCGGTCTTGAGGTCGAGCTGAATGCCGCACTTCGTCGCGATCACGACCTTGTCGCGGATGGGCTTCAGGGCCTTGCCCACGAGCGTTTCGTTCGTGTGGGGCCCGTAGCATTCGGCCGTGTCGAAGAACGTGACGCCGAGGTCGTACGCCTCGTGAATGAGGCCGATCATTTCCTCTTCCGGCGCGGCGGGACCGTAGCCGTGGCTCATTCCCATGCAGCCGAGACCGATCGCGGACACCGAGGGACCGCGCGCACCGAGTTTTCTTTGTTCCATTGCCATCTCCATCGAAGGAGCGGCCGTTTGCCGGACCGCCCCGCTTTTACCTGCCTTACAGAATAAAAGCCGCGCGGCAGGCTTTTTTGGCAATATCCGCGCGGTTTTTGTCAATTTCAACCGCGAGGAAGGCCGCCCCGGAGTCCGGACGCACCGACGTCACATCAGCTTATGCTCGCGAAGCCACTTCTCCACGAGTTCAGCGATCTCCCTGTTGTTGAGGTCCGACATGAGAAAATGCGTGTTGCCCCGGATCCCGAGGTCGGGGAGATGAATGAGCTCGGCCTTGCCGCCGTGGCGGTTGACGGCCGCGACGAACTTTCGGGCCATGTCGAGTTCGCTTCTCCACTTGTCGGGGCCGACTTCCGTCGAAGGCTTCTCGCCGATGTTGTCGCCGTAAAGAAGCAGAATCGGCATCTTCGCGAGTTTTTCAAAATCCTTGAGCGGCACAGCCTTCGTCGTGGCGGAGACGGGCTCGTAGAGGGCCTTCGACACTTCCGGCACTTCGCCCTCCGGGAAGAGGAAGGGCGAACCGCCCGGCTCAAAGGCGACGATCGCGAGAACATTGTCGGTTCTCGTCGGCACGCGCCAGCCGATCGTTCCGCCCATGGAGTGCGTAAACAGTACGGACGGTCCGATGCGTTCGAAAAGCGCCCCGAGCGCGTCGGCGTTCACCTCGTCGTCAAGTTCCCCCGAGTACGGCGTCCAGGAGCGCTGAAAGGCGTCCAACGCGGCTTCGCCCTCCGGAAACTGTGAATTCTCAAAACGTCCGGGCCACACGCCGATGCGACAGAGTTCGTAAAGCGCCTTGTCCGCGAACAGAGGGTTCTTCGCATAAGGATTTCCCTCGCCCGCCGCCTTGAGCGAAAGCCCCGCCTCGCCGATGCGCGGCTGATCCAGAAGGTACACGGGATGTCCCATCCTCAGAAAGAGGTTCTGAAAGCCTTCCCGTCCGTCAGGCGTCGATTCCCAGGTGCGCTTTGTCTGAGCGCCCCCGTGCTGAAAGACGATGGCGGGCCCCTTGCGGTCCGCAGGGATCTGGTAGAAAACGTAGGCGTGGTCCCCGTAGGCGACCTGACCGTCGGGGGCCAGGAAACGAGAACGCGAGAATTCACCCGCGTTTTGCAGCGCTCCCCCGCCCACGGTGAAGCTCCCCTGGCTCTCCAAAACGAGCGGGGCCTCTGCGGTTGCGGCCGAAACGCTTGAAAAGGCCGAGACCGCGCCGAGAATGCCGGCGCAGAGACACGCCGTAAGACGAAGTTTGAAAGGATGCGATTTCTTAGTCATAAGAAGTTGCTGCCGTGGGAAATGATTGACGTGACGGATCGTCCGAGACCGACTGGCCGCTCGGCGGCCGACATCGCTGCGCCGTTCGGAATCGTAGCAACGGCGGTCGTTTTGACGGGACTCGGACGGGCGACGCGGTTATACGTCGCCGCATGAAGCGCAGCGACGTTGCCGCCGTGCATGGGCCGAGAAAGGACGAAATGGCCGACGCGGCGAAGAGCCCGACAGAAGACGACGGCCTGCAGGAGGAATGCTCGATCGCGCGGATCCTTGTTCCCGGCGAAGAAGGGAGGCGGGGATCGGGAAGATTTCCGCCCCGCCGAAGGGTCCGGCGTCAGTGTTCGATGTGACGAGTCGACATCCACTTCACGATGGCCGGATCGCGGTGCGAGAAGAACTGGCTCGTCGCGGTGTCGAGCGAGCGGATTTTCCGCATGTCCTCGTCGTCCAATTCGAAGCTGAAGATGTCGAGGTTTTCGCGCATGCGTTCGGGACGGACGGTCTTGGCAACCACCACGGCGCCAAGCTGGCGCACGAAGCGAAGAACCACCTGTCCGACGGTGCGGCCGTGCTTTTGGGCCACCTCCTTCAGAACGGGATTCTCAAAGAGACCGTTGCGGCCTTCCGCAAAAGGCGCCCAGGCTTCGGCCTGCACGCCGAATTCCGTCATGACGGGCAGCGCCGCGGCCTGTTGGCAGAACGGATTGATCTCGACCTGATTCACCATCGGACGGATTTCCTGGTGGAAGCAGAAGTCGACGAGACGGTCGGGATAAAAGTTGCTCACGCCGATCGCCGAAAGCACCCCTTCGCGATGGAGCTTTTCCATCGTGCGCCAGGCGCCGTAGACGTCGCCCACAGGCTGATGAATGAGGTAGAGGTCGAGCCGGTCGAGACCGAGAAGTTCGAGCGAACGGTCGACGGCGCGCTTCGCGCCCTCCTCGCTCGCGTCTTCCACCCAGAGCTTCGTCGTGATGAAGAGCTCGTCGCGGGGGATGCCGCAGGCCTTGAGGGCGGCGCCCACGGCGGCTTCGTTGCCGTAGGAGGCGGCGGTGTCGAGGGCCCGGTAGCCGGCCGCGAGGGCGTCTTCGACCACCTTCTGACATTCCCGGGCGTCTTTTACCTGATACACGCCGAAGACGGCGGCGGGCATCACGCTGCCGTTGGACAAGCGAACGGATTCCATACTGACGGACATTTTCTTACTCCTTACCGAGGATTGTTCCAAGCCCCGAACGGCGACCGCCGATCGGGCGCTCTTTTGTCGAATGAAATTGTCGCAACCCCGCTTTTTTCGGCCGGGCATGAACCGAACCGAGCTTTTGCCAATTTCTACCGTACGTTGCGCCGCCCCGTCATCGGGCGGAATCGGCAAAAACTCGGTTCTCTCGCGCATTTTTTCCTCCTCTTCTTTTCGGATCATGGGAGTGCGCTCAAAGGGTTGTCCGGCGGGCGTCCCGAATTACCAGCAAGGAGAACATCATGAAATGTTGGTCCAGAAGACAATTCATCGAAGCGGCGGCCGCGGGCGTCGCCGCCTCTCCCCTCATCGCGTCGGGCATGACCGCCGCCGCGAAGTCGGATCCCCGCCCGATCGTCTATTGGACGCCGGAGATTTCCGAAGCGGCTCTCCTGCGCATGGTGAACCTCGTGAAGGGTGAGCTCACGGGCAAGATCGCCCTCAAACTCCACACGGGCGAACCCAAGGGGCCGAACTTCCTGCCGCCCGCCTGGATCAAGACACTGCAGGGAACGATTTCGAACAGCACCATCGTCGAGTGCAACGTCCTCTACAAGAGTCCGCGGCAGACGACGGCCGGACACCGCAAGGTGCTCGAAGAAAACGGCTGGACCTTCTCGAAGGTCGACATCATGGACGAATTCGGAGACGCGCCCCTTCCGATCCGGGGCGGTCTACACCTCAAGGAATTCATGGTCGGCAAGCACTTCTTCGACTACGACTCCATGCTCGTCCTCACGCACTTCAAGGGGCACGGCATGGGCGGCTTCGGAGGCTCCCTCAAGAACATCGCGATCGGCTGCGCCTCGGCCGAACACGGGAAGAAACAGGTCCACAACGTCCAGCCCGACGGCAAGTGGACGACCGGCGCCAACTTCATGGAACACATGGCGGACGCGGGCAAGGGAATCGTCGACCATTTCGGCAGGAAGATCGCCTTCGTGAACGTCCTTCGCAACATGTCGATCGACTGCGACTGTGCGGGCGTCGCCGCCTCCACGCCGACGCTTCCCAACCTCGGGATCTTCGCCTCGACCGATCTGGTCGCGATCGACCAGGCCTCGATCGACCTCGTCTACTCGCTCCCCGACTGGATGAAGCACACCTTCGTGAAGCGCGTCGAGTCCCGCGAGGGCCTTCGTCAGCTCTCCGCGATGAAGGAAATCGGGGTCGGCACGGGCGAATACCGCATTGTTCGGGTGCTCGACAAGAAACCCGGACAGCGTCCGTTGGAAGACGGTACGGACGAAGCCTAAAGGCGTGCGGCACGTCCCGCCGATCCGCTAAGATCCATAATGATCGCCGGGAGGCGAAGCGTACTTCTCACCTTTCGCTTCGCCTGCCGCTCCCTCGAAAAACAGAAAAACGAGAAACTGCCATGACCGTTGAGAATCGTCCGCTTTTCGAGCCTTCCGCCCCGGCAGAGGATCCGACCGCCGAAATTCTGCGCGAGCGTCTGATGGAGCGCGTTCGCAACGTCGTGCGCTCGGGCGTGAACGTCGACGCCCTGGTGCCGGGCCTTCACCTTTCCTACGTCGAGACGCCGCAAAGCGTGCCCAACTGCTTCTACGTGCTCTCCGTGGGCCTCATCCTGCAGGGCAGGAAACGCCTCGTGATCGGCGACAAAACCTATACCTACGGGACGGGCGCGATGATCGTCACGTCGGTCGACATGCCGACCTCCTACGAACTCATCGGCGTGAAGCCGTCCGAACCCTTCGTTTCGCTGTCCCTGCGGCTCAATCCCTCCACGCTAGCCGAGTTTCTCTCCGAAGAGGATCCGGTCGAAACGAATTCGCACGAAGTGTTCAACCTCGGTCAGCCTGCGGTGGAGCTCCTCGAAGATTTCGAGCGTCTCCTGCGTCTCATCGACCGTCCGGAGCAACTCAAGAACCGCGCGCCCATGATCATCCGGGACATTCACTTCCTCGCCCTTTCAGGCGCGTCGGGCGAATGTCTTCGGGCGCTCTATGCGCCGGGCGCCGTGGAACAGCGGATCCGCAAGGCGATCCACTGGCTTCGTGAAAACTTCCGCGAGCAGATCCCCGTGGCCGAACTCGCCGCCGTGGCGGGTATGGCTCCAACGACCTTTCACCGGCACTTCAAGGCCTTCACGTCGCTCTCGCCCCTGCAGTATCAGAAGCGCCTGCGGCTTTACGAAGCGCAGCAGTTCCTTCTGAGAGGCGACGGCGACGTCAATTCCGCCGCCTACGCCGTGGGTTACCAGAGCCCGCAGCAGTTCAACCGCGACTACAAGTCGCTCTTTGGCACCACGCCGGGCAAAAGCACCCGGGCGCAGCGAAGCGCAATTTACGCGGCCCGCAACTAAAGACGGCCAATGCTCTCCAAAGCCTCCCGGGCCCCTCGGTTCGGGGGGCTTTTCTCTTCCCGCCGACCTTGCGGCTTTCCCGCCCGTCCCGACGAGCCCGGTCAACCAAACTTCCTTTTGTGACGAATCCGCAACAAATTTAGTCGACCAATATGCATTTCTAACTAGTGGTATTCGCCTAACACCCCCGCTTTTCATCAAAACTTCATGAATTCGTCGGAGCTTGTGATCGATTTGTCAAAAAAGGTATATAGGATAAAACCCACGCCTGGTGAAAAACCCTCGCATCAACCCACTCCCCCTCGAATGGAAGGAATACAAATCATGAAGAAGTCTCTCCTCGCGCTCGCCGTTCTCGGCGCCGCCGCTTCCGCTCAGGCCGCCGACGTCTCCGTCTACGGCGTGGTCGACACCGGTCTTGCCTATACCTACAACGACAACTGGACCGGTTCCGAAAATGGTGTCGTTCACAGCACTGACGGCGAAAGCAGCCTCGAAATGGCCTCGGGCATCAACGCCTCCTCGCGCGTCGGCATCGTCGGGTCCGAAGACCTCGGCAACGGCATGAAGGTCGCCTTCAAGCTCGAAAGCGGCATCAACACGGACGACGGCGCCCTCAACCAGGGCGGCCGCCTCTTCGGCCGTGAAGCCTCCCTCACGCTCTCGGGCGACTTCGGCAAGATCTCGGCCGGCCGCATGGGCGGCGTCGGCTCCTCCGCCGGCACCTACGACTACGTCTACCTCATCGGCGAAGCCTTCGACGGCGGCGACTTCAACATCTGGGGCATGACCGCTTCGAGCCGCTACGACAACATGATCACCTACGAAACGCCGGAATTTGCGGGCGTCAAGGTGACGGCCCAGTATTCGTTTGACGGCGACACCGGTGCCGACAACAATGACTATAGCAACGCTGAAGACGGTCAGCACGGCACGGAAGGCAAGTCCACGGTCGACCGCTACGCCTCGCTCGCCTTGACGGGCGGCTTCGGCAACCTGCAGTTCGTGGGAGCCTACGAATACTTCAACCACGCTGCGAACTCCGCCGTCAAGGACGACGGCCACCTCTTCCACCTGGGCGGCAACTACGACTTCGGCGTGACGAAGGTCTTCGCCCTTGCGCAGTACTACCAGGGCATCCGCAACGCTGCCGGTTGGGATCTCAGTGGCGATCTGATTGAAGACAACGTGGCCGACTTCACGACCGACGGTTTCAAGGGCTATGGCCTCCACCTCGGCTCCATCACCCCGATCGGCGGCGGTGACCTGACGGTGGCCGCCTACTTCCAGGACGGCAAGCTCCAAAACATCTACTCCGATCCCCAGGACAAGTTTGACATTGACGCTCAGTACGTCGGTGTGACGGCCCGCTATGCCTACCACCTGAGCAAGCGCACCGACGCCTACCTCGGCGCCGGCTACGCCAAGGCCACGCTTGACACCTCCGCGTTCGATGAACACGACATGGAAAAGGAACTCATCCAGGCCTATGTCGGTCTCACGCACCGCTTCTAATCGACGTTCCTAATACGTTGATCTGAATCGCGCCCCGGTTTCCCAAAAGGAGCCGGGGCTTTTTGCATCCGGAGGACGCCCTTTTCCTTTTACGGCGGATACACCTGCGGTCTTTTCCGTCGGGTTTCGGACAAAAAGCGGCGCTTCTGCGCCGATCCCGCCGCAGCGCCTATCGCCGTCCCGGTGCAAGCAGCCATACAGGACGTACCCTTCGGATGCGGGCTCACTTCTCCCGCCGTCTCCGACAAAGTCTGGTTTCTCTTTTCGTGGAAGCCTCCGCCGACGCTCCCGATCCCGTCCGCGTAACCTCATCCGTTCACACCCGCTGAAACCTCCGGGTAAGGCAAGACCCGAAGCTAGGCCATGCCTCCGATCTCGCCGAGGCTCCGGCCGTCATTCAACGCGACGGAAAACCCCACCGCTCCCCGACACGCCGCCGCTCGTTTACGAAACCATTCCCGACGTTGAAGACGCGGGCAGCCTCTCTCCCGCTCTCCGACCTCCTGAAGAAGCGTCAGCTTTCGTTTCCTCAATCTCCGGACGCACAAAGGCCCGCCGATTCGGCGGGCCTTTGCGGTGAGGTTTATGCGTTGAGAAACGGCGTGTCGTCAGGCATTTTCCCTGGCGATTCGTTCCGCACGCTTGCAGGCGGCGTAGGTGAAGAGCACGTCGGTCGAGCTGTTGAGCCCCGTTTCGCAGGAGTCCTGCAGAACGCCGATCACGAAGCCCACGGCCACGACCTGCATGGCGGTGTGCTGATCAATGCCGAAGAGCCCGCAGGCGAGCGGAATGAGCATGATGGAGCCGCCCGGGACGCCCGAGGTGCCCGCCGCACAGATGGTGGCGACGACGCAGAGGAAGAGCGCCGTGGGAATGTCGACGGTAATGCCGAGCGAGTACGCGGCCGAGAGCGTCAGGACCGTGATCGTGATCGCGGCGCCGCCCATGTTGACGGTGGCCCCGACCGGGATCGAAACGGCGTAGGTGGCTTCGGGAAGATTCATGCGTCGGCAGAGTTCGAGGTTCACCGGAATGTTCGCGGCGGAGGAGCGCGTGAAGAAGGCCGAGATCCCCGACTCGCGCAGCGTCTGGAAGGTCGCGGGATAGGGATTGTCGTGCGTGCAGAGCCACACGATGAAAGGGTTCACGACAAGCGCGACGAAGGCCATGGAACCGATCAGCACGGCAAGGAGATGCGCGTAGTCGACCATCGCGCCGAGACCTTCGGTGGCGAGGAGCTCGGAGACGAGACCGAAGATACCGAAGGGCGCGAAGCGGATGACGAGCGAAACGATGAATTCCACGGCGCGGGAAGCGTCCTGCAGAACTTTGCGCGTCTCGTCCGTCCCCTTGCGGAGAACCAGCCCCATGGCGATGGCCCAGGCGAGAATGCCGATGTAGTTGGCCGAAGCGAGCGCGTGGAAGGGATTGTCGACGAGATTGAGGACGAGCGAACGGAGCACGTCGCCGATGCCGCCCGGAGCATTCACTTCCGCGCCCTGGGCAACGAGCTGGATCTCGGAGGGAAGCATGAAGCTCGCCGCCACGGCGACGAGCGCCGCGGAGAAGTTCGCGGCGAGATAAATGAAGATGATGGGCTTGATGTGGACGGATTCGCTCAGGTCGCTGCGGCCGGCGATCGAACTCATGACGAGCACGAAGACGAGAACCGGGGCGACGCCCTTCAGGGCCGTGACGAAAATGGTCCCGAGAAAGCCCGCGGACTTGGCGAGTTCGGGCGAAGAGAGGCCGAGAAGACAGCCGAGAACGAAACCTATGAGAATCTGCTTGATGAGGGAAGCCTGCAGAAAAGGCATGGCAAAGCGGAAGACTTTGCGTAGCGATGTGCGCATGTGGGGATTCCTGTTGTTTTCGGAAGGGTTTTCCTTCGGTCGAAGACTCTTCTTGCGGCCGTTCGACCAAAGACCTTCCGATTGTAGCGCCATCGGACAAGGCAAAAGAAAACTCCCGCCGTCCGAAGACTCGGGAGTTTCGAGAGGTTTTCGCGGAAAAAACGCAGAAAAGCGTTGCGTTTTCAGTGCGCCTTCTTCGTGAGAAGGTCGATCCCGCACATGACGAGCGCCGAGAGCACGAAGGTCAGGTGGATGATCACGTACCAGAACAACTTGTCGTTTTCGGTCGTCGGGATGTTCATGAAGACGCGCAGAAGGTGGATCGACGAAATCGCCACGATCGAGGCGGCCACCTTGTTCTTCAACGAACCCGCATCCATCTTGCCGAGCCACGAGAGCTTGTCCTGCGACTCCTGGATGTCAAGCGCCGAGACGAAGTTTTCGTAGCCCGAGAACATCACCATGACGATGAGGCCGCCCACGAGGCCCATGTCGACCATGGAAAGAATGCCGAGTATGAGGTCGGCCTCCTTCATTTCCAGAACATGCGGAATGATATGGAAGGCTTCCTGAAAGAATTTGATGCCCAGACACAAAAGCGCGAGCGTGAGGCCGAGATAGATCGGAGCGAGCAGCCAGCGGCCCGCATACATGGCTCGTTCGAAAAAAGATTCCATCGTGAGTGAAAGTGAACGGTGAAAAGGAAAGGCGATTTTAGCAGAAGATCCGAAAAAAACGCTCCGGGAGAGCCTTTCGGCAATCCCGGAGCGTCCGCTTTTCCCGCTCCCTGCGGCATCAGGCCGGCACGGGAAGGAGAATTTCGTCGCGACGGCTCGTGAGATAGTCGCGGAAGATGTGTTCGGCGGGCGGCTGGTACCACGTACCGTCCGGGAGCTTCACGCTGGTTTCCTTGAGGCGCCAGGCCGAAGCCCCGCAGGTCCAGAGCTTGTAGTTGCGCATCTGAACGCACAGGCAGGTTTTCCCGGCGACGGCGGGCTGCTTCACCTCGGGATGTTCGGCGACGGCCTCGCGGAAAGCCTTCAAATACTGACATTCGCCGTGGTCGAGCATGTACCCGTAAGCCTCGCACTGCGGCTTCGTGTTGGCGTTGATGGCGGGAGAACACGAGAGCATGCGCATGGGATAGCCCGTCGGAGAAATTCCGTTCACGACGATTTCATCCTTTTCGGCGTTGAAGTAGCGCTGCTTCACGTCGTCGGGAATGCCCGACTCGCGGGCGATCGTAAAGCGCGTCGCCACCTGCACGGCGTCGGCCCCCTCCTCCATGAGCCGCACGCCGTCGGTCCCGGTGAAGACGCCGCCCCCGGCGATGAGGGGAATCGAAAGTCCCTTCTCCGCGAGGTATTGCTTCACGTCGCGGACGATGTCGGAGAGCTTGAAGTTCGCCCAGTCAAAACCGAATCCCAGGTGGCCGCCGGCTAGCGGCCCCTCCACCACGACGAAGTCCGGGAGACGCTCGGTCTTGGCGGTGCGCCGCAGGAAGATGTTGAGCGCCCGCACGGACGAAACGACGATGCCGAGCTTCGCATCGCGAAAGCGGGGATTCTCCGCCATTAGTCCGAAACTCGAGGTATGAAGACCCGCGGAAAGGCTGATGCCGTCGATTCCGGCGTCGAGCGCCGCGTTGAGGCGGGCCTTGAGCGAACCGAGCGGGTCGTTCATGGTGAGCTTTTCCATGACGTTGATGAAAACGAGTCCGTCCCCCTTCTTCGCACTCATGACGTCTTCCACGTAGCCCTTGGTGGCGCGGCGGATGCTTTCGAGATCAAAGTGCATGTCGGGCTTCGGGGCGAGCCCGGCAAAGACTTTGCAGAGTTTGGCCTTGGCAGCCGTGAAATGGGTCCCGAGAAGACGGTCCGAGACGTCGGGCATCATGGCGTCGGAGATGTGGCCGATGCCGCCGCAGCGGGCGACCTCGAGCGCGAGCTCCTTCGTGGAGATGTTGACCCCCATGCCGCCGAGGACGATGGGCAGCAGCTCCTTTTTGCCGAGAATGAGTCGGTAGTCGTTGAGACACTTGGCGAGAATGGATTCGTTCATGGCAGTCGTGTGGTGGGCCGCAACAGAGCGGCGAAAAAACGTGGGGGAAAGTCTGCGGGAGGGAAGACTGCTTTCGAACGCCCTTTTTATGCGGGTAAACACGGGGGACAAAAGTTCGCTAGAATGCATTTTCTCGGAGAGAACGCCGCCGCACAAGGCGTTTGGGCGACGTAAACAAACGTTTCCCAACCGTTCGGATTACCCCGCACAGGGTATGTTTCAGCGTTTCGGACGAAAAAGCACACTAAGCAAAATGTCGTGCCGACGCCGGACCGGAATGGGCAAACGTTTGCTTCGGCACGACTTTTCGGTGGGTTTCCAAGGAAAAAGCCGTTTTCCAGACGCCGTTTCCCAATCCGGGAAAGATCCGAAAAAGAATCGAACCGCCCTTTCGGGAAGTTCGTTTTTGCCCGATTCTCTTAAGACGGGGTTCAGACCGGCTCGGGAAAATGCTCCACCTCTGCGGCTGAAGCTTCCCTTTTCCAACGCGAACGGGTTCTTTAGGAAAGCTTCGGGCACGGCGGACAGCAAGGCATTGCCAAAGGGATGCTTCGAAGAAAGTGACGAAGACCGTTATCCTCTCGTTCTTTTTCACGGAAAGACCTCGATGCACGAAACCGCCTCCATTTATTCCCCGATCAGTATCTTTATAAAAGAATGCAGTCCATTCTTTTCGGCTTTCATTCGCATGTCGAGGGAAGACCCGGTAAACCCGTAAAGGCTTTTCTACAGATCGCCGTTATGTACAGAAATGTAGCGGAGGACGACGCCCAAAAACACCGACCGGGAAGAGTGGAGGGAAACTGTTCCGATCGGGAACTATACGGAAAAGCAAACTTAGCGTTTAAGAGATTCGCAACCGACATGTGTTGGAAAAGCATGCCGTGATGCTCAACCGGGACATCTCTACAAAAGGAAAAGATCCATTCGGGATATGCCCCATAGCTCAAGAAGACATTACATCAATGGTTCCAAAGAAGAAATATTGATGTAAGAAGAGATGGAATCCGATGTCAATTTTTCGCATGTCTCTATGAGAATCACCATGGTTTGAACATCGTATCATGTGTGTTATACCTGTAATTCACCATATTCTGCGAGTTCAACTATTTTACTAGATCAAATTTCTCTTCTTATAAACCCCATACCTACGTCACTTTTCTCAGATTCTTCTGTTTTTATGACAGAGAGCGCTTGAAATCGTATAATTCATCTCATAGATAGTTTTACAACGCTTTACTCACAGGATTCTTGGTTTATGAGACCATCTTTTGCTACTGCGGAAGCAGTCGAAGCTCTCGGTCGAAGGATCCGTTTCCTTCGTGTTCAAAGAAAGCTTCAGCAAAAAATCGTTGCGGAACGTGCGGGGATTTCCGTCAACACCCTCTCAAAAATGGAACTGGGAGACTGCGGTGTTTCGATCGGCAACATCGTTTCGGTCCTTCACGCGATCGGCGTGGACGCCCCCTTCTCTTCTCTGGGTGCGGACGATCTTGGCGAAGCCTTTTTGACGGATCGCCCTCTTCCTCAGCGCGTTCGTCGCCGCCGGGTGAAGGAGGAGTAACAAAAATGTTGCGAACGGACCACCGCATCTGGCTCTTTTCCTATCCTCTCTCTTTCGGGAATGACTCCGAAAAAAGAATTCCCGTCGGACGACTTCATGTTCGGGATGATGAACCGGCGACTTCTCGTCGAACCGTTTTGGAATCCCGTTCGGGCTCTTTATTTGAAAACGCCGACAACGCCTCCGGGAAAGCTTCGAGAAATGCCAAACGGCGTTCCGTTCAGACGACGCGTCCGTCCCTTTGGTTTGAGTACGACGACGCATGGTTGTCCGAAGGCTTCGCGCTCTCACACGATCTGCCTTTGAAAAATGGCCCGATCCTGCCGACGAAGGGTAAGCGTCTTTTTTCCTTCCTCGAGGACGTCCGCCTCGATCCGGAGATTCGTTTCCTTATGGAGGAAGCGAAGGATAAAGGCGTTTCACTCGACTGGACCCTCGACGTCAAGCCCGAAGAGGCCGCATTTACGTCCCTTCTCGAGGAGAATTCCTCGCTCGGCGCTCTCTCGGTTACGTTGGAGGGCGACGTAAAACCCCTCGCACCCTCCCTCCTTGCGAAGCGGCTTTCGCTTCGTCCTGCACTTCCCGTCTTTCAGTCCCGAGGCGACGAACTCCTCTACGCCCATCACACGGCCGAGCGCAACCGCGCGCGAAAAGCGGAACTCGAACTTCTTCTTTCCGCCCGCACGCTCCCGGGACGCACGCCCGTCTATTCGGTACTCGTCGACAAGCGCCCCGTCGTCGCGACTTTCGGACTATCGTCCGAGCCCGTACATGCTGCGCTCTGGCAAGGTTTTTCACTGGAAATCGCCCGGTCCGTCGGGATCCGCACCGTGACGCCCACACTCAGAATGCTGATGGGCGAACCCGTACTCCTTCGCACCCGCGCCGACCGCGACGCCAGGAACCGCCCCCTGGCGTCACTCTCGGCCAAGGCCCTCATCGCGCCGAAGGGAACGGGACTGCGCAGGACGATCACTTATTCCGACATCGTCGACTTTCTGACGCGCGAAGGCGCCGCTCCCAAGGAAGACCTCCCCGAAGTCTGGCGCCGCATGGCCTTTACCCTTCTCACGGGCCCCACGGGAGACCACCCCGGGCGCTGGCTCTTCGTACGGCCCGTCGGCGTTCATTCGGACGGATGGCGCCTTGCTCCCGCTCACAGCCTCACCTTCACGTCCCCTTCGCTCTCTGCGCGCGGCGGCATGAAGCTGCGGGCCGGTTCGGCACGCTTCACAACGGACGAGGCGATCACCTACGCTCCCTACTTCGATCTCTCGATTCAGGAAGCCAAGCGCTTCGTCCTCACCGTACGCCGCCGTCTTCTCGACTGGGACGCCGACGCGCGCGAATACGGCATCCCGCCGAGAGAAATCGAAGCCATGGCGGACGCCTTTGAAGACTGATCTTCGTGGCACAATGCATCAAAACACCATTGGAGGAGACGGCATGAACAAAACCTATGCCCTCATCACCGGCGCCTCGAGCGGAATCGGTCTCGAAATCGCCCGTCAGCTCGCCGCGCGCCGCATGCATCTCACGCTCGTCGCCCGTTCGGGCGACGTTCTCGAGGAGGTGGCTCGTGAACTCAACGAACGCTTCGGCGTCGACGTGCGCACCGCAGCTCTTGATCTTGCCGAGCCCGACGGCTGCGAGGCGCTGGAGAACCTCATTGAAAAGGACGATCGGGAACTCACGCTTCTCGTCAACAACGCCGGCGTCGGCGCCTTCGGATTAGCTCTCGAGGTCGACGACGAACGCGTTTGCGCGATGCTTCGCCTCAACGCGGAGGCGGTGACGCGCCTCACGCTCTTTTGCGCGAAGCGCTTTGCGGAGCGCGGACACGGCCGCATCCTCAACATCGCTTCGACGGGCGCCTTCCAGCCCTGTCCCTGGCTTGCGGTCTACGGTGCGACCAAAGCCTACGTACTCCACTTCTCCGAGGCCCTCGCCGAAGAAATGAAGGGAACGGGCGTCACCGTCACGGCCTTCTGTCCCGGACCCACGCGCACCAACTTCGGAACCGCCGCGGGGCTCGAAGAGGATTCTCCCTTTGACGAGTACGCACAGGACGTGCGCCCCGTCGCGAGAGCGGCCCTCGACGCCGCCTTCCGGGGCGCCCCGGTCGAAATTGAAGGCTGGCTCAACCGTTGCGTCGCGGTCGTCGCCCAGGTTGCGCCCCGCGCCCTGACACGCAAAATCGCCGGCAAAATGCTGCGCAGGATGCGCTGAGTTTGCGTATCCGCACTCCGCGCAGGCTATACTTCGGGGACCGCGGAACTTCTCCGCCAACCTTTTCGAAAGGAAACACCATGCGCAAGCACATGCGTCGCGTTACGTTCAAGGCCGAATACGGCATGACCTGGGGCTGGTACGCCCACTTCCGCGAACTCTATCGCCGCTTCAAGAAGGGCGACGATTCGGTTCTCGACGAACTCGGCAAGTACCTCAATCTCGACGAGGAAGCCGTCGAAGCCAAGGCCGAATAAGCCCTTCCCCTGCAGGAAACCCCGTTGCGGCAGAACCGAACGGGGTTTTCTTTCGTTCCTTTGCGGGAGCTTTATTTAAACCAGTCGCGCGCAAGCTTCATCGGACAGAAACCCGGCCCGCACATGCTGCAGAAGTGCGCCTTTCGCCCTCCGTTTCCGCCGATTGTCTTGTCGTGGAAAGCCGCGGCACGCTCAGGATCGAAGGTGAGCGCGAACTGATCGTCCCATCGGAACTCAAACCGCGCGGCGCTCATCATAAAGTCCCGAAGCGCCGCCCCGCGGATCCCCTTGGCGATGTCCGCCGCGTGGGCGGCGATCCGGAAGGCCGCCATCCCCTCGCGGACGTCCTCCGCTTCGGGAAGGCCAAGGTGCTCCTTCGGAGTTACGTAACAGAGCATCGCCGTGCCGAGCGACGCGAGTGCCGTACCGCCGATCGCTGCCGTGATGTGGTCGTACCCCGCACCCACGTCCGTGGGAAGGGGCCCGAGCGTATAGAGCGGCGCATTGTCGCACCACTCGCGCACGCCCTCCTGGTTACGGGCAATCCCGCCGTAGGGAACGTGTCCGGGCCCTTCGATCATCACCTGAACGCCCTTTTCCCGCGCCCTGCGGCCGAGTTCGCCCAGCGTTTTCATTTCGGCAAACTGCGCCTCGTCATTTCCGTCGTAGACCGAACCGGGACGAAGTCCGTCGCCGAGCGACAGCGTCACGTCGTATGCGCGCGCCACGTCGAGGATGTCGTCGAAGCGCTCGTAGAGGAAGTTTTCCCGTCCCGTCGCGTACATCCAGGCGGCGAGAATGCCGCCTCCCCGCGAAACGATTCCCGTGAGCCGTTTTCGCGTCAGCTCCACGTGACTGCGCAAGACGCCCGCGTGAATAGTCATGTAGTCGACGCCCTCTTCGGCCTGTCGGCAAAGCGTCTCGTAAAAGGCTTCCCAGCTGAGAGCCTCCGGCTTTTTGACCTTTTCGAGCGCCTCATAGATCGGAACGGTCCCGAGCGGCACGGGGTTGTGACGAAGCATCGCGCGGCGAATGCGTCCCGAATCTTCCCCGACCGAGAGGTCCATCACCGTGTCGGCGCCGCAAAGAAGAGCCTCGCGCAGCTTTTCGAGTTCCGCATCCAGGTTCGAAATCTTCCCGGTCGTTCCGATGTTCGCGTTCACCTTGGTGCGGAATTTCTCCCCGATCACCGTGGGCTCGGCTTCGCGGTGGTTGACGTTGGCCGGAATAACGGCTTCGCCCGAGGCGACGAGCCGGCGCACGTCCTCGCCCGTCCAGGGATTCCCTTCGAAGAAAGGCGCGAGTTTTTCCGAGAGCGCTTCGTCGTGAAGTTCGTCGAGCATCTTCTTCGTGGCCCGGAGTCCCAGGTTTTCCCGTCCCGCAACGAAGCTCATTTCGGGCGTGACGACGCCCTTTTTCGCCGCGGTGAGCTGCGTGTCGCTCCCGACGGCGCGTTCACGCCGCAGTTTCGGATGAAAGTCGGTGACGGGCGCGTTTTCGTCGATCCAGTTCTCGCCGAAAGGTCCCGTCACGTCGGGAAGGTAGATCGAGGGGTAGTCTCGTCCCCCGAAGTTCGGGGGCGCGGGAGAAAAGTCGATGCGGCGAAAAGGAATGTCTTCCCCCGCCTCGCTTACGAGATAGTCGCGCTCGCCCGCAAGGCGCTTGACCTTGCCGGGCGTGTCGTCATGAATCCAGGATACGGGCTTCATTTTGTCGTCTCCGTGCGCCGAGTCGGACGACGGACGGAGACGAACGGTCGGAAACGCCGCATCTCCGGAGGCGCTTTCGACACGGCCGTCCTGCAGTCCCGCCGCCGGTATTAACCGGGTCCGGTGCCAAGGGTGCTTCTCAACCGGGCGAAAACCCAGTGCCCCCCGCAGGCGCGTTGTATGGTGGAAAGCGTCCATTCTACGGCACTTCCCGGCGGCGCAACCCCGGGGCTGACAAAATCTCACGATTGATCGTTGCGCCCGCACCGCCGCCGTTTTGAGAAGCGCTTCACTTCGGTTTTACAAAACGATCTCGATCGTTTCGCCCTGCGCCGGAATGCGAAGCTTCTCGAGTCCGTTTTCCTGGGCGAACGTACGAAGCGAGTCGCTCGAAACCGTGGCATGCGAGACGCCGTCCAAGTGCGTCGCAATCACCGTCACGTCGGGATGGCGGCGCATAAGCGTGAGCACGTCGTACTCGTTCATGATGAGAAGATGTCCCTTCGGGAACTGCGCACCCGCCGCATTGACGGCAATCACGGCCGGTTCGAACTTGGCGAGCGCCTCCTCCACGTATTCGCAAAAGACCGTGTCGCCCGCGAGATAGAAGCGGAAGGTCTCGGGCTTGCGCGCTCTTTCGGTCGCCTCAAAGACCACGCCGCAGGCATCGGCCGCGACCCCTGCGGCGTCATAGGCGTCGCTCGTGACAAGGTCGCCCGCACCGTGTTCGCATTCGGTTCTGTAGAGTCGGACGCCTTCGAATTCGACGCCCTCCTCCCGAAGCACGCGAACGTCCTGGAAGCCGTAGCCGCGAAGCGTCTGAGCCTCCTTTTCGGACTGCGCGAAGAGGACGAGCGTCTTCGGAAGGGCGTCGCGCGCGGCATCGTCGAAATGATCAAAGTGCAGATGCGTGACGATCACGGCGTCGACGTCGAAGAGCGTTTCCATGGCGACGGGAAGGTCCGTCGTGGGATTTCCTTCGCCCGTGACGCAGGTGAGCGGGATGAGCGGGTAGGCGTTCTTGGGCGCGAGCATCGGGTCGATCAAAAAACGAACCCCTGCGAATTCGATGACGGATAGGGCGCTGCGGATCTGTTGGAATTTCATGATGGCTCCTGTGCTGCGAACCTCATCAAGGCTCGGCGTATGGAATGAAAACAATGTCCGGGGACGATTGCGTTCGCCCTTGCGGACTCCACTTTCGGAGCACGATAATATCTACAGCTACTGTAGCTTCAAGTGTTGTTTCTGTTTTTTTGAGTAAGAACGATGAAAATCGGCGAATTGGCCGCCCGCACCGGCGCGGCTGTGGGAACGATCCGCTTTTACGAATCGCGCGGCATTCTCGACAAGGCCCGCCGGGGTCCCGGAGGACAGCGGGAGTACGGCGCGGCCGATCTTGAGAGGCTTTGCTTCATCATGCGCTGCCGCAACGCCGGCATGAAGCTCGAGTGCATCGAGCGTTTTCTCGCCTACGAAGACGATCCTTCGCTCGGAACGCCCTGGCTTCTTGATCGAATCGACGAATATCTCGCCGGCATCGAAAAAATCCGGTCCGACCTTGACCGCACGAAAGCCTATCTCCTGGGCGTGCGCGGTCGGATCGCCGCGGGCGAGACGACTTGCCTCAAATGCGCGTCCGAAGAAGCCGCTTTGGAGAGCGAAGCTCGCAAGAATTCCCCCGTTGGGAAGAATCCGATTTGACGTTCCGGCGCCTGAGTGAAGCCGTCCGCCTAAAAATGAAGAACGGGGACCGGTCGACCCGATCCCCGTCTCGTCGTCGTTTGTCCGACGCCCCGGGAGGACGTCGGAAGCAGTCACGTTCAGTCGAAGTCTATGCGAAGCGTCGCTTCGATCTGGTGGTTCTGACGGCCGCCGTCGCCCGCAGAAAGACCGTAGCTCATGCCGAGATTGAGGTCCTTAAAGGTCGACATGTAGCCGATGCGAAGATCGCCGATCACGTCGCCCGTCACGTCGTACTTCACGCTGTCGGAGGTCGACGAACCCTCGACCGTAAAGGTCGAATCCGTGTCGCCGAAACGTCCGCGCACCGTGAGGTCGACGTAGGGCTGCACGTTCCAACGGGCGTATTCGAAGGACGAGGCGAACGTCACGCCCACAGGCACTTCAAAGATCCAAAGCTTGTCTTCGCTCACCTTGAAGAGTTCGTCCGAACCCATTTCGACCGTGTAGTCGTCGACGTCGATCATCGAGGCGCGCACGCCGGCATGCGGAATCATGCGCACCGTACCCCACTTGAACTCCTTGTCGGCGCGGGCGCCGATCGCGATTTCGGTGGCGCCGAGGTCGCTCGTCACTTCCTGACCGAGAACGTTCATCTTGGCGTCGCCGCTCGTCTTCGAGTACGAGAACATACCCATCAGGCGGAAGGCGTCGAGTTCGCGGGCGTGCCAGAGATGGAACCCGTAGTTCGTGACGTCGGTCGAAACGGGGAGCGCACTGGCTTCGGAATCGGCGTCGCCCGACTGGTAGGAAGCCGCCACGCCGATCGTGTCGCCGTTGCGAAGCTTCCTGTCGAAGCCCCCCATGATCCCGAAGGTGTCGATCGAGTAGCCGCTCTTCATGCCGCCGACCGCAAGGTCGTCGGACTTGAGCTTGCCAGCGATCGGCTGCACCCACCAGCCTTCGGCCTGACGCGGCATCGTCACGGCGTGGTGTTCGACCTGATCGGCCAAGTAATTGCCGAAATCGACCGCCATGGCCGTAAGCCCCGCAACGGCACCGAGTCCGGTGACGGCGTTGATCGTGTTGGAGATCTCTTCGAGACTCGAGGCGTTCGACAAAACGGCGTCGACGAACCGTTTGTCGAGTGCGCTGCCTCGGTCGCCTCCGAAGACGCTGTTCATGAGGTTCACGGCGCCGATGTCTTCGAGGCCCGAGCCCTCGATGGTGTCGCCGCCCACGACGATCTGGTTGTCGTCGTTCACCGTGATTTCGGCGCCGTTCTCAAAGGCAGCCTTCCAAAGATCGCTGGCAGAAGAACCGCCCGCATCGATGGTGACCCCATCCAGAGCGGAAGTGTCGAGCGTATCTTCGTCAAAGAGCTTGTAGACGCCCCACGAGAGGTTGACGCCCTTGACGTTGAGCTTTGTATCCGTACCGTTAGCAACGACGAGTCCCTTGCCTCCGTCGTTCCTCGTCTGACTGAAGAGCGCTTCGGAGCCGAAGTTTCTGCCGTCAAACACGACGTCGGTGGTACCGGCGATACCGATCGCATAGTCGACTTCCGTCCCCTCCGTCGTCTTATGTTTAAATACATCCCCGCCGACGGTAAGCTTGCCGCTCTCCCCGATCGTGACGGGAGAACCCACTTCCAACGTGGCGCCGGCGTTGGCGGGGGTGGAGTCGGGATCCGCCTTCGTTTCAGTCTTGTTCTCGCCCAGAAGATCCGCAACGCTCCTCGTTACGTTGAGCCCGAGATAACCGCTCTGCAACGTCAGGCTGCCGTTGAGCGTCTTGACATTGTCCACCATCATCTTCGAGTCCTTGAGCGTAATCGCTCCCGTCTGAAGATCGAGCGTACCGACGTCGAGGTTGCTCTCCGTAACCGTGAGCGTCAAATCGCCGAGGTCGTAAACGTCATTACCCGTAATCGTGACGGTTTCGGGCTCGGAAGTCGTTCCACCTTCGGAGGAATCATCTGCCGTAGTGGCCGTGCCATCGCCGGATTCGCCTTCGTTCGTTTCGGACAGGAAAGGCTCTTCCACCTTGACCGTAGTGTTCTCGTAATTCGTGTTGCGGGCGATCGAGAGCGTCCCGATTGCAAGGTTGCTACCAGAAATCTTGGATTCAACGGAAAGTTCGTTCTTGGTCAGATCACCTGCCAGATTAGTCTCAAAGTCGTCGCGCAATTTTTCAAGCGACGTTTTGAGGTCGGCGTACTGATCTTCAGCCAGGAGTTTATCGATCTCTTCAAGGATGTTCTCCGCCGTCCAGCCATCCATGTCGATTGGATCGCCCTGCCAATTTTTTTGAACCGCATTCTTGATTCTCTCGACGTCCACGTCGTAGGCGATCTTCATCGACGTACCGACGAGATTGAGCGAAGACATCCCAAGGGACGGCGTGTAGTCGTGATCGTCATTGGATTCCGATCCCTCCGAAGAAGAACGCGCTCCGGAAATTGTGAGATTCGTATTAATGGCGGTGACGTCGCCGAACTTCTTGTACGTCCAGGAACCGTTTGTATCTTCGTCCCCCGTTGCCGTCTCGCCTTCTCCCTCGGACGCGTCGGCCGGCGTGTACTTCGCGGTGAAGCCCGTGATCGTCAGGGTACCGACGGCGGGTTTGGAATCTTTTTTCCAGGTCAACCCGGCGCCGTCCGACTTCTCAAGGGCGTCCGCGGCGACGTGCGAGCCAACGGAGATGTCGATGCCGTCGGTAAAGACATCGGCGTCGGTGGCGGTGTTGCTTCCATCAATCGTGAAAATGTCATTATCCGAGGCAAATTCACCGATTTGCAAAGCGCCGGTGACGCGAAAATCCCTTCGGTCATTGCCGTCTACGCCCGTGACGTAGTTCGAGACGGACTTTTTTCCATTCACGGCCGAGATACGCAACGTTTCCCAAACCGATTCTCCGTCGATTTGGGCCGTGTTTTCTGCCTGAAGAACAAGCGTCTCCCCTTCAGAAAGAGCACCAGAAGCGTTCACGAACTTGCCGCCTTTAGCTACCGTTACCGTCCCGAAGTGAACGAGCGTCTGATCTTCACCCTGTTCGGCGCCTTCGCCGCTGCTCTCGCCATCGGCTTCCTTCGTGACCTGATAGCCCTTGTCCTTGTTGGTAAGCATAGCACCCGAGCCGATCGTAACATCACCCACATTGAGCGCAAGCTTTTCATCGGAGGAAGTGAAGGGAGTACTCCCCGAGCCGACTTCCATGGACGAGCTCTGGAGGTAGATCTCGCCCGTATTCTCGAAATTCTCAACTGAATCGGCACTTTCCACCGAAACCTTAAAAGAACCGCCAGTGAACTTCAGATGAGACGAGTTCTTGAAGGTACCACCATCTTTGACGGAGAGATTCACGCTATCGAACGTCACAACCTTAGCGGCCTCTTCGTCGGGCGCTTCCTGCGTCGGAAGATCAATCGTAAGCGAACCCTTTTCCGTCACCGTAATGGTGTTGACATTTGTATTTCCCTTGACCGTGAGGCCGCCGAAGCTCTCGTTTGCACCGAGAACGCCTTCCTTTTTCAACTACTCGTCGTTCCAGGTGACGCTCGTTTCTTCGGTTTTGATCTCCGATGCAATACACAAGACACCTTCAAAACCGACCGTTACTTCGATCTTTTTAGGCTTGGGGTCTGACGGAGTTTCGGTCCCGTCGGCACGGGCCGTCGCGGCCATCAGCGAAAGCGCGCCGAGGGCGGCGAGCACCACGGTCTTCTTGGCAAAAGTTGTGTGTTCCATGGGAAGCTACTCTTGTTTTGAGAAAAAATGTTGGGCTCGACCCGCTTGCGTTCCCCAATGCGGGATCCAGCCGTGAATGATTTCAAATGGGCTCAAGTGTAGCTGAAAACGCGCTTTCCACCCTCCCTCTTTTTCGCCCTTTTCTCCGCCTTTTGCCTAAGGATTAACCACTACCCAACGCAAAAAACCCGGCCGCAATGCGTGCCGGGGTTCGTATTGGAAAAGCTCGGATCGATCAGTTTCGCTCGAAGACGCAGCAGCCTTCGGGCGGATTCTCTACGGGATTTCCTTCGTCGTCGAGAAGCTCCATCCTGCCGGGTTCCGTCGTTCGGAAGTAAAAGGTGCGGCCTTCGCCCGAGGTTTTGAGTTCCATGACGTCGCCCTTCAGGGAATAAAAGCCCGTGAGGAGTTCGCCCTGCTTCTTGGGAAAATAGACGAAGCACTGATACTGGTCGAGCGTGATTTCCACGGGCTGACCTTCCCCGCTCATCGTGAGGCCCGTTCCGTTGTAATGACCCGCCCACCGGAGGGTCGTTTCCTTGTCGGCAACGGTCGAACAGCCGGAAAGCATGAGTGCGCCGAGCGCGGCGGCGACAGCGGCCGCAAGCGTCTTCTTCACGATGAATCTCCTTACACGGGAACGAATGGGACAACGGTATTGTTCGCCCTGAAACTGAAAACCTCCTTAAGTTCCTGCCCGAGCGCCGGAAAAAAAAGCGGGCCGCCTCCTCTCGGAAAACGGCCCGAAGTCTTTGCTTCCTGCTTTGGCGTGCCGAAACGTTGGGAGCCGTCCGGCACGCAGGGGGAATGCCGATTACTTCACGTACGCGGCAGCCGACTGACCGGCGATGCGGCCGAAAGTGACGATGTCGGCCTGAGCGTTGCCGCCCAAGCGGTTGCCACCGTGCACGCCGCCCGTGACTTCACCCGCGGCGAAGAGACCCGGGATGGCCTTGCCTTCCTTGTTGAGGACCTGCGCCTTGGTGTTGATCTTCAGACCGCCCATCGTGTGGTGAACGGCGGGCTGAACCTTGACGGCCCAGTAGGGAGCCTTGTCGAGAGCCGACGGCATGTCGGGACGGCCGAACTGCGAGTCCTTGCCGGCCTTCTGGTCGGCGGCGTACTGCTTGAGCGTGGCTTCGAGCGCGTCGGCCGGAAGGTTCGTGGCGGCGGCGAGTTCCTTGACGTCCTTGCCCGTGACGGCGAGGCCCATCTTGATGTAGCCCTGGATGAGCTTGGCCTTGGCGCGGATGCCGTCGTCCCAGATGATCCAGGCGAACTTGCCGGGCTGCTTCAATTCGTTGGCGGACACGACGTCGCGCGTCAGGAGTTCGTTCGTGAAGCGCTTGCCTTCGGCGTTGACGAGAATGGCGCCGTCGCCGCGGACGCTTTCGGAAATCAGAACGCCTTCAGGCGTGGCCGTCGGGTGAGCCTGGATCTGGTCCATGTCGACCGTGGCCGCACCGATCTTCTCGGCCATGACGATGCCGTCGCCCGTGGCGCCCGGATGGTTCGTCGTGGCATAGCCCTTGAGCATGGGCTTGTACTTGACGAGCATTTCCTGGTTGGCGCCGAAGCCGCCGGCGGCGACCACGACGGCCTTGGAGTCGATCGTGTAGGTCTTGCCGTCCTTGGAGGTGAACTTGACGCCCGAAACGGCGCCGTCCTTGCCCGTCACGATGTCGGTGACGCGGGCGTTCGTGCGGACGTCGATCTTGCGGTCCTTCGTGGCGGTCCAGAGGGTACGGATCACTTCGGGACCGACGGCCGAGCCGTCGTGCGGACGGTGGGCGCGGTTGTACTTGGCGCCGCCGGCGCGGCCGACCTTGTCAAAGTCGCCGCCGAGGGACACGAGCCAGGCGAGCGCGTCCTTGGCGTTCGTGCAGAGCGTGCGCACGAGTTCGGGATCGTTGATGTTGTGGCCGCCCTTCATCGTGTCGGCGATGAACTGTTCGATCGTGTCGGGAATGCCGTCGCGCTTCTGCTGGGCCGTTTCAGCCGCGTTGAAGCCGCCTTCGGCGCGAAGCGTGTTGCCGCCGACCATCGCCATCTTTTCGAGGACGATCACCTTCTTGCCCGCGTCATGGAGCGTAACGGCGGCGGAAAGACCCGCACCGCCCGAACCGATCACGACGACGTCGGTCGTGTAGTCGGCAGCCCAAACGCCGCCCATGGCGGTCGCAAGCGCGGAAACAATCAAAAGCTTCTTCATTTCACTCTCCTTATAACTGAGGTCTTCCTTCAAGACCGCGGAGAATTCTATTCAACTTGAAGGAGTGGACCGTTAAGCGAAAGTCAACGCAACGTAAAGCAAAAGTTCATCCTTCGTTCTTCGGCGCGAAGGCCGCGAAGCACCGCTCGGCAAAGCGCTCCGCGATTTTGAGGGGCGGCCGCTCGCCGGGGAGCACGAAGGCCAGGGGCCGTACGGCCCAGCCGTCCAAAAGATTTACGGTCTCGACCCCGGCGTCGGGACGCACGGCCGACTTCGGAACAACGGCGACCCCGGCCCCGCCCGCGACGAGTCGGATGACGAGATCGAAAGACTTCACCTCCACCGCGGGACGAAGCCGCACGCCGACGGCGCGCGCCCGCTCATGGAGCGCCCGCATCATGGGCGCCCCCTTCTGAAGGCAGACGTAGGGATGTCCGAGCGTGTCGATGAATCGGATCGACTCGTTTCGGGCGAGTTCGTGTCCGGGCGGCGTAATGAGCACGTGACGGTCGCGCAGAAAGGGAAGGATCTTGACGGGAAGCCCGCTGTTTTTCGCCGTCGTCTCCAGACCAAAGCCGAGGTCCGCCTCCCCGAAGGCGACGAGCCGGCAGCTTTCGTCGCTTCGCCGGTCGAGAAGCGAACACCGAACCCCCGACTCGGCGAGAAAGGGTCCGAGGATCGGAACGATGAAGCTTTGAATGCCGGCGTTGTTCGAGGCGATGCGCAGCATCGGGACGTGATGCGGCCGGTAGTTTTCCATGTCCGCCTCGGTAGCGGTTGCAAGCGCGAGGAGTTCCCGCGCATGGCGCTCAAAGGCGTGCCCGGCCGGCGACAGGGAGAGACCGCGGGATTCGCGGTAAAAAAGCGTCGTGTCGAGCTCCCGCTCGAGGCGCTTCAGACGCAGGCTCACGGCCGAGGGCGTCACGCGGAGTTCCTCCGCGGCGTGCGTGACGTTGAGCGTGCGCGAGAGCGTCAAAAAGGCTTCCAGATCGGTAAAGTCAAAATGCATGGTCGGGCGGCGCGCCTTGTTCGGTTCTTGGAATCGTCGTCCGAAATCCTAACAATTTTTCCTTCCGTTCCGAAACGGGATTTTCACGGTCCGAAGGAAAAAGGCGTTCGACGGACCTAAAAAAAGCACGCCGCCTTTTACGGCGGACATGAAAAAGCCGGACGCCTTACGGGGACATCCGGCTCTGAGGGCGCACCGCCCGCAAGCGGAGCGGAACCTCACCTACCTGTTGTTCTTGCGTTCATCCTAGCGCAAACGCCCGGAAAAGGGAAGACTTCGTCAGCCGCCGCCCGGAAGAACCGTCTCGACGCCGACGTCGCAGACCGCTCCCACGCACCAACCGAAGCCCTTGAGGAACACGACGAGGGCGATCAAAAAGAGTACGAAGAGGACAACCGACAGGACCTGAGAGCCCTTTCCTTCTTTGCGCGTCGTCATGAAAACCTCCCTTTTCAAAAGGAGCCAGAACGAATATTCTCGCTTCACCCATATTTTCTCACGCCCGTTACGGCTTGTCACCTTCTTTTTCGCCGCCTTAACCTGGATGTTTCCCTCCTCTTGACTGAACGCATGTTCACTTGACTTCCAGGCCATTTGAGACATCTTCGCCCGTCATCCCGTTCCTCGGCTTTGTTCAAGACTTTTGGGCCTTTTCAATCTTTTGCCGTTCCAAACCGCGATGCTTTGCCGCTGCACTTTCACTCAAAGTTCGACGTCTTGACAAATCCTTCGTCCGCTGCCGGAGAAACGGTTGCGAAGAGAGAACCCGCTCCCGCGCGACTTTTGTTAAGATTCCTGCGATTCAGGCTCCGCGTTCGGCGCCGCGCCCACGTGCGCAGGCCTTCGGGACGCATCCTCATAAAAAATCCAAACGGACCCGACCGTGAATCCCGTAACCAAAGCCTTCATCCAACTCCACCTCTCGATCCTTCTTGCGGGGTGGACGGGCGTCTTCGGCAAGCTCATCTCCTTGTCGCCCGGCCTCATCGTCTTCTGGCGAATCGTCATCGCGGGCGGACTCATCTGGCTCTGGGCCGCCGCCACCAAGAAACTCGACGCCGTCAAAAAGCTCGACCGTCTCGGCATCATGGGCGTGGGAGCGCTCCTGATGCTGCAGTGGACGCTTTTTTACGCCTCGATCAAGGCGAGCAACGTCTCGATCGGGGTCGTCGCCTTTTCTTCGATCGGCTTCTTCACGGCGATTCTCGAGCCGCTCTTTCATCGGCGCCGTCCGAGTCTCAAGGAACTCGGCATTTCGCTTCTCACGATCCTCGGGATCTACCTCATCTTCCACTTCGACACGCAGTATCGTCTCGGGATCGTCTTCGGACTTCTCTCGGCCCTCGGCGCGGCGCTTCTCGCGATCTTCTTCAAGCACTACCGCGCGAAGTATTCGACCAACACCTGCATGGCCTGGCAGCTCGCTGGCGGCTTCGCCGCGATCGTTCTTCTGATGCCCGTCTACCGGCACTTCATGCCGCCCGAGCCCTTCTTCCCCGCAGGACTCGACATTCTCTACCTGCTTATTTTCGGCACCGCCTGCACGCTCGGCATGTACATCCTGCAGATTCAGTCGCTCGAGCGCATTTCGGCCTTCACGGTGAACCTCTCCTACAATCTCGAACCCGTATACTCGATTCTGTTGGCGATGGTGATCTTTCACGAAGCCCGAGACCTCGGACTGTCGTTCTACGCCGGCGTGGGTCTCATCATTCTGTCGGTTCTCCTGCAGACCCTCTCCGTGACGAAGCTCTCGCGTCGCCACCGCAATCTCATAAAGCGACAAAACGCCAAGGAGGAATCCCGTTGAAACCGGATTCGAAACGATCGTCCGCGATCCCCTTCGATCCCGTCGGACGTCCGACCGAGAAAAAGCCCCGATCGATCACGATCGTAAAGGGTCCGCGCGCCCGTCGCGAGGCGGTCTCGATCCCGTGCTCTTCGCGCGTACGAAGAGCCCCCTGCGCGTGGCGACCCGGACACGAAGGCTTTGTCAAGCCGAAGCGTCTCTTTCGCCGGGCTCCCGAACATCTCGCGGACATTCCCAAGATCTTTCGCCACCCTTATTGGCGCACGCGGCTCGGGCACGCGCTCGGGCGCGCGCTCGCGGCGGAAAACACCGCCCTCTCGGACCCGGGCTACGTCGAACAGGCGAGCGGATTTCTTCTCACGGACCTGCGCCGCGGCGCAGGCCGCATGTCCGGGCACATTGCCGCCGCTTCCCACGACTTCAGTTTCGACCTCCATCTGATGGAAGACGGCGAGGAAGAGTGGGAATCCCGCGAATTCTTCGACGATGACGCCGGAGAAGGGGAATGCGCTCCGGACATTTCGGAACCGGACGACGAAGATTTTGAAGAGAGCTTCAACGAGAACACCCTCTCCCTTCTCGCCCCGGTCGACCCCGACGATCCCGTCGCGAAGTCCTTCCGCGAATATTGGGAGGCGATCGAAGCGCAGCCCGAATACCGCCGTCAGCTCGAAGTGATCGATAAAGCCTGCGACAAGGAGTTTTTCGACTGGTTCACGCTCAACCTAGACGACATCCGCCGCAGCTGTTTTCTGGCGGGGAATTCCTCGGGCTACTTCACGATGCCGCGCCCGGCGCTTCTCGTTCGGGTTTTGCGCGAAGCGGCCAAGGACGAGTTTCCCGACGAAGACTGGTCGGCCGACGTTGCGCGCGACGCACGCTTCCTCCGCGCCCTCTGGCGGCTTGCGAGAGTCAACTATGCGCTTCTCGCCGTCGCGGGCGACACGGGCGCCGTCATGGGCTCGATCGTCGGTTGGTATCCGACCTTCATTCCGGTGATTTCGACCCGGGTTCCGAACTGGGAGTCCCTGACGCTTGCGGTGCGAAAGCGCCTCTGGGAAACCGAAGAAGGCAGGCGCGCCCTCGCCGAAGTCGAGCGCCTCGCCGCCGAGGACGAGCGTCTGCAGGCCCGCGCCGAAGCCGCGAACGCCAAGGATCGCCGTGCGCGCACGGTGAACGGCGACGACCTTACGCCCTTTATTCAGCACGTTTGGGTAAACCCCCGCCTGCGCACCCTCCCCGTCGATCAGTCGCTCGTATACGCTTTCCTGAACGTCGTGACGCAGGCCAAGCGCGCGTCCTTTTACATCGGAAAGATCCACGGCGAATGCAAGGAATTCACCATCGCCGGGGACGTGCGGACCGTGTCCGACGGCGAATCACCGGAACTGCGCCGCATCGACATCATCGACTACGGCAACGAACCGATCCTGCAGTACTTCCTTGCCGATCAGAAGATCGGCGACGAGGAGGCCTTCTTCGCCGAGGCGGACGGCCCCCTTGGGGACGTGCTTCGAACGCTCGAAACGGAAATCCTCTTTGCCGACATGACGGGCGAAGACCTGTCGGACGACAGCCGCTTCGCCTGGATGGAGGACTTCATCGACGACGACCTGATGTTCCGCATTGAAGGTCCCGATGAAGAGGAACCCGAAGAAGACTACGACGAACTCGAGCGGGCCGCCGCGAATCTTCCCGACGATCCCGACGAAGACTGATTCTCTACTCATGCAAAAACTTTCCTTCACGCTCGCCGCGCTGCTCTGCGCGGGCTCTCTTTGCGCCGCCCCGACGGAACCCGTCTCGATCGGCCGCATCACCTACGACACCACCTGCGAAGTCGCGGGCACGCCCCTGCAATTAAACGGCGCGGGCCTTCGCAAGATCGTGTTCTTCAAGGTCTATGCGGGGGGACTCTACCTCTCGAACCCGACGACGGACCCTTCCTCGGTCTTCTCGAACGCAAACGCCCGCCGCGTTCGACTCGGGCTTCTTCGCGACGTCGACGGAGCTGACTTCGTCGAGGCCCTCGAAGACGGCCTCAACGCCAACCTCACGCCCGAAGGCAAGACCGCGATCGAAAAGGAAGTCGCCCGGCTCAAGACCGTCATGCAGACGATCGGCGACGTCGCGGAGGGCGACCTCATCGACTTCGACTACGTCCCCGAAAAGGGCACGGTGATTCTTCGCAACGGCAAGCCCGTTGCGGAACCGATCCCGGGGAAGGCCCTCTACGACGCCGTGCTCGCGATCTGGCTCGGCGACAAACCCATCGACGACGCGCTCAAGACCGGTATGCTCGGTCTCTGATCCGCCCTCAAAACATAACGAAACCGCGCCGGGACCGACGCGGTTTCGTTGTTTCTGCGCTACGGCGCCTTTCTCAGGAGTCTTCGTCGCGGGAGATCCAGCCCTTGAGCGTCCCCACGGCGTAGCCCGCCGTATAGAAGACCCCCGCCATGTTGCGGATGATTCCTTCGACGTCGACGTAGGGAATCTGCGCAGCGACGTAGTCGCGAAGCTCCTCTCGGAGCACCTCTTCCGGCGTGGAGTTACGAAGCTTCGCCGCAGCCCTGAGGGCGTGCACGGCGCCGGGACTCAAGCGCCCCATCGCCTCCCGCACGGCCGCGTCCTTCGCTTCGCGAAGCGCCGCCTCCCTCACCCGATCGGGAACCGTCACGCTTCCCCCCGAATGTCCGCAAGCGGCGCGCCCGCCGTCACGGCGCCCCAAATCGAAGCGAGCGTCTCGACGTATTCGTCGAGCCCGTCCGAAGGATCGAACCAGCGGGGCGTATCCTTGAGCACCCCGTAGGCGTCCTCCATGTCCGCGACGAAACGCTCGAAGGCCGCGCGCAGCAGCTCGTCTCCCTCGAGGTCCGCCACGGCAGGAAGCCACTCGGCGAACTGCTCGTGAATTCCGAAGCCGTGCCATTCGTCGGAAGCCTCGTAGTGAGGATTGCGCCCGCCGTACGTTTCGACGAGCCAGTCGACGAGCTTTTGGTCGGCCGCGGCGATGTCGTCGCGGTCGTACTCGATGCCGAGCGCGCGACGGCGCTTGATGAAGTTTTGAAAAGCCTTGCGGAAGATCCCCGTCGTCACCTCGATGTTGAGGAGATCGGGCTTGCGTTCCGCCCGGGAGCCGAAGTCGCCGCATCGGCGGCAGGAAGTCCGGCAGCTCGTGTCGCAGCGCGCCATGATCAGCTCCTTGCCAAAAGCGAAGCGCGGTAGGCCTTCAAAAGCGTGGCCGCGAATTCTTCGCAGATCGAGTGCGCGATCGGGTCGTCCAGGCGGAAGAACTGTCCCTTGTCGTCCTCGACGTTCTTCTTTTCGGCCTGCGTGAGCGCATAGTCCATGACGTTCAGAAGGAAGCACATGCCGAAGAGATGCGGCACGTGTTCGTCCTCGGTCTCGGCGAGGACGTCTTCGGAATCGAACTGTCCCTTCATCGAATCGAAGAGCTTTCGGTCCTTTCGGAGCTCCTTGGCGATTTCTGAGAGGACCCAGTCGTCGGGCATCGCGAGAAATTCCCCGCGGTGCGATTCGGAGAGGAGCGCTCCCATCACGCCCGACATTTCGGACATGTGGTTCACCGCCGCGTCGTTCGATTCGATGTAGGCGAAGCCGTCGAGAAACTCGCTCCCGAAGGCGAAGAAAAAGGTCGTGAGATCGTGAAGATTGTCGGCGTGAAGATCCATTCGGGTCTCTCCGGTGGGGCTTTGTTCGTACAGATACCGAAGTATACCGATTCGTCCGGATCTCTGGCCCGCGCTTTTCTGCATGCCGCGGGGAAAAAACGGGCGTGAAGGCGACGCCTTCGCCCCGCGCGAGAAAAGCCGCACGCCTTCCTTGACGAAAAAGGGCCCCGACCCGTCGGTCGGAGCCCCTTCGCGGGGAAGTCCCTCTTTGGATTACTTCGCGAAGAAGTCCTTGCCCGCCTCCCTGGCCTTTTCACGGTCGCCCGCGAGGACGATCGTGAGGCCTTCGGGGTCGGCAAAGCGTCGCAGCGCCTTGTTGACGTCTTCGACCGTGAGGGCGAGGATCTGCTCTTCGACCTTCTTCGATTCGGTCCAGTCGAGACCTCGTTCGAGGTAGGAAGTCCAGGCCTGCGCCACGACCGCATCCTGAGCGCGGTTGACGGCGCGCGCGTCGAGCATGCCCTTCTTCGCGTCGGCGAGTTCCTCTTCGGTGATGCCTTCCTTCACGGCGCGGGCGAGTTCGTCCTTGAGGCTCGCTTCGGCCTGCGCGATGTTCTGCGGCGCCACGATGGCGAGGACGCTCCAGCTCGCGGCGTCGCCGTAGAACGGAATGCGGATGTTCGAACCCGCCCCGTAGGAGAGGCCTTCCTTCTGACGCAGACGCGTCACGATGCGGTTCGAAAGACCCGAGGACCCGCCGAGGATGTAGTCGGCGACGAGCAGCGCCGCGCGGTCGGCGTCCTTCTGATTCGCCGGGAAGGCGACGCGTGCGTAGAGCACCGCGTTTTCCTTTTCGGGAGTGTCGATCGTGATGCGTTCGGGCGAAACCGGACGGTGTTCGCGCACAACGCGCTCGAACTTCACGGTCTTGGACTTTTCGCCGACGATCTTTTCGGCAAGCGCCTTCTTCACGGCCTCTTCGTCAAAGTCGCCCACGACGGCGAAGTTTCCTTCGGTCGTCCCGAAGACGTTCTTGTACCAGTCCTTCACCTCGTCAAGCGTCGCCGCTTCAATTTCGGCAAGAAGCTCTTCGCTCGTTTCGGTGTGGCGGGGATCTCCCTTCGGATAGGTGTCGAAGTGCTTCGTGATCGCGTCGGACGCCTTCGTGCGCGGATCGTCGGAGCGCGCCTTGAGGCCCTGGATCATCTGGCTCTTAAGCGTATCGAATTCCTTTTCCGGGAAGGTCGAGCGGGTCATGAGATGGCCGGCGAGCGCGATCGCCCCAGCCACGTGTCCGCGGTCCGTCGTAAAGGTGAAGGGCGAGCCCTCCATGCGGTTTTCCGTGAAGGCGCGGTCGATGTCGTCGCGCGTCATTTCGTCCGTTCCGCGCTGCAGCATCGCGGCGCCGAGCATGGAGACGGCCGTCTTCTTCGCGGACTCGAAGTCTCCGTTTTGGAGCTGCATCGAAACCGTCACGGTTTCGCCGCGCGAGGCCTTCGGAAGAAGCGCCGTCTTGACGCCGTCGATTTCGACGCGCTTCGTTGCGGCGTTGAGGTTGTCCTGCGAAGGATCAAAGGCCGCGACGGTCTTGCCTTCGGCCTTGAAGTCGTAGCGCTTCAGAACTTCCTCGGCCGAGGGCGCGGGCGCGATTTCGGCGCGCTTCAGTTCGGTCGTCGGGATGTATTCGCCCACGACGCGGTTGTCGCGAACGAGATACTTCGCCGCGGCCTTGTTCACTTCGTCGACGGTGACGGAGGCGACTTCCTCGCGGTCGGCGAAGAAGAGACGCCAGTCGCCGAGCGCAATGTAGTCGCTCAGCCCCACGGCGAACTGTTCCGGATCGGCGAGCGCCCGATCGAACATCAGGGCCTGTTCGTTTTGCTGAAGCTTGAGTTCGGCCTCTTCGGCGGGCTTTTCCAGGAAGGCGTTCTCAATCGTCGAGACGAGCTTTTCGCGCACCGGCTTTAGATCCTTGTCCTTGTCGACCATCGCGCCGAACATGACGAAGCCCGGGTGCGAGCCCGGCGTCGTCCAGCCGAAGACCTGTGAAGCCATCCCGGTTTCGACGAGCTCTTTGTAGAGGCGGCCCGTCGGCGTCGTCCCGAGGATCGAAACGCCCATGGCGAGCGGTTCATAGTCGGGGGCGAGCGCCGCGGGAATGCGGTAGCCCACCGCCACGAGCTTCTGTTCGCCCGGACGACGGATCGTGAAGAAGCGCTCCCCGTCGGCCGTGGGTTCGACCGTCCATTCGTGCGGAAGCTTGCGCGCGGGCTTCGGGATCGGCCCGAAGTAGTCCTGCACCCAGCCGAGAACGGTCGGAACATCGAATTTGCCCGAAACCGTCAGCACCGCGTTGTCGGGCTGATAGTAGCGGCGGTAGAAGGCCTGCAGGTTTTCGATTTCGACGTTCTCGATGTCGGAGCGAGCGCCGATCGTGTTGCGCCCGTAACTGTGCCAGTCGAAAAGGACGGACTGCATGCGCTTGAGCATCACCGAGACGGGGCGGTTTTCGCCCATTTCGTATTCGTTGCGCACTACCGTCATCTCGGTGTCGAGGTCCTTCTTCGCGATGAAGGCGTTCGTCATCGAGTCGGCCTGCCAGCCGAGCGCCCACTTCATGTTGTCGTCGGTGGCGGTGAAGCTCACGAAGTAGTTCGTGCGGTCCAGCCACGTCGTGCCGTTCATGCGAAAGCCCCGCTTCGTGAATTCGGCCGTCGGGTTGGGATAGTTCTTCGATCCCTTGAACATGAGGTGTTCGAGAAGGTGCGCCATGCCGGTCTCGCCGTAGTTTTCATGGCGCGACCCCACGAGGTAGGTCATGTTGACGGTCGCGGTCGGCTTGCTTTCGTCGGGATAGAGGACGACGCGCAGACCGTTGTCGAGTCGATATTCCGTGATGCCCTCCACCGTCACGACGGCTTCGGGTCGTTTCTCTCCGTTCAAGTCTTTCTCCTTGGCTTGCACCGTCACGGTCGTGCCGACCGCGGCGAGTGCGCTCAACAGCAAAATTTGTTTGAAAGCGTGCATAAACGATCCTTCTCCCAAAAGAAAAGGAACCGTCCGCCCGGTCTCACTCTCCGAAGGCGGACGATTCGCAGTCGTTCTTCACTCTACGGGATGCGGGCCGAAATGAGCTTACGGCTCTTCATCGAATCGTTTGCGAATGTTACCAAAACGCTCGAGTCCTCAGAGAAGGCAGTCCGACGGGGACGAGTCGGCGGATCCCCGCGGCGGACCCCTTGCTATAATTCACTCCCCCCGATGAACCCACGACCGTCAAACCGGCCCGCCATGCAGTTCCTCTTTGACCTCTTTCCCGTCCTTCTCTTTTTCGCGTCCTTCAAAGGGTCCGAACTCTTCCCGGAAGCGAGCGCACAATTCGCTTCGCTCGTTCTCACCAACCCCTCGCCCGAGCAGATTCCCGTCTTCGTCGCGACCATCGTGGCGATTCTCGCGACCATCCTTCAGGTCGCATGGCTTCTGGTGCGGGGCAAGCCGATCAAGCCCATGCTCTGGATCAGCCTTGCGGTGATCGTCGTCTTCGGAAGCCTGACGCTGTGGTTGCAGAACGAACTCTTCATCAAGTGGAAGCCCACGATCCTCTACTGGATTTTCGGGGCGATTCTCCTTTACGGCCGAGTCACGAACCGCAACTTCATCCAGTCGCTCCTCGGCGGCCAGATCGTCATGCAAAAACGCGGCTGGCACATCATGCAGTGGGCCTGGATCGGATTCTTCTTCGTCACGGGCGTCGTCAACCTTCTTGTCGCCTACACGTGTTCGACCGACACCTGGGTCAACTTCAAGCTCTTCGGCCTCATGGGGATGACATTCATTTTTACAATTGGCGTTACCCTCTGTCTGGCAAAATACATGGTTGAGGGGCAAAATTCCTCGGAAACGAAGGCCTGACAAAGGACTTCCCTTCTTTTATCCCGCCGGACCGCGCGGGCGCCGCACCGGAACCGGAGAAGCGGCGCCGCGATTCGGACCCAACAAAAGAGAAAAGATCATGCAGAAAAAACTTCTCGTTCTCGGCCTTGCCGCCCTGATGACCGCCGGTGCGGCCAACGCCGAACTGAAGGCCTTCAAGGTGAACGGCGAAACCGTTTCGGTCGCCGAACAGAAAGCCATCTACGACCGCGCCGTCCGTCAGGGCCAGCCTGCGAGTCCCGAGCTCGAGCGCCAGGTGAAGAACGCCCTCATCCAGCAGACGGTTCTCCTGCAGGAAGCCAAGAAGGCCAAGCTTGAAAGCCGCGCCGACGTGAAGGAAGCGATCAACGCCGCCCGCGAACAGGTTCTCATCAACGCGCTCATCCAGGACTGGGCCAAGGCCAATCCCGTTTCCGACAAGGACGTGAAGGCCGCTTACGACCGCCAGAAGGCCGCGTACGGCGACACCGAATACCAGGTCCGCCACATCCTCGTGAAGACCGAAGAGCAGGCCAAGAACCTCATCAAGCGTCTCGGCAACAAGGGCGCGAACTTCGACAAGCTCGCCGAGGAATTCTCCGAAGACACGGGCAACAAGAACCAGGGCGGTCTCTTGGGCTGGGTCGTTCCGCGCTCCTATCCCGCCGCCTTCGGCGTCGCCTTCTCGGCTCTGAAGCCGGGTGAAGTCGCCCAGACGCCGATCCGCACGCAGTACGGCTTCCACGTCGTGAAGCTCGACGCCAAGCGTCCGGCGCAGCTCTTCCCGTCCTACGAAAGCCAGGCTCCGCAGCTCAAGAATGCGCTCACGAACCAGCGCATGCAGCAGCACTTCCTCGACCTCGCCAAGAAGGCCAAGGTCGAATAATTCCCGAGCCGGCGAATGGAAATCGGGCGGAATCCCTTCACGGGGCTCCGCCCTTTTCTTTGCCGGAGCCGCCCGACGACGACTCCGATTTTTCAGCCGCTTACTGCGCGGGCTTGATGAGCGCTTCGGGCACCAGGGGGTTGCAGTCGATGAGTTCGAGCTCCCTGACCATCTTGATCGTCCCCTCCTTGTACTTCTTGAAGTGGGCGGTGCCGATGTGGTGCCTGTAGGCCGCGTCGTCTTCGTAGATCTCAAGGATCGTGAACTTCGTCGGATCCTTCTTCTCCTGCACGCTGTAGAGAACGCGCACGCCGGGTTCGTTCCTCATCGATTCGCGCCCGACCTCGGCGGCGAAGACCTTGTAGGCCTCCACCTGTTCGGGGTCGACCGTTATCTTGGAGAGCCGCACGATATTGCCGGCGTAGGGATCCGCCGTCGAAGCGGCGGTGCCCGCCGCCATCACGGCGGACGACGAAAGAAGAACGCAAAGGAATGCGGAAGAAAGCGTCTTGCGAATCATGATTTTCTCATCCTGAAGTTGAAGTCCGATATGGGTGCCGCTGCAGCGCTCATCCGCGCTTCACCGACTTTGCGTGGGCCGCAGCGGCGGAGCCCGCGATCAGAGCGCCCGCGATGACGTCGCAGAGCCGCGTAGAAATCGAGCCGCACGTCGATCCCGCCGCAAAGAGTCCGGGCAGGGGCGAGTCGTCGGCCGCACGCAGGACCCGAAAGTCGGGATCGACTTCCAGGCCGCCTTCCGTCTTGAAGACGACGGGCCAGCTGGGCGTCGAGACGTAGATGGGCCCCTCGAGGGCTCTGAAGAGCTTGTCCTTGCGGCCGAACGCCGTATCGCCCTTCCCCGCCGCAGCGTCGCGGTTGATTCTGTCGACGGTTTCGCGAAGTCCTGCGGGATCGACGCCGGCAAGACGCGCCGCCTCTTCGACGGTTTCGCCGCGAAAGAGCGCCCGATCCCGCAAGAGCGCATCGTAGCGCCAACGTGCTGCGCCCGGCCCCCGGAAGGCGGCTTCGTCCAAAACGACGTGCGCGCCGTCGACGCCGCGGCGGAAACATTCGAGTGCGCAGCCCGCATACCGCGAAGCGTGCTCGTCGCAGAAACGCCGCCCCGACCGGTCGACGAGATAGGCGGTGTCGGTGTCGAAAAGAATCCAGGAAGGACTCTTCGTGCCGGACTTGGGCGCGGCAAAGAGTTTCGGCATCGATTCCATGTCTTCGACGGCCGCCCCCGCAAGGCGCCCGAGACGAATCCCGTCGCCGTCGTGCCCCGGCGGCACACCTTCGCCCACCGCGGAGAAACCCTTCGGAATCGACGACCAGACGCGCTTGTAGCGGCGCATGTACCGTTCGTTGTCGATGAAGCCTCCCGTTGCGAGGATCACGGCGCCCGCACGAACGCGCAGCGTCCTGCCGTTTACCGAGGCTTGGAGCCCGGTTACCCGTACGCTGCGCTCGGGCGCGCCTTCGGAGTCGTCCGGGATCGTGAGGAGGTTCGTCACGCGGGCGTTCGTTCGAAAGAGCACGCCGAGACGCTTCGCTTCTTCGAGAGCGGCACGGGCGAACTTCGGCATCGAGCCCAGTTTGGATGCGAGTAGAAAAGGCTGTCCCGGATTCACCGGATGGAATTCAATCCCGAAGGACGCCACAAATTCCGCCGCCGCGGCCGAATGTTCGGCACAACGGCGAAGCACCCGGGGATCGTGCTTCATGAAGCCGCCGTATACGGGCGAATTCGGCATGTTGTCGCGCACCTTAGAGAGAGGCTCGTCGGTGAGACCGCGGTCGATTGCGGACCAGTAGTCTTCGAGATCGGCCTTGCCTTGGAACCCCAGGGCGTCATGCACCTTGGAGCGGCTCGACGCGAGAATCCCGACCGACAAAATCCCGTCGCCTCCCGGATAGGCGCGGCGCTCGAGGAGCGCCACTTTGGCTCCGGTACGCGCGGCCGTCACCGCAGCCGTAAGTCCGGCGAACCCGGCGCCCGCGATCGCGACGTCGACGGCGATTTCTTCGGGCGCCGTCCCGTCCGGTGCGGCCTGCGCCTTCATTCCTGCGGAAACCGTCACGGCGGGCAAGACCGCGGACTTGAGCAACGTGCGTCTCTGCATGTTCTGTTCCTCTTCTTTTGTCGATACGGACTTCAGACCTCGGGCTCGAGCGTCTTCGCGTTGATGCGGCCCACCTTGAATTCGGTCACGCTCCACTCGGCGCAGCGGCCGCCTCGGAGAGGGTCCGCATCCAGCACCGCGTCGAGCGCTTCGCGCGACGGAGCTTCGGCGATGAGCGAACCGCCCGCGCCTTCCGCATAGGCACCGAACATCAGAAAGTCGCCCGCCTCGAAATGTTCGTTCAGATACGCGAGATGGTCCGCCAAACGGGGCGTCGCGGCGGCCCGATCGCGGATCCGCACGTCAACCTGAAACTTCATGGTTTTCTCCTTCATTGAAATCGTTCATTCGGCCGTCTCAAGCGCCGAGATTTCGGCGGCCATCCTTTCGGCGTGCGCCCGGGCGCGTGCGAGCACCTCTTCGAGATCGTCGTGTCCCGGAACTTCCGGGATATACGACATTCCGGTCGACCACACGGGAGCGAGGATCTTGAGGCCGCAGAGATTCGCCGTCTGCAAAAGGGGAGGCAGGAAGGCTTCGACCGGCCAATTCATCGGTTTTCCCGCGGCATAGGCTTCTTCAGGCGCCCCCGTCGTGAACGACATCAGAAGGTGCTTGCCGCAGAGCGCCGTGCCGCCCGAACCGTAGGCAAAGCCGCGGGTGAGCACGTCGTCGATCCACTTCTTCATGAGGGCCGGCACCGAGTACCAGTAGAAGGGAAAGTGCCAGACGACGTCCGCCCCGACGAGCGCAGCCTGTTCGCCGGCGACGTCGTAGCCCTCCTTCCCGCACAGGGCCGAGAGCATGCGGACCTGCGCGTCGGGGCGAAGTTTCACAAACGCGTCGAGGACGGCCTTTCCCGCCGTCGATGCGCCCGGATCGGGATGACCGTTGAGGATAAGTATCTTCTTCATGTCGTCAACTCCTTTCGTTGGCCTCGAGCCAACCGTGTTCGAGGCTTCTTTCTTTTGGCTATTTTCTTGACGAATGCAGACCGATACAGCCGTTTTCCGCTCAATTTTTTGACGGATTTTCTTAACGCCATTCAGAAACGTCACAAAACAGAAACTCTTGCGTACACTTCACCCGGAAGCGAGCGGATTCGATCAGGCCGCTCACGGCAGAGAGGCTGGAAACATGACGGCAACGGACAGCGAACGTATCGGCGGCGAAGCTCTTTCAAAGAACCGGCAACCCCTCCTTGACGAGGCCGCCGCCCTCATTCTTCGGCACGCGCCCCGTCCGGGCGTGCACCCAACGCTCGTGCCCGGTCTCACGCTCTACCACATCACCGCGAACACCTTCATCGAACGAAGCGCGGGCGAACTTATGACTTCCTTCATCGTGCGAGGCCGCAAATCGACCGCGATCGGCGGGAGGATTCTCGAATACGGACCGGGCGAGAGTCTTGTCTGCGGGATTGCGTCGCCCTCGGAATTTCATACCCTCGACGCTTCGCGGGAAAATCCCTTTCTCGCTCTTTCGGTGTCGCTCGACATGACGGTGTTGATGGAATACGCAGGCGCCCTCGTTCGGTCACAGAGCGTGCGCCGCGAAGAGGAATTTCCCAACGGCGTACACGTCATTCGTCCCGACCGAGACCTTTCCGGCGCGTTTCTCTCCCTTTTGCGGCTTCTCGAACGTCCGTCCCTCGTCGTCCTTCGCGCGCCGCTTCATCTGCGCGACCTTCACGCGCTGCTTCTCGACTCCTCCTGCGGCCCGGCGCTCCGGTCGCTCGCCTGCGCCGGCACGAAGGGACACGCCGTCCTCAACGCGGTGAGCTGGATGCGCACGAACTACGCCGACTCGAGTTCGATCGAAGCGCTCGCCGCCCGCGCGAACATGTCGAACGCCACCTTTCACCGGCATTTCCGGGAGGTGACGGGATTCTCGCCCCTGCAGTTCCGAAAGCGCGTGCGGCTCTTTGAGGCGCGGCGCATGTTGCTTGCGCGCGAAGCGAACGTGACGACCGCGTCCTATCGGGTGGGCTACGAGAGTTCCGCCCAGTTCGTGCGCGACTACAAGAGCCTCTTTGGCGACTCGCCGCTGCGCGACATCAAACGTCTGCGAGAAACGGACGCGCACGTCTGACCGCCCGAACATACGGTAAAAGAAACGGTCGGCTGCACGCCGACCGCTCTCTGAAAAAAACCGTCAAGACACCGTGCCGTCAACGGGGACCGGGACGTGGACCGAAACCGGGTCCCGGGCGTGCGCCGGGACCGGGCCCTCCCGGTCTGCCGTCCCGCGGAGGCGGCGGCCGATGATGCCAATGGTGGCAACCGGTCAGAAGCGTCACGGAACCCAATGCGGCGGCGGCCGCGAATGCGAAGAAAAGGCGTCGGGACTTTTGCATCGGAGTCTCCTTCTGAATGTCGTTCGGGCGTCGGTTCACCGCGGGTCGAAGAAAAGACCTGCGTCCGCCCGTTCTCTTTCCTCATCTTCGCAAAAGCAAGGTAAAGAGACCACCTGAAAGCTGAAAGAAAACGTTGCGCTATGCAGCGTCGGATACATTTGTCCGGCTTCGTCCGGTCCGAAAAAAAACTCCCGACCGTTTCCGACCGGGAGTGAAAGGAGACCCCGGAAGCGCGCGGCCAAGCCATCCAATCTTCTTCGCCGCCGCTCCCCTCACCGACCCCTCAGCGAGCTTCGCGGAGCATGCGCTTCCTGTTGAGATGAATCTTCTCATATCTGAGAATGATTATCAAGTGCGTTTTGTGAAGATTTGTATCCGAGGTATCCCGGGTTTGCGGAAAAGCCCGGTCTCTTGCGTCCGCATGACTTTTCGGGCAGGATGAAAGGAGCCCGCACGATCCCGGCCCTTTCCGATTTTTTCTCTCCGCTCATGTCGTTTTTCGCCGCCGCCGAACTCCCGATCCTCACTTCGATTCAGTCGCTTCGCACGCCCTGGCTCGATTCGATCGTCTACGGTTATTCCGCGCTGGGCAACTTCGGGGCCGTCTGGATCGTTCTCGCCCTCGTTGCCCTCGGTCTTCCGCGTTTGCGCCGCATCGGCTGGGAAATTTCGCTCGCGCTCGTCCTGCACCTCTTTACGGTGAACTTCTTTTTGAAGCCCGTCATCGACCGCTCGAGACCCTGCGACCTTGCGCCCCTCACGGATCCTCTTCTCTCCTGCCTTGCCGACGGCTCTTTTCCGTCGGGCCACACGGGCGCGGCCTTCGCCGTGGCGGGGGTTTTCCTCCTGAACCGTCACCCGGCGGCGCCGTGGGTCCTTCTCGCGGCGCTCCTCATGGGACTCTCGCGTCTCTATCTGTACGTCCACTTCCCGAGCGACGTCCTCGTGGGCGCCGTCGCGGGGCTTTTCCTCGCCTTCCTTTCCGTGGCAATCGTCTCGCGCATTTCTCCGAAAAAAAGTCGTCCCTAAGGGAAGCGTTTCGCCGCTATACTCTTGAGCTCGATCCGGCCGCAAGGCCTTTTCCTTCCCGAGGTGTCGACTCATGCCCTTTTGCGCCCAGATTCTCGATGCGGTTCTCTTTCTGCCGGGCGTCGCCTCGCCCGTGACGGCCGATTTCAGCTGGGACCCGCGCTCGAACGCCGTTCCGGGCGCAAAGGCCGTACCCGCGGGACTTCGCCGTCGCCTCTCGCCCTTGGGGAAGGCGGCCGCCGAAGCGCTCTTTTCGCTCGAAGCCTTCCGAACCGATGCGCAGGACCGAAGCGATGACGACGCCTGGGTCTTTTCTTCGCGCTGGGGCGACCTCGACGCCTCGATCACCCAGCTTCGGTCGCTCGCGAACGGAGAAGATCTCTCCCCTACGGTCTTTGCAACATCGGTGCACAACGGAATCGCGGGGCAGCTTTCGATCGCGGCGCGGCACACCGGCTTTGTGACCGCGGTCGCGGGCGGCGACGCGCCCTTTGCGCGGGGCTTTGAAACCGCCGCGTCGCTTCTCGAAGACCATCCGCGCGTACACTTCGTTCTCTACGATCAGGGAGTCGTCCCCGGGGATCCCCTGCGCTATGCGGCGGCCTTCACGCTCGTCAAACTCGACCCTTCGCCGGACGAAAAGGGCTACGCCGACTACCTGCGCGGTCCCCTTCTGACACTCGAGCGAAAAACCGGTCTCAAGGGGTTGCCGGCCCCCGTCGAAACCGCCGCGAAGGACGATTCGGGCGCTTCCGAAGTGCTTGCCGTAATCCGTTGGCTCCTTGATCCCTACGCTGCGGCCCTTGCGACGCCCTGCGGGGACGCTTTCCGGGTCTTTGCCAAGAACGCGCCCCTCACGATCCGGGCGCTTCTCTGAACGACCGATTCTTCCTCTGATTTCCTACGCGTTTCCCCGATCGACGCAACCCCAGAAAGGACCCCATGCAATGACCCGACCGCGCCGCCTTCCGCGACCTCTCCTTTTGCTCTGCACAGGGTTTCTCTTTCTCGTCTTCGGGCTCGCGGGACTCCTCTTTTACTTTCCTTTCGGGCCGTGGCTCGCCTTTCGTCACAAGGACAAAGCCGACCGAACCCGTGCCGCCCGCGCGATCGTCCGCTCCTGGTTCGGCATTTTCGCAAAGCTCTGCGGCCGGCTCGGCGCCGTGAGGGTCGTCGTGAAGAACCCCGAAGCCTTCTCGCGCCCGGGACAAATCTTCGCCCCCAATCACCCGTCGCTCATCGACGTCGTGGTGCTTCTCAGCCTTCTTCCGAACGGAACGACGGTCGTCAAGACGTCGCTTCTGCAAAACTTCTTCACCCGTGCGCCGATCCGCGCGGCGGGGTACCTCGCAAACGACCTCGGCGCCGAAGCGCTCGAGCGCGCCCGCAAAGAGCTAGCCTCGGGCGCGTCCTTCGTGATCTTTCCCGAAGGCACGCGCACGCCCCGCGATCTCAAGGCCGGCGAGGCGCCGAGGCTGCACCGCGGCGTCGCCGTGCTCGCACTCGAAACGAAGACGCCCCTGACGCCCGTGCGCATCACGGCCGAACCCCGATGGCTTACGAAGGAAGTTTCCTGGTGGCACCTCCCCGAGAGGCCGATGACCCTTACCGTCGAAGCCCTTCCGAGCCTGTCCGTGGAACCCCACCTGAACCGCTATAATGGACGGATTGTTTTGGCGGCCCGCTCCCTGATGCGGGACTGTTCCTCGGCGCTGTTCCCGCCGGAAACCCACTGAGACCACTTTTTTGCAAATGAACGATCAGCAAACCCTGGAAGACGAAATCAAGGCCCTCATCGTACGTTCGCTCAACCTCGAGGACGTCCGTCCCGAAGAGATCGAAACCGACGCTCCGCTCTTCGGCGAGGGTCTCGGCCTCGACAGCATCGACGCGCTCGAGCTCGGGCTCGCCCTGAAGAAGGCCTACGGCATCACCCTCACGGCGGAAAGCGAAGAGGCCCGCCGCGTGTTCACCTCCGTCGCCACGCTCGCCGAATACATTGCGGCCCACCGCGCTTGAGTTGCTGAAAATGACCGAAAACGAAATGCAAAACCTCACTCCGACCGAAGCCAAGGTCTACGACGCGATTTGCGAAATCCTCACGGGCGACTTTGAAATCCCCGCCGAAAAACTTCGCTGGGACGGGCTTCTCTACGAAGACTACGACATCGACTCGATCGACGCCGTCGACATGATCGTGCAGATGCGCCCGCATCTCAACGGCAAGCGCCTCTCGCCCGAAGACTTCAAATCCGTCAAGACGCTCGGCGACGTCGTGCGCGTGATCGCGCGGGTGCTCGACGAACCCGCCGCCTGATGCATGACGAAGCGGGAACCGTCTTCGAAACGGGCACCCGTCGCGGCGGGTGCCCTTTTTGCGCTTTTGGCGCTCCTCTACCCCTTCTGGGCCCACTGGGGCCTTACGCACTGGGGCGTGGCGCCGGTGGCGGGACTTCTCGCCCTCATGGCGCTCGGCCGCGCCATCTTCTCGCGCGACCCCATGACGCTCGGTTCCGCCGCGCTCGCCCTTCTTCTCTCGGCGCTCGGCCTTGCGACCGAGCGCGATGAAGCGCTCCTCTTCTACCCCGTACTCATGAACGCGCTCGGACTCGTCCTCTTTGCGGGGAGCCTCAAGTCGCGCCCCGTGATCGAACGCTTCGCGCGCATGAGGCACCCGAACCTTCCGCCCGAAGGCGTGCGCTGGTGCCGAAAGGTCACCGTCGTCTGGTGCGTCTTCTTCCTCGTCAACGGCTCCGCCGCGCTTGCGACCGTTCTCTCGGGCGACCGCGGCCTCTGGACCCTCTACAACGGGTTCGTGAGCTATCTTCTCATGGGTCTTCTCTTTGCAGGCGAATGGCTCCTACGCCCTAAGCCCCCCACTTCCTGATTCATCATGTCCCGCGCCGATACCGACCGCCCGTTCTTTATCCCCGACGAACTGCGCCTCGCGCGCAGACTCGACGCCGACTTCGCTCGGCCCGACCTTCCCTGGGGCTGGGACGAAGACCGAAGGACCTTTCTCACGAACGACGAGTTTCGCCGGTGCGCCTTCGCCTGGCGCGAAGCGGCCGCCGCTCTCCTCGACAACGGCGTCGAGGCGGTGCTTCTTTACTCGGAGGAGACGCTCGCCATCGCGCCCGCGCTCTTTGGCTGCTGGTCGGCGGGACTTGAAACGCTCCTCACGGGACGCGCTGACCGCGAGATTCTTGCCGAGATCCGCCGCTCCGGTCTTCGCATCGCGCTCGGACTCGATTTCGAACGCTTCGCCGAACCCGGCGACGCCGTTCTTCGTCCCGCGCAGCGTCCGACCACGACCGATCACCCCGCGCCCATCGACACGGACCGCGTCCTCCTGTCGCTCTGGACCTCGGGAAGTACGGGCGAACCCAAGCGGGTTCCCAAGCGCCTCTCGCAGTTCTTCACCGAATGCGAAGCGATCGACCGCACGATTTCGATCGAGTCGGGCCTCCCGGACGACGGCCTCGCGCTCGTCTTCGCGACGGTCACGCATCAGCACATCTACGGCCTGCTTTTCCGGCTCGGCTGGCCGCTTCTCGGCCGCGGAATCGTGACGAACCGCCGACACCACTTTCCCGAAATGCTCGTGCGGGCGATCCGCGAAGCGCCCGACAAGGCCGATCAAAAGGTGCTCCCCGTCTTCCTCATTTCGTCGCCCGCCCACCTCACGCGGTTTACGCAGCCCGAACTCTTCGCCGACGTTCGCGGGCGCGTGGCGCTCCCGTTCTCGTCGGCGGGGCCGCTCCCGCCCGAAGGGGCGCTCGCCGCCTTTCGGGCCTTCGGCGCGACGCCCTACGAAATTCTCGGCTCCACCGAAACGGGCGGAATCGCCGGACGGCGTCGCGTCGTCACGTCCGACCTCGTCGTAGAAACGCCCGACTGGATCCCGACCCCGGGGATGAGGGTCGGCATCGACGGCAACGCCGAACCCCGGACCGGAGACGAAGGCCTTCTCAAGCTTACTTCCGCGCAACTCGAGCACCCGACGGAAACGGGCGCGGACCGCATCCGCGCGACGAAGACGCGCGGGGGCGCCGTGCTCGCCTTCACGCTCCTCGGCCGCGCCGACCACGTCCTCAAGGTCGAGGGCAAGCGTTTCTCGGGCGACGCCATGAGGCGCGCTCTTCTCGAAGCCGCGAAACGTCCCGACGGCAAACCTCTCTTTCAAGACGCCCGCGTTCTCGTCATCCGGCGCGAGCGCGAGGAGACGGCGGTCGTCGCGGTACTCTCCGAGGACGCTCTCCCCCACGTTCTCGCCCTCGGCAAATCTCCGATCCTTCGGGATCTGCGACGAGTTCTTTCCGAGACATTTGAGCCCGTGACGCTTCCGCGCCGCCTGCGGCTCGCGACGGCCTTCCCCCTAAACGCCCAGGCGAAGGTGACGAGGGACGCGCTCCTCACGTTCTTCGACGAAACCCGTCCCGAGTGGCTCACGCTCGCCGACCGCGTCGAAGAGGACGTTCGCACGGTGTTGCTCACGGCCGAAATGAGCCCGTCCCTGGCGTGGTTCTCGGGCCATTTTCCGGACCTTCCGATCCTCCCGGGCGTCGCGTCGCTCGAACTCGTCCGGCGCGCGGCCGAATCGGTGAGGGGCGCCTCGGCGCAGGTTCTCTCGCTTCGCAACCTCAAATTCAAGTCCCCCCTTTTTCCGGGCGAGCGCGTGATCCTTACGCTTCGCATGACGGAGAAGGAGGGCGCCGCCGACGTCGCCTTCCTCTGGGCCCGTCCGCCCAAGGATGCCTGGAAGTCCCTCTCGGGGCTCTCCCCCGAAGAGGCGCAAATGGCGTATGATCGCCTTTCCCAATCCGCCGAAATCACCGCGCAGGGAACCCTTCGCATTCACTTCGCCTGAGTCGATCCGCCACATGTCGCCAGAACTGCAGTCCGCCTTTCGCCCGGCCGCCGTCATCCCCTGCTACAACCATCCGAAAACAGTGGGTAAAGTTGCGGCGGCCCTGCGTCGACTCGGCCTTCCCGTCCTTCTCGTCAACGACGGCTCGAACGCCGAAACCCGCGCGGTGCTCGACGCCCTCGCCCAGGCGGACAGCGGAATCATGGTGATTCATCGTCCGGAAAACGGAGGCAAGGGCGCGGCCTGTCTCTCGGGATTTCGCGCGGCCGCCAAGCGGGGCTTTACGCACGTGCTGCAGGTCGACGCCGACGCGCAGCACGATCTCTCGGAAATTCCGAACTTTCTGCGCATCGCCCAAAACCAGCCGAAATGCCTCGTCTGCGGCTATCCGATCTACGATGAAACGGTTCCGAAGGCTCGTCTTCTGGGACGCAAAATCACGAACTTCTGGGTCTCGGTCAACGGTCTCACGCTCGGCGTGGAAGACGCCATGTGCGGCCTTCGCGTCTATCCCGTCGCGGCGCTCGAGCGCCTGCGGGGCGTACGCATGGGCCAAAGAATGGACTTCGACCCGGAAATCCTCGTTCGGCTTTTGTGGCTCCCCGTCACAGTCCGAAACGTTCCCGTGCACGTGACCTATCCCGCCGACAGCGTCTCGCACTTCGACATGGTCGACGACAACGTGCGCATCAGCCTCATGCACGCGAGACTTTGCTGCGGCATGCTCCTGCGCCTTCCGGTCCTGCTCGTGCGCAAACTGCGTCTCGCCCTCTCCGGAGCCGATTCGTGACCCCGAAGACCGATCACTGGTCTCGGCGCGCCGAATGCACGTCGGTCGCGGGGATCCGCTTTCTCCTTGCCGTTCACCGTCTTTTCGGACGCGCCCCCTTTCTGGCGGTGCTTGCGCCCGTTTTGCTCTTCTACTGGGCGACGCGGCCGGACCTGCGCCGCACGTCCTTTGCGTGGCTCGCCGCAGCGGGCCGTCCCGCCGCGCACCGCGAAGGACTGAAGCGCCTCGCGCACTTTGCGGAGGCGATGACGGACGGCTTTCTCGCCGCGGCGGGACGTCTGAAACCCTCCGAACTTCTCGTCGAGGGAAACGAACTCTTCCGAAACGACCCGCCCGATCGGGGATGCGTGATCCTCACCTCACACACGGGCTGCAGGGAAATCCTGCAGGTCGCTTCGGGCTCCGCCACCGCCCACCCGATCGTGGTGCTCCAATACACCTCGCACGCGCGGCGCTTCAACGAACTTCTTTCGCAAGCGGGCGCACCCAATGCGAATTTGAGATTCTTCGAAGTCGGGGAGGTGAACCCCGCGCTCGCACTCGAACTCGACGACCTCGTCTCCCGCGGCGCCTATCTCGTGATCGCGGGGGACCGCGTTCCGACGGGAAGCGAAAAGGCGACGGTCGAATGTCCCTTTTTCGGCCGCACGGCCCACTTTCCTTCGGGCGGCGCCTTTTTGGCGATGCTCCTCAAGGTGCCGCTTCGCATGATGACGGCGACGCGCACGGACGCCCCCGAGGGACCGCGCTACCGCGTGCGCTTCGAAACGCTCGCTGACGACCTTTCGGGTCCCCGCTCCGAAAGAAAGGCCCGGCTCGAGGCCGTGATGCGCCGCTACGCGTCCCGTCTCGAATCCGAAATGCGCGCGCACCCCTACGACTGGTTCAACTTCTTTGATTTCTGGGAACAACGCTGATGGCCCGCCTTTCACACCTCCGGTCTCTTCGCCTCGTCGCCCCGCTTCTTCTCGTTCTCGGCGCCTCTCTTGCGGAAAGCGCCCTGGCAGTCACGACCGACGAGGTCGTGGCGCGTTGGGGCGCGCAGAGCGTCCCGACATCGGGGCGCTTCGTGGAACTGCGCAGCATTCCGGGCTTTCCGAAACCCCTTCGCTCCGAAGGACGCTACGACGCGGTTCCGGGCGAGCGGATTCTCTGGGCGATCGAGAAGCCCTTTCCCGCGACCGTCGAGGTCCGTCCCGACCGCGTGAGCGTCACGACGAGGAGCGGGACCTCGGAAAAGCGTCTTCCAAGCACCGAGGCGGCGGGCTTTTTCTTCGCGCTCGTCTCGGGCGACGTGGCGGGACTTTCCGAACGTTTCGACCTCGAGGCCGAGGAAAAGGAAGGGCGCATCACGCTCACCGCGCGCCCCAAAAGCGACGTTCTTCGCGAATTCATTCGGGAGCTCCGGCTCTCGGGCGACGACGTCCCCGACACCTGCGTCATCGTGAATCCGCGCGGAGAGACCTCCGAAATCACGCTCTCCCCGTCCGCATCCGCGGAAAAGGAAAGTCTGCCGTAAGTTTTCCGCGCGACAATATCGTCACTTTTTGTTTTCTGAGGTAAGCCATGCAACGTACGGTTATCGCCATGGCCGCCGCCCTTTCGCTTCTCGCGGGCTGCGCGTCGCAGGTGACGTCCGACCCCAAGACGGGCGTTCCGGTCATTCAATACGAACAAAAACCCTTCACGCCCGACATCGAACGCGTGCGCGCCTCCACGACTTCATACCACCCGACCCTCACCGTGGGCGAAGCCTTCGACCGTTATCAGTTCTGCGAAGCGCCCTCGCGCCTCTGGGAAGAGTTGGAGCCGGGCAGCATCGAATTCTCCTGCAAGCTCGTTCCGGGCGGGATCTTCCAGGTCTACTGGGCGGCCGACAAAGAGAGCGTGCGTCTTCGCAGCGTTACGGTGACGACGATGGCCGACGCCGAATTCGCGGGCATCGACTTTCGCCGCGACGATGCCGAAGCGATCCTGAAGCGCGTCGTGGAAAACCGACTCCCGCCGCTCGACTGAGCGCCGCCGTCAGAACATGACAAACGGACCGCTTCCGAAGAGGACGGTCCGTTTTGCTTTGCGCAAACTCGGCGGGACGCCCCGCGGACGTCCCGCACGACGAAAATCATCGTCAGGCCGCATAAAGGCGCACGGCTTCGGTGAGCACCGCCGCGCCCGCCAGGAAGTCGTCCGTCTCGACGGCTTCGTCGGGATTGTGCGAGCCGTTGGCGTTGGCGATGAACACCATGGCAAACGGAATCTTTTCCAGCCCGAAGGTCTGTGCGTCGTGCCCCGCGCCCGACGGTTCGTGAATCACGGGAATGCCGAGCGAGGCCGCACCCTCTTCGAGTTTCGCCATGAGCAGCGGGTCGCTTTCCATCGGCTCGTTTCGGCCCGCGGGGTCGAATTCGAAACGCACGCCGTGGTAGGCTTCGAGGCGCTTCGCGTCCTCGTAGAACTCTTCAATGAAGTCTTCCCGCGTGTCGACCGAAAGCGAGCGGGCGTCGAGACTGAAGCGGACGTGTTCGGGAACCTTGTTGAAAATCGCCGTGGGATCGGTTTCGAGAATGCCGGTCGTGAAGACGAGGTCTTCGCCTTTGGCGACACGTCGACTCCAACGCTCCCAGGCACCGGCGACGAGTCTCGTCGTCGCCGCGAGCGCATCGTGCCGGAAGGGAAAATCGATCGCCCCCGCGTGCGCGGGTTCGCCCCAACAATGAATCATGCGGTGATAGACCATGCCGCGGATCCCGGTGACGAGTCCTACGCGGGGACCGCCCGGCTGCGCAAGCCGCACGCCCTGTTCGATGTGGAGTTCGAGGAAGGCCGCGATCGACTTCGGATCGACGACGGGCGTACCCGAAGAGAGACGCGCCGCGTCGTAGCCCATGTCCGCAAGACGTTCGGCAAGGGTCGGAGAATCGGGCGTCCAGCGGCGGCCGAGGTCCGCCTCGGACAATTTGCCCATCATCGCGCGCGAACCGATGAGGCCCTGCTCCTCGCAGCGAAGCGCCGTCACGACGATGTCGCGTTCGGGCGTGACGCCCCGCGCCTTCAAGTCGCGCACGACGAGAAGCGCCGCGGTGATCCCAGCGAGACCGTCGAAGTTGCCGCCGTCGAGCACGCTGTCGGCGTGACTGCCGCAAAAGAGGCCCGGAAGCGTCCGATCGCGCCCGGGAAAACGCATGAGCAGATTGCCCGCCGCGTCGCGGGAGGTTTCGAGCCCGAGCGCCCGGCCTTCCTCTTCCAAGGCGTCGAGCACGCGGTCCTCCACCTCCGAATAGCCCAAGCGCGTCACGCCCCGGTTCGGAGCGGGCGAAGCGGAGAGCGAGCGGATTTTGGCAAAAAGCGACTCCGCATACGTGCGGTGCGCCCGGCAGAAACGGGTAAAGTCCGGAGATTCCATGGCAGAGTTCCTCAAAAATCGATGAACATTTTTTGAGGATACGGTCTTGAGCGCGCGCCCGCCATGGGATAAAGACCGTAGGGCAGACAAAACGTCCTCCTCCGCGGTCAAGAGGAAAAAGCGGCAAAGGACTTCGCTGGCCCGCTGTCGAATCTCCCGGGGAATTTTCATGGTACGGACTCTGTTGTTGTCCAAGTTATCCATACCACTTCAGGGAAAACAAATAAAAAAAGCCCGCAACGAGCTCAATTGGGAAGAGGCGCGAGCATCGTTGCGGGTACAACGAACGGACGTTTTGACTTACGCGAGCACCGGCACCCAGGATGCCAGGAGGAAAAGCGTGTTCCAGAGGAGAGTCGGAACACCGATCGAGCGAGAGAGACCGTGATAAAGCTCGACCTATCGGGTACGGGCTCAGAGAGAGAGGAGCGTAACCGTCCGTCCGATCATCATCCTACAGCATCAGTACGCGCCTTTTCGTACACAAATCCACTTAATTTGACAACAATCAAAAATCATGAAGGCTTTCCCTCTCCTTCGTCGGGTTTGTCGCCTACCCTTTGCCACTTCTACGCCTGCAAGGCCTTTACCGTCCACCCCCGAAGCGGGACGCCTTTACATTCGCGCCGCCCTCCCGCACGTGCGATACCTCGAAAGAACTAGTCTCTTCCGTCCTGAGCAATCGATAGAATATCCTCGTCATTTCGCCCTGCAACCATTGAACCCACCATGACTTCCATCCTCCTTCATCCCCTCGCCGACCTGATGGCCCGACGCGGCACGGTCGTGATCGACGGCGCCATGTCGACGGCGCTGGAAGCGCTCGGCGCCGATCTCAACGACTCGCTCTGGACCGCGAAGGTTCTTCTGGAAAAACCCGAACTCATCACGGAAGTTCACCGCCGCTACTATGAGGCGGGAGCGGACGTGGCGATCACGGCATCCTATCAGGCGACGCCCGCGGGGTTCGCGAAAAAGGGCGTGAACGAAGCGCGGGCCCGGGAACTCATTGCGCTCACGGCAAAGCTCGCCGTCGAGGCGCGCGACGAAGCGGCGGCGCGGCATCCCGAACGCGCGGCGGACCTTCTCGTCGCCGGCGCCGTCGGTCCCTACGGCGCCTATCTCGCGGACGGGAGCGAATACCGCGGCGACTACCGCCTCACGGACGAAGAGTTCTCCGTCTTCCACCGCGCCCGCATCGAGGCGCTCGCTCAAGGCGGGGTCGACCTCTTCGCCGTCGAAACGCAGCCGAAGCTCTCGGAAGTGCTCGTCGCGCTCGACGAAATCGAACGCGTCGGCAAGACCGCCTGGGTGACCTTTTCGATTGCGGACGGCGAACACCTCGCCGACGGAACGCCGCTCTCCGAAGCCGCCCGAAAGGTGGGCGAGCGCGACTGCGTCGACGCCGTCGGCATGAACTGCGGCCCGCGCGAAATCGTGGCGCCCGCGCTCGACCGTCTCGCCGAAAGCGGCAAGCCCCTCATCGTCTATCCGAATTCGGGCGAAACCTACGATCCGACGACGAAGACCTGGCACTCGCCCGTGCACGGCGCAGGTTGGGACACGTTCGTGCCGCTCTGGGAGAAGAAAGGCGCCCGCTGCATCGGCGGCTGCTGCCGAACGCTCCCCGCCGACATCGCGCAGATCGCCAAGCTCATCCGCGGCTGACCGACCGCCGATCCGGCATTCGGCACCTCAAAAAGAAGGATCCCGGAACCGATTTCGATTCCGGGATCCTTCTTTTCGCTTTCATTTCCTCAGCGGCTCGAGAGCGCGTTCCACTGCTCGACGGCGGCGTCTCCGCCGGCCTCCTCGTCGACGGTTCGGCGCAGGTAGTTTTCACGAAGCGACAGAAGGCGCGTCGTGTCCTCGACCATTTCCGCGAGCACCGTCCAGTTTCTCGACTCGCCCGCCGCGTGCATGCGGGTGAAGTTCATCGAAATCTGTTCGTTTTCCATGGGGGTCGGGTAGCCGAGATCGCTCACCGCAAATTCACAGCGTCCCGCAAGTTCCAAAAGCTTGATGCGCAGTTCCGGGTGATCGATCGCCTCGGCGATTTCGCGCGCCTCCGCAGCCCAGCTTCTCGGCCCCCGGCTTCGTTCGACCAACTGCAGGAAGGGCCGCGCGTAGCGGCGGTCGATCCACGCGTGCATGGCGGCGGAGAGTCCCAAAACGACCGAGAGAAGGTAGAGCGACACGCCGAAACTCGGATCGCTCTTCGAGCAGAAGACCGTCACGCCCCCCATCGCCACGAAAAAGGCCGCGACGAAGAGAAGCCGCTCGAGCATGACGCTCGGCTGAGACGACCCCGCGTCCGCAGTCATCGGATGAATCACGTTGGCGCACCAGAGGCCGAGGAGCGCGAATCCCAGGGGATAGGCCCAGAAGCGGAAGAATTCGTCGCTGCAGATCGCGACGCCCGAAAGAAAGACGAGCGCGCCCGAGCAAGCGGCCAGGAGTGTGCGAAGCGAAGGGGAAGCCATGCGTCCAGAAGAAAAAGTCGTTTTCGAAAGTCTCAAGGATAGCGCACCGGCACGCGAAAAATCGCATCGGGTACATACCAAGGGATGTAGCCGACGGAAAAATTTCTCTGCACAATGGCAAGTGTTGCGGCACTGCGGTGCCGCGCCATACACGAAGAGGAAAACCACCATGCAGAAGACCCTTCTCGCCGCGTCCGTCGCGCTCGCTCTGAGTTCGGCCGCCTACGCGACTCCAACCTTTACGCCCGGCACCTACAAGGCCGAGGCCGCCGGCATTCACGGTCCCGTCGCCGTCGAAGTCACCTTCTCGAAGGACAAGATCGAGAAAATCGCCGTCGTGAGCCAGAAGGAGACGCCGGGGATCGGCACGCTCGCCGTCGACGCCCTTCCCGCCAAGATGGTCGAAGTGCAGTCGCCCAGGGTCGACGCCGTGGCGGGCGCCACGATCACTTCGAACGCCATCCGCACGGCCGTCGAAGCCTGCGTGAAGCAGGCGGGCGTGGACCCCGCTGCGCTCGTTCCGCTCGCCCTTAAGAAGGCCGCCCGTGAAGAAACGCTCACCACCGACGTCGTGATCGTCGGGGGCGGCGGCGCCGGCATGTCGGCTACGATCCGTACGCGCATGAACGGTCTCGACGCCGTGCTCGTCGAAAAGATGCCCTTCATCGGCGGCGCCGCCTCGATTTCCGGCGGCCAGGTCGTGGCCCAGGGCTCGAAGCTGCAGAAGGCGTTCGGCGTCAAGGACGACAGCGTCGAATCGATGATGAAGGACTTCCTTGCCAACGGCAACAACCTCAACGACCGCGAAAAGCTCCGTCTCTACGCCGAAAACGTGGGCGCCACAATCGACTGGCTCCACGACGACGTGGGCGTCAAGATCGTCCCGAACAACCTTCCCTTCCTCGCCGAATACTCGCACCGCCGCGCGGTCGAATTCCAGGGCGGCGCGGGCAAGATGGCCGAACATCTTCGTCAGGTGATCGGCTCGAACGGCGCCAAGGTTCTCTACAACACCAAGGTCGAGGAACTCATCGTTGAAGACGGCGCCGTCGTGGGCGTGAAGGCGGTCGACTCGAATTCGGGCGTCACCTACACGATCCGCGCGAAGAAGACGCTCCTCACGACAGGGGGCTACGGCAACAACAAGTCGATGCTCACCCCTGCAATGCAGAAGGTCCTCTACTACGGTCCGGTCTCGTCGACGGGCGACGGTCTGCGCATGGCGCAGGGCCTGGGCGCCAAGACCCAGCTCCTTCAGTACGGGAAGCGCTATCCGAACGGCATCGAAGTTGCTCCGGGGAAAGCCAAGTCGACGATCTACGCGAACGTCGGCGCCTTTGACCAGGCGGGCATTCTCGTCAACGCCGACGGCCGGCGCTTCGTGAACGAAAAGGCCTCGAACCGCCACATCCTCGAGCCGATGCTCGAGCAGAAGAACGGAATGGCCTTCGTCTTCATGGATCAGAAGTCCTGGGAGGGCTTCTACAAGCGCGCTCCCGAAACGGGCGTCTCCCACGAAGACATCGACAAGTATCTCGCCCTCAACGGCAAGAGCGCTCCGATCTTCGTGAAGGCCGACACCCTCGAAGCCGCCGCGAAGTTCGCCGGCATCAACGCCGACAATCTCAAGGAGACGGTCGCCAGGTACAACGGCTTCGTCAAGGCCAAGAAGGACGCCGACTTCGGCCGTCCCGTCCAGTACATGAAGGCCGAAATCTCGGCCGAGGGCCCCTATTACGTCGTCGAACAGAAGCCCCGCTTCGCGACGACCATGGGGGGCGTCTGCACGGACGATCACCTCAACATCATCCGCGAAGACGGCAAGGTCATCCCCAACCTCTACGCCGCGGGCGAGCTCGTGGGCGGCGTGATGGGCGACGACTCGCCCGCGGGCGCCAACGTCGGCTGGGCCCTCACGTCGGGCCGCGTGGCGGCGGACGCCATCGCCAAGTCGCTCGGAAAGAAGTGATTCTCACCGGGTTCTCCCAATGAGGGGGTGCCGCCCGCACGGAGCGGCATCCCCTTTTTTACATTCCCGACGGTCTCGCTTCTCCTTAAGGGCGGCGCTCCGTCATTTCTTTTCGATGCGTTCCCTGAGTTTCGGATCGCCCGCAAAGTCTTCCTTGGCGGGCTCGAACGAAAGATCCTTTCTCGCCGCCCTCACCCCGAGCATCCTCCCCGAACGCCCCGTGCGTCGTCGCTCCGTTCTTGTCGCCCCCATTCGGAAAGCCTCCCCAAGCCCGTCGCCGACCTTCATTCCGGCGTATCCAGGTTCATGACCGATTCGTCCTTTTTCTCTGCAGCAAACCGGGATTCTGACGGCGGCCCGCTGCGTCGCAAAGAATATGTCACAACGATACGCGGTGTCGCCGGTCCTCCCGTTTTCACCACCTTTTTACAAAATTCCTCCAGAATCGGTATATCGGTACCGATATACCTATATAATATCCCCACGTCGAATTCTCTCCTGCGAAGCACCATGATTGAACTTTCCGAAGCCGCGGCGATCGCCATCCATGCGACGGTCTTTCTTTCGCGAAACGCTGGAGAACCGCAGTCCCTCAAGACGATCGCGGCCGCGTCCGACGTTTCGGAAAATCACCTCTCGAAGGTGCTGCAGAAGCTCGCCAAGGCAGGCGTCGTCGCATCCGTCAAGGGCCCGAAGGGCGGGTACTTTCTGACGGACGCCGCCCGCACGGCGACCCTGATGACGGTCTACGAAGCGATCGACGGCCCCTGGAAGCCGAGGCACTGCCTTTTCAACGGCCCCCGCAGGGCGCCCTGCTGCTGCGCCATGCGCCCGATGCTCGAATCGATCAACCGAACCTTTTACGAATACATGACGGGCCACACGATCGACAAGCTCTGATCCCGCCCCGTCACCGAATCGTCCCCGCCGAACGCACATTTTCCATGCGTTCGCCACAACCCTGAGGAGACCCTCCCCATGCCCATGCATTGCAACCAGTGCGAACAGACGACGAAGGGCGTCTGCTGCGTCAAGATCGGCACCTGCGGCAAAGATCCCGCGCTTGCCCGCGCCCAGGACGAACTTGTCGCCGCCCTCATCGCCGCCGCGCCCGTCGTGGAGCGGAACGCCGAGAACGCCGCCCTCTTTGAAAGGGCGCTCTTTGCGACGCTCACGAACGTGAACTTTGACTCCGTGAAGATCGACGAATTCACGGCCGAAGTGAAAGCGCTCGCTCCCGCCGCCCGTCCCTACGACATGGTGACCCTCTGGGGTGAAGAGGAAGACGTGAAGAGCCTTCACTCGCTCCTTCTCTTCGGTCTGAAGGGGATTTCCGCCTACGCCTACCACGCCCGCATCCTCGGGTATTCGTCGTCCGAAATCGACGCCTTCTACTTCCGGGCGCTCGACGCCGTGCGCTCCGTCACCGATCCCGACGCGCTGCTCGGCCTTCTCATGGAATCGGGCCGCATCAATCTCGAAACGATGGCGCTTCTCGACCGGGCCAACACGCAAACCTACGGCGACCCCGAACCCGCGAGCGTCACGCTTGCGGTCGAGCCCGGTCCCTTCATCGTTGTGACGGGCCACGACCTGCACGACCTCGCGCTCCTTCTCGAGGCCACGAAGGACAAGGGCATCAACATTTACACCCACGGCGAAATGCTCCCCTGCCACGCCTATCCGGCCCTTCGCAAGTACCCGCACCTCAAGGGTCACTTCGGCACGGCCTGGCAGAACCAGCAGAAGGAATTGAAGAACCTTCCCGCGCCGATTCTCTTTACGACCAACTGCATCATGCCCCCGAAGGATTCCTACGCCGACCGCGTCTTCACGACGTCCGTCGTCGAATATCCCGGCACGACGCACATCGGCACCGCCGCCGACGGCAAGAAGGACTTCACGCCCCTCATTGAAAAGGCGCTCGAACTCGGCGGCTTCCCGGAAGCGCAGCACTTCAAGGGCGCCAACGGCGGCGACAAAATGCTCACGGGCTTTGGCCACAAAACGGTTCTTTCGGTAGCCGACAAGGTGATCGACGCCGTGAAGACGGGCGCTCTTCGCCACATCTTCCTCGTGGGCGGCTGCGACGGCGCCAAGTCGGGCCGCAGCTACTACGCCGACTTCGTGAAGGCGACCCCGAAGGACACGCTCGTTCTGACGCTCGCCTGCGGCAAGTTCCGCTTCAACGACCTCGACATCGGCGACATCGGCGGCATTCCGCGCCTTCTCGACATGGGGCAGTGCAACGACGCCTACTCGGCGATCAAGGTTGCGTCCGCCCTGGCCGAAGTCTTTCAGTGCTCGGTGAACGACCTCCCGCTATCGCTCATCCTCTCGTGGTACGAACAAAAGGCCGTGGCGATTCTCTTGACGCTCCTTTACCTCGGGATCCGCGACATCCGCATCGGACCGAGCCTTCCCGCGTTCGTGTCGCCCGCCGTCCTCAACGTTCTCGTCGAGAAGTTCGGCGTCAAGCCCATCACGACGCCCGAAGAAGATCTGAAGACCATCCTCGGCTGAAGAGAGTTCAACGAGTGTCCGAATCCTGCGGGGCCCGAAACGGCGCCGCTTCGCTTTGCCCCGCCCCGTGCGGGGCAAAGTCGTATCCGACCCCAGCACAATCCGCTCCGCCTATTTTCCCCTCGCCCGCAATCTCAAATCGGACTCTTCCATAGTCAAACGGCCCTCCGACGTCATGTCGGAAGGCCGTTTGCCGGATTACAATCCTTCAGAAGAAGGCTCTTAGAAGATCACCGGATCGAAGGCGCCCGCAAAGAGCACGGAAGCGCGCAGAGCGAGAGCGCCGAGGATGGCGCAGAGGCCCGCGATCGCCCCCATCTGCTTCGAGCCGCGGCAGAACCACGAAACGAGGATCGGAACGATGATGCCGATGCCCACCGCACCGCTCCAGAAGAGCGCGGCGTTGTCGCCCGAAACGAGGGACGAGGCGCCGGCCACGGAAGCGGGCGTGCCCGAGAAGGCGACGGAAACGAAGGCAAAGAGCACGAAGGCTTCACCCCAGTGCGCCGTATGGGCGACATGACCGAGCCAAGTGATGTCCCGGGTGTCGGACTTGGGACAGAGACGCTCGACTTCCATCAAACCCACGGCGCTCGAGAGGCCCGAGAACACCCAGAGAACCGGAAGGACGGCGGTCGTCCAGAGCGGCACGCCCACGGCCTGCGTAAGCAGGAAGCCCGAGTACGCGGTCGAGGCAAAGCCGAGGACGGCGTCGATGAAGAGCATTCCCTTCGAATCCGCGGCGCGGCTCCCCTTCCACCAGAACCAGGCCTGCACAACCGTCACGACGCAGATGACGGCGAGAATGCAGATGCCGATGAACATCCAGCTGCCGAAGTTGAACTTCCACTCGAGAAGCGCATTGATCGCGGCGAACGGCAGGTTCAGAAGGCGCGCCAGGTGAGAAACCACGAGAAGCGTCCCCACCACGATCGCGGCGGTCGCGGCGAAGAAGAGATGACGGCTCTTCGCAAAGGCGTTGAGAACGAGCGTCATGCCGCCCAGACCCACGAACCAGAGGAAGAAGGCGATCGTCCACCCCCAGTGGGCGGTCGCGACCTGACGGGTCAGTTCGATGTTTTCGTAGATCATTTCTGCACCACCACGAAGAAGTTGGGTTTCGTTCCCTTATGGGGAAGGAGGGTTTCGGTCTTCGACGTGCGAAGACGCTCGGAAATGGCCGACTGCGGATCCTTGACGTCCCCGAACATGCGTGCCTGAACCGGACAGACCGAAACGCAGGCGGGATCACGCCCCTGGGCGATGAGCCTTTCGCACCCTTCGCCCATGCACTTCATCGGCAGGCCCGAATCCGGGTGCGACCAGCGAACGTCGTAGGGGCACGACGCAATGCAGTAGTTGCACCCCACGCAGCGGCTCGCGTCGGTCTTGACCTGGCCCGTTTCCGGATCGCGGTAGTTCGCTCCGAAGGGGCAGGTGTCGATGCAGGGCGCGTTTTCGCACTGCTGGCACTGCACGAGGATCTGCACGGGGCGCTTCGCGCGCTCGAGCGTCACCTTGCGGATGTTGGCGGCAAGCCAGCTCCAGCCTTCGTTTTCACGCTCGACCATTTCCGGATAGTTCGTCTGCGCACAGGCGACGATGCAGGCCGAGCATCCGATGCACTGCGTCGCGTCGAAGAGGTGCGCAAGCTGTTTTTTCGATTGAGACATGTTCTCTCCTTACTTCACGGGCTTCACGCGCACGGACGAATTGTTGGCGAGGTTGCCGCAGACGGGCTGGCGCCAGCCGGTGGCGAACCAGTGGGAGTTGACGCCTTCGCGGACCCACTCGTAGTTCTTCGGAAGGTTCTTCGTGCGAACGCCGCCCTGGAAGCCGTAGGCAAAGAGCGAACCCGCCATGACGCGGTTCGTGACCTTCAACTTGGCGCGGCCCTTGACGCCGTTGTCGAGACCTTCGAGTTCGATTTCGTCGCCCGTTTCGAGACCGAGACGTTCGGCGTCGACGGGATTCATCCAGACGGAGCGGTCGCCCAGGAATTTCGAGGGCTGCGTAAAGAGCGTAACTCCGGAGGAAGCGCTCGAATCCTTGCCGGAAACCAGGTAGAACTCGTCGGAGCGCGCCTTCGGAATCCGGAAGGCTTCGACGGGCTGATAGGTCGGAACGGCGGGAAGGCCTCCGTCCGGATACTTCTCGGCAATGAGGAAGCTCATGATTTCGATCTTGCCCGTCGCCGTGCCGAAAGGCTTCTTGAAGGGATACTGTCCGTACTTCTTCTCGGCGGTCTGCGACCAGCCCCGTTCGGCCACTTCGCGGGCGATGCGGTCGCCGTCGCCGGGCTTCGCGGCGTTCTTTGCGTCGATGAACTTCTTCCAGGCGGCTTCCATCATGCCCTTCTGCCAGGCGAGGAATTCGTCGTACGACATTTCATGGTCGTAGCCGAGACGTTCGGCGGCGCGGTCCGGGAAGGCGCGTCGAAGGATTTCGCAGAACTGCCAGATTTCGTGGCGGGACTCGTTTCCCTTCGGCGGCTGCAGGCCTGCGCAGTTGCGCTGAACGTTGCCGTTGAGAGCCCACTTGACGCCCGCGTATTCGTCCCATTCGAGGAAGAACGTGGACGGGAGCACGTAGTCGGCGTAGTCGATCACTTCGTGCGGGAAGATGTCCTGCACGACGACGAGGTCGAGCGCCTTGAGGGCTTCGGCCAGGCGGGCGGAGTTCGCCTCGCGGTGGAACATCGTCGACCCCGTGATGAAAAAGGCGCGCACGGGATAGGGCTTCCCGGTATGCACGGCGTCGAAGATCGCCGAGAACGTGCCCGAGCCTTCCGGATAGAAGACGCGGTCGAGACGCTTCGTGTCGGGGAGCGTCCACTTCTGGCCCTGCGGGCCCTTGCCCATCGAGACGCCCGGCCCCTTGAAGCCGCCCCCGGCCGTGACGACGAAGCCGCCCTTCTTGTCGAAGTTGCCGGCAAAGGCGTTCAAAAGCGTAATGAGCGCGTAGGCTTCGCAGTCGTTGCCGCAGCGCGACGAATACCAACCGTCGTCGCAGACGCCGCCGAGCGTGAAGAAGTCGCGCGCGACGCGCACGATGTCGTCGGCCTTGATCCCGGTGATCCTGGCGGCTTCTTCGGGCGTGTAGCGGTTCACTTCCGCCATGAAGAGGTTCCAGGCGGTCGTAAGACGCACGACGACGCCCGAGAGCGTCGTCACGTCGCCCGTCCAGTCGAGAACGAGTTCGGACGAAGGATCTTCCGCAAAGCCCGCGGCCTTGCCGTCCTTCATTTCGACGCCGCGCCAGACGATTGCGGAGGTCTTCCCGTCAAAGGCCGCGTAGCGGTTCTTTGCGCCGCCCTCGACCATGTCGGCTTCAGTCAAGGGCTTGCCGTCGGCCTTGATGAGATAGGGAGCGTTCGTGTGACGCGCAAGGAAGTCGAGGTCGACGAGGTTTTCGCGCACGGCGACGTTCAAGAGCCCCTGCACGAAGGCCGAATCGGTGCCCGGACGGATCGGGAGCCATTCGGCGTCGCCGAAGGCCGTTTCCGGCATGCGCGGATCGACGAAGACGACGCGGCAGCCCTTCTTGCGGGCTTCGGCGAAGGTCGCCTGCACGCCCATGGCGCAGTTGAGGGTGCGGCCGATCAGGAGAAGATAGCGGCAGTTGGCGTAGTCGGGTTCGACCTTGCCCGCGCCGTCGAAGCCCTTGCCGAGCACGAGGCGGCGGCCCATGACGGAGGCGCTGTTGCAGGTCGAGGAATGCGAAATGATGTTCGGAGTGCCGAGCGCAAAGCCGAACCAGTTCTGCAGGGCGCTGAAGTTGTGCGAGGTCATCGCGACGGCGTGTTCGCCGTGCTTCTCGACGATTTCCTTCACGCGCTTGGCGATGTCGTCGAGCGCCTCGTCCCAGGAAACTTCCACGAACTTTCCTTCGCCGCGCCCGCCCGTGCGCTTCATGGGCTTCTTCAGGCGGATCGGGGAGTTCCAGACGTACATCGCGCTCGAGCCGCGCGCGCAGTAGCCGCGCTGGGGATGCGAGGGATTCGGGTAGATGCGGACGGTGTCAAAAGACGGTTCCGTGCCGTTCTTGTGCATGGCGAGCATCCCGCAGTAGCCGCCGCACATGTTGCAGGCGACGGGATGGGGCGTCCAGCCTTCGTCCTTCAGACGGGCGATTTCGGCTTCGACGCCGGTCCACGGGGCCATCGTCGCGGCGGCGCCCGCCGCGGCCGCCGCACCGAGGAAAGTGCGTCGACTCAGACACGGCGATCCGGTCTTCTCATGTTCGTACATGAATGGGTCTCCTAAGGGTTTTGACATCGGTCAATCGACCGAAAGAAGCCTCATTCTATGGAGTTAGTTCTATGAAAAGAAATGTTTCGTTTACATCTTTTTATCTGGTATTAACCCGTACAGCTCATCCCTTATGTATAAAAACTTCTCGAACGATAGTCCTTCTTTTTTCTTCCGACCGTTCCTCTTTCTTTTCCGTACCCGACCGTTTGGTTCCCGTTCGGTTACAGATCCCGTTCTCTTCACATTTCAAGGAGAATCGGACGCATCCCGCCTCCGTCGGGGATTACGACTTTCTCTCTTCTCCCGACCGAGGAAGTCTTCTCAATAAAACCTTTCATCTTTTTTCTCGCTCGACGGATTCGCTATTCCAAAAGAGAACAACGATCAATTCCGAGCGATCCGATCGATAATGAAACGGTAAGATGCATTTATTCAATCAACCATCACGGACCAATAGTCGACTCTGCATCCAACAGCGTTTTTCTCTTTCGCGATTCGGAAAATTCCGGAATCAGCGTTCCGATCCCGACTCGATTCGGTGAAGCGTGAGAACGGGCAGGACCACCGCGTCGCTTCGGTCTTCGTCGGGGACGTCTCGCCGCACGACCGCCCACACCGCAGCCGATTCGATCTCGTAGCCCGCCTGCAGTTTTTTGGAGAGCATTTGGTCGAACTTCGCCGACGCTTTCGCACAGCAGAATTCCCCCGCGAAGAATTTCGTTCTGCCGCCCCGCACGACCCGAAGTTCGTCGCCCGCGGTGAGCTCGGCAAGGATCCGAATCTTCACGTCCTTGAAGTGGTCGAGCCACACGTCGCTCAGCCCCATGCGAAGGAGCATCCTCTTGGGTTCGGGATATTTCTTTTCGTCACGGAGGCGCTTCACCCCTTCGGCCTCAAAATGCCGCAGGAAGTCTCCGGTCGTATGCACCGTGAGCGCGTCCTTGGCGCGGGTGAGCGCCACGTAGAGCGAACGATGGACGTCGCCGAGACGCTTTTGGGCTTCGGCCGGGGAGAGACCGCCCGGCATGCGCTTCAACCGATCGGGGCGAACGAGACAGTGAACCCGATTGAATTCCCTCCCCTTTGCGCCGTGATAGGTCGAGACAACCACGGCCCGGACTTCCTCGGGGTAAAGATCCTCGAGCCGGCTCTCCGCCGCGGCTTCTTCCCAGTCGCTCGCGTAGACGTCGCCGGGCGCAGTCTTTCTGAAACGCCGGGCAAAGGCGATCACGGGCTCGACCCAGGGACTTCCCGCGCACCGGCGCCGCAGTTCTTCCTGTGCTTCCGCCCAGATTTTCGGCCCGTACAGAGGCTTTTTCGATTTGCGAAGCTCGTTCGTGAGAATCTGCACTTCGAGAAGATTCCCCACGCGGAAGCTCTTGTCGCTTCGCACGAGTTCCACGGGAACGCCCGCCTCGCAGAGGAGCGACGCGATCGTCTCCACCTCTCGGTTCGTGTGGGCAAGCACCGCCGTCGTACCCCTTCGTTTTTCCGCGAGAACGGCTTCGACGACGGCCGTCTCGAGGTTTTCCGACACATAGTGAACAATCCGCACCTCGCCCGCGCCTTCGCGCACGGAACGGTTTTCATGCGTCTTCAGACGCCCCTTGAGGTAGCGCGCGTAGCGGTTTGCCGTACGCACGATCGCGGGTAGGCTTCGCCAGTTGTCGACGAGCTCGTGCCACTCGGCGTCGTAGTCGGAGCCGCTCTTGAGCGATGCGAAATATTTGGAATCCGAACCGCGGAATCCGTAGATATTCTGATCGTCGTCTCCGACCGCCAACACCCGCATCTCGGGATTGCGCTCGATCAGGGCCTTGACGAGTTCGAATTCGTCCGCGTCCATGTCCTGCGCTTCGTCGAGAACGAGCGCCGTCGCGGCAAGGTTCGAAGGGTCCGCGCGTCCCTCGCGGATCGCCTTGACCGCGCGGGCCACCGCGTCCGTCGCCTCTTCGATCGAGCCCGGGCGTCCGAGGAGCCCGAAGGCGAACGAGTGGAAGGTCTTCACCGTGACGAAGCGGGCGCCCTTCCCGTAGAGGGCGATCAGACGCGTCTTGAATTCCTGGGCGGCCGCACGAGAGAAAGTCAGCATCACGAGTTGTTCGGGCCGGACGTTTTCGGCGAGCATCAGGTGGGCGAGTTTGTGCACGAGCACCCGCGTCTTGCCGCTTCCCGGTCCCGCCGCCACGACGATGTACTTCGCCTTCGAGAAAAGGATCTCCTTTTGCGCTTCCGAGAGCGTGCCGATGAGCTTCTCGTAGAGCGCGGGCGTCATGCTCCGCTTGAGCTCCTCTTCGCGTCCGCCCTTGAAGTAGGTCTTGAGAAAGGTTTCGTAGGGAAGTTCAAAATAGTCGCGCACGTAGCGTTGCGCCGCCTCCCGGTCGCGCACCATGAGGTTTGCGTACTCGCCCACGATGTGGATCTGCTGAATGCGCTCCTTGTAGTAGTCGTCGAGAAAGTCGTAGTGCTTTTGCAGGTACTTTTTGCGGTTGTCGGCCTCGAGCCTTTCGATCCGCATCGGGAGGTAGGCGACGAAGAAGCCTCCGTCCACGCAGAGGAGGCCGTTGCGGTGCAAAAAGAGCAGCGACTTTTCGAGTTCGTCCGAAGTGGTCTTTTCTTGAAAGAGCCCCGAAGAATCGTTCACATCCCGCAGAAGTTCCGCAAAGGAAAAGGACACCGTGCGCCTTGCGTCGTCGCCTTTGACCGTCCTTTCCTCGGCGTGCGCCGCCCGATTCCTTTCGAGACCGCCGAGCGTCCCGATCGCGCGCCCGCCGACCGCGGCGAGCTTCTCGATTCTCTCCAAAGCCTTCTCACGCGTCGTTTTGAGGCGGATTCGCCAATGCTTTTTCGAGCCCGTCCGTTCGATCTCGACCAAAGCCGCCTGACGAAGGCTCCGCAGGAGGCGCTCGATCACGGGGAGTCCCACGGCCTTCCCGACGGCGTCTTCGAGCGCGGCGTTCATTTCGACGAGGCTCACGACGTCGCCGTTCCCCCATTCGGGATGACGCGATTCCTCAACGAAGGCGAGGATTCTTCGCTCGAGATCCGCCAGGCGCGACAGACGCCGCTCCAGCGTCTCGGGCGTCCCGGAAAGGGAGGCGCGCATGTCGCGCTCGTCCGTGAGGATCCCGAGCGTTCTCAGGTTCGTGACCGCACGCACCACGGCGCGGGTTTCGAGCCCCAGACGGTCCGCGATGTAGTCGACGCGCGCCTCGACGGACTTTTTGTCGTCCGCCTTGACGGCCCCGACCGCAGCCCCCGTGAGGCTGCGGGAAACGAGCGACTGAAGCACCCGTTCCGCCTCGACTCTTTCCCCTTCACACCGGAATACGCTCGCCTCCCCGCGCGCCCAGTCCGCTTCAATCCGCTTTTGTCCGTCGAGGAAGCTCTTCCCGCGCAGGCCCGTCGCGTAAACGCGGCCGGTGTTGCTTCCGCGCTTCACGAAGCCCGCTTTCTCGAGCGCACCGATTGCGGCGGTGATCTTGGTCTTGATCTGCTCAGCGTCGCAGTCCCACCCCGCCTCGCGCGCGATTTCGAGGTCCGTCACGGCGAATTCGCGCCGTCCCGCAGAGAGGCGCTTCACGGCGTTCCAGACCTGCTGCACGTCCGAGAGCGTGAGTTTCGTGGCGGAAAGGAGCGAAAAGTGCCGGTTGATGTCCTCTTCGTTGAAGAGGATGTAGCACTCCGCGCGGAGTTCAGCCTTTCGCCCGGCACGCCCCGACTCCTGCACGTAGTTTTCCAAAGACGAGGAAATGTCGTGGTGAATGACGAGCTGCACGTCCTCCTTGTCGACCCCCATCCCGAAGGCGGTGGTTGCGACCATGATTTTCACTTCGTCATTGAGAAAGGCGTTCTGGTTGCGGATCTTGACTTCCGGATCCATCTTCCCGTTGTATGGGAGCGCGGGAAAGCCGTCCTTCGTGAGCTTCTCGGCGAGCTCTTCGGTCGTTCTAACCCGGTCCGTGTAGACGATCGTCGGACAGGCGCGGCTCTCGATGAGGCTTCGCATGTAGGCGTACTTCCCATCGTTGTCGTCGAAGTGCTTGATCTGGTACTCGAGGTTTTTGCGCACCGCCGACGTTCGAAAGACCTTGAGATGCACGCCCACCGTACGCTCGAAGTAGTCGCAGATGTCCTGCACGACCTTTGCCTTGGCGGTCGCCGTAAAGCACGAGACGGGGATCCTGCGCCCGAGGCGCTCCTGAAATTCTCTCAAAAACTCCCCGATGTAGAGGTAGTCCACGCGAAAGTCGTGGCCCCAGGCCGAAAAACAGTGGGCTTCGTCGATCACGAAGCGCTCGACGCGGCGCTTTTCGAGCGCCCTCACGATCGACGCAGACCGAAGCGCCTCGGGCGAAATGTAGAGAAGCGAGGCGCGGCCGCTTTCGATTTCTTCGAAAGCCTCCTTTCTTTCGAGCAAATTGACGAGACCGTTGATCGTGACGGCGGCGAAGATCTCCTTTTTCTCCAGGTTGTCGACCTGGTCTTTCATGAGGGACTGCAGGGGCGAGAGAACCACCGTGAGGCCCGCCGTCGCGCGGGCCGCCATGAGAGCGGGCAACTGAAAGGTGAGCGATTTACCGCCCCCCGTCGGAAAGATCGCGAGAAGCGACTCTCCCGGCCTCCTGGAGCGACTCCCGGTCGCCCTCGTAAACGCGAAAAGACGAATAGCCGAAAAATTCCTTGAGCGCCGTCGTGAGGTCCGCACGCCGCCGACAGTATTCGCACTCGGGATTTCGGCAGAACGCGCCGCGCAGCGCCTCGACCATGCGGTCCGTCTCGGGAAAGCGATGCGACAGCCAGAGGGGCGTCGCGGGAAACGCGGCGTGATTCGCTTCCGACACGGCGATGAAGCCGAGAACGCACCCGAAGGCCGCGCGGTTTCCTTCGAGAAACGCCTCGATCGGAGCCGACGCGCAGAGTTTTCCCGAGAAGACCCGGCGAATCTCTCCGGCCAGATCCACAACGCCTTCGGCGCCGAGCCCGAGCACGGCGAAAAAGCCCGAGAATCCGGGCTCGTCCGCCAGAAGTTCCGTGAGAATGCGCCGTACGTCTTCAGGAAGGGCCCGCCAGTCGTCAATGAGGTCGATCAGAAGCTTGAGCGACGCCTCCGCGTCGGAGAGCGGATTGCTTCGCACGCCCGGAAGAGGACCCTCTTCCTTTTCGAGCGCATGACGGCGCGCGAGCGGCCGAAGCAGCGTTTCCAAGCGCAGCGTGTCGAAAACCGGCGCACTCAAGCCGTCGAACAAACGCGCGCAGACCCGCATGTCGCAGTCGACGACGTTGTGGCCACCCACGACGTCGGCGCCCCGGAGAAACGCCCTGAAGCGCGCCGCAACGCACCCGTGGTAACAACCTTCCTCGGTGTCGACAGCGCCCATGTCGAGGCATTCCCCCGTCTCGGGATTGATTTCAAGATCGAACGCCGCGACGCGCAGCGAGGCCGCCGCGCCCGAACCGTCGGTACGGACGAAACCGGAATCATCGTTCGGGGGCGTCAGAACAAAAGTCATGAGCGGGTCTGCTGAAAAGGAATGTTTCCGAACATTGTAGCCGAGGGCCGAAACTGGCAAAAGCTCGGCAGGTTTGCGGAAGAATCGACCGCACGACGTCCCCATACTCGATTCTGAAACGGTTCCGAGAGAGTCCCGTTTGCGCGCACTCCCAAAGCCCTCGCCGCAAACCTCCCTCACCCCGCCTCATGCGCCCGCACAGGCTTGCAACGGCGACCTACGCGCTTCGGCGCGCGTTCTCCCGCTCATCCCCCTGCGGCCCGTGCGCGGACGATGCAAAGTGCCTGGCCCCCCTTCGGACCGAAACTCTTTTCCAACAGAACACAAGAAAAATGATGAAGCGAAACAAGATTGCCGGTCACCTCATGATCATCTTCACGCAGATCATTCTCGGCATCAACATCCCGATCACGCGCGACCTCCTTCTCCGCTACCTGAGCCCGCTCGGCTACATCGGCATCCGCGCGCTCGGCGCCGCCTTCTTTTTCTGGATCGTACAGTGCTTCGCGAAGCGGGAGAGAATCGAGCGCAAGGACTTCGTCATGATCCTTTTCGGCGGATTTCTCGGCTTCGTCTTTTCGCAGTACTTGACGTCCCTGAGTCTGCAGTACACGACGCCCGTCTATTTCTCGTTGATTTTGGCCCTTTCGCCCATGATCGTCCTCTTTCTGCAGGCGATCTTCTTCGGCGAAAAGATCACCGGGAAAAAATCGGCCGGAATCCTGCTCGGCATTCTGGGCGCCTGCATTCTGGCCGCACGAGCCGTCTTCGAAACGGATTCGCAGGGAAGCGACAACCTTCTCGGCATTTTGCTCGCCGTGCTCTCCGTGTCCTCCTTTGCCGCCTACGTCGTCATCTGCGGCGACATCAGCAGGAAGTACCGCCCGGCCACTCAGATGAAGTGGATCTTCAGTCTGAGCTCTCTCATGGTCTGCCCCGTCTGGCTCTTCACCGGCCAGTACGGTCGGGAATTGATTCTGTCGGCTCCCGACCCGCACGTCGGTCTTCTCGAAATCGGCTTCATCATCGTCTTTTGCACCATCGCCGCCTACACGCTCATTCCGCTCGGCATGCGAAGCGTGTGCGCGACGGTCGTCTCGATCTACATGAACCTTCAGCCGATCGTCGCCTCGGCCACGGCCATCCTCGTCGGCATGGACGTCTTCACTTGGGACAAGCCGCTCGCGCTCCTTTTCGTTCTTTTGGGCGCCTTCATCGTGACGTCCGACCGTCCCGCGAGCGGCGAGCCGATCGAACACAAACCGCATGCGAAAAAATCTCCCGACACGGTCTAACCGCCGAAAAACATAGCTTTTCATCCGAGACAAAGCCGTTTCCAGAAAAACGGCTTTTTTTATTGCGGGAGCCCTCTGGAAGAGATTGGCAAAAAGCGCGCAGGAACCCCCAAAAGGAGCGTTCCCGCGTTTTTTATTCTGAACATGCCGAATGAGGAATCGGCGGAAGGGACGGACCGCAATCCTCCGCCCTTTCCGGCCGAGCTTCGCAATCCATCCTTTTCCCGGCATCTTAGGAGAAGCTTTATGACCCAATCCGCCAAAATCCTGTGCGCCGCCCTCGGAGCGGCTGCGGTTGCCGCAACCTCCCTTCCCGCCGAAGCGGCGCTCACCGTCCGCGAAGAAAGCATCGTTCCGATCGCGGCCTTCACCGCGAACGGAAATGAAGCCGCGCTCAAGGGCGCCCTCGAAACCGGACTCCAAAACGGCCTCACCGTCACGGAAATCCGCAGCGTCCTCGAACAGATGTACGCCTACACGGGCTTTCCGAGAAGCCTTACGGGGCTCGGCGTCTTCGTCAACCTTCTGAAGGAACACAAGGCCGACGGCATCGAAGACGCGACGGGCCGAGAAGCCAAGCCCCTGCCTGCGAACACCTCTATTCGCGAACTCGGCACGAAGACGCAGACGACGCTCATCGGCCGTCCCGCGGCGGGCCCGGTGTACGACTTCTCGCCCAACATCGACACCTACCTCAAGGAACACCTGTTCGGCGACATCTTCGCCAACGACATCCTCACCTGGCGCGAACGCGAACTTGCGACGGTCTCCGCCCTCGCGGCGCTTCCCGCGCCCGTGCAGCTTCGCTCGCACCTGAACGTATGCCTCAACGTCGGCCTGCAGCCCGACGAACTCAAGGAGTTCGCCGACGTCGTCGCCAAGAAGGTCGGTGAAAAGCAGGGCAAGCTCGCCCTCGACAGCGTGAACGCGGTTCTCAAGGCCCGCGGCAAATAACCCGTTCGTCATAGACCGCTTCCAAGCGAAGCGGCCCGAATCTCAAACCATTTTTTTTCAAGGAACACACACCATGTCGAAGAAAACCATCGCCGCCGCGGCCGCGGCCGCCTGCATGGGCGTCGCCTGCGCGGCCGGCGCCGCTGATCCGTCGCCCGCTCCGAATCCCTTCGGACTCGTCTACCGCGGCGCCATCACCGAAAATCTTCCCGGCCACGTCAACATTCACCCCGTGACCTACAAGCTCAACGGCCTCAAGATCGCCGCGAACGTCTACACGCCGGCCGACTACGACGGCAAGAAGGCGTTTCCGGCCGTGGTCGTCGCGCATCCGAACGGCGGCGTCAAGGAACAGGTTGCGGGTCTCTATGCGCAGCGCCTCGCCGAACTCGGCTACGTGACGATCGCCGCCGACGCAGCCTATCAGGGCGCGAGCGAAGGCGAACCGCGCCACACCGACAGGCCGCAGTTCCGCACGGAAGACATCTACGGGATGGCCGACTTCATCTCGACCTATCCCGGCGTGAACGCCGAGCGCCTCGGCGCCCTCGGGATCTGCGGGGGCGGCGGCTACACGCTCAACGCCGCGAAGTCCGACAAACGCATCAAGGCCGTCGCCACGCTCTCGATGTTCAACTCGGGCGAAGTGCGCCGCAACGGCTACATCAACACCGGTCTCGACACGATCGCCAAGCGCATGAAGGAAGCTTCCGACGCCCGCGCCGCCGAAGTGACGACGGGAAAGGTCTCGATTTCGGGCAACGTCGACTTTGACGCGCTCACCGACGAATCCATCGCCAAGATCCCGACCGATCTCTACCGCGAAGGCATGCTCTACTACGGCCGTACGCACCGTCACGCCAACTCCACCTTTGCCTACACGACCTCGAGCCTCATGGATCTGATGACCTGGGACGCGCGCGACCAGATCGAACTCATTGATCAGCCGCTTCTCATGATGGCCGGTGAAAAGGCGGATTCCCTCTACATGACTGAGGAAGCCTTCGCCGCCGCCACGGGCACGAAGGACAAGGAACTCTTCAAGATTCCGGGCGCCACGCACATCCGTACCTATTTCGTTCCGGAATACGTGGACGCGGCGGTCGGCAAACTCAAGGAATTCTTCGGCCGCACGCTTTGAGTCTCCCGCAATGCCAAACCATGGAAGAAACCAATGACTGAGAAACTTTCCGCCGGGCTTCTCTCCCTTCACAAGACCGCAGTCCTCTGCGTTCCGTTTGCCGCGCTCTTTCTGACGCAAAGCGCCGCGGCGGCCGGGGCAGTCTCTGCGCCCGCGGGCCAGACCGTCGTTTCCGTGCTGCCTTCGTCCGAGGCGCTGCAAAAGCTCGTCCCCGACCCAACCTGGGTGCCGACAAACCCGAAAACCTTTACGGGCGAGGCCGTCATGAAGTCGGTCTACCGGCAGACGTCTCCCGCCCGAAACTACGGCGCCTACGTGCGCTTCTCTCCCGGGGCCCGCACCTTCTGGCACGTGCACCCGCTCGGTCAGACGCTTTTGATCGTCGACGGCGTGGGGCTCACGCAGGCGCGAAACGCCGACGGAACGTTCGGACCGGTGACGGCGGTAAAGGCGGGCGACGTCGTCAACTGTCCGCCGGGCGTCATGCACTGGCACGGCGCTTCGCCCGACGCTGCGATGACGCATCTGGCGATTTCGGAGAGCGACCCGAAGGCGGCCGTGAAGTGGCTTGATCCAGTCGACGAAAAGAGCTGCCGCGAAGGCGCCGCAAAGGCTCTGCCGAAGCGCTGAGGCGGAGGGTGCCGCAGGGCGCTCCCGTTTATTCGGCGGATCATTCCGGAAAGAGGTCGGACGTCGTGAATCGGCGTTCGACCTCTTTGCTTGTCGCAATACCGAATCCGGGCATCGGTACCGTGAGAAATGTCAATGCGGGATGCGGACCGACGACCGAAATACGTTTGTTTTGCCGGCTTTTTCCGGGCGCATTCAGAAAAAAACGTATTCACTCGAGTTCGAAAACCAAAATATTCTCCGGTGCACGTTAGAGAATTTTCCGACATGCGCCGCAGAAACAATTCACCTGTGCCGGGGAGGAAAAGGCCGAATCCGCCGCGCATTCATCCGAGACGACCGCCGTATCCCAATAGAAAGAGGCCCAGAGCGAACTCCGGGCCTCTTCTAGCCTATCCTCAGTTGCCTGAGGTGAAGCTGATCCCTACGTCAGGATTACTTCGCAGCGGTCTTGGCGCCCTTGTTCAGGATGGCAAGAGCTTCATTCGCGAAGACGACGCCTTCGTCAACGAGCTGCTTGGCATACTGCGGAGCGTGGACACCCCACGAACCGTCGTCCTTGATCTTGGCGGCAACGCGGCGGGCGTTTTCAGCGAGGAGCTGGACCTGAGCGCGATCCGAGTTCGAAAGCTTCGCAACCTTCAGCATGTCGGTGATCGTGACGAGGTCGGCCGTGATCTTGGCATAGCCTTCCTTAACGGGGGTCTGCCAGGCGACAACCTTGTTGTAGATGGTCTTCTGATCCTTGAAGCGGAGAGCTTCAGGGAACTTCGACTGGATCGGGCTGTGGCAGCCCAGAGCTTCAACCTGGTGCTTGTCTTGGTAAGCCGTGCGGCCGCAGGTCCACATCAGGTCGATGTAGGGACGACCGTCGTCCTTCGTGAGCTTCCAGCCCTTCGGGCTCGTCAGCTTACGATCCTTGGCGCCGTCGGGCGGGTTGATCGACTTCTTTTCGGGGTCGACCAAAATACGCCAGATGTGCGAAGCGCGGACGTTGTCGAAGCCGGCCATGTCAGGACGCTGGATCGAAGCGAAGTTTTCGCACGAACCCATCTTCGGCATATGGCAGGAGGCGCAGTCGTTGCGGCTGTGCGTACCGCCCTGGGCGAAGAATTCAGCAGCCGTGGTGTGGCAGTCCTGGCACTTCTTCTTGAGGTTCGGAACCGTGTACTGGGAAGCCCAGTCGTTGCTCGTCACTTCGTGAGGATCGTGGCAGGTCGTGCAACGCATACCCTTCTGATAGTGCTTCGTGTAGTGCGACTGCGAACCTTCGGTACCGCAAGCCGGGCAGAAGCTCTTGAAGTAGCTGTTGAACGGGGTCTTGAAGTTGGCCTTGGCATCGTCCTGGTTGTAAACGAAGCGCTGGTGGCAACGTTCGCAGTTGGACGGCATGCCGGCGCCGCGAGCACCGTAGAGGTGAGCACCCGCGCCGTGGCATTCTTCGCAGGAGACGCCCTTGGCGATGGTGTGGCTGCGAAGCTTCTTCGAGTCACCCAAAGCGGCAAAGAGTTCGTCCTGGCTCTTGAAGTCAAACTTCCAGGTGTGGCAGATTTCGCAGTAGGAAGAACCCGGCTGGAACATGGCCTGCGTGCGGTTGGAAGCGCCGTAGGAGTTGAAGCCCCAGACGTTGGACGTCTGAGCGCCGAAGTCTTCGAGCTTGGTCGGGAAGGTCGGATCCCAGGCGTTGATCTTCTTGACAACTTCAGGCGTCAGGTGCTGAGCCCAGTTGCGCGAGAACTGGTTGCCGCCGGCAACCATCTTGCCCGTACCCTTGCCGAGGTTACCTTCTTCGACGTGGTAGGTACCGCGGACAAGCCACTTGTCCACGAAACCGTACTTCGTACGCGGCGTACCCATGATGACGTAAACGTCATCGGCTTCAATACCTTCCGGCAGCACGGAAGCCTTGGAACCATAGAGGGGCTTCTTCATGTCGCCCGCAACCTGCGGTTCGGTCAGTTCTTCCGGGAAGCGGACGATCTTGTTGTGACGCGAACGTTCCCACTTTTCATACTGCGAGGGGTGGCATTCACCGCACTTCTTCGGACCCACGAACTTGTTCGGGAGGTCAAGGAAGGATTCGTACGGGAGGCGGTAGGTCACGGCAGCCTTGCGGCCCGTATCCTTGTGATACTGGTCGCCGTTGCCGAATTCCACCCATTCCTCGTTACGGTCCGACATCGTGAACTTGCCCACGACGCGGTTTTCCTTGAGGTACTTGAAGTACGGGTGATTGGCCTTGAGGTAGTCCCAGAAGGCCTTATCTTGAGCCACATAGCCGTCGAGATCGCGCGGCAGGTCAACCTTCGGGGCTTCCGCGGCGGAAACCGAAGTGGCGACGAGAGCGGCGCTCAGACTGGCGGCCAGAGACAGAAGCTTGGATTGCTTGGTCATATTTAGCTCCGTTAAGTCTCTTATAACAGGGTTAAAAATCATCCTCTTCGGTGGGGGTACACCGAGTCGGACGGGTGAGGTCTTCGTATAGAGCATGCGCCCGATACGCCGAGAAATCTACTCCTTAACTTAGGGTTAAGCAAATTTGCCTCTCCAGCCCATCATTGATTTTGCTTTTTATCAATACTCCTCCCGCGGCATTACGTTTTTATACGTACTTCATTACCCGTAATCTACCCGGGACGATAAACGAAAACCCTAGAATATCCCTTGGTTCCCGTGCTTTTCAGGCGGATTTCATCCTACTTTTCCCTTGCTCCTTTTTCAGGTCTCTTCCTCCCTCCTCCTCACCCGAAAGAAGGAGGCCCGACAAGCTCCCGTCAGGTTTCTAGGCGTTAACGCTTAAAAATGCGCCTGTTCCTTGTCTAAAAAGTCTCTTGCCTGTACGTTTACCCTTAATCTTGTTACGAAAAACGAAACATCGTTTTCGCGCAACATTACGAGATTCTCCTGCTCCCGCATCAAGGGGACGGGAATACACCTAGATCTCTACGACTTCCGCTTGGGAGTTGAACTTGCCGTCTTTTCGCATCTTCCTTAGAAAGGAAAGGCTATTGTCCACTTAAGTCCAATAGCCTTTCCCTCCCGGCGATAATCCTGAGGAGTGATTTTTCCCCGAGCTTTTCCATTCTGAGGAAAGGATTGTTTAGATTGAGGCAAACTTTTTACTTCTTTTTGCACGATCCTGCCGGAATTGCGCCGCTCAAAGCCTCTTCGCGCAAAGATTTCTTCCTTCCGGCATCTTCATCCTTCGGTTCGGCCGAATTCTCCTTCGGCTCACCAAGACCTTCCCCCGCATCTCCTCTACGAAGGTCGTAAGGGGAAACCAGGGTCAAGCCCTGAACGCCCGTCTTCGAGGAAAGGAAGTTTTTGCGCACGTCTTCCTTGCGTCCGATGTCGCCCGACTCATAGAAGTGAAGCGCTTCGGCGAGCCCGAGGGACTGCACCGTGACGGGAATCGAACCGCGTCTGTCGCGGTCTACCGTCGTCATGCGCTCGATCACGCTCACGGCCGCTTCGCTCGTGGCGGGACCCGAAACGCCGGGATCGTTTTTCTCCGTTTCGGCGCACTTGACCATCGCCTCGACCTCCCGCCTGCGGTCGAGCACCTCGATCGTTTCCTCCCGGGGCGCGTCGGGCTCGTTCTCGCCCGTCTTCGGGAGAACGAAGTCGAAGGTGACGCCGCGCTTTCCGTTCTTGCGCACGGTCACGCGTCCGGCGTGACGTTCGGCGATGTTGGCGACGATCGAGAGACCGAGCCCCATGCCGCCCTCGCCCTTGCTCGTACGGAGCGGTTTGAAGAAGTTCGAAATCGCCTCGTCGCTCACTTCGGGACCGTTGTCGGCGACCGACAGGATCCAGTTGCCGTCCTTCGAAGCGAGCGAGACGCGGATCATCGGATCGGGAACGCCCGAAATCGCGTCGGCGGCGTTTTTCAGAAGATTAAGGAGCGCCAATTCGATTTCCCACTCGTCGACTTCCGCCATCGAATTGCGGGGGACCGCGATCTGCAGGCTCGCCGTCGTGGTGCGCGAGCGCCGGAAGGTTTGGATCGCCCGGTCGATCACGACCGAGAGGTCCGCCACCTTCCTGGGCGGATAGTCGTGCTTGGCGTAACCGCGCACGCGCTCGACGATGCGGCTTGCGCGGTCGGCCTGGGCGACGATTTCGCCGAGGGCCTCGAGGAACTTCTCCTGATCCATGGCGCCGCGCTTCGTGCGCCGCATGAGGCCGTTGGCGTAATTCATGATGGCCCCGAGGGGCTGCTTCAATTCGTGCGCGATGATGGTCGACATCTGCCCCACGAGTCCGGTGCGCTCGAGATTTGCGATGTGCGCACGCGACTGACTCGCCTCGGCCTCGATCAGCTCGCGCGCTTCGAGCGACGCGCGAAGCTCCCTCGTCTTTCTGCGGACGAGCACCGAAAGGCTCACCGCGTAGGAGAGAACGAGGAAGGTGACGAGCGACAAGAAGGCGATGAGATCGCCATGCTCGCGAAGTATTCGCCGGAAGCTCCAGTCGGCAAGGTCCCGGTAGGGACCGATCTTGAGAAGATAGTAGAGGTCGTAGACGCTTCGCACTTCGGCCGGGTCCGTCCAGACGTCGTTGAGGCCCGGCGCCTTCACGGCCCGAAAGGCCGAGAGAACCGTGTCGCGAAAGACGATCGACGTTCTTTCGGTCGCGCCGAGGGACCACCCCGGATAGAGGGGCGTCGAGACGCTGCAGGCGAAGTTCGTCGCGGGAAGCGGGTGCACGACCTCGATGTCGCGCCCGATGTTGAGCTTTCCGGCCCTTTCGAGCTGCTCGAGCGAACAAGCGGGAAGAATCCCGACGGTGCTCTCGCCCTTCAAAACACGCTCGAGCACCTTTTCGTAGGCGCCGAGCCCGAGAAATTCGGTGCGAAGCTGCAGTTCTTCACGCGTCACCCCCGCCTTCGCGAAGACGCCCGCAGCGGCGAGCCAGCCGCCGAGGGATTCGTCCGAAGTTGCTGCGAAGCTTTCGTAGCGAAGGTCGAGAAGATCGGCAAATTCGTCGTGCCGTTCCCTCTTCAGATAGGAAGGCCGGCGAACGGAAACGCCCGAGCGCTTTTTCGTGAAGATCACGCTCCCCTGCGTTTCGCCGGCGCTTCCCGCCTCGCCCGAACGCATCGACGCGATCACGTCGACGTTCATCATCGGGCCTTCGGCCGCGAAGAACGTGGGCTCGGCGATGATGAAGTCGGCGAGACCGTCCTGTACGGCGCGTCCGAGGTCTTGTGAATCGAGATAGTAGACTGAGAAGGTCTGGTAGCCGAAGAGTTTCCCGAGAAACTCCTTCGTCACCCGCAGAAAGCGGCTCGACGGATCGCTCGCGACCTCGTTTTGCACGACGATGCGGAAGGGCCGCACGGCACGCTCGGCGAAGAAGGGACGAAGCGCCTCAACGTCCTCGTCCCGGACGAGGCCGTTCGTCGTCTTGAGAAATTCCGGTGGCACGTGGTCCTGCAGCGCCCGCACGTCTCCCGAGGGCGTTCCCGTGTTCGTGCCCATCCCGACGAAGGACGAGGGCGACGCGCAGACGCCGCCCGCGAGGGCGGCCGCGAGAGAGAGCGCAAGAAGAGCGTGCTTCATGACAAAAATGGGGACAAAACGGCGGAGAGAATCAAAACCGCCATTATAGGAAGGCGCCTGCGCTCTATACTTCTCGGACGATCACTTTTTCTCACCGACCAGATGGATCTCCCCGCGAAAAAGCTCTCCCCCGACGACGCCCTCTCGAAGCTCCTCCCCGCCCCCGTGGCCGTGCCGCTTGCGGGGCTAGAGATTCTCACCGTCGAAGATCTCTACGACATGATCGCGTCCTTGGGCGCGGGGTGGTTCCGCGAGGTCGAGGGCCTCGACGCTCAGGGAGCGGCCGCGATCGTCTCCTGGCTGGCAAGCTTCGGCCGGGACGTGGGCGAAGTGACGGAGCGCTTCTATCCGGCGGGCTTTGCGCCCGAGGCCGACCGCACGGACGATTCGGACTACGGGATCGTGCCCTTGGAGCGCCTGGCGCTCACGCCACGCGAACTCGGCGAAGGAGCCCTCAACCGCGCCCCCGCCGTCGGATGTTCGCTCGAAGCCCGGGACGACCTCGAGGCCCTCAAACAGTGGCTCGTCGCCCGCGCCCCCAATCCCAACACCCGCGGGAACTACCGAAAGGAGGCCGAACGCTATCTCCTCTGGTGCGTGCGGGAGCGGGGAACCGCCCTCTCGGCCGTCCGTGCGGGCGACGCCGCCCTCTATCTTCGCTGGCTCGAGTCTCTCGGGCGAACCGACGAGTCGGAGTGGGCGCAGACCTGGAAGATTCCGCAAGCCGCCTGGATCGCGCCCAAGAATACGCCCCGAAAAAGCCCCCGCTGGCGCCCCTTCAACGGTCCGCTCTCCGTCATGAGCCGCCGAAACGCCGTGACGGTCGTGCGGCAGCTCTACAACTTTCTCAAAAAGACGGGCTACCTCATCTTCAATCCCTTCGACCAGGTGTCGGGCAAGGTGCCGCTCCTGCGCGGCGAAGGCGCCCCGCAGGCCTTCGGCGACCGATCCCTCACCGAAGCGCAGTGGGAGGACGTCGTGCGCCACATCGACATGCTCCCCGAAGGCTATCCGAGAGAACGCATGCGCGCGATTCTGATGTTGGGCAAGACTCTGGGTCTGCGTTCCTCGGAAATCATCGACGCCCGGGTCTCCTGGATCGTGACGCGGCGAATGGGTTTTCGCGAGCGCGCGGCGATCGAGGTCGTCGGCAAAGGCTCCAAAGTGCGTCGTCTCCCGCTCACGTCCGAGCAGCTCGGCATTTTGGACGGCTGTCTCAAGGCCCGCGGTCTCGGAGGCCTGCAGGCGGTTCCTCCGGAAACGCCCCTTCTCACCAATCTCGGACGGGGCGGCAAACCTTTCGAAGGCCTGACGCGAGGCGGACTCTACCGCATCGTGGCGGGCTTTTTCGAGTCGGTGGCCATGGACCTGGAAACCTCCCGCCCCCTGGACGCGGCGCGCCTTCGCGCGGCCTCGACCCATTGGCTGCGGCACAGCTTCGCCGTGGAGGCCCTCACGAAGATGAACGTCAACATCGTGCAGGCCGCAATGGGCCACGCTTCGGTCTCCACGACCGGCCGTTACCTCGCTCCGGAAGAGGAGGAAATGAGCGACGCGCTCGCCCGGATGAGCCGCTTCTGAAGCCCGTTGCCGCAAGTCGTTTTTTTCCTTCCCCCTCGGGTTTTCTTGAGTCGACGGTCCTTTTTGCGCTCGTGCATCATGCACATGTTTTCTGCCGACACAAGGAGACAACCGCATGAGAACGCCGATATTGACCGCCATTGCGCTTTTGCCCGCCACGGCATTCGCCTTCGTTCCGACGGTCGCCCCCAAAACGGTCGACGCGGCGGCCGCCATTCACGCGGATCCCGCGATGAAGGCGCTCCTCGCCGACCTCGGGACGCCCGAAGCCAAGGACGCGCGTTTTGCGACGCACATGGAAATCGTGCGCATCATTTCGCCTTCCCGCCACGAACTTCGCCGTCAGGCCGAAATCACGCGCCGCCTCACGGCCGACTGGGGCTTTGACGAAAAGGACGTCGTGTCCCGCACGGACGGTCACCTGCCCGGCGCGGGCGTCCAGACGGTCGACGGCCTGCCCGTCTACAACGTCTGCGTGCGCATTCCGGGAACTTACGCTCAGACGCCCGGCGCGAAGAACTACAAGGGAGAGTTTCCGAAGGTGCTGATCGAAGGCCACATCGACACGGTGAATCCGCCCGACCTTCCGCCCGAATCCGAGCCCTACGCACCGATCAAGCTCGCCCCCGCCTCGGATCCGGTCGTCAAGACCCGAGACGAACTCGCCGCCATCCCTGATGAACTGCACTTCGACGACAAGGGCTATCTCGTCAAAGACGAGACCTTCCGAAAGGCCTACAGGCGCTTTGCGAATCTCGAGGATGCGCAAAAGAACGGCGGCACGCGCTTTTACGTTCCCGGCTATTCCGACGCCATGGTAAACACCGCCGCGGTGCTCCAGGCCGCAGAGATGATGAAAAAGCACGGCATCCGACCCGTCTACGACATCTGGGTTTGCGGCACCGCCGGCGAAGAAGGCAAAGGCAACCTCGCCGGCATGAAGCAGCTCTACGGCTACAGCCAGGAAACGGGCAAGGCCAACAACGCCCTCAACTTCGTCGCGAACGTTTCAGTCGACAGCACGACTCCGGCGGCGGCCACCGTCAACTACGTGGGAAGCTACCGCTTCGAGATCCGCTACCGCGAAACGCCCGACGGCAAGCCTTCGGCCCTGCAGGCCATGGCCCGCGCGATCGAAGAGATCGCCAAGGTGAAGACCGCCTACGACAAGAACCCGAAGGTCGACCGCACGACCTACACGGTGGGGGTCGCACGTTGTACGCCTGCGGGTGAGAACGGCCGCTCGCGGGAATGCTCGCTCTCCGTCGACATGCGAAGTCTCGACAAGAAGCTCCTTACGGAAACCCGCGCCATGATCGAGCCGCAGTTCAAGGCCGCGCTCGACGCCGAAAACGAAGCCTACGGACTCAAGACGGGCGACAAGGGCGCGCTCTCGATGGACGTCGTCTGGTTCGGCGACCGTCCGGCCGCGAAGCGTGAGAACCTCAACGATCCGATCATCCAGGCCCACTGGACCGCGACGAAGCTCCTCGGCATTGATGAGCGCAAGGAACTTTCGACCGACGCCCAATCCCTGAACGACAACGTTCCGGCCGCGATCGGTATTCCGACGATCAACGTGAACGTCGGCACGAACGCCGCCTCCCGCGGCGGTCACACCTGGTATGAATGGGGCATCCCGGGCGACGCCGATGCGGAAAGCCTGCGCGTCTACCGTCTGATCCTCACGGGCCTTCTTGCCGCGGGCTTCAATACCTCCGACGGAAAGACGGTCGAGCCGCTCGTCGGTCCGGAAGGGCCGCGCACGACGGAAGAAACGTACCGGTGAAGGAGGACATCATGAAAACACGCAATCTTCTTCTGACCTTCGCCCTCGCCAGCGTCTTTGCCGGCGGCGCAGCCGCGAAAACCTACGTTGTCGACATCGCGGCCCCGGGCGGCCACTCGTTCGGTTCCTACGGGAACACCAGCGCCGTGCACGCCGCGGCGAACGCCGTCCGGGAAATCGCAAGGACCGTTCCCGAAGCGGTCGTGAGCGACTTCAACGGCGGCGCCACGGTGAACGCCATCGCGACGGACGCGACCTTCAAGGTGACGGTCCCTGACGGAAAGGATTTTCTCTCGATAATCGAGAAGGCCGTCGACAAGGGCGTGAAACGTGAAAACGACTTCCGCGGCGTGAAGGCGGGCGACCTTGCGGCGGGCGGCACTCCCGCGCACGTTCGCTGGACGATCCGGTAACCGGCGATTTCCGATGACCGCTCCCGAACCTCCGGCTCCTCTCGGGCCGGAGGTTTTCCTTTTCCGGGCATCTCGAAGACGCGCGGTCCTTTCCGCCGATTTCTTCGCATCCTGTCGATGAAATCCGCGGCGAAAACTTTTCCCGTTCCGCCCGATCCTCCCGTCGCGTTTGCGTTTGCGTACGCATCCCGATAGACTTTTCTGCGTTTGAATCGTTTTTTTTGACGCCGCCCCGAAAGCGTCCGGCGGCGCGACGGGAGACTTCATGCGCTCGGCTCAACAAGCCCTCGACCGCGACTTTTCACTTTTCGGACAGCTGCGCTTCGTGTCGCCGCGCATCGGCATGTCGCTCTTCATCATGTCCTACCTGGTCGCCGACGGCGTTCTGATCGCGCACTACCTCGGCACGACGGCCCTGGCTGCACTCAACCTCACCTTCCCGATTGCGGGGGTGATGTCGGCGGGCGGGATCATGCTGAGCAGCGGCGGCAGCTCCGTCGTCTCGCGCCGCCTCGGCGCGGACCGTTTGGAAGACGCGCATTCCGCCTTCACGACGATTCTCTGGGCGGAAGCGATTCTCGGCGCGGTTCTGGGGTTCTTCGGCTGGCTCTTTATGGCGCCCCTCTTCGCCTTTCTCGGAATCGACGACGAGCTCGTCCCCCTGGCGGCGGCGTATCAGGCGGTGGTCTTTCTGGGCCAGCCCCTTCTTCTGCTGAGCTTTGCGGTGCAGACCTTCTTTACGACGGCGGGCTATCCGAAGTTCGGACTCTACTCTTCAATCGCCTCGGGCGTCACGAACGTCGTCCTCGACATCCTCTTCATGGGGCCCCTGGAGATGGGCATGGCGGGCGCCGCCTGGGCGACCGTCATCTCCTGGTTCGTGACGGGCCTTACGGGCATCGCCTTCTTCGGGCGCAAAAACGCGCCGCTTCAATTCCGGCGCGGGATCTTCGAGTGGCGGGCCATCAAGAACGCCGTAACGAGCGGCTTTGCGGAAATGGTTTCAAGTCTCTCGCACGCCGTGACGCTCTTTCTCTTCAACCGCGCCTTCAAGGGGATGCTCGGGATCGACGGCGTGGCGGCCCTCACGATCGCGTCCTACTCGACCTACGTCTTCAATTCGGTCTTCTACGGCTTCTCGGAAGCCACCGCCGCGATCATCGGCTTCAAGTACGGCCGCAAGGACTGGGAGGGGCTCAAAAAAGTCTTCGGGAATGCCGTCAAGACGGCGCTCGGCTTCTCGGCCCTGAGCTACCTCCTTTCGATCCTCTTTTACGAACCGGTTCTCGCGGTCTTCACGGCGCCGGGCACAAACGTCTACGCGATCGTGGCGGGAAGCTTCACGCTCTACGCGACGACTCTTCTCTTCTCGGGCTCGAACATGTTCGCGGCCTACTTCTTCACGGCCTTCGGCGACGGACGGCGCGCGGCGATCCTGTCCTTTTGCCGCACCTTCCTCTTCATGATCCTCGCGATCGAGACGCTGCCGTTCCTTTTGGGCGAACCCGGCCTCTGGCTTGCGCTCCCCGCCTCCGAGTGTCTCTCGTTTGCGACGGCGCTCGTCTTCGTCGTCGGAAACGCCCGCCGCTACGGATACGACGGACGGCCGGCGCAACTCATCCGGGAGGGCTGAGCGCACCTGCGCAAAGACGCCGCCCAAAAGCACGGAGCGGCGTCTTTTCCCTCAACAGAAAGGAACGGAATGCGTCGTTACTGGACGATGCGCAGGATCTCCACGTCGATCTTCGGCGCGCCGATCAGATCGCGGTCGATTTCCCCCTGGAGTTCCACCTTCGTCTTTTCATTCACCTGAACGTTCATGAAAAGGTCGTCGTCGATTTCGGCCGTGATCGAACCCGTGTCGTCCTGGAAGATGTAGCGTTCATCGCCGACCTTCTTCATGATGAAGCCCGTGACGCGGAAGCCCTGATCGTCGATGCCGTCGTCGAGAATGAGCTTGACCTTTTCGAGCGTCGGACCGGCGGAGGGACCCGTATAGGCGGCCTGCGCGGCACCGGCGGCGAGTCCTGCGGCAAGGGCCAGGGCGATCAAAGCGTTGGCTTTCATGATGGTTCTCCTTATTGATTTGTCATGCTTCCAATCTATCAAACGAAATCCCGTCGTCCAAGCGCCAAATGAAAGGAGAATCGTTTCAGATGTAACGAAGAGTTTTTGTTGCACCCTCCCCTTAACACAACTTTACTTTCGTTGCGGGTCAAGGGAAAAGTTGCTAAAGAAAAGCTTCACTTGTGTTTTAGGAGAGCGCCGCGACGAAGTGCAGACAAAGCGCCTCGGCGACGTTCTTGACGTTGAGCGGGTGTTCCGAATGGCGGTTTCGCTCGAGAAGATCGTCGTAGAGGGCGAGAAGCTTGTCCGGCGACGCTCCCGACGCCTGCACGGCAAGCGTATCGGCCTCCAGCGGGAAAAAGAGTGGCTCGAGCCCCGACTTCACGCGCACGAGGTCCGTCGCCCAGCGCGTGAAGTAGTAGAGAACCGCCGGCACCGTGAGGCCCTTCGTGACGCCTCGCACGATGTCGTCGGGCGTGAGCGACGCGCCCCGGCGCAGAAGTCCGAGGAGCGCCTTTTCGTCGTCTTCGGGAAGCGTAAGGCCCGATACGTCTTCGAGCGCCAGCAGGGGCGAGCCGCCCGCGAGCGCCAGGCGGCGCTCGGCGTCGTCGACGCCCTTTCCTTTGAGCCAGGCCAGGGCCTCGGCCTTTGCGGGAAGCGTCAGGCGAAAGAGCCGCGAGCGGCTCCGAATCGTCGGGAGCACGGCGTCGATTTCTTCCGTCACCAGGAGGAAGCAGCATTCCGACGGAGGCTCCTCAATGGATTTCAGGAGGGCCGCAGCCGCTTCGGCACGCACCATTTCGGCGGGATAGATGACGACGATGCGCCGCCCGCCCTGATTTGCCGTGAGTTCGAGAAAATCCCCGAGCGCCTTTACCTGCGCAAGGAGAATTTCGCGCGACGGCGTCTTTCTCGCCGAAGACGAGGATTCGGGCTGCGCGAAGGGAAGGTCCTTGGCGAGCGCAAAGTATTCGGGCACGATCACGCGAAGGTCGGGGTGCGTCCCCGCGCGCGTCAGTTCGCACCCGCGGCAGTGCCCGCAGGGTTCCCCCTCGGGACCGGGATGGTGACAAAGAAGGCTCTTTGCGAATTCGTAGGCAAGCTCGAACCCGCCCGCGCCGCGCGGACCGTAAAGGAGCATCGCGTTCGGAAGAGTCGCGCGCTGCCGCGAAAGAGCCGCTGCGGCGGGTTTCATCCAAGGATAGGGAATCATGCCTTCATTCCTTTACGGCGCACGAGCTTCTGGACCCAGGCGGCGATTTCACATTCAATATCGTCTTCAGTTCGCATTGCTTCAACGACAAGGAAGCGTTCCGAGTGACGCTTAGCTCGATCAAGATAGGCTTCACGAACGCGCGAGAAAAATTCCACACTTTCACGCTCGAAGCGGTCGTCTCCGCCTGAGCGGAAAGCGCGTCGCGCCGCCGCCGTTTCTGGAGAAAGATCAAATAGAACTGTTCCGTCAGGACGTAAATCTCCGAGCGTCCAAGCCTCGAGCGCCTCGACTTCGGCTCCCGAGAACCCCTTTCCGCCCACCTGATAGGCATAGGTGGCGTCGGTGAAACGATCGGAGAGCACCCAGGTTCCGCTTTCCAGGGCGGGGCGAATCTTCGTTTCAACATGCTCGGCTCGAGCAGCAAAGAACAGAAGAGTTTCCGCTCTTGGAATCATATTTTCCGAAAGAAGGAGCTCGCGAATTTTTTCGCCCAAGTGTGTACCACCCGGCTCGCGTGTCACAAGCGGCTTTATACCGAACTCCTCCAAACGTTTGGCTAACCTTTGTATTTGAGTCGATTTACCGGAACCGTCGATGCCTTCAAAGGTGATGAAGAGAGGAGTGAGCTTCACTTCGAGTCCTTTTTGCGTTGTGTTTTATTCAGAATGAAGCGCCGCACCGCGCGGTTGTGTTCGGCGAGCGTGCGCGAGAATTCGCTCGTTCCGTCCCCGCGCGCGACGAAGTAGAGGTACTTCGTGTCGGCGGGATGCACGGCCGCCTCGATCGAGGCCTTCGAGGGCATCGCGATCGGCGTGGGCGGGAGCTTGTTCATGGTGTAGGTATTGTAGGGAGTCGGACGGCGAAGATCGGCGCGCGTCAGATTCCCGTTGAAGTCGGGGCCGATCCCGTAGATCACCGTCGGATCGGTCTGAAGGGGCATCCCGCGCTTCAGACGATTGTGAAAGACCGAACTCACCTTCGTGCGGTCGGCGTCGACCGAGGTCTCCTTCTCGATGATCGAGGCGAGAATGAGGGCTTCGTACGGGGTCGTCAGGACCGAATCCGCGGGGCGCGTCGCCCAGGCGGCTTCGAGGGTTTCCTTTTGACGGCGGTAGGCCTGACGCCAGAGCGCAAGATCGTCGGTGCCCGAGCTGTAGCGGTAGGTGTCGGGCGCAAACCACCCTTCGGGGCTCATCCCTTCGGGGAGTCCCACGGCCTCTGCGAAGGCCGCGGCGTCGAGAACCGAAGTCTTTCCTTCGAGCTCTTCGGCCGCCCCGAAGGCTTTGCGCACCTCCCAGATGGGCGCGCCGTCGGGAATGCGAACGGAGCGGTCCAGAAGCGGCGGTCCCGTGAGAATGTCGATCACGCCCGCGTGAGTCGTCCCTTCGGGAAAGCGAAAGACGCCCGAATGCATGGGCGCGGTCGTTTTGGGGTGGAGCCGAAAGGCAAAGCGCATGAGATGCTCGTCGAGCTCGAAACCGGCGTCCCGAAGGCGCAGGACAACGCTTCGCATCGTGTCGCCCGGACGCACGCGGACGTCGACGGCGCGCAGCGTCACGCCGTCGCGCACGACCTCCACGCCCGCGCCTTCCCGAATCGAAACGGGCTCTTCGAAAATCTTCTTTTTCCCCTGCGTGTAGAGCACCCCGGCCGCCGCGGCCGCAAGGAGCGCAAGAACGAAAAAGCCAAGGAGAAGTTTGCCCGCAAGGCCGCGCTTCTTGGGCGGCGCTGCGGCGGGGAGCGGTTCGAAAGCGTCCTCGACGACGTCGGATTTGTCCGAGTCCGTCGGCCCGTCCGTATCGGGCCCGGCGTCTTTCGCGGGCTCCGATTCTTCCTGCGACGAGACATTTCCGGCCGCCGGATCCCCGCAGGCGCATTCTTCATCCTCACCCCCGACCGTCGCGTCGGACGTCCTACCGGACGCTTCCGACGAAGCGCCCTCGATGGCGGCCTCCCATTTTGAAGCGATTTCCGGACGTCCGGCGTCGGGCGCCCGCTCTTCGGACGTTTTCTCTCCGGGACGAACTTCGGGCTCGGCCGGTCGGGATTCGGGCGCAGGCGCCCCGGGAATCCCGGGGGTTGCGGTCCGGTCTTCGTCTTTGCGGTCGGGATCAATCTTTTCGGACACGGGTGAGCCTTCGATGGAAGAAAAACCCTGACAGTATACGGGACGAAAGGTGTCGCGGCGGTGACGCGCGCCTTCTGCGACGGAAAACGGCGCCTCTTTTCGGGGCCGCCGTGCTATCGTTGCTGAAATTTTTCCTCAAAGGATTTTTTATGACGCAAGCCAATCATCCCGCCTTCGTGCGCCTTGCGAGCCTCGGCGTCACGATCGTGACGGGGAAGGACGCTCTTACGTTCCTTCACGGACAATTCACGAACCGTCTTGACCCGATCGGTCGCCGCGCGCCGCTCGCGGGCTACTGCTCTCCGAAGGGACGGCTTCTCGCCACGATGCGCGTCTGGGGCGAAGAAAACGCTTTGTGCCTTCTTCTGCCCAAGTCGGTCGAACCCTCTTTTCTGAAGCGAATCCGCATGTTCGTATTGCGCGCCGACGTGCACTTTGCGCCCGACGAAGAACGCACGCTGCTCGCGGGCTTCGGCGACGAGGCCGAAGCCCTCCTCGGGGAACGTCTCGCCGCGTCGGGCGCAGCGCTTCCGGCCGTCAACGAAGTCGCCGCAACCCCCGCCCTCACGGTCGTGCGCGTCCCCGACTCGCCGGATCTTCCGGGCGTCGCCCGCGCGGGCGTCCGCTATCTCGCGCTCGTCAAGGATGCCGAACCCTTTGCCCCCGCCGAGGACGACTCCTACTGGTGGGCGACCGAAGCCGCCGCCGGCATCGGCTCCGTTCTTGCCCCTACGGTCGACCGCTTCGTTCCGCAGTCGATCAACTACGAGCTCACCGACGGCGTCGTCTTCAACAAAGGCTGCTACCCAGGCCAGGAAGTGGTGTCGCGGATTCAGCATCTGGGGACGCCTTCGCGCCGCATGGCCCTGGGGCTCGCGCAAACGCCGGTTCTCCCGGAAGCCGGTGCGGGCCTGTACGCCCTCAAGGAAGGAGCGCGCACGCCGTCGGGCGACGTCGTCTTCGCCGTACGGGGCGAAAACGCCGCGGCGGTCCTCGTTTCGCTTCCGACGGGCGACTTAGGGCACGAATTGTCGCTTGACGCCGAAGGCGGGATCCCCGTCAAGCTCGTGCCGCTTCCCTACGAAATCCGCAACGTGCTCGACCACTGAGGGGGCATTCTCTGCGGTGCAACTTGGGGACGTCTTGTGAGAAGGCGTCCCTTTTTTTTCGCCTTATTCCCTGCGGGCCAGAAACTTTTCATCGTCCGATCCGCTCCGGCGCGTCCTCTTCTTCCCTTCACTCCACTTTCCGAAATACGTTTTTCCGAAAAGCGGAATCAGATTTCATCCGACTTCTTTTTTGATATACGCAAAACTAAAGACCTTCATTCCTCCGCAACACCCGATCCAATCGACAACGACGTACTTTCCGCCCTCATCTCCTACATAATTCCGAGATCTTATGATCTCAATCATGAAAAAGCGCATTTTTTACACAAAATAAGCGCGATTCATTGATATTTATCATTGCTTTTTAGGCGTTTCCATTGATAGGATATCGTCATTCGGTACGGCGCCACCCGGTGCCGCGATTTTTCCAAGAGGTGTCAACATGTGCGTTTACAATGCTGATAGCTCACTATGTAACGTGGGCATGCGCCGGACATGTCATCTGATGTGCTTCGCGCTCCGATCCTGTTTCGACTTTGCGCGCTTCGCCACCGACACAATTTAATCCTCCGCCTCTCGGTCGCGCCGTAGCTTTCTTCGGCCGCGCACCGTGCCTTTGTCCGACCGCTTTTTTCTCCCTTAGCGTTCCGGACTCCTCTCCCAATCTCTTTCTTTCAAACGTCTTCGACGGACCGGTTGCGCCCTGCTCGTGAAATCGGCAGCGTCCCGCGCTCCCTTCCCGCCGATCGTCGCGTCCGCCTGTTCGTCCGCTCCTTTTTGAAGGACGGCGGAATCGTCTCGTGCGACTCGAAAAGAGATTCGGGAACCACAATTCCACTTTTCGCGTGATGGCACATGACTGCCAGGGGGACATGCACCCTGAATTCCGCCACGCGCCAAAACCAAATTTCTCTGTGAGGATTACAAAATGCGTAAGCTCTTTATCGCCGCCACCCACGAAGCCTGCGACGCCTTCTGCGCCGAACGCACGGTCGTCGACTTCGAGTGCGCCGACTTCACGACGGTTTCCGCTGCCGTGATGACCGCCGCCGAAGCGCTCGGCGGCAAGCTCGAACAGGTCGAGGAACTCGCGCTCGGGATCCCCGTCTTCGCCGTGCTCGAGGCCGGCGAAAGCCTCCCTCCCGAACTCATCGGCCGCGTCGTGAGCGTCATCAACCGCAATGCCGACGACCTCGGACTCTTCGGCCGTCAGATCGACGCCGCCGCCAAGAAGTATGAAGATCAGGTTCTTCCCCCGTTTTTCGGCTCCCTCGAAGAATACGTCGCGCAGGGTTACGCCCAGTTCGACTGCCCGGGCCATCAGGGCGGCGCCTTCTTCCGCCGTCATCCCGCCGGTCGCGAATTCGCCGAATTCTTCGGGGAAAACGTCTTCCGCGCCGACCTCTGCAACGCCGACGTCTCGATGGGCGACCTCCTCATCCATGAAGGCGCTCCGTGTGCCGCCCAGCAGGCCGCGGCGAAGATCTACAACGCCGACAAGACCTACTTTGTCCTGAACGGCACGTCCGCTTCCAACAAGGTGGTTCTCAACGCCCTGCTCGCCCCGGGCGATCTCGTGCTCTTCGACCGCAACAACCACAAGTCGAACCATCACGGCGCCCTCCTGCAGGCCGGCGCCAAGCCCGTTTATCTCGAAACCGCCCGCAACGCCTACGGCTTCATCGGCGGCATCGACGAGCACTGCTTCGACGAAGCCTACCTGCGCGAACTCGTCCGCGAAACGGCTCCGGAAAAGGCCGGCGAAAAGCGTCCCTTCCGTCTCGCCGTCATTCAGCTCGGCACCTACGACGGCACGATCTACAACGCCCGTCAGGTCGTCGACCGCATCGGTCACCTCTGCGACTACATCCTCTTTGACTCGGCCTGGGTGGGCTACGAACAGTTCATCCCGATGATGAAGGACTGCTCGCCGCTTCTTCTCGAACTCGGACCTGAAGATCCGGGCATCTTCGTGACGCAGTCCGTGCACAAGCAGCAGGCGGGCTTCTCGCAGACGTCGCAGATCCACAAGAAGGACTCGCACATCAAGGGCCAGAAGCGCTACTGCCCGCACAAGCGTCTCAACAACGCCTTCATGATGCACGCCTCCACGTCGCCCTTCTACGCGCTCTTCGCGGCGCTCGACGTCAACGCCAAGATGCACGAAGGCGAAGCCGGCCGCCGTCTCTGGGCCGACTGCGTGCGCGTCGGCATTGAAGCGCGCAAGCTCCTGCGCAAGACCTGCAAGTACATCAAGCCCTTCGTTCCGGCTGTGGTGGACGGCAAGCCCTGGGAGAGCTACCCCACCGACGAAATGGTCAACGACCTGCGCTTCTTTGAATTCAAGCCGGGCGACGCCTGGCACAACTTCGAAGGTTACGGCGATCACCAGTACTTCGTCGATCCCTGCAAGTTCCTCCTGACGACGCCGGGCATCAACGCCGAAACCGCCGTCTATGAAGACTTCGGGGTTCCCGCCACGATTCTGGCGAACTTCCTCCGCGAAAACGGCATCATTCCGGAAAAGTGCGACCTCAATTCGATTCTCTTCCTGATGACGCCCGCCGAAGACACGGCCAAGATGGAACACCTCGTCACGCAGATCAAGCGTTTCGAAGACTTCCTCGACGCCGACGCGCCGCTCTCGGAAGTGCTTCCGGCCATCTACAAGGCCAACGAAGAACGCTATCGCGGCTACACGATCCGTCAGCTCTGCCAGGAAATGCACGACTTCTACAAGGCGGGCAACGTCAAGCAGCTGCAAAAGGAAATGTTCCGCAAGGCTCACTTCCCGCGCCGCGCGCTTGAACCGCAGGCCGCCCACTTTGAATTCATCCGCGGCAACGCCGAGTTGGTCGCGCTTGAAAACGCCGAAGGCCGCATCGCCGTCGAAGGCGCCCTTCCCTATCCTCCGGGCGTGCTCTGCGTGGTCCCGGGCGAAGTCTGGGGCGACTCCGTACAGAAGTACTTCCTCGCGCTCGAAGAAGGCATCAACCGCTTCCCGGGCTTCTCGCCCGAACTGCAGGGCGTCTACATCAACACCGACGCCGACGGCCGCAAGCGCGCCTACGGCTATGTTCTGACGAAGGAACGCGAAGCCGAACTCGTCAAGTAAGACGACCGGCCTTTCCGGAGGAACCCCGCGCGGGGTTCCTCTCCGGGCACCTACGTCAGACGAACAACCCTTTGAGGCAATTACTATGTCCAACAGTACCAGCAACAACAAGATGAGCGTGATGCAGCTCACGCTTCTCACGGCGCTCAACATGATGGGTTCGGGCATCATCATGCTCCCCACGAAGCTTGCGGAAATCGGAACCTTCTCGATTCTCTCCTGGCTCGTCACGGCGACGGGCTCCACGGCGATGGCCTACGCCTTTGCCAAGTGCGGCATGCTTTCCCGCCGTCCGGGCGGCATGGGCGGATACTCCGAATACGCCTTCGGCCAATCCGGGAACTTCATGGCGAACTACACCTACGCCGTGTCCCTCATCATCGCGAACGTCGCCATCGCCGTGACGGTCGTGGGTTATGCGTCCGCCTTCTTCGACGTGACGCTCTCGCCCGTGGGCACCTGCCTTGCGACGATCGCCACGCTCTGGATCTGCACGTCGCTCAACTTCCGCGGTCCCAAGATCACGGGCTATCTCTCGAACTTCTCCGCCTGGGGCGCGATCCTGCCGGTCGCGGGTCTCTCGCTCTTCGGCTGGTTCTGGTTCAGCCCGACGCTCTACGTCGAATCGTGGAACCCCAACAACGTGCCTTTCTTCAGCGCGCTCAGCAACTCGATCTCGATGACGCTCTGGGCCTTCCTCGGTCTTGAATCGGCCTGCGCCAACTCCGAAGCCGTGGACAATCCCGAAAAGAACGTCCCGAAGGCCGTCCTCGGCGCCACGATCGGCGTTGCCGTGATCTACATCCTCTCGACCAACATCTGCGCGGGCATCGTCGACAACGCTTCGCTCGTTCAGTCGACGGCTCCGTTCGGTCTCGTCTTCGCCTCGATGTTCAACGACACCGTCGGCAAGATCGTGATCGGCATGATGGTCATCTCGTGCGCGGGCTCGCTTCTTTCCTGGCAGTTCACGATCGCCCAGGTCTTCAAGTCGCTCTCCGACGCCAAGTTCTTCCCGAGCGCCTTCTCGAAGCTTACGAAGGACGACGCCCCGGTGGTCGGCATGGTGATCATCACCTGCACGCAGACGCTCCTTTCCTTCATGACGATCAGCCCGTCGCTCTACAAGCAGTTCACGACGCTCGTCGACCTCGCCGTCGTCACGAACGTGATGCCCTACCTTCTCTCGATGGCCGCCGTCCCGGCGCTCCTTTCGAGCGAAAAGGTCCAAAACGGCGCCGGCACGATCAAGCTCTGCGCCTTCGTGGGCACGGTGTACAGCCTCTACGCGCTCTATGCTTCGGGCTTTGAAGCGATGATGTACGGCTCGCTCGTCACCTTCCTCGGCTGGGGCATCTACGGCGTCGCCGCCAACAAGCTCTTCAAGTCGGGTGAACTCCGCGTCTGATAAGATGACGCTTACTTGAAAACGACGTCCGGTCCGGGCTCCGTCCGACCGGACGTTTTCGCACCGACCGGACGTCTTTCCCATCTCCCTTTTCCTTCCTCTTCGGCCGAGTCTGCATCGTGTTCGTCGGTTTTCTCTACGGCCTTGCCGCCACCATGATCTGGGGTTCCGTCTACGTGATCCCCCTTCTCGTGCCGGAATGTTCCCCCATTCTCGTGGCGCTCTCCCGCTACACGATCTTCGGGCTCTTTTCGCTCGGTCTCTTCGTCAAGGAACGGCATCATGTCCGGCTTCTCCGTCGGGACGATCTTCTCCTCGCCTCGGCGCTCGGCGTCGTCGGCAATCTCCTTTACTACTGGCTGCTCGCCGAAGCCGTCCACAACGTGGGGGCGAGCCTCACGGGGATCTTCACGGCGCTCATTCCCGTCACCGCTGCGGTCGCGGCGAACCTCACGGACCGCGAGGCGCGCGTCCCCTGGGAGGCGCTTTTACTTCCTCTCCTTTTGATCGCGTTCGGCATGGGGCTCCTCAACGTACGCGCCTTCACCCATCCGGAAGAGCTCTCCGCCGTCTCGGACGGTCTCGTCTGGGGCGTGACGGCCGCGGTTCTTTCGGTCGTCATATGGACGTGGTTTCCCCTCGCGAACGCCAAATGGCTCAAGACCCATCCGCGCTTTTCGATGTCGCTCTGGGCGGCGGCGCAGGGCGTGACGCTGCTTCCCTTCGCGGCGGGCGGCCTCTTTCTCTACGGCGCCGTCGAGCCCGTCCCTGAGACGGTCTTTTCGTCGCCCCGCTTCCTGCTCTGCGTCTCCTTCCTTGCGATCGCCGCAAGTTGGGGCGGAAACGTCCTCTGGAACCAGATGAGCTCCCGTCTTTCCCCGCAGTTGATCGGCCAGATGCTCGTCTTCGAGGCGATCTTTGCGGTGCTCTACGACGCCGTCCTCGCCCAACGCCTTCCCGCCGCCGTCTCCTTTCTCGGCATGGCCTTCGTGCTCTCGGGGATTTCACTTTCCCTCTGCCGCTCCTCAAAGATCGAAGCCGACCGCGGAACTCTTCGCGAGTGACGCGGGAAAGAATGGATCATGGAAAGAGGAACTCGACGCTTGTTCGGCGACTTTCTCTTCACCATCCATCGTTCGCAAACGTGATCCGTCCCGGCACCTCGAATGCGTCAACGGGGCGCCCCTTTCGAGGCGCCCCGCCGGCTTTTCGGTTTTCCGTACCGAACGAACTGCTTCAGCGTTGCGCGTGAATCGGAATCACGCGCTGATTGTCGCTTCCGTACCAAAGGCCCTTTTGCGTGACCTTTCGTTTTTCCACGAAGGGCCCGTCCACGACCGTGTCGACCCACTGCCAGAGCGGGAGCTCCGCGTGCTTTTCATAGATGCGGCCCGTCCAGAGCCACACGTCGCGCTTGTCGCCGTAACGCTCCTTGACGCGCCGCGCGAGGTCGGTCACGACCGGCACGTTCGACTCCTCCAGCGGATCGCCCCCGAGAATGCTCAGTCCCGCGACGTAGGGCTCGTCGAGGAAGCGGAAAATCGTCTCGACGGTCTCTTCGGTGAAGGGCTTCCCCGCCGAAAAGTCCCAACTCTCGGGGTTGAAGCATCCCTTGCAGCGGAGCGTGCAGCCCGAAACAAAAAGCGAAACGCGCACGCCCGGGCCGTTGGCCGTGTCGCAGGAAGAGAGTCCAATGTAGTTCATCACATGCTCTTGCGGTTCTTGATTTCCGCCATCTTCCCGTCGTTCATGCGCGAGACGCCGTTGACGTTCGAATAGCCGAGGTAGCCGCAGACGCGGCTGATGACCGAAAGGTTGCGGCTGCCGCAGTGCGGGCACGTAAAGAGAACGTTCGTGCTGTGGCGTCCGCAGTCGCCGCAGTAGGCGCTGTCGAAATTCACGCCCTGATAGAAGCCCTTTTCCATGCCGCGTTCGACGAAGGCGCGCACGGCGGCGAGGTTTTCGGGATTGTCGAGGCGAATGTACTGGATGTGGCCGCCCTCGCAGAGGTGGAAGTCGGTGAATTCGCGGTCCTGCTTTTCAAAGGGCGAGATCTCTTCCGTGACGTTCACGTGGAAGGAGTTCGTGAAGTATTCCGGGCTGTAGTGCTCGGTGTGACGGAAGACGTTGTCGATCTCGTTCTTTTCGCAGAAGCGGTCGTACTGCCTCGCCTGCGTGGCGCAGAGGGACTCGGCGGGCGTGCCGTACATGGCGTAGAGGTGCCCGTCCTCCTTCTTGTACTGCGCGAGACGGTCGCCGATGTAGCGAAGGATCTTCGCGGAAAGTTCTCCGCCCTCTTCGACGAGGCGCTTGCCGGTCCAGAGATAGGTCGTTTCGTCGAGCGCCGTGATCCCGAAGGAGGCCGTCATGTAGCGAACGAGATCGCCCACCTTGGCGTCGGGATCCTTCGTCCCTTCGTAGAGACCGCCCTGCGTGAAGGCGAGCGGATTGCTCGAGCATTTCTGATTGCGGATGATGTCGTAGCGCTTCTTGAAGAACTGACGGATGACGTCGAGACGACGGTCGAGCTCCTCCCAGAAGGCTTCTCGCCAGTCGTCGGGACGCTGCATCTGCGTGATCTTGAGGATGATCGGCAGATTGAGCGAGACGGCGCCGATGTTGCAGCGCCCGACCGTGACCGCCTGCCCCTCTTCGTTCTTCCAGAGCGAGAGGAAGGCGCGGCAACCCATGGGCGACGTGATCGCGCCGTAGCGCTGATAGATCTGCGAAACGCTCCCCGATTCGGAAGAGAGCGACAGGTAGTCGGGGTACATGCATTCGGCCGACGTACGAAGGGCTTCGTCGAAAAGTTCGGCCGAGGGCTTGTCGTTGGCGATCTGATCGCGGTCGTAGAGATAGACGAGCTTCGGGAAGACGACGGGCTTGCCGTGGCGGCCGTGGCCCTTCTTGCGCACGCGCAGCATCGTGCGCGAGATGGTCGAGAGCCATTCGCGCTCGGCGGCCGTGTAGTTTTCGGGCTTCCACTGACCGAAGGTGATCGTCGTAAAGGCGAAGTCGCCGCGCGAGCAGGGAACGGTGTTGAGCTTCAATTCAAGCGACTGGAAGCCCTGCTCGAGTTCACGGACGGTTTCCTTCACGGCGAATTCGCGGGCGACCGCGTCGGCGACGCCCATCTGACGGAATTTCTCGAGGGCCGCCGCTTCGCTCTTGAGGACGTAGGGAAGGAGAACCTTGTCGAGCTCGGGCAACGTGAAGCCGCCGAACTGCTGGGCGGTCGCAACGAGCGTGATGTCGCCGATCACCTGCAGGGCCGAAAGAACGGTCTTCGGTTCCGTGTACTCGACGTTCGACATTTCAAAGCCGCCCTTCAGAACCGAGCCGATGTCGAAGAGGCAGCAGTTGATGCAGCCGAGGATCATGTCGCGCAGGTCGTGAATGTAGATGTCGCCGCGCTCGATCAATTCCTTTTCCAGGCCCGAGAGATAGAACTGCTTGTAGAGACTCTTCGTGAGATAGCCCTTGATGAGCGAGCCCTTCGTCGAGACGAGCGAGCTGTCGTAGTTGGCGTTTTCACGGTCGCCCAGGCGCAGCACGTCGTCGGCGTCCTGGCGGAGCTGTTCGAAGGTCTTCGCGTAGGTCGTCTTGTAGTAGCGGTATTCGGCGTAGGCTTCGCCCACTTCCTTCATCTGGAAGAAGGAGAGCGAGGCGATCACAAGTTCGTGGAGTTCGCCCACGGTCACGCGGTCGCGGTGCTCGATGCGGCGATAGACTTCGCGCGCGATCGCGTCGAGCGTCGCCTGCGGCACGATCTTGTCGCAGCGAAACGCCGCCTTGCTCACGGCGTCGGTAATTTTCGACGCGTCGTAGTCCTCGACCGATTTGTCCTTCTTCACAACCTTCACGCGCGTGGTGGTTTCCGTCATGGATGTCCTTCTCTATGTTGTCGTTTCTGTCGGGGCCCCTCGGGGCGTCCGTCAATGGGAATTCAGGGACGGTCGGAACCTTCGGGGTCCCGCCCGTCGGGATTAGGAAGCGCTCTCGGGCGCGGCGGCCGGCGTTTGCGCATCGGGCTCGGCGGCGGGCGCTTCGCTCCCTTCGGCCTTCGCCCCAGCTTCGGCGAGGGCGCGCTCTCTGGCGCGCTTCTCGCGCATTTCCTTGAAGTGCTGCTCGCGGGCCATGCGCTCCTTGTCGCGCCGGGTGAGCACCACGAACTTCTCTTCAAAGAGTTTGCGGGGAAGAGCCTTCACGATCGCCTCGTCGATTTCCTTTTGCATCGAGGCGTAGCTCTTCTTGCCGCGCGAAGGCGGATCGAGCACGACCTTGGCCTTCTTGATGTCGAAATAGTTGTCGCCGCGGTAGGTGCAGCTCCACTCGAGCGCCGTGCCCGCTTCGTAGTCTTCGTCCGACATGTGCCGGAACTGCAGGAAGCACCAGACGCGTGCGGCAAGCGACGCGCGGCCGTCGGAATAAAAGAGGTGGTCTCCTTCTCCGACGATGCGCTTCTTTTGGGGGTTCTGATCTTCGGCCATGTCCTTCCTTCAGCGAAGCCGCTCGACGGCGGCGAAAAGCGTGTTCCAAAACTTCACCTTGTCGAGCCGCACCGCAACGCGCACGTGCCCGTCCTTGGGCGCCGAACGCCGGCGGTCGACGACCGTCATGCCGCGGGTGAGCCCGCCCCGGCACTCGACGTGCACGGGATGCGTCTCGGTCTCCACGATCGAGGGATCGATCACGTAGGCGACGGCGCACGGATCGTGCACGGGCGGCGCCTCAAAGCCCGCGGAGCGCTTGTAGCGCGCGGCAAAGGCCTGAAGCACGTCCGAGAGAAAACGTCCCGCGGGCGTGTCGATCGCGCGGGCGCGCTCGAGCACTGCGACGTAGGCCCTCGCCTGATAGGTGAGGTCCAGGCCCACCATCACGACGGGCCAGGCCTCTTCGAAAACGACGTGCGCGGCCTCGGGGTCGTTTTCGATGTTGAATTCGGCCATCGGACGAACGTTTCCGATGGTGGTGCCGCCCCCCATGAGAACGACTTCGGCGACGCGCGATACGATGCGGGGCTCAAGCCTCGCGGCGAGCGCAATGTTCGTGAGGGGCCCGATCGCGACGATCGTCACCGTCCCCGCGGGTTCCCGCATGAGGATGTCCACGATCAGGCGCGCGGCCGAGAGCTCGTGCGGCGCACAGGTCGCTTCCGGAAGCGTCGTGCCGTCAAGCCCCGACTCCCCGTGGATTTCCGGCGCCGGAACGACCTCGCCGAAAACGAGAGGACGAGCCGAACCCGCCGCCACCGGGCACTCAAGCCCGCAAAGCGCGGCGATGCGAAGCGCGTTCGTCGTCACCTTTTCGATCGTCTGGTTCCCGGCGACCGTCGTGACGGCGAGCACCTCGATGTCGGGATGGCCCGCCGCCAGGAGCATGGCGACGGCGTCGTCATAGCCCGGATCGCAGTCCAGAATGACTTTTTTCGTCATGTCGTCCCCTTCAGGAGGAATATTCAGTCAGAAAGCGCTCCACGTCGGCGCGCTTCGGAATCGAGGGAACGGCCCCCTCCTTCGTTACCGACAGGGCCGCGGCCGCCGCGGCGGTGCGAAGCCCCTCTTCGAGAAGCTTCGTCGAGCCGGTCCGGGCGAATTCGGCCAAGGCGCCCACGGCGTAGCCCGCGAGCGTGTCGCCCGCTCCCGTCGTGTCGACGGCTTCGACCCGAAAGGCCGGAACCTTGCCCGAGGCGCCCTGCGCCGCGCACCAGACGAGGCCCTTGGCGCCGAGCGTGAGAATCACGATCGAAACGCCCTTTCCAACGAGAGCCTTCGCCGCGGCTTCGGGCGTCAGGTCCGCTCCGACCCATTCGGCGGCCTCCGTTTCGTTCAGAACGAGCGCGTAGAGCCCCGAAAGATCGAGCGCACGCAGTTCCTGCGAAAAGGGCGACGGATTGAAAACGACGCGAAGGCCCCGGCGCCGTCCCTCGTCCATGAGGCGCGCCGTGCCGTTCACTTCGTTTTGGAGGACAAGAAAGTCGCCCGTCTCGGCCGTCGCGAGAAAGCCGTCGACGAGATCCTCCGTCACCGCGTGGTTGGTCCCCGGGTAATAAAGAATCGCGTTCTCTGCGTCGGGCGTCACCTGAATGAAGGTGTGTCCCGTCGCCGAGCGTTCGTCGACGCGCAGGTGCGCGATGTCGGCCCCCTCGGACGCGAGAAAGTCGGAGAGCGGCGTTCCGTCCGCGCCCACCGCGCCGCAGTGGCGCACGGCGAGTCCCGAGCGGAGCATCGCGACCGTCTGATTGAGGCCCTTGCCGCCCCAGTGCACCGCACGGTGATCGGCCTCGAGCGTCTCGCCCGGGCGCAGAAAGTGCGGCACCCTGTAGACGTAGTCGAGATTGAGCGAACCGATGGCGTGAACCTGAGTCATGGCGAAGAAATCGAAAACAAGGACTCCATTCTACCGATCCGCAAACGGAATCGGGGAACGGGAGAGCAATACATGTTGAAGCGAGAAAATTCAAACACACAAGATCTGGTACGACGAGCGTTCCCGACACAAGAGAGAGGCGCGTCGGATTCCGTCGCACGAGACGCTTCGGCTAGGGCGCCTAGCCGTTCGCGCGCCGTTCGAATTTTTCTATGGTGAACGACCGCTCAAGCTATCGGAGATCGGTTTGTCGGAACTTCGCCGAACGGAGCCTCGGGCGACGCGGCGAGAATGCGCCGCAGAAGTCCGCTCACGAGGCCGGAATTGGCGGCTCGCAGAAAGGCGCCCGTTTCCATCCGCTCGAGTCCGACGAGTTCGGAGAAAGCCGCCCAGGCAAGCCCCGGCGTCATGTCGTCCCAGTCATAGAGATGCGGGTCCAGAGGCGGACGCCGCTTCGGAGGGGCCCCGAGCCAGTCGCCCGCGAGACGCCAGACGGCGAGCACGGGTTCGGCGTAGCGCACGTAGGCGACGCGGTCGTCGGGAGAGGCCTCCCAAAAGCCCGCGGGATCCGTTTCCAGATGCTTTTCGAGCGCCGCGAGCGCTTCGCGCAGAAGCGCCGAGCGACGACGAAGGGAGTCGCGAAGGTCTTCGGGAGGCGGGACGGAATCCGCGGCTCTCTCTCCCTCAAGAGAAACGACGGGCGCTTCGGGTCGCCGGGATTCCCGAGCGCACTGCACCGGCGTCCGTACGTTCTCCTCGGGGTCGGCGACGGCGCGGCGCGAGAGCGCGTTCGCCGGAGAGGAACCTTCGTCCTTTTCCGCCGCGCACACGGGCGGCGCAGCGGGAACGTTCGCGCCCGTGCGTCTCGCCTCCTCGTGAATCGCACGCGCCGCGGCCCGGGCGGCCGAAGCTTCGCCCCGAACCGCCGTCGCCGGGTACTTCCGTTCGGCCGCGGCGAGCTTTTCGCGAACCGCGCGGTCGAGGTCGACGCCGCGGTGATCCGCGAGCATCGCCAGGTAAATGAGGACGTCCGCCATCTCGGCTTCGATTTCGGCCGAGCGCTCGGGAACTTCGAGGTCGTCGCCCGACCACTGAAAGCATTCGAGAAGCTCGGCCGCTTCGATCGAAACCGAAAGCGCGAGGTCTTTGGAAGAGTGAAAACGCGCCCAGTCGCGCTCGTCGCGGAATTTTGCGACGAGCTCGAGCAGATCGGACGCGGGCCAGGCCGCCCCGCGGGTCATCTTAGGCGAGGCCCGTGATGCCGAGGACCGTGAGAAGCGCCAACTGCGGACCGAGGTGCATGTCGGTGCTGTCGAAATACTCCTTGAGGGAGTGTTCGTTGTAGGTGTGACCGCCCGTGCCGAGGCAGACGGCGGGGATGCCGAGCGACATCGGCATGTTGCAGTCGGTCGAGGAAGAACCCGTCCAGGTGACTTCGATGCCGAGCGCCTTGGCGCCTTCGAGCGCGGCGTTGACGGCCGGACAGTCGGCCGGACGCTGGCCGGCGGGACGGTCGCCGATCTTCGTCTTCGTGAGCTTCACGTAGGCGGATTCGGGCGCCTTCGTCCAGCGGGCGTTTTCTTCGGCCACGGCCTCTTCAAAGGCGGCGAGAATGGTTTCCTCGACCTTCATGAGTTCTTCCATGGCGACGCTGCGCATGTCGACGTCGACTTCGCAGTGCGCGGCGATCGTGTTGACCGTCGTACCGCCCTTGATCGTACCGACCGTGTAGGAGGTCTTCGGATCTTCGGGGAGTTCGAGGTTGGCGATCTTGGCGATTGCGCGTCCGATGGCGTGCACGGCCGAGGGAACGCGGCCGTAGTCGAGCCAGGAGTGCCCGCCGGGACCGTCTACGGCGAGGCGCCAGCGGTGCGCACCCGTCGCGCCCGTCTGCACGCGGGCCACCGTTTCCATGTCGAGCGCCACGAAGGCGTCGATCTTGCGCGAACCGTCAAAGAGGGCCTTGGCGCCGCGGATGTCGCCGTTGCCCTCTTCGCCGACCGTGCCGACAAAGAGGATGTCGCCCGCCGTGTCGATCTTCGCGGCTTCGAGCATGCGAAGAACCTGGAGCATCGAGCGCAGGCCCGAGGCGTTGTCGCCGATGCCCGGACCGTAGTGGAGATTGCCTTCGGAGCGCACCGTCACGTCGGTTTCCATCGGGAAGACCGTATCGGTGTGGGCGGCGATCGCGACGACCGGACCCGCGCCGCGGCCGGGACGACGGCCGACGACGTTGCCCGAGGGATCGATCACGACGTCCGTCAGGCCGTATTCGCGCAGAAGACGGGCGATTTCTTCGGCACGGCGGGATTCTTCAAAAGTCGGAGAAGGGATCTGAGCGATCGCGATCTGTTCGGCGAGCGCGCGCGGCGCCTCCTCCTTCGCGACGGCAAGCGCCTTCTGCACGGATTCGTTGGCGATCAGTTCGCCCATGCGGGCGGCGATGGCGGGATTCGACATCGAGAACTCCTCTGTCGTGGTTGGTCTGAAAGTGTCCGTCCGCGGGAAAGAAGGCTCTCTTCGACCGCGGAACAAGCCGCATGCATTATACGGACCGAGAACCGAATTCACCAAACCTAAAGCGCTCTCCCTAGGGAAAACTTCGAGTGCGCTGACCCGCTCTTTCTTTCTGCGAAGCGGTGCGCCGTGCGCAATACGCCCGGCGCCGACGCGCCCTTTCTTCCGGAAAATCTTCTCAAAAGATACAAGACTGTCGATCGGCATTAACCCGCTCCCCATATCTTGTGGTGTCGACTCGTCTCCCGCACGAAGAATAAAAGTGCGCCCGCGGGAACGGAATGTCGGCTTATTTTCCACAGAGACTGTGCACTACCCCCGCTTTGCGGGGCGGGAGATCTTCTCCGAAGCGCTCTTCCTTAATTCGCACAAAATTTGTGCACTAACAAAAGAAATGATTTTTCCAAAGATTGCATTCCTGCACGGATTCCTCCGATGCCTCTCTCTTTCAGCAAGAGGAAAAGGACCATTGATGAACATCAATCGTCATCGTCCTGTAGAATGGCGGAATCTTTCCGTCTCCTTCGGTACGCATCGCCGTACCGAACCCGCCGATGCGGACCGAAGGACGACGGACGAAGCGCCCCTCAGCCTACGGAACGCACATGACGAACTACAACAAGCCCCTCACCCGCCGCGGCCTCGAGCGAAGCCGCCGCATTCTCGCGAAAGCGATCGAGATCTTCGCCGAAAAGGGCTACGACGCGACGACCCTGAGCGACATCACGGACATCGCGGGCGGCTCGCGCTCGCTCATCTATCACTGCTTCGGCAACAAGGAGGGGCTCTTTCGAGCCTCGCTCCAGATGATGGTCGACGAAATCTACGGCGCCTACGAGAAGGAGGGCCGAACCGGAAAGACGCTCTTCGAGGAGCTCGTGCACTTCGGAAAGATTCTCGTCGGGCATCTCGTGACGCCGCGGGCGATCGGGATGATGCGGCTCGTCTACGCCGAGGTACCCCGCTGCGAGGGCCTGGGCGAATGGTACTGGCGCGAGGGGGTGTTGAAGAGTTACGAAGCCTTCGCGGGCGTGCTCGAGCACTATGTCGTCACCGACCGCGAAAATCTTCTCGAACTCTCGCGCCTCTACATCGACTATCTGCGCTCGGGTCTGCCGACTCGTCTTCTCATTCTTCCCGACGACCGACCGACGCAAAAGGACATCGAAGAGGAAGTGGCGGTCGTGGCGGAACGCTTCGCGCTCTACGTCGAGTCGCGCTTCGCCGTGAAGACGTCGACGGACGACTGAGACCGGGCCGCACGCTCTCTTCGCCGGCTCCCGTTCGCCCTTTTCCGGACCGTGGACCGAGACCGAAGGTCCGTCCTCGGGCGGGCGGCGAAAAACCTGCGCTCCTCCCCGATTTCGTCCTTTTCGCCCCGCCCTTCAGGACTCTTTAAGTCGCATGTAGCATAGTCGCGACTAATCTCAATCATTGTGACCGAACAACCCTGAGGAGACCCCACCGTGATTCAAGGACTCTTTCGCAAGAGCGCCCTCTTTCTCGCGCTCGTCAGCCTGACGTTCGCCGCCCAGGCCTACACCTTCAAACCGGGCGCATACGAAGTGACCACCCGCGGCAACGCCGGCCCGCTCACGGTCGTCACGACCTTTTCGAAAAACCGCATTGAAAAGATCGAGATCAAGACTTCGAACGACACCTCCTACGTGGGCGGCGTCGCCATGGAAAAGGTGCGAAACGAAATCCTCTCGAAGCAGCACTTGGGCGTCGATACGGTTTCGGGCGCCACGATGTCGTCGGCCGCGCTTTTGCGCGCCGTGGGCGAAGCGGCCGAGAAGGCCGGCGTTAGCGCCGAAAGTCTCGTGCCCCACAAGAAGCCCGTGGATCCCGCCGCGCTTCCCGCCGAAAAAATCACGACCGACGTCGTCGTGATCGGGGCGGGCGGCACGGGCCTTGCGGCCGCCGCGACCGCCGCCGAAAAGGGCGCCAAGGTCCTCCTCATCGAAAAGATGCCCTTTGCGGGCGGCTCCTCCGCGCTCGCGGGCGGCGCCATCGTCGGCACCGGAACGTCCTACCAGAAGGCCGCGGGCATTCGCGACGACGTCGACGACATGCTCGAAGACTGGGCCGAACACGACGAATCGGCCGTAAAGGGCGGCGACAAGGACTATCCCGATCCCAAGCTTCGCCGTCTCATGCTGGAACGCAGTACCGAGGCCGTCGAATGGCTCGGCAAGACCGTGGGTCTCGAGTTCGCCGAACCCCGTCCCTTCGGTCACGGCGGCGACAAGCGCGCCCACGCCCCGAAGGCGAGTCCCGTTCCCGCCAGCGGCATGGGAAGCTCCCCGGCGGGCGGCGCCTTCGTCGTGAAGGCCGTCGAGGACTACGCCAAGAAGCTCGGCGTCGCGATGCGATTCAACACGACCGCCTACGAGCTCGTCAAAAACGAGAAGGGCGAAGTCACGGGCGTTCTCGCCCACGACGGCAAGAAGCGCTACGAAATCGCCGCCGACGCGGTCGTTCTCGCCACGGGCGGCTTTGCGCACAACATGGAAATGATGGCCGAGCGCCTTCCCGTCTTCACGGTCGCGACCGAACGCTCCGTCGCCGCCAAAGGAGACACCGGAGACGGTCTTCGCATGGCTCTGAAGGCGGGCGCGGCCGAAGCCGACGACTCCTGGGTGATCGGTCTGCATCTTCTTCCCCGCTACGACGAACTCAAGACCGCCATTACGGGCAAGTCCAAGCAGCGCGACCTCGTTCTCGTCAATGAAAAGGGCGAACGCTTCGTCAACGAAGCCCTCCCCTACGTGGCGGATCACTGCGGCATGCAGCGCGTCTGCTGGGTCATCATCGACTCCTCCGACGTCAAGAAGGCCGACATCGCCGCCAAATACTTCAACTACGACGTGGCCGTCTACGGCGAAGACTTCACGAAGCTCGGACGCCGCATGGGCGTGCCCGCGGAAGTCTTTGCGAAGACCATGGCCGACTACAACGAAAACGCCGAGGACGGCGACGATCCGGTCTTCGGGAAGGACGAAGACTATCTTCGTCCGCTCGTCAAGGCCCCCTTCTTCGCGATCCGCGTGGAGCCGGGGCTCGGCGGAACGATCGGCGGCGTGAAGACCACGTCCGACTTCGAAGTGCTCGACAAGACGGGCAAGGTCATTCCCGGTCTCTACGCGGGCGGCGAAATGGCGAATCGTCCCTACTACGCCCGCAACTACGAATCCGGGACGGGACTCGGCCTCGCCTACGGCTCGGGCCGCACGGCGGGCGCCAAAGCGGCCGAACGCGCGAAGGGCAGATAAACTCGAAACCGCGAAACGGGTTTTCGAGAGCGACGCAGACGCTTTCGCGAAATCCGACTGAATCGGGAAGAACCGACGGAGGTTCTTCCCGTTTTTTTTTCCCTCCGGTGAAAGACGGGATCCAAGGGACGGACGTTTGAACCGAAGACCTCTTTTTCATTCCCGTACCGCCCTGTGCCCGCCGCGTTGAGCGGGACGGATCCGAAACCCACTCGGCATTCGTCCCGCCCGGCAAACCGTCATTGCTGTACGGGGCGCATCGCCTAAAAGCGACACCCTCGCCGCCGACGCGGACGAGGGTGCTGTCTGGAAGAGGGAAACGTCCTCAGAACCGGTGCGAAAGACCGAACGTCACGCCGTACTTGGCGGCGTCTTCGTCGCTCGCGGCGACGTCGGCTCCGAAGTCCTCGTACCGATCCAGCATATAGCCCGCGCCGACGTAGAAGACGGTGCGTTTCGAGAGGTTGTAGTCGTAGCCCACCGAAACCGTGCAGCGCTTCATCGCCTTATCGGCGTCGACCGAGCTTTCGGCGTCCATGTAGCCCACGGCGGCATAAAGCTTGCCCGAAGCGATCGGAGCGGTGACGCCGAAATTCAAGGCATAACCGTCCTTTGCCACTCCGTTTCCGAAGACCGCGCTTTCGGCAATCTCGCCGTCGACGGCCGCCTTGCCGAGGTAGCGCATGTCGCGGAAGTAGTTGCCGGTCGCAAAAACCTTCACGACTTCAAAATCGTAGGCCAGACTCAGATACGCGCCGAGACTGGGATCCTCCGCCGTATCGGCGTAACGGTAGCTGTCGACGACCGCAATCGTGCTGAAGGGCCCCTTGAAGTACTGGGCGCCCAATCCCATGTAGCGGGTGGCGCTCCCGGAATTTTCCTCGCCGTCCTCTTCCGTCTCCTGGTCGATTCCGGAGGAATACTGCGCATGGAGCTGCAGTCCCGCCCACTTCGGCGTCGAATACATGACGACGTTGTCGAGACGCAGAAACTTCCCGGCAAAGACCGCGTTGTGGCCCCACATGACGCCCCAGCCGGTGCTCGTCGCGGAAAATTTCCCGGCCATGAGGCCCGAAGTCCCCGTCGACCCCGTCAGCGCGGTGAGGCGCCCGAAACGGAGCGTCCCGAGAACGTCGTCCCGCAGCCAAATGCTCGCTTCGCGGCCGAAGAGTCGGCCGCCGTCGCCGAGCGCGCCCGTGTCGCTGCTGAAGCCGTTTTCCAGAACGAAGCCGACCGTAAGCCGGTCGTTGATTTCTTCGGAACCTTTGAGCCCGAAGCGGCTGCCGAGATAGTTGCCGGTATCCATTTCAAACGTATCGGTCGTTTCCGAGACGCTCGTGTCGGCCCGGGTGTAGGAAAGTCCGGTGTTGATGACGCCGTAGGTCGTAATGTCGGCCGCAAAGGCCGAAGAGAGGGAGGCGGCCGCCAGTGCGGCCAGCGCGGTGAGTTTCTTTTGCATGTCGGTGTTTTCGTATTTTGGAGGTTGGCGCCCGGACCCGCTCTTTTTCCGCGGCGGGTCCGGGGTGGTTTTACCGGGACGCTCTTTCGGGCGTTACTTCTTCGAGACTTCCTTTCCGGCGATGTGTCCGAAGACGAGAAGATCGGTCAGTGCATTGCGGCCCAAGCGGTTCGAGCCGTGGATGCCGCCCGTGATTTCACCCGCGGCGTAGAGCCCCGGAATGACCTTGCCGTCGGCGTCGAGAACCTGCGTCTTTTCGTTGATCTTCAGACCGCCCATGGTGTGATGGATGGTCGTCGTGATCGGTACGGCGTAGAAAGGCGCCTTTTCAACCGTAAGTCCCATGAGGATCTTCGGAACCGGAAGTCCCTTTCCGTCCTCCCTGCGGGCCGCCTCGTTGTAGGTCTTGACGGTTTCGACAAAGGCGTCCGCCTTGATGCCGGCCTTCTTCGCGAGGTCTTCGAGCGTGTCCGCCTCAAAGGCGTAGCCGTGACCGAGGGCGATCTTCATGAGGTCGTCGCGGACCTTCTTTTGTTCGATCGTGCGGTGATCGAAAATCGCATAGGCGACCTTGTTGGGCTGCTCGAGAATCGCATGGGAAATTTCGTCGCGGCGCCCCGTTTCGTCGACAAAGCGCACGCCCTCGGCGTTCACGTACGGCGTATCCTGCGGACGGCCGGCGATGGCGGATTCCAGTTCGCCGTTTTTGGGGTTCCCGTGCGGATGGATCTGAATCCAGTCCATCCCTTCGAGCCCCGCTCCGACCTTCACGGCTTCTTCAATCACTTCGCCCGTCGTGCCCGGCTGATTCGACGTGGCCCGTACGCTGATGTTGTTGTACTTCCTCACCATTTCGAGATTGGCGCCGTACCCGCCCGCGGCCAAGACGACGTTCTTCCCGCTGAAGACCACTTTCTTTCCGTCGCGCTCGGCTTCCACACCCGTGACGCGTCCGCTCTCATCGCGCAGAATGCCCGTCACCTTCGTATTGGTGTAGACGGTCGAACCCGCTTCGCGAACCTTTTCAGCGAGGGGCGCAATGTAGGCGTCGTAGGTCGAAATCGGCGTCTTGCCGTCCGCCTGGCGCGGCCACTGTCCGCGCGGGTAGATGCCGCCGATGCCGACGTCGATCCAGTGACGCGGCACGTGCATCCAAGTCATGTCGGACTGCTCGTCGAGCCACAGCATCGCTTCGGTCGCATTTTTCGCCATCGTGAGAACGAGTTTCGGATCGTTTTTGCAGTCGCCGCCCATGATGGTCTGCAGCGCGAAGAGTTCGGGAGAATCGAAGAGATACTTTCTGCCGGCGGCGTCGTGCTCGGCGAGCTGCTTCTTGACGACCTGCTGCAGCCGGGCCGCCTCCTTCGAACAAGCCGGACGATCCGTGTACTTCGCGATGATGTCGCGCACCGCGGGCGTCATGTCGAGAAGTTTCGTGGGATCGGGGTCCATCGCGGACATGTTCCCTTCGGAACGCGCCGTATTGCCGCCCAACATCGCCATCTTTTCGAGAACGATCACGGTTGCGCCGTTGTCGACGGCCGTGGCGGCCGCCACCATCCCGGCGCCGCCTCCGCCCACGACGATGACGTCGGCCTGCGTCACGAAGGGCGCGGCGTCGATCTTCTTGGCCTCGACCTTTTTATGGAATTCCCCGGCATCGGCCCCGGCCTTCGCGAGCGCCGCCTCCACGCCCTTTCTCAGGGCGTCGGACGTAATCGTGGCGCCCGAGATCGAATCGACCAACACGCTCTGGTGCGCGACCATTTCCCCGGGCATTCCCTCGGTGGCGAGCGACCCGATTCCCGGCGTTTCCGAATGTTTGACGACCTTCACGTCCCGGATCGCCGACGCGTCCACGGTGACTTCCACCGTCATGTCTCCGTTTCGGGCGGGAACCGTCGCGCTGTATGTCCCCGGCGTCATGGCCCAGGCGCCGCCGAGTGCGGAAATACCGCAAACGAACGCCGTGACCTTCGCGATTTCGCTCCGACGCATCATTGCAAACTTCATTTTTTGACTCCTATCGGTTGAGGGCAGGACCGCGCCTGCAGACTTGAAGGAAAGTGTAAGGAGCGTCATACTGTCAAACCATTCACTCATTCCCGCCTTCCACTGTCAATTTTCGAAGCGACACCATGTCGGACAACACCGCCCCACAAACCTGCGAAACTTTTCCGCAGGCCCGCTCTCAGGCCGTCTCGCAATCCGCCCTGCCTTCTTTCGTACGGGATATCGACGCCGAGACCCTGTACTTTTTCGCAACGCTCTTTCGCACGGGCTCGCTCCCCCGTACGGCCGAGCGGATGGGAGTGAGTTTGTCGAGCGCCAACCGCATGCTCGCGAAACTGCGCCGGTATTGGAATGCGCCGCTTTTCGTGCGCTCAGGCGCCCTGATGCAGCCCACGCAGGAAGCCAAGGAAAAGTTCGAGAAGGTCGTCGCGCTCCTTCGCATGCTCGAAACCCTGGAGCGCGGTACGGAAGTGGACCCCGGGACTTTGAAGAGAACTGTTCGCGTTGCATGCTACGACAACGCCTTTGCGGCGACCCTGGGGTCGATCCATGCGGAACTCGCCCGCCTTCTCCCCCGCGTACGGTTTCAAGTGATCCAGGCCGACGAACACATGTTCGACCTGCTGCGCGAGGACAAGATCGACCTCCTCTTCTTCGCCCGCCAGGGACTGCAGCCCGACGTGCATGCGGCGCCCGTCCTGACGACGCCCTACGTCTGCGTCGTACGCAGGGGCCACCCTCTGGTCCGGGTCGCCAGCAGACACGGCGCCGTCGGCAAACCGGACCTGCGGCCCTACGGGCAGGTCCTCATCAACGCGCAGCCCGACCGCTACCGGCAGCCCAACAGTCCGGGGAACGGTTTCTTCAATCCCGACGACCCGGAAAAGATCGCGCTCGTCACGCCCTTCTTCCTGAGCGTTCCGATCTGCCTGAAAAACACCGACTGCTATTCGATCGTCCCGGAAGTGACGGCGAGACTCGCCTTCGACACTTCCGCACTGGAGCTTCTTCCCGTCACCGCCGACGCGCCGACCCTCACGATTTCGCTCGGTTGGCACGAACGGGCCCACAGCGATCCCGGCTCGCAGTACATCCGTTCCGTTCTTTTGGACCGGATCGCTCAGAGCACCCGGCGCATTTTCAAGGAATCGGACTGATGCTGCAGTCGTTCTGGGTATTGGCGTCGACCTTTCTCACGGTCCTCACCTACGTCTTCGTGAAGCTCGCCCCCGAAGGAACGTGGTTCGGGGACGTCTTTCTCGTGCGCTCCCTTTTTCTCTTCGGCGTGCTCTGGACGCTTGCCGCCGTGCGCCGCGTCCCCCTTGCGACGCGAAACGCCGGGTGGCACGCTTTTCGATCGGTTTTCGGCGTGACGGCGCTTTTGCTCAACATCGTGACCGTTCAGCACCTTCCGATCGGGACGGCGCAGACCCTCACCTTTACGGCGCCCTTGTTCGTCGCGGCCTTCAGCGTGATCCGCAGTCTGCTTCGGGGTCGGCCGATCAACATCGGACTCGTTGCCGCCGTCCTTGCGGGCTTCGCGGGCATTTGCCTGACGATGCGGCCTAGCCTGGATGCGGCGATGACGGTTTTTTGCGCGTTGGCGCTTCTCTCCGCCGCGCTGGCCGCAAGCACGTCGTTGGCGCTCAAAAAACTCGGCAGTCTCGGCGAGCCCGTGGTCCGCACGGCGTTCTATTTCGGCTGCGCCTCTCTGGCGGCGTCCGTCGCTCTCTGGTGCGTCGGGTCTGAAAAAAGCCTTGCCGAACTGCTGCTCACGCCGGAACTTCTTGCCGTCGGACTCACCACCGTCGGAGCGCAGCTCGCGCAGACGCAGGGGTGGGGCCACGGCAAACCTCTTCTTTGCGCCAACCTGCAGTTTTCCGCCATTCTCTTCAGCGTCGCCGGCGGCATGCTCATTTTTGACGAAGCGTACGATACGGGAACCTACGTCGGCATGTCGCTTGTTTTCCTCACGGAAATCGCCGCGACGGTTCTGCAGGCCCGAGACCGTTCCCGTCAATCCGGGAAAAGCGGGCACCTTCCGAAGGCATAGAGCGCACTCGCGCCCCACACGGCGATCGCGCCGAGCAGGAAGGCGACGATCGCCCGGGGATCGTGCGCGAGGTCGAAGAGAACGCCGCAGATCCAGGGCCCGAGGCCCGCTATGACGTAGCCCGTCCCTTGGGCGAAACCGGAAATCAAAAAGAGTTCCGAGAGGTTCTTCGTCTTGCGGCTCATGACGAGCATGGCGAGACTGAAGGCGAGCCCCTGCGAGACCCCCGCCATGAGGCAGCCGACGAAGGCGGCGCCCCCGCCCCGAAGCCACAGAAAGACCCCGACCGCGAAGTTGAGCGCACAGAGAAAGGAGGTCCTGCGCCCGCCGCCGCAGACGCGCACGATCCAGGGCGAGAAGATGCTCGCGGGCGCGCTGATCAGAAGAAAGGCCGCGACGCCGAAGCCCGCGTCCGCCGCGCTGAAGCCTTCGGTCTTGAGGATGGTCGGAAGCCACGCCGCCGTCGTGTAGATCGTGAGCGACTGCATGCTCATCACGAGCATCACCGCCCAGACCACGGGATTTCGAAAGAACCCCGCGCCGAATCGGAAGCGGTTTTCCGCGACGCTTCCCTTCTTGGGCGCCGCCCGCCAGGCGAGAAGCGCCAGGGCCGAAAGCGCGACCCAAAGTCCGAAGGGAGCCGCAAGCGTCCCCCAGCGCTCCCACATCGGGACCGAGACGTAGGTTCCGATCGCGCCCGAAAAGCCGATGAAGCCCGTGAAAAGGCCCATCGCCACGTCCGCTCGTTCGGGAAAGTTCTGCTTCAGAAGGACCGGCATCAGCACGTTGAGAAACGCGATCCCCGTCGCGATGAAGACGGTGGAGAGAAGAAGCGTCGCGTAGTCCGTGACGAGGCGCCCTGCGGCACCGAGGAGAATGAGAAGAACAGAGAGCGTAAGCGCCCGCGAGAGTCCCGTGCGGGCGCTCAGCACGGGACCGAGCAGACCGCAGAGACCGAAGCACGCGATCGGAAGCGCGCAGAGAAAGCCGAAAGCGGCATACCCGATCCCGAAGGTCGTCATGACGGGTTCGGTCAAAACGCCCACGCAGGTGACGGGCCCGCGCATGATGAGGATCATGGCGAGCAGCGCCGCAAGCAGCATGACGAGAGACCCCTTTTTTTCTTCTTCCCGAAGCATTGCATATTGTCCTTTGCGGTCCGGGCGCCCCGGACGGCCGCCCCTCGGATTCTCCGCATTCTACTGCAGCGGATTGATTTGCCGCTGCACATCAAGGAAAAAGCCGTCGGCCCCGTGTCCGACAAGCCCGGACAGGATTCGGCCGACAGCCCGGAATCTCTCCAAAGGACCGCTGAAAACCGGAAATATCACATTTGCGCCTATAATTCCAGACAGATAGACGCATATCCTCCTTTTAGCCCAGGACTACACATGACTCAGTCTTCCGCCCGTATTGCAAACGTCAAGTGGAACATTTCGGTTCCCCCCGATTTTGATGAAGCAACCCGCATTTATCTTGCGTCTCAAGGGGGGAAAAAAGGTTCCCTTTCTTCTCTGGTCCAAAAGGCGGTTTCCCGTTACATCCTGTCTTCTCTTACAGAAGAAACCAAGGAAAAGGTGCTTGCCTGCGGACTCTCGCAGCATGAACTTGACAAGATTATTGCGGATGGACTGGCCTGGGCCAAGGATCAGCCGAAATGAAGGTCGTTCTTGACACGAACGTGCTGATTTCAGCGCTCATTTCGCCGCACAATCCGCCTGACCTTATCCTTCGGTCGTGGCTCGCCGGGGACTTTGAGCTCCTCACCTCGGAGGATCAGCTCGAAGAAATTCGGCGGGTCTCGCGTTATGCGCACCTGCAGCCCTTTCTGCAACCGCACCGAGTAGGACTGATCATCAATCGAATGCACGGCCTCGCGACGATCGTCAAGCCCGAAACACTGATTTCCGAAGAAGCGCTTGACCCGGATGACAACTTCTTGATCGCAATTTGTGAGGCCGGTGATGCAAATCATCTTGTTACCGGCGACCGGCGTGCAGGTTTGCTCGAACGTAAACATATAGGCGCAACAGAAATTCTCACCGCGGCGCAATTCGCCGAGCGTTACTTGGGATGGCACGCTCAGCGGGCGTAAGTTTCGCAAGTTCGCGATTCCATCGACGGCCAACAAGATGGAATTCTTCCATCTCGGCACACTGCCGCAACCGTTGGAACATGCCGCCGCAGCCGTCCGCACCATCCGTTCGCCCCGAGCGGGAAGAGACGTTTGCATGCGACCACCGACGGGAGCATCCGTTGAGTCCTTACCGACACGGTTCCTTCGGCGGGCGCCGCACGCCCGCGCACCGAGCCCCGCCGCCTCTGATAAAATGACGGGACTCCATCGGCGGGCGCTTCATCCACGTCCGCATTTCATTTTTTGAAGAAAGGAATTCACCGTGTCCGCTTTGATTCTCGGTCATAAGAACCCCGACACCGACAGCATTGTTTCCGCCATCGTCTGCGCCGACCTCTACAAGAAGCGCGGTCTCGACGTCGTTCCCGCCGCGCAGGGCAAGCCCGCCCCCGAAACGCAGTTCGTGCTCGAGCGCTTCGGCTTTGAAGCCCCCGAAGTCGTGACGAGCGTCGCCGGGCGCGACGTCTATCTCGTCGACTTCTCCGACCGCGCCCAGGCCCCGGCCGACATCGACGAAGCGAACCTCAAGGGCATCGTCGACCACCACAAGCTCGGCGACGTCACCTCGTCTTCGCCGCTTGAATGCATCATCTGGACCGCGGGCTGCACGAACACGATCCTCAAGGCCATGTACGACTACTGCGGCATCGAAATCCCGAAGAACATCGCCGGGATCATGCTCTGCGCCATCCTCTCCGACACGGTGATCTTCAAGTCGCCCACGACGACGGACATGGACCGCAAGGCCGCCAAGGAACTCGCAGAAATCGCCGGCGTCGCCGACCTCGAAGCCCTCGGCATGGAACTCTTCACGGCCAAGTCGGCCGTCGCCGGCTGCTCGCCGCGCGACCTCATCTTCCGCGACTTCAAGGATTTCGACATGTCCGGCCACAAGGTGGGCGTGGGCCAGCTCGAACTCGTGAGCCTTGACCTCGTCGCCGACATGATGCCCGCGATCGAAGAGGAACTCGGCCGCATCCGCGCCGAAGGCCGCCACAGCGCCCTCTTCCTGCTCACCGACATCATGAAGGAAGGCTCCCGCCTCGTCCTCGCGTCGGAAGATCCCGCCCGCGTCGCCGGCGCCTTTGGCGTCGAAGTCTCCGACAACATGTGGCTTCCCGGCGTCATGAGCCGCAAGAAGCAGGTCGTTCCGGCCCTCGAAAAGGCCTTCCGCGGCTAATCGCGGCGCGCCGCACTGAAACCCCGTCGCCCCGCCGAATGCTTCGCCGGGGCGATTTCCTTTCTCTTCCCCCTTTTCGCTCATCATGCTCAGCAAAGGCCTCACCACCGTCGGACTGCTTCTCGTCTCCAACGTCTTCATGACGCTTGCATGGTACGCGCATCTGAAGCTGCAGACGGCGAAGATCATCTCGAGCTGGCCGCTCTACACGGTCGTGCTCTTTTCCTGGGGAATTGCGCTCTTTGAGTACAGCTTCATGGTGCCCGCCAACCGCATCGGCTTCGACGGCAACGGCGGCCCCTTCTCGCTCGTGCAGTTGAAGATCATTCAGGAAGTGGTCACGCTCCTGGTCTTCACGATCTTTTCCCTCGTCGCCTTCAATACGCATCTCTCGTGGAACCACTTCGCGGCCTTCGCCTGCATGGTGGGCGCGGTGTTCTTCGTCTTCATGAAGTGATCCGGACAACTGAAGTGGGAGCCTCGGTCGGAAGTCCCCCTTCGCCATGCGCAGAAAACGGGCGGCCGGCGTTCTTCGCCGGGCCGCTCTTTTCATCTCAGGCCTCGGCTTCCCAAAGGAGTTCGCCCGCCATCCAGACGCGCCGCGCCCGAATGTCGGCGAGTTCTTCCTTCGCGACGGCAAAGGGATTCTCGCTCCAGAGCACGAAGTCCGCAGATTCGCCCGCAAGCAGCAGTCCCTTCGTCCCCAGGTCCGTCACCCGCGCGGCACGCGAGGTATAGAGCGACAAAGCCGTCGCAACGTCCACCGCCTCCGCTTGGCCGAAGGGCGTCCCTCGGGCGTCGCGCCGCGTCACCGCGGCGGCGACCGTGACGAAGGGCTGATCGGGATCGGCCCAGGTCGTGGCGGGGGCGTCGGAGGACAAGGCAAAGGCGGGGATTCGGGCCGCGATCGTCTTCACCGCATAGCCTTCGTCGATCATCGAACGCGGAATCGCCTCCTCATAGCCCTTCCACTCGGCAAAGGGGAAGATCGGCTGCGTCGTCATGGCGATCGAAAGGGGCATGCCCGCAATGCGCTCGAGATGATCGGGCCGCAGATAGGAAACGTGCTCGAGCCGCACCGAAGGCTCTTTTTCGAGCCACGGCTTTTCGCCCTCCAACCAGTCGAGAATCCGGTCGATCGAACGATCCCCCATGACGTGCACCGAGAGCTGCACGCCGTTTCGCTTCGCCCAGGCGAGCCCGGCGCGAAAGATCGGTTCCGTGACGCACATCGTCCCCCGGGGATTCTCGTCGTCGGAGAGTCCCGGGTAGCGCCCGCGGATCGCCGCGGTCTTTCCCGAAATCGAGCCGTCCGCGAAGACCTTGAGGCCCGCGTATCGCACGGGGCCCGTCTTTTCGTCCTCCGTGAAGTCGGGCATTCCGAAGGGATCGTCCCCGCCCTGCCAGACGAGATACATCCCGACCGCAAGGGGCAGTCCCGCCTTTCTGGCGGCACGGTAGACGGGCAGAAGATCCTTTTCGCCCCGCTCGCACATCATTTCGGTGACGAACCCGATCCCGCGCGAGAGATAGTGTTCGCGAAGAGCGCACATCCTGCGCACGTTCCCCTCGAAGTCCTCCTTCTTTCTGAGGCGCTCGACCCTGCGCACGGCGGCCGTTTCGATAAGCCGTCCGTCGGGTTCGCCCGAAGCGTCGCGACCAAAGCGTCCACCCTCGGGGTCGGGCGTCGTGCGGTCGATCCCGGCCGCCTTCAGAAGATACGTGTTCACGACCGCCGAATGGCAGTCCGAGCGCCGCACGAAAACGGGTCGGTCCGTGGCGACGCGGTCAAGGTCGAGCCTCGTGGGCGAGCGGTTTTCCTTGAGCAGACTTTCGTCGTAGCCCCAGGCCTCGATCCAGGCGCCTTCGGGGAGATCTTTTGCCTTGCGGACGAGTCCCCCGACGAGATCCTCGATCGAGAGTACGTCGGGCGGCAGCGCCGCGAGCGCCGAGAGCGTCTGCGCGACGTAGGAGGGATGCGTGTGCTGGTCGGAGAAAAGCGGCGTCACGAAGCCGCCCGCGAGATCGACCTCGCGATCGACGGGAGCGTCGTCGGGGACGATGCGCCCCGCTTCGACGACGAAGGATTCCAAAAGCGGCAGGGCCGCGTCGCCCGTAAAGGCGAAAAGATTCTTGTAGCGTACGCGCATGACGACTTCTCCGTAACGGACGAAGGGATGCGGGAAGGCAGACGCTCGAAAGAGCGCGCCGCTTCAGCGGTAATTCGCCTTCTCTTCAGTCTAGAAAAGACCGCGCCCGAAGGACGTATTTCCGCCCGTTTTTACGCCTTGAAATAAGAAAGCCCGAATCGACGGCGGGTCGATTCGGGGGGACTGTCGTTCGGCGCCCGCTCTCGGGCGGGCGCAGCTCACGATCAGAAGGTGTAGCGCAGACCGAGGTTCCAGCGGAAGGGCGTTTCCACTTCGCCGGACTGCGCCGTCTCGAATTCGGCATAGCCCGTGAGGCTCTCCGTCAGGCGGGCCTTGGCGCCGAGACCGATTTCGAACCAGGAGCCGCCCAGGTCCTTGTCGAAACGGTTGACTTCACGGCCGTTCGAATAAAAGCCCGTCGAGGTTTCGCCCTGGAAGTCGTACTTCTGGTCCAGACGCAGATAGACGTCGCCGCGGTCGTTCGGGCAAGAGAAACCCAGGGTGAGACCCACGCCGCCCACCAAGGAGTCGAAGTCGTCCTGCTTCACCGAAGCGTTGTCGCCCACGCGGAAGCTGTCGCCGTTGACCTTGGCGTAGGTGAGTCCCACGTGCGGTTCGACGAAGAAGCTCTTCGCGAGCGCAAAGCGGTGACCCGTTTCGACCGAGAAGGCCCAGGCGTCGGCGCGGAATTCTCCGTCGAGCATCTTCGAGAATTCGATTTCGTTCCGAAGCGCCCCGTACTTGAGCGCCGCGGTGAGGAAGGACCCGCTCTGCGTCAGGAGTTCGCCGTAGGCGGTGAAGGCATAGCTCTTGGCGTCGGACGTACCCGTCGAGTACTTGGCGTCGCCGTCCGTGTAGGAGAAGGCCGCACCCGCGAGCACCTTGACGTCGCCGTCGTAGACGAGACGGTCGGCGCCCATCTGAAGGGCGAGATAGTCGTAGTCGCTGCCGCCGAATTCGCTGCGGCCGCCGTAGTGACGAACCCAGAGACCCGTTTTGCCGCTTGAGCGGACGTCGCCCATGCGCTGCATGACGTCGTCCGTTTCGGCCCGCCACTGCATAAAGAGGATCGAACCCGTATCGGCAACGGCGAGCGCGTTCTCGTTGGTCGTCCGATTCATCTGGTCCAACTGGAAGGTACCGTCATCCTGCCGGCCCAGGGTACCCGACACGGCGTCCGAGAAGGTGTCGGCTTCGAGTTCGAAGCGGACGGTATTTTCCTTCGTATCGACGGCCTTCGCCATGGCGCTGATGAGCGCGTTGTCGTCATGCTCGGCGCGAAGAGTATCCGACGCGACGAGCTTCGTCGAAACGTTGTCGGCCCGAACCGCAACGGCGGCGTTTTCCAAGCCCTTGAAGCGCACGTCGAGCTCATAAGGTTTGGGCTCGTCGTCCGCCAACACCGCAGCGGCGGGTTCGGCCGTTTGTTTACCCACCGTGAGCGACGTGTTGTCGTTCACGTTCACGCGCACGCCCGAGTCGAGCTTGTCGATCGAGAGCTTCGTCTGCTTTTGCGCCGTTCCGGCGAGGATTTCGACGTCGGAGGAGGAGTCCGCCTTGAGCGTCGTCACGAAGGAGTCGTCGGTGACGGCCCAGTGCGAGTTATTGGCGAGGAGCAGGTTCGTGCTGTGCTTGAGCGTTTCGTTGCGTTCGTGCTTGGTGCCGACCGTCGAATAAGTCGCCCCGGTCCACTTCGTACCATCGAGATCGAGTTCGAGCTGATTGCCCTTCTCCTTCTCCAACACGAGGGCGAAGTCCGTCATCGACCCGGCTTCCTTGGAATTATGAATAATGTCCCCCGTGAACTCGGAATTGCGGAACGTAATCGAGTGTTCGGTCGAACGTACCCCGTCTTCGATACCGAAATACTTGCGGTAGGTCGGCTCTTCAACGACGATGTTCCAGCGCTGGACGACGCTATTTTCGAACGTCAGACGCATGTCGCGCATGGGCGACTTGTCGCCGTTGCTGTCGCTCATCATGATGACGTAGGGCTTCGAACCCTTGTCGTTGACGAGGTTCAATCCGGAAAACCCGAGGTTGACCAAACCTCTCACCGAGGAATGGCGGTTTTGCGGATCCAGGCCCGTCGTGACGTAGATCGTGCGGAGATTCGTCTGGCCCTTCGATCCGTCGGGGTAAGTGATTTCCGTCGGCTTCCAGTTCTGAATGTCCTTGGTGCCGTCGTATGCGGCATCGACTGTTCCGACGCCGCCAAAGTACTGTGCATAAGATTGTCCGAAAACGGACTGGTACGTATCGGCGAACGCGCCGCTCGCCGACACGGCCAACGCCGATCCGACGGCAAGAGAAAGGGCATGACGAAGGGGGGTGAACATTTTTCTCTCCAATGTCAGAAGTCCCGTCGAGGGAACGGTGGATATAAGGGTTATTGTGTATCGCGCGAAAAATATACCCGCGGACGAACCGACTATATCGATTTCCTTTTCGCGAAGGGAAAAAATTTCGATCTTAGAAAGAAAAATATTAATCTCGGGGTTTACCCTCTAATCCTCATACTTTCGTACTACTCCCTTTACTTCGATGCACCACAATGGATTTCCGTGCAATTTCGTTTTCGATCGAGCACTTTTCTCCATAAATCACGATGCGAAAAAGAAAGTTGCATTTTTTCCAAAGCCCTTGCGATAACCGACCGTTCACTCGGTTTATGAAAAGTAAAATTGGGTTTTCCCTTAATTTTCGTCAAACTTCTTCTTTGACGCTTCCGCCCCCATCGACTTCTTCGCTGTCCGTCCCGACGGAGCCGCATCGATCAACCGGAGTTCCGGTTCGGCGAGCCGCCGACAAAAAACGGACGGTCCTTCTCAGAAACCGTCCGTCTTTCTCTGCGCACGCCCGGGTGCGCGTCCCGACACGCCTCAAATTCGGAAGACGCGTCCTTCCCGATGGGCGGGCGCCTCGCCCGGAGCCCCGGCGGGAACGCCGAGGATCGCGTGACCGATCCCGACGTAGTCGCCCTTGACGCCGAGCTTCTCGAGGAGCGCCTTGCCTTCGGGCGACTCGAACTCTTCCCGGGCGCGGTGGATCCAGCAGGATCCGAGTCCCTCCGCATGGGCGGCGTTCAAAAGATTGCCCATCATGAGGGCGCCGTCCTCGACATGGGTCGGGACCGTTCGATCGGCGAGCACCACGAGCACGACGGGCGCGCCGTAGAAGGGGTCGCCCTCCTTCATGCCGGCGATTTCGGCGTTCATGCGGGAGAGCTGATCGCGAACCGCCCTGTCGGTCACCACGACGACGATCGCGGACTGGCGGCCCATGCCGCTCGGGGCGTAGAGCCCCGCGCGGACGATGTTGTAGATCGCGTCGTCCGAGATGGGTTCGTCTTTGTAGGCGCGGCAACTGCGCCGCGTGAGCAGATTCTCCATAGCGTCCATTTGCTTTTCTCCATTTCTTCGCTCGAGCGTCGAGCCTTGACCATTTTCGCACGTTCCGAAAGCTCGCACGGAATCGAAAAGTTCGGGCGTCCGCGACCCCGTCTGCGAAGGCCAGCCGATCGCGTCGCCTCGGAGAGCATGCATTACGCCGTCTTTCCGCGCCCCGTCGGAACGCGCACGGTGACGGTAAGCCCCCGCCCGTCTGCGGCGTCGGGATGCGCGTCTTCGAGCGTCACGACGGCCCCGAGACGGTCGGCATAAGTCTTCACGATCGCCAGCCCCAGCCCCGTCCCCGCCACGCCCGTTCCCGGAATGCGGTAGAAGGGATCGAACACGCGCGTCCTCTCCGACTCGGGAATCCCCGGTCCGTCGTTCGTGACGGAGAGCACCAGAGCGTCGGCTCCGCGCTCGACCCTTACCGCAACGCGGCCGTTTTCGGGCGAATATCGGACGGCGTTTTCCAGGAGATTCCGGAGAATCGCTTCGAGCGCCGAAGAAGAAATCCCTTCGACCGGCGCTTCCTTCGTACCGTCGCCCTCCACGCCCGAAACCAGCCATTCGATTCCCTTTTTGTCGGCCGCGTCAAGAAGAGGCTCCACGAGCCGACCGATCAATTCCGAGAGGTACCAGGATTCGCTCCCAGCGTTGGGCGCGTCGGCTTCGCCGGCCTGCGCGCGGGCAAAATGCAGAAGCTGCGAGAGCTGATGCACGGCCCGCTCCAACCCCTGCGTGAGGTTCGCGACGACGGGTTTGGCTTCGTCGGGCAGGGGCAGTTTGGCAAGGTGCTCCGCTTCGATCGTGAGCGACGTCAGGGGCGAGCGCAGCTCGTGCGCCGCATCGGCCGAAAAACGCAGCTCCCGAACGCGCGCCGCCTCGACGCGGGCGAGAAGGTCGTTGACGGCCTCCACGAAAGGCCGCGTTTCCGCGGGAACCTTCTCGACGGGCAGAGGCGTCCATCGGTTTTCGTCGCGCTCGCGCACGTCTTTCGCGGCCCGCTGCAGCGGCCGGAAGGCGAGCCACAAGACGCCCGCCACGACGCCGAGCAGAATCGGCAGGAGGATGAGGAGCGGCTGTACGGCGGCGTAGGCTCTCGCCTGCGCTTCCTCCTCGATGACGAACATGGGGTCGGCGACCGCCGTATAGCTCCCGTCCGGGAGGAAAATGAGACAAAGCCGATGTTCGTCGCCGTGGATCGTGACGTTCGAAAATCCTCCCTTTACGGCGTCGTCGAAGCGCGCCACTTCGGCCCGACCGCCCGTGTGCCGCATGCGCACGAGCACGTCGCGGCCCGCCGGAATCGACATGCGTCCGTTCTCTGGCGAAACCTCCGCAAGAAGACACTCGGCCGTCCCGCTCCAGGGGCAGCTCCCGTCGCGCATGTGGCGGTGGCGGCCCATGCCGCGGTGCATGCGGCCCCGGCCGTGCATCTCCGGCGGCGGAGGCGGCGCCCCGTTTCGCATTTCGTCTTCGAGCGCCCGCTCGAACGTTTCGGGCGGCATCGTGAGCGCTCCGGGAATGCGGTTGACCACGTCGGCCCGCGCGAGCGACGACGCAACCTCCGCCAATTCGACGTCCTGCGCGGCCAAGGCGTCGGCCTTGGTGCTTCGGTAGGTGATGTAGGCGGTCGCGGCGGTGAAGGCAAAGAGCGCCGCAACGAGCGCCGCGGTCGTGCGAAGGAGCACGGATCCGCCCGGCGGAAACACTTTCTTCAAGACGTCTGCGGCTTTCACGACGTTTTCTCCCGAATGCGCCAACCGAGGCCCCGAATGTTTTCAATCGCGTCGCTTCCGATCTTCTTGCGAAGCGCATGAATAAGGTATTCGACGGCGTTTCCCTCGGGCTCGTCTCCGGGCGCGTAGAGCTTTTCCTCGAGCGCCCGCTTCGAGAGCACGGCTCCGGGCCGCACGAGGAGCGCCGCAAGGAGCGCATACTCGCGCTTTGAGAGCGTCACGACGTCGCCGCCCACGGTGACGGCGTGCGTCACGGTATTGAGCGAAATGTTTCCCGCGCGCAAAACGTCGCCCGCGATCGGCCCCTTGCGGCGGGCCACGGCACGAAGCCGCGCGATCAGCTCCGACATGTGGAAGGGTTTCAGAACATAGTCGTCCGCTCCGGCGTCGAGGCCCTCGAGACGGCTCTCGAGCGCTTCGCGGGCGGTGACGATCAGGACGGGCAGACTTCCCTTGGGCGCAGGCATCGCGCGGATGTTTTTGAGGACGTCGATGCCGTCCATCCCGGGCAGGCCCAGGTCGAGAAGCACGGCGTCGACGTCGTGCACGCGAAGCGCCGCGAGTCCCTCGGAGCCCGTCGGCGCATAGGTGACGACGTGCGCTTCGCTTTCCAATGCGGCGCTCACGGCCCGGGCGATGAAGGGATCGTCCTCAATGAGAAGAATGTGCATGGGTTTCCCGAAGAAAAAAATTCTTTCGCGCCCTCTCGAATCGGAGCGCCTTGAAGAAAGTCTACCCGCCCCACGTTCCTTTGGAAGGTGATCGCCACGATCGGACACAAAAGAGCGAACCGTTGAGCAGACACGGTGAGACCTACGGAGAAACACTCAATGCCTTCAGGCACCAACCAACGCTCCCCTCAATAAGGCTCGATCTTTTGCCTCAGTAACGGGAGCTAGACGAACCAAGGCCGTCGTCATGATCTTTTTCTCCGCCAGAGAATTACTGAAATCTTACGTCAGGAAAAAAATCCCCGAACCACAGAGGGCCGGGGATTTTCAGTCTGACTAAGTTTCGGCAATTACACCGAATTCTCTCGATCGATTAGAACAAATGACGAATTCCGATGTTGAAAGCCCAGGGGTTTTCTACATCTCCACCCGTCGACCGTTCAATTTCGCCGTAAGCAAAGGAGCGCTCGCCAAGACGGAACTGACCGCCTACTCCGTAGGTCACCCAGCCGCCGCCGAGGTCTTCGTCAAGCGAAGCGTGCAAATTTTCTTCCGACGCCGTACCGTCGGCCTCACCGAGGAAGTCGTACGAGTAGCTCGCGTGAGCGTAGATCGTTCCGGCCTCGTTCGGGAAATCAAAGCCCGTACGGAACCCGATGCGCGTGATGAGGTTCTGATAGTCGTCCTGCTCGATCTTCACGCCGTTCGAAGCCGTGGCGTCGTCGCCTTGCGCGAAGCCGTAGGTGACTTCGATCTGCGGCTCGACATAGGCGCGTTCCATGAACTTAAAGGTGTGGCCCCCTTCTACACTCAGGCTGAAGGCGTTCGAATCGAAGTCGACGTCCATGTTGCCGGCCTTGATGTCGTTCTTCAGGTAGCCGTAGCGGGCCACGAAGTCTACGTAGGAACCTTTGTCAAAGGAGCGCGTGCCGTAGACGGCAAGGCTGTAGAGTTCGCCGTCGCCATCTCCGTTATCGACGTCGAAGTTCGAGTCGGAGTAGCTGAAGGCTCCGCCCACGATCCAGTCGCCCATGCGTGCATCGCCGCCAACCTGGACGGTCGTGCTCGTCATGTCGACGCGGTTGGCTTCGCCCCACCTGTATTCGCCGCCGTAGACACGGGCCCAGGCACCAATGTCGCCCGTCTGCTGACGTACGTCGCCCAGGCGCTTCGTGAGGTGGTTGATCTGGTTGCGCCACTGTACGAGCGCCGCTGCGTTGACGCCCTTGAAGGTTTCGAGCTTGGTATTAGCTTGTTCCTCTTTCTCTCCGACAGTTCCGTCGGCATCAACCGTCTGAAGAATTGCACCGCGAATGTCGCCTTCTTTGATCATGCGCGTCTGCGCTGCCTTCCCTTCTTTGGCGGTGAAACTCGAGCCAAGCGCGGCCAACGCCGCATCAGAATCTTGTACATCATCTGAAGTAATGCCACTCATCGCGAGCGTCAGGTGTGTTCCTTCCTCAACAGTTTCCGTCGTAAATTTTGCTGTCGCGAAGGTTTTCCCGTCTTCCGTCTTGGTATTGACGTTCACCGTACCCGTACCGTTGATCGTTCCAATGGCTACGTTCTGCGTTTCATCACCGGCCAGATTCACAACGCCATCCTTAAGGGTCAAGACGTTGACAAAACTGTCAGCGCGGTCCGTCGTCCAAGCAGCTCCTTCTGCGAGCGACAACTTCATCTTTTCCACCTGATCCTTACCAGTGGGAGGATACGGATTGCCTGAAATGAAGATATCCCCATTGAGGTAAGAATCCGCCCCCACCAAGTTGAGATCGACCGTAGCGTCAACCGGCGTACCTGACGTAGGTGCGTCGTAGTAAAAAATAACGTCGCCGTTCACCTGGACGCTGCCGGTTCCCTCCTTATTCACGACGATCTGGGCGTTGCCGCGTGTACTGATGGCCGTGCGGGCGTCAATAGTGAGTCCGCCGTTGATCTCGACCTGAGCTCCCGAATAAGCGACGATTCCGATATCAGCATACTCTCCGGCCTTATCAGGATCGACTTTTCCGGATTTCGCCGTGATATAGGTATGTCGAGCATTGATGGTTACCTTCGAAGGATTCGTTGCATCCACATCGTTATTCTGCGCCCAAATGCCCACGGCGTAACCCGAGTCAGATTCGGCAGAAAGACGGACGACATCGGCATTGATGGTCGTGAAGGAAGGATTTGCACTCGCATCATTGTTCGAGCGCATTGTTTGAATGGCGATGCCATAGCCACCATTTCCCCGGGAAACGGCAGTCACATTTACGTCACCATCAACGTTCACATTGATCGTGCCGCCATGAGTAAATGTGTTATCGGAACCATTAATCACATTGGCGCCCAGGCCTGTCGCTGATCCTGCAGCATTTTCGACATGTACGTTCGCGCTCCCTGTCGACTCGTAGGAAGCTACGGAATCTCCCCACACTAAGGCGCCATAGGTGGTTGCGCTGTTTTCTTTGGAGAAAACAACGTTGGAGAGGTCAAAAGCGTGGTCTTTTTTCCCATCCCAAGCGGAATATGCGGAACGATCCTTTAGATCTTCGGCAAAAGTAGAACCGTCGACCAAACCAGAGGCCGAAGCGGCGCCGGCACTCACGGCTACAAGAACGGCCACGGAAAGGCAAGTGAGTTGTGTATGCATTTTCAAAACCTTAAAAGTACGAGCCCATAATCAGGCTACGCTTGCAAGGCTTTCACCCCCCCCCCATGCTGTCAATACAAAGTTTCCCTAGTATCTGGTAAAAATCAATGAACTTATGGGATCCATTTCAGCCCTAAACACTTTTAACGCCGAGAAGAATTTGTGTACAAATTGTCACTTTGATGAACAGCTATGTTTGTTTTTGATAATCCAACTTTATTGCCCCCCGTACAAAAGAATTCATCATAAGTGACGTCACCATGACAGAATTTCATCCTTTCCCTCTCCATGAAAATGATTCACAGGACAGAAAACGGGCGCCGCCGCGTCTCCCCGACGGCGCCCGTCCGTCATCCCTCCGAGTGATGCGAGCCGAGTTTGAGTCTCAAACTTCGATCAAATCGTACTGATCGCTTCCCATGTGGAGTTCCCGCATGTAGGAGAGCTGACGCAGACCGCTGCGCGATTCGATGCGCTCGACCAGGTCGTGGCGTTCCTTTTCGGGGAGCGCATAGACCAGGTCGATCGCCGCCTTGTCGATCGCGAGAATGTCGGTCGAGGCGAGAATCCCGATGTCGTTGGCCGTCGGTTCCGCGGCGCCCGTGCCGGCGCAGTCGCAGTCGACCGACATGCGGCGCATGACGGAGAGATAGGTGATGTGCCTGCCGAAATGATCCGTCACGGCCTTGCCGCCTTCGACCATGCGTTCCATGAAGTGCGGTCCGCCCGCCCAGTCGTTGTTTCCTTCGCGGTGCAGTTCGCGCTTGCCGCGCGCACCCGAGGCGCAGCCGATCGAGATGTTTTTGAGGCATCCGCCGAAGCCGCCCATCGTGTGGCCCTTAAAGTGCGTCAGAACGATCATCGAATCGTAGTTGAGAAGGTGCTTGCCGACGTGGACTTCCTTGAGCCACTTGCCGCCCTTGATCGGCAGCGCAACGTCGCCCTCTTCGTCCATGATGTCGACGGGCGAGAAGGTCCAGCCGTTCGTCTTGAGGACCTCGCGGTGACCGGCCGTCGTCTGACGGGGACTCGCATAGAAGACATTGCACTCCACGATCGTGGAGGGCACTTCCGCCTGGAAGGCCTTCACCCATTCGCGCGGAATGATGTTGGGACCGTTCGGTTCGCCCGTATGGAGCTTCAAGGCCGTGCGGCCCGTGATCTCGCCGTTGACGAGCTTGTAGAGTTTCAGAAGCCCCGCCGCGCTCAAGTCCTTCGTGAAGTAGACCTTGGCGCGCCCGTTGGCGGCGGAGCTCCCCGAAGCGGGCGCTTCGGCGGCCTTGAGCGACGCCGCCTGCAGACCTCCCGCCACGGTCGCGACGGAGGCGAGGAAATTACGACGACTCAGCATGATTTTTCTCCCTTTGATTTTCGATTCGCACCTCACCCGAGCGCCGTGCGAACCGTCCGTTGTGTACCTGTGATCAGGCTAAGAAAACCGCTGCGGAAAAAATCGTCCGATCCGATCGGTTTTCTGCCCGTTGACGTCAATCTTGGCGTCAGGACGGCCTGCGCTTTGCGAGGATGTTCTCGAGAACGCCCCGGGCGAGCTCGGCCTGCCCGGCCCCGGCCGCCCGCTCGATTTCGGCGAGGTAGTCCCGCATTTCTTCCGGCGTCGTTCCGGTGTTGAGCGCGGCGCCGAGGTGGAAATTCAGCTGACCGGCCGTTCCCGTCATGGCGCCGAGCGCTCCGATCGTCGCTAGTTCGCGCTGCTTGTGCGTGAGGTTGTCGCGGATGAAGATGTCGCAAAAGAGGTGCTCCTTGAGGAACGTGTCGATCGTCGGAGCGAAGACCTGATAGTCCGAAGGAGGACGAATCTCCGTGCGTCCGCCGAGCTTCGCGCGCACCCGCGCGCCGTATTCGTCCTTGTCGATGCCGGCGGGAACGGGCGAAGCTTCCCTGCCGGCCTCGTCGCCCAGCCCCGCGGCGGCGCGGCGCTTCGTCACGTCCATGAAGCGGTTGATGGCGTTGAGACGTCTCGGAAAGCCCGTATAGGCGTAAAGCTGCACGAGGACCTCCTTGATTTCGTTGACGGTCAGACCCGCATCAAGCCCGCGCACGAGTGAAGCGTCGAGTTTTTCCATGTCGCCCTGCGCCGTATAGGCGGAAATCGCGATGATCGCGCGGCTCTTTTCGTCGAGGGCGTCGGCACGGGCGACGTTTCCCGCAGTCAGGATGGAAAGCGCGAGAAGAATGGCGGTGGACGTCTTTTTCATGATGTTCTCCTTACTTCTTCAGGGGGGCGACCGCGGAGGCGGCGTAACGCGCGTACTCTTCGTCGGCAAGCGCTTCGAACCACTCGGTCGAGGGACCGTCTTCGGGCGTATTCGTGAGCGCGATGTGACTCATCGCGGTTTCGGGCGCGGCGCCGTGCCAGTGACGAACGCCCGGCGGACACCAGACGTGGTCGCTCGGACGAACGACGTCGACCTTGCCGTCGGCGGTGCCGACGAGCCCCTTGCCAAAGGTGACGAGAAGGCGTTGTCCCGCGGGATGCAGATGCCAGAAAGTGCGGGCGCCCGGTTCGAAGGTCACCACGATGATGCCGTTTTGATTGTGCTCATCGGCCTTGGCGATCGCATCCTGACGGACGTTTCCGACGAACCACTTGTCGGTGCCGCGGGCCGAAGGCGTGTCGCCGGAGCGATGGATGACGTGTCCCGCGTGGGCGGCGGGAGCGGCGTCGGCCGCCCACGAAGTCTGGGCGAAGGCGACGACGAGCGCGCCGCAAAGGAGAGCGAGGCGAAGATTCTTCTCTTTCATGACGGTTTCCTTCTCGGAGGTGGATGACGGTTCGGCGCGGACTGACGGGATTCGCATCGGACTTCCCGCCGCGTCGTTGACGTTCAATCTATCGGGCGAATCTTGCGCCGCCCTCCCTTTTCTCCCTCAAAACGCATCGTTTTCTTGCGCACGCATCTCTTCGCGCAAGGTTTCGCAAGATTCGGGCGCCATGATCGGGAAAGCGACAAACCGATCGTTCCGTCATGACTCACCGCCCTCTTCTTCTCATCGTCGAAGACGACGAAGAAATCGCCGAACTCCTCGAAGAAAACCTTCGGGCCCACGGCTTCGACACCCTCACCGCCGCCAACGGCGTGGAACTTTTCTCGTGGCTTGACACGAGAAGGCCCGATCTCGTGCACCTCGACATCATGCTGCCCGGCGAAGACGGGCTGACGCTCTGCCGCCGTCTGCGCGCGGGCGAAGGGAAGGCTTCCGAGACGCCCATCATCTTTCTCTCGGCCTTGGGCGACCTCACCGACCGCGTGGTGGGATTGGAGCTCGGCGCGGACGACTACCTGCCGAAACCCTTCGAGATGCGGGAACTCCTCGCCAGAATCCGCGCGGTACTCCGACGCTCCGAAATGCGAAGCCGAGCCGAACCGTCGGCGGAGGCGGCCGCATCGGACTTCGGGCGCGCCCTTCCCGTCCGCACGATCCTGCGTTTCGGCCCCTGGCGAGTCGACATGGGAGCGTGACACCTGATTGACGAATCGGACGTAACCGTGTCGCTTTCCGCTCAGGAATTCAAGCTCCTCGAAATGTTTCTCAGGAATCCGCAGCGCGTACTGACGCGCGAGAGCATACTGCTTCGTCTCGAAAACCGGTCCGACGCGTACGACCGCAACATCGACGTGCAGATGAGCCGGCTGCGCGCCAAGCTTCGCGACAGCGGGCGAAACCCCAAACTCATCCGCACGATGCGCGGCGACGGCTACATGCTCGCAGTGCCCGTGGAAAAGGAGGTCCCGTGACCGACGCCGTCCGCCCGTCTTCCTCCTTCTTCGACAACATCAAGAAGAAGCTCTCCGCCCTTTTGCCCGACTCGATCTTCGGACAGATCCTCTTTATGCTCGTTTCGGGGCTCGCGCTCCTGCAGATCGCGAACTTTCTCGTCGTCTGCGGCGTGCAGAGGCTCTACGTCGGTCAGCTCGAGGCGGCGCGGATCGGACACGTCGTCTCCTATCGGGCGCTCTTTGAATCGATTCCCGCGGACCTGCGGGCCGAAACGCTGAACGCCGCCCGCGGCAATCCCGCACTCGGACACTCGAGCGAACGCGTGACGATCGTTCGGACCCGCCCCGACTGGCCCGAGCCCGGCCCCATTCTCGCGAAGCCGCTCAAAGCCTTCGAAGAAGCGCTCGCCGCGGGCGGCAAAGCGCCGGAAGTGCTCGTGCGGGGCGAAGAGACGGGCGCCCTTTTCCCGCTTCACGCGCCGCCCATGGAAGTGGCGGTCGCCCTCGAAGACGGCACGTGGCTCACGATTCTCTTTCCCGTCGAAGCGGACGACCGCCTGATGGTCTGGTCGCAGCGCCTCTTCGTATTTTTGGAGGCCATCGTCCTTCTCGTTCCGCTCGTTTACCTGCTCAAGCGCGTGACCAAACCGATCGACCGGCTCTGCAGCGTCGCGAAAGCGTTCGGCGCGGCGCCGCAGGAGAGTCCCGCCCTCCCCGCAGAGGGGCCGCGGGAGCTGCGGAGCGCCGCAAACGCCTTCAACCGCATGCGCGAACAAATCCGGGGACACTTGGACGAACGAAACCGCATGATCGCTGCGCTCGCCCACGACCTGAGAACGCCGCTCACGAAACTGCAGCTGCGTCTCGCGCGGGTCGAACCCGAAACGCTTCGCGATCAGCTCGCCGAAACGGCCAAGGGCATGAACGCGATTCTGACGCAGGGACTCGAATTCGCCAGGAGTCTGCGCACCGAAGAACCGATGACGAAGGTCAACCTCCCGTCCTTCCTGCAGAGCCTAGCGGACGACTACGCGGACCTCGGGCGCGCCGTGACCTTCGAATGCGATTCCGCACTGGAAGCGAATCCCCAAACGGGCGTTCTGCCGGCAAGACCTTTGTGTCTCAAACGCCTGAGTCTATGCAGGCTCGGCCGAGATTCGGCTGACCGCGGAAAAAGAAGCGCTCGTCGTGACGGTGTCCGATCGGGGCCCCGGGATTCCGGAAGAACTGCTCGAGAAGGTGTTCGAACCCTATTTCCGGGTGGAGGGCTCTCGAAACCGCGCTTCGGGCGGCACGGGACTCGGTCTTGCGATCGCCAGAAACATGGCGCAGTTGAACGGCGCGGCGCTTTCGCTCGCGAACCGCCCCAGGGGCGGACTCGTCGTGACTCTCCGATTTCGACGCCCCTGAATCGATTCCCGGAAACACGCAAAGTTTTCCCGCCCGTCACTTGAACACTCGGCAGCTCTGTCATGCGGAGAGCTTACGATTTTCGTTTGGATTTTTTTCCTCGAGGTGATCGTGACGCAGATTCGTCACTTACGGATCCAGGGATAAGACTTGTTCATTGTTACGGCAAGTTTCTCTTGAACGTCAGTCGGCGCAGGTTGATTCAAAAAATCCAAGACCTCATCAAACTGCCTGTCGGACAAATAAGTGAGCTTACAATCGGGCTGCGGAGCGGGGATGAATCCCCCCTCTTGGATGATCGGGTCCGTTTTTGGCAAATGACTGGTTTTAGCCGGGTCATCAAGCCGCTCGGCCGTGAATTCGGGAAGACGGACAGAATTCTCCGCTCTCATAAAAATTCCTTTCCAAACAGTGAGGTTTCAACGGTTTACCCATCAAAACACAATGCGGCACAGCAAATCATCGAAAACACGTTCACAAACTTGATTGTTGTGGCGAAAGAATTCTCGCAAAACATTACAGTGCCCGCCTGACGACATTATCAGGCCCCGTCCTTCGTTTGGAGGCGAGTCTTCCCTCCCCCGCCTTTCCCCTGTTTCGGAAGGGCCCGGGCTCTTCTTGTCACGAACCGCCGCAAAACGAATCGTCTTTCTGTCGAACAACGCGCGTCCCCCGTATTTTCCCCACATACACTTTGCGGATTCTCAAAAGAGAAAATCACCCCTTTCCTTCTGCGGCAGTATTTTCACATCAAATCCCATGACCTCTGCCCAAGAACTCTTTGCAAAAACAGCAAAGTTCTTTGCAAAAAGCAGGATGCCGCCGAATCCCTCCCGCTTGGAGAATGCGGGAAACCGAGCTCCGCGTCCGATTCGACATTGTCGGGCCCGAGATCCGGCTACGACGATGCACGCGGCGTCGAACGCTCCCGAGAACCGATCGGGCGTTCGAGACCGCGCGCTTCGCCCCTCTTTGCGGAAGGTACACCGAAGAACCGCCTTCCCGACCCCTAGGAGACCCCTATGCAACTATCTCGCCGAAGCTTTCTCGAAGCGACGGCCGTGGCGGGCCTTGCCGCCACGGTGAACCGCCTCGTGCCCGAAGGTCTCGTTTCCTCGGCCCGCGCCGCCGAGGCGGCCAAAGCCGCGCCCGCCGCAGCCGCCGCGGGTGAAACGAAAATCGTCAAGACCTGCTGCCGCGCCTGCATTCACAACTGCGGCGTGCTCGCCCACGTGCGCAACGGCCGCGTGGTGAAGCTCGAAGGCAACCCCGAATACCCGATGAGCAAGGGCACGCTCTGCCCGAAGGGACTCGCGGGCATTTCCGCCCTCTATCATCCGAACCGCAACAAGTACCCGCTCCTGCGCGTGGGCAAGCGCGGCGAAAACAAGTGGCGCCGCATCAGCTGGCAGGAAGCGATCGACCGTATCGCCCGCAAGATGGAGGAAGTCCGCCATCAGTACGGCGCCGAATCCGTCCTCATCACGACGGGCGGCGGCGGCAATCCGGCCTTCCGCGGGATTCCGCGCGTTGCGAACGCCTTCGGAACCCCGAACTTCTACGAACCGGGCTGCGCGCAGTGCTACCTCCCGCGCACGCTCGCCTTCGACATGATGTACGGCGGCCCTGACACGTCGATCGCCGACGAAAAGAGTCGCGAAATCTACAACCCGAACACGGTCATGAAGTCGATCGTGCTCTGGGGTACGGACCCCTCCTACAGCAACCCCGCGGGCGGCGGCCAGGCGCTCGTGACCCTGCGCGCAAAGGGCGTGAAGTCGGTCGTGATCGACCCGCGCTTCATTCCGGAATCGGCCCGCGCCGACGTGTGGCTGCCGATCCGTCCGGGCACCGACGTGGCGCTCATGCTCGGCTGGATGCGCTACATCATTGCGAACAAACTCTGGGACAACGAGTTCGTCATGCGCTGGACGAACCTTCCCTACCTCGTCGACGTCGAAACGAAGATGCTCGTGCACGCCAACGACCTCGACGCGAAGGGCGACGCCAAGACCTACGTCGTGTGGGATGCGAAGACGAAGTCTCCGAAACCCATCGCCTATCCCTGGGACGACAAGCTCGAGCCGGTGCTCGACGGCGCGTTTGAATGGCAGGGCAAGAAGTACGTGACGGGCTTCCGCGCGCTCAAGGAACGGGTCGAACCCTGGACCCTCGAAGCGACGGCGAAGGAATGCTGGCTCGATCCGAAGAAGATCGAAGAGGCGATCCGCATCTACTGCGACGGTCCGTCGGGCGTGTCCCTCGGCGTTGCGACCGACCAGACGCCGAACTCCGTACAGGCCGCCATGGGCGCGGTGATCCTCAACGCCCTCCTCGGGAACGTCGAACGTCCGGGTTCGCTCATGCAGCGCAATCCCTCGAGCAACGTCGTTCCGGCCGGCTCGCTCGCCACCCGCTGCTCCTACCTCCTTCCGGAAGGTCAGCTCACGAAGCGTCTCGGCAGCAATGAACACAAGGGCCTCATCCAGTGGGACGCCGCGCAGCCGAGCGCCGTGCTCGACGCGATGCTCACGGGCAAGCCCTATCCGATCAAGGTCTGGCTCGAACGCTCCGGGAACAAGTTCGGCGTCAACGGCAACGCCGGTTCCTGGGTGAAGGCGATGGAAAACGTCGACCTGATCGTGCACATGTACATGTATCCGACGTCCTTCTCGATGTACGCGGACATTCTGCTCCCCGCGACCGAGTGGCTCGAAACGAACATGCTCATCGAATCCCTCAACATGGTGTTCGCCCGCCAGGCGGTCGCGCACGTGTGGGAAACGGAAGACGAAACGCTCTTCTGGTCGAAGCTCATCAAGAAGTGCGCCGCGCTCGGAAACGAAAACGCCCAGCGCGCCTGCAACCCCGACTTCATGAAGGACGACCTCGCTTACTGGGATTCGATGGAGGAACTCCTCGACGGTCGTCTCAAGCGCATCGGCATGACCTGGAAGCAGCTCCTGGCGAACAACCCCGTCACGTACATGCCGTACGAGAAGTGGAACACCTACTACGTCTACAAGCAGAAGGATCCGAAGACGGGCCTGCCCCAGGGCTTCCGCACGCCTTCGAAGAAGCTCGAACTTTACGGCGACGTGTGGATCACGCTCGGGCGCACCGGCAAGCCCTACGCCCTGCAGCCTCTTCCGCCCGCTTCCAAGGACTACGATCCGCTGCCCTACTATCTGGAACCCCACGAAAATCCGACGAACGAGATCGGCCGCGAATTCCCGCTCATCCTCACGAACGGACGCATTCCGGTCTATCACCACGGGACGCTTCGCAACGTGCCCTACCTGCGCGAAATCTATCCGGTGCCCGAACTTTGGGTGAATCCGGTCGACGCGAAGAAGTACGGCCTCAAGACGGGCGACTGGGCCTGGATCGAGTCGCTGCGCGGCAAGACCCGCGGCAAGGTGCTCGTCACCGAAGGCGTGAGCCCGGGCGTTCTCTATCAGGAACGCTTCTGGTTCCCGGAAACGCTCACGACGCCGACGCGCGGCTGGATGGAAGCCAACGTCAACGTGTTGACGAAGAACGACCCGCCCTTCAACGACGTGGTAGGCACCTACACGCTGCGCGGCATCCAGGTCCGCATCTCGAAGGCGCCGGGCGCGCCCGAAGGAATCTGGCAGAAGCCCGAGGACTTCAAGCCGTGGCTGCCGCAGCCCACGGACACGACGCCGAATCCGAAACTCTGACGCTTGTGATTCGACCCGAACCGTCTCGTTCGAAGCCGCGTGACGCACGGACGCGAGCCGTCCGTGCCGACGCGGCCTCCCAAAAGGAATTTTCGTTATGACGCAAAAAACTTTGGTTATCGACCTCGACCGCTGCACGGGGTGCATGGCCTGCGAAGTCGCCTGCAAACAGGAAAACGGCGTGCCGCTCGGCGTGTACTTGAACAAGGTCCACTCGATCGGTCCGACGGGGGTCTTCCCCGACATCAAGCAGTACTTCCTGCCGCACGTCTGCCAGAACTGCAAGGACGCGCCCTGCGTGAAGGTGTGCCCGACGAAGGCCACCTACCGCACGGAAGACGGCCAGATTCTCGTCGACAAGGAAAAGTGCATCGGCTGCCGAGCCTGCATGACTGCCTGCCCGTACGGCGCGCGTTCCTTCAATCCGGAAACGAACGTCGTGGAAAAGTGCACGCTCTGCAATCACCTGCAGGCGGCGGGCGAACAGCCCGCCTGCGTGAAGGCCTGCTGTGCGCACGCCCGTTTCTTCGGCGACATCGACGATCCGGAAAGCGACGTCTCGAAGGCCGTCAAGGCGGCCGGTCCCGAGAACGTGCATGCGATGCGCGACGTCGGCAACAAGCCGACGGTGCGCTACATCCTGCACAAGAAGTACGGCGACTGGACGGAAGACCAACCGAAGATGCTCCCCTGACGGGAAGCTTTGACGGACAAATGGAGTGAGCGATGACGACGATTCTCTCGAGCGTCCATGCGTTCTTCGCCGCGGCGGCGGCCGGCTGTCTTCTTGCGACGGCCTTCGGCGAACTTCGCCGCGCGGGGACGGACCGTCTGACCGCGCTCACCCTCGCGGCCCTTGCGGCGACGCTTGCCGCAGCGGCCGCGCTCGTGAGTCAGTTCGGACGCCCCGCCCTCCTTTTTTCCGTCTTCTCGAATCCCGGCACGGCGATCTTTCGAGAGCTCGCCTCGCTCCTTCTCGCGCTCCTGGCGGGCGCGGCCTACCTCGCCGCGCTCCTCACGGGCGCGACCCGCAGGACGGCGGGAAAGCTCTCGCTTCTCGCCGCCCTTTCGGGCCTTCTTCTCGCGCTTGCGACCGGCTCGGCCGCGGTGCAGCCCTGGCGTCCCGTCTGGAACACGTGGACGCTCGTCCTTCCGACGGCGGGTTTCGCGTGGCTTGCGGGCGTCCTGCTCGCCAAGGGCCTCGCCGCTTCGGACGCCTTCCGTAAAGAGTGCGCCGGTCCGGCGCTCGGCATTCTGCGGAAAGCCGAAGAGAAGACGCGCCGAGCCGCTCCCGAACCTCTTTGGAGTGACGCGCGAATCGCCGCCGCTGCGCCTCTCGTCGGCCTCGTCCTCTATTTCGCGGCGGCTTCGACGGACGCTTCCGCCCGTGCGGCTTTCGCCTCGCTTTTGACGGGCGGCGACGCCTTCCTCTTTTGGGCGGGCGTACTCGCCCCGGGCGTTTTTCTTTCGTTCCTTGCCGCACAACTCGTCCCCGACGCATTGGAGCGAAAGCCCGTTCTCGGCATCGGACTTTCGACCCTTGCCGCCGTCGGCGCGGGCGTGTGGCAACATCTTGTTCTGGGACTGGCCTGATGAAGACGGTGCTTCAGAGAACCCGAAGGCCGCCACCCCTGAAGGGAGGCCCCTGCACCTCCGGTCGAATCCTGCCGAAGGCCCTTTTGACGCGAAGGTCCTTCGGCAGGACTCTACCCGGAGTCCCGAACGGACACTCGTCAAACAAGAACACCGACCCCACAAAAAAGGAATCCATCATGCAGAAGACCCCCGAGGTCGCCCGCCTTCTAGAAGGCCGCGGCAACGTCTACCGTTTCCTCTCGCGCTTTTACCTCACCGAAGTCGACGAAGCCTTCTGGAAGGCCCTTTGCGGCATGACCTACCCCGAAACGGCGGACGAAACATGCATGGCCGAAGGATGGAAGCGGCTCGCGAAGGTCGTCGCGTCCGACCTCGGCCCCGATCCCGTTGAAACGCTCGCCGTCGACTATGCGCGCATCTTCCTTTCCGCGGGCGTAAGCGAAGGAGCGGCCTATCCGATCGAATCGGTCTACACGAGCCCCGAACACCTCGTCATGCAGGACGCCTGGGAAGCGGTCTGCCGCACCTACCGCGAAGCGGGCTTTGAAAAGGACCCGAAGACGGACGTCCACGAAGACCAGCTCGGACTGGAACTCTCCTTTCTCGCACACCTGAACGATCGGCTTCTTGCGGCCTACTCGGCCGAAGGGGACGATCCCGAGCGCGACGCCGCGTACCGCAACACCCTTCGCGCGTCGAAGACTTTCCTCACGGAACATCCCCTTCGCTGGGTCGCGGACTTCTGCCGCGACGTTCGAAAGTGCCCGGGAACCGACTTCTACCCGGCCGTTTCGCTTCTCACCGAAGGCTTCCTCGCGATGGACGCGGCGCTTCTCGACGACCTCATCGCCGAGGCCGAAGAAAAGGACGCCTGAAGACCGCAGCCTGCCGGAAGGAACGCTTCTCCCCCGACGCTCGGGGACCCTTCCCTTCTTTGCATTGCCGTAGAGGGAGGCTCAATGACGAACATGAAACCGGGGACGGACGCCCGTGCGGACGGTCCGTCCCGAACCCAACCAACGACGGATGCGTCCGTCGACGTCGGCCGCCGCAGAGTTCTGGAGGGAACGGCCGCGGTGACGGGCGTCGCCGCCCTTTTCGCGCTCGGCGCCGCGGCGGGATCGGACCATGCGGAAGACCTCGACTTTTCCAAACGCGCGGTTCGTCCGCCGGGAAGCGCGGAGGAATCGGAATTTCTCGCGCGCTGTCTTCGCTGCGACCGGTGCCGAAGCGTCTGCCACACCTCCGTCATCGGCATGACCGACTGGTCGGACGGACTCGTGCGCCTTCGCACGCCCGTCCTCGACTTCCGGCTCGGGCACTGCGACTTCTGCGGATTGTGCGCCCGGGTGTGTCCGACGGGCGCGATTCTTCCTTTTCCCAAAGAAACGACGAAGGTGGGACTTGCGGTGCTCACCGAACGGTGCATCGCGCTTCGCACGGCCGCCTGCCGCGTCTGCGAGGAAAAGTGTCCCTACGACGCCGTGACGCTCGACGAACACAAGGTCCCCGTGATCGATCCGGAAATCTGCAACGGATGCGGCCTTTGTGAAAACGTCTGTCCCGCAAACGTATTTCAGTCCTACCGAACGGGCGTCGAGCGCGGGATCGTGGTGCGGCCCTTCGCCGCGCTCGAAGCCCGCGACAAAGGAGGTGCGGCATGAAAAAGTTCTTCACGGGCCCGCGCCTGCGCGCCTTGGCGGCGCTCCTCTTTTTCCTTCTCTTTCTCCTCGGACTTGCCGTGCACACGGGCTGGGGGACGGCCTCGTCCTTCGGCATCGCCGAGATCGCCGCGATCTGTCCGTTGGGCAACCTCGAAGCGATGCTCGCGTCGAAGACGTTCCTTCCGCGCGCGCTCGTCGGATTTGCGGTGTTTCTCGCCGCCGCGGTTCTTCTCGGGCGCTTCTTCTGCGGGTGGCTTTGTCCCGTCCCCTGGGTGGAGAAGGCGCTCGCCAAGCTTCGCGCGCCGGGTCGTCGTTTGATCCGCGGCGCGAAGGAAGCCCCGGCGTCCTCCGAAGCGCCGCTGCCGTCCGCGTCGACGGCGACGAGTGCGTCTTCCGAGAATGACAAGGCGGTCCCGCAGTCCTGTCCGAGCGCCGCATCGTGCTCATCCACTTCCTGCCGCGACTGCGCCCTCGCAAACCGCGTGAAGGAGAAGACCGACCGGGCCGCAGAGAAAACTCCCTACGTGATCCTCGGAGGCGCCCTCGCTTCGAGCGCCGTCTTCGGCTTTCCGGTCTTCTGCCTCATCTGCCCGGTGGGCCTCTCCTTCGCGCTCGCGGCCGCGCTCTGGCGGCTCTTTGAATTCAACGAAACGAACTGGGCGATCCTCTGGTTCGCGGGCTTTCTCGTACTGGAACTTCTCGTTCTTCGCCGTTGGTGTTCGCGCTTTTGCCCGCTCGGCGCCCTCTGGACGCTCGCGTCCCGATTCAATCGGTTTCTGCGCCCGAAGGCCCGTGAAGACCTCTGCACCCGCGTGACGCACGGCGTCGCCTGCACGATCTGCCGCGACGTCTGTCCCGAAGGGATCGACCCCGCGGAGGCGGCGGGCAATCCGATGCTTCTCGCCCGCTGCACGAAGTGCGGCGCCTGCGCCGCGGCCTGCCCGACGGGGGCCGTGCACTTCCCCTTCCTCGCCGGTTCGACGGGGAAGACCGTGCCGATCCGTCCCGTCTCCAAGGCGGCCTCGGCCGTAAAGCCGGCAGAGAATCTCTCCGCGGCGCCGGATGGGACGATCGCCCTCCTCACGCCCGAAAAAGTGCGCTCGGAAGTCGCCCGCTGCATTCACTGCGGCGCCTGCGGCGAAAGCTGTCCCCTCGGAGACCGCATGCCGCGGGCGACGGCGCTCCTCGCCCGCGGTCGAAAGGAAGAGGCGCAGGAAGTTCTTTTGGCGCCCGGCGTTTTCCCGGAAATCACGTCCCGCGTCTGTCCGGCGGAGCGCTTCTGCGAAGGCGCCTGCGCCCGGGAACACGACGGACTTCCCGTCGCCGTCGCGGGACTGGAGAGAACCCTGGCCGACGAAGCCCTGCGCGCCGGGTG